>Ga0247810_10000104_pt1 | contig 135272 bp, 127 predicted proteins | sample UWRJL119311C1_FD_179918 | JGI IMG/M metagenome (GOLD analysis project Ga0247810, IMG submission 179918) | Plant litter microbial communities from Arlington Agricultural Research Station in Wisconsin, United States - UWRJ-L119-311C-1 | ecosystem: Environmental > Terrestrial > Plant litter >... | reverse complement strand
AACACACATGCTGGCGCACGTCTGCGACTTGGTACCAGGGACATTCACACATACCATGGGAGATGCACACGTCTACCTCAACCACGTAGATGCGTTGGCGGTGCAGCTGGAGCGGGACCCACGACCTTTTCCCGGCTTGGAAATCTCGAGGGAGAAGGGCGGCAGTATCGATGGGTGGGAGGCGAAGGACTTCAAGATCATAGGCTACGAGCCTCACAAGGGCATAGCTATGAAGATGTCAGTCTAGGTGGTGTTTGTTTGGAGTAGGTGTGTAACGGTAAGATGTCCGCGGGTTCTGGAGTAAATACACATGGGAGTTTTGGGTTGTCACAAGATATGATAAGCATAAGGGATATGCGAAATTGTGTTTAGCTTTGGTGAAAGTGCTACGAGAAACCAAATCATCAGCCGCATATTATTGTAAAAAGCAGTTTCCATATTCCTTATACGCATGCCTTGACTAGTGAGGTCCACCATTTAGGTCAAAGGCTTGATCAATTGATGGAATGTTATCTTTGCTCTATATATTTTGCAGGAAGCAGTTGTGAATGCACCTTGAAAGACAGAAAATAATCAACACTGAACGTCCAACTGATGTTGGCTGTAGACATTATGATAAAAAAGTTATTCAATGCCTAGGAGATAATGTTGTCAATCTTTACAGAAATGATGAAAGCAATACAATGTTAAGTTTAAGACAAGCAGGAAACTGATGTTTTTCATTGCACTTTCATATAGATAAGTTCCATCAATGTTTCATTCTTCCATCAGAAAAGAAGCGCATCCATTCAATCCGATCCATGCCGTAGTTGTGTGTTTGCAACCCGGCTCCTCATATATCCATAATCAAATTGTACAATCTATTACTCCTTGATAGCCTCCTGAATAGCGGCCTCCAGAGCATCAGGGTTGGCACCGACAACCTCCTGGACCTTCTCTCCGTTCTTGAAGATCATGAATGTGGGCATGGCACGGACACCGAGTTCCTGGGCAACATCTGGGACTTCATCAACGTCAATCTTGACAAAGTGAGCGGCTGTGTGGGTGTTGGAGAAACTGCAGCATGTTAGCTCTGACTTCTATACGAGAGCAAACGCCCATTGAATTTGATGTGGAAAACTTACTCGACGATCTTTGGGGCGATGGCCTTGCAAGGTCCGCACCAAGTTGCGAAGCTGTATACAATTAGTTTTTTTCTTTGAAGAATTGAGCGACCGAAGGGAAACATACGCATCAAGAACAACGACCTTGTTGTTGGCTAAAGCCGCGTCGAACTCTCCCTTGTTGGCAAGATTGTGAACACCCATGATTCTGTTTGTTTGCGAAAAATGTCTGCTTCGGATGATCGTTTGTAAAGGTAATCTATTTGGTCTGGCAGTGAGCTTTGCTGTGCGAATGAAGAATGACATTCAAAAGGTAGTCAAGGGAAAGAAGAAGATGTGGTTATATAGGAAAGGCAGGGTTGGGGGCGATGGCGTCTTGTGTTTGTGTTCGTTGTGGCAGGTCGGGGGTGGTTGTTGAGGCTTAGAAATCGAAGCGCTAGTGGGCGAATCTAGATGCTGTCATCCCGCAGACTTCCTCCCGCGACCTGACTGATTTGTAGGAGGAATACCGAGGACTCGAGAATGAGGGAGCTGTGTAAGCAGAAGAACCACGCAGAAGCCCATTTAAATAGCAATGATCAAACCCAAAGATTCGGAATTGATAATCGCATATTTGGAATCGTCTTTGCGTGTTCATGTTCTTTGCCCTGCTCCCCCAATTGTCTGCCCCTCCGCTGGACCTGTCTCAGCTCACAACGCAGCTCGCACCTCAACCCCGCCGTTGCATGTTCGGTGTGTGATTTCACTTGCTGCAAAGGCATGTGCAACTCATGCATGCATTGCATACCCGAGGAACGTGTATCTGGAAATAGAAAAGGTGTCTTACGTATTTGTTTGGTTGGAGTTGGTGTTGGAGGATGTTGTGGTGCAAAGTGAAGGAGTTTGGAGTTGATTGAAAGCAACCCCGCGGATCATGTGACCCAGATGACGTGCTGACTCGAGGAGAAGTAGAAGTGAGGTGAAGAATGGACAGTGACTTGAAATACAGCCAAATTGACATCTTCACATCATCAAAATGCACCGGTCAGATGCAGGAAAATACTCCATTGTTTTAGATTTTAGGCCATTATGTCACTCCCTGATCTGCTCAAGATGAGCCAATTATGTGCCCAGAATCTCCCTCCGTTCTGCCAATATGCTGGTTACAGTACAATCCCATTCCCTCCCATTCCTGTTCACAAAATGTGTATTCGCCAACCCAACCAAACCAAGGAAGTTTTTCTCAAAGGAGCGACGCCTTATATCTGTGCCGCTCCGTTCCACTCCAACCAATAATCAAGCCGGAGTGACCCAGACGAGAATCGCAAAACTGGTGCTAAAAGGAAAATCTATGTGCTGGTGGGGGAATCAAGTTACAATGATAACGAAAAAAGAAATATCATGAATACGTAAAATCTCCGTGGAGGTGACCGTGCGTGGCTGGCGAACCTAGGGTTGAATAGATGGATGATAATGGGCGATTGGATGACGAGTCCATGACTGACTAGGACAAAGCTGACAATGTGTAAGAAAATCTCGACAGAGTGTGTGGTTTAAGTAGTAGGTCGAAGCCTGAAAAGTATCAAATGAGCGTGAGTGTCGATATCGACGGTGCAAGGAAATGGTCCAAAAGAATGTGGTGCTCGTCTTCGTCATGTCGTTTTCTGTCAATAAAATCCCCAATTATGCATCTTCCCAATCCTCCCTCAGTTCTCTAGACCGGTGCTTAGTCTCTTCCCATCTGAGTTCCTCTTCAGATCCAAGAGTTTGGCGCTACCGGCGCTGATTCGTCGCACGTGGCCTTTGCCTAGATCAACGCTGGTGGCTCTTCGCAGATCGGAGGCTTCAGATACCTCATCGACGAGCTCCTGGTTGAATCCGTAACTCTTACGCCTCGAACTTTGCGCAGTCGCGAAGTCTTCTTGAGCAGTCTGGAAAGGTTGGTCGGCATCAGAGTCGTAGTCAGCATCCGAGTAATCGTTCAGCAAGCCTTCACGGGATTTTGCACGTGGCTCGCGATGTACGACAGTTGGCGTGCGTGCAACAGCTCCCCATTTGGACTTTTCCGACGTCGGGCTAACAATGCTACCTCCGTCTTCTTCATCGCTGGATGGCATTGTCTTTGATCGTCGTTGGTGAATCTTGTATTCTTCCTCAGGGCCAGGCGTCAATCGACTAAAGTATTCATCTTCTGCAATTCCAAGCTCTTCATGCGATTCAGAGTAGTCTTTGTATCTCTTGTCTAAAGAGCTTGCGCTCTCTCGGAGAGGTTGGGGTGGGAGATTTGATGAGCTTCTTTTCGATCCACCCTTTCGACCGGACAACCAAGATCCTTCGGAATCGATGGATGCCAGTGACTGTGACATGACAGCCACGGGTTCAGGTGAGGGTGCAGCAACTGAACGGTGACTAGTAGGAGTTTCTTCACGCCTCAAAGACCGAATCCCACTAGTAGGTGTATCGTATCGTATCTTTGGATCATCGCTCAACTGTACGGCCCTCTTCTCGGGATATTCCCGGATTGGAGGCACAACATCAGCCTCAGGTGATTGCACCCTAGAGTCCGGCGGTGACAATGGAAGCTCCGGAAGGTCCTCTCGCTCTGGAAGATCCTCTCTAAATTTTGACATTGTCCGTTTGGGAATGTTAGATGTGCTCCGCATTGGCGTATATCCAATTATAGGACCTTGCCCATTCTGCATCGAATCCCGCGATGTGTTGGAGAACGATGGTGGTATAGATGGGGGTCCAGATGCTCTCTTGGGTTTTGAACTTCTTTTGAAGAACGAGGTCCATGACCTCGAGTGGTGGCTGCTGACAGTAGCTGGAGATGGATCTCTCGCAGATGTAGGAATTGGTAGAGTTTGTGTGGGTATTACTGCGGATCGCGCTGGAGTTGGAGTTGGGGCTGGCGCTGGTTCTGAAGCCGCTTCTTGTTGGGAATTAGACAAATCCATCATCTGAGATATGCTCGAGGCACCACGCTTATGCGTTCTCGCTATAGGTGATACTGGTGGAGATGCAGTAGCCTTCGTGACTGTTCCAAGCGTAGCCGTGTCAATAAAGGCTGCCCTGAAAGATCCAGGGGTGAGGTTCTCGGTCTCAAGACTGGGACTCCGATGGAAGTTGTCCTTTGGATCATAGCTTGTGGCAGAGTCTTGCCGAAAGCTCTCAGCCGGTCGCTTCTCTCGCCCGTTTGACCTGCTCGATGCTCTTCTCTTAATTGGAGCAACTACTACAGATGACTCTATTCCTAAACCTACCACATCTCGCCCAAGAACACCTCTTTCCATATTTTTAGGTGGCGGCGTACCATTACGCGCAGCATCGGCCTCTTCTTGCCTTTGCTTTTCTTGCCTCTTGGCAAGTTTTCTTTCCATCTTAACTCTATTTGCGACCTCCTTCTTCTCCCTGCGTTTCTGATCGCGCTCCATTAATTCTCGCAGTTCCCCCGCATCAAGGTCGTCTGCCAAGTCATCAATTCTCTTGTTCACCTTGAGAGTTTCTGCTGGAAGTGATAATCGCTCCGCGACCTTCCTCTTCCGCGAGCCTAGTGAGTCAGACCCAAAGGCTATGGTCCCCTGCCGAGGGTTCTCGGAATATCGTATCGTAGGTCGAGGTGTCAGCATATCAAGCCCAGATAATATATATGACGTATGCTGCTCCTCGCCAGAAAGCGAGGAATGTATCGAGTCGGCCAGCGGAAGTGAGATATCTGACGACCGGTTCTGTAAATTGGGTCCAAGTCCATCACGCATCCTCTTCGTATCCTTCCTCATCGGTCTCCCGGACGAGTATGCATCTGTCGCAGGTCGCGTTGGCATAGACGGCAGCATAGCCTTGATCTCCTCCTCCCTGATGTGCTCCGTCTTCCGCTTCTTGCTTGACTTGCGCTTAGTCAAGGTTGGTACCCTCTGCCAGTCCTGCTTCTCCTCTGGAGGCTCCGTATTCGATCGTAAGGCTCTCTTTCCACCTGCACCCGTCGGCTCTACCGTTGCAGACCTCTCACCACGCCTGATCATTGACGGTATCCGAGGCACGGGCGGTCGATTGTGATCTTGCATAACCCTTATGCTGTCATTGCGACCGGGAGAAAAGCTATATGCCCGTTGGTCCTGTCGTTTCTGTGTCTTTGAATCCTTAGAAGATTTCCGCCTCCTGTCTTTCCTACTCCGTCTGCGATCTATACCAGATATCACACCCATATCGGAAGCATTGATCGACCTCCCAGGGCCACCTTCATGCAAATCGGTGGACAGCGGGGCTCTTCTGCTTTTCCGTCTTGAAAACGGCCACATTCCCATGTTTCGCTCCGTCGCACACTTGCGAGTTGGTTGTGCCTCTCCGTCGTCCTATCTCACAGTCGCGTGGAAGTCCGCCATCAAACCAGTATGTAGTTTATGTAGAATGCTCTGAAAGGATTAGGGGTTTGCGTGGCGGCGGGTAGAGGTTATATGCGAGACTCCCTTGTCGCGATTCTAAATCAGAATACCGTTCGTGCTCCACTCGCATAACTCAACTTCCCTGTGCAGGATCGCTTGGTGGCGTTGCCAATTGAGAGGACGATGTTGAGCTGACTAGATGCGGTTTAGCGAATGTGATGATAATTCGAGAGAGTGGATGGGTTTGGTCGCAACTCGTACGAGGTTGTATGTTATGTTTGCTTGTGAGGGACGTTGGAGAAGAAAGAGGGAAGATGCTGAAGCAAGAAGTTGTACGAGTAGCGGCTTCTCCGTCAGCTTCAGCAACCCGCATCGACAACGGCCCTAGAACTCGACAAGGATATACGAGGGCATGCAAGTCAAGCCTCAGCGCACCGGATACATCTACGGTACGTACCACCCAATTCACGAATGCACCTTCTGGGAAATCAGGATTATGACAGAGCTGCATGCGGATGGGACAGCGTTCCTGTGCCTGGGTCTGGCTGGTATTACCACCTCATTTGGGCACCCAGCCCAGGTTCAACATTTCAAGGTCTACAATCAAACCGTTCCACTCTGTCACCGCAATTGTGAGTGCCGTCGGCCTGCTAGAAAATGATCGACAAGCAATTCAGAATGCCCCTGGGGACGGTAGACTCTGCTGCAAGCGCCACCAGCGGGGTGGCCAGAAAGTCTTTGATATTCACGACGACTAGATCTGCAGTAGTTGGTCGGCCTCGAGGACATTTCTTTGCATGCATATGGGTTCCTGTGGTACGTACATCAGATGAACTCTGATTTCCGAATTGTGCTCTGACACGTAGGCATAAAAGGATTAATTTCACATCCCATGGTGACCCTATGCACGCGAGGCAACACACCCATACTCCACCACAACGCATGAAATCCAGCTTGCAGAGGGCAGGTTTTATAATAGAATTTCATTTCTCATGGCATTTGGATGTGTTGATGTGTTCCGCACCACGGCTCAATGCAATGCAGTATTTCTAGCTGGATCTCCGCAGGAGGAAGATCGGTCTGCCGGATTCACCACCGTTCAGCCACATCGTACCCTACCACGGCCGCGCATGACCCAAGTTCTTGCGGCGGGCTTCAGGGCTTCACGCTATGTCGACTTATCGAATAAGCTATTGAGGACTTGAAGACTAAGAGCGTAGGAGATGAACCACTGCGCGGGACAACTCTGTGGCTGCATAAAAACCTGAAGTTTCACAGGTTCACAATTCAAGTCGGTTGTAAATGCCGATTCACGATGACGACCCAAGATCTAGGAGTCAGTCCTGGAAGCATGATCGACAGAACCATGTCTGTTTTGAAATTTCTAGCGATGAATCTGTTTTTCCATAACCCACCACCTGGAAGACCAGAACCGATCGTCGAGGAGTTGTGCCGTCAACCGACGTCTGTTCGCAGCGTGCCGTATTTAGCTTTCAACAAGGAACTCGACCACGATTGGTCGCAGGATTTCCGAAACAATTATATTCCGAAGGCTTATAGCCCTGGTGTCGTCGTTGAATACTGCGACAAAGGTGCTTGGACGGTACAGCATCGTCATCGAATCAGCGGGCAGAGGCCTTCATTTGGAATGACCCGACCAGAGCAGGGCATGAACCGGGCTTCCGTTGCTGATAGGCTTGTTGATCCCATCCCCGGACTTCGAGGGCAATGGTACATTTGCTTGGCTGACGATAATTATTGACAGATACTTTGGAGCCACTGTCAAGGAGACTTTTACCGAGAGTTCTGAGGCTCAACTCATTTAACAAAAGCGATGGAAACGAGATTGAGGTTCCATGGGAAAGTGAGTTTCTCTTTAGGTTTTGGACGGGCCAACGGGTCGTCGGGATCTTATTGGATGGTCGACCAACAGCCAATTTCGCACCGCTCCTTCAGAGCTGGCTGGATCTATTCGCAACATGTTATAGAGTTTACCATTAGCGCGTGAATTTCCACAAGGTCAGAAGGGAAATTACCACACGGTCATAAGCACTTGGGAGAGATTACACGATTTTTTATCGTATCAAGTTATATTTTCGTTAGCCCACGAGCTCACATCGATCAAGGTCATCGTGGACAAGCCTATCCTTGAGAACCTCTCTTCCGGTCTTTCTTCGCAACATATAAGCATTCGTTGCCTTGTCATTAGAGATATAAAATTAGTCGCTGGCTTCATCAAGATTTCCAGCGTAGTTGCAACTTTTCTAGTGTTGCAGGCTGCATTGGGACGCACTTTACATCCACCTCACGCAGAAGACGAAATTATTCATTAGCATTCCTCTTCCAATTCTAAATCACCGACAATTAAAACCAAGATACAGACATAAGTGGAATCGCTAACAAAAAAAAACAAAAACAAAAAACCAGTAAATACTCTGTAGATATGAACCACCACGAGTGAACCCGCTCTGAAAGACCAGCGCCATTCTTATGCTGGCTTGGACGGCTTCTACTCGGAATCATTTTCCTCGGGTTATACAGCATGAGCTGATTGCAATGGCGGACTGGCTGGCCTGAGGTTGGTCAAAAGCAATGCAGGCTGACCAGGCATTTGAAAATGCGGGGGCTGAATTGCTCCATCAGATGTTTACAACCTGCTCCGACGTTGCGGTCGCCTCAACGCTTGAAATTTACTAAAGACAGCATTTATCAGTGAATCAGCTTCTATAATTGACATTACAAGTGTACCTAGAGCTTTCAGGATAGACCTGGTGCTTTTGGAGGATGGTTTTGACAGGCCACGTTGTCACGTTCTCTCCAGAGCGACGGGAACAGGACGAACTGGCGAGGCGCGCGGAGCAAGCGAGTAGAGAAATCCAAGAGCAAAAACTGCGATATGAGAAGCGGAAATGGAAATTACGAGCCGGTGGGTCCTTTGAAGATAAGGCGGAGAATGAGATGAAGCTGCAAGAATTGCAAGCGAAAATAGATGCTGCCCGCGCAGGTTATGATGGGAGGTGGCAGAAATCACCACAGCCTGAACCTCCTCCACGATATGTAGAATCTAGCACCAAGACCAGATCAGGAAAAAGAATTGTGGAGACGCCATTGGAATTCGCCCCTACAGCTAATAAGAGGTTACGTCAAGCGGCGAGAAATGGAAATCTCGCTGCAGTGAGAGAGTTGTTGATGCAGGAAGAAATAGATATTAATACGCAGGGTACGAAAGGTAATACCCCATTGCATCTTGCAGTTGAGGGCAAACATAAAGAAATCGTTAACGTGCTTTTGGAATTTCCTCCTTCAAAAATTGCCAATCGGAAGTCCGACATCATTCCAAGCACGTCTTCGTCGAAAAGATCGGAAGCGGATGTGAATCGTATCAACAAAGCGGGTTATGCTCCAATTCACAGCGCTATCTCTGGTAATGATGTGGAAATAGTTCAGATCTTGTTAGAGGGCGCATCTCAGCGCATAGATTTACTGCTCAAGATGGCGAAAACGAACTATACTCCCCTCGATCTGGCTATGCGCCATGTTTTGCAACCGAATCTTGATATAATTAGGTTAATCCTTCGATACATGAAAGATGGAGAGGTAGATTCTTCTTGGAGTGATGATTTAACCCCTCTCTCCTACTCGGCAAGATCTGGTAATAAAGCTTTCGTGAATGTTCTTCTTGAAAATAGTGCAACGGTCAATAAGATTGATGCCCAAAAGATGGCGCCGATCCTATGGGCCAGTCTTGAAGGCCACGAAGAGATTATTAGCATTTTGATCGAGTTTGATGCAAATATTGAGGTCAAGAACGTCGAAGGCTGTACTGCGTTGCACGTCGCAGCTCTAGGAGGCCATGAACGAGTAGTTATACAATTGCTTGTACGTGGAGCAAACCTATATGCAAGAACGAACACCAACTCGACCGTCCTTCACTTAGCTGCGTCGGCTAGGAAGACAAAAGTAGCACGGTTTCTTTTGAGACGGCTATCAAGCTCTACACGGGGGCTCGCTTTGATTAACGAGATGGATGACACAAAGCACACCGCATGGTATTTCGCAATCAAATCGGGGAGCCAGGATCTTGTGGACGCATTTCTCGAGCACCAGGATAAGATCGAGCTGCGGAATATGGCGTATAAATATATTGATCCGGGTGTGCTGGAGATTGCCTCGCAATTACGGGCATCTAAACTTGATAAGCCTTGGAATCTGTTGCACTGGGCCGTATATTATGGTGATTCCGAGTTGGTGTGGCCTTTGGTTCGAGATGCAAGCAGAAAATATACAGCCGAAGAGATAAGCTGTGCAGATGGAATCGCTTCAAAAATACAGGAAGGCGTGCGTCAAACATTAGATACGGCAACGACGCCCAATTTTAGTACCCCGTTAGGGACTATAGAAAAAGACACTTCCAATATACTTGTATCCAACCCATTGCCTTCTCCCCCAATCGCCACCGATATGGCTGCAGATACTGTGGTTCTGAGTCAAGCTACGCACGAGAACGACAACGTGCCTGAAGAGGTAAATGAACCATATTTTCTGATTGAAGAATATGAAGATCAGTATTCCGATATCCTAGATATGATACGATACCCAGATATTCCATTCAATCCTACTTCGGTAGAGGTTGACAATCAAGGCACGGAATTTGTCACTCCCAAAATTGATGTCGCTAACGAAAAGTCGCTCGAACGCGTCATGAGTTACTTCTACGCCGGGATCACTGATATTTACGAAAAAGAAGGACGCTACGGGTTCCTTCGAAGGGCACGAAACGTTCACAAGGTGGTGTATAGGGATGGGCCAGAAGCTATCATGCGTGCGGCGCGCCACGAGGATCCGAGTTTATATGCTCCGGAGGCTCTGAAATTAAGATGGATTCATCTTCCTGCTAATAATGTAAGTCTCCCATGCAAGATGTGATACACAAGGTGCTAAATTACACAGTTGAAGTGGATGGAGGTAGGTTGTGTCTCAATTCCAATGTCCCCGTTGGTTAATTATCGCATCGTAGGATCTCGTTCTGAGAATGTGTGTTGATGAGGTCGATGTGACAACTGAAAACGAGATCTCGGAGGCTGATGAAGCTTCTCGTGCAGCCGGTGACTCAAACGCAACACAATACGTGACTGAGAACCTAGACCCTACCATACAGAAATCGAAGAAAGATTACTACTATTTGGCAGACTTCCTGAAGCGAAGTTGGCACCAGTTGCCATCTGGGAAGTCTGCAACGCACTTCATGAAGCCTGGATGTGTATTGAGCCCCAATTATAAAAGACCAGAGTCGGTCGATAAGTCCAATTCGACATCAAAGAAGAAGACCAAGCCTGAAGAACAGGTCTTCAATGCACTTGCTTTATATGTAAGCTATCACCTCGTGTAAATGAGCCATTGCAGTCTCTGATTAACAATAAGATGCCATACTTGACACTGAGCACTCTCACCGCGCGAGCAGAAGCCAAAGATACAGATAACGTGGAAGAGCCTATATTCAATAAAGAAAATCAAACAAAACCTCTTCAAAGCGAAGATATTCAAGAAACTAGCCAACTTCCCAATGAGTTTACCCGTAACAAGAAACTTAGTTTCGTGATTTCCAAATTGCAAAATGCCACTAAGTCGGGTAAGTTCCACGGGCCGAAAATCAGCAATTCGCAAGAACAGAAGAGTCTAAAATTGCCCCCGGAAAGTGCCATATACCGTGAACTTCTTGACTTGTACAAAGATGAGAACTGTAAGCTTCACGGATCAAGAACACTCGATGAATCGTACTATCACTCGGTTTCCGACGAGGATCAGGAGGCGATTAGAGATATGGACCGCCGTAATGCAGATCAGGTCGTGACCAAGAGAGTTCAGGATTTTTTCCACCCTCCGGATCCAACGTCACGAGACATACTCAGAGTCGGACAGTTGTGGCTTTGGATAATCGATGAAAGTAAGGAAGCTTTATAGCGATATCTGAAATGTGACTGACCATTCACTTCATCAGAGACTATCATCAGTAGCTCTACCCACCGTGTGCTTGAGAGTGAGAAAGACCCTGTGCTACAAGGCATCTGGAACTATCTACAAACTGAGGTTGCTCAAGGCAGAGCTGAGGTTCCGCTCTCCCCGCATAAGATGGCTGAAATTGTGACTGATTTCTGCATCGATTTCTTTGACAACTCAACCTGCCGCATCCGTGTAGGTCCAATGTACGAGACCATACAACAAGTATATGAGAACTCTATCAATAAAGCGGTTCGTCCTCTTGCCGATGAGTTTTCGATAAAGCACTGATTCTGTACCAGGCTCGAGAGGAAGCCAAGCTCTTTGGTCGTTTTACAGAGAAGATTGCCAATAGTATAAAACGCGAAAGCCTGAAATCTCAAAAAGATTACGAGACGGGAGGCAGCGAATCCGTAGGAGTTCAGCAAGCCGAGACTTCCGCCACTGAAGATCACCTAGGAAAGAAAGAGCCTCTACGAGCCGTTGACAATGGCGGGCTAGGAACTATCAAATCCATCAGAAGTGCGGCAAATGTGATGAAAAACGTCAAAGACATTCGCGACGAACTCAATATGCTCAAGGCAATCCTTTCGCACCAAATGAGGGTTTGGAACCAGCTACATGATACCGGCTCTAAGAAGGATCACTTTAGAGGGCCGGCATACTATCTGAACGACATCAAGGAAATGGATAGCCAGGCTGAGCGAATACAGGGTGCGGTAAGTAATGGAATTTCACCGCCCAAGTCTACTTGCCTTCACCCCACCAAAAACACTATCTAAGTAATGTGCGTTTAGATAGGGTCTGTACTGGATCTCGAGCAGAACGAGGCGGCCATCGATGAAGCCATATCGTCGCGACAACAGGCAGACCAGTCATTAAAACAGGGCAGTATTCTTATGGTCTTCACGGTCATCACCATCATTTTCGTAAGCTGGCTCTCACTCCTATGTGAGGCATATACTAGGCTTCTAATCACACATATAGTTGCCCATGTCGTTCATCACTTCGCTGCTAGCGCTAGATATTGACGGGTTCCCGCAATCCCCGGACGGCATGAAGGTCCAGGGTGTTTCGTGGTCAAGATACGTATATGGCTACATCTGTGAGTTCTCACTGCCAACATCTTGAGAGATTTACTTATTGTGGCAGTTGGACCGGCTGCTGGCTTCTTCGTTGCAGTTTACTTGACGACCATGAAACTTGAGAGCACGAAGCTGAATTTATGGAAGATTGCTAAACCACTTGCAAATCTGAGCCTAGGCGTTTATGTATGGGTATTAAACTCGGCTAGCGGGGCCATTACAAAATTTGCATCTAAAGCTAGTACTCCAGAGCTTGGTCAAGCTGCTCCACTGGAAGCAAACCCCGCGGGGCCAGTCGACAGCCCGGCTCAAAGTAACCAGCCGCCAAATGCCACTTCTCTATCCAAACAACCTCACGTCAGTCGACGAAACTCCGTTCTTCCTGGGAACAAACAGAGAGTAGTAGATGAGGAGAATCCATTACCTACATCTATGAATGATAGATGAGCGAAGAAATCAATAGACCGGGTTTAGATCGAGCCTGTGATAGTATCTTACGTTAAAACACTTCAGTAATTGGGGGATTCGGAATTCTATTATCATTCCACGTTCAATCATCATGTCCACTTTGGAAAGTATTCCTTCAATTGTGGCGCGAAATCGATCTTAAATTCATAGCTGGCACGTTGCGAACACGGGCTCTGTTTTAAGTCTAGAAATCCCTGTCACTCCTAATCATATTCCTGATCTAGTTTGAGCCTCAAATCTATCAAGTCCCCATAGAGTTTAGACTAGAACAACATCTTGAACAGCTGATTTCTTGTCCTTCTTTTCCTCTATTGATGCTACTCCTGAGCTAGTATCTTCCACTGAATATTCTTCCAATCTAGCCCGTTTTTCACTGCAGAATTGTTAGCCTTCACTTTCACACCACTTGCCAGAAATCGGGTTAATAACTTACTCTTCCCTTCTAAACAGCACGCGCACAATCTGCGTCATAACAACCAAGCCCACCGTCATTGACGCCGAGTAAGCATAACCATGAGGAAACCTTGGAGCTTGGACCGTAGGATAAGTGAACAGCGGTACCCACGCGGTCGTCGAAGTCGCAAAAGCAGTCATCAAGACAAGCGTTAAGGCCCGCTCTTCGTCGTTGTCCTTGAGTATGACATTTGCCCACCCGTAGAGCACAGACGAGACAGCAACGGACGAGTAGCCGAGCGAAAATGCAAACCACTTTGCGGGCTCAGGCACATTCCAGACGGCCAGGATGACGAGACCGGTGAAATTGACCGCAGAGACAAGACTGATGGCTGCTGCGCGGCCGATCCATAAATCGGCGCTGAAGTTGATGAAAAGCACGAAAAAGATGCCGAGAGCGGGACTGATGGTACCGAGACGGTTGATGGTTGCAATATCGTAGCGTTTAAGGCTTTTGATCCACAGCAGGAAGGCAGCGGTGTTGGCGCTGGTGTTGAAGAAAAAGGTGTCAAAGATGACCAGGATGTAGAATCGTCGATTGGTGAAGATGCGCTTCAAGAGACTGAACGAAAAGGGTGTGGGCCGCGGTTTGGCTCCAGCTTTTGCCAGTCGAGCGCGCGCTAGCTCGATCTCAGATTCTTTGATCACCAACCTATTGGGTCGGGCTGGTGTCCCTGGCCACAGAAAGTAGCCGATGAATGCGAGCGGTATGGTGATGATGGCATTGATGATGAAGAGCCAGCGCCAACCCGGCAGACCGTGAACGCCATCTAAATAAGTCGTTGCGGCGGACTGCAAGAGACCGGCTGTTAGAGTACCGAGCGTGAGGCCGATGTAGAAAAGCCCCCCTCGTCGACCTATCTCGTCACTTCTGTACCAGCTGCCGAGCACGAAATGCACACCGGGAAAGTAGCTCGCCTGTGTTACGTGTCAATAAGTAGGGATGTAAGTCCACCGCGTAAACCGTACCTCGAAGATTGAAACCATAAAGCGGTATGCCATAATCTCACCAAAGCTTTGGGCGCGGTATTGTAGCAAGGTGAAGATGCCCCATCCCAGATCCAAAGTCGGCACGAGGATATGCATCGGCACACGGGGAAACAAATAGATAAAGGGCAAGAGTCCGACGACGTTGCCCACTACGAAAATAGTCTGGAATTGCACAAGCTCGTTGCCATTAAAGCCAAGTTCCTCCTTCATTCCTGATACATATGCATTGTCTAGCTGGTGTTAAGATTGGCAGATATACATAGAGTGAGGTCTTACTAATGTTTGTCTGATCCATATACTTTACCCAATATAGAATGAAAGCATAAGGTACTATAAGCAGGTCGAGCTTCAAGATAAGCTTTCTTTCTTCCGGGCTATCTTCTGGAGCATACCAGTGATACCACCTTCGCACCGGGCGTTCAATTTCAGTAGCCATGCTTGCGTCTGTTAAAGCTCTTTTGAACGATGCAATACCGAATTAGAGAATTTAGACATACAAGACATATCGCTAGAAAGTTGACCTGTACTTTAACATAGCTTTGTGCTGCAAGTCTGGCTAGCTACTTTCAACCAAAAATTAGCACAATCGTCACATATATAGTCAATCACATCACCACCAGCGGGGTGCTATATCCCACTTCTTTCGCATTGAAGAGTTAGGATTCGTGTATTTCTTATCGTAAATGGTTTTGTATTAGCAAAATAAGCGAGGTCCCGCGGCCGGATAATGATGCCATTGTTGCGTTGATGACACAAGACATATCATATCGAGACCCGCAAATCCAGGTTCCCCTCACACGTTCATTCGTCTGTCAAGTCTGACAAATCGAACTGCATAGTAAATCTGTTCCAGGAAGTAAGATGTACCGAATTTGAGCTTGGGTGCACGGTGTCAGGAAATGATGCAGCTCGGTTAAGTCAGGGGCGATATTAAGACTCGATCCAGTCAGTGTCTGATTAAGTGTTGACCGATGATATATTGAGCCGCTGAATTTTATCTTCAGAAAGAGAAGGAGTGAGAGTACAACTCTGCAAAGGAAGATACAAAAAAGGAGGCGTGAAACACCAAACTTTTGAGGTGAGAAATTACAAGAGAATTCAAAGAAGGAGAATGTAAGATCACCTCAAAGCAATGCTGAAAGTTTCACACAGAGACTGATATAGCATGACGAGTTTCTAGGCACACCATACAACAAAAACGGATGTAGCACCTCTGGGTGATTTAGGGGCGATGATTAACTATTTGTTAAATGTGATGAATTGTCAGTGAGATAATGAGCAGACTTAAGTATGTTTAACTAAGCCTAGCCTGACTTAATCTGAGCAAAGACAGCGCAGGTTGTGTGGGCTGGAGGACTGGAGATATCATGACTATAATGTGTTTATATCTAACCGGTTTTTTTGCACCTCTGTATCGTACCCTGATGTGATGATTTCACAGGATTCGGTCCCGGATACACATTCACTCAATAGCTGCACGGTCTTTTTACAACTCCCCTGATCCATCCAGAAGTTGCTTGCGGCTACATTTTCCCCAGCTTTCGCTGCTATTAGCGCACTTTCATACTGCCCAAACATAAGTCGAGCGTTTGGATCCACACCAAGTTTAATAAACAGCTGTACGATTTCCAAACTGCCACAGTAAGCAGCAGCAGCTAGTGCACTGCCATATTCTCCAACTGCAAGCTGAGTATTTATATCTGCGCCAGAATCTAAAAGCAGCTGTACAATTTCCAAACTGCCATAGTAAGCAGCAGCAGCTAGTGCACTGCCGTACTCTCCAACTGCAAGCTGGGCATTTATATCTGCGCCAGAATCTAGAAGCAGCTGTACAATTTCCAAACTGTCACTCCAAGCAGCAGCAGCAGCTAGTGCACTGCCGTACTCTCCAACTATAAGCTGGGCATTTATATCTGCGCCAGAATCTAGAAGCAGCTGTATAACTTCTAAACTATTTTTATAATTATCAATAGCAGCAGCAGCTAGTGCACTGCCGTACTCTCCAACTGCAAGCTGAGTATTTATATCTGCGCCAGAATCTAGAAGCAGCTGTATAATTTCCAAATTTCCACTATAGGCGACTGCTATTAAAGCATTACTGTATCCTCCAGTTTGAGCCTGGGCATTCACGTCTGCCTTGAATTTTATGAGCAGATTTACAGTATCCCTGTGTCCTTTATAGGCTGCAGCTATGAGAGGGCTCCCAGTTTCACTTTTCAGAGCCTCGACACTTGCCCCCTTCTCCAATAAGAGTGAAACAAGCTGAGATGACCCTGCCCAAGCAGCAAGCTGCAGGAGAGACTTCTTGGTTTTTCCAAGCTGCGAAAGTTCTGTTCCTGGAGAAGTCCACCAGTTTGGTGAGATAAATTCTAGACCGTAGAGACAAATGGCGGAGTGGGCAGTTGAAGGTGGCTCTAAATCATCCACTTTTGACATTTCTCTGATAGGTCTGAAATAACGAACAATGCCATTATTCGAAAGCACACTATACCAGCTCCGGTACGCTATACTGCTATTTGTGGGGAATCCAAGGAATTGCTCAAGAAGCGCGACTATCCTCTGTTGTTCTTTCTCTTGTGGCTCTTTCTGGAGTCTTTGGATATGACTAAGGCCGCATACACGTGCGTAGTTATTCAAGTCACATCCTATATCCTTATCTAAATTCCCCAAACCAGTCATATGCATTTGGGAATTATAGTATGCCGGGTCATTCAGGAGCAGCAGACACACTGTTGTCACATGGGAATTTGCTTTGTTGTGACACCATTGATTTTCTTCGACATATTCAATCACAGAAAGGTGCGATGGGACCCATACGTTCCTTTCAGGATCAATCACAAGAAGATTGTGGAAATAATTGAGAAGGACCTCTTCTTCCAGATCATCTTCTACTGGTCTGATCCTATCATCGTCTCCATCCTGGCATACGGCCAAGAGAAGAGCTGGAGTGGAAAGCGGCACGAAAGAAGACATGATCCACTTGAATGCTCGCTCTGAAACTCGTTTCTCCTTTGTGGTCATTGACTCAAAGATTTCATCATACGCAGATTTGAGACCTGAAGGAAGTTTGCCTAGGCGAGTTTTGATTTCCTCTGCTTGCTGCAAATCCAGTAGCTGTTTGATTTGAAGATATGCCCATTGAAACCTATATTCTATTAGCCAACAATCATGCTACTGAATACACACTTACATTCCCTTACTACGCGCTTGGACTGTTTCGACAATCTCTTCTTTCAACTCCGGTTTCAATTTGCCCCACCTCAAATGTTTTTTGATCTCACTTTCAACAAACTTTGTTATGTCTTGCTGATTATCTGATGCATTGATTCTTATATTGGCCTTCCCTTTGAATCTTTCATGCAAATCCTTGTCTGGCCGGCTAGAAATGAAAATTTTGACAGGCATTTTAGCATTTTCGATGAAGTAATCAAACGCTTCAAGGAGTTCCCTGCGTTTGTACTTGTCGCATTCATCAAACGCATCCAAGATAAGTATTGTCCTGGGATAAAGATTTAGAGCCTCAAGGATACGCGTTTTGCAGTCTTTGATGGTTGGCTCAGATCCCTTGCCTCTTCTCTCAACGTAGAAATTTCTGATATCTTTTCGCATATATGATTCATGGGCTTGGGAAGTTGATAGCTGTCGAAGAAAGCTACGAAGTACGTTGATAGGCTCTTGAAGCTTGGCTTCATTTCTGTTACAATAGAAGAAAGCCAAACCTTCATCGCTCCTATTAGCAAGAACTGACTGCATTTCATCAATTACGCGAGACGTAATAAACGTTTTGCCAGTGCCAGCTGTTAATATTATTATCATTTGACGCGGTTAAGTTATTGAAGAAGTTAAACATACCAAGTCCAAATAACCACAGAATTGTCGAGGAACTTGTAGATTGCCACTCTTTATATTGTGGTCGCTTCAGTAGCCAGTTGCATGTATCCTGTGTCCGCTGGTCGCTCACCGTGTCATGGGTCTTCCCGTGTGGAATATCACAAATCCAATAAAGGATTCTCAAACGATCATCATTACCAAGAATCTCTAGACACTCAGCCACTCTTTGATCTAGACGTACAATTGGCTCTTTCAAGCTTTCGAGAAGTGTGCGAGACATTGCGTCTACATCTCGAGTCCATGCCCGATCACAATTCATGGCATCATTCTCGACCTGAGTCTCTAGCTCTAAACATTTCTCGATAAGGCGACGCCCTTCATCTGAATTAAAAAGTGCATGTAGACCTCTACCCGCGGTATTTCTATCTAGCATTCGACTTGCAAAGGAAATACACCGCAAGATAGTAGCATAGAGTTCAACGAGTGTAGACTGGAAATTGTTGAGTGCGTCTGCTTGTATTGTTTCACTGGTGTAAATCTTTTCATATACTTGACAGCGGCGAAGGAGGTAGGTAATCTTTTCAACACTAACGAGCAAAGCTCCCATCGCCTCTTGTTCTGCCACAACTGCCTTATATGTTATTAGCTAGCAAAAAGACGTCAGAGAAGACTTATTGGTACCTGGAGCAGAAACCTAACACCCGCCCAAGGCAAAGCAGCATGTACTGGGTCAAAATTGACAGCAACATCACCGACTTCCTTGAATTTGTTAATCCAGTTAATCGCTTTCTCGGCAACGTCTCTCAAAATAAGTTGTCTTCCCTGAAACTCAAATTTGTATGAACTTTCAGTGCAAGCTTGTTGTTTGGTTCTGAGTTCGAGAACAATTGAGTCCATGGAAAAGTTTGACTCTGCTTGCTGGGGCTGAAGACGCATAATCACCTGTTGCTCATTTTTTGAGAGTTTCTGAAGTGCATCGTTCCAACGTTTCTGGGATGGCGATTGGGTTGGCGCAACAGACGATAGAGGGGGGGGATCAGGCTGGGTTGCGGTAGTAATAACAGTGGCTACGCTATCAAGTCGAAGAGCAGTTGTAGGCACAGGTAACTGTAAGTTGGATGATGAAGTCTCTCCAGACGTGAAGATTTGTCTGAATCTGTCTCTTTTTCTCACGCGACGAGAATTCTGGGACATCTTTGTCTCAGAAAATGGCTAAACAAGAGAGGGTATTTTAAAGAGCTAGAGCAACAAAGTGTAAATCTTGAGACTCAATTGAAATTAGCTAGATGTGCTACAACACTTGGGCATGTTTTTCAGGTTGAAACGGTAGCGTTTGTTGTCAGATAACGTCGAGAGTGGAAAAGATGTGAAGCTGTGTTGCGCAGTCATAGCCCGGTGAGGCTGAGTTGAATGGGAAAATGTCAAGCAGTCAGAATCCGTTTTTATAGGTTCGCTTCCTCTGAAAAGAGGTGTCCAGTAACCAGCAACTGACATTGGTGCTAACAATAGCGTTCTCATTAGCCCCACTCATACGTAGCATTATTTAGACAGTGCCTTTTCATTGGGTGCAGCTGCTGCACGTACTTGATTATATAAAAGATCATCCATCGCCTGTCCCACGCTCCATCAATAGCCTTCTGCTTCGACCCAACTCAAGCCACATCAATATTCACTGATGCCCCTGGTATAGAGGTCTCTCATAGTGGGAGCCTTTCTTAATATTGTAAATATGGTTGCAGTCGTAGTTTCTGCCTGTTCGGCTGTGACATGCATTGAAACTGATTAACTTATTTCGGCTGTTTTTAAGAACAGGGTTATTATTCGCCCAACAAGCCCGAAGGAGCCGATGGAGCATAGCCAGTAGAAAGAATCGATATTCCGAAAGTATATACCGTTCTGTTTTGGGCGGAAATTAAAGCTTCGACGCGTGCATGTTAGCATTCGAGCTAGAGTAATTCTTATGGGTAGAAAACTACCAGCCATGTCTTTTTTTTAAAACTCAAAGACCAGTCTGCAGACTAAATCGACGGTGAATGTTGTTTATGATCTCAGATATGTGCAAAGGGTCCGATTAAGATGTACAGTCATTACTACACTTCTCGTTCTACAACATGAAGGGGTAGTTGGGAGAAACGAATAAGAAGAATCACAATGGTCCTTCATATTGTAGAACGAGAAGTGTACTGATACCAATCAACTGCATCACACAATGTGATGATCCTAGATTTACGGTTGAATACTGCTAGGTTCGTGGTAAGGTGTTTTTGATTTCCAGCCAGTTCTCCGGCATTGATGAATAGATTACACGTAGGTCATTTAAAGATTAGAAGTAGCAGGTACTTAATTATTCCTAGTGGGAATCGGGACGTTCATCTGTCCTGGCTTCTCTATGTTAATTAGACTGTCACTTGCTTTACTTCCTTTGAGCTCCATGTAACTTAGCTGAGGCTTTGTCACCGTTGTTGACAATACTAGCACCAGTGGCTGCTCCTATAATTCCTGCCACTGCAGAAACAACCCCATTCACGATCGCAACTCCATATCCGCCCATGCCCGCACTTTGAAGTGTTGCCAAAAACGAACCCGCAGCTATATTTCCCACGCCAGCTTGTGCCCCTGCAGCTATCGAACCTGCCAAAGGTCCACTAGAACCGAATCCTAAAACTGCAAGAAATGGTGCGGAGAGGATTCCAGGGGCCAACAACGTCAGCGTAGATGTACCGATGAGTCCGGTTTGAATAGGGTGTTTGATTGCGTTCTCTTTCAGTTGCCCCAAGGCAGGGCCGACCCTTTCCAAATGTTAGTACCACGATCCGTCTGGAGAGAATAAATACTTGCTTGGACTTTCCAAACTGATCAATAGCAGCTTTAGAGCCGACCACAGCTGGTCCAAGCTTGTTTTTGCCAAAGTCGTTGAGAGCAGCTCCGCCACGAGCCATCATAGGAGCGACTTGGTGTTTTCCGAACCCGCCGAGCTTCTTGCCAACATCAGCTACCGTAGGAACTAGAGTATTCTTACTAAAATCCCGAAGCGCCATGCCAGCCCTGGCGACAGCTGGCCCAAGTTGGTGCTCGTCAACATGATTAATGGTGGCTGCTCCTCCTTGGCCAGATTGCCCCATATTGCGGATTAAAGTACTGAGATTCATATTTGAATTGCTCGATGGTGGGCGGAGATGTTTTTGTTCAAAGGAAGCCTGAGAAAAGCGGGAAAGGCACCTGGAAGCGATGGTTGGGAGAGTTTATATTGAAGGAGCCAGCCGAGTAGCAAGCCAGGTTCTTGGAGTTTCGTGCATTATTGGCGGATTGCCTCGAGGCTGGCGCCAGGATTAACGCTGTGATACATCCAGATACCTCAAACAGCGCCCCGTCTGATATATCATATTCCAGCATTCAAGGCATGAAACTCAACCATAGCAATAGATTTCTCACTGAAAGGTCGAGAGAACCTTTACTTAATACACGTACGATCATATAATTTGAATTTTAAGTAGTCAAATAGAGCACTTGTTTTTGTCAAGAGTTATGGTATTCGGACGACAGAACATGATAGTAGCACGTGACTATGATGGAACTTAGAATACTACAGGCGATTTCCTATATTACGATATTTAAGCCTACATATGAACCACAGAATTGATGGATATAAGGCATTCCATATGTTAATACACCATATTAGATCATATATTGTGAAAAGAATGAGACGTTGTAAGCAAAATACAATCAATCTCGCTGATTCAGGGAACACGCTAAAATACATTGCACAATAATAATAACCCTGGCACTTCTATTCAAGTCCTTTGTTATGCTATTAGAGTAGGGGAATCACTTCTCACCATGATATAGCGCGCTTGCTATAGAATTACCTTGCAAAATTTCTCTGCGCCTAATCCTTCGGTGTGTATTCTGGCGCGTCAAGTTTAATGTTGGGTCCGGACCATTCATCTGGGTTATAATGTCTATAATTATACCATATATAGGCTCCCCACCTGAACTGGATTGTTGGATCTCCTCTTCGTACCTGTGGTACTCTGAATCTCAATATTCTCAGTTTATATATTGCTGGCCTTTGCTGCTCTACCTGATATTCGATTTGTACGAAGGCTGGTTGAAGATTAGGGAAGATATGTTCGAGTGAATCCTCAAAGTGGACGAACATGGAAGCACATATTTTTCTATTTCGTTATCGAGCGAAAAAGGGTGCATGAATCCATAGAATTATTATAGCGTGTTTACTGTAGAAGTCCACTTCATAAATGCAACTGAATCTCAACTAAATCGCCGCCAATGGACCCCCTAAACAACGAGGGACTACGCTGGCTCCTATTGTACTATCGGCTCTGGTCCTTATTCTGCCTTTGCCGTTTCTAGGCGTAATATAATCGAGCGTAAAATCTAGAACCTTTCGTAGTCTTCAAGAAGACGTGTTTCGCGTTTTTCCACGCGGTCAGTATTTAATAGATGTTTACTATACTTGTCTTTGATTCCTAAACGTATTTATTAGCAGGATGTTCTATTCTTTTACTGGATGAACTACTCACGTCCGGATAATTCGACCTCTAAAATCCGAATGCTTTGTTTCAACATATTTCCTCTTCTCACCATTATCCTTGCATCCCAAGATGCACTGAACAGTTCGTGATTATGACTCACGCGCATAGGAGTTAATTCATCCTCGTCCTGATAGATAACGAAACTACTATATCTCTTGCCCAATGCAGCCCATGACTCTGAATTGACCTTGAAAGAATCAGTAGTCGGAATTGCTTTAACCATGCCAAGGGTGCCATTCCAAGGGAAAGTATACACTACAACTAAACCCCAGTCCACTGAGCCCTTAACATGTAAGTGAAAGCCCACAATGCACACGACAGGTGGCCAGTTATCGGCTCGTATTGACAAGATGTTGGTGTCAGGGTTCCAGTTACATTCCCCATCAGGAATATCAGGAAAGAGAGGGGTAATCTTGAAAGACATGTCAGAGTCTAAATATTTGAACGGATGTGACTTCAACTTGAGATGGACGAAGGTATCTTGTGTGGTAAACTCAACGTCTTCAGTTCTCCGGATAATAATTGTGGTTGGTACTGCATGTTTCGTCATATTATCTAGCACCGTTGTAATATTTGATTTTAGAAAATGTCGAATTCCATTCGTTTCGACGTCGAGCGAACTAAGGCTGATAGCGATGTACCGGGTAAAGTCGTTTCGATAGTGACAGTTCAATATTCCGTAAAACTCTTCTGGTTCTCCTTTCCGGTGATATTTCAACAGAGGTACGTGCATCTGAAGGCCTTTGTTGGTAACTGTGTATTGCGAGGACGAACCCCTGACAGGTAACTGTTCCACATTGGCAGAGTTGAAAAATGATGCAGGGTCGGGAGCTAACATAGTAAGCCTCTCCTCCCCACGCAAGAAATCTCCGTCCCAGACTAGAATTGTCTCATCATCTGAAGATTTTATAATCTCTTCTTGCAATCGGATAAATGCTCGTTTTCCTTCTCCGTAGAGTAGGGGCATGTGGACATCAAAAAGTCCAAGAAGAGAATACGCCCGGTCTTCCAGACGAGTAGTGTTCCTTGCACTTGCCCAGGACATTCGTGTTGCCACGCTGTATGTTATAATGGTCTTGGGATTTCGAAGCACACGTTCAGGGATGCTGGTTCTATGTGATATCTTTCCGCGCAAGATGTATCGACTGCCAAGATGAACCCATGATCGACCGTAAAACTCAACAACCCTTGGTGCGATGAGCTCTTGTAACGTCCAGCCGCGTGTGAACCATCTACTATTTTCAAATTCTTCCAGCTCATCTCCGGTTTGGGATGAGACCAAAGTAGTGGTTGCGTCGAGATATGCATAACAAACAGCGGCATTTTGGTACCACTTGAACATGGAATTGATAGCTTCTGAGAGCTCAGAACTGCTGCTTTTGTCGATACAGCAGGTATCGACCCACACATACTGTAAGCCGTCGCGCCTAGCTTGTGCGCAACTGAGTAAAATCTTCTCATAACCAAGCATCCTCCCTGCCTTGGAGAGATCGCCAATGTCCTCAAATTTAACTTCTTCTCTGCCCCATACGTGTGATAGAATTGCATACTTCGGCATTTCTGGGGACTCCAAATTAAACGATTCGAGCCTCCGGCTGATGACATGAAGGAGCCGCATGGTTAAAATTATTACCAGTGGAAAGAGGAGAGACAGTGTCTTTCATATCGTAATTTGATCAAATCAAGAATAAGGCTATCTAATACGTTAGGATAGCGCAGCCGAATGTAAATGCAAATCTGAGATCAATCCTTAATCCGATGCAATGCAAGGTAACATGTATGTCAGCTGAATCGTCCGCCACAGACTCACCAGCCACAGTTTTTATTACTTCGTAAAATACGCTGCATATACTACAATTACTGTACCAAATGATTAGAGATCCTTGGAGGTAGCAATCGACGAAGTGAGATCGCATGACATAGCACTTTCTGGTCTCGGAAATCCAGATCCACCTGCTTCACAAGTTTGAAAGGCGCAAAGAGCTCGTGGTAGGGCTATAGGTGGAGGATCATGTTACAATATAAATTAATACCTTTCGCAACCATGCGCCAAGGTTGAGGTTCTCATATATGTCGAGTACCCAGGCTTCGACTGTTCAGAAATGGTGGCTACGCAATATGAACATAACAGAAACGGGAGTTTCTGGTGATCTCCTTACGGGATGTGTCCTTGACGCAGGGATGCGCGTTATGTGTCAATATGGTAATGATAATAAAAGCTTTTGTTCTAAGCTCAATCCTAAGCTCAATGCAGTGAACCATAACGCTAAAAGGCTGCAGACGCTCGCTTAACTATCGTACAGATATAACTCCTAAACCCAGCCAATTCCTACAATCATAATGCGTAAAGTCGTTAGTGTATAAGACCCTTTAGGTATATATCACTCAAGATTACTTCAACTGGCGAAGCAAAGACAACATGATGGTACCCGGACTCAGACAACACCATGACCTAAAATGAACAGTGTTAGCATCGATTCAAGCGCAAAGTATCACGAGACTTACGACCAAGTTGTTTTCCTCTCTTGCCCAGAGCGCCGGCTTGCTTCTGCTTAATCTTCGCTAATCTCGCCTCCTCCTCTGCCTCTCTCTCAATCCTCTTGACATGTTCTCTAGCCTCTCTCACGGCAGCTCTGGCAGCCAGCAAAGCACGATCTGCATCCCTCTCAGCAGCCTCGGCGTTCATGACTCTTTCTCGGGCGGCGGTGATGCTGCTATCTTCGTTGCGGTGGAGCAGGCTGTGACGCTTTGGAGAGTGGTCGACATGTGTAGTGTGATGACTATATTGAGTTAGTTAGTTTTCCCAAAAACTGATGGCAGATATGCGTACGTAGTCGTCGTGGTCAGTGGATCTGGAGAGTGCTTTCGGCCAAACAGTGTGGAGCTTCGCTTTGGTGTTTCCTCCACCACTGGGTCTCCTACTCGACGGGTAGTTCTTGTCGAGGTTGGGACTGTGTCCGCTACGGGCTCGCGACGACTGAAAAGAGGCATATTGTATTGCTTTTGTGGATGTATTTGGCTTCGTTTAGTGAGTTTAGATTGTATGGTTGGTGGAGAACGTGAAGAATGCTGGTTATCTGGCTTGGAAGTTGGTTAATGGAAGAAAAACTTGGATGCAAGTTCTGGAGATATATAAAAGATTCACAGTGTCTGAGGGAGGGGGTGAGTTGCATGTAAAACCTGTCTTTGGAATCTATATCATCATAATGTCAGCCCGATGACGTAGATGCCACCCCCTATATTCGCATAAATTAAGCGACGTCGATCATGAAACCAATCCAATCATTCACCTGCCAAGCAAATCCTACGGTTGGTTAACGAGCTGACAACAATGGCTGCATTACTCTGCATCACTGGGGAATGGTCCAATAGTAGCGATGTTGGGGCGTAGAGTGATATACTATTCGCAGTAATTACATGCGTTCGTTCTAAGCAGCAATGAAATTCTCAAAAGGCTAGTATTGTTGTATTCAAGTATATATTAAATACCCGGAGAGGTCTTACTGCACTACCTTCCCCAACCAAGTGCAAAGCGAAGTCTGACAAGTTGTGCGTCTTTATTGAGATAGAAATACTAGTAGACTTCCCCCTTAGTTAAAGACAACTTACTTCCATCCATCGCAATGACCGGCTTTGTTGGTACTTCCTTTATAATGCGGTCTCTTTGTTGGACTTGATGCTAATAATAAAGCACAATGGAGAGCAAAATATGACAATGACATTATCTTGACAGTACTCAGTGAAGAGCTCCAACCTTAACAAAGGAACACTTAGTATTTCTACCCTTCAATTGCCTTCCGCAAAATTAAAACATTTAAGGTACGTTTCAATCTTTCACACTCGTTTTTTTCCTCTTAGAAATCAGCATGGCTGGAATCAGCTGGTTTTCTGGTGCTATCTGGAAACTTGTCGACTGGTCAGAATCGTTAAAGATACCAGATTCTGGCAAAATCACGACCAACCCTTCAATACATGGTATAAGAACTGCCCTAGTCCTAAGTGATTTGCTGACAGACATCCATGAACAAAACGGTCGGCCTTCGGATCTGCGGCAGATACACCACGTACATCTATCACATAATATAGCATCGCGAATCGCTTTCTACAGTCCAAGAAGAGAGAAGATATGTACTGTATGTCCACCCACTGACAAAGACTCTCTGCGCATCCATACGGCTTGGAATGAATATGGTTCATTCGATGTTGACGAGGATATGTATGGGGAAACGGAACTGTGGTATGACGGAGTCTTTGGAGAGCAGGAACATATCTTACCACCGAGCGAGAATCGCTATTGTTTGACGCCCGAACGTTATTTTGATACCGAGTTCAAAGACGAGGAGCCGGTGACGTGTAATTATTGCGGGTGGTTCCCAAGCTACCCTGATCATGACTGCCAGGAGGAGAATGGCTCAGGTGAATATAGAAATCTGTGTTTTAATCCTTCGGCATATGGATAACATTCTGGCGTCAAAAGAAATTGCCTGTATAAAGAGGTAGGCTCGTATTTCGGTAAGCTGTTCGCAGGCGGACACTTCAAGGCATATCAAACTATATAATGTCTAATTCTAGGGAAATTAATACACTAGAAACCACGAAAACTTCTATTTACTTTTAGTGAGATTGAATGTAAGTAATTGCAATTTATGTAAATTGACAATTTGCCTGGATTGGATAGGACGAGCTACTTATTTCCTGCACTCTAAAATAGTGTGATTGCTCATCTGAGATTCCAAATAATATCGGACTAATACTAAACTAAATGGTACATCTCATAGGTGAGTTGAAAACAAACTCCCAGGCTTTGCCTGTTTGGACCTGGTGTTTCTGGTCAGTTCAGATCAATACTTTCGCACGATATCACATAGAGCAGTCTTTTTGTACTCATAATGTTTCTTCTTTTATAAGTCATAAACATTCCAACAATTTGACTAATCATCATTGCTATAATCATGGCTAACTGCGCCAAAATCATGCTTGCAACAGCTACTCCATCTCAAGTCGGGAGCGACATCAATACCATTCAAGCTAAACACACCACCCAGTTCGGTATGGTGATGTTCTTGCTGGAAAGGATCTTAGGATCGTGCTACAGTTGACGATCATGAAGTTGCAGGGGGTGGATGAGGAGGAGGTTGAGAAGGTGTTGAGGATCTGGGTGTTGAGGGAGTTTTTGTTTCACGGTAGGGAGTAAGAAATCTTTGGAGGAAATGCCAGCAAGTTTCGCGGACGTCATTTGAATCTTCTCAAAGAAATACGCAAGTATAAGAACACTAATTCTGCAGACGTGCACTTTTCAGTATGTGGCCACTACAGTTTATGATCGAACAATCCGACCTTTCCATTCTCCTAACGCCTGGGTATATCCTGATATCATCTCGTAACTCATTCATCATTGTAGAGGTCTTCATCCACAATGTCTTTCTTGACCTCCTTGAACCACCCCCCGAAATCCAACTTCATCAGAAGGCGATCAACCCTCCCAACTTTAGTCGCGACGTAAGCATCCTCATCCCCTAACACCAATTCCTCATACCCACTCTCCCAGCCCTCTTTCTCCTGATTGACATCACGCAAGGACTTTACAAGCTCCTCGATTGCTCCCTTAACTCTATCGGCGACTACTACAAGCTGTTGTTTGACGTCTTTCTCTTCCTTGTGGAAATCAGAAAAGGCATCCACCACTCCTTCATCCGCTTCAAGGTCTAGCGACTGCCATATGGTGTATATTCGATGAACAAGCGCCACTAAATGGTCAATCTGTTGCAGCAGATGAAACAGCGGGTCTGTAAACGATGATGTCGTCAAGAGCAAACCTTTGCACAAAGCAATCAGATATTTCCGATGCGCCTCGGCCAAGGTCTGAGGATCGCGTGTATGGCTGATACCGGTCTGCTTTTGTTTCGATTCTTGGGCAGTCTGCAGCCAGATGTCGTCCTCTTCATCGGCACTTTTGGCAGTTGCCGGCCGAGCCTCGTCGCCATTGAGCCAGCTCCTGAAACCATTCCAAGTCCCTACCACCACCTCGCCTTGCAAATAAGCTTCCGTCTCGCCCAGAAAGAAAATGGCTGCGCTGCTGGTCGCCCATACGCCACGCATAGCTGCTGAGCGTTCTTTTGCTCTTTTACGAATCGTATGTACCTTTGCTCGTCCCGATGAAGAGCTGCCATAAGGAGGTCCAGGCGGTGCAGGGTGATCCCTACGCAGCGATGTGATTTTCCACAGGTCTGTGAGCCGTAGATGAGCTCTGTGGATTGATAGAAGGTACGCGTTAATGCTGGAATACATTTGCAAATCTGATGAAGTAAGGAAGAGGTCTAGAGGCGATGGAATGTGGAGTGTGAGAGCAACTGGAACGGACAAGAGCAGATTTCGAAAAGGTGTGGAGGCTGGCCCTCTAGGCTGAGGTTTACTTTTCAACGGTGTTCCAGGTGTGCCTTTGGTGATCTCCAGCTGAACAAGGTCTCTAGCTAGTTCCAGAAGCTCATCGTCGTCCTGATCCTCGTTGTGACCCTGCAAAGCTCCCATGGCGGCCCACGTTCGAGAAAGTACTGCGGAAACTTCACCTTGCTTGATAACAATATTACCAATGTCGTCGCGTTTCTCAAACGCCAAGTTATCCGACCGCTGCCATCTTGATCTGATCTTTTCATCTGCTTCGTTGATTAGAGCTATGGCGAATTCTCCCCTGCCAAGCAAGAAATATTGTCGCAGAAGAAAGAGGATCTCAACCACCTTGCTCAAAGGCAAAAGTTCCTGAAGCGTTGTCTGTGACAATGAAAGCCGTATTGTTGATATGACTCTCGTAAAACTAGCCGTGTCGATCGGAAACGTCAGAGTTGATAGTTGCTGCAGATGCGAGGATAGCAGGTCGAGCTCTGGCGAGGTAGCAGTCGATATGCCTTTGACGCGGATATGGTTCAAAGAGCTGCCAATGAACAACAAGGAGCCAGCTGTAGCTTGCGTGACAAAAGCTGGCAATAACTCGCTTATAATATGATAGCCCTGGTCTTATTAGCGCAAGCACTGTAAGTTTGTCAAGAACCATACTTCAATATCAGTCCCTACGTTTTGTATGAAAAAATCCCCTCGCCCAAAACTTGGTAGTCGTCCATATAGAATCCAAGCAGATACTTGTTTCAGCCATGCGGTCTCTGCGACCTTTACCAAGCTTGATGCTGCTTCTTCAATGTCCGTATATCCTGTTTGTATCGCATCGCACAGCTTGTCTATTACCATAGCCCCAGAGCATTTGCTTCTGTCCCCTCCGTTGCCCTGCCCGATGAAATCTACAATTTCCAAGCACCACTCCATGCTTCGGATCCACCCTGAAAATTCTTGTACAATCACTGTCAGTGGCACAATGTTGTATGCGCCAACGCTTCGCGCATCTTTTTGTAATATTCCATCCTCAACATCTAATACTTTCTGCTGGAACCTGGCGAGATATTTAGAGCTAATGGCGGTCGCAACAGCCTGACAGATGCTGGACGGATGTGTGCTTGCTATCGTAGCAGTCCGAGCTATAAGTTTGCAGTGGATGTCGCTCAGGTGTGCGACTGAGGCGAGGAGTGCTTTTTCTGGAGGGGATAATATTGAGGCGGAGGATGAGTGGTCGGCGGTGAGAAGTGGAGAGGGATGACCGGAGAGGGACAAGAGTATTTCGTGGAGCATGGTGATGAAGGTCTATCAATTATTCAGTTTCGTTCTACAAAAATGCGCTGGCCTCCATACCTGGGATCCTTCTTTCTGAACCAGCTGGTAAGGTCGTGTGTTAGCAATACAAACACACCCACCAATTCAAAGCGGCACATCGATTCAAAGCATAGTCTGGAGAGAGCTAGTCTTCTGCATTTGCTACGTAGTGGAAGATTGAGCGTTGTGCTGGGCTTTTCCACCTGAGATGTCGTTGGGCACGCGTTGAAACCCAAGTACACGCGCCGAGGCTATTACCATATGCAATATAAGCTCCGTTTTCAGAATTTCTCAGCCTCCCTATCAAAAAAATGCGCAAGATAACTAATTTTGATATTTTGTAATAATACTTTATCAAAATCTATTTAATTTATTAAAGAATTGTTGCTAAATATTTCTTATAATTATAGCTAATATTTGCTTTTATAATATAAATAAATACTAAAATATAATTATAGTAATATATATTTTTTTATATCTAAATATATTTTATTAAAATAAAACTATTTTTTTTAAATATAAAAAAATATAAAGCTTTAGATATTATAAAAATTAGATAAAATATAAAGTTATATCTATATTTACTTTTAGACAGTTTTTTAAAATATATAAAGTTATTATTCTAATATAATCTTTAATAATAGTAATTTTTGAGATTTTTAGATATTTTTCTAGCAAATGCAGGATAATTAAGAAAAAAGACAAAAAAAAGTATTTTTTTTAAACTTTTGCTATATATTTTTATATTTAAATATTTTGTAATAAATAATTATTTTATTATAAAAAAGTAAAATACTATAATTTTTAAAAAATTTAAAATAAAATTAGATAAATAATTTATATTTTAAATATTATATAATAATTCTTACTTTTTTATATTTAGCAATAGCTATATTCTAATAGTTATTTATATTATAGAAGCAAATATTAGCTATAATTATAAAAAATATTTAGCAACAATTTTCTAGTAAATTAAATAGATTTTGATAAAGTATTATTATAAAATATCAAAATTAGTTATCTTGCGCATTTTTTTGATAGGGAAGCTGAGAAATTCTGAAAACAGAGCTTATATTGTATATAGTAATAAATATGTGCCTCGTCTAGTCCCAAGGACAGCCTTTAACTCTATCCAGAAATACAAAACCTACATAGGGGACGACCAGATTTGCTGGAGAAGTTTCTATAACATGTTACTGTGAACCATTGTCGTTTGAAAATCTAATCAATCCCAACTGAAGCTTAGTCTTTTAATTAATATACATAATTGGGAAGCGGCGCAAAAGCAAGGATGGCCAAAAAATAATTGATATTCATTTAACCTCAATTCGCACCGTACATTTCTTTAAGATTTTATTAGTATTCTGATACCTTGTCACATAGTAGTCAAATGCTAGTTGAATCATAAATTACATTATATAACGACTTAAAAATATATCCCGCTTTCAAACACCTGTTAAAGTACACATATTTACAGATATAATCCCAGCCATCCCTCAAATACCATACATAGCAGCGACCAGAACCATGGCGCCGAGAACTGGTGCACTGGTTTGCATTGGTACAGCACCTCCGGTTGAGACCGACGCACCAGCAGACTCAGATGCTGCGACTTTGACATTTTCAGTCGAGGTCGATGTGCCAGATGACTTAGACGCCATACCGGGCGAATTAGATGCCATACCAGATGAGCTAGTCGGCGTAGAGGTTGTTGTATTGCCTGAAAGTGCTAATATGAGATCGGAGGCTCTCTCTGCTGCAGCCATCACCCCAAATTGGGGATTCACAGTGAGAGGAGGTATAATGCTTCCATCGACTACATGCAAGTTGTCCATCCCAACTACAGTCGTGTTTTGGTCCACACAAGTCCCAATTTGACAACTTGAACTCCAGTGATTGACCATTCCCTTTGCAAATGCTGAAGGAGTTGTAATGTACTTTTCAATCTCCGCCTGGGTTGAATCCTGAGGGATATTCAAGGAGTTAAGACCCGAGTTGGGTAGCGCCTGTAATATCTTGTAGATGAATCCCGCAATGTCTTGCGCGTCTTGGCCGTTAGGATCGGAGTAGTATGTGTCTTCGCTAGGTCCTGGTACAAATTTTTCATCCAAAACAACGTGACCTCTTGATTTGAGACCGCTTGTCCCGTAAATGTTGAGAGTGATGGTGGAATTGGAGGTATAGGTACTGTAACCAGATGAATCGATTGTTCCTTGTAAACCAACGATGGAGCCATCCTCGTGAGTGGTTGTATCCCAAAAGACTGAGGTCTGGCTCGCATAAGTATATGGTCCACTTCGGTGTTGTAAGTAGAGCTGCTCGTCGCTGATTAGAGGCTCCTCATATGAATGTACATATGAATCAACGGTTGTTCCTTCTAATTCGATGTAGGTGTTTGGGTTATCAAAAAGCCCTGCACCAACTGCTGAAGAGTTGATCCAGTCGCTACTTGAGAGAGAGGTGGATAGCTTTCCAGCAGATTGTAGGGCTGATAGAACGTCGGGACTTCCTATTCCAGAGTGCATCAATAAGCCTGGACTCATGAGAGCTCCTCCACTGAGTATGACTCGGCCCTTGGGTGAGAGTTTTACAACTGTTTCTTGGCCTCCAGCTGATACAGTTACCCCAGTTGCATGGCCTTTGGTTCGCTCAACTCGGAGCACTCGAGTATTGGTCTGCAAGTGGAAGTTTTCGCGCTTCAAGGCTGTCTGGAGGTATGTTACCACAGGGCCACCTCTCTGGCCATCAGTATAGTCGTAAACTGGGTATCCAAAAACCGCCGTCTTGCTATCAGGCTGCTTGACAAAGTCGGTTTCTGTAAACTTCAGTCCATCTACGATCCACTTCCTGGCAGCTTCATGGCCCGATTGGAGATAACGGATCCCATCTTGCGACGTGATGTTAGTTGGGTGTTGCAGCGCATTTAGACGTGCAATAGCAGGTTTCATATCATCTGCCTTCCATCCTTGTGGAAAATATAGATCAAAATCGCTAGCTGGTGGTTGAAAATATAGTCCTGCGTTTATAGCAGAACTTCCGCCAAGTGTGCAGCCGCCAAAGGCGTTTACGACTTCTCCACAAGTGAGGTTTCCGCCTTGTGCAAAAATTGATTTATATAGGCCCGGAACATCAACTCGGGTAAGATCTGTGTCACTGAGCCATGCCTGTTTTGGGTCAATAAAGTTCAATTCTAGCAAAGTGTTGTACTGACAGGCCTTCGGCTTTCAAGATCACCACCGGTGATACCGTACGATTCACCTCCTCCTTCGATGAGAAGAGTACTAAGTCCAGCTGCTGACATTTTATCCGCGACTGTTATCAAAGTTAGCCAAGATCAAACAGGTTATTCATTAAAATGCACTCACCAATGATGCCAGCTGGGCCAGCTCCGACTACAATTACGTCCCATTCCTGAACTTGCCAATCTGAACTTGCGGCGCCTCTTACCCCAGTTCCTAAGACCGCAAGCAACAACGTGAAATCAATTAACCAAGTCATATTTGTCTCTGCACACGGCACTTACGTTGAAGGTGTGAGTCCCGTTTAAGTATTAAATGGCAAACATCGTTAGTAAAGTAACCCGCCGTCATCGCGACGTAAATGTTATTCTGTACGAGGAATTAAAGCCGTTGCACGAGACTAGTTAATCTAGGGTTAGCCGCATGTCTATTTATGAATATGAACACACGATAATACGAGAAGACTGAGTCGCGGACATCTCTAGGGTGGCTGGGCTAGGCTTCTGCTAAGCGAGATAGACGTTTGCTGATCGTCATGCAAAGTGAGGCACGTTTACTAGAGCTTATAATATGGAAAGGATTGTTCCTGGGTATCCTGACAAGCGGTATCGTGTGATTGGACTATGTTTGAGTGCCTTCATGTGTATGGTTTACTAAAGAGTTTAAAATCAAGGCTTCTACTTGGCTTATATGAATCTTGATCTCAATTCTCACAACAATTCAGTTGCACATATATCAACTCATACGTAGTGGAAGTAGACTATGCTTTTGTCATGTATTTATGAAAGCAGAGAGTGATACAATACTATTTAAAACGCTAACTCTATAGCATGAGATGACGGTTGTTTTTATTTCACTGAGGCTGAATTCAATCATAAAAGAGGACTCTGTGTATAAATATACAAATCCCACTTACGATGTTGCTTTACACATTACTGGTGACTTTCAAATTGAATAGATTTTGCTGAATGTGAAAGAAGGTTGTGGCCCAGTTAACAATCGATGATAACCTATTATTACATTCATCGTATAATATACTAGAGAATGGATTTTGAAAATCAGAGCAAAAGTTGTAGAACTTTTTCAAGGTCTGACTCGTAATTCTATGCCTTATACTGGTGCATAGTCTGTATAGAATGCGTGAGTATCAATATTTCGAGTGCATGGCTACGGTGCATTACTATCTCAATTTGGACAACCCAACAATGAAATTTCTCATAACACGCTGCAGAAAATGTGTTTTATGATGTCAAACATCTCAAATTCATTCCTTCGTATTGGCTCCAGGGAAAGTATGGTTTGCACTTTGACGTATCTACTGACCAAATATCTTGTGCTCATTTAATTAGATGCGTTCTACAGAGCCTTCGCAAGGACATCAGATGCTTGCACAACTCTTTCATCGGACTTCAAGATGAAGAGATTTATTCATATTGAATCAGAACCAAACCACCGCATTTATTGAATAGAGATACTGAAATTAAAGACGAAGAATCTCTCGTTTTACATAAATCTTCCAAGCGAGAAAATATTCAACTATTCATAGCCAGTATTCAACCGCAGTCATCTTCCAGCAAATACTTTAGAAGGCCAAATTCTCGCCCAACTTTTGTCAATATCGAAACTACCTTCCACATTTTACTTGCCGTACCAGTTCAGATCTTGAACATCAGATGTCCACCAAATCTCCTCCCGATCAATCCAAGTGTCGATAGGCACTTCAAAATATGAATTATCGCCCCCACGAGATAGCTCCACGTTCTGGAGAGGGCTTCCTCGAGAAAGTTCCTTTGGAGATCAGAGTCCAGATCTATGGTTACGCTCTTGTGTCGGAGTATGGTATTCGGCCCTACGTTGATGCCTTCCAATGGTTTGGGGAACTGTTGGATGAACAGATCCAAGAATCCAAAGAGCGGGCGAAGAATATTCACCGACAGACAATCACGCCCTGGGCAGATAACGTGAATCTCACGAGAGTTCGAAAAGAACTTAAGATCGGCATCACTCGTACCTGCAGGCAGATCTGCGCCGAATCTGTTCCGATTTATTTTGCTAAAAACACCTTCTCCTTCGAAAACGTCTACTATATGGCTATATTCCTTTGCACAATCAGCCAGGAACGTCGCGCCTATATTCAGCACATTGATTTGATGTTGAATCACACGTCTACACCTTCTCAATTAAAGTGTAGCGATATTGTCACTCACAGTTTTGCGTTTTCAAAGGCTTTCCAGCACCTAGCAGAATGCAAAGCACTTTCCAGGCTGCAGATTGGCGTTCATAAAGGAACAATGGACGTACTCGATGATCAAACTTCCCAGGAACGACGCCATTACATACGCTTGCATAACCCCATACGAGAACTGTCGTTGAAATATAGCGCTGCTGGCTGGAGAAACCGGAGAGATCTGTGCAGATTGATACTTCTTGGCCAATATACCGGCATGTTTGACTGTTTTCGAGGATTTAACGACCTGGAGATTCGGGTTCGGGAGTTCAAGAACCAAATCGAATGGGATTGTCCGGTACCTTCCACGCCTAACATAGATATTGAAGCTTACCGGGATGAGATTAGAAAGTGGCGTAGGGAAGGAAGACAGGAGCGATTTGACCAAGAGCCTTGCAAGCAAGCGGGTTGGAGGGCACAATACTCGTCTAGCAATATCAAGAGGTTTGAAGCTCTATTGAGAATGGAGTTGGTGAAAGTCACAGAATGTACTGAGAAGCAAGAGGCGCAGAAAGTACAACAGGCCCTAGCTTCGGCAAACACTCAGTCTTTACCATTCAGAGTAGCTGGTGGGCCTTGAAGGACGACAAGATGAAGCTTCAGAGGATCGTTAGGGGTGAGATGGAATGGCAATCGAGAACAATTGAAGCATTAATACAAAATTTAAGCAGTATAAATCTTGCCATAACAGCGATGGGTATCCTGCAGGAGTGTCTGGGATAGAGGGGAGAATTCTACAGGATCTGGGAAAGTGTTGAAGTTGGTACCGCGAAATAGCCACGAGGAGCTCACCGAATGTTATGCTTTAAACAAAGCAAGCGACTTTTTTAAAAAAAAAAGAAGCAAATAATGTACAAGATAGTTTTCTGAAGTCCTGGTATTATGTCAATAGGATGTAATTCGGCAAGTGAATATCAAGGCATGGATGATTCTCACTGGAATAGGTCTCTTTATATCAAGCTATTCGAAGCAAAATACACTGGAAGACACACGAGAAATTTTCGAGCAAAATCTGTCATCAGATACATTTCAAGAATAAGTTGAAGATGGATAAGATGTGAAGCTCAAACCGAATTGTTGAGGGGATAATATGAAGATCGACGTTTTTATACAAGCAGCCATGATCGTTCAAGTTCCTAAAACTACTCCAAGTCTCGCAATTGATCTATATAGGCTAAAAAGAACACACGAAGCAAAATAGATATCTGTTGATGAACAAAGGTATTAGATCTATCGAGGTAGTGGAGCCCATATCACGTGCTTATGAGCATGGTTCTTACACGTGATGCATGGACTCAACATCAACCATCTCAGAAAAAGTCGGAATAGCTTCAAACAGCACCATTACCGGCGCAATGGCTTCACGAAGCATGTCACCTGGGGGTGCTCTATTAAGGGCATCAAGGGTGTTCTCATTACCACCGCCTCTACCCAAACCTGTCATCGATGCGAACGCAACTTCGGTTTTCCATTCCGACACGGCCACTACACCCTATCCCTTACTCCAAGCGGTCACTACTCCTCAATCCTCATTGGCACGAGGCGACTGGGGACTGAAGCGGCCACTCCCTCTGCGGGCGACGACGCGCACGTCGACACCTCATCTCCGAATTGAAGCCATTGATACGTACGAACATATCACAGATTTCAAATCTGCCTCGGATCACACGATGACATTGAAGAAATGGCAAGAAATGGGTTTGCCTCTTTCTGCTCCACACGGGGCCAAAAGAAGGGATGAGAAGAACTATCAAAGCTTACTGGGAAACACCCAGCCACTAGTCAGCGTTTTTGAGGAGGATATGGATCAAATTGAGAAGCCGGAGACGAGAGTGACCGACGGTGAGGTAGTGCGATGGAAATACAAGGGTCCATGGCTGGCAGGAATGACAGAAGGCGAATTCGATACATATATCCACAAACAAATCCGGCGCCGGAAGCTTGAATTCCAAACCTTTCTACGATCAGAATTGGCCCTACGCTGGACTGATGCCAGAACAGGAGCTGCTAGAGAGAGGGGAGAAGATATTCCTCCGCCTGTCAAGCCTGAGGATATCCTGCCTGGTGAACTCAACAAATATATCAAAGATCTTCGAGAAAATAAGGACTATCGCAACGAGCTGATATGTAGGTTCCTTGACCTGCCACCAATACCGCCCAGACCCCCGATCGATCCCCTGAACCGCAATGAGCTTCCAATCGAGGATGGCAAACAAAGCTCTGCTACATTCGGGTCGCAAGCCGTCTCCAGAAACCCTTTCAAAGCAGCAGGTCCTCCCAAAACACACCCCTCTGCCGGTCTCTCATATACGCGCACCTCCTCAATCCTTTCCAACCATCCAATGTTTGGACCACAAGCCAATGCTGCTCCCGTGCCAGCCCGCATTGTGAAGCCCAAATCTTCTGGAGCCGATACTGGTACAGCATATATTGGTGTTGCCGGTGTCACCGCAGACCCTCCTCCTGGAGTGAGTGATTTCCGCAGCACCCGTGGCAAGTCGTCGAAGATCAACAAGGCAGTTAGCAATGAGATGGCGCACCTGCAATACGTTGATTTGAACACCAAGGGCGGTGCAAAGTCATGGGTGAAGCCCAAGAGTGCGTACATAGATGTTGACGGAAAGGTGCGACTTTTCGCCGAGCTTGCGCATGCTGATGCGGTTGCGGTGAAGGAGGGCAAAACGCACGAGATCCCAGATGTCGAGGCAATGAGATCTTCGGTGTCGAGCTGGACGGTGCCGCTCAACCCACAGTCGCAGAAGTCAAAAATAGACTTCTCGACCTTCAAGGGAAGATCTGGTTAGACAGGATTGTAGCATTACGTAGCATGGTGTTTTATACGGTGTATATATATGTAGAATACAAAAATTGTCAATCTGAGAATTCCTCGACTCTTGTACACGGTGCTTTACTATACTGCTGCTTGCTGCTCGGTCCTGTAGTTCATCTCTTAAGATACTTGTACATTGTATCCATCTCCCACAGCACTTACATCTATGGTAACACCCCACCACTATCTTTATCAACCCTTTCCATAGTCAAAAACATAGCACAATAGCACACAAGATGATATGAACAAAAGCATGATGAACATAAATTTTTCAACTCCCACCCTCCCGTCAGCCAATAACTACCAACCAATGCAGATGCTGATGCCGATGCTAATGCTGATGCAACCTCGCCCTTGTTTTTGCACGGAAAAATGAATACAACAAACCGCCCGATTCTAAGGGTATCACTGCTAAAACCCACTGCTTCTCCCATTAGAAATCAAAATCGACTCCATATCAGTCCCAATTTTGGTATCACGTCTCCACGCCAGAATCTTTTATTTTTTTAAAAAAGGGTTCAAGAATTCCACTCCTTCAGCCCTCCTCTATTTCACACCCGTAGGTGTTGTGGTCCCCTTCGAATGCGACATACTATAAGGAGCTACAACACCATTAGTCCAAATGTCCTCTAAAAACCCAAAGAGTTTTCTTTAAAAAGGAAAGCAATTAGCGAAAGACTTACCCAAAACCTGCTTCGCGTTACAAATCCTCCAAGCCAGCTTTCTAACATTCCCATCTGCAAGCACAACCCCGCTCGCGAATTCCACACCAAACATCTGATGCACTGCAAAAACTACTCTCTTTGCATACTTTCCGTCTCTCTCTACCAACGCCCCAAAGCTTTCTTCAACTGTGGTTGGTGCGATTTCATGGTCGCGATCGAAACAGTCACGTACAACAGGTAACAAGGCGTTTTCGACAGCAGTAAGAGCGAGCGAAGATGTGGAATCAACGTCTTCGTCGGAGAAGCGACCGATGATAATCTCAAAGGGAAGCGAGATGGCCATTACATTGTGGGAGCCGTTGTGGTGGTAACGGAATTCGAAGACACCTTGCGTCCACCAGAGCTTGTCACCTTCGAAAACCATTTCTCCTTGTACATAGTCATTGCTGCCATCGGCGCTAGTAACTGGTTGATTTGATACTAGAATACCGCTGTCGGCATGGTCCTCGTATTCATTTGGGACGGTAGGAACCCAGCGACCGGCGGAGGCGACACGAGTTACATCTCGAGAAGCGTTGTCAGCGACCATATACAGACCTACCCAGTCGGATTTGCTATGGTTGGCTGGGGCAGTCCATCTCACTTTTATGGGAGCACCGTAGGAGAAGGACAAGGGTTTGAACTCATCTGTGCGCTCCTGTGGAAAGCGAGCTTCTTGACCTTCTGTTGATGCCGCTCGACGGTGGGATGTATCTGGAGAAGCCACGCCTTCGATTGTGATTGAATAGTCGCGCGGATTATGGCCTGCTAGGTCAGGCGTGAGACGCGTGAGTGTAAGACGTGCTGGGTATTGGCTGAAGAGAGCTGTGGTGTCGCGGACAATGGTTTGAACTCCTGCTGTAAATTTTGGTCGTGCTGCATCCAGGAAGTCTTCGACGAAGTGTGTGGTCTCACCTAGAACCTTGTCGACACTACCTTGCCACTTCATGAGTGGTGGAGGTAGTGATTTCCTAATATTCTTGGAAATTCCAGCTTCTGGTCGGAGGAGTCTGCCATAGAGTTTCTGCATATGCGGTTTCTCGACATATTGGATGAACGCCACGCTTAGAATGTGACTGAATAGGGCAAGGAAGAAAATAGTTACGCTTCCAGTGATACAGACAGCCCCCCAAAGACCAGCGAGCCCGAGAATGCGTTCTGGGTTATTGAGATACCGGTATATGCCGTCGTAGGTGAGCTTCGGGGCATGGTCAAAAAAGAAGTCACCAAAGAACCAGCCAAATTCTCCAAGTGAATCGTAGATACTTGCCGCAGTCCAAACTTGAAGAGCAACCAGACCTAGGCCCACAACGTGGTTGAACAGGACAAGTCCATATGACCAGTCCGAGGGCACAGAATATGCCTTCCAAGCGACAGCAATGAAACTAGTATAGCACATGGTCATACTCAAATGATACATGCCCTTCCATTGTCTCCATGCTTCCTCGGGACTTTCACCGTACTTAACAAAGTGACGGGTCCAGGTCTTCTTGTTGGATTGCTTGGTTAGCATGATACCAAGACCAACGCTATACCACAAGCGCCATGCGATGGCATTCAAGACAAATAGAAATTGAACCAACGGCGTGGATGGTGTGAAGACGGTGAGAAAAAATACATAAGTCCCTAGAAGAATGACTGAAACGTCTGTTGTTCGATAAAGGTCAAGATTCGAGATGCCAATTAAATCATGCGCGGTAGAAGGTTGCTTTGGGCTAGGTGTTGATGGAAGTATGGCAGCGCCGTCAAGTTCGTCTAGGTAATCGCTACCTTCTTTACGTGCCGTGATGGCATTTGCCTGGGTGGTGTCGCTTTGGGTAAGATTGGCTTCTCGTTTTCGAGGCGCCGGGGAGTTGTACGTCTTTTCAATATGAGGATTCTCGACGAGGTAAAGAAACGCCATTTGGGCGCCATGGGCAGCAAGCGAGATGAAAAATACGTTCCAGCTAGCCGCCATCATAGAAATACCATAATATCCAGCATAGCCTATAGAATACATAGGGTGCGGTGCCATCTCGAAGACGCCGTCGAAAGTCAACTCTTGGTCAATGAGGTAGAAGAAATCTCCCCAGTACCATGCATAATCCTTTACAACCCGATGGGCGTCAAGCTTGACCCAGACGTTGAAGCCAACGAGAATGATACCCCCCGCCCAGCGAGCAATGGTCCTAGCAACATGTTCATTAATTGGGCGACCACCACAGGCAATTGCATAAAGACAGTATGATGTAAAGTCGCACATCAAAATAAGATCAACGACTCTTCTGAACACTAGCCATGTATTGTATTCTATTGGCGCTTCTTCAAATTTGTAGTCTTCGGGGATCTTTATTTCTAGCTCACTCTTGATTAATTTGTAGAGCCATGGTCTAGGGTTTTTGCCGGTTTTGGGATTCTCAAAGAGATCTAATTTTCTCGCCCATGCAATCAATCTTCGGTGGTGTGATTGTATTTGAAGCAAATATCCTATACCAACGTTATAGCAACCACGCCAGAATATGAATAAAACTGCGAGTACTGTTTGCTTTAGAGAATTGGGGAGGAGGTATAATGCCAGTATGTGTGCTGCAAGCATTCCAAGAACGAGCAAATCGGTCAAGTTCTTGGGCTGGCGAGGATCAAGTAGCTGCGAGACCATATCATGGGTCTGTGGAACGGTGAAAACTTTAGAAGAGTTAGCTTTGATAGGATCACACTTTTGCATATACAATAGGAAGCTTACTGGTGCCATTGGGAGTTCTGCCAAAAGTCTTCTGAGGCTTCGACAGATCTTCTTCATTCAAGGTGACAGGTTCGCTCTTTTTAGTTGCTGTTGGCACATTACGTTCTCTCAGGCCGTCTAGAGCCGCACCTGAAGTTATTAAATCCGCCATGGTGACCACGGTGAAGCTGTATCCAGCCTTCAATGCTTGGTGAGGTTCTTCGCTGCGTAGACGAGCCCCTCGATGTCCAGTGGTGAGGACTTTGTTGCCAATTGAGCGATTTGAGGGGTAGCAACGCTTGAAAAGTCGCAAGACCTGCACAGTCTGGCGTGTCGTGTGTGTGATTTGCAAGACGTGCCGGCGGTTGCAATGGATGTGTTGTCTTTTATAGTGTCTGTGGGGGACAGAGGGGTGAGGTTCCAGGGTGGATGTGGATCTCCAAGCACTGGTAGCAACCAATGGATCCCACCAACAATGTTGAGACTGTTGAAGTGGGGGAGATGTTCGAAGGGGAATTCGAGTTGAATCGAACGGGATGGAATGGAGGAGGAAGGGGAGGAGGAGTGTGAGAGTAAGACGTGAAGTCGCTAATCGTTATAGAATCAATTCAAAAATATAGTTCAGTCATCTGCATTCGGCTGTGGTCGGCTTACGGGGAAAGCTTAACCATTGATCCTACGGTATTCATACAGTACTACATACAAACGACTTATATTTCCATGCGATTCCCGACTTCTCCTATACGACTTCTAAGTGGAAATTATCGCATGACAAGACTAATGAAGCTATTCCCAAGACGACTACCACAACACACGATTTGTTTCCCAAAGTGGCTCCAAATCACGTTTAGCCTCTCGAGAAAGATATTGACCGGGTAAATTGCATGTGATCACGGCGCTAGGACAAATATATACATCTGCAGACGGTTAGTATATCGATTGAATTAATCCAATGTCCAATATAAAATGCATAAAGGGTATTATTTATAGGGTTTCCTCTAAATTAATAAACCTCGTCAAATCCAAGGATCACGACGTTTAATATAACAGACAGAGAGACGTTTCTTACATCGCACCTCCCTTCCGTCACCGGCAGCATGATGGCTTCACCGCCCGGCAAATAGATTAGATTAGATGTGATGATTAGCAACCCCTCCAATCTTTTTTACTGCTTTGTAAACATACATTTGAACCTCCACATTTTACCCAGAGGCCTTATTTGACCGGTTTTCTTTTTTAATTATCTTGTACATATCAGCAATTTACCATGGCTCCATCACTTGAAGCTCCTGAAAATGTCGAAGACGTCCTCTCCGCCCCTCTCAAATCCGCGCCAACGCTTGTTGCCCCCGAGCCAGAACACTGTCCCGGCCCCGAATCTGAAGGAGCAGGGAAAGCAGACTCCTGCGCCGGCTGTCCAAATCAAGCAATATGTGCCTCTGCACCCAAAGGACCCGATCCCGACATCCCTCTCATCACTGCCCGCTTAGCAGGCATAAAACACAAGGTGCTGGTCCTCTCCGGCAAAGGTGGAGTCGGAAAGTCGACCTTCACATCACTCCTCGCACATGCCTTTGCTTCAAATCCAGAGAATACCGTAGGGATTATGGATACGGATATTTGTGGTCCGAGCATACCGAAGATGATGGGGGTAGAGAACGAGACTATACATACGTATGCGGGTGGCTGGAGTCCGGTCTGGGTGTTGGAGAACTTGGGTGTCATGAGTATTCAATTTATGTTACCGAACAAGGACGACGCGATTATCTGGCGGGGACCGAAGAAGAACGGCCTCATCAAACAGTTTTTGAAGGATGTCGAATGGGGAGAAATGGACTTTCTGTTGGTTGATACGCCACCTGGAACTAGCGATGAGCATTTGAGTGTGAACTCTTTCTTAAAAGAGAGTGGAGTAGATGGCGCGGTCATGTTGACCACGCCTCAAGAAGTTGCGTTGTTGGATGTTCGGAAAGAAATCGATTTCTGTAGGAAGGCTGGCATCAAGATTTTGGGGCTTGTGGAGAACATGTCTGGATTTGTGTGCCCCAAATGTACACATGAGAGTCAGATATTTCAAGCTACCACAGGCGGTGCGAGAGCGTTGGCAAAAGAGATGAACATACCTTTTCTGGGAGCTGTCCCGTTAGATCCGAGAATCGGGATGGCAAGTGATTATGGGGAAAGCTTTTTTGATGCTTGGCCTGACAGTCCAGCTTGCAAAGCCTTGAGAGGAGTGGTGAAGAGGGTTGGCGAGGAGCTTGGGCTGAACCCGGAAAGCGTCTTACCGGAAGATTGAGGTGTCAGCTTTGGTTGAATGCTACAACGCTCTACCTAGGATAGACATGGCCGTCGGATAATCAAGAGTATGAGCTTGACAGGTATGGACCTCAAGGGGACTGGCTCCGGCTCGGTAGGAAACAAGGCTATGCGGACTACATGAACGGCGGGGATATAGATACATAGATATCTACAATAGAGCCAGGACACACATATGGAGGCACTTACTGTCATATAATTCACATCATTGCATATGCAATAGTAGCCAATGCAAAGGAAGATATTATTATTCGCTCATTCTATAAGCTAGGTTTTAGTGATGACAATGTCACTACCACATTAGACCACTTCAGCTTTCTTTCTGGTGTTGATTCCAGGCAATACATGCGTGCGATTCGTTTACATACAAACCTCGGCTTCTCGCTAAACAGTGAATTATGCATAAGGGGCTCGCTTAATTAATCATGGGGAACGCTTGCGGTAGTTGTCTTCGACGAAGAATTTCGTCAGTGAAGTATTCCTGGTTTGTGTAATACAGATTGATCATACGCAAATCTTTCGGCATTGCTTCCGCGGCCATGGAGGAGGATCGTGGTATGAGTGTGGGTCGATGTCGGTAGAACGACGAGTATATCTTTAGAAGACTTATCCATCCTGGTTGGGGTTGGGCATGAGTATAGTGTGCTTTAGTCGTCTAGCTGTAGTACTATCTATCTATCTATCTATAATCTGAACAAGTAAAAACCAAACATTGATTGATTTTACTGATTTTAAGGGCCTAGATTACACCAAGTAAGACAGGAATTGGGTTGGGTAGTGAAGTAGGCGATTGAAAAAGGGTTTACCAACGGTATCTATCGTGCTGGCTCGCTAACCCTGATTGATACTTGTGCCTAAGCGAGAGCTGGAGATGACAGTGTCATTGGCAAAGTGCTTGCGGCGTCTCCACCCCACTTATACAAAGCTGAAAAGACACAATTTGCAAGTGCAAAAAAAACACATACTGCGAGAGCACTGCGAGATCACCTTTGGATGATAGCGAGGTCGAAACAGCCGCGAAAAAGACAAAAAAATATGACACATTCTGAGGTCCCGGCAGGAATCGAACCAGCATCCCCAGAAGAGATCTCCTCGATTAATCGAAGCTCAGAATCTAATGTGCTAACCATTACACCACGGGACCCGTTATTGGGCTGGAATCAAATTGCTTTGACGTGGACCATTTTTGTGTTCGGCTTTTCAAACTGCGGATGATATAGTACCACGATGGCTGGAGGAGACCGGGATTTGATTGGCGGACCACCCACCACCAGCGAGTCTCTCACTAGCATTGCCAGATTATCTTTTAAAATCATCTGAACTCTTTCATATAGATGCTTTCCTTCTTGGATTTCATTTGATAGACTTTACAATTGATCAATCCGTTGTGATGGTTTAATGATGTTGGACACCAGAGAACATGATGACTAAGCTAGGGAAACACCCCGCCACTATGCTTCTCTGCCGCTTCTCAGAAAAATCTCAATATTTAGAAACCTTGCTGTCTCTAATTGTATTTCACTTTTCTATTTCCATTTCCAACCTTCGACTCTTGGTGAATCTTGACTGAATTTTACATTTATCAAGCTCTTAATCTACGAACTGCGAATTCTACCAATAAGAACAAAATCTACACAAAATGGCCCCTTCTGCCACCTCCCCAGGTCAAGAAGAAGCAGTCAACCTCCCCAACCAAACCCTCATCTCACTCCGCAAAACCCTAACCACCGAATCCGAGCCTCTTGCAAGGCGTTTCCGCGCCCTCTTTTCGCTAAAACATCTCGCTTGCCAACCAGAAACCCCATCATGCATTCCCGCAATCTCTGCCATCGCCGCGGGTTTCGCCTCTCCGTCTGCGCTCCTCAAGCACGAGCTTGCCTACTGCTTAGGACAAACCAAGAACCTAGCTGCTGTTCCGTACCTACGTGCTGTGCTGGAGGATCGCGCTGAAGATCCCATGTGCCGCCATGAATCTGCAGAGGCGTTGGCTGCCATTGGGGATGTGGAAAGCTTAGCACTTTTGAGAAAGTGTAGGGATGATGGTCAGGAGGAGAAGGTTGTGAGGGAGACATGTGAGATTAGTGTCGCGAGGATCGAGTGGGAAAATTCCGAAGAGCGGAAGTTGGAGAAACTGAGACAGAGTGATTTTGCTTCAATTGATCCTGCACCACCTATGGAGACAACAGCAACTATTGACAGCCTAGAGAAGTCACTCTTGGATACCGCGCAGCCGCTTTTCATCCGCTATAGAGCTATGTTCGGTCTTCGAGATCTAGCATCCCCGCCTTCTCTTCCCACCGCCGTACAAGCTGTCCTTGCTCTTGCGAAAGGCCTCGCGGACCCCTCCGCACTATTCCGTCACGAAATTGCATTCGTCTTTGGACAGTTGTCGCATCCCGCTTCGATTCCTGCACTTTCAGCTGCATTGGCCAATTTGGAAGAGTCGAGCATGGTACGACATGAGGCTGCAGAGGCGCTGGGTAGTCTGGGAGAGGAGGAGGGTGTGGAAGAGACGCTGAAAAGGTTTTTGAATGACAAGGAACAGGTTGTTAGGGAGAGTGTGGAGGTTGCGTTGGATATGGCAGAGTTTGAGAAATCGGGACAGACGGAGTATGCTCTGATTCCAGAGATCACGGCAGCTTAGATTGAGACACTTGGTGCATTCAAGGCGTTGGGTGGATTCATAGAAAGCGAGGTTCCAAAGTGCTTGGGCCATTAAATCACAACTCTATCCAGACTAATAACTCCTTCAATGCTTTTGCCGTAACTCATCTTTAAATCATTCTGTCTTCACGCCTTGAACGCCGCTATACTTCCCAGTACAGAAATAATTACACCAAAATCATCTCATCCTCCAAAGCATAGATTCTCCTTCCGTGTCCGATTAATTATTGGTATTCCACCTGCGAAACATTAGTGTTTAAGCCCATGATAATTGGAAAAACTCACTTGTAGTCGCATCCCGGACAAGTATAAAAGATGGTGCTTCCTTCATCAGCTCCTCTCAATTGCGCGGTAGCGTATCGAACTTCCTTGACGCCACATTCCGGGCAAGGTACTGCGATACTAGCATCTGTCTGTCGATCCTCTTGATGAATGGTCTGAATAGATGATCTCTGCTGCCTCAAAAGCGACGGGAAAGAAGAGGGCTTGGACTCTGTCGTGATAGTGGTAGAAGCAGTATCTGAACGAATAATTGTTAGCCTTGCATCAAACGCCATTGCAGCGGAAACATACCTCTGTTCTCCGTTCCACAGCAGTCACACGCCAGTATGGCTTCCTTGTTTCCGGTAGAGCTCTCCAGGAGATTGCCGCAGTCTGTGCAGAAGACGAGAGAACCGATTGCAGACATTTTGCGACGAGTTGTGATGACAAGGCTTTGATAAAATGTTGCACCCGTTCTCAGATTTTTTTCTACCCCATACAAAGCCCATGTAGTCACAGGCCTAGTGTAAGGCTGTTGGACCACCCCCTGCCCCAGACCCTGCAAACCACCGAGCCTCGAAGCAAAGAGAGAGCACCGCCTTCACTACTGCGAAAGCTCGACATATGCGACATTACCGATCATTCAACAACAACGATTGCCTCCTCTCGTCTGTTTATGGCATGCGTTGAGTTTGCACTATGCCCACGTTATCCCCAATCGAATCCCTCAAGAGTATGACGACGTCGTAATCCTGTCGCAAGCCATCTCCAACCTCCAACCTCGCACTGCTCAAAATGGAGTCCAACGGTTATGCTATCGCGAACGGCAGTCCCATGTCAAATGGCAATTCAAAGACGAGATCTGGGGGCACTAGGCCTCGCCCTCCTACCGTAGATGAAGCTCTTCCCTATTCACCATTCTCATCAGTGGTCCCTTTCAATTCCGGTTTGTACCTGCTCGTCCCCGACGAAACAACCACCAACTATCATTTGCTAACTCTCATCCTCTCTTCAGATATTATCCCAACTCCTACAGTCGGTCTTCGATCGTCTGCCTCCTTGTTTGCAACCTCAGAAGAGCAGGATGCGTCCCGGCAAGGTCTTGAAAGCTTGAACCGCGAGGCTACTGAGAATCCTACTTCGCAAAGATTGCACCAAACGCTACAAGATCTGAAGCAGCTCCTTCAGCCAGATAATATAACGCATTTGTGAATACCGGCTGTCTTTAGTACTAAACAAGAGCTAACATTGCGTAGCAAATTCAAGACAGGACCCAAAGTTACTACTAGGGCCGCGCAAAAACTCCAATCTAAAATGTCTCTTACACCGGTTGCGCAGATGGTCTACGACTCTACATCTATCGGTTTTTCTTATCCTACGCCACCACCATCGAGCCCATCGAAATTAGCAAAGAGCAAACCTGCATCTCAGAGACAAAAACCGTCATCCAATTCGAAGCCAGACACACTGCAACATGAGACCAACCGGGAAGCGCACCGCCAAAATTCAACTACTCCTTCGCAGAGCCATAAGCCAAAACCAAAGCTACAGCAAGTGGAGGTGGATGGAAAGCGCCGGGTTTCTCAAAATCAGGAAGCTTACGATCAGAATTCGTCAATCACGGTGGATCCAAAGCACCCGCGGACTGGAGAAGAACATGATCCAAATTCAACCATCATCGTACATACTCCAACTAAAAGGACCGATGCAACAAAGCCAAAATCACAGACGGCAACTCCACCAGAACCCTCAGCACCGCGCTCGAGCAATTCCAAGTTTGCGATTGTCATACCTCCTCCCCCCAAAGACATCTCCACTCCTGCTCCTATTCTTCCACCACCACGACAGTATTCTGCGACTGTTGATCACTTAACACAGACATCTGGTCAGCCAAATCTTAGTCAATCCCCCTCTGGATCAAATCCAAACCTTCTGGTGGTTATTCCTGGTCCAACTTCCAATTTTCGACCTGAGGAGTATGAAGTTCTACCGGATTCACCTGCCACACCCCAAAACCTGTCCAAGAAACGTAAACGGGTCTATGCAGATGGTTTTCATGGAGATATCTCAATGACTGTTGATCAGCGTCAGCAAGCGGATCAAGCTTTCAAGGGGCTAGGCGATTATTTCAGAGAAATCTTTGAAGCCGAGTATCTGTTGAATCCAGATACGATGGACTCCAATAATGTTTTCATATCGACGAATGATGGCTTCAGCCTTAGTGCTCCAGTTCAAGTCAGAGTTGAAGGCCTTCTCCACAAAATTATTGATCTCGGCCGTTTTTCACAGGTCCCACTTGACGAATTGCTTCGATTGCAAAAGCTGGGTGACGGTGCGCTCAAAGATGCTGAAAACGCAGATGTTAAAGTTGACGATGCAATGGGAGAGTCGGAAGTCGATAATATGGTGCAGCAGCTCTCTGTCTTTGATGTTGGCCTCAAATCGGCACGCACGTCCCTCCGAATGATGTCGGGTGGTCGTGAGGATAGACAGCTTTACTCTGAAGATGTTATATCAACAGCTCTCAAAGCATTCAAGAACGTCACAGAAAATTGCATCATTCCTATTGTGGAAATGCGTAGTTCAGGGCCATCGGCAGATGTGTTCAGACTACTTGTTCCACACAAAAAGACCATTACTAATATCCTTACCATTTGCAAAAAGGTCCTATCATTAATTGCGACATTGTTGGCGAACATTGAGCTCTCGGAGACAGTCATCAACACGCTCGAGTTCACGGCTTCCCGCCTTATCTTTGTTGAGAACGCACACATTGAGCGAGACTCCGTGATTGGGATTGCAAAGTTTGACAACTTCCGCGTCGTGGCTATGGATGCGCTTGCTCAGATATTCCTAAACCATCCAGCACAACGCACAGGAATTTTCGATGAGATTCTAACGTCGTTAGAAAAGCTTCCAGTAACAAAGCAGAGCGCACGTCACTTCAAGCTTGCAGACGGCGGAAGCATCCAGCTGGTGTCAGCTTTGATTATGCGTCTTATCCAAACCTGTGCCAGCAGATCAGATGACTCGAAACAAAAACGACGAGCCATTGGTGCCGAACTCTTGGGAGATGATCAAATAGATACTGCCAATGGAATAATCAAATCACATGCAACGATCACCTCTGAAGACCGAGCGGAACAGCAGGTCGTCACGGCTATCCAGGAACTCACAGAGGTTACCTCTCAGCTTCTCGATAACACGAAAGCCAATGCTTCATATGTCGTATCTTTTATTGTTGGCCGAGCTATGAAATCTACCAAGAGTGGAGATGCACCGTATCGAAATCTACTCGATCTATTTGTCGACGACTTTATCACCTGTCTCAGATCTCCCGATTGGCCGGCTGCGGAGCTCTTACTCCGCCTGCTGATGTTCAAGATGGTCCAACTAGCTGAAGGTGACAACAAGGTTCCTACTCCAGCTAAGAACATGGCTCTTGATCTTCTGGGCTCAATGGGAGCAGCTATTTCCCAGCTTCGTTCGCATGTAAAATCTACCGCTGCTACTTTCCAAAATGACGACGCTGATTTGGGCAAATGGATGGCTCGGCTTGCCGATGCCTCTCTCGACAGAGTTGCGGCACCTGTCGACCTGGTATCATGGGATTGTGGCCCATACCGTACTACTCTCGAGTATCTCGAACGCAAATGTTCCGATGATCCTCAGCTCAGCAGTGCTGTCAGCTATTTCGTAGCAGAATGGGGTTCAAAGGTCTCTACAACCTATGATAATCTTAATGAAGATGACTACAATTATCAAGCAACGGAACGTCTGTATGGCCGGCTAGCCTATCGACTGCGCATGATGATTACTGATAAGAGATGGCTTTCAACGGAATACAGCTACGAACTTGTTAACCCTGCACAAGCTCGCCTAGCGTATTCCCTGACGCTTCTACACTCCAACTTCTGCGAGTCTTTTGGTCGTGTATTTAACATCTTGGTGGGATCTATGGCAAGTGAGCAGGCGACTGTTCGAAGCAAAAGTATCAAGAGCGTCAATCAAGTGCTAGAGACTGATCCATCAATATTGGACCGAGAGCCCGCTGTCAAGCATTTCCTATTGAAGTGCGCCAACGATTCTTCCATCCAAGTACGCGACAACGCTCTGGCTTTCATTGGCAATTGCATCAAGATCAATCGCTCTTTCGAGCAGGAGATGATTCCCAGCATCCTGGCCAGGGTCAACGATGCTGGTGTTGGCGTGCGGAAGCGTGCTATGAAATTGTGCAAGGAGATCTACCTGGACAATCAGGACAAGCACGTTCGTAGCGCTATTGCGGAATCTCTTTTGCATCGTGTCACAGACCAAGATGAAGGTGTCCAGGAATTGGCACGTCAGACAATCGAAGATGTTTGGATGTCGCCTTTCTACAAATCAACCTCCTCGGATGCTTCAGACACCAGATCCAAGCTTGCAATGGCTGATCATGTGAGTCTCATGGTGCGGACAGTCCAGCGGGGCAATGGAGTTGGCATTGTTTTGGACAAAGTGTTGCAGGGAATTCTTTCAAGCAATTCAAGGCAAGCAAGTGCGAACTTCAAGGTTTGCAAAGCCCTGGTAGCCACCATGTTCGAGACAATCATCGACAATTCGGCATCTGAAGGTCAAGATGCACCCTCAGCTCGGGATGCCCTTGAAGTACTCATGATATTCGCCAAGTCCGATCCCAAACTATTCACACCTGAGCAGGTCATTCTGCTGCAGCCATACATCACCAATGTCGGAGGCCAAGACGATTTGATGGTGTTCCGCTCGGTAGTCGTCATCTTTCGCCATGTTCTTCCCCAGCTCTCCAAGGTTCATAACAATTTCCTTGCCTCGGTGCGAAAGGAGCTCATGCAACTGGTATCAAAAATGACGAAAGTAATCCTGGACGATATGGCGGCGTGTCTTTGGATTATCAGCTCTGTTCTGAATGACTTTCAACACCTCGCTCGTTTGGTGTTGTCGAGCGTAAACGGTGTCCGTACGATGATTGGTATGGACTTGACCGGCAAGCCTGCATTTGTGACCAAGCTCCGCAAGCTCCTCGTCATTACCGGTATATTTGGGAAACATTGCAATCTTGATTCTCAGATTGATATGTTTAGAGAAAAGTGCCCAGGCTGGAAGGGTGACTCGGTTGCGAAGTTCATGGCTGATTCTGCGGCCCCATTTGCATCTCCTTCGCAGCCACTCGATGTCCGATCTTCCGCATTCGATGCTATTGGGATGATCTGCCAATCATGGCCCAAGAACTTCAATTCTGTAAACATTAGCACGTCGTTCAAGGAGGCTTTCAGCGAACAAAATGTCAACCTCGAGTATATTATCATGAAGTCTTTCAAAGACTTCTACTTTGCAGAGGAAAAGCGATCTGTGGAGGCTAGCAAGGAAGGTACAGTCGGCGCTGCCGTTGAAGGAACTGCAAAGCTAGGCGTCATGGGTGGTAGTTCGGGAGATGGTATAGCAATCGGCATTGCTCAGCTGTTCCTATCAGAATTTACTCGAATCGCACTGGCAAGCCAAGACGATCAAGCTCTATTAGCTACCGAGCTCATTACTAGCATTACTCGACAGGGTCTTGTTCACCCTAAGGAGTGTGGCACTACTCTGATTGCTCTAGAAACATCACGGAACCCAAAGATTGCCGACCTCGCATTTCGTGCGCATCGAACTCTTCATGAAAAGCACGAGACCATCTTGGAGAGAGAGTACATGAGAGCTGTACACCGTGCTTTTGTTTACCAGCGAGACGTCGTAAAGGATATTCATGGAGCTAATCTCAATCCTTTCGTTTCAAAACTATCCATGATGATCGAGGTGTTGAAGATTAGCGCGCCTAAAAACCGCAAGAGATTCTTCGAGGGCTTGTGCGAGCGCATTGATTTTGATCCACTGAAGATGAACCTTGAAGAACTTCCGGAGCACCTGGACTTTTCCGAGTTCATCATTGAAAACATGGCATTCTTTGAATACAAATCAGTTGACGAGCTCCTGGCCGCTATTGCTGCTATGGAAAAAGTGGTTGCTGGAGCAGGCACTGGCGTTGCGCATGCAATCGAAACCGAAGTTCTCAATGTCACCTTGAATCAGCAATCTGAGGTCGATGCCAATGGCCAAATACGCCCCGTTGAACACGTCATCAGTCCCAATCGTCTTATGCAGCTGGCCGCGTCGTCTATGATGCTCTCTTGTCTCTGGGAAGCACGGTCATACCTCCGCCGCCAGTATGGTCTGAAAATTATTCGTCCGGAAGGCAAATCAAAACAAAAAGGCGGGAACAAGGAGCGCGATCGCGCACCCACGAAAGTTGCATTCGTTACTGGAGACAAATTTTGGGAAGAAGTCACATCTACCATGTCGGCGCTCGAATCTGAAGAAGCCATGATAAAGCAATGCAAGTCTTTCGTGGAGCTGCTAAGTGTCGACCAAGACTTCAAGATTGCAGCCGAAGGCGATGAAGGACAGGAGGCCCGACTCGGCACGCCGAGCGAGGATGAAGACGACGATGCTCCCAATCCTCCATCAGGTGGTGGCCGTGGCAACAAGAGAAAGGGATCAAGCACTCCAGGTGGTCGCAAGAAGCGTGCTCGTTCCTCTTCTGTTTCTCGTGGCCGTGTTCATCCTAAGGGTAGTGGAAAACGAAGTAGCATCGATCCCGATGGCGATGAATAAAGAGGACTTGGCGATGTGGAGGGAAGGGAATATCGGCGCAAACCATGCAACATGGCAACATTTCTACTTTTCGCATTTTAAACGGAGGTGTGTATTTTAGAGCGCATCCTATCATGTACATGGCAAACTGGCGTTCGCTGTGCTTTGGCGTATCTATGGCAGGTATGATAGGGGTTTGAAAAGGAGCGGCGTCTCCCGGTATATTAGAGAGAATTGTCCACAGTTTGCTGGTGTGCATTGCATTGCAATGGCATGGCACGGCTGTGTTATCGATATAAATTAATCATTACGAATCAGTTTACATATTTTAGTGCTAGCTATATCGTGCTCAATGCCGAGTACAGAGAATCAAAAACTTTACATATTACTTATCAGCCTCAAGCCATCATTGATATCCTTTCCTTCGTGCTTTTCACACTGTTACCAAAAGTCTCTGATGCAACTCTGATGCAAATAGATGAGCCACGGTGTAAGGTAACTTTGAGGCTGGTGTAAGCTGTATTGTAGAGGGTAACTATGTTCTTCACTAGCACGGCATTTGCATTTTGAAGAACAAACGATCAACATTCCGAGAAGTCAAGGACTGCTATCCGTCTTTCTTTCTGTAAAGATAAATTGAACATATGTACAACTGTGAAGTCATCATTTCTCAACAATCGAGCTTCATAAGTCGCTCATCTAATACAGTCATGCCTTTCTAGCTAATCATCGTCTCAAATGCTATTGAACACAGCCAAACTCGACCTCGCCTTCCCATTAGAGTCCACCATCAAGTTGTCCGCACAACTGCTCCCCAGTCCCGCATTTCTGATCCATGCCGGCTCCCAGTAGAACAATCCCGTGCCGCCGCTCGTCCCGGCAACCACGGCGGCCACCTTCTGCATCCAGGTCGTCTGTCCCTCGGCGCTCTTAGGAATGCTGCTTGCATCCGAAGGGAACGCGTAGGCGGGCGAGGGACAGGAGGCCGGCCAGTCGGTCTCCGCAACCATGATTTCCTTGCCCCATGTCGAGCGCATGCTCGCCAGGCTACTCTTCAGCGCTGCGAGCGTGGCGCCCGCGTTGTAGAAAGGGTAGTATGATACGCCCATCACGTCGAAATCACTCGTGAGCAAGGGCCCAGCGGCGAGAGCGGATGTGTACCACCACTTCTGGGTGTCCCACTTCCAGCCGTTGTCGAGATGGATCATGATCTTGGGCTTTGGGTTCAGGTTCGAGTCTTTGATCCCGGCGGACGCGGAGTGCAAGAGACGAGCGACGTTGTAAAAGTTTGAGGTCGACCCGAGAGACCAGAGAAGACCGGCAGTGATTTCATTGCCAATGGAGATGATGGAGAGGGGGACGTTGTTGCTGGCGAAGCTGTTGGAGGTGGCAAGAGTGTGGTTGTAGAGCTTCCATGCGAGATTATCAATATCAGAAGGCCAGCCCGAGGGTTTGGTCTAGGAGTATCAGTTTTCGTGAGTGACGTTTTAAAATAAAGCTAGTTACCTGATGAGCTGGATCTGCCCACGTGTCACTGAAATGCATGTCCAAGTAAACCTTCAAGCCCGCAGCTTGAGCGCGCTTTGCAAGCTTTATATTGTACGCCAGATTGTAGTTCCCATCAGAAGGATTTACCCATAGTCTCTGGCGGACCGTGTTTACGCCGCTGGCCTTGAGAATAGTCTCTAGAGGCTGAGTAGCCCCAGCGGTGTTCTTGTATGTCTTTCCACCGGCCTCTTCAACTAAGAGAGAGGACCAATCGACGCCTTTGAACGTCAAGGCTGCATGCGCGTATGCGACCAACAAAGGAAGTACGAGGAAGGACAGCATGTTGAACGTAAAGCTTGCAAGAGTAGAATGGCCACTTGGCGATCAACGGAACTATATATTGCCATCTTGTGCAAAATGATGTATCCACTACCGGGGTAGATTCAACACTCCGAAGAGGAATTTGACGGTTGTTTAGGAGGGAGCTCGAGTCTTTATATCCTAACTTGGAAAACTTCCACCAATGACCTACTTCTTGCGTATGTAATTGAAATGACGATAAAAAGGCCGAGGCAGTAGATTAGGAGTTTGTTCACAAGTTGAAACGGAGGCCCTTCTTTGTGAATAGCTTTGCTGAAGTAGAAAAGAAATAAGCTCTGGAAAACAAACCAAGCGCGTTGATACACAGTTTCTTCCGCTAATTAGTATTGCATATAGCTGATTTATAGAGTAGAAATGCCGCCGTTGATTAAAGGCACTGCCGGCTTGATAAGGAAATAATCGACTGTTTGCATGTTAGTGCGAGGAAGCAACTACAGCCTTTTAATCCCACCAGTCGGTAAATGTAGTCTAAAGATATCGCGGCTCTGGTCCACATCCTTTGGTCGGCTGTTGATGACAGCATGTGACCTATTTCTCAATACAGGCTACACTTCTGAACTGAATGTCGACTGTGATTTTCCGTTGGGTCGCGGTAACGGACCAACTACCGACGGTGATTTCCCTTGCTCGCATTTACCGTATTCTACCAAAGGCAAGTAAAGCCAGAAGAACTTGAAGCTGTCTGCCGGAATTTTGCATGATGAACCTACCATGTCATTTTACGCTCGGTGCTCGCTAGATACTTTCCCCCGCAATCTGTAGATCACTGGACATGCCGTAATGGCAGTTTATTCCGAGCCGGACCACTTCATTCATGCCTCAAATACAAGTCTCGGACAGATCTATGCCGATTAGTCTTCGTAGAAAGCCCTATTTTGCTATTAGTGGATCTTGGTATATTGCAGGTTCGAATTTGGCTTCCACTTGTAAAAGTCTTAACAGTAGCTATGTTTGTTCCACAATACTAAAACAGTATGAGAGCATTTCTAGTTAGTTATTCATATCATTATTTTCCCAACTTGAAACGTACAAAGCTGCTCTAAAATCAAACCTATCACAATTTGGCAATGCAATGCCCCATGCAATATACTTTGGTGATGAGAAAACGAAAGCACATATTTTTGAGAGAAAGACATGTAAATAAGCTATCACGATACTGCAATTACACATTCGCGGGTTCAAAAATTAGCTCTCTAGCGAAATCACTGATTATTGATTAATCCTAGTGCACAAGTACTACCGTGGTTGACGATCTAATATGAGCTTAACCGCAATCAAAAGATTGACGTCTTTATTTACCTCCTGCCTGTACCACGGACCCAGTCTCCTGTATGACGTTAGGTGTAACTGGATCCCTTACGACAGTGCTGTCAATTTTACCCTCGCGATGCCCTGCTTCGACATCCGTCCCCGAATTTTTAGTTTCCGCCTTTTCTTGCAAATCATCCATCCATCTCCTCAAGAAATCCGTCTCTGCTTCTTTCTGGCCACTTGCTCCAAAGAAAAGAGCACATGCTAAAGATAAGCAAATAATGTAGCAAATCATAACAGCGACTGATGCGGTGCTCCCGGCAACAGGGTCCAAATTCTTCTTCCATACTGTCCCTAGATATATTCCAAGGCCAAGCAGGAAGGACGGAAGCGAGAGGTTGAGCAGCAACGACGGTGCTGCAAGCATTGTACATGAATAGAAACTTGGTAATTTCCACTTATTTTCCTCTACAAATCTCGAGATTGAGCTCCGGATCGAATCGACCTCCTCGGACACGCTAAGGTCCGCAGCGTCGATGCGATCCTGAAGGTCGTTCTCAAACTCAAGGCGAGCGTTGTTGGACGCAGGTTTACTCAGCCAGTCACGTATGGCTTCCGGAGACTCTAGACTGGTTAGACGCCGTGATGTGGTAGTTGAGCACCAAACAGACATACAGCCAGTGACGAGACTTATAACAAACCCTGCCGTGGCAGTCCAGTGAACTTGATTCAGGTTTGGCAGTGCGAGAGCTGTGATTGCAACCTGAGCAATAATGGCTGCTGTTACAGAGAGCATTGTGAAGTCGCTGCCAAAGGAGGCCCGGAATGCCATGGGATCCGAGGTTCGTGGAAGCACGTGGTGTTCGATGCGGTCCATGATACGGAGGACAGAAGAGAAGAAGATGACGACGAAGATTACGACGGCATTGTTGTGATTCTCATTCAGACGCTTCCGGGAGTTGAACCCTCCACCTGCTCGGGGAGCAATGGAATGGAGTTCAAGGGGCCTACGAAAGATTGACCCCCAGTAATGGGAGAGGACAGGCGGGAACCTGCCACGGGATGGTTTGAAGGAGCCTTTTCTTGGAGCCATTGACACAATAGAGGATTCTAGATTCGCTGCGACCCAGTGATAAGGAAGAAATCGCCGAATTGGCCAACGCGTCCAGTTCCAGAGTTCAGCTTAGTTACAATACACGCACGGGCCACCGGAGCGTCCAGTTGATCATAAAGAAGTTCTGTTTGGAGACCATAGATATGATCATCCATATTTGCTGCGGCATTATAGCATATTTGCTCAACTTGTTCTAATGATTACAAGGCATCATTTATGATAGCAACCATTGTTGGCTAGAGCCCTTCCAATATTCAAAGGGAACTTTTTATAATAGAACCGTTTAAGAATTGCTTTCTACAAATCGGTTGAAAACTTCAATATATATTTATATCTCGCAAATGTAGTGATAGTAAGTTGGTAACTGATGCCACGCTTTATGCTGCCATTCAGTTGCTTGTTGTAGCGTATACTTAAAAGAAAACCTGCCAGCTACCAGATTTGTCTATATAAACAATATCATTGATTGAAGAATATAACGTAAAAATTTACCATAATATAGGCATTGCGAGTCTATGTATCTTCCTTCTGTTTCCCGGGGTATCATTATTAGTGTATTTCAAGCTAGTGCTCTTCCCTACTAGATTCCGTTTTAAGCGCATCTATCTTGGCTATTGGAGTATATTGATTTTGATATACAAGGTCGCGACCTTCAAGGAGAGACCGAAACCTATTAAAAACTTCTACATGTTTAGCACACAACTTATAATTCAAAAGATATTCTGAGTATTACATATATAAGCTATGTAACATATCAAGCGGTTATAATAACTTCTACAACTATCAACAAGAACGACAATAAACTCCTACAAAACCGTATGTCCAACACCCCAAAATAGGAGAAAACTGAACAGATTCCGTACACCGGTTCATGCAAAAATTCAATCCCCATTGCTCAATAAACAGAATAAAGAGCTTATGCATTCATTATTCATCCCCAAACCACCCAAACGCCTTTACAAATGCTGTCGCTACAAACTGCCATGGTTGACAATCTGTGCTCAACTACTTATCAATTAGACACCATCTACGCGCTGTAGGAACTCGCGAACACGACCAAGTTCCACGTCATTTTGTTCGCTTTCTACAGCCCGCAACAGATTGTGTAACACGCTGTCAACATCGGTCTCCGCGACACCAGTGCATACACTGATGATCTTGCGATATTTTGCTGCGAGCGCCGAATTTTTACTATGAAGGGTGCGAATGCTAGCTTCCAAGTTTTCGTTATTTGCGCGATATGCATTGACTCTAGCGCGTAGAATGTGGGTCGGTGGAAGCGAAGCGAGGACTTGTCTCTGCGCTTGATCCAAGACTTGAGTTTGATGAGGATTCGGGTTGATGTTCGAAAGAATATTGGCTGGCACCGCACCGGCTGGAATAGCTAGACCCTTGTCCGCATCACCTAGCTGCATTTCCTTATCTGCAACCAGCTGGCCATATTGCTGCTGCTGCTGCTGCTGCTGTTTGAGATGATCTCGTTGGTCGCCCTGTGCCCTCATGAGATTCGAAATCTTGAGTTTACGTTCATCTCGCTCCTTTGCTTGCTTTTTCAGGTCCTCAAGTCTTGCACGTTCAACCCCTACAGTTGCGGACGCTTCTCTAAGTTTGGCGTGGATGGTGTCGATCTGTGTTTGTTTTGCATTCATTTCTGTGCTGAACTCATTGTCGGTCGTGGAAAGAAGTGCCGAAATAGCTTGGGAATGTTAGAAATGGGCCAAACGTCACTGATGATAAACTTACATTTCATAATATCGCCACTGCTCTCTCTTGTATCTTTCATTAGTGACTTCTGGGGGTCTTGGAATGCAGCAGCTATGCGACCCTCGGCATCTCCACGATCTCCAATACCAAAGTCGATAGGACACAGGTTCGATCGATTGGCGATTGAGGGATTTGCTCCGACTTCGATCAGCTGAGATATAATACTCCGATTGCCAATTCTAGCAGCAATGTTCAAAGCAGTGTCACCCGACTTGTCTTGAATATTGACAATCTCCGACATGAATCGACCAATTCCTATTGACTTGAGAGGCGGGAGACGACCATCGAACGCTTCTTGACTGTTTGGGGCGCTGCCTTGACGCACAACAAATTCGAGAAGCGACTCTAGGTAGTATTTGCTAGCCTGACTCCGGCCCTTGACTGCCGATGTGATGGCAATATGGTGCAGCACAGTTCTACCGCGTGCATCTCGAAGCTCAATTGTAGGGCCGAGCAGCTCTAGGATGTCGGTAAAGGTGTTGTTGTCGAGATTATTTGTGACCACACAAGCTCTCATTAATGCGGTTTCCCCAGTTCGATTGACGCGAAACATGCTGCAACCTTTGGCAAGGAGAATCTTAAGCAGTGGCACCCGCGCCAATGTGGCAGCCCAGGATAGAGCACTGTGAGCAGAATTGTCGATTGGCATCTCGAGCTCTTGAAGTGTGAGTGTTTTGAATGCTTCGTGGTCACTGAAGTCAACTCGATGAGGATCGGTAAATAGAGACATCAAAAGTGTTTTCTTTGCGTTCATGTCTCGATTGCTGGGCAGTGGGAGCGGAGGCAGTGCCATGTAATAATCTTCATCTTGCACCATATCCTGATGCCCCCGATAGATAAATGAATCATTTGGTTCGGTTGGTGAAGGTGGTTCTCGCATCGAGATGCCATAATATTCTTCAGTAAGTTGTTGCTGGGACCCAGTAATACTTGGTGATGTTCGCAGTCTCTTCCTGGGTGGTTCCTCGAAGTCACCATTCCGGCCATCCACGGCATAGGAGTACTGAGGGCCAGACTGAGTAGCATAAGCAGAGTCTTGCTGGCCATTTTCAGTAAAACTCGCCTCTGATGCATAGCTTTGCATGCTTTGCTGTGAGCCTCCGGGGTAGCCAACTTCTTGAGACAGATGCTGCTGTGAGGACTGTCGACTAAAAGAACCGGGCCGTGGTGCTGCACCTCCATTCCTATTCCTAGGCACCGGAGAGTCGAATCGAGCTTTACTGATGGCAGCTACAGCAGTAGATGCGGTGCTGGAAATATTCTTGAAAAATGTTCCTCCCTGTGAGCTGTTCCTGCTTTCGGCATTCGCGTTGTATAGCCTCTTCCGTTGCGCAGCCATGGCTTGTTCCTTGGTTGGTGTCTCAATCCCGCCACGCCCAGCGACACCGCCATTTTGTCCCATGTCGTACGTTAAGAGAGGTCTAAGGAGCTCCTCGACATCGTATTGACGACAAAACTCAAGGCCTCTGTCAAACTTGATCCAGGTACCTTGATACTTGCCATAACCACCCTGGACCTTCTCATGGTCACCAATTAATATCTCCTTTTCCAGGACTTTGGTGCGCTTGCCCTTCTCTATGCCTGCGACCTTTAATATTTGAGTCGCATTCAACCAGCTATCATTGCGTCGGCGCATCACTGCAATACCATTGACTTCCATCTCATAGACATCAACTCCCGAGTACACTGCCTGCAGGACGTAAGCGAATGGCGGAAGATCAGAGGAATGGATTCTTACAGAGTATATCTGGGGAGGAGCAGTTCTATTATGAACACCATTGCTCTGGTCATACTGTCTAAAGGAACCTCCGGGCTGCATCATCAGTCCACCGCCCTGAGATCCTTGACTCATGCTGAACGACATTTGTGCGTTCTGTAAAAGACCCTGGGAATCCGGGTCTTCGTGCGCAGCACCAGCAGCAAAAGGCCGTTGATTGAGGTGATTCTGTCGAGAGTACGAAGTGGTAGCAAGGGGTTGGGGGTTCGAAACAATTGTTGCTGAGGCCATATGGGGTGGATCGAATTGAGACCTGTGCTTCTCCAGACTGAAAGGTAATGCGCGTCGACGACGGCGAGTTGGAGTAGTGATATCGACCCTTGGAGAGTATTGCGGTCGCTAAAGGAAGAGATGATCTAGAGTCAATGGCGACAGGGTCAGTAGGAGACGCGCTGTTCAAGGCGTTTTCTACTCTGCGACGTGTCTTTCGTGTATTGAGCGCGTGAAGTGGTTTCTGGTTTAGGTGGGGGACGGTGGTCAGCCCAATCAGAGACGAGCGCGCTGGAATTGGAGGGAAAGCGACGCGATGCAAGCACTAGATCCCCATCACCTGCGGATGTCTGCAGTTAAAGTGCAAATTACGTGCATGTCCGCTCAACAATGTCTGCAACGAGCCTTTCCAAGTGGTTTGCCGTATACAGATACACCGACAAGAAGAAATAGCCGGATTGAAGAGGTAAGCTGCTCTCTCTTAGAAGACGCGTTCTTTGGTGGTTCGGCCGACCGCGACTCGGGGTGCCTCAGGCATGAATATATTTCCTGGAGCTCATGCTTCAATAAAGTGTTTTCTTTAGTAGATGAATGCAAGGTAAGATCAGCAATCACCGATGTGTTATTGTTCGAGTATCTTGAATTATACCGCTTGTACTCTCGAGACAAGTGCTTAGCCACCACGAACATGCCGCTCTGCATCTGAGAACTCCACCACCACCATGAAACCATGGCCTTCCTTAGCAACAGAACTACGCATGCCAACAGAGCTGCGGCATGTCTACCGCTCCCTCCTCCGGGCAACGACCTACCTTCCCGATTCTAATGCTCGAAATTATATCCATGGCTTTATCAACAAGCGGTTCCGTGAGACCACTGATAAAATCAATTTCCAGCTCCGAAAAGGCATTGATCCCCAACCGCTCCTCGATCGTTACCACGCGCGCGAATACATAGCAGGTTTACGGCGAAAAGCCAACAAGTTGGAAAAGGCAGCACTAGGAGACGTGGAAGCTTTAGAGGATGTTCTCATGCGTACCTATGGCCGAATTGGCGCTCGTCGTCGTCAACTCCTCGCCCAGTTCATGGCGCCTGAAGATTCAGCTATTCCCCCGGATGAGGAATCACTTAAAACACTTATCTCAAGCCTACAAAACAAGGAGAAGCTGGATCGACAGCAATTCGGCAAAGGCTCCAAGTTCCAGGCGCTCAAGTCTAGCCAGGAGCTAACCCACAGTGCGACAAAAAAGACGAGACGCATGGGAAAACTTGATACTGTATTTAAGATTCCAAAGGAAAACATGTGGGGACGACCTACGCCACTCAAAGTTCAAGCAAACTTGAAAAGACGACTCTTTGCTGAAATTCTGGATAGGATGCACCCGCCAGTCGCCACGCAAGAATGGAATCGTCTTCGTGACCTGTCCACAGGTGTCTTGCCTATTGAGCAACCACCAACAAAACGTACGCGTACTGGCAGTGATAGGTTTGAGGGCGAGGAAAATAGCAAGAAAGTGCTGGAATACTTTACCACCCCAGTCGCGATTTACAAACCATCACATAATCCTATTACTATCTCCTCAGCCGGGATCTCCGCTTTCCACGCGCCACATATCCTTGTTAACCCCCGAAAGGTTCATGCTACCACGCCGCGCTACATGCGTCGTCTCTATGCACGTATTTGGCACATCACACCCAAACTCGCTTTGGCCGAAAATAAAGACTGGATCGTTTTTTGGGGCTCCCTGGCACCCTTTTTCGAGCGTGTTTCGGCACCTGGAAGGGGCGAAGAGGAATTATTTGAGGGAGTAGATGAGAGCAACACGGGAGAAGTAAAGAAGAAGCAAAAGCGGCACTCGATGGCTATAAAGGGAGTAGATCAAATGTTATTGATGGATTCAACGGCCGCTCGGTCATTGAAGAAGAGGGCTGAAGATGACGGATATCAGATTGGCATTGCACCGAATTTGGTATAATAGGCGTCTTGTGTTATTTTAGTGCATACACAGATAGGTTTACATCACTATAGATAAATAAACAACTGTAAGATTACAAGGCTTGGGAGCATGTCTACTGTGGTAAATGTTGACGTTCAAATACTTACAACTGTGGACCTGTAAGCCTAGAATCCTGGTTTGAATCTTGTTGCCTTTCAAAACTTCGCAAAGAAAAGTTGTATAGTCACCAAATTAAAGTGAATCCGAGCAGAAATCTTAGAAAAGCTATACAAACACAAATGCGGAACAAAAGCAATTCTCGCTTAAGAAAAGGGGCACCCAGGCACGTGCTTGGACTCACCCGGATCACATACTCCAAGTTGGAAGATTGAAGAGATACAGGAGGAAGTTGCAAAAAGCTATGCACATCCTGTGGATAATCAAGCGTCTTCTAAATTCTTATAAGGATGATTTGAGCTTATGTCCCTGGCGCAAGATGGTAGGAGGAGATGGGCTAAGAAGTCGGGAAGTGAGAAGTGAGAAGTGTTTGTTGGCTCGCGCATGTCTAATGCGTCTTTGTGTACATGCTACACTAATTATTTAACCGATTTTCCTTTCTTTATTTTCTCCCGAAGATGTTAGAAGGTGGATCCTGGCTCCAAGATTACAATAATTTAAGCATCTTTGGCAACGGAGGCACGAATCGGTTGCCAGATTTGGTACCTAGACTTACAATATTGCTGGTTCATAAATTTGAAATCCAGTGATAGGTTATGTGTTTTTTACTGCTCGAGTAGTATGCTGTAGGCAGATCTTGTACTGGATAGATCTGGACTAGCTAATAGATCACATCTAGCGCTGAGCTTTGAGCTAGTTTAAGCATATTCATCCCGCGAGCAAAGACCATGAGATACTATAGTATAACAAAAAACTGTCTGGTAAGCTATGAGAAATACACTTGAAAGTAAATATATATACTGCGGGTCTGATTAGTGGAGAAATTAGGAGCTTTTACTTCCATACAGCCAATTCAGGACCAGCTTATATATATATGATGGCGTTCATCATCTTCTTATTAAATCTGATCTCTGACATATGATATAGACAGGTAACCAAGCGGGATTTCAAAGAAATCGACTTTCCCCCAGATACTTCTAGTGGCAGATTGGAACCTGATCATACCCGAGCTCGGCTATTCGCACGAATTTCCGAATATTCGCCAAGACTGTTGAATAAATACGGTGGTCGGTTTCCTTCTATATGGTCCACAACCCAAACAATGCTACTGCGGCCGGCAGTGACAATTTAGACATCGACGTGATCGCCGGCATCCGAAACCCGCTTGCCCATGACTACGTACCTAGAAGTATTCCCAAGAAGGTTCACCAAAATCACAACAAACCAGCTGCACCTTGAAAAGGTCATTTTCCGACCGCCAAATACGCCCCTTTCACCCACGGCATAAACGCTTCAATAACTTTTTCTTATTTCGGCGCAATGGCTTCTACCGCCCCTCCATCTACATATACTTTCCCCCACCATCGGCTGAGGCTCTCGCTGAACGATCCCACCAAAACACCCCTTGTGCTAGTAGCATGTGGAAGTTGTACGCTGTGCCCTTGCTTGCTGTTGGAGGTTTCGTTGCTAATATGATAATCAGTCTCCCCAGTGACTTACCTGCATCTGCGGATGTTCGAAATGGCCCTCGATTATACCAAGCACAAGACAGAAGAGTTTGAGTGTTTAGGAGGTTATATGTCGCCGGTGAATGACTTTTATAAGAAAGCTGGGCTTGCAAGTTCGGTACACAGGTATGTTTATACTATATGGATCATCGAGTGTTGTGCTAAGACATAATAGGGTCGCAATGTGTGAGCTTGCCGTTGAACAACCCAGTACGTTCCAATCTAATTCCCGCATTTCCCGGATACCAAGGCATTTATCAATGCAAATTATAGCTACCAGGAACACCTCAGTTTTGTGTTCTTCTCTGGCCAGAACGCTAATATAATGTATAGGTCAGTGGCTTATGGTAGATCCATACGAAGCCATACAACCGCAATATGTACCAACAGCCCGAGTACTCGATCATTTCGACTACGAGATCAACGAAGTGTTAGGCGGCGCCATAAGGCCCGATGGAAGTCGTGTCCGTGTCAAGATAGCCCTTCTGGCAGGTGTGTAACCTCATGACCAGGCTAATGCTGTGGAACATACTAATTTAGAAACGCATAGGAGCGGATCTTATCCAAAGCATGTCTGTTCCTAATGTATGGAGCAAAATCGACTTGGATCATATTCTGAAGAAATATGGGACCTTCATTGTGGTAAGCATTCTTGCAACTGAAACTACTCACCCACATAAGATAATTGACACTTATGCAGGAGCGGTCTGGCACCGACCTTGACGATGCATTGACGAGTCTCGAGGAGTATAAGGATAATATCTACGTGATTGAGCAGCTGGTACAGAATGATGTTTCATCCACCAAAATCAGGATGTTTGTCAAGAGAGGTATGTTTGATCTTGTTCTAGAGCACGATTACATGAGCCTCAGTCATAGCGGTACGCGTTTCAAAATACAGCAGCTAATCTTCTCTAGATATGAGCGTCCAGTATCTCGTACCAGCTCCGGTTGTTGACTACATGAAATCACATGGTTTGTAAGTAATTGCCTCGAGTTTTCTTTTCGAAATCTTCTCATTAGCCTTGCCTTGCAAAGTCCTGTCAGCTTAATCGCAGTGCTAATCGACTTTATACAGATATGAACAAGATGGCGCCGGATCAGTTCACAGCAAAGAAAAATGAATAGCGTAAAAGTTGTGACCTGGGAGACAAGTGCCTCCGCAGCATTGTCTGTAAACTTTCATTCTTGCGTGGACTTGGAATCTGGTCATGGAATATATCTGCTCCCTCGAATACGACCAAAGTATTTGTGGTATGAGCCTGGGCCTTACCTGGCAACCTCTATTATTGTGTTTGATACTGGAGATTTATTGGCTTCGTTCGGAAGGCGGTAAGCCACATGACCGAAAATACCTCTATGGCGGCGGACTCCACTCTTTTCGCCCACTTCCGCCCTTCTAATGACACGACCGCAATCATTTCGATATAAAAGGGACCCAAGGAACTTTCTATTCTAAACTACAGTCCTTTTCTGCGACACTTCTACACACTTTCTCCAATGGCGCCTGGTGTTGTCGTACGACGTGCTACTCGCGAAGGTCAGCTTTGCCCCTCCATCGACCCCTCCTTCGACCCCGCCACATCCTTGTAAGTACGAATGGCAAGCTCATTGCGGTACCAGATGTTCCCATAATACTCCAATTGATCATTGAACTGGCCGTGTACGAAAAGGAAGAGAGCTCTGTCCTTGCCACCGAAGAATCTCTCCTGGCAACACTAGCATTCGCTCCATCTCCCATTATTTCGTCACCTAGCTCCCACCAAACGCCATCGACCGGAGACACTCCCTCTCCCTCTCGACCTGCTCGTGCTTTGCTACTTTTCACTCCCTCTGGTGTTGCTGCTGGTCTAGCCCTTTACTTTTACAACTACAGTACTTGGCGTTCACTGCCTGGAATCTATCTTGAAGACCTCTATGTCAAGGAGTCTGAGCGAGGCAATGGCTACGGTGGTCGGTTGCTCGGCGAACTAGCAAAAGAGGTGGTAGAAATGGGCGGTGGCCGCTTGGAATGGAGCGTCTTGAAGTGGAACGAGCCCTCTATCAAGTTCTACGAAGGAGTGGGAGCAAAGGCTATGAGTGATTGGGTTGGTATGCGGGTCGAGGGAAAAGGATTGGAAAATTTGGCGAAAAAGGCAATATAGATTAGACTCAGAGGTGTAATCATTTCTCCATATCTCTCTACGTTCAAATATTAGATATTAAATATCCACTCATAAATTAATAGTTCTTTCATCTCATACGTCTTATAAGGCGATGGTTAATGTTATCCAGTCCGAGGATGCAGCTAGAAGTTAGCAAAGACAAGTAACGATTAATCAGGACTCGATTTGAGATGTTGTGATACGGAAGTATTTTTTAAGTGCAGCCATGAGGCTCCAGGTACTGGGGCGTGTCTCTTCTATCTCAAAAATAATTGTCAATAGTAGAATCTCGATGCTCCGTCCCGTTACTAAAGAATATGCAAGTTGGTATGATTGTCGAGATTGTGCTTTCAATTAAGTCCGGGGTGTTGTACTCTTGCAGAGCAGTGAATTGAGGCGCTGTGCTTATTACTACTAGCTACGTTCTCCCCAACATAAGGTCGAATATGCCGAAAGATCTGCATGTACACGGATGTGTCATGATGCAAAATGGAATAGTACATGCAACCAGTTTCCGCAACTTCATATTTGCTTTCATGGGTGTCTTCTATATAGCCTCCACACTTTTTCTTCTATCACTCATCTCATTAATTAGTGCGACAGAGAAAGAGAGCTACAGAACTATTGCTTTCTAACTATTAAATATGCCGACACCAGAATTGGTTGTCTTCTATCCTGGAGTTCCAGCCGTCTGGAATGCCGGCCCGGGCCAATCCGTACATGATCGGGTGGCTGTCCGGACCATACCCGAGCTTCAGCCACGACCTAGAAGTTAAATCCCGAGCAAGTTGTTTCCAAATTCTCCATATCATTTCAACCAACCATGTAATTCCAGTCTGCAAGATGGAGCAAATGCCCAAAACTCCGAAGCTGGTCGCATCTACAGGAGAAACTTACAGTTGTACAATTAATGAATCGCGACTTAGGGAAAGTAAACTTCCAGGCGGACAATCCAAACGGCAGCACCACCAATACACAGGCGAAGATGGTGACCTCAGCGTGAACCACTTCAAATCTGCACAATGGTCTGCAGATGGAACGTCTCTCCTGACGTCCAGCGCTGACAACACAATCCGAACATTCATTCTACCTCCTGAACTCCTTACCTCAGAAGAACCTACCGCTCTCACCCCATACACAACTCATACACTTCCAACCTCTATAAACTGTATAGCACCGTACCTATACTTTGATTTGACATCCCCAAATACAACCCTCTACCTGAGCACTCCTACGGACCTTCCAATACGACTCTCAAATGTTCTCTACCCAACCTCGAACCCAGTCTGCACATATACCCTTCAATCCCCCACCACGGAAGCCTATCTAACACCCTCCTCCCTCCTCTGGTCTCCAGATGCGACCACCTTCCTCGCTGGGACCGACTGTCTCATAGCTGTCTTTGATGTCTCCCGCTCCGGCGCATCTGCCGGTCCCGTAACCCGTCTCCCCACCATACCCTCCAAACGGCACAAACTGAAAGGCGGCGGCGTGGGCATGCGCGGTCTTGTGTCTGCGCTTTCTGCTTCTCCGGGTTCTGGAAATGATTCATTACTAGCTGCAGGTACGTGGACGAGGTGGGTGGGCTTGTATGACGCGGCGGGCATGGGAGGCACAGTTGCGACGTGGGGAATTGGGGAGGCGGCAGATGGCGTCGCAGGAATTGGGGGTGGTGGTGTGACGCAGACTGGATGGAGTAACTGTGGGAGGTACTTGTATGTTGCAGAAAGGAAAAGCAATGGGGTGTTGGTGTTTGACGTTAGGGTAATGGGCAAGTTGGTTTGTTGGTTGGAGGGAAGGGAGGCGGATACGAATCAGAGGCTGGGGGTGGATTCTTTTGAGGGTGGTAGTGGTATGGAGCTCTGGGCGGGGGGAACCGATGGTGTTGTAAGAGTATGGGAGGGAGTAGGTATGGTGGAGGGTGGTGTCACGAGGACTTGGGAGTGGAAAGCTCATGATGGTACGAGTACATCTAATTTTCCACCTAGACTTTACTAACGATCTTTCTAGATCCGGTCACGTCTACCGTTGTCCACAGCTCGGGCACTGTTGTTGCAACCTGTTCTGGACAGAGGCTTGTTGATGACTACCCTGAGATAGACTCCAGTAGTAGCGAGAGCGGGAGTGAAAGCGAGAGCGATAACGGAGAGAGTGATGCAAATGACAGTGATGAGTCTCGTACTAGCGAGAGTTCGTCCTTGCCTTCATCTTCCCTCTCAACATCTGTCTCATCAAGACGTAGTAATCGGCATCCTAAACCAACAAGGAAAAAGCCAGACAACAGCATCAAAGCGTGGAGCATATGACATTATCATCTTGTATATGCAATTTCAACTACCTACCTCAACTACCTACCTAGGCGAAAGGCAATTGCAAAGTAGCGGACAAGCTCACCAAATTCTGCAAAATATCGACATGGCAAGTACGGAATTAAACCCAGATTCTTACTTCCACACCCCATCGACTATCGCACATATCCTCTCGATCACCCTCGTCCCACAAATCTGGCCAAACTTGGCGATCCTCTCTTCTCTCCCCATCTCCACGAAAGCCGTCAACCCAAAAAAGCCTGCCTTGCTTGGACTTGATGGATCCACCCCATCCGGCGCTTGCAATATTGAAATCACAACCTGAGCCGCAACAGCATTCATGCCTGCTCTCCTCAAAAACACTTCCCAATGGGTTTCTTCATCTAAGAGATTGAGAGGAGCTTGGTTCTGGGAAATGGTGGTAGTAATCCATGTCGCGAGTGTCTCTTGTGAGCCGCCAATCACTAAGACGGTAATTGTACAGTCGAGACCAGATGTGAACCCAATGAATTCGCTAAGCGCTTCGCAATCATTGGCGTCAATTCCATGCGTTTTCTCTGTTGTGCTTCCTTCCGAGACCAAGACTATAAGCTTTTCATACCGGACACATACTTTCTCGATACGGTCTCGGATCGCCGCCTTGGCCTTCTGACCGGGCAATGGTTTCTGTTTGATCTTCTGCAGGAAGGTGAGGATGATACCGGCTTTTACAGAAATTATAATGTCAGCTTCAGAGGAAAGAGACGATGCAAGTGGCGAGCGAGTTACTGAGTTGGGCATCCAAATTGTGGTGTTGTGAGCTGTGAAATCTCTCTCAACCAGCTTGATGCCTGGAGAGTTCTTCTCGATTAATTTGGTCAGAGCGCGGTTCTTGAGCAGTTCTGAAGATATTACCACGTTGGGTACAGTGTTTAAGATTGCAGATGTCGGAGTTGGCAGTGGTGCCGTGGTGATGGGTAATTTTGGTATAGAAGCCTCTATAGCTTGTTGATGGAAGCTAGTAGCTGCAGCATCAGGTACAACTTTTGTAGATGTGGCAGCGAAATAGGAACTATCCATAAGTTTAAATTTCTTTGTGCCTCGAATTTCGAGAAAGTTATCTAGTGCAGCTGCAGTTGATCTATTTCCTCCTAAGATACCACCCAGCTCCTCTTCTTCCCGTAGTCGCGACAGAGGGTTCACTGCTGCAGATGGAGCCACAAATTTTGAGACCTCGTGGCCTGGCGGACAATTGATTGGGAATATATCAAACGGATCGTATTGCTTGTTTGAAATGCATCTTGGCACTGAATTCCGTTCATCTAGCTGGAGCTTTCGTTTCTTAACCAGGAATGCCATGTCCTGGGAATGTTCTATTTGCATTGTGCCAGGTTCAATTTCATCATCATCATCTTCATCCTCTTTTAGTATTTTAAGACCTGGTGGCTTCCATGTGAGAGTTGTTGTATCAATCAGTTCGTCAGCTTTTGGATCAATCACAAATATTTTCCACAACTCTTCGCCATACGGCCAATGCTCGTCGAGCACTACTTTCGCCAATTCATGTGGGAACGGATTCCACTTTAGGTTGGCCTGTTTTTGGACTTTCCATACAAGTCTCATATTGGCAGTTATATGCTCGTTAATCATGGCTCTTTGCGTAGCCAAAAGTTCTATTGGTTCCGTGTTCTTTCGAATGGTCGCCCATGGAGGCTGAGGTGCAGAGAAGTCCATTAATGGCACCTCTACTCGAGCTGTGGTATCTGCGTGTATCAATGTCTCTTGCTCAGACTGCCTTCGAGCTTGCTCAGCCGCCTCACCAAAGAGCTCTTCAAAGTCCTCTGTTCCAAGTGTATCGGATATTGGAGTAGTATTCGCCATCAAGCTCATTGTTTCGATGAAATCATTGAAGTGGACAGATTTCGAAAACGGTGTAGGGTTTGGAGGCGTCAGCGTCTCCTCTACCTTCATATATTCCACCTTTACTCTCTCGGGCTTGACCGGAGTATTCTTCGTGGAAGCAAGTGGGGAGTATAAACCTTCCACTTCCACATCTTCCCAGAGTGTCTCTGATGGCGCCCCGGCACTTTCTCGCCGTGTTTCGCGTGCTGGTGTAGGTGCATCTTGGTCAAATATCTGCTTCTCTAGCTTGTCAAGATCATCTTTCGTGAGGGACGCGGGATCAGAAAGAATAGGCAGATCAAATTCAGTATCAGATGGCGACGGCTCGTAAGGTATATAAGCCTTTGGCAGAGGCGAGAGTGGTGGTGTAACTGGCTCTAATGTGCAGCTCTAAGGAGCGTTAAATTCAAAGCTATATTTTGTATAATGCTTCAACATACCTTATTGTACTTGATCGAGCAATCCCACATATTCTTCTCATCTTCCTTTGTCCAATCATCTCTTGTTTGCTTTGACAGACATTCAACGGCTTCTCTTGAGACTGTCAACTTCTCTTTCCTCAAATCTTCGACAACCCCTGCTCCGAGTGTAAATAGCATTTCATCAAGATCAAGGCCATCTTCTCCTTCCACGACTTCCAATGGAAATCTTATATCCTTCATTTCAAGTTCAAAGTCATCACGGCGAGCAAACTCTTTGCAATCTACCTCATTGACCGATCTCAATAGTGGAAGCTCCACCAACGACTTCCATCTCACGTCTTGACGACTCTGTGGCACGACCGGATCATCAAAAGAATCGACAGCCTCATTTTTTATTGCTTTAGAAATTAGCTCTGCACTTTCCCTGGAGAGGACAAGGCGATCTGCTTTGATGGGATAGTCGAGCTGGAATTGGTGAAGGAGACTATCATCAAGCAGGTTAACATCGAGGCTATCGATGAGGAAGAATGTATCGAATTTTAGTAAGGGCTCAACAAGGTGGTTGCATGATAGTCCGTTTGCGCGTGCGTATTCGAGAGCTGATGGTTCGTCGTCCTCTACCTCCTCTGTAGTGTCTATCTCACATGCCATGAGTGTATGCTAGATTCAGCTGACTTAAGCCGCAGTGTTCACAGAGGAGACATCGACTAGTGATATAGGCGCAAGAATAGGAATATGATGGTGATTTATATGGTATAGGTGGTGGTGGAAATAAGCTCTCGATGATGGTGTCTTAGAAAACTTGACATTCGACAACGGAGCGATACTAATTGAGGACGTAATTTCACACCCTGAAGCCTCCCAAATCCCTCAACATGCATTTCATACATGCTACGTTATGAATACCATATCTTTAGTCAACTTCAACTCTATAATTCTCTAATTTCTTTGGTGAACAATTTTCATACTACAAAACCATCTGAAATCTAGTACTTCTTGCTATAGGTCTAACATTGTTCATGGGAGAAGCTTGAGAATTAAGAATCCAACGAGATAAAGACGTATTGCACTGACTGTTATTGGTAGCTTATCAATTAGCCTAATTGTGATTTTTCAAGGTCCAAAAGGTAGATGATCCGAAACACCGTAGACTCCATTTACACTCTTTTGATATCCCATTATGGAAAGCTCATCATATACACATTAATACACTCCACTCCGTCTCCCATATGCCGATGGCCCCTTCGAACCTACTCCTGTGAAAGAACCCAATTGTAAGGCTTGAACACCCTCCCTGGTAGCACCAACCTTACCCGCCACATGAAGAACGCCTTGCTCAAATTCGGTGAGAGCACCGGCAAGCTCTCTAACTGCATCCTCATCGGATGCACTAGCACCATTGCGTTTAGCAACCAAAGCATTGACCTGCTGTGCAGTGCTGCTTTCTACGTTACGCAGATGAAGCTCAATTTCTCTAATGTGTTTTTGATGCTTGATAAGAGTTGCCGAAAGTTCATCAGTTGTTGCGGAAAAGAAACCAACAATATCTCGTGCTTCACTTTCGCTACCACTAGGAGGGCCACCGTTTTTGCTTGTATTGCTGTGCCATACTCCTGGGGTGTGGTACTGTGGTGGCAATTTTAACCGGTCAATGGCCTTGAAACTCAGCTTTGCGTTTTCAGCATCAATTTCTATGAGACCTCGAACGTGAGCGAGCGATTCTAGATCGGTAGCCAGAGCGCTTTCAACGCCCATCAATTTCCGCCTACAGAACTCGACATCAGGGGGTATTCGAGAGAGTTCCTCTTCATGCTTTGGTACTATGGCGTCGCATTCCCCCTTTCTTCCAAGCTGCACTTGGACCATATTGTCCATGTACTCTATTTGTTTTTGGATATCTTCATGTAGGTCTTCGAATCTTGTTGTGCCACGAATATTGTCTGTGTTGATTCTGACGCCAGGTACAGTCTGTTGTTGATACATCTGATTTGCTGCACCCATAGTTAACCCACCTACAAAAGCTCCGCTCTGATTGAAGGCATTTTGCTGATTCTGCTGCTGACCTGGAAACATAGTCGATCCTTGTTGCTGTGATTGTTGGTTTGGGTTTGCTTGTCCACCACTTGTACGATTAGCGCCGGTTATTATAGCAGAAGGAAGATCATCTTACAATAGTGATGATTTATTCTGGTTTTGGTTATTGGTTCCCCCAAAAAGGCTCCCTCCACTTTGGTTTTGCTGCTGCGAAGCCCCAAACATCCCGCCAGTACTTTGGTTTTGTGATGCGCCAGCGTTCGAGAAGAGTCCACCACTAGCTTGAGGTTGTTGAGACTGGGCAGCACCAAACATACCACCGGTTTGTGGCTGAGCTGCAGCTGTCGAAGACTTAAGAAAATGTTAGCATTTGCTTTCTGAAGTTTAGTATTAGAAGACATAGCAGCCTGTGTTCTCGGGGCTCGAATTAAGCCGCTAGCATTTCATTCCACCTTGGAATGAGAGCTAGTAAGTTGACTTCAAGTGCTCTATATCCAATTGACAGAAGTTTGCAAAATACTTACTCCGAACAACCCTCCTGTCTGCGGCTGTGAAGTTGTTCCAGCACCTGCACCAAATAATCCACCAGTTTGAGGTTGAGATGTGGCCCCGAATAGTCCCCCAGTCTGCGGTTGTGCCGGTTGAGATGTCGCAGCAGATCCAAACAATCCACCCCCTGTTGTTGCTGTAGATGATCCAAAGAGACCTCCAGTTTGAGGAGCTGTCGTTGTTGTTGATGCGCCAAATAGCGGCTTACTGGCTTGGGCTGCTCCAAACATTCCTCCTACAGCTGGCGCTGTTCCAGTCGAAGATCCACTGTCAGGAATGTTAAAACTTGTTCTATGATTGCCCAGACCGAGTAACGGCATAGTGAAAAGGAAACCAGGACGCGTTGAAGTACACAGGATATAATCTTCGGATTCAACTCACAATAGGGAGTTTGCTGAGCTGGTGTTGATACTTAATCCACCTGCTGCTGGACCACTCATAGATCTCGCTAACGCCATATCCCACAACACAAAATTCGGTGTTACTTGTGCTCCTTCGAAGTGAATTTGTATTCAATATGGAGTTTGCGACTTCATGCTTGGCTTGGGACCTGGCTTGCTCCATAAAATAAAGTTTTAGCGTGAAGTACCATACCCCTGTCATAGCTTGAGACCTACGAAAGCATGAAAGGACAAGGGACCTCTAAGAAACATTCTCAAGCTTTCTTATATTGCAAAACACATAAACAATGGACGTTGATGACGATGATGATTTTTACGGGGCGGAGGATGCTGGTCAAGAAACGTTAGAGACGCAGCCAAAGGCTGAATCGGCGACTGAGCCTACTGCAAAACCTACAACTAAAGAGGAAGACTTGGAGGAAGGCGAAGAAGAGGATGATGAAGAGGAGGAAGAGGAAAGCGACTCGGTAGGCGGTTCTCATTCTAGGTGTTGAATAAGTCTAATTGAATAAAAGGATATAGATATCATCACAGAACGGAAAGATGGTGACGCGCCTGCGTATGTTAAAGCTTGCCTCCATCTCTCTTTTTAACTCACAATCGCACAGGCAGTCCATATACAACAAGGCTCCTCCTTTACGGAATGCCCCTCCAGATGAGCCCGCGAAACCATCTGTGAAGAAAGAGGTATCAGTGAAAGAGCCGCCTAAAATCGATGTTGATGCGAAACCCATTTACGAACCCGCCGGGAAGCCCATCACCCAAGTCAATATCGACGAAGACCTGCCTGAAAATGACAAACCTTGGAGGAGACCCGGGACAGATATCACTGATTACTTCAACTACGGGTTCGATGAGTTCACATGGGCGCTGTACGCCAGTAAACAAGAAACCATAAAATCAGAATCGCAGACGAACAAGAAGATGTTTGATGATATGAGTATGATGTTCGGCATGGGTGGTATGGGTGCAATGCCAGGAATGCCAAGTGGTACAGATGGCATACCTCCAGAGATGCAACAGATGATGCAGCAGATGATGGCTTCGGGTATGGATCCTAGTCAGATGGATCCGTCGATGTTCGGAGGCGCTGCAGCAGGAGGGGCTCCGGCGGGGAATCAAGGCCAGGGCTTTGGAGGTCAGGGAGGATTTGGCCAGGGTCAGAATGCATATGGTGGTTATGACCAGCAACAGCAACAAGGTATGGAAGGAAATAACCGCAGAGGAAACTTTAGAGGAAGAGGTGGCAGGAGAGGGGGTTGGTGATGAATAGAATCTGGTAGGCGTTTCTTCCAAAAGGAGTCAGGAGTTCAATCTATCAATGCATACCCTATTTAAAATGCTGCCTGCTCATCTCCTTCGCGTCTCGACCACTGCCTTTTTGGAGATGTTTGATGGTATTCTATACTCTGGACGTTAGTCTTGTGAGGGTTGTGCTAACTCGGAATTGTTTTACAATATACTGGCCAGCTGTTTTCCGGCTGATGAAAATAGCAAGTCGGAAATGAGAGATACAAATATCTTTCCAGAATGACCAAAGAGGAACTAAATTTGTCCACTTTCCTCTTCCTCTTAGACTCGCTACTTTTTCTGCACACCATTTTATGAATGCCATCAGAAATTAGTTCAGTGGTAAGAACATTCATCTGAGAATACTGATTTCCTTCCTCGTCCCAGAGATAAGTTAAACAGGCTCGTGGGTGAGCTCAGGGTGTATAAGAGTTCTCAGCCCTCATTCATACTAATTAGTAAAGTAAATTACTAGTAACCAAGCAGCAGCCAGAACCCTAGCAATTGTGTCGCTCTCAAAAGATATATTAGATTCAATACCTAATGTTTTGCGTCTGCCTGGCTTTTTTTCATACACTTTACCTTATCAAAAGCGATATAGGCATCATTACCCTACCCTCGTCCATAGCAACATTGGACTGCTGGAGTTAGACAGCTTTTTCACTATTTAATATGAAGTATAAGGTGCTAGTACTATTACTACAGTTATATTATCTAGCTCATCTGCTTTATCTCAATATTCCAAAATTAATTGGCAACCATGCATTGGTTCAGGTATGTAGGAATGTCCAGCTATCGACTTTTCTTGATTGAGAAGATTCTTATCCAGTTACCAATGTCGCACGCTACGCTATGGCCAGTGATATGCATCGTTGGTTGAATCGCTAGGAAAGAAATGCAGCTAACCGCCAACAGACGCGTGAGCAACGTAATATCCGTTGCCGGGTATAGCATCTTCCATAATATAAGTGTCGTCCTGATGAAACATATGGGCCCAGAAGTAATTCAACAAACAATATATGGGAACTTTAAATGTGCCGTGATACTCCATACTCAGATCGTCTTGTTCAAAGTCGGGCGTAAAAAATCCATCAATTGCCCAGATAAACGGTGGCGGCATCGTCGGTCCCTCAAAGTCATATCCCTCCCACTCCCATTCTTCTATTTCGTCTTTCTCAGGCTCCTCTGGTGGCTCACAATTAATCCCAGAAAATGGTCTGGTGATACTAGCGGCAGAGGCATAGTCAACCATTAAGCAGATTGGGTTCACGTCTAACCGTAAATTTGTTTCATCTACAACAAACTGAGATCTTGAACCCTCTGCATTGAAATGTCTGTTGCCACAAAGGTCATTAGCAATTTGAAAAAAACTTGAACTTGGAGTAGCAACTTAAGGATATCTTATTGATTATATTGATTAAATAATCGTACACATACTTTTGTACTTGATCTACGCTCATCTCGTTGAATTTATCTTTATCTTCAACCCAAAGGAATCTAAGAGCTTCAAGTCTCTTATGAGGATCAGACCCTCTTGCTACATCCTTACCAAGCTGATATGTTGCAATACTCTCAATCTCGGTTCTTATATCATCCCATCGCATTACTTCTCCACTATGAGTAGTTACAAATTCATCATAACAAGTTCGGTAGATCACGAAACCCCATTGAGGCCCAGGTAAATACCCTCTACCTGGATTAGCCCACCCAGCAATGTGGAGAGTTTGCTCACAACCCACACTCCCATTCCGCACCTTTTGCTCATCTATCTCCATTTGTATTTTAAAGGCATCTTTCTCATACCGGTCCTTGTCCATGCATTTTGGACGCTTTGGCATTGTGTGACTGTGGTGTGCCCAAGTAGCAATCAATGGTGATCTCCTTACAATCGGAGGCATGCTATTCTTTCTTACCCGACAAGATCGAAGGAGTCGAGGAATCATAGGAAATAGGTTTTTATGAAATATCGAAAGCAAATAATCGGGCGTTGAATTGAAAGGAATTGAAAGGAATTGAAAGCTACTACACGTGCCAGATAGCATGGGAGCTAAATCAGCTACTTGCGAATTTTGATAGGTGTACCTAGCATCATAAGGTAAACACTCGTGGACGTAGCGGCTGGCGGTGTGACGAAGATTTGGTGAATTAGCACAGGGGTGATAAGAGGCTATGTGGTAACCAACGCTCTCTGTTCTCCAGTACTTTCAATTTGATCTTCAACTCAACTACCTACTGGTGGGATATTACTATTAAACATCACCATTCACTTTGTGAGTTGAATCTACAATCTTGGAAAATACTATTATCCAGTGTCAAGGACCTATACTCACGATATGACAGGAGGAGAGGTTCCTCAGGGTATACGTGGAAGAAGGGTCTTGTATTGTGATAAGTCTACGTATTGTGACAAGTCTAGGGAAGGAAAATCTCCGTAGGGAGAGATTCCAGGTATAGCTAAGTACTGGAGATGTGGGTGCCTGAGGCTACAACATCCAGTAACAATGCACGGTGTTTGGTTGTATAGAATGCCGGACAGCTGAACGATACCCCGAATAGCCACAAGAATAGCTATACCGGGAAACGTAGATTAACTTAGACTTTTTAAAAGCTCTCAGGTCCGTCATGTGCCTACAACCCTATTAAAATTTAAAAAAGGAGGAGAAGGGCCTTGGGATTTGAAAGCTCGGTGTTAGCTAAATTCACGTTGGCCTTAAAGGAGTTATAGGACAGACTAATGTATCGCAATTATGTCTAAAGGCTATACCAAAGGCTATACAAGTGTAAGATAATAGATAGGAAAACGACGAGATGCTAATCAGTAGATGATTGTTGTTGTTTTCCTGTCCAACCTCAAGCCTATTCTTCTCCTACCGAGATGCCAGTCTGCGGAAATATTTAGCACTAAATGGCGATTGGATCTTAGAAGCGTCCACACCGTACAGTCAAGGGAGCTTTGTAAATTCATTGATACCATTCTCTACTAATAAGTGCGAAGGGAGAGTGCGCCTCACTGTCTTCGACGGCCTTCCTTGGTCTTTTCATGACTCATCAGATGTTAAGGCGATGTATTTGCTTTGTTACACTGTTTCGAAACTCCTGCAAAACTTCCTCCTGTTTAGCAGCTTGTTGAACCCCTCTTCTCAACCCAGGCTCTATTATTGTCCCAACATTTCTGATTGCTTCCAACAACCACGCCTGAAGATTTCTCTCCATGGAAGTGCTGTGAAAAGTTGCGTGTATGTGCCACCACTCTGAGAACGGCCACTTCCCAAGATTAGCATTTGCTAGAGCTCTCTCGAATAGTTGAAATTCTTCGTAGATATCCCTGTAGATCAATGGCAATACACCCGACACTTCCATCATGTAGGCGCTTGCCGCATATACATCTCGTATCATTCCCAATTTTGCCCCGGTTGACGCATCCTTCCATTCGAATCCGTTAAGATTAACGGGCTGAACCAGCCGCCAGATACATGATTTATAAAGGTTCATCCGCGTCATTATCACAAACAGACGGTTTGCATAAGCTTTGTTGTCACCTAAGTACGAAAATACATTTTTCATGACTGCACCAGCGTAAGGGCTGCCTAAATCGGCGTACGATGATGTTTCAAATAGTTTCCATATCTCTCCTGGTATGACTTCTGGCAATGGTCGGTTGACAAAATCATAATTAGCCATACCAGAGCTGTGAAGTATAAATTGTTTGAGGTTTCCTTGCTCCCAAGGATGCTCTACAATCCATTCTTGTTTTGTGAATTTAGCTAGCGAAATTTTAGGCTTGGTCAAGTCGCTCTGCACAACAATACCAAGTTTCACGCACTCTTTGAGCCCTGCGAAGCCTTGTTGAACTATGAATGGTACCCTTGGATTAAGCTCTACTAGTTTCGCAAGAGTAGGGTAACCAACTGATTTCAAGATCATATTCACTTGGCCTCTGTTGAAATGGATGCTAAAAGGACGGGCACCACCTCTTACATTTAGTTGTCCACGTTTAGTAGTTCGCATAGAGCTGTAATCATCTTCGTTTATGTAGCTGTCATCGAATTCTGAAAAATCGCTTTCGTCAATTGCTTCTCCAGTTTCATCTTGTCCGAACGGTTGCAGATTTCCAGTCCAATCCTCAACGAAGCAAAAATCAGGGCTGAAAGGATCAGACGAGTCGTCGTATCTTGCAACTAACGATGAGGTACATTTAAGTGCCTTGAAATCGCTCAAACTTGTTGATTTGTAAATGGTGATGGCTTAGTATCTCATTAGTACAGTAACACAACTCTAGAAAGATTATTCCTTACCAGTAGAGGATGTAGCGCCGCAATCGCCATCATAAGAACGAGAATAAGTTTGGCTTCCAGATATACTCTGGGGTGATGTGGATATATCGCCTGACCATAGAGAAGGTTTGAGGTTTCCATTAGCATTCGCAAGCTGCACGTATGGCTTGGATACCCCGGTCTGCACACCAGGACAACCTTCGTCTAGTACAGCAGCGACATAAATCTCATAGTAAGAGGAAACCACCTCATGGACAGCAACTTTATCGGTTCCATATGCCGAAATCTGGATGTCCATATTCATTGTTGGAGTTAGACCAAGTCTAAAATTTCCTTTTTCAGCATCGTTGATCGCACCATTAAGAACACCTGGATTAAAACTAGTTGCTCCCCTGGCATTTCCAGCGGTTGAGGGGAATGTTTGGCGGATTGGTGTCGGAGTCGAAGCCTTGAGCGGCACCCGAAAGTCTGCATCCATTTGAATATCGGCTCTCAGTGACACACCAACTTGTAGACTTGGCTGAAATGAAACGATACCTGGCTGAATAAAGCTTTTGAACTTCAAAGCTTCTGAGAAAAGAGATCCGCTTGCTCCATCGGCTTTTAGATGACCGTATGTTTGGACGTTAACTGTAGCATCTATTGTTATATCGTTGTCGAAGAAGCCATAAGCCTGCTCTAATACGAAAGGTGAAATAGTGCCAACTACAGAAAACCCCCATTGGCTTTTAGCAACGACATTTCCCGATACTCCAAGCTCTGCGAAGTTGTCCTCTGCACCACTACAAGTCATTGTCTCACCCACTATACCATGCTTTAAGTTGGCAAGGAACGGTGTACGAGCAGCACTAGTAGTGGCAAGTTTATTGAACCTGTCAGCCCACGATGAAGCCTTTGGGCTGAAAAACCTCTTATTAATTCCATCTGATCTTTTCCGTTTTTCACCAACACTGTCTACCATGGCATTCCAGTATCCCGGAATATTACTGTAGTCCACTCTGACGTAGACATTTCCGGCAGCTCTCTTCTTTTGATGCACTAGACCAAAATCATAACTCAGATCAAGCTCTAAGACTTCTGAAGCTGCCTTAAGATGACTGCCTGTGTCTAGCGTTTGGTTTGCTGCCCGGCCAAGATGATGTGCAACGGCATAAACACCATTTCCACAATTATCAGGCATTTTGATAACTGTGCCTTCGATGCCATCTATGAAGATGTCTCCACAATTTGAATTTAGACCCCGATCGGTGCAGACTATCCGAACAACTTGACGATTGTTACCTAGTGGGCAATTAATAAATTCATAATGTGAGCCATCACGTTTGCTCAGTGTTGTAACAGATCCTTGCGGTCCGTCGATGACCACGAAGCCAAAACCCTGACCATTGGGCCCAGCTTGGATAGTTATGGGCTGCGTAGTCACTGTTGGCGAGTTAAGCAGTTGGAGATCCCATGCTGGTACATATGATGAATCTGGGGTTGTGGGAAATAGCTTATTCAGTGAAACTGGAAGGAAAAGATTGCTGGTGGCTGGAGCATCACAACACAGCGACTTCTTGCGATCAACAATGTCACTGAGACCAACTCCACATTTGCTTTTCCCATTACCATAATCATCATACATAAGGGTAATATCATTGCTTCATATCAAATTAGTGAGTGCTCATAGATTGCACACGACTCCTTTGAGCCTCCTGACGGATGAAGACTTACGCATCACAATTGTTTTGGTCACAATATCCTTTCCCAACCCAATGGCAATTATTGATATTGGAAGCTTTGGGACAGCAGATTTTTCTCTCCTGTGACCCAGAGTGTCCAGCTGCATAGGAGCAAACCTCTAGATGCCATATTTTTCAGCAATCATGTAATCAAGAGATGTGGAGCGCAACTTACGGGGATCATGAAACGAAGCAACCTTTTCTAGGTCTGCTGAGGAGTCGATCGTGTCACATTCTTTCCCACAACCTGAATTCTTGCATCCTTTGATAAGATTCGTGAATGTCTGTGTCACGCAACAGAACACTTTCTTGCCGCGAGGGCATCGATCTCCATCCCCATAACTATCATAAAAGAGTGTGACTTCGTCCTCATGGCATGCGCCATGACACGAACTACCTCCACCTCTCCATTGGCATGTCGGTAAAGAATCATACGGACAGCAGATCGGGGCGTTTCCTGATTTACACTTCTTAGAATGACCAACTTCCATTTCTTTAGTTTTGTCGCAGGTACTACCACAACTTTTGAAGGTACAACGCTGGCCATTTTGGGATGCCCAGGAGGCGCTTGCTGCTGTGTCTGTAGACGAGCTGTCTGCAAGTGCTGGGACGGGTACGGGGTTCACAACTCCACAATCCATGGCTGGACATGTACCTTCACCTGTTGAATGCGAGTTTAGTGCTATTACCTGAGGATTCATATTGTAGATGCAGTCTGGACAATCTGAAGAAATACACCTGCCCCCCGAAGCAGTAAGGTACACATTACCGGACGAGTCTATCAGATCTAACTTTTGCGGGCCAGCTTTTGCTCCATGAGCAGCTCCATAATTTAGCCCGGGAACTGCATCGACGATCTGGATAATTCTACCGTTGCTCCACGCACGAATCTTCATTCCTGATGCATCGTCAGATAGCACAACAGCCCAGTTCAGTTGGTCTGATCCGACATTGAATCCGTTGGGCTTTTGGCTGTACTTGTCCGTATCACGCTCTGGACAGACAACGCTTTGAAGGATCGTTTTGTACCATAAAGCACCAACGGCAACTTGACCACTTGGAGGTGCCATAAAGGACGCCGTTTTTCCATCTTTGAATGCTGAAATAAAAGAGGTGATGATTGGCTGCCATGCAGTATGCGGGAAGTCTGCTTGTGTGGCGTATTTGCCTGGTATCGTGTCGTTGTTCTGTTCTAACCATAAATTGCCGATATAATGACTCTCAGGTCCGTCATTCTGATAGAAAATTTAGCAAATTACCAACTCCAAGAGTAAAATACACCTCCGTGACCAATTCCACAAACTCTGAAACTCTTGTGGGTTGAGATGAAACAACTGGGAAAGAAGGAAAGGCAGGTTCTCATACCCATGTGAGAACCTCGACAAAGCTAGGCGGTGTTTCCAGGCTTAGTATCTTTTCCATGCGTAAAACGAGGTTCAGTTCGCCTTCACGATAATAGTTGGTGTCATACTTTATTAGTATTAGCCATTAATTCTTCAGCAACAAGGTAAATACTTACAGCGTTTTTGTACTGTAATGCACTGAGAGCTATTTAACTTGGTCAGGAAACTTTCAGGACGGTACCGATTGACAATGGACCTACGCATCATATACGACTTTTGATGCTGAGTTGTGCCTTCGATAACTTTTTTGTCAACATCAACACTCCCGATTGTTGTAAAACCAGGGTTCGACCTATACGCATTGAGATTAGTTCTCTTATTGAACTATTTTTGAGGGCTTGAGACAGATTCTGAAGTCTGTTGATTTTGAGGCATGTATGCACATGCCTAAAAAGCAACCTACTTTAGAGGCCATTCAATCAAGGATGCTTGATTTCGAGCATGTTATTACTTGCCATGCAGTTTCCCAACTCATTACTCCGTCAATTACATCACCCCAATATTCCCACCAACCAGGATCGCTCGTATTGTATCCTCGAGTGTCGTCAAGGTCAGGGACAAGATAGACTTGGTTGCCCCAGCTCGACTTCCAGTCTATCCAATGGGTGTTACTTAACCCTCCTGAACTGAAACTGCTAACGAAAGAATGGCCATTAGGTCCTTGTAGATATGCAGGGTGACCTTTGAAGTCTTGAAGAATATCATGATACGCGTTGATTTCTGTATGCCCATAGCTTGCTCCCTCAGCCCACAAGTCAAGACTTATAAATAGCTTGAAGTCAGGAAAATTATCACGAGCATAGTCGAACATATAATTGAATGTATTACGGACGTAGTATTGAGCAGGGTCGCCGACATTAAGCGCAAATCCGTCGAAGCCCATTTTTGCGGCATCTGCAATATCAATCTGGGCATGTTGAGCTTCGACGTTTCCGACCTAGACATCAATTAGTAACTTCTGGTTGATAATCTTAATAAATTACTTACCATATAATGAGCGAAGACTTGCTTCTTGCAAGCTTGGTAAGGGCAAGTGCCAATAGCACCGGTGTCCTTTACAAGTCCTACAACCTGATAATTCATATTATATATACAGTCAGGGCATCCAGATGATACACACCTACCTCCAGATGCAGCTAATAATACATTACCAGCCTGATCAAGAAGCTCTAATCTCTGGAAACCTGCTTCTATAGGGACAGTACCATAGTTCAAGCCCGGCCTCCCAGGGATGTAATCCATCCTGCCATTAGTAATAGTTCGAATCTGCATTCCCCGAGGATCATTTGGTAGGACAACCGCCCAGTTTAGACTATCAGAAGCAGTCTCCCAGCCTTCAGGCTTCTCGGTGTACTTATTCGACCCTTCATTAGGACAATTAGACGTTGATAAAATGGTTTTATACCATATTGCGCCTACAGCGATCTTCCCAGGTGGTGGTATCATTTCAGATGCTGAGAGTCCAGCTTTTAGAGCACCTATGAAGGAGGTAATGAGAGGCTGCCAGCCAGTGTGTGACCACTGACTATTAGCATACTTCAAAGGCTGAGTATCATTATTCTGCTCAAGCCATAAATTACCGATATAGTGCGACTCTGGGCCATCGTTCTCCATGGAGGTTAGCCATTGAGTAGATCAGAGTGGAAAAGTCATACCCATGAAATTACTTGAACGAAATCTGGAGGACTCTCCATGCTCAAAATGTTTTCCATTTTTATAACAAGGTTCAGTTCTCCCTGTCGATAGTAGTTGGTGTCATACTAACGATGCATTCAGTATAAATACAATTTAATTAGGGGTAGGCTGGAGAAAAACTTACGGCATTCTTATATTGAAGTGGGCTCAAAGCTATTTAAGATTATCAACGGTAGCTTGGGGTATTATAGGGTGTTACTGCTTACGTATCATGTAGGATTTACCATGCGAGATTGCTCCGTCATTTACAATGACGTCGAGGCTGATATCTCCAGTCCCAGTTGTATGTCTCTTTGGCCACGCTGTACCCTAAGGTCAGTATATTGAAATTGGATAGTGGGAAATCAAAAACTCTAGACGACTTTGACTTCCTTATTGTAATGCTTCAAGGGTAATAATCGATCTTGAAATTTTTGGAAAAGCTAGCAACTTCTCTAAACTTCCAAGGAGATTTGGCATTCTATACGCGAATTTCTTACCTGTTTCCCATGAAAACATTCCGTCGACGATATCGCCCCAGTATTCCCACCATCCTAATGAATTTAGTGGGATTTCAAATAACCAGCTTCAAAGGGTGCTCACCTGGATCACTGTCGATGTAGCCAGTGGAGTTATCAAAATCAGGTACAAAATACAAGTCCTGGGCCCAATGCTCGCGAAAAGATTTCCAATCAACATCCCGAAAGCCTCCATCACTGAACGTGCTAATGAAAGAAGCGCCATTCGGGCCTTTCAGATATGCAGCATGCCCTTTAAAATCTCCTAGCAAACTGTCGAAGTTGTGTACGTCCCAACCTTCAGACTTAGTAGCCCAAACATCCATGCTAATAAACAGCTTGAAGTTAGGGAAATTGTCTCGGGTATAGTCAAACATGTAGTTCAAGGTGTCTCGAACCCAAGATAAGGCAGGGTCTCCGATATTTAGTGCAAAGCCATCGAGGCCCATTGCAGCAGCCTCGGCAATATCTTGATGAGCGTGCTCTGGCGTAACTGTACCAACCTAGAATACACGAATAAGTATGATTTTGGATAGGGCTGCGTTTGGTTGAGTACCATATAATGAGCAAATGCCAATTTCTCACAAATTGCTTGCGGACACGTTCCTTCAAAGCCGTTATCCTCGGTCAGCTCAACGACCTGGGAATTCATATTGTAGATACAATCTGGGCACCCATCGGAAATGCATCGTCCTCCGGATGCGGCAAGGAGAACTGATCCGGAGGGGGCCAAAAGCTCCATACGTTGAAACCCAGCTTGAGCCCCCACAGCAGAGCCATAGTTCAAGCCAGCTTTGCCAGCTACTTTGGCTATCGTTTTGCCGTTACTAATCAGATGAATAGACATCCCTAGATAAGCCTTAGCGTTTTTTTTTTCGATATGTAACCTTTGTGCTTACCTGCAGCATTTTCAGGTAATACGATAGCCCAGTTCAGACTATCACTACTAGTTTCCCATCCGTCTGTTTTCTGGGTGTATTTCACCGTAAGTGGATTCTTATTGATCTCAGGGCATATAGAGCTTTGTAACATTGTTCTGTACCACAAAGCCCCTACAGCAACTTTGTTTGAAGGCGGTGACATCTCGGCTGCTGACTTTTCTTGTTTGAAAGCGTCTATGAAAGACGTAATAAGCGGCTGCCATCCTGGAGAGTTGTGTAAGCCTGGGTTTAAATTGAAGTATCTTTAGAGTATACAAACCAGTGTGGGACCACTCTTTTTGGTTGGCATATTTCATAGGCTGTGTGTCGTTGTTTTGCTCAAGCCATAACCAACCTATGTAGTGACTTTCAGGGCCATCATTCTATTAGAGGTCAGTCTACAAACGCCTCCTACATTCCGAATAGCTCAACGTGCCCATGAGATAATTTCTACTAGATCAGGAGAAGGATCCATGCTAAGGATATTTTTCATCCGAATAGGAAGATTGAGGTCCCCCTGACGATAATAGTTTGTGTCGTACGCATTTTTGTATTGCAGGGGACTCAAACCTGTTGCAGTAAGTAACTTTAGTACACAGAGTACTTGGCATGGATTTTTGTGCCGGAAGAAAACTCACCAATCATATAGGTTTTGTCATGGGCCGCAGTTCCTTCAATGACTACTTGATCCCTATCAATACTGCCACCTCCAGTGCTGCCTCTCTGAGGCCATACTGAATCCCAACTAAAGCAGCCCTGAACTACATCGCCCCAATATTCCCACCAGCCGGGGTCAGCATCCCAATAGCCGGTCGCATTGTCGAAGTTTGGTACAAAATAAACTTCATTCGCAAAATTGTTGGCCCAGTAGTCAGACCACTGATCATTGTGGAATCCACCGTCACTGAAAGTGCTAACAAAGGACTTCCCATCAGGTCCTTGGTAGTACGCTGAATGACCTTTATACCTTGCAAGGATGCTATTGTATATTGTTAAGCTATTACCACTTACCTTAGTAGCCCACACGTCCATACTGATAAATATTTTGAAGGATGGATGATTATCTCTTGCGTAATCGAACATAAAATCCAATGTACGCTGCACAAAATCTTGTTCGGGATCACCAATATTCACAGCAAATCCCGCAAGACCTATTGCAGCTGCACTGTCAATATCTTCATGGGCATGTTTTTCAAGCAAATTGCCAACCTGTACCACAATAAGTAACATTTTCATACATTGGGAAAAGACATCACGGCACTCACCATATAGTGTGCGAAAACAGCTTTATCAATTTTCTTCTTTACTGCTAGTTTTGTAGCAAGTCGCAATGCGGTGAGCGGAGAGTGGAAAAACGTCTCGTTCACATGCTCTGTATCATTTGTATAACTCAGCGTGTAATTTAGGCGAGTGTTAGTATCATTGAGAGATACTGTCGAGTTACTGTAAGTGATATTACTAGGAATGACGGACAAGTTTTTCATTGGCATTGGCGGAGACGTATTGTTGAAAGTAACTGAGTTGTGAGCCGCCGGATAGATACTTGCATTGAAAGCAGTTGGGCTGCTGCTGCTAAAAGCAGCACTTCCGACTGAGGTGTTAATAATGACTGTAGAAGATACATTATGATTCGGGATATTAGTGCCATTTGAGCTACTGTTGTATATGTGCCCAATTGAGAGGATTGACTTTGTTGTCGGTGACCCGGAATGAGAATTTTGGGCAGTAAATGAGTGTAGAGAGGTGGAATTTAATGCAGTGGATGTGGAATTGGAGAAAAGTGCAACACTGCTTAATAGAGAGGTTGTGACCACCGTTCTACTAGAGTTTGACAACATCTTGAGCCAACCAGATAAATTCCAATTGTGAAGAAAGCAGTGGAAAAAGAAAGAGTATGAATGAATTCGCAAAGAGAGGGACTATAGCTCCCCAACTTCAACTGCCTACCATTGCAACCTCTCGAATTCATAGATCTCGAATTTTAGCTCCTAACTTACAATTCTCTTTTGTGGATTGCTGCATGTACTATATTATGGAGACTCCGATAAGTCCACTTTGAGTCAAGCCGTCAAAAGAAAGCGAATTGTGTGCCACATAAACAGGTCCTAGGTTCTATTGTTGAAAAACATGCTGTCCAACGATTTTAAGCTCTGATCGGCGTCTTGAAGAGGAATATGGAAAGTCTTAGCGAAGGCATCTACAGCACACTAAGAGCTGGAAATATAGCGGCTTGTGCTCTCCTCTTCTTTGTTCTACCCATTCAAAGCCAATGCTGGAGGGTTACAACCTTGAGAAAATCGGCTTGCAATACTTAGCATCATTTTGGTAGAAGAAGATGACACGGGGAGTCTTGGCAGACGGTATGAAACGAAACTCTGATTGGCCGTTCCTGTTGACTCTACAATTGAAAGCAACATAATAGCTCGGGGTCTAATTAAAGAAGGCTACTTGGTCGCATTTCTAGTATTCGGTTGCTTAACACTAGGCAGCACGGTACATAGCTACTGTAAGCGGCCCGAACCACGGGACTGTTTTGCCGTACACTAATTAGTTTTAGCACAATCTAAATGTGGACCATTTTACAAGCCTTCTATTTTCACGAAGATGAATGGTTAGAAGATTCCGGATGGTGAATAAAGTTTTCCGGCCGAATTATTGCGTGTTTGGGGCCATACCCACAATGAAGATTAATCGAAGAGAATATTACTGATTTGCATCTCGAAAAGAACATTGGATTAAAAATGTAGTCAGATCCTAAGATAGATGAAAGAGTAGGCCTGAGATTTCCGCTAGGACCAAAACCTCCTTTGCCGGCTTTAAATTTTTTTATCCCCTCTATATTCCGAGGTTTCGATTCCATTGCAGCTTTACCTACTGTAAGCTCACAGTCCAAAAGTAGAAGGTGCCTTGATAGTGTGCCAGTAGAGATCAGTGTATCATCTTATCATAATACGTGGGGCCATTTATTTACTCGAACCTTTGAGTACTTTCTGAATGGTTTTTTCCCTGTCAGTTTTGCTAGTGAACCAAATGCATTGGTTATCATTCCAACGCGATAAGTACTGTACTTGGTGGTTAGCCTAGCTGTCGCGCACAGATGAAATAAAAGTATAAGCTTAACACATAGATGGCTCAACCACCTACCGTAATTAGCAAAACCATCCACATATAGTAAATAACGGGCAGATCTCAGAGACTATCGAAACTCGAGAGTCCACATTCCATAGATCTACATATTAGTTCAAGCTTTCCAATTTTATAGCGTGAGAAAGCAAGTCTTGGCTGACCAGATTAGTTTGCGACTCCGGGCATCTTTATAAAAACATTCCGAAAGCCGCTTTTAGCGTGCTATGCTGTTTTGGGAGTATGTTTTGGTGTTTCAGTGACAATTCGTATGATTTTCAAAAGCGGACCTAGAAGCTTTTGCGGAACAGCAAGCACAGAATCAGAGAAACATCCCTGGTTGGCTGGGAGAATTCGGAACCCAGCTGTCTAGCTACAATGTTTTCCCTGCCTGGTTAAAACGGAGAACCAAGAAAAGTGGATGTTCAATTTGAATACGCCAGTCCACTATTTTCGTTAACCATGGCCGCAATAACCTAAGAAACCACTGCCACAGTTAAGAAACATCACTAGTCCTCGCATAACTTTCAATCTGAGTCAAACCATTGTCTTCAATCATGTTTACTTTTCCAAATTACACAGTACTTCTCGTCATCTTTATAATCTCAATTATATCTCAACCTGTTCGAGCACAGCAGTTTGTATCTGAAGAGACATGGGTGCAATACCCAGTCTTATCAAGCTCATGTGCAGCAGCTTTGAACACTACACTAAAGTGTGATATCTCATTGCTCATCGCAGATTCTCCATCAGGAGAATATCTCAGTAATGATCAATTAACATCACTTTGCACTGATACTTGCAAAGGATCGTTGAGGAACTATAGAGATACACTATTATCATCCTGCTCTAACTCTGATCTAATAAGCAATGGAAACCTCGAGTATCTAGCTTCGTATCAAGCAGATTATTACTTGACTACACTAGAGATAGCTTGTAGAAAGGATAGGTTGGTAGTGTTCCCCTTATGTTGCTACACCTACTAAAAGCTACTATAGAGACACCGACAAGTTCTGTGGTGATATTTTCCTCACATGGCCAGAAGGAACGTCAACAAGTGCGCAAGAGTGTAGTGACTGTCTTCTCGGAATTCAACAACTTCAACTCAACTCGCCGTTCATGTACAGATCGAAGTTCGAGTTGGAATACAAATCTACAACTTCAAGCTGCCAAAACATGAATTATCCATATACATCTCCAACACTCAATTTGGTATCCTCCACTCCTACAACCGCGACAAGTACTGCTATATCTACTGTAGTAGCGCCGAAATCATGTAACACCCTGTACGCTATTCAGGCTAAGGACTCCTGTACTTCCATATCATTGGCAAAGAAGGTCTCAACCTTTTCTTTACTCTTGGAGAACAACCTTGAAGCCTATTGCCAGAATTTTCCAACCTCCGGTCAAATATGCATTCCACCACAGTGTGAGATACATACAGTTCTTGCAGGCGAGACTTGCAAAGACATACTCTCCGCTTCGTCTACTAGTATTTCTGTCTTCGACTTGCGCACTTGGAACCCAAATATTAATGTTCCGTGTGACAATATTTATCAGCTTGTTGGCACGCAGATTTGTATTGGGTAAGCTTGTCATGCTCAACATGCTCAACTAATTTTGCTATAACTCATCTAACAAATTCAGCGCACCTATCGGGCAAGAAGCTACAACATCAACTCAGACTGACGCTGCAGGAACTACGTGGGTACCCCCCGTGATCTAATAAGGGAAACTACTCATCTATTATAGCACTTCGACGTTTATTACCGCAACAAATGTATCACCTGTTAAGTACTGGGCATCAGACGAGGAATATTCTTACACCTATACTCCAATTTCTACTACAACAACATTGCTACCCCTCGCTTCTGGAACACCAGCAGATTGTCTCGAGTACATAGAGTACGAGTACTTAAATTGGAGGGTTGATGATTGGACTGAGGAGGATAAAGCTGGCGCCCAAGATGTTGAAGTGCTAATCAACTCTTGCGACATAATTGCCCGAAAGGCTGGTATTCGTATCAAGGTGCTAATAAGTCAAAACCCGTCTCTTCCTTACATATCTACATGTAGACTACAGATTGGGTATAGATACTGTTTCCACAAGAACTGAAGGATAAGCTGAACAGCTTCAGTTCCACAGTTCTTTATGTTAAATGTTTATAACACATACATTCGACTTAAATCTGAATCTGAACCGTTTATTTTGTATTACTAATCTGTGATGAATTATATGATAAAAATTGTTCATTGGAAAAGCTATACGTAAATTTGATCGACTTGACTATAAATTGATTCACGAAATTGGAAATAGTTGGTACTTGAATTCAACTTCGAAGGTGGATTTTAATGTATAATTAACGATGGCCTTGATGGAACAAACAACCGCAGAGGAAACTTTGGAGGAAGAGCTGGCAGGAGAAGGGCTGTTGATAAATAGAATCTGGCAAAAGTTTGATAAAAATGAGTCAGGAGTCAGCAGTCTAATTTATAGATGAATACCATTATTAGTGCTCGCGGAATGCCTTGATCTCTTGATCTCTTGACCGTTAATCCTTTTCGGTATTTTTACAATCGCATGAAACTGCACCTTTGACGTCTGTATTGTGAGTTTCTGCCAACTTCAGATTACCTCTAAATAGCTAGCTGTGCTCCCGGTGAAAATAATAAGCAGAAGCTGAAATGAGAGATAGTATTAGTTTAGTGGTCGAAGCAGAATAATAAGCAGCAGTTTTCCAACGATCAAGCTCAAGGAAGCGAACAAAGCTTCAGGGCTAGATATGTCATTTTCCTACATCTTGGACCATACTTCATCCTTTCAGATTACCTCATAGCTTTTGAGCTCAAGGATTTAATTTCAATTGGGAATATTCTAAATTACGAAAGAAAGTCATGCTTTGAACCACTCATGATTTATCGCACCTTCAGCAGATGTACGGTCTTCCGGTTTGTACTCCAGTAACCCCCGTAAAAGATCTGCAAAAACTTTGCTCTCTGTCTGAAAGATATCTCGATGCCGATCTCCATTGGGATGATGATCTGACATATACCAGAGGCCAGGAGCAATCATATCCTGCAACGATCGAGCATTGCTTGCAACAGATGGATGAACAATACTCGTGATAACCGTCTCCTTTTCCCCTGGGTCATCTCTACAAGACTGAGTCACTAGAGCAGCAACAGCGAGACACTTCTCGTCGACCTCATCCTTATACAGTCTTCTCCGGTCCTTCCAAGTCGTAGACCACCATGGCTCAGGAAGTTTACCTAAAACTTGGACCATGGCATCTAAATATTCGTTGTCTTCATCGTCAAAAGCGCCAAACAGTTTTCTGCCAGTTCGAATCTCAAACAGGCTACAACCTAGTGCCCAAATATCTGAAGCAAAACCAGCATCTTTGTCGAGAATCAACTCTGGGGAGCGATATGGCCCAGGAATTCCAAGATTGTCGGGAGGTTGTGAAACTTCGAAAGACTCGCCGAAATCTATAAGGCACGATTCTTTGCTTATAAACTGAGAATCGACGACCCACCAATTCACTGGATAAACGAGGTACTTAGGGGCTGCCTGCTCAGAATGGCACTCCCTAGATGCATTTAAAACTGGATTTTTAATCGGATTGCCTAATATTTTCAGAACTTCGTCTTCGTTAAGTCCATCGATCCCTACGATACGATGAAGGACATTTCTTGGCGTGATATCTATTTGCTTGTTAGCTCACACGGTTTACTAGCAAACAAAATATAATCACAACTAATTTTACTTACCACCATGACATATTCCCTGGCTGTGAAGAAATTTGACAGCTTTCGTAACTTCTAAACTAAGTTTTCTTAAGTCACTATCTGGATCCGTAGAAACACCAAACAGGCCGAGAGACACGTTTGGGCCAAGAACTGGATACACAAAGGAAGTATGGTCCCCATTCGGCCCACAGATCTTGAAGTAGTCCAGAGGAAAGCAAATAGACTCTGCGCTCCCGCCTTCAGCCAGATGTTGGCCATGAGCAACTTTTAGCTCATTCACTCGGAGCTCGGGACATTCATCAGTGGACGTCTCCGCCATTAGAATCTTTAAAGCAACATATCTCGTTACCTCTATCTTCCCAATGTCTCGACAGAGCCAAACATTAGCAAAACCGCCATGGCCAAGCTTATGGATGACACGGTATCGGCCATTATCACCATACACATCCCCCAAGTGAATAGGATGATGGCCACCAGGCTCGTAATCATAGATATGCTCTAGACCAAAGGGTACAAGATCTAGGTGTAGACCATTAGATTCAACGCCAGTCATATCTTCTTCATTGGCCAAAGTGGACCTTGATGAACTTGATAACATCTATTGTACTACGCTTAAGTAATGAAGCTGTAGCTAAATATTACCCAAGTGTCTAAATTTCCGTTGTATCGTTTATTTTCGTAAGACCTGAGCGCGAGCTGCTAAAAGGTGTATTTAATAAGTGATGTGGCCTCAGGCACACACCCTCATTAGCTAGTATACCTAGACCTCTCCCCGTACGGAGAGCTTAGACTTATCAAACCAACACCCTTTAACACACGTTTTCACCAAGGAACCTCTCCTTTCGTATATCGTGAGTACAGGTCCTTGATAATTCCATATTACCTACACACAATGTATGTTTCAAGTTGCTGATTACAAACCTCGAATGCCGTTAGTTACATTGAATTCAGACACTATCTGCATGAAGTCTTTTTTGGAAGACCATCTGAGTTAAGTTCAGTAGCACTCAGCTTGTCATGTGTTAAATTTGTACTTTCTGTCCTATATAGTACACGGCTGCTTTTTCACTATTGAATAGCTAGAATTAAGAAGCCAGATACTTTTCTATACTTCCTCTACTCTATCTCTACTGCCACTATTCATTCTGCCACACCTACCCTTCCGTTTGATTTTACAATGACATTTCACATTGCCCCAAGATCAGAGTTGGCCTTTACCCTGCGCACCTACGTGAATAAGGATATTTTACGACTCTGAATGCCGAATCATGTATGAACATTGTGCCTATTATGCGGATATTTAAGTCTTACAAGTCTGTACAAGTATTTATGAATGTAGCTATATTTGAGCAAATTGAAATTTCTTTAGCTTACTCAGTATCTATTTGGTCTCTGAGATCCTATAAATATATTTCAGACCACTGTTACTACCCTCTTTCACAGCCTTCAGACCTTTCTCAATGCCACCTAAACCTCCCGGAATGACTTCGAAAGGATGAGGCTTGATCAGCTTATTCGCAAGTGCATACTCCAAGTAGCGGAAAAATACTAGCCCCGTTTCCCGGTTTGTGATAGAATCTCTCTGGCCCCCGTTTTGAGAGTCACTGACAGGCTCCCACAACTCCGGAGCGAATGCAAGACTCATTTGGACTCCCCTAGGCATGTTGATACCTTCCTCCTGTTTCAAAACCGTTCCAAGAACTCCACTTTCAGAGTCTATAGCTCGCCCTACGAGGTTGATTGTGGTGGGTGTGCTAATAGCATCGAATACATGCCTGATCTTTTCGTTATTTGGTACAGCTTTTCGGACAGCTGCTAAAAACTTTTCTTCGTCTTGCCTGTAGTCAACAATAACGTCACCTTTGCTGGGATCGATAGTGGATTTGACATATTCAGAGCTCTGACCGCAGACTGCAATTATTGGGTGAAGATTTGAAAGGGTTGCAAGCTTGACGGCAAAAGCACCAACGGCAGAACTTGCACCGTAGATCATGATAGGTGTGCAAACCTTGGTAGGAGCCCATGGTGCGGGAAGCTGCATGTGGTAGTATAAGCCGAGAGCTGCGGTGATATACGGCAAGCCGTATGTTGCGGCATCTGTACAGAATAATCAATATTTGTTCCGCTTGAAATGGTGTTTTCACTCTTCATACCTTCGAAAGACACCGACTTGGGAATCCGAAAGGTAGTATGCGAAGGGCCAACGGAATATTCAGCATAGCCTGAGCCATGGTTGGTAGCTCCAACGCGATCGCCAACCTTGAATTCTGATATTTCCGAACCTTGGGACACACACCGTTAGTATTTGGCTTGAATTATTGTTAAACGCCTCGTATCCATCGGTGCGGTGAAACTAGATGTGTACTTACCAACCGAGTGGACGAATCCAGTTACATCCTTTCCCTTGCTATTGTATCCCTTGATCTCAATTTCGCCGTGAAGATTGATCTCCTCCTCTCTAGTCGTTGATTTCCAGTCGATGGGATTAGTCGCTGCGACAACTACCTTGATGATGATCTCATGGGGCTCAGGAACAGGGATTGGACTTGTGTCAATCACCTCGACTTTCAAACCTTGGTGAATGATTGCTTCTTTCATGGCTACCTGAATTCGATTTAAAGTATCCTGAGCGTGGAAATATATATTTTTGGTGATGTGTTGAAGCTTTCTAAATAGCTAGGGCCATGGCTGGGGGGCAATTTTTCGAAGCGAATTGTTGATTTTCAATCATGTCCGAGATACTGCACCTTGCTGCAGGCAAGTGAGGAGAGATTTTCAATCAGCATGAATCTTTGGAAGCCCTTGCTGTGTAGCCCCATCTCGCACTAGCACTAGCATCTGCAATAAACTTAGCTAAGTGTGCATATGCAATATGTGGATAAGAAAACAAATTCTCAATGCATGGAATTAATTGAAATTAGATGAAACTTGAATAGTTCTAGTAGGGTATGCACTATTATAGAGTAGTATGAGCTTCGAGTCTGTATATTGCGCTAACAACGAATATATCGTTTTCCAGACAGCCGCCAGCAGCAGCTCTCACTACTCATGGATCAACTGCAGCCCCGGGATGAACGATAGCTTGTAACACTGGTTTGCCGTCCCGATAACTATCTAGTGCATCATTGATCCTTCGCTCGTCTAACCCCTCAATCGTCCTGTACTTTTGAATTTTCACCTTGCCTTGCTGTACCCACGGCCCCAGATTTTCCCAAAACAAGTCTCCAATGGGGTTGCCCGCGAAATTATTCTTACTTCCGGTCACGGTCTTCGCAACACAATTCCCCTTCTCCAACCTGGTTAGTTCGTCAGATACGTTCGGAGAACGGTGTAACATAGCAATAAAGCTAGGGCGTGTGCTCGAAACGAGAGCGGCGGCAAGTTCGTGAGTCCAATTAACGCAGTCGTATACATGTGTTACAGAATCTGGACCCCCAGCGATTGCTTGTACTTCCTCGACAATGGTGGTTGAATGCCGATCAACAACGTGGGTAGCCCCTAGTTCTTTCAGCTCTGGCGCACCGGAAATAGATGCCACAGCGATTATGGTCCCAATTCCTCTGATTCGAGCGAACTGAATTGCTAGCTTTCCAGAATTGGAGCCCGCCCCGATAATAACAATTGCTTGCTGGTCATAGTTGGGTTTCTCTTGGGTTTCAACAGAAGAAAATGGAGGTATGAATCCAAACCAATCTTGGTGAAAGAGTGCCGCGAATGAGGCCGTAGCATTGGCAGGTAGTGTCACAAGTTGATCATCGGTAAAGCCTAGAGGTACAGGCGCGGAGAAGTCGTGGCGCAGAATTGCATACTCCTGTAGCCCGGTTGAATCAGGAGTGGGATCAAGCGGCCTGCCTTGCCCGTAAATATGTTGGCCAGCAGTATACTTGGTAACGTTCTCGCCAACAGATTGCACGATTCCGGCAATATTACTACCAAGAATGAAGGGGAGGTTGTTTCCAAAGAAGAGTCCTCTATCACGACCATAAGTATCGTGTGGCAGAACTAGGTGCATATCAGTATATGCTGCGATATTTCATATATGGTAAGGAAACAAACGCATAGTAGAAGTCACTTTTACGAGCACCTCATTTGGTTTAGGAGAAGGGATATTTCGTGTACCAAAGCGAACCGGCTTCCCTATTTCGGTTACGAAGAGTGCTTTCTGCATTTTGTCACGAGTAAAACTTCTGATCAGCGGCTCGAGGCTATGTTGTTTGGGTATGCTTGTATTTAAAGTGAATTCGATCGAGTAAATTTCTTTTATATATGCGTGAAAGGATCACATCTCATCTTACAGGATCTTTTAGTTGTATCAATGCCAAGTTGATTTCAAATCTCATGTATAGTAATCCTATGGCTATGGTAGCCCGTTACCTCTTCATCTGTAATCTATGTGTCGTCGGTACTTTGCATATGAATGTATATATAGCTACATTAGGGAAGACGTGAAATTTAAAATTCAAACAAAAGGATAAACGCAGCTGTAGGTGGATGCGTAACATTGTACCGCATTACAAATCAATTGATGTGAATGTTTAGTGATCAATGCGCCAATACCAAGAGTGCACTTTTCTCACCACCTCAACGAATTATAACTCGTCTTGGCGAAATGTAAAGATGGAGCAATCACTCATACTTTAGTAGTTGCACGAAGACGCTAATCCAAAAGTAAAAGTTGGCGTAGGCGAATTAATGAGCCCTTTTCTGGTGCATGATAACATAAAGAAAGTACCTATAAATCGGTTCGCATGCTGCACTAACATAATCAATATCAACTTGAGTTGATATACTACTTTTCTTTCCATGATCAAAGACAATTAAATTTTCCAAAGTTCCCAACTATGTCTTTGCCCACAATGCTAACTATCCAGTCGAAGGGTATCTTCCATGGGTTACCAACACTACCCGAAACCTCGAAAGGGTTGCGAGCAGTCGTTGCAGGTGCAAGTGGAATGTCTGGCCAGCATATGGTTCAAATCCTTGGTGAATCTCCAGAAAGATGGGAAAAGGTCTACACTCTATCACGATCACCCCCGTCTGTGGAGGCAACGAACTTGCACCACATCTCGCTAGATTTGCTATCATCTCCAGAGGCCATAGCAACTACTCTACGCGACAATAATGTTATGGCGTGAGTCAAAGGTTGGTATATATGCTCTCTATAAACTAATGATTCGGCCATTAGAGACATTATTTTCTTCTTCTCCTACGTCCAACTTCGTCCCGAACCAGGTGAGGCTGTTTTCGGTAGCGCAGAGCGTTTATGTGAAGTTAATGGTGAATATAACAATGCCCCCATACTTCTCCAACGAGCACTACTAACTTCGCCACCTGCAAAAATAGGTCGGCTCTTACAGAACCTTCTTGACGCTTTTGATCTTTGTTCTATTGTTCCTCAGCGGATCCTTCTTCAGACCGGCCTCAAAACATATGGTATCCATCTAGGGCCGGTCAGTATACCCATGACTGAGTCTGATCCCCGGATCAACATCGAACCTAACTTCTACTACACGCAAGAGGACATACTTATACAGTATTGTAAAACCCGAAAGTCAGAGTACAATATTACCCATCCATCCTGGATTTTAGGAGCTATTAAGGGGTCGCTTATGAACATCTTTTACCCTCTTGCCGTGTATGCCACGGTGCAGAAATATCTCAGAAAGCCACTGGTGTTTCCTGGAGATCTTGTTGCTTGGGATAACCCACAACCAATTTCCAGTGGCAAGCTAAATAGCTTTTTCCATGAATGGCTAGTACTTAATCCGAATGCTAAGAATCAGTCCTTTAACGTATCAGATGGCTCTGAATTTACCTGGGCAAAGTTTTGGCCGCATCTAGCGAGCTGGTACGGACTGGACTGGCAACCACCCAGCTTAGACGGGACATATGCAGACATTGAGATGCCGCTGATACCACGGGGGTGAGGTCCTTTCCGATGTTTTGTCCATCTTGCTGTTATTAAACACTTTCTAACAATTACCTTATAGATATGGACCTCCGGGCAGAATGCGCTCGTCATTTGACTTGGCTGATTGGGCAACCGCACCCGATGTTCTTCATGCCTGGAAGATGCTGACGGAAGAACACCAGCTTCACAACAACCCATTTGCTAATGTCGCGGAGCTATTTGGGACACTTCAATTCTCATGTACCCTTTCCTGGTCCTGGTCTGTAAGGTGAGTTTCCTACCTTGCAAACCCCCTATCTGGTTCGAGTCTAATGGCAATTGCCTGTATTTAGCATGGACAAATCCCGAAAACTAGGTTGGCACGGTTTTGTCGATTCTACGGAGTCTATGCGGCAGGTCTTCAAAACCTTTGCCGAACTTCATATGATCCCACCTATCCATAGCCCTTAAACACCGAGATCATATGGTAGATGTTTCCTCACCTGATGTAAATATACAGTATAGGCTGACAGAACTTTAAAAAAAGTAAAATTGAAGCAGATTAAAGTTAGCCTAGTATATTATAACATTATTTCTAAGTGATTATAAAGGCGTTTTTTATATTAATTATTTTTTGATGCTTTTAAAAAGTCAAAGCATAAACTAAATTTTCTTTATAGCCTAGTTATATAAATATATCTGCTATCTTTTTACTATTGCCATTTTTATTTATATCATATTTAGCAAGCTTACTTCTGCTAACAATTTATAATCATTTTATTAAACTAAAAGATAGGCGCTGCGCCTAGGTTCACACTTCAGTTTCAAATGCCGTTTGATATATAAACAGTCTATTAATCTAACCCCGTGAGCAACTTATATCAACTCTCATCGAGTATTAATACTAAAAGGAAATTTCCTGTAGATTTTGAAGCACAATCAAAGGGTATCCTCCATAGGTTACCAACACTATCCGAAACCTTTAAGAGGTTACAAGCAATTGTTGCAAATACAAGTGAGATATCCGGCCAGTATACAAAATAAATCCCAGGCGATTCTCCAGGCCGATGAGTTAAAGCCATCTACCGTACTGGCGCTCATGTTGCTCTATGTAGATGCCGCAAGCACGCGCGGAGGCTCATCATAAGTCAATCTAAGCTCCGTTGGAACTTGTCGTCTATATGCTTCCTCTATATTCAATATCTCCTCCCCTTGAAGCTCGTACACTCCTGTATTCCGTAGATAACTACACATCGTCCGTGGTTGTTGATCAAACTTTGCGTCCCTGAAGGTAACGTACTTGTTTGATTGGCATTCGCCATGAGGAGCTTGATATCGAGTTGCCGTGAGGGCTCAGGGACTGGTGCTCCGTGGGTAAGTTGTATGGTAAGGAGGAGAGGGCAGATAAGAAGGCGGATTTTGGATATCGTGTGCATTTTAGCGTGGGAGGAAGTGCTGATTTGATAAGAGATGGATTGTGGTAGCTGTTGTGGTTACTGGCATAGTTAGACCGTCAGGTTGTAAAGAGGAGAAGAATCACTTGGATCGTGTGAAATGGCTTGTCAACGTTGTGAAGTAGGGGTTACGACAGTTGGGGTTTTAGCCAAGGACTGCCAAGCCCCAGTCGTCCCAAATGCAAGTTCTGTTACGGGGCCACACCCGCGAGCTAGCAGCTCATGCTAATGTAAGCGAAAGCTTAGCTGACTTAATTTCCATATGTTTCTGAGTTTATATCGTGGGGTCAGCTCACGTGTGTGTGCTTTTAGTAATATGTAACGAAGAATATGTTTTTAGGACCCTTCAATTTTCATTATCTGTTATCTCTCCTGGACCTGGTCAGTAGAGTGTGTTTACTACTATACATAATTCCCCTTATTACCAGCGTTCCGAGCTAAGATTCTATATAGAGGTTTCTTCACCGGTGTACAGCCTAGGCCGATATAACCGAGGAAGGTAATATCGTAGTAGATTAGGGCTAACCTAGCATGCTGTGATGTTCCAGGTAACTAAAAGGGTCCTTAACTGGATCATTTTTGAATTTTCTTTATAGCTTCAAGTGTAAGCTAGCTATCCTACATTATCTAATTGCCTGGTTTCGGCTGCTTTTCCCTTGCTTCTGCATTTTTCACTCACTTAAATTCAGCAAGCCTGCTTCCGCAGGCAATTCGCAATATCCTCATGAATTCAAAATTCAGGCGTCGCGCCTAGGTTCGCACTTCAGCTTACAATGCTATTCGGTATTTAAGAAGTCCAATTTCCTAGTCTAATCTGAACCACTCGTGAGCAAGTGTCAACCAGATCGAGTAGTAATGTAGAAAGCATATTCTCCGTAGATTTCGAAGCACAGTCGGAAGATATATTATAGCTTTAAAGAATACCGATCTATGTCAGTACAAGTTCATACTAGATAGTCATTGGTGCCATTTCAATTTCGATGAACGCCTATGATATGCCTTTATTGGCGAGCATGTGACCTGCTTAGCGAGACTACCTAACGGGTAACAAGATGAAGCTTGTTATATCGTTCATCTAGTCATTGGACGTTATTAAAAGCATTCAATAGAACTTACATCTAGCTTCGTACGCACTCATGAAGAAGTAGCACGGTATTGTCCACTAGAACTAGAGATATTTGGCACGGCATTTTGTCACGGATACACGGTAGAAGACGGGCCGGAGATTATAAAAATAGCCGAGGCTCATCCGATCGCGACCATAAAGTAACCAACGTTGAAGGCCAGCCGGATGTTGCTATCCCCCGCCCGGCCGTGTCTCTGACTATCGATACTTTTGACTGCTTTCATTGCTGTTCATTCTCACTGGCATATTTGAGTCTGGCGGTGGAGAAATTTCGACTTCGATACAGTCAACGAAAGGTCACTTGATATCTCTTACATTGATTGATGTTTGGAGCTTGGCGCACTGATTAACACATTCAGGCTTTGCTCATTCCATTACAATTCGCTCATTCAGTCTGTTTCTTTCGCATACTAAAGTCATTCAATCACCCGATGTCACAAGTCCTTACTACGGCCAGTCTTGCCGCCAAAGGTCGATGTTGTGTGCTTAGACAGACAAGCCATGCAAAATTCAAACTCCCGTTTTCGCGTCGATGTAAGAGCTCAATAAGCTTTGGAAAAGAAACTGTGCAAACGGCACGATCGACTTCGTTTTCCAATAGACGACTAGGTCTGTGCATTGTAGCGACAGGACTACTTACTTTCACTGCCGGATACTTAGCCCACCGCAGTCAGTCCCCAGCTGTAGACTATTCGAGAGTTTCCAAGTTCCCAGCACCAAGTTATGCCACTGTTAAAGAGATGGAAAAGGTGAGTTTATGACTCCCTAGTCGCTAATCAACGTCCTAACGTGGAATCACCTTACAGGCAATTGATAAAATTCGTAACACCATCTCGCCAGAGACCATATCTACTGATGATGATGATCTGAAATTACATGGATTTTCGGAATGGGCACCAAACAATATCGATACCTTGCCCGTTGCCGTTGCGTACCCAAAGTCTACTGCTGATGTCTCGGTAATAGCCAAGATCTGTAATGAATATAGGATCCCCCTTATCGCATTTAGTGGAGGCTCCAGCATTGAGGGCAATTTCTGTGCGCCACATGGCGGTATAAGCATAGATTTTACGCACATGAACAAAATCTTCAAACTAAACGCTGATGACATGGATGTTGTAGTACAGCCTTCAGTGCCTTGGATGACCCTTAATGAAGAAATTGCACCTAGTGGTCTCTTTTTCCCTGTGGATCCTAGTCCAACAGCTCAAATTGGGGGTATGGTGGGTACAAACTGCAGTGGCACCAATGCTGCTCGATATGGCACTATGAAAGACTGGATCGTCAACTTGACCGTTGTTCTTGCAGATGGCACAATTATCAAGACCCGAAATCGTCCTCGCAAATCCGCTGCTGGATATAATTTGAATGGGATTTTCACCGGCTCTGAAGGCACTTTAGGTCTAGTGACGGAAATAACTCTCAAGCTTGCGGTAATTCCTAAAGAGTATAGTATTGCTGTAGTATCGTTCCCAACCATTCGAGATGCAGCAGCGACCGCCTCAGCTGTGATGCGAGCCGGTGTTCCAATTGCTGCTATGGAGTTATTAGACGACAATGCTATGACTGTTCTGAATAAGACTGGCTCAACAGGAGAGCGGAAATGGGCTGCTGAGCCCACAATATTTTTCAAGTTCTCTGGCTCGAAAGCCAGCGTAGCTGATAACATTCAAGAGGTACAAAAGATATCATTAGCGAATAGAGGAGGCGCCTTTGAATTTGCGCGAGACGAGGCCGAGCAGAATGCACTTTGGTCTGGGCGAAAAATGGCACTGTGGAGTTTTCTGTCTTTACGTCCCGAAGGTACAGAGCTATACTCGACAGACGTTGCAGTCCCATTCTCCCGGGTCGCTGAAATCGTAGGTAAGAGGATCACACAATACGCCAAACCCAGCTTCTTGATACTGACAAATGTTTTATAGAAGTTTCCAAGGCCGAGATGGATAAACTAGGACTTTATTCCATGGTGGTGGGCCACCTTGGAGATGGGAACTTCCATGAAGCCATTATGTACAACAAAAAAGATGCTGCAGAGGTTGCCATGGTGAAGAAGCATGTAAAGGATATGATAGATCGAGCACTAGAGATGGATGGGACATGCACGGTAAGACCAATTACTCCATGAGCATCAGAAGAAAGAATTGCTAATAGCTTGAATAGGGTGAGCACTCAGTAGGGCTGTTCAAGAAGGACTCACTGCTTCAAGAACTTGGCCCTGATACTTTAGGTGTTATGAAGGGTATCAAGAAGGCGTTGGATCCAAATTGGATATTGAATCCAGGAAAGATTTTTGATACTCCAGCGTAAATATTTCAGTCGAATATTAGACACTAAACTAAGATAGATGGTACTCGATAAAATCAAACAACGAGATTGTCTATCCCGTTTTCAAATACGACTTAGGACTCGTTCTGGCTTGTTCTCAGCTGTTGACTTTGAGAGCAGTTTTAAAAGTGTTCTGGGGTGCAGCGCTCGAAGGGTTTCATGTCTAGAGCTTATTTGCTGAGAAATATCTCTCAAGTAGCACTGTCACCTTTTCATATGCAGGCTGATACCGAAGCATCTTTCGAGCCATTGCGCCACTTTCTCGTCTACACCTGCAGTGGAACTTCAGCTTTTGGCTACAATTCCGCCACATTTTACTAGACTACAATTTGATGGGGGTAAGTCACATTATAAAAATGTGACTTACCCTTGCCATTGTTGCAATTTCCCCTGTTATCTAGTATACAATTCCACAAGTAAAACAGGCCTCTGGACTTTTGACTACTGGAAGCTGACCGAGCATATATATCGGCTGAGAGAGCTCTGTTATGAAGATTATGAACACTGACCATCAATTCTCCGTACTTAAGGATTGAGAATCACCGAATGTGAGAACAGATGACATGGTCTCTTACCAAAGTATTTGATCGTACGATCAATTTCCAGATAATGAAGCCAGTTATCTTCGTCTGAGTTCTCAGTCTCGATTTGGCTTATAGTATTGACCAATAGCATTACTCTTTCCACGAGCAGTGATTTCAAAAGTCCAGCCTTGCACCGATTCACTGGTTGCTCTGACAGACAAATTTAGAATCATTGACTTCTTGTCTCATTAGTCGCTAAAATTCGAGTCTTTGGCGTACTTATCTCGTTATGAAGAATTTAGTAAAACAATTCACTGGGAAACGTTAAATTCTCTATTTTTCACTTATTTATTCCTCGAACCTTCTCAAACTCCTACGCTACATCCTCTTCCGAAATCCAGCATACCATTTCTTCTACACATAATCTACAAACAGGTTGTGCCGTATGCAATTCGCTGTATTGCTAGTGAGCACCAGCATGGTTTTTGGAGTAGTCTTAACGAACGAACTTATATCTGGTATACACCATTAATCTACTCATGTTATGCCCAGTTATTGCGCAGATTACGGTACGGGTTTCAAGGCTGCTTATTCTTCGGAAATATCATATCCTAGTCCTCGCTTCTCAACACCAAACTCAGCGTCAAATCAACGAGTAAAACTGTTGCCGTACTGACTAGGACTATGCACTGCGTTTTGGGTAATCAATTAGATCTTATAACAAATCTTCGAGAAAACAAGAGTGATCATTATGTTAAGTTAGTATTCTGTTGTACAATATCAGTTAAGCGAGGCTGCCTCAATAGCTTCATCTTCACCTCAACAATACGACGCGCTGCTAGCTCTAGCTTAATCTGTGGGCCTCCAAAACGCAAGGCTAACTATCGTACTCGACACTTACCAAGACGCCTTCAACTTCTATCCAACTTCGTCGCCAATTCAACATTTAGCTTTGACAAAGTCGATGATTTTACACACACAGAGCCTTACTATCGCATTTACCATCGCACACTCAACCTAGCAAACATCTAGGAACAAAAAAGTACGTATTGATTTTGCTTCACCTTCAATCTCTTTCTAGCAGAGAACGGCACGCGTAGGGAATCGCTCGCCTGCCCAATTCTATTCATCTACTGCTCTGTTGAAACACGATTTCCTTAATCTGCAGGGAGTCGAGACACATCTCACTGGGTAGCATTTGTCCTCATTGATCTTGTTTCTTTCGAAAATTACTCCACAAGCACACGAAGTCGCTTCTTTGGTGATCTGAGCAAGTGTTCAGCCTATCGAGGAGCTTCCACCTCCAACATAAACTCGATTTTCTTGTTGCAAAGTCATTCACGACTTCAATAATTCCACAAGCTTCAAAAACAAACCTTGCTAACTTGCCTGACAGAATGGCTGATTATGAGAACCTCCCGTCGCCCGACTCATTCCCTGACCTTAGCAATTATAGTCGAGCATTTGATGAATTCACTGCCCTAGACTATAACAAAGACATCACCTACGAACATCAAGTTTCCACTCCTAAAAATCGACCAAGCAAGGTGGAATCATCTTTCGGAGAGAAGCAATTCGGGGTCAGTATCATTTCACAACAAACGGATACTGAATTGACACTTGAAATCCAGACTCCAGGCTCTGGTAACAGTAACTACGTTGATGAAAGCCCTCCAATTGATCCACAGGATCTCAACTTCTGTCTGCCTTCTCCGGAACATTTTGCTGAAATTGAAGCTTATCCCTGCGGACGACAATTTGGTAGTTTCGCAGTTAGTAATCACCCTGGCAATGTTTTCACCTCCGGACAAAACCCTGCAGATACCCTATACCAAGAACCAGGACTTTTCGATGGCAGTCATGGATATGTCCACCATGGGGGCTATGATGACTGCGAAGTTGGGAATTACAATGGTCAAGGCTACAGTCCTGGAGCACCAGACACCACAAGCAGCGTCAATGATTTAGATTCACATCAAGTTCAGTCTCCATATTATCACACAGCTGAGCTGAAACTTGAGAGTCCAGAGAGAAACAAAACTTCTACTCAGGCTTCATTGAATAATGGTTCACCAAAGCGCACTGCTCGTCGAACTGGCTCACGTGCTAAGCTGCCTTATGCCCAATCCATCGAGGAGGATTTCGATGATAGTGGTGATGGTGGTGATGGTGACTATGTGGAAGAAGTTGAGACAGCCGTAGGTCAGAAAGATTCGAAGAAAGTCAGCAGAGCTTCACAAGGTAAATACCGATCTCATTGTGTCAAAATCCATATTAAAGTCAACATGAGAGTACGGTAGCTAATTGGTGGATTGAAGCTACTCGAAAATTTGCCCCTCAGATCAAGAGCGTTGACGAATACAAAAGAGTCTTGATTGCCGAGGAGGAGAAATTCCAGAAATTGACCACTAAAGCTGAAGGAGCCCAAGAAAAATTCCCCAATAGCCCTGCTGGACAACAAGCCTGCGTTGCTGAGATCATGGCCGCTATTCATAACTTCGAAGACATAGTTGACAAGACGGGAAAAAACGGAAGGGCAGCTCAGTCACATAACAGATTTGAACAAGGATTTTATCAGCGGTTTGAGATCGAAATGAAGTGTTGGCAACTATTGGTGAGATTATTTTTCTTCAGAATTGCTACTAGATGGAGTCTTTCCAACAAAATCCACAACCAACTGGTTGGGCCAGAAGCTTGTGGAATATTCACAGGTTTAATATGAGAACCTTGCTTGAGTGAAAAGGCTGACGCAAAACCAGATTCGAATCAGGGATGCTAATACTGGCAACCGTCTCATTTCAAAGCATATTGAGGATAAATACGAAGTTTACGAAAACTTTCGTGACCGCTTTGACTGTGTTATCAGGGGTCTCAAGGTAGTTCAAGAGTCCTATCCATAGTATTGCATACACCACTGACCACCTTGCAGCAATCAAAGGCTATGTGCAAGATGATGATGGATCCTGCCTACATCGACCGACTTGCTCAAGCACCTTCTGGCGAATTCAAGGTAAGCGCTTTTCGACTGATGTTGCAGTACAAGTACAATACCATTGTCCCGTCATTTTCGATGAGATATTTCTAGTTTGTGTTGGAAATTTGCTTAGTTCCATGCTAACTTCATAGACCAAAATCAACAACAAGAAGATCAACGGCCAGCGAGATGTAGACAACCAGCGAGGCCGCTTGGCGAAGAAGCTCGGTCTCGACAGCGCGATTGACAAGGCCGTAATGAACAAGACTTTCAATGCTGGACCTCCCGCCTCTGTCCCCAAAACCCCCAGCAAGAATTCGAAGGTTCCCACCATCACTCCATCTAGCCGGAAGCGCAAGACTTCTATTCAATCCGTGGATGAGACCGCAGGTGACGATCCTTTCTCGGAGTCTATCGCAAGTGTCAAGAAGCAACGTCCCCCGCCCCGCAAGGTTGATTCTAGCACACTCAACGAGCGAACCCCCCAAACTCCCCGCCTCCATCCAACACCTTCCTTGCACGCCTACTCTCCCATCGACTTTGGTAGTGCTGGATTCCACACTCCCATCGCGTTCCCTGAGCTCATGATGTCAACCCCCAGCAAGAATCCCCAGATCACCCCGGCTCGCATGTCCAACATGTCGCTCGCCGGCACTCCAGATGGCCTTCCTCGCTTCGTTCATGATCCTACAACCGAAGACGACGAGAACTACTTTCGTACCTGAGCGGCTTCTTTTGGTAGAAGCGGTCTAATGTAACAAGGTCCGTGCTAAAAAAAGCACATTTGGGATGACTTCAATTAAATAACTTCTGCGTTGATCTGCTCAAGTTAATATTCTACGGTCTTGCGCTTGATTTATTTTCTTTTCTATAGCCGGCTTCTGGGCCAGCTTTTCCAAGATTTACACATATTGGTCGGTGATAAAATCCTCTGCGATTACTTGGTAGCCTTGGAAGACTGTAGACGGCCTCTTAGATAATCCATAAAAACAACATTTCAAATCGCTTGTTCATTTCGGAAAGTGGATGTGATTTTCCCGCCTCGTTGAAGGATTGAGTGGCAGTGGTAGCTTTAACTTACCTCCATCGACGTGCACGAGCCTTGTTTACAAATTCCCCTTTCCGACATCCCAGCCCGTCGCCTCCTTTTCTGCACATTAGCCACACTGTGGCGTTCTAGCTTCTCTAGAGCTACGTACCTTGCATACCTCTAGATATACTTCATCCTCACACCTCACATCTCATATGAACAGCACACGCTGCCCCAAGCGCAACAACTCACACGCCCTCTAATACCAAAAGGGACACACAAACAATTGCCCAGCTCCATGTCTTCCAACCCAGCATCAGGCGCCTCGACGCCCAACCCGCGCTTCACCTCCCAGACCAAGACCGCCGAGGACATCCTCAAGAACCAGACCGTCGGGCTGGTCGCGCTATCGGACTACCGCAAGCGGCGCGCCGAGGCGATCGAGCAGAAGGAGCGCGATGCGCACGAGGGGCACAGCGGGCGCGCGACGCCGGGGACGGTGACGCCTGACGGGTGAGTTTTGCTACCGTTTTTTTTTTTAATGTTACTCTACTTTTACCTCTGGATGGTATTCGCAAGGAACGGAGGTGGAGGAGGGAGGAGGAAGCAGGAAGGGGATTTATATGCGGTCGCGGGGCTAATGGCATTAGCACAGTGCATCGACTCCCAAAGAGCCCGTGGTGAAGAAGAAGAAGAAGCGCAAGATCGGAACTGCGAAGCTGTCTTTTGGCATCGAGGACGAGGACGAGGAGGGGGAGGGGGAGAGCACGGACGGACCGACGCCGAAGGACTCGACGACGAATTCGAGAGCGGGCACGCCTGGTATGGGAGAGCTAGCGCAGAAGAAGAAAAAGGGCGCGAATGCGTCGGTGGCGGCGCCGAAAGCTTTGACAAAGGCGGCGTTGTTGAAGGATGCGCAGACGAGAGAGGTGCTGCGGAAGGAGTTTATGGCGTTGCAGGAGGCGATCAAGGAAACGGAGATTTGCATCCCGTTTGTGTTCTACGATGGGACGAATATTCCAGGAGGGGTGTGTAGGATTAAGAAGGGCGATTTCGTGTGGGTGTTCTTGGATCGGAGTCGGAAGGTTGGTGCGGAGTTGGGGGTGGGAGAGAAGGTGAATAGTAGGAGGGAATGGGCTCGCATTGGTGTAGATGATTTGATGATGGTCAGGGGGAGTATTATCATACCACATGTAAGTTTATTGGGTCTATTGGAGGCTATGGCTCTGTGCTAACATGCTGCATAGCATTATGATTTCTATTACTTTATAATAAATAACTCGCTGGGTCCGAACAACCGTATCCTCTTCGACTACAGCTCCGAACCTACCACCGCCCACATACCCAATCCAGCAGATGCCCCCGACCCTGATAACAAAGCAAATTCCGAAATAGAAACCGACCGGATATTGGAGATCGAAGGCACACATGATGATCCAACCTTTACGAAAGTCGTTGATCGTCGGTGGTATGAGCGCAACAAACATATCTTCCCGGCCAGCGTTTGGCAGGAATTCGACCCCGAAAAGGATTACCAGAAAGAGGTGAAGCGTGATGCCGGAGGGAATACTTTCTTCTTCTCCTAGACTGGCCTCAAGTCTTTTACCCAAAGCCTGTCTTTGCCTTCCTTATCGGAGTGGTCTAGAAGTAATAGATAGATACCCTCAATCCACCCTTCTGCCATGCATCCCGTCTATTTGTGATTCCATACAGCTCCTGTGACACGGCTTCAGCCCCTGATGAACCACAACCCCAAGGCGAACGTCCCAACTACTATCCACCCGGGCCAGAGCAGAATGAGCAAGATTCCATATCCTCCCCCCAACACAAAGACCATAAACTCGAAGAACAATTTCTGTCTCAGCGGTTCCGAAGCTCTCCAGCCCATCTTGACCATACGACTACCTCGCAGCCATAGCTCCGTCACCACCAACGCCACCGTATAGCATGTTTGAACGACCAGGACCCTGGTGGCGTAGAAGGTTTGCTGCAGGAGGAGGAGGATTGTGTTGCAGCTGGTGCTGAGCATTTTCTGGAAGATGCTGGCGAGATAGAGAGAAAAGGAGCGTGGGGAGAAGTCGGGTGCGTACTTGGATGGCGTGAGGATTTGCGGCGATGCAATGGTATTCATGGTCACCATGTTCCGTCGGAACTGAACAGGTGTTATTGTCGTTGTTGTTATTGCAGTGGAACCGTCGTCTGTGTCGAGTCTCTCACATGCTTCGTCAAACCCGCGCACCCCTGCTTCTGTCCCAGAGTGTTTAAATAGATGGGATCCTCTTTTTGTCTTGCAAAAGTAAGAGAGAGAGAGACTGCGTATATACTGTATCTAGCAATGATTTAGAGATGAAGGGAGGTTTCTGAACAACTGTTGGTCGAGGAAGTCAAAGAGTGTTTTTTTTCTATTTTGGAGGAAGAGGAAAAACCTCATCACGAAAGATTGTACGAGAAGGGACGATGGTGGCATGGTGGGGGTCACGATCCATCCCAAAATGGCCATTTTGGCGTTTTGCACATGGCAAATCAACGGCAGTGGCTTATCGCCGCCGGGAAGGATAAATGATTGGGTGTGGGCGGAGAGAGTGGAGCAGCGGCAGATAAACAACCGTCAAAGGGAAGATCCGCTTGTCGGGACCAGAATTGGCGGGTCGAGGAATCAGGGCTGCTATAGCCATGGCATGTTGATATGCGCTTCTATTGTTGGTTGAGGGAGGATCACACTGCACTTGAGCATAGTCAAGCATGGTCAGGCATGGTCAAGCATAGTCAAGAATGGGGGAAAACGCAAAGATGGGAGGCGCTTATCAATCAGGTGATTTTTGTTGGAGATGGTATGGTATATAGGAGGTACTGTATAGCATTGAATGTGACATTCAATTTAGAACTTTGCTTTACCCTTTATACAGTACCTCTGGGCTAGATATGCAAGCCCCTCGCTTAATATAGGAGGGAGGAATCGCGGGAGGAATCCCCATTATGTTAGCATTGCCAGCAATATACTGTTTGGTCGAATCAAGTATACTACAAGAGGCTTCTTGACGAATAGAGAAGTTTACAAACTCTCTTTCTCGCGTTTCTAAATTCAATTCTATTACAAATTACCTAAGTTAGAGCGTTAGTATACTTGTACTTTCCATTTAACCATCCTAGCCACGATTACATATTGCATTTCCGTGTATCTCTTTACTCTCTTCCAAAAATCATGTTTTCCAGTTACCAAATTACTGATTCGTCGGGTAGGTGGCGGGTGGTGATTATATCAATGTTGAATAATACGATGAACAGGAATTTGGGTTGAACAACATTTGACTTCCAAAACTCATGGGTAATATTAACACATCGATTTCTAATTCACCCATTCTGTAATCTATCAACCCCTACTCCAGGCCCGCTACTTTCTTCTCCAAATCCGTCTCGCGCTTTTTCTCATTCTCCAACACCACAGCACGGTTATTATTCATCATGTCCGGATTGATGCTCTTCGTACAGCACGCCGCCATGATACTCAGCGCGCCGAAGCCCAACGCTACATACCACACTAGCTTGAACGAATCCACCCATGCCAACTTAGCGGCCAGGCCGGCGCTCGCTGTGATGGCCGGTGTAATCCCCGGCACCTTGGCGTACGCCGCGGCCGTGTTGAGCTTCGCAGCCGCCACGAGCGCTGGCATGGCTGCAAAGCCGCTCACCTGCTGGCTGAGCTTCTCACCGACCGTCGATGCGTATTTGTTGTTGAGGATCGCGGTGTAGATGGCCGTGGCGATGGCGCCGCCCAGGAGCCGCGATGTGCTTGCAAGGCCAACAGCGATTCCACTACGATGGGTCGCAATTAGCAACAGAGCTTGAGTTTGGGATAGGACGACAATGACGGAGGAGGATGAAGACTTACATGTCGTTTTGATCATCTAGACCTAGCGAGATCATGACGAAGGAGATTAGGTTTGGGGGCGTGACCATAGATGAGAGTGCAATGATGGTACCGAGCGCTTGTTTTCGGTCGTCGATCCCAACTGTCGTGAGCGAGCCGATCAGGATTACTTGTAAGCTGACAAAGACAACTAACTGCCATCTGTGGTGACCGACATAGCTGCCGATAGTAATGACGAGAATTCCGGCGACTGTTTGATTTGGTTAGTACGAGTATATTGGACTCTGCAATAGTCTACCTACTAATCGATCCCAATTGTATTGCTTCAGCATGTAAACCACGAGTGATTGGCTGTGTAGCTGGTACAAATAATGTCTGAATTTGACGCGGCTAGATTACACGTTAATAAAAATCAATACACAAGTGGATGATAATATCTTACCCAGATAACTATAACAGAGTCAGTATATTTAGAATTAGAAACATAAAGGCAAAGAACTTACTATTCATAGAATAATAGAGCATGCCAGATACAAATGTAACGACAATGATCATAGTAAACCTGCAACACCATGATTAGAGGAGCCACTATAAAATAGAATTGTTTAACTTACTCTCGAACCTTTTTGAAGAGTTTTGGAGGCAGAAGCGGATATGCAAGATCTGCATAAGTCTCCCAGAAGCCAAGGGCGATGAGAACAACAAACGATAGTATTAGCGTACTAATAACAGCGGGAGATTTCCATGCATAGTCGCGGCCGCCCCAGTTGATACCAAGCAGCAGCAATATGCAGCCGATGACGAACAGCGCAATACCAACAAAGTCCATCTCTTTGAATAGCTCCATCTTCCCCTTGCCATCACGGCGATGCTTGGTCTCGAAGCTTGGGGGTCGGTAGTAAGCGAATAATAAGAAGAAGAAGAATCCCTCCCAGGCAACGATGAACCAGTATGCACCCCGCCAGCCAATTTCTGTGTAGCCGATGAAAGCTAGAGTGATCAGAGGTCCGCAGAAGGAGATGATTCCAGAGATGTCGAAGCCTCCAACGGCCCAAAATCTGTATTTGTTGGGCACGATTTCTTGTACGCAGGCCTTGATTTGTTAGCATCAGTATTGTAATTTGAAGATAAAAAAGCTTCTTACATATGCCATTTCTTGGAAACCAGCTCCGACACCAAAGAACACACCACTTGCAATCATTTGATTAATGCTCTGGCCAGTGGCACCCAACAATGCGCCGATGAATCCCAACACGCTCCCTAGAAGCATGAAGTATCGTCGTCCAAAGATATCTGTTGCGTGGGGTTAGCAAGTCTCTCACGTTTTCTTGTTTTATTCTTTTCTGCAGGCGAACTCACCAGACAGTCGTCCGCCTACGCTAACGAGTACAGCAGCACCTAGATTCCACGATACAGTGATCCATGGATAGTTATTCTGCGGACCTAGGTCGGCATTGACATAAGAGAGTGCATTTGCAGAAATCAGAAGCGAGAAGATATAAGCATTGAATTGGGATGAGAGGGCCTGTCAAAGCGTTAGTAATAGATCTTTCTTTGAGTCTTTGTATTATTTCAAACATACAATGCAGGCCATAATCGTCTGAAAATTCATGGCTGGCTGCTCTTCCTCACTCAGCTCGTTGCTAGCAGCAGGTGCGTTATCGTGTTGTGGATCGTCATGGTGAGTCCCCAGCGGTTTCTCCTGCATCTCAGGATTGTTCGACATGGCGACAAAAGATTCCCTACCAGCGTACAATTTTTACACTCACTCAGAGACCCAGAAATATTCCAGAGGCCGAGGCGACTTATATATCTTTTACCCCAGAACCCGAGAATTCAAGCTCGCCAAGAGAGATCTCTCGCGAGTAATCTTCCGCCCCCGTCGTCCTGATTGAATCAGGTCCACCGTCTGCAGCTCCATAAGGTCCTCCCGCAGCGGTCTCGGCGAGTAATACAAAGTCAATCCCCTAGAATTCCCCCACAAAACCGCAATCCCCAGCTTCTTTATGGAGCAGGCGTTTTGCTAACCCGGCTGTGGTGGGTGCTCTGGTCTCGCTTAAGAAAAAGGGGCCGGATATCTTTCTCCTGCGGGGTCGCGAAAGCATTGGAGCCTTGGCGGACAAAGTACCTTCTGCGGCACGAATTGCGAGAACACAGACTACGGGAAGCTTGGTAAGCTCAGATTCTAGATGGCAAAATCCTGGATGAACTCTTCCTGCTTTTGGCAACTTATGTAATCATCACATATTATAAAGGTATTATTGCTGTCATGGTATATTATTAATGTACGCTTACAGACTAGACTGTTGTCACGGATACCTGTGCAGACTATTTGTGCTTTGGAAAGCTTGTTATGCCAATACCTTTCCGTTTTCGAACAGAAAAAAAATGTCAATCACCTGTCTAAAAAGCATTTTCCTTGTGCTGTCAACTTATTGTTTTCAGAAAACAATTGAAAATTAGTGGTAAACGTTATTTACTCTGCCTTCTTAGTTGACTTGTAAAAACTTAATCTCGGTTCGCATAGTGTGTGTATATACATCCGTCTAGGTCTTTAAAACATACTTCTAGATATGTAGCTGCATACGCCATTACTATCAACCAATCAGTATAACAGGTCTTTTTTGGAACAGAGTTGTGGATCAGTGACATTTCTATCAAACAACTAGATCTTTCAAAGGATTCTTAATTAACTCTTAGATAATTCATTTAAGGTGCCGGAAGGTCATGAACTCTTCAAAGAAGCTTAATCATCTCATTCGGTGATCTATGAATTCGATAGATTTCATACCAAAGTATCTGCGTTTCATTTGAGGCGCTAACAGAAAGACTGAAAGAGTTGTACGAGATCATTGAAATTTAAAGATAACATTTGAAGTTTGCAGATAAACATCAACTTGTTGGGTATACACAAACTACTAACCATGGGATTTTTAAGAACTATACTTGATTGCACGAGTTAGACGAGCATTTAGAAGCAAAAGTGGTTATGCTCAAACAAAAGCAATGACATAGCATATTCTTAAGCGGACTGGCTTGAAGGCTTCCAATCCCACCATGGTTTATGTACTTATCCTTAAGAATATGCCTCCGCTGATATTAGTTTTCACAATAGGCATATAACTCTCAGCTGAAGAGAAGTACAAGAGTCGTTTTCAGATAGTATGCGTTGTTTTAGATTTGCTGCTACTAAGCTCTTCGCTAACTCGAGTAGAGTATTTACCAAGCCGAAGGTCAAAACCATGCATGACAACTCTCGAATAGATCCAGTTGAGCCAAACCGTCATCTTTGAAATGCAGCGTTAACACACAGAGGAACCTTCACACCCCATCGCCTTTCGGATAATGAAACCCATGATGCCAAGGCTTTGTCCCAGTTCTCGATCTTGCTCTATTCGCGTTCATTCTCTCGGTCTTGTGTTTCTGGCACTCATATGGAAGAGGTAGTTCTATTTGTTGTATTCCAAAAATGCCGAGATGGCAGTATTCCGGATTGTTGCACTTAACCTTTTCCTGGGGTTGAGAGCAGCCGCAACCATAAACGGTGATGTATTGCTTGCACATAGCTGGTTTGAGGCTTGTAGTGTTGTTATGGTAGTAGAATAGTTGAGATCAGTAGGTGCGCAACAAGGGGATTATATAGATGTTTTATTTGCTGTGAGTAATAAGTAGTTGGTTCTGAATGCTCAGCTATGATGCAAGTAATACGTCGAAATAACATTCACACGAATCAAAGTGATTGTCAAATTGGGTCAAGAACAGGAATATGTTTATTTGTTGGCAGCAGGCCCTCCCTGGTTGAAATTCATACTATAGCCACCTGTATTCTCATCTTTCACCATCTGAAAGTTTTCTGTCGACAGACCAAATGGCTTCAATATTCCATTGCCCAACTATCCAAAGTAAGCACAATACTAGAGATAAACTTAGAAATACTCACCTGCTTCAACTTTCCCATCATCTCGCCCATCTCCTTTTCCTGTGCCGCTTTTGTCCTGGCTGGCAGCTGCACTAGCTGGCGCTGAACAATCTTTTTGTCGGCGACTGGTAAATCTTTCATTTGCGAGAGTAGCTTGTAGTCATCTTCTGCCCCTTGCAGCGATGCCCATCCACCTAGTTCACTCCTAGCTTTCGCTCTCCTCATCAAAGCCTTTCCGCGTATCCTTTCTATATCTGTCTCTCTCTTTCCCTTTATTGACACATTCTCGGCTTTCGTCGCGCCAATACTTATGATTTCCTCATCCGCATCTTCTTCCGTGGCCTTTGGCTCCTCTTCTTTTGCCCCCTCTTGCCCATCCTTTCCCTGTAGTTTATCCAGAGCATCGAGTGAAGCGGTGGCAGCTTTCACAGCCTCCTTCCAGTCCTCAAGTTTCAAGTAACATGCTGCAACATTGCTTCTCAGAACCGCAATTTCGTAGTCAAGATAGTTCGGACATGTTGAGAGAGCTTTATCATATATTTCTATGGCATCTTTCCAAGAGGATTTTGAGAATAATTCGTTGGCGGCAGTTTTCTGGGCGTTGGACTCGTTCAGAAGAGACTAAGACCTGTCAAATACGCTTTCTCTATAGGTTTGTGGGGCTACTTGCAGCTTCTTCTTCTGGCGAGAATTTCACTATCTCTTCCGGCTCTTTGGCATCTTCTTTCTTCGCGTCTGCAGGTCCCTGAGGCTTCTTCTGGAATTTTTCAGTGCGCATTGACATTGTTGACGTTGTGAAGAAATGTGGGGAGGAGTCAAGCGGAAGTTCTTCTGTGGCGTCAGCCTTGTCAGCCGTCCATCGTCACATCGAATTCCACCACTTTGTTATAACCTCAAATAAGTTCTTGGTGAGTTGAATTCTTTTGTAAAGTAGAACTCTACAATTTTATATGAATGGAACCAAATATTATACAGCAACATGCTAATATGAACGACCAGAGGTTCTAATCAGTGCTTCGTACCCCGCCATTTCACCCCACCAAGCTATACTACGATGGCGGCCTTAAGAACAGAGTCAGTAAACCTCCCAAAAGAACCGATATGGGTTCCTGGACTTTTGAATCCTTTGGGCTGACAAAGCCCCTAGTTTTCCGCCGGTCCGAGCCTGTCTATTTGATATGGACGGGCTTCTGCTCGACTCAGAGGACAAGTACAGCCTCGTAACCAACATCGTTTTGGCCCGCTACGGTCGCCCTCCAATGCCTTGGAACATCAAGGCCCAATTGCAAGGACGTCCTGGTCCCTCTGCCACGTTGATTCTACACAAATGGGCCCAACTCCCAATCACCCCTGAACAATACGCCGCCGAATGTCTGGAACTTCAACGCGAATACTTTCCACAATGTCTACCATTGCCAGGTGTAGAAAAGCTATTAGAGGACTTGAAGACGGCAAAAACGGAAAAGGGAGAGAAGGTACATATTGCGTTAGCTACGAGTAGTCATGAGGGGAATTTCAAGTTGAAGACAGATCACTTGAAAGAGTTGTTTGAGGTGTTCGAGACGAGTAAGAGAGTATTAGGTGACGATTCTCGGATCCCCAAAGGAAGGGGAAAACCAGCACCGGATATTTATTTGCTGGCGTTGAGAATAGTGAATGAAAGTCTACCTGAAGGAGAAAAACAGATTTTGCCAGAAGAGTGTTTAGTTTTTGAGGATAGTGTACCAGGTATTGAAGCTGGTAGAAGAGCGGGTATGAGATGTGTTTGGATTCCACATCCAGGTTTGGCGGTTGAATATAAAGGGAGGGAAGCTATGGTATTAGCCGCAAAGACAGGAGAGGGTGGAGTGGAGGATCTACATCAAATCGGAGAAGAGGGTGACGGATGGGCTGACCATCTAGAAACTTTAGAGAACTTCCCTTACAAGAAATTCGGCATTGTCGTATAGATTTCCTGCGTTTATATGGAACGGATATATTCCAGATGCGTAGCTACCATGAAGAAAAGTTTTAAATTCTATCCATGAGCACATCCTTTCTGCAGCAGTAATTTGAGCAGTTCTATAATTCGAAATAAAGCAAACAATGAGCATTAACAGCAAGTTGACAACAAAAAGTTTAACGCTAGAGACTCATCCAATTCAATGACTGTCTGTGGCAGCTGTTACATAAATTCGTTTCCGTTTCTCCTCGGTGGCCATTCTCCATCCACCGACCAAGCTCTTCAATTTCCGTGCACACTTTCAACATTCATAGCACTGCCTAAAGACCCACATACGCCATATCCAGCTTGACAACCCTTGCCGCAATAACGATCATCACTACCGCACCAGCCAGCTTTGGAACAACACTCTCCAAACGTAAGGGCGCCTTTGCAAGTCAGTTTAACATTTGGACCACACTGTGCTGAGGTGCTTGATTTGAGATCGGAGGGCATGGAAGTGGTAATACCAGCTGGCGTTGATGTTGTGGATGTGATTGGGTTGGAGGTTGAAGTACTAGGATGACAGATTAGGACTCAAGAGCAAGCTATATTGAGGGTCTTGATTAAATGATTTGACATACGTTAGCGCAGTACTAGAAAGAGCAGCAGCGGGAACAAAAGCCACAGGCACAGTTTTGATGTTGAGCAATGCTCCCTTGTCAGGAGGGCCATTGAATTTTCCCTTCGTGCACCCCGTTTGGACCGCTGCACATCGGTTTTCCCACACCCTACAACCTGCTGCTCCAGTTGGCGGTGCTGCGTCATAACACACGTTGAGCTGATCATAGCAATTTTGACTTGCCTATGTATCATGAGTATCGCCTTTCTCCAGCATAATATGGGATGTAGACATGGGACATACCTTCCAACACCCATCTTCAGTGGTGTACGACTCGACCTCAATACCCCACCAGTTTGCATTAGTAACCACCGCATTCTCAGGAAGCAGGCCCTCGCTCTGAATCGGCTTTTCACTTCCAGCGTTGACATTTCCGGTATTAGCGCTGCTGGTATATGGTGCAGGACCAACTCTCGGAGCAGGGAATTTTGCCTCGTAAATATTGAACAACACAGCCGGATCCTCAAGACTAACATATCCAGGTATACTAACTGTCTCTTTGACTACTGCCGTGGCAGCTGAATCTAAGAATATCTGCGCACAACCAGCATAAAACTGCGGGTTTGGCGGATTTTTATCCGATTCATGAAGACTCAGTAATTCGGGTCGAACGAGGTAGTAACCACCAACTAAATCCGAGGGGATAGTTATATTTAGGAGACCATCGTTCTTTATGAGTTTGTCAGTACACCATTCATTGGTGGTGAAATCGTAGCTATCATCGAATATCTTGAACCAACCATTACCTGCCGCTGTGTCAGATATCGCAGAAGCGACGCGTTTCATGTAGACAGCGCATGGTCCTTTGTGGGAGATATCGATAGAACCAATACGAGAAGCATCGGGCCAAGTACGAAAGAGAAAACTAAGTTGGGACGATTGATGGACTGCACAAACGCGAGATACTCCTTGGTTGCCATCAAATCCTGTGACGAGTTATTTTCCTGCTGATTCACTAGGTTCAAAATTTGCACTCACCACAAGCCAATTCCTCTTCAGTCAAGCTATTAATGGGGTTGGTTGCAGTACTTGGATTCTTAGGCATTCTAATACAAGTCCCAGCTCCTTGGTCGTTGTCATTGATAATAAGATTGGTGAAGAGAGTATGGCCAGTTACCATTCCTAAAGCCACAAAGCCAGATAAAGCTGCCAGAAATGTTGCGGTCATCTCACTTGGTTGATGAATTATTAAGATAGTGAAGTGCAATTTCAAATGAGCGATGGGACACGTAAACAATAAAATGATGGTGATGGGAATGTGTTGAAGATTCACGAATCGAGAAATTATCTAGCAACCGCACAATAACATAAGAGTATGCTGATGCGATGAGCTAGTGAGTCAAAAATACGCTTGTACCATCATCAACCATAGCGCCTGAAGCTAAATGCAGTTCCAAACATTAAATTGACATCTTATGTCATTAATGAATTGATTCAAAGAAACAAAGCTTGTCATTAGTAGATTCAGTCTTTTTCTGCGAAATATTTCTTGCTGACCTTTCCCAACGAGAAACGCACTGATGAGGTAATATCAGTTGTGCAAAATAAATGTCAGTCTTTTTCAGTCTATGGAGTTGTATTGGTCGCCTGGGGTACCTGCCCGGCATTATAAGCTCCAAAAACTGGTTTTAGTGTGATCCAGGTGAACCAGATTACGAAAACGGTTATTGTTAGTGGCACCACCGTAGCAGGATATATCCAGATGTCATTCGAGACACCGACTTTGCCGTTATCAAACTGAAAGAACCCCATACTGAAAAGAGACTTTGATGGTCAGCAGTTGTCAGTCTTGCATTGGAAACTTTACGTACAGATACAAAGGTAGCAGGCAGGAAAAACATGGTGACCGCTGCAATCGTAATCATAGAAGAGCTGTCCCTGGTTGTCTGCCGAGCTAATTCCGCTGTATATTGACCAATAAGCCTACTCTGCTCTGCTAAATCTCTACTTTGCTTCGCTAGAGCTTTGTTCTCGTGACTCTCTTGCAAATTCATGCGATGAAACAACTGCTCATGTTAAATATATAATATACGCAAACTCCAGATCAGTTTCGTCACATACCAAGTTGAATTGAACCTGAACGCGTCTTTCGTAACTTTCGATCCATCTCTGCATGGCTTGACAAGATGAAATTTGGAGAGATATGTTACAGATTCTGTCTTCCTGATCTTCGGGAAGAACAGCAGCTGAACGACTGCTCCTGAGAGTTCTTTCGCAGTCTTCTAGGTGTACCAAAGTAGAGGCAAGCTCAATTGCGTTTGTTCGTAATGTTCCAAAGGATTTTGACAATTTATGAATCTGATTAATTGCAGACTTGAAGTCCTCGAGCTCAACATTATTTTCCTGGACAAGCATTAGACATAATACCTAAGCTAGCTACTCGACTCACGTATGTTTTCAGAACACCATGTCCGACTGAGATTCCTTGACGAATGGCGTTCAAACAAGCATCAGTGGCAAGTCGATCCACCAAACACTCTTTCGAGATCGACAAAGGTACATCTTGGAGGAGGGAGAGATAACGATCTATAGCGGAGACGGGATAGTTCACACAATGGTAGATGGTCTGACCTGACTCTATGCGACAATCTATGATAGATGGCCCAGTGCCTAAGTCTTGTGACACCCAACCATATTCGTAACAAAATGCTATGGACATGTTAGTACGTACTGAAGAATGCCACATGCACAGCGTAATTATACTGACAAAAGCTTTTGAGACGTCCTTGATCATCAGTCAACAAATGGCGAGTTGCACCTAATACAGTCCACTCGTTAGCTTGAGCAATTCTTGAACGAAATGCACGAGAAGGTCTCGTATAAGTCCTTAAAGTTTCTGCTGTTACTGGACTGAGGAAGTCGTGTCGTGTCTGTCCTTGGTTGTGAACTGTCCTAGCCGTTCGCAAGAAGCTTTTATCATGTCAAGATCAGTATAGTACACAAAATATTTGGACAAACCCATACAATATTCGTATTGTTTTAGGTGATTGATTCTGTAAGTCGAATCAGTACTCAGTTATACTTGAAGGTGACTCCTTACTGCACAAAAATGATCGAAAGCTTTATCGTCTAAGCTTCGATGAAATTATATCATGATATCAGATTTAATTTTCCAATCGTAACTTATTCAACATACTAATATCTGCTCCATCAACCTCCAACACATCAACGGTAGGCCAGTTTAGATTGAGCGACCGATGCACCTCAAAAGCAGCCGAGATTTCCTCATTAGTCAAGAATACATCCATCATACGGTGAACTGTCTTTCGATTGCAGTATAGCGATCTGATTGGAACAAATCTCTGTATAATACTTTTTGAGCCGTTTGAAAGACAAATGATACGGAATCGTAGCTGAGGCTGAGGCTGAGTTGCGGGCTGTACATGGACTGATGGACTAAATACAGGCCACGTGATCATTTTCTCTATACATTAAGCAGGAACTGGTGATAGCACTGCAGCCTAAATTCTGTCTGGTGGCATGTCTGCATATTCTATTGATGATACAAGTGACTTACCTGAATTAAGGCTTTACAAGTCGTTCTTGTAGACAGATCAAGCCAAGGAGATCTTTCTGCCAGGCAATTTATGCTATTTATTCAACGAAGTATTGTAGGCTTTCGCATCGTTCATAAATAAATTGTATCTTATGCTCATTGACGATAAGAATCAACGTTGGCTCAGTCTAGCTTTGCTGTACCTGAACTGATATAGTCATTAAAAATACTTCGTAGGACAAAATGTACAAGTATATACATCTACACCCATATCTCCAAATAAAATTACATTGAATACAGACATGATATGTTATCTTAGAATACTGTTTTCTGACTGGGCGTATATAACTTCTCGTAATTTGCGATTGGCTAATTTTCGTCTAGCATGGATTATGTTCAAGCTTAATATATATGTAGACAATGATAGGGAATTATAAAGGCGACAATATCACAGAAACATGATAATCGCTTATAAATTCGAGATTATAAATATTCGCTAAAAAGAACAGACCCTAATATTGTCAATGACATTTTAGAGCATATTCTTTATGGTACTATTTGCTTCAAAAGGCGTCCCCTTCTCATAAATGTCCATTTATCCCGATATAAAAAACCTAGGATGTCTGTCCTCCCTTTTTGCCAGCCTCATGAGGATCAACCTTTCCATGAGCGAATTCTATATATGGAATGAGTTACTGTCACATTTGGATTCAAGTAGAGGAATACTAACCGCCTTTGGCGCTGCCTTGGTTACCAGTACCCGTGCTTCCTGAGCCGGTGGTTCCTGAGCCGGCATCGGTGGTGCTTCCTCCCTTAGCACCAGCCTCATGAGGGTCAACCTTTCCTTGGGCGAATTCTGTAATTGTTAGTCGAAGTGCACCAGTATGCTGAATATACCAAAGGAGATGACATACCGCCAGTGCCTACACGCTTGTCCGGGGTACCGTCCTTCTTGAGACCGTCATGCTCAGTGGGCTTGTAATCTCCTCCGGAAGACATGTTGATGGTTGATTTGAGTTGGTTGGTTTTGGTTTGTTACGAGTATTGTGTTGAGGAAGAAAGATGAATGATGATAATGATGTTTTGGGAAAGGAATTTGAGCTCTTCTTATGCTTTTCTGTCAGAGCTGCTTGGTGACCTTTGCTTTGCGTGATTAAAGAATGATTGTTCGAATAAGCAAAAGTCATGATGTATTCCCCTATTCCTCTTCCCTCAACTCATGATGTAGACAGTTTCATGTTCTAGATCTGGAATATGCTACGTGCCGTGGAAACAAGGATCAGGCATACCATCAAATTTACTTATTGGTTACATTTTAAAGTATGCGGAAACTAGAGAGCTTCCCCCCGCTGTACCCCTCAATCATACTCAATACCAGCATAGACTATCGCCATGTCATACGATCTTTATTGGTAGAAGCGAGCTCTCAGATCACGTGAAGTCGTGATGGAGTCGTGATGTAACCTCCAACCACCTTACTTCATGCAGGTGTCATTCGGATCGATCGCCAAGCAGTCGGACCTGACGCTATTAGGACGGAAAGCCATTATGATAGGAACTCAGCTCCGGTTGCATGGGGGCTTTATTGGTGATTCTGGATGCCGTTGAGGATGGTATTTCCAACTTCCCCATGTTTCGAACTCAACTAGCCTGTGTTGGTTTCTTTTCTTTTTCTAGTTTTCTGACTGCCGGTTTCTCTCATTACCGTTTAGTGACGACACCTTGCTTCATGAAATCATCACCAGTTTAGTGCAGTCCCTTGACTATGATGTCGTTCATCTAGTGCAAATTCAAACTTTGAGCCATTGATTCAACCACCAAAGCACTTACACAATATGTGATACATGGTCCGTGAGCGCGAAAACTATCCGAACTTCTTTTTAGCATCTTTTTTGCATCTTTTTAGGTTGGAGATGGCAGATATTGTTGGTGATTCGCCTGTTGGCACGCACTGAGTAGCACAGATGTCTGAGGATCAGTCCATGGGATGTAAATCAACTCCATTCGCAGTGTTAAACAGGTACCAGACTATGGGCGGGTAGTACTACACTATTCAGTATATAGGTTAAATAAGCGGCGGCAAGGCAAGACTACTAAATCTTGGCCGAAGATGATCAATATACTGGAAGTCTTCTTTTTCTCGTCTGTGCAATTTCACCCGCCTCTGACATAATTTAGTGATGACGGTTGTCCAAAACGGTTATGTCCTAGAGAACACGAATACGAGTTCTGCTCTACAACACCGGTAGGAGTTCTCAAGCTCGCATACTAACAGCAGCTACTGCACACTTCAACATGAGCGAGCAAAGGCGCTTAAGGCTCTAAAAGCAGTATGATCTTAACTAACGCAGGATCACTACTTGCCCCCTATCCCTCTGCATTATTGCCAGTTTAGAAGTGAAACCTTCAACTTTAATGGGTCTCAGATATGCCTTTCGAATAAGATATACCAAATTATGATCTCGCGTGCCTCTACCTTGATGGTAACAATCTTACCTTGATACACATCGAAATACTATCACATTTAAGGTAAGGCTAGAAGTCGGAATGTGAGTGTCGTGAGAGTGATACTATAGATTAAGGGAATCCAGAGCGCAGATAAGAGCTACAAGTGCATCCGATAAATATGTAGAGTGTTCTAGATGAGAGATGAGACTGCGATGGCGAAGAAGTTAAATTACTAAGAAACCGTTGTATATTTCATGTGAATTGTGGGAGGGCAAAAGAAAAATATCAAAATACATGGCCATCACTTGGCGAATTATTAGCTTCTGGAGTATCACATAGAACAATGTTCTTATCTGCATGAAAAAGTATTGTTACAGAATTTAAATTTTTTGTAATACATCTTCTTCAACCACACCCTGATTCCGCCTCCTCGGCGCCCATTATTTCAGCATGAGCTCCAGTAAGCGCAACCTTATTCTTACCCTTTCTAAATACCCTCTCATCTCTGGGATCGAAACCTCCATTACCCCAAGTCGCCCACTCTGGTGTCTCAGGTCCCATGTAGTCCTCGGGCGTAAAAGGCTTTCCGCTTTCCAAGCACTTGAAAAAGTTCTCGTAATGGATTCGCGTATGCCATTTTCCATCCTCGCCTTCATATCCACCTTTGCCATCAGGACCAACCTTGAACCTATTGCTGGCCAGTAAGATGCAGCAGCTGTGTGCATGTTCTGCTGCGATTCCGTAGCCAAGGCCGCGGCGGGCTAGAGCTTCATTAAGGGCGATAACAAAAGCACAAACTTCTTCGTAGAAGGGAACGTTTTGCATGGTCAGTCCTGCGCCTGCGGAAGAGGATGTGCCGCAATATGTCACTCCTTTAACCTCAACGAAGCAGGGAAGACCTTTTTCGACCAAGTCTGCGTACCCTTCGGCTTCATCCTCGATATTGAAACCTTTGACGAGGGTTAAGCGGAAGACCGTACGATGCTGGAACCGCTTCTCACGTAAGATGTCGAGACAGCGCTGGAAACGCTCCCAGAAATCTCGGTGTAGAGGGCGGTCGATTTTACGTAAGCTCTCGCGGTTGGAGGCGTCTATACTAACATATAATTGAGTAACGGGCTGTAAAGCTGCAAGCTGATCGGGATGTTGAGCATTGCAGACCAAGAACGAAGAAATACGTTCTTTGTGTAACATGGCGGTAAATTCATTGATGTGAGGATAGAAGATTGGTTCTCCCACGAGACTCAATGCGCAATGTCGGATTCGCATAGCCTCCGCAAAGCGCTCAGCCCGGACTCCTGGTACTCCACGCATCATTTTGATTTTTTTATAGTGTCCTGCCTTTACACCATCGAAGATGAGATCGGGAGGGTCAACTTTCCAACGCCAAGTTGTGCCTACTGGGTTTGTTCCGTGTCTCCAGCAAAAGACACACTTGTTAGAGCATGATAGCGATGGTGTTGTTTCCATGCACTGATGTGATGCGATACCGTAGAATGAATATTTGTAACAGGAGCCTCGGCCTCGGAGTGCTGATTTCGTCCAGCGACATATCTTGACACCAGAGTGAGAACCAACGATAGAATATCCTTGTTTTGTGAGAGACTTCCAAGTAGGTGACTCTTTGGGTACCATCTCTTTCACGATCGCTGTTTGAGCTGAAGGCTTTGGCTTTTTGCTGTAGGTTGTGAAGTCTACCTCAAATGTTTCCTCCGAGTCCGTAGGTTCCACCGTAGACTTGTCGCGATTGATTTGGCCACCAAGATCTTCCAAATCATTTAGTCCGCTCTTCTTCTGGACCTTTGCTTTTCTTGTTGCTACATTTTGCTCGTCAAATAAGACCTCTCCGTCATCCTCGTCCTCATCTTCGATATCACTCTCGACGGCATCTCCGCTTCCAACCACACCTTCTCCCAAACTTCCGGTCTTAGCAATATGCCCCAGCACATCTTCAACTCCTGTTTTCCAGTCACCGAGACGCTCTGTCGCATCTGTCTTTGGATCGGCCATTCCCAGAGGAAAAGCTCGCTTTCTTCCCGTTAGTTTCGCCATCCATTTATCAACCTCCTTTGCCTGAGAGCAAAAGCCATCTGCTTCCGTAGGCCATCCTTCCCGATCACCGAATCCAAAAACGGAATATCCGAGTATCGAAGATAGCGAAGCCGTATCTATTCTGAAGTCGTTATGTGTTTCCTGAAGATGTTCCAGGAAGTTGTCCAGCACTGTATCGATATTGTATGTAGGAATCAGCATAAGGTAGAAGTAGCTCGTATTTGGGTCGCCTTTTGGGGCGCTAATGAAGTATTCGTCATAATCAATGTACGATAGATCCAGAATCTGAGGCTCAAGGAAGGTCGAATGAGTAAGTAAATTCTCCTTCAATTCTTCTGTGAACTTTGTCGCAGTCTTCTCGGTGGTAGTCGTAAGGGAAGAGAAGAAGACTAAAACCTGGATCTTCTGCTCTCCAACAACCGCAACTTCTTCTGCAGACTTTTTCTTCTTGATCCCACCGACAATGCGCCTCGGAGCCTTGACAGCAGGGATTTTCTCATCAAGGAGGGGCAATTTCTCCTTCACGCTGCTAAGAACTGGTGATGTCGGTAGTGGCGAAGAAGAGAGCTTCTCGCGAGGCACACGAACATGAAGGAGGGTCCGAAAAACTATTAGGGCCGTGAAGGTTGAAAGAATAATTGGAATTCTATATTCGTGCCACAAAGCCACAATGTCTAGAAAATGTCAGCGCAATTGCAGCCTCCACAGCGCTTACGCCAGAGTCATACCGATTAATTCCAACGGCCATACCGAAGGCAAGACCCAGGCATTGTATGCCATGCTTGTACCGGTAATGTGTGTATCGTGGAATTCCCGATTCCAAGTCGTCAAAGGGGGTTGGCGGTTTGGAGGGGAAATATTATTTTAGGGTGGCTTGTGGGGGTGGGCGGTGGGTTGCCGAAGCGTGTTCGTGTACCGGCTCCCACTTATATTATAATAATGCTCTCTGTACTATCGACGTCGTGTAGTTCGGCGTCTCAAAGATCCTTGCAAAGACAGGAATCAGCCTCGTTGTAATTTCCTACATCAATATCATGATATGCCAAGTGAATTTTTCAATGATTTGGCCATCTCTAAAAGCCCGTACATGACCATCCCGCCGCTCACCATATACGATCCTGTCAAGCCCGCCGGTCATATCCGTTGGTAGGTTACGATGCGGCAAGTGCGTGGTTCTCATCCCATTACTTGGTATTATATAACGACCCCGGAATAAGTCGCGGTCTGTTCTGCTGTCTCACAGATGTTCGCGGCGAGGCAGTGAAACCTGGAGCTCATACTAAGAGTATCGTGAATATCAAGTTAGAGACTAGTCCGTTTGAGAAAGAGCCTACAAACGCTACCGCTGACGTGAGTGCGCGGTTAAGACAAAGCAGTAAACTAATCTATGCGTATCTCATTGAGCGATTCTTGTTGGAATACTATTAGCTTCCTCGCTTGTTACATAAAGGGTAATGGCAATGGCCAAAAATACGAGCTCTTTTTTTTTTGCCCCAACATATGCTTCTTTTCTTGCCGTTCGCTACATTTGTAACCAATTTCCACCTCTAATTCTCTTGCAAAGATGAATCCAGACCATGCTCTCTTTTTCCGATATCACCGTCTCCAGCACTGCTGTATCCCACTTCTCTCACCTGCAGCTCCTGTAGAGACGGAAATCTTCCATTTCTTCCCTCTCCTCCCTCCCGAAATCCGGCTCAAAATTTGGCAAATCGTCGCCCAAGAACCGCGAGTTGTCGAGCTCTCCTGCGTGTTCGTCTCCTCTAACCAACAAACTGGTGGCCAGTGGTTCACGCACTCCCCTCCGCCCGTCATCTTTAGTATTTGCTGCGAGTCTCGCGCGGTGGGTTTATATGAATACGAGTTGCTAAAGTTTGAGGAGAAGCAGATCGGCAGGGATTGGGGCACTCTGTATGTGAACTGGGAGAATGACTGCATTTGGTTGTGCAATGATCTGAGTGCGACGTGGGCGAAAGATCTCTTGACAAAGAATGAACAGATGAAGGGGAAGTTGAAGAGGCTGTGCATTGGAAGGGATCTTTGGAAGAGTTTGAATCCATTGATGGGTCTGAGGCAAGGGAACATGGCGATTCTAAGGACGAAACCAACGAACGTTGTTGAATCGCTGGCAGCTCTGGAGAGTGTCCAGTTTCACAGCTGAGAGTTGGAGTTTGGGGGTGCGTCACGTTGTGATCACTATATAGGAAGGAAGCAGGACCAAACACTCAGTTGAACAGTGTGGATTTTTATGCTTTTGAGAAGGGAAATTATTTTAGGGATACCTCTGGTCTCAGCAAGACTCACACTTATTATAGCTAGGGCTTTTGAATTACGGACGAATCTTGACTCGCCTCTCCGTACTTGGATACAAGCGATGTGTTGAGATTGGAAGACCAATGCCGAGTTATGTTTGTTATTACTGTATCTATGCTTTAGTTACAATGATCACTCTATATTGACCTCTTTCATAAGGACGTTCATTGAATGTGTTGATTAGCCTTTGAGTTTCGGCTCACGTGCCAATGTTCTCCATTGACTCCCGCTCAGGGGCTACTCGCTTAGCTTTCTATTTTGGGAATATGGATGGACGTGAGAGGACGCTGATTAAGACAACCGTTACACACTGTCACATCTCAAAAACGAAATCAGGGCATGTCCAAAAGACCGGTACATAAGCGGCCATCCCATTTCTTTCCCCTCTAAACAAGAGCCCAGGTGAGGCTCTCTGGTCAACATAGGGCCTCCACAGTATTGAGAGAGAAACAGGATGCAACCATCTCCTTAGCAGACGAGACAAAGGCCCCCGCCAATCGCGTGTACGTAAGGTTGGTGTTACCGGACAAATGTGGCGCATGTAACCTTCCATGTAGCCTTTATTTTGGGATTTTCTGGGATGGCCACGTCGTTCAACAGGTGAATCGCTCATCGCCGACTCAGACAAAAAGCCACTTCTGACCAAATCCGCCCTCGGTCCAACCACTTCTTGCAGCTACCTCTTGTCCGTGGCGCTCAAAATGTAACCATAGATCTAATCTCAGTTGCAAGACGAAGGTGGGGTATCTAGAAGGTCGCCGATCGTCGCAACTCTATATGAAGCTAGTACATTGTACATATATTTTATTCTCGACGAATTGGGTTCAAAACATGCATTTTCACTGGTCTAGAATTTGGAACATGTATTTCTTGTGTTCCTAAATAGACGCTCGGGTTTTATATTTCCTCCGCTACCCTGGCTTATCTCATGGGCCAAGATAGCTGTTTGGTGACGACTCCTCGAGCTGTTGTAGCATTGTCCTATCTAGTATAATGCACGAAGACTCTGGCTATCACATAAGTTTTCTGACGTTGGTGTCATATCTTGACTGCGAGCACGAAGGTGAGTAAGGTGAGGTGAGAGTCGTATGGTGGAATCTGACGAAGCGCAGTTCAACACTTGAAAAGTGATGTTTGGTTACACCAAAAGTTGATGCAAAATGTCCATTCTGTACTTGGTGAGAAATGTTACACGGTTGGAACTGCTGGTCCCCTGTCTGACAATCCATTACTGCCACGTTTTTGGTGGACTTGTTTCTTTCTCCCGCTTACTTTAGTAGAGTGAGAGTAAGCATTATCTAACATGGAAACGGAACTTATCCTTCCGCGCCAAGTCTCTATAGAACAGTTAGCACGTTATTCCCAGGGTCATCTAATACCAATCGCGAGAGATACTTATTTGAGGCATAGAGAGATGTTTCGACATCTTTCGAGACTTGATGATGGAACAGTCATCTCGCACAGCATTCATCGCCCGCACGAGATTTAGAATATTCTAAGCTAAAGTTGCATTGTCTTGGAAAAGGAAGCAATGCTTAGTATTACCACAGTCTCATGAATGCTTTGCTTAGTGTTACGACGGTTCCATGAGTTGTTACCATCTAGATTTATCTTGAGGAAACCAATACCCATTTCTCAGCTCGCACACGTAGGCTACCTCTAAAGATGGATGTGTTGTCACACCTTTGAACGGCGTATAAGGCGTTTGGATGGCCGGTTGGTTCTGCGCCTTATGTGATTATGCGCCGTGTGACGAGAATTGAGCAGCAGAATCCCGTGAACTTATTACCCAATACTTCTGCTCAATACGATACCGATACGACGGAACGACGAATCTCGATTGCTCCACGCTACATTTAACAATGCCACCTTTAATAGCTCTAACTGAAACATCTGAAGCAGTGATCACCAAACATAGAGAAAGTGGAGGTGAAATACACCGAAATTTACAAAGCAGTAGTCATATCTTTGGTGACGATTGCATTTGTCAGATGGTTGCAGTGCGCCAAAGGCAGGCCGGTGTGCCAAAAAAATAAAAGCAAAAAAAGGGTCCAATATGTTACCCAATTCAGTAAATTACGCAAACAAATGAACGTGCTCCCAGCACAGCATTTATCAGATCGTAGTACAATGACCCAAGCACTAAACTCCCAATCTCCCTCCTGAATCCCGCCCACAATTCGGGCCGCCCAAACGAAGCGAGTCCCACCCCTTTCCAGCAACCGGCGACAGCCTCAGGCATCAACAAATCTTCACATTCTCAAGCCAAGCTCAAACCTCAAAAATACGTCTCGAGCGTCTACACCACACAACTCTACGAAATCATGTCAAAGGCACGCGCAGCAACAGACCAGGTGGTCAAACTAATAGTCGGGGCCGGACAAGCCAGTCCGAGTCCGCCCGTTGGTCCTGCGCTGGGAAGTAAAGGTGTGAAGAGCATGGATTTCTGTAAGGTATGTACATTTTTTGATACATTTATCAATCGGGATCAGAGAGCTTGATTTCGATCATTAGACCAACTTGGCTTTGGTAGGGGTCTTGTGCTGTTTGGGTTGTTTCAATTGTACCAGAGGCGAGCTCGATTGGAAATATCTGCTAACCAACCTGATTATAGGAGTTCAACGCCCGCACCGCACATATGGTTACCGGCACGCCCATCCCAGCACGCGTTACCGTACGTCCGGATCGATCTTTTCACTTTGAGCTGCGCACGCCAACTACTGCATACATGCTCCTCAAAGCCGCCGGCGTGGCAGAGGTGAAGGGCAAGATGAAGGGGGCGAACAACCCAGGGAAGGAGACGGTCGGGAACACGATTAGCGTGAAGACGATCTACGAGATTGCGAAGGTCAAGCAGGGGGAGCTGCGGCTGAGCGGGTTGAGTCTGGAGGGGCTGGTGAGGAGCGTGGTTGCGCAGGCGAAGACGGTGGGCGTGGAAGTGAAATATTAGAGGGAGGGAGAAGAGCAAGGGCAGATGGGCATTCTGTGTTTGGGATTCATTGCGATGGCGTTTGGTATGGAAGATGTATATTTGGATTTGGGAGCGGCCATGCCCGCGTGTACAACAAGAAGACAGGAAATGTACGGCATCGCATACTGAAGGATAGATACTCCGAGGCTGAAGGTGTGGCACGCTTGTAGAATATTCCGAGCAATTAGATGTGCGTGTCCGAGACAGGCATTAACGAGCTCAGCAGGATATAAATTTCAGGCGAACTAGACTTATTCAAGCAAAGCAGAGTTTATTCTTACATGTGCATCTTCTGAGTTGAAGAAACCGAGAGTGTGGAGTTGATATGCAAACAGTCAAAGGTTCGTGGAGAGATCAACGGCCAAAAGCTCAACAGATATATATATATATATATATATATATATCTCAACAGGCACATCTCACATGGGCCTCAAAACTCTCTTAGGAGTCAAAAGGCTTCATATCACATCTGGGCTCCGAGATCAGATATATATAGTGGAGAACAAGAGTGGCACCGAGCAGGTTTATGACCAAACAGGAAGAATAGAAGGATTTTTCTTGAAATCGTCTCATAGACAACCTGATATGATGACCGAACAATCCGCATCAAAAACCGCCATTAGAGGTCGTTCTATGTATAACCAGACCATTCAAGCCTATACACCTACCAACCAGAACGCACTCGCTCACTCACTCACTCACTCTACACCAACCGCGCTTCTAGCTCGGTGGCAAATACGACGATCTGGTGTGGGTGTCAACGTCAGGTCAGGTCAGGTCAGTGCGATATTAGACTTCCCACCTCACCTGGCGGGCGGCGGCCTTCCAGAAAATGCTCCGTCGCTACTTACGACGGCGTCCGGCCGGATCGTAGGGCCCCCCTCCTCATGCGGCTCTTTTCACATGCTTATTGTGGATGGATGCCAGAGGAGAGGAGAGAAGCCAACCAAGGTGGCGATTGTATTTGTACCTTGGTGTGATTGTTATTATTGTTGTTGTTATGTATTGTGATACGCACCGCTCCACATTTTCTCTCCCGGTCTTACGGTAGAGCTCGGTGGGTGGGTAGGGTGGGCTTTTGCCTCCGAGGGGGATGGACATGGTATGGTATGGTATGGTATTGTATGGCATGGTATGGCATGGTATGGTCTGGCAATGATCCCATCGTGTTTGTTATGTACAGGAGTAGGAGTAGGAGTAGGAGTAGGAGTAACAGGTGGCTTTCACCGCCAATCCTGATCGCAGCCGTCTTTCCGAGCTACCCGAACCTCCATCGGTCAACCTTTTATTGGGATCGGACTAGGACGACTAGGGCGGACAAGAACATGAATGCGAGATCTTTGCTGCATTTCCTGCGAACGGTATGTATTGTACGGTAAGATAAACACAGCGAACGGTGGTCGGTTGACGCGCTAAAGATCTGTTTTGTATTGTATTGTATTTCTTTATTTGGATTGTATTGTTTATTTGTGTGTATGTGTGTGTGAGAGTGTTGATGACTTTGGTTGTGTATTTCATCATCTATATACTGTAATTGATACTGTCATTGATAACATAACCATTACTGTCATCTATAATCTCACTATTATCGTGTACTTACTGCTACTGTACCGTAAATATATCACTCATTATATGATTCCCTAAATTGATCTCAACCGTCAGCCGTAAATCTTGCTAGATCTTGACATCATCATATCTAACTCTATCATTCTATTGTGAACTACCATTTCTCATAGTCGTATTGTATCTGGATGAGTCTTTGCCGCATCTAATAACAAATGATGTCGGTCGGGACGGGTAACAATACTGGATGCATCACAGGATTTGCTTTGAGATTTTCCTCCTAGTCTCCTCCCAGTCTCCTCCCCAGGTCTCCAGCGGTTCTATCTCATCTGCCCCTCCTTTAATAGCTGGACCCCAAACGAGCCAGCATCATCTCTGCCCTCTTCTCGACAATCTCCAAGTCATCTAGTTTGAGGCCGGAAGCTTGTTAATTATATCCACTCCGAGCTTCCTCGTTTTTCCCCCCTTCGTTGCCTCCCTCGACGACTCGTGCTCCAAACGCCGGTCCTCGTCACCAAAAACTCTACTCGTAACCCCCCCCAATCCAGCGCTGCTCTCTCTCTCTCTTTTTTT
>Ga0247810_10000103_pt1 | contig 135461 bp, 123 predicted proteins | sample UWRJL119311C1_FD_179918 | JGI IMG/M metagenome (GOLD analysis project Ga0247810, IMG submission 179918) | Plant litter microbial communities from Arlington Agricultural Research Station in Wisconsin, United States - UWRJ-L119-311C-1 | ecosystem: Environmental > Terrestrial > Plant litter >... | reverse complement strand
AGCTAAAACTCACGGAAGTGAGCCCGTATTCCATGTCTGTCACTTTTATTGGTAAATTGCCTATTAAATCACCTGTAAAACAAAAGGAGCTTCTGATTAGATTAGATCGCTTGGTGTGGTCGCTGAGGATCTTCTTGCCCAAAAAGGCTAGAACATCCTCCAAAAGATTCCCCAAAGATTAAGAATTGCTGAGTAACCATTTCATTGCTTGGTAGTCCAACCGATTCTCAGCAACATCCGTAGGAAATAGCTGTATGCAAATTGACCTTAGGAGTTTGGATTTCTTCTTATATAGTTCCCTACTAAGAACCGAGGATTAGCCCGAAGTTCGTCACTACTCCAACCGATATTCTGCCACTCTGCCCAATCCACAATTTTCCTCAACAATCGCAACAATGTCTTCGGCACCAGGAACAACCAACGAATACCTCTCGAAGAAGTATGTGGACGGTGTCTATATTCCCTCGGGCCTTCTTGTAGTTGGCTGCTTAATTGTGAAGCGGGAGTGGGTTCCTTATGCTGTGGTTCTTGCTCTGGCCCTCGGCGGATTCAAAGTGTGGAGTAACAGTACGCAACCTTTTATAATACACAAACTTGCAATTAGCTGACACTATGCTTAGGAGTACAGGCCGTTCTCAAGCCTACCGTTTTCCAGAACTTCGAATTAAAGGAGAAGACCATAATCTCACACAATGTCGCAATGTCAGCACCTCACTGTGTTTCAATTAACAATTGCTGATTATCATAGATACCGTTTCAAGCTCCCATCTGCTACCTCAATTCTCGGTCTCCCCATCGGACAGCACATCTCCATTGCAGCGACTCTTCCCCAACCGGATGGAGGCTCTAAGGAAATTGTTCGTTCCTATACCCCAATCTCTGGTGACCATCAGCCTGGTTACTTTGATCTCCTCATAAAGTCCTACCCAACTGGAAACATCTCTAAATACATGGCTTCTCTTATTGTTGGACAATCAATCAAGGTTCGGGGTCCCAAGGGTGCTATGGTTTATACACCAAACATGGTCCGACATTTCGGTATGATTGCTGGTGGAACTGGAATTACTCCTATGCTCCAAATTATTCGAGCTGTGATCCGAGGTCGTCCTACTGGTGATGTCACAGAAATCGATCTGATCTTTGCCAACGTTAACAAGGAGGATATTTTGTTAAAGGACGACCTTGATGAATTAGCTCGCTCTGATAAAGGATTCCGTGTCCACTACGTCTTGAACAACCCACCTGAGAAATGGGATGGTGGTGTTGGGTTCGTCACTCCAGAGATGATGACAGTAAGTTTGTTCCTCAAAGATTGCTGAGCTATGTTGACATATATTCAGAAATTCCTGCCAAAACCTGCAGCTGATGTTAAGCTACTACTCTGTGGGCCACCACCCATGATTAGTGCCATGAAGAAGGCATCTGAGGGACTTGGTTTCACGAAGGCAAAGCCTGTTGCAAAACTTGAGGACCAGGTATTTGCGTTTTAAGTTGCATATACAAAGTATCATTGGCCTTATGGTTCGTTATCGCCAGATTAGGACTACATTGAAAAGGATAGAGAAGTGGGTGTTGAGGGCTACAGAATACATTTTGAGTTACCGATTTGGTTGCCATATTTGCTGTAGTTTAGAGATATTGAGTATGGCAACTGAATGTTACTAAGAGTTTGGGAGATAATTCAAGATAGCCCAGGCCTAGAAGACAAATGCAAAAATAAAACTGGGACAAGTATGATAGAAGTGAAGAAATATGGCTTAGTTATATCAAATTCTTCATACTTCTAGGGTTTCGGCAATTCGATGTGAACACAGTGCTTTAGGATCCTACTGCTCACATTTCTCAAAGTCTGATGTTTTGCCAGTTGACTGTCCAATAGCGAACGCCTTGACTATTGTATGGCTTTACTATAAGGTAACCGAACGGCATATTTACCCCTTCAAAACCTAGCGCAGGTACACCGATGTGTACTCCAATTTTGATCGTCGATGAGGCGTCTGACTTATCTGAGACCCTAGGTGCTAGCTCGGATGTTCAGCTACTTGCCCCAACCCCGTGGCTTGCTTTACCTGGGTTTGGTCGAATCTGTTGACAACCCAAGTGCAAGGCCAACAGGACTTACAGAGACAAAAATCGGTGATTGAGTTCAGGCAGCCATCCTTCTCTGCTTCCTATTTCCCACACCAGTCTGCTGTTCAGGTGCTAGTCCTTGTTGCCCGCCGCCCATCATGCCTTTGGCCATGCCCATCAAGCCATAGCCCTTGTAGCCACCATAAATGGGCACCACCGACCAAAATAACCATCCCCAGTTTCCAAACAGCATCACAACCACTAGACTCGCCCATGTAATCCATACCACATCAAACATATACTCCGTTAGGCCTGGTGCTGCTAGATCCTCGCCGGAAGATCTGAGGGCGCTGGTGGATGGATCGAATTTAGGCCGACCGGTTGTCTCGAGAATATAGGAACATATTAACGAGGGTATAGATAGAATCGCGTAGGCGACGAGAGAGCGGCGGCGGAAAAGGAATGATGAGGCCAGGAAAAGCAGGTTGACAAATAGTGTACCAAGGTGCAGATTGTTGAGGGTTGCGGCGTTGGCTTTCGCACGGTCTTTCTTCGCTTTCTGTGCCATTGTTCGAAAGTATAAGTTGCTGTTCGAAGGGAATCAGAGAAGATGTAGCAATTGGCGTTGGCGCTCAATGGCTAAACTAGAGTTATTTTGTAAAGATGAATTCGTCGAAATGGGAACACACATGGGAAACTGGCGAGGCTGAAATCACAATGCTTACCTAATTGTGGCGATTGTTGCTAGGCCAGAAAGTGACCCCAGCCACACAGCCTTCTGGTGGAACAGCTACCCGCCCGCGAACAATAACATCTGGAGCAACATCGATTTTAGTCGCCCAAGCACGAGTGAATTCTATTTCAAGCGACTGGGATGTGCCAGGCTCTTCGTGATACTCTTGTCACTCAGTTGTCAAGCGGACAATAGCAAGAACAATTACCGTTCTCTACTCATACCATCGCTCGCCTTGCTTGTTCCTTCTCTAACGCGCTCGTTATTCATTGTTCTAAGCCAGCTCGGCCCTGTGCTCGGATTCTTGCCTCGTATTATCAACATACATCGTCACCCACTTAACGATACATGACAGTATCTACGCCTTCGTCTTTACTTAATTTTTAATTTGGGGTTCTGCCAGCACGCCATTCTCAATTAAAGAGCTGCTACCTGCAATCGCAAACAAACAAAGGCTATTATATTTACACCAAAACCAGAAAGGCTCCTTGAGATCGACACACGTTCCCAACTCCGCACGCTTACTTGAATGTATGGCTACACCATTATAATAGCGCGCAAATTTGGTCTCAGTCATTCCTCTTCTTCCAAGGTGACGGCATGGCACCAACCAATAATAACACTTGCGTTGGCAGCCAGCTGAAGCAGCTTATATATTTCCATTTAGACAACAACCTGCTCAAGAATGCACTCTTCTTTGCTGAGCGACTCGCCGCCTTCGACTCTCGATCTTCTGAGTCCGCGTACCTCCTCTCGCTTTGCCATCTACGGCTAGGTGACAGTTCATCGGCATACGAGTTCAGTAGACCTGCTACAGCTAAGGGCTCACACCTTGGATGTGTGTATGTTTTTGCACAAGCATGCTTAGAATTAGAAAAATACAAGGACGGAATATTGGCATTGGAAAGAAATAAGGGGCTGTGGGTTGGAAAATCTAGCTTTGGAAAGCACACCGAGAGGAGACGAGAACCACATCCAGATGCCTCAGTCGTCAGCTGTCTTCTTGGAAAGCTATATCATGGCCACGGAGATCAGAAAAAGGCTATTTCTAACTTTGAGGAAGCATTGAAATTGAACCCTTTTATGTGGGATGCCTTCACACAATTATGCGACATGGGTACTAGGCTGAATGTGACAAATATCTTCAGAATGACTCCAGAGATGGAGGCTGTCTTGAAGGCTAATTCTGACCAGTGGGAAGTTCAAACACAAAGCAAAGACAAGGACACTACTCTATCCGCTACTCTCGATCACGTTACGAATCGAACGAGTGCGAGGAACGCATCTGTCCTTGACCTTGCCGGAGCTGCCGATCCCTTTAATCATGCTTCATCACGGGGGTTTACCGGAGGACTCTTTCAGAATTTTGGGCTTTCACAGAGGTTGAACGAGAGCAACCCAAGCTTGACCAATATTCCTGCAGCGGGAGGAGGGGGAATCGGACCAGAAGCAATGGAGACGCCAACAGGTCCTAGCGCATCCATTGATGTAACAGTTGCTCCAAGCCGAAAGGACCCTTCTGTCAGCTCGGCCTACTCTACTGAAGCACCCCACGCTCCACCACGAAAGACGAGGACGATACCAGGAATAGGAATAGACTATGGTACTGAGGCCTCTAGAGCCGCTAGACCAGCCAGCAAGAGGACACACGGCCACAGACTTCCACTCGAGGGACAGGCTGAAGAGTCAGCTGCAACCCAGGCTCTCCGTAACCATAATCTAATACCAGCTGCAACTAAGAGAACTGTATCTGGACAAGTCATATCAAGACAGACATCTGAAGATCCAGGGGCGCCACAGAGGAGAAGTGTTCGCCTAATGGGACAATTTAGACCAATTAGTAGCAAATCTTCAAGCCATTCATCGAGTAGTGGTCCCACAGTAGGAGGAAACCCTGCAAGAGAATTAAAGAAGGCTCGTCCACCTATAGCTAAAGTCATGAGACCAACCTCAAGCACATCGACGGTGGGCCGACAGGTCAGTGGCAACCGAAAACCAGTACCTGTAGACACTATGGATGTTGATGAGAAAGAGCCTATGCCAAGTCGGCAACAAACATCTAATATCAACGAACGAAGATCTCTGGAACAAGATCCCACCAAGCAAGAGGAAGCCATGCGCTTGCTTTTGGACCTATTCCGAAAACTCGGTAGTGGATATTTCGCTCTAGCGCAGTTTCAATGTCAAGATGCATTAGAGATTTATCGGTCCTTGGACAAGAAACAGCAAGACACAGCTTGGGTATTATCACAAATGGGGCGAGCATATTACGAGCAAGCCGCTTACGCTGAAGCTGAAGTACAATATAAACGGATTCGTCAGATGTCGCCCACACGATACGTGGATATGGAGATATATTCCACAATTTTGTGGCACCTCAAGCGTGAGACTGACCTATCATTTCTGGCCCATGAGCTGATTGATGCATCATGGCAATCACCAGAAGCGTGGTGCGCTATTGGTAATGCATGGTCTTTGTCCCGTGATCATGAGCAAGCTCTTCGATGTTTCAAGCGTGCTACCCAACTCAACCCTAAATTTGCATATGCATTTACACTCCAAGGCCATGAACATGTTGCAAATGAGGAGTATGACAAAGCTCTTGTTTCCTATCGACAAGGTATTGCGGCTGATTCACGGCATTACAATGCTTGGTATGGTGTTGGGCGAGTATACGAAAAACAGGGACAATACGACAAAGCATTGGGATCATTTAACAGGGCATCAAAAATCAATCCTACGAATGCAGTCCTCATTTGTTGTATTGGAACAGTGCTCGAAAAGCAGAAGCAACCACGATTGGCATTGGACAGGTTCACCAAAGCAACAGAGCTAGCACCCAGATCAGCATTGACAAGATTCAAAAAAGCTCGAGCACTTATGGCATTGGGAGATATGGATACTGCTTTGAAAGAATTGATGATTTTGAAAGATCTGGCACCTGATGAAGCCATGGTGCATTTCCTTCTAGGTAGATTGTACAAAAACTTGGGAGAAAAGGGGGCGGCTGTTAGGCATTTTACCATTGCTCTCAATTTGGATCCAAAGGTAACTTGACTCATGATATTTGAATTGCTCATGCTAATAAGTCTCCAGGCCAGCCAACAAATCAAAGAAGCAATTGAAAGCTTGGAAGACGAAGATGAAGAAGACGAGTCGAGCATGATGCCATGATGAAAGCCTCGATCTTTCCCAAAACCTGCGCAAAACATGGCTCATCCCACCCCCGAGAAGTATAGACTTATTATTATCATGACACCCAACATACAATACATGTCGGGCAGGTCCCATTCCATACCGGCATCATTACGCCAGACATATGATCCGCACATGATGTTACGATAGCGACGGAAGAAGCATTTGCATAGGAAGGCGTTTTATGGTATGTGACTGGCGGCATGGCGTTTTAGCGCTTCTGTACCTCAGTTACAAAACACTCATAGTGGTGTTGTTTGTATAGAGGCTATGCGTGATTCATAACTTCTCATTCATCTGTAACGTGGAAGATGAAGGATTGTAGTCTTGAACAATGAAGACATGCAAACTCCAGCGTCAGCTCTCCAAGCTTTTCATGCAAAGGTGTGTGTAAATTAAATTCGATAATGGCGACTCAATTAATTGAATTTGTGGTTTCGCACCGGGCGTTTAACCCGGAGTTGTCTAGCTCTTGATATACTCCTGTCATTGGTGCCCATCTCCCTTCCATAACATTACTGTATTGTATTCATCTGGTTGCCTCACCAACCAGGGCTAAACAGAGAGAGTGGGTTAAACATTCTACTGGTTGGTCATCTACTGTTGTAATAATACACTCGTGTGTTTCCTTAAGCAAGTCAAAGCTTCATCGGATGAATCTTAATTGACGGAATTATTTTCGTGAAACCTTTTTCAAACTTTCGGATTTAATTTTGAATTTCATCTTTCAGATTTATTAGTAGACCATACTGGAAGAAGAAGGTCGTATGTCATACGTGGGCTCCACCACAGCTACGAAAAACGTGCCTGCAAATGTAGAATCTTGCTACCTTTCAGTCTATGAATCATACAATTCGTCTTGAACTGGATGCTACAAGATATTGATCGAATCATATCCTAGCCGACCATAGGTAACTTTAGTTGCACGCAGAAGCCTGAGCATCTCTGAGCAATCGAACCACCAAGTGAGCTTCCCCACTTTATGACACCTCTGAAGCTTGTTCCAACCAACAACAAGCAAGTGGTACATTAGAAACCTGACAACATGTAGAGCGAGCATTTGAGAACTACCTTCAGTTGAGAGCAAAAACCTGTACTAAATCCTTTTCGAGCATGGTCAACATGCTTGGAGCCTTCTGGCTGCTATTTGGACTTACTCGCATTACTACCGTGTCGTGCGAACCCTCAAAGGCCATCCATGCGAATTATGCTGTTGAACAGAAGCTCTCTGTAAGATACCTTCAATCCAAAGACCGCCAGTAGTTTTACTGATTGTAAGTAGAGGACCACAATATCAGTCAATAGCCAGGTGGACCAGGCTGATATAGATCCTACGCGCCTGTACCCTGCACGCTACCTCTCTGTCCCCATAGATCACTTCCACAATGAATCGAAGTATGAGCCACATACCAACGATACTTTCGAGTTAAGATATTGGTTTGACTCTACATACTACAAGCCAGGTGGACCTGTCATCGTGCTACAATCCGGGGAAACCAGTGGTGTCGGACGGTTGAAGTTCTTGCAGAAGGGTATCGTATATCAGTTGATAAAGGCCACTGGAGGTCTGGGTGTGATTCTTGAACATAGATTCTATGGCAAGAGCATGCCTATGAAGGACTTGTCGACTGAGAGTTTAAGATTCTTGACTTTCGACCAATCTCTAGCCGACGAGGCATATTTTGCGAGTAACGTTAGATTTGAGGGTTTGGAAAACTTAGATTTGACAGCTCCGAATACACCTTGGATTGCGTACGGGGGTAGCTATGCTGGTGCATTCGTCGCGGTTCTTAGGAAGGTGTATCCTGATGTGTTCTGGGGTAGTTCATTTCTTCAGCCTCTTAGTTAACTAGAGCTAACGCTACGAATAGGTGCAATCTCCTCCAGCGGAGTCATCATGGCGATTCATGATTACTGGCAATACTGGGAACCCATTAGAGTATACGGCGAGCCAAAGTGCATTGAAAATGTACAGAAGATTACGAATATGGCTGACAACATTTTTATCAAGCTAAATAATACCGACACTAATGCCGAGCTTAAGGAAGCATTTGGGCTTCCCAATGTTACACATGCTGATGATTTTATGGCAACAGTTGCTGGCGGCGTCACCTCATGGCAAGGGCAGAATTGGGATCCTAAACAGAATGATCCATCATTTGATATTTTCTGTAGTAACATCACCAATGATGCAGTCTTATATCCACAGACCGAGGGTCTCAAAGGAACAGTGCAGAGACTTCTCAAAAAAGGAGGCTATAAGTCCGAAATCTCAGCTTTGACCACGCCATTGCTTAATTGGATAGGCTGGCTCAACCAGACGACAATTGTCCGGTGCAAAGCAACCCAAGAGCAATGCTTTGGTCAGCGAAACACAACCTTCTATCAGCAAGATGATATCAAACAGGAGTGGAGAGCATGGCCATATCAGGTAAATGTAATCCTTTATATCTATGTACTAAACTAATTTGACAGTTTTGCACTGAATGGGGTTACCTCCAAACAGGATCAGGAGTTCCCGCAGATATCCTCCCTCTGGTATCTCGCCTCAGTACCCTGGAGCACAATTCTATAGTCTGTGCCGAGTCATTCAACATTACTACGCCTCCGGATGTGAATACCATCAACAAACATGGGGGGTTCAATCTATCATATCCACGTTTGGCTATGATTGATGGAGACCGTGATCCATGGCGCCCTGCTACTGCGCATGCCTCTCCTTTCATTGAGACAGCCACCAATCGAACTAATACTATCAGCGAGCCATTCATACTGATCGAGAATGCCGTACATCATTTTGACGAAAACGGACTTTTCCCTAATCAGACAGTAGACACGCTTCCTAATATTTTGCCACCGCAGCCTGTAAGAGACACTCAAGCAGAGATATTGAAGTTCGTGCAAGGGTGGATGCTAGAGTGGAGGCTACAAAAAGCAAGTAATCAAAATTTTGTTCAAGCGCCAATGCATTATTAAGACCATCAATATGAAGTAATACTAGGACAATAAATAATTATGTTCATTACCTTTGATCAGAACTATGAGGAAGTCTTTAATTAAAAAAATTAAAAAATTTTTTAAAAAAAAAAAAAAAAAAAAAAAAAAAAAAAAAAAAACAACAACCCCATTCTCACAATGCAATCTACTACACATACTCATAGCAAAGATATCCACCACCAATATCCATCACATCACGTATTGTCGCATTTGGCATCACGCCCAATGCACTCAACACATGATCGAGCGTGGTAATATTTCCTGGATCGCCCGTAAATGGGGTTATCGTGAAATTACCATCCCCAACCACTCCACCATTACCGCCGGGGACATCAAACAGGGTCGTATTGGGCGGTTGCTGATTACTCCCCGATATATCGTAGAGACGTGAACTCAGATTCTTGGCTTGCCAATCCCACCATACTTTGTCGAGCCACGTATGGTGGAGGTAGAATACTGGATCTCCCGGAGATGAAATTGGGTTAGCCATCTAATGAAGTTAATATGAAAGTGCTAGTCTTGAACGGAAGCTCGTAGAGAAGCATACCTCTCCGCCAGTGCCGACATGGCCTCCAATGTGCGGTTGCGTTTGGATGCAAGGCCACGCTTCCTCAAATGTGTCGAAGACATCGCATTTGTCGACTTCCGCCTGAGAAGAACCCAAACTGATCTGATCACTGATGGCACGTTCTATACAGTGATCGGTCACAAGATAGCCGGGACCGAGAGAATTGGTATAATTGGCGAAAGGTCCGGTGGTGATGCAACTATCTGGACCGCTGCCATCTCCGCCGAAACCTGCGATAGAATCGAACACAACTGAGGACGAAAAGTTACCAGCATCTCTGGGCTCGTCCCAATACCTGTATGTGTTAGCCGTGTCTACAACATAATTTGACAAACAGAGAAACATTCTGACTTACGGCTGGAACCCTTTATACCCGCAATCCGTCCTCAAAATCTCTTCATGCACATGCATCAGATAGCGGTGATACGGCAAAAAGCCGCCGACGAAATGGTTCCATGCTGCCTGGATCTACTTGGTATATCAATATATGTTCTAAGGGGACGGATTCAAGAGCCAATTTCGCGTACTGCTCGGCTCCTCGGATTTAGTGAGGAGCAAGGTGGAATATACTGACCTGATGGCCTGCTTGCAACTCATCAAAGACACTATTGCAACTCTTCAATCCGGCTTTGGGAGGTAGTCTCATTAGACACAGCTCAGCGTTGATATATTCTTGCTTTTCACCGTCCGACAGCGAATGCCTATTAAAGACATTTAATGTCAGTAAAGCTTCTCTATTGTTAGACCTTGAACTTTGTCTACGCACCATGCTCGTCGTTGGCCCCTTTGAAGGCATGTGAAGCCGCTACTCAAGACGGGCAGTGCCAAAGTGGCAACGAGGAGGCGTATGGTTACCATAGTAGAAGAGGTGAGGCGAGCATGGGAGAGATGGATGAGTGAGGAATACTGGTCCTCCCTTCCATTCACTTATGTACAACTCCGATCTTGACCTATCCAAACGCACTGAGCCTTCAAAAACATCAAAGATCATCCCAAAAATCTCGCCGCGTAATACCCATACCTTGGCCGATCTGCCTGAGAATGCGTAATCGCAATTGTTGTTGAGATTTAGGATGAAGTCACACTGAGCTGCAGAATGCAGCCAAGAGGTATGGATGATTAGTTTAGTTGCTTCTCAATTTGAAAGTTCATAGCTTACAATCCATGTGCCGATATAGGCTCTTGACAGGCTGGAAAACTATGGAATATATATGGATCGACGAGTAGCCTTCAAGGCTTTGCAGTCACTCCATTATTGCATAGTAGCTTATGAGTCTTCTACCAGAAGAAGAACAAACAGACCGACGCACTTGCCACAAGATATGATATCTCGATTACAGTATACATACGTACCAGTAACTCGTTTCCTGTTTTGTATCGATGGAAAAGAAGCTGTCGGGCCGGCCCGTAAGTGGTGACAAGGTAGTAGCAGAGAGCCATACTTAGTCAGGTACAAAGGGCCTTAAGAGTCGCGATATACAATACCAGTGTCAGGTGATGCTATACGTCGGGGTAAAGACAAGTTGCTTTGACCTAAGAGTTGGAATGCCGGGGTCGAGAAAAGGGGTTAAGCGAGCTAGATCTGCAAAACGACACGCAAAACGACACGCGTATCCTCCCTCCGCTCACAGCACATTTCTTGGCGAAAGGAGCACCTACTTCACCCACGACATCAAGCAAATCCGTTCTTACTGATTGGCTATCATGATAGATTTGTTGACGGATACATAAATTTGCCAAGACAGGCCTCATTAGCGAAGACGTGGCTGCGATCAAAGTGCAAGACATTCAGACTAGACTGGGAGAATGAAGTTTTTAAAAGAATTGGTCGCCCTCAGTGGTAGTAAGACACGCAATTAATCTTCAGTCCATTAAGCTTTATCGGATTTCCAAGCTCTTTAGCCACATAACTCCTAGCCTGTCCACCATGCGCTTCCTCCTCCCCAGCTTCCTTTCCATCCTCCTATCTTCCTCCACTATTTTGGCGCACCCAGGCGATGACCACGCCGAAGAAGCAGCCGCCCTCCGCTCTTTCCTCGCTAACTCCAGCAAGAGAGACCTCAGCCACTGTGATTCTCACCTCCGCGCTCGCGGTCACACCGAGCGCCAAATTGCTCGTCGCCACGAACTTGCACGCTCCCTCAGAATCAGCGAAGGGCTGGACAAGCGAGCCCTGAGCGACATCAACAAGAGCCATCATTCGGACGATCACTATACGTTGTGGACGCCCAGCGAGGTCTTGTTTTCCGCGAATAACTCTTGTGTTCTTAGCCCTGAGACGATTGAGGGGCCGTATTGTAAGTAGAATGGACTTGGTGGATGCAGTGGAGTAAGACCAGGATGCGTGCTGACCGAGACGGAATAGACGTTGGAGGCGAATTTGTCAGGAATGGCCTAACAGATGCACAGAAGGGTGTTCCACTGTTTGTTCAGACGCAAGTCATCGATATTGAGACATGCGAGCCTGTAGATGATATCTTTGTTGAGATTTGGAGTGAGTCAACAGCAACAGCCACTCACAAGTCTTTTTCTGTGCCCGAATAACCATCCACTACAGGCTGCAATGCAACAGGTGTCTACTCAGGCGTTACTTCCACTGGCAACGGCAACAGTAATGACACCTCGAACCTTAACGCTACCTTCCTCCGCGGTATCCAACCTACAGACTCAGACGGCGTCTCGCTCTTCAAAACGATCTTCCCAGGCCACTACAGCGGCCGTACAACACACATCCACACCATGGTGCACACAAACGCGACTGTCCTCCCTAATGGCACGATCATGAACAGCGCTGCCTCGCATGTTGGCCAGATATATATTGACCAAGACCTCATCTACGAGGTCGAAGCCCTATCCCCTTACACGGAGAACCAGCAGGTGCTTACGACAAACGCGGAAGATATTCTGCTGCCGACAAGCGCGAATAGCAGTGATCCGGTGATGGAGTGGGTATATCTTGGGGATAGCGTGAAGGATGGCGTGCTGGCCTGGTTGGCCTTTGGCGTTAATCGGAGTTTCGTGAGGGAAGTGTCGGTCGCATCGTTTTATTACGAGGGTGGAGGGATTGTGAATCCTAATGCGACGTTACCACAAGCACCTCCGTCATAGAGGCGTGTTGTTGAAAATGCTTGTCCGCGAGCGTTCCGAAGGGTATTGGATTCGGCAGGTCAGGATGGAGCCTAGCGGCGGCTTCTCAGTTCTAACCATTGTGTGCACAGCCTCAGCACGAAATTTGAGATATAACAGGATAATACCATTTCTCTGATGTCCTGCACGATATCTTCGGGATGTGTCCAAGATTATGTCCTTCTCCTTTGCATTATTATCATAGGATCTGTGCCTGTCAGTCTCGATCCAAGAACGATTCAATGCCAAGGCAGAACTCACCTTTGTCAATGATGAATCTTATACTCTATATCCCAATCATGTCCCGGCCTGGTTTCAGAATCTGGCAGCCTCCCCTTCCTATCCCGCATGAAAGCTTTTCACCCCTATCCCGTTCTTATTCGTATCCATCAACTTCAGCATCTCCGTCAAGATCTCGTCTTTTCGGGATTGTGGAACGTCTTTTGCAATCTCATCCTCCTTGCCGGAGTCTTTTTGACACACCCTGCCCTTTAAGTTTGTGTTCTTAGAGTACTCCTCGGAGATTATTCCACCAGAAATCTTATCCAAAAATCGTTTCAACAACTGCAAGTTCCTGCTCACCAGCCTCACTCTCAGGACCCCAACACTCTGTTTCCCCTTCGATAAATTCCCATTCACCATCAATTCTTCTCCGTGCAGCTTTAATAGATGCCCTTCTCTCGCATCGGAAAAATTGTAACCAGATTCGATGCAGCCTCTTGTGTTCAGGAATCTCACCACTCTCATTTTGGTTTTCATCAAAGGCCGGCAGATTCTCCTCTTCCTTTTCCATGACAAATCGTGCAATGGCAGCCATACTTACTCCATCCCATACACCTTCTCGCCCTGCTTGCTCGAGTAATGCAATGGCTCGTCTCCGGATGCTGCGGTCGCGGCATCTGAGCGCGAGAAAATGGAGGGGCTGAATCGTACCAATGTCAAATGCTACTCGCATCCCACCATGACAATTCTTCTCGGCCGAGAACTCCATGGCGGCTGTCGCAAGCTCGAGAATATGTAAAAATTGAGGAGTATAGTGATCATAAGATGTCTGGTACATGTTGTGGTATGTTTGGATAAAGATCCAAGAGGTAAGATGAGATATACGTAAGGTAGTAGCATTGGCATGGTCTTGTGGCTTAAAACGAATCGAATTGACAGCTGCAAAGGGTTCGAATTTGGAAGACCAGCTATCCAGAAGATTAGTGATATGCAGAACTTGATCCGCCAGCCATGGAGGAAGTGGCAACTCAGGAAGCGTCCTGTAGGGAACTACAATATGATCGGGGTCTGGCGATATGAAGGAGAACATGAGTGCGGTTATGGCATCCAGAACCTCCCGTGCCTCGAGCAGGACAGTGAACGTTGCTGGAACCACAGGGGGTATTAAAGCGTTTGCTACATAATCGGTCGAGAATGTGGACGCTTGGATATCAATACGGGTGAATGTACGCAAGATATGATTTAACCCATCGGAACGTCTCGCTACCAAGCTGGAGGGCGAAATGGATTTCAGAATGCGAGTTCCAGCATCGATGTGCATAACTGCGCCCGAGTCGTTACCTCTAAATACCTCAAAGCTCATAAATAGAACACTTGCCACGCAAGCTAATTCAAAACTTGCTGAATTATTCGCAAGGCTTGTCGCAAGCAGCTCGATTGCCTTTGTATAGTTGGCGAAAGCATTTTTTCGGATGGATACTCCCTCATATGAGTGAGTTCCTAACGCTGGGAAAGCGAGGGATCTATGCATAGCTGCCACTGCTGCTGCTCCATGCCGGACGCAACCTTCAGTGATGATTTGTTGCAGAACTAAATTCTCCCATATATCATCTTTGGAGAACTCAGAAAAGCTTTGGATACAGACATTGCGGAAGTAGTCCAGGTTTTGGACTTCAAACGATGCGCCTGGAACAAGTGCTTTGCTGGGTTGTCCACTAGTAGGACTCTGATAGATCTGTACGGAAAGAGTTTTGCTACTGATAGGATTTGTCTCGCTGAAGTCGCATATTCTAGATGTGCTCGTACATTGTGTACATGAAGGCTTGTTTTCGTCACATTTTTCATGTCGAACCTTGCACGTTCGGCATCCTCTCCGTGATTTCGGCGCACTTCGCCTAGTTCTCTTGACTTTAAGCTCTGATCCCTTGATCACAGGGCTGACTTTGGGTCGTTGGGCTATTGAAACCATTGCTTAGGAGAGGATTTATCAGCATCGACCCCAAACACAGTAGAGACAGACAACGGGGAATTGTTCTAGTGTTGTGGTACCTAATTGGCTATATACTGCAACACATCGGTGGAACTGCCTAAAGATGACAAGAAAGAGACTAGGTTTAAAATCCGCACCCAATACCGTAGAGGCTTTCGGGATGTATCTGAGGGGAAGAACAATAAGAAGGGGATGGTTTAAAGAGATCGAAAGTCGTTGGGAGATAGCAATGAAGCAGTTGATCCCCGAATACGTAATGTGGAGAATGCTAATAAGTGGATATGATGTATACGGAGTTTGGGAGGAGTTGATTGGCCAATCCGTATTTACTAGTTTTAAGCTTTTCTCGCTTAGAGATCGCTGTAACCTGTTACCTTCTGGTCGGGTGTGGCTCGTTCTGTCACTCGAAACACCACTAAACCCATCGTAACAATATAATTCAAAAATATTTATATGGCTGTTATAAGGTATTCGGTCTCATTTTAACACTTACGGAACTGCATTCAAAATAGTGCAGTAAATTTAGGATCGTCTCCTAACATTGTACCAAAATATGCACTGCCACCTCCACACCTCATTCCTAAGCCGCGTCCGATAGTCTTTGTTTTTGACTAGCTCTGCCTGCCTGTGGGGTAGATCATTTTCCTTTGGTGTTTGCACGATATTAGTCAAGGCTCCCTTGCTTCTGGAAAGCTTAAGTAGCAAGTAGTCAAGCGAACATGGGGAGTTATGTTGGCTATAGCACTCCATAGCTACTGGCATCGGAATTATTAGCTTGCTTCTTTCAATGTCACTAACTACGCAATATCGGCGTTAAAATTCTAAGCTTAAATCATTTTAAACCGAGGAATTCCTTTATTTTGTAGTATACACGATCAGGAAAATTTCTCTGTATTATCTGACAAACGTAGCTTGTCATAGCAAAGGGCTTACATTGGGACGCTAAGTCGAATAAATGGTCTTTGTCCGCATCATACTACTTTTTGTAAGATTAAAGCTAAGGATACACTGAAATCCCAGGCATCTGTCTCTTTAACCCAGCAGTATTAGGTTGTCGGGTTCATCTTGTATTAAATTAAATGGATACAGAGCTTCTGTCCGAAAGAGAGGTAGTGTCTAAAGGTAGCAGCTCTATACATGTTCCTATGCTTAGCTTCAGAACTCAATCATCCGCCTGCCTAGTATTACTTTACAATGTCGAGAAATTCGCCATCCTAATGAAAACCCGACTTTGGTGACTTTATCGATGAATGAGATTTATAAAGTGTTTAAAGCAAAAAGGCCTTCGATGGAGCTTTTCTTCAAGATATAGCATATTGATCACCGCCAATCTGTTCTTTGTTACCTTTGTGATGAATGTCACTAATATTATAGGCTCACAACCACAGTAAAATACGCATGAGTAAAGTGAGGGAACCCCATTCACTGCTCGGTACACGGATATGTTGTAGCTCCCCAAAAGGAGATTCGATTAGAACGGATCATGCATAAAGTTCAAAAAAGTGAAATGAGATGGATTGCTCTTTGTGATGGCACGCTCCTCCATAGCTAGGACTAGAGATCATGATTTCACCCTCAGAACACAAAATTAATATTTCTAGTCCTAATCAATTGATGTCCTTTCAATTGTACCAATCACTCAGAAACCCATGTTTGTGACAGATCTCTCCGGTAGAAATTCCACCACATTCTAACTCTCGGTTTCTCCAATCTTTCGCTTCTTGCGTGGAGTCTGAACAGCGAGTTGTGTGACCTCCTCCTCAGAGTGGCCACCAAGATCGGCATCTGTAAAGATAGTAAGCACAATATCTCAACGCGGTCTGGCAGCCCGTTACGAAACATTCCAAATCCAAGGATATGGAAGAGTCAATGCTTATTGGCATTAAGAGATTGGCCAATTGAGTAAAGGAAGAATACTGACCATTGTCATCTAGTTGACGCTTGAGACCATCCTTCTTATTATCCTTATCCTCCTTTGACGCGGAGGGTCCACCACAATCGCCTCCATCTCCAGCTCCAGAGGTAGTGGCAGCGGCATCGATCATCTTACCAGTTTCCCAGTCAACTCGTTGGATGAAGCGGTTCCAGCGCATGCGAGCAGAATCAGGTTTTCCGGAACCTAGGTAGACAGCGAGACCAGCAAAGTCAATCTTGAGCTTTCCGTTGGATTTACCGTCTGGAAGGAGCTGGTGGATGACACCAATGACGAGTTGTAGGTCGGCATCAGCCTTGATGGTGTTGGGCTTTGGAGGCATTGTGGCTGTTGATGGATGGAGCGATGACACTAAAAGTGTTGTGGTTGACAGTGATGTATCGTTTGTGGATTATAATTGTTTACGTGATAAAGTAAATGTTCGCCAGTTGTTAGGAACGTGTACGGGAAGATTGCTTGTGTGTTAGGAAAGCAAAATGGGGGCTTTTTGTAATTGAGATTTATTTATACAGAGACGTTGCTAGTGACCCAAATAGGAAATCTTTTTCGACATTGAATAGGAAAACACACTTCTATTGAATTCCTTAAGATGCTCATTCTTACCATTGATTAATTACAAGAGGTAAATCTTCGGGATTACAGCAGCCGTGTTAATTAGAATAAGAAGACGTGGGATCTACAATTTGTAAATGCTATTGGAGTACCCTCCATAGAATCATAATGTTAAATCAAGAATTCACAGTAGACAGTAAACAGTTGTTGATCAAAATTATTAGTTCTTCTCTATCCTGTGGTTGCTGCACTTGCATATGTGCAATACAATACAATTTGACGCAAAGTCTGGCCAGCAATCAAGAGTTCATTCAAGCCGGTGTTAGTTCTAGAGACTATTTTGTTCCTAAGAGACAGCTAGAAAAAAGAACAGCATGCTAAATTGTATTTTTGCACAGTTACTAATGGCGACACGTAGACCGCAACAATGGTGTTATCCAGGGGCCCGAAGCGAGCCCCTTTGTTAGGCTAATTTTCGGCTTTACTTTCTCTGAGAGGTTGACATTTATGATTCACTTCTTCAGAGGTGAAAACTGTTGATGTATCTCCTGAAAAGTAGCAGTAGGCACAGTTCTTGGCCATATTTGCGACTGGTTTACTCAAAAATATCTTGGATTTGGGACACCTCTTGACAACTACTAAATTATGTTTTTCACAAGACTAGACCGTCCATCTATTATAACGCTTTTATTTAAAGCATCATTAATAGTGCCAATGTTATTCAGTTGTAATATCAATAAAATCATCTGAGGCTGCTTCCTTCCTCTCTATTACCTTCCGCCGTCGGCCTATTGGAACATTTCCGCCAAGGTTAACACCCCAGGTCGTGCGGTTTCAGGATTAACTACTCCAGGGAGTTACCAGCAAAAACAATCGGCACTCAAAGAACGCACCTATCGGAACCCGAGACGAGAGGGAATGACGACTATTTAATCGGCACTAGAATTTTTAAAGCTTTTTGGCACATTTAACCGTGCATTAAGCCTGGCTTTCTCCCCACACTCCGCTGTTCCGAAGAAGGGCACATCCCGCAGACCGAGGGGTAATCAAGTCTATATCACCAGTGGTTGGCGTGAAACACCTTACAACGAGTTGTTATTGCAGTCCTAGTGCATCAAATCATATATGTATTACGCGTTGGCAGTACTTCATCCTAGTAAATAAAGATTCATATTCATACACGTGAGGTACATAATCTCCTTAAAATGCTTGGCTAGGATAAAGTCTGGGGATTTTGGCAAAAGAACTTGAAATAATCTTTAGCAAAAGGTATAAATTCAATAGGTCCCAAAGCTAGTCAAGAAATTGTCTTCATATTATTCACCGTTAACGTTCAAGATGCATAATCCACTTTACTTCCTTGCAGCAGTCCTACCTGCCATCCAAGCATCACCACTTCTGCAAAGTCGTGCTGGCCCTGCTGCAGGTACCGTCATTACAAGGTGCAACTCTGCGAACCAAATTGCCCTCACTTTTGACGATGGACCTTACAACTATGAAGCTAGTCTAGTGCAAAAGCTCAATGCTGCTGGTGCCAAAGCTACCTTCTTCGTAACGGGAACTCTGTACGGATGTATCTATTCGCAAAGAAATACCCTCAAGGCCACCTATGATGCCGGCCACCAGATTGCCAGTCACACTTGGAGTAAGTGATAATAAGTTACCGTGAGCGTACTTCATTGCTAACTATGTTAACAGCTCATGCTAATTTGGCAAACTTGGGTGCCTCCCAGATTACCACGGAAATCACCAAGCTGGAGCAAGCGTTTTCCAATATCCTCGGCGTCAAGCCCACCTACATGCGACCACCGAACGGCGCCACTGGCGGCAATACAGTTTCGACTCTGCGCGGTCTCGGCTACCGAATTGTTACCTGGGACGTTGACTCTGGAGACTGGAACAATCAATCCCCATCATCCAGCCTAAGCACGCTGACCAATGCTGGAACATCCAATGGACATATCATTCTCATGCACGAGACGGTGGCGAGCACTCCTAGCCAGTTGGCCGATATGGTGATCAACTATGCCAAGAGCAAGAACTTGAAGATGGTGACAGTTGCTGAATGCGTCGGTGATGCTGGTGGAGCATATACCACGGCGGTTCCTGCCAATGGCGCTAATAGCTGCTAGTTGATTTCGTGTAGATGAGAAGAAGTACTTGCGTAAATGAGTGTGGTGTATATAGCGATGAGAGACCTTCTTGTACAAACTTCTTTTAGCTTGCACATAAACCTAAATGACACAAGGGTATTGAAACCCGTTTCTCAACCCCTCTCGCAACCTGTGACTCATTCCTAGTCTATTTTCAAAGGCGTACCCTTGAAGGTGCTGGCTCATACTTAGCCAGGCACCAGATAGAGATCCGCGGAGTGTGAGAGATGGAGATCTCAAAATCCATATTCCTGATTCAGTTGAGGAACCAATGCATTTTTGAAAGTTCATTAGAAATATCAATTATGGCTAGGTAATATCTTAACCTAATAGGTGACTATGATCACCGAATCATGAATTTTTCAAATTAAGACACCTTCCCGGAACTCCTTATATGCCCATGCTCTATTTGCTTTTGCCCAAGTCCGTGTCCTAGCCCATCCATAAATGCAACCCCGGTCGGTCACCCATTCCCTATAAGTTCCTGCTTTTAAATTTTTAGCACCACCTATGTAGGTGAGTTGATATCTGATCGATCATCATAAAATGTATTCCAGGGGCTGAGTGGGCTCATGGGACTAGGAAGGCGCGGACTTCCCGTCCTTGTATTTACTGTCCTCTGACTACCGCAAGACGACAGCCCAGGGCTAAGACCTTGTCGACTAGCTTCATCGTCAAGCTCCATAATGCTGTTTGGGTAACTACCCGCAAGCTCAAACCTGTTGATTGATTCACCTCCTATTTCCGGCGTTCTTGCAGCTCTCATGGCTTTCTTAGCGGTAGAGTAATCCCGAGATGCACGATTGTCGTGATCAGGTAGCTGATGTACGCTATGATGAATGCTTAGTGCATCATTTGCTGTGGTGGGAAGTTCAATTCTTGGAACAGCAGGTACAAAATGGCCATGAAGAGGATCCTCGTGAATTTTTTTATATATTGGTGCTGGGGAAGGGAGAGACTGCAGAGATTGTGCGTCGAGTGATTTGTCTGAAACCTCGGCGTGGTCGACATGAGTGAGGTTGATATGTTCAGTAGGAACCACAGATGTTCGGCTTTTACTCCTCCGACGCATTAAGAAAAATGCTACGACTGCCAACAGAATGACGAAGGAAACCGATGCAATTACAATCGCGGCAATGACGCCAGCGGATAGCTTCTTGGACTCCGAGGTGGTTTTATCATCTACTACAGTTGAGTTTGACAATTTATTACCCAAAAAGTCAGCTGAAACTATAGATACTATGTTCGGAGTTGCACCGTCGTTCCAGAGACATTGGCTAACAGTGAAATTGTTTTGTTCATAGTTAACAGTCAAATAACTGTTTGTTGTCAGACTCATTTGAGGAGGAGATACAAATTGTCGATTATTACTTACGCTTCCTGTAGAAAAGCTCTCCCTAAAGTGTTTTGACTATTATCTTTTGATTTCCGAAGAGGAAAGTGATAAGTCGTCGTATTGGATGACTTTACCAAAGGGTACGCAGCTTTCAAGGCGAATGCTTTGAAAGGAAGTACGATGTTAACGGATTGGCCGCCGGAGAGACTATTTGCTAAGGTAAACGTGACCTGAGGATCGGCTGCTCGTAGTTCAAAGTACTTTGATTCACTCATCAGATAAAGACCAGTCGCGTTATCGACAGACAACCCGAAGGCTTGCTCAAACTGGTGGCATGCTTCCTCTGGTAACCATATATTCGGGTCTGTACTCTCGATAAACGCATAGGTCGGTGTTGTGAGCAAGGGTTTTTGTATACTGCCACTGTATATAATAGATTGGATACCAACGACGAGGTCACGGTTGACATCCGGTGCAAGAGAGAACGATGCCTGGTTAGGTACGAACCTCGATGTGTCATACCCTCCAAAGATGAGTTGGGCGACCTGTCCAGCTTTGAGGCCTATGATCGATGAATATGTCAGAGAGCTTGTCCAAACCCAGGCGAATATGGACTTACGATACCTCGCCCCAGCTGTGTAACTCCAACTCAGGCTTGGGATGAGTTTTTCTGATTTCAAGGAGGTAAAGTACGATGGTGCGGAGAAATTTCCGATATCACTGTAATTCACCGGTTGCGTTCCAAGACCGAATACGCCCCTGGATCATGTTAGAGAGGTTTCTGCGCCCAAATTTTTTTGACATACATGTAAAATGGTTCAGGACTCAAAATTCTCGAAACAGTTTGATTCTTTAGTGTTGGACCATCTATAGCAAAGCCAAGTCCAACAGTTTCAAGTCCATAACTCGCGTTCTGCTTGTAACCGAGGTTTGCTTCGAATCCGCCGACCTCACTGTTGATTCTGTGAAAACGTTAACATTAGCTATCGATACAATAAGGTTAGATCTTCTAAATCAAGATTCGCTGCTGAAAATAAGGTCTAAATAGACGTACGCAAAATCTCCTTGAGCCGCCCATGTCTTAGAGGTTGTCGCATTGAAAAAGCCTCCCCGAGCCGTAGCACAATTATCTGGGACGGGATCCATAGCATAATTGGTACAGCCTTCCGGCGCAACTACTATAGTTTGGGGTGAATTTGTCGAGACTATGACCCGTATGTTTTGTGCTGGTACTCCTACTCGTAGTGCGAACGTACTCCATTCGCCATCAATGCCATCCCTTAATGTTTCTTAGTATCTTATTGTGTGGAATTGCATAACTGTGCTCACCAGTATTGACTTGGGGCTATGGCCAGTGGTGAAGGAATAGACACTGGGGGTAAAAGGGACCTGGAATCGTCCGGCGATTTCGAGGCAGAAGTGCACCAAAGAAAACCCGAAGAAAGGATCAAGACATCGTGAAAGATGTGCATCACTTCAAGTTGAGCTCATTGACGCGGGAACATGAGTATGCTGCTCTGGTAACTAACTCAATCGCAGGTAGCGGTGGTTTTGAAGGACGGGCAGGGCACAGAATGCACTCAATGATAATGAAAGAAGAGGCAAGAGTGAGAGCCAACTTGTTGGGAGGGAGTTGATCTAGAACATGTACCACGAAAGGTTAATAGGAAGTAATCTGCATGCTCCGCGCGGCAAACTACCGCTTGGATGGACAACACGTTTGCACCCTGCTATTGATTTGTTACCAGCTGCGAGCTTGCTCTGATGTGGACCACACCATAAGCAGCCAGATAGTAAGAATCCAGGGGAGACGCTTCTTTCCCGAGAACCTTGACAGGAACCTCCTACTGGCCACCCCTGCGAGGTGTTGTTGGAATTTGATTCTGTGCTGGATTTCTAGTGGCAAACAACAAGAATAGGTAGGGATATTCAATGCGCCACCCACAACTGCTTAATCCATCACCAACATCTCATCTCTTTCCGTGACGGATTTGCATTGATGCCTCATCACTCCTCTTCTGCTGATTTATCGGGACTTTGACTTGGAACACCGAGAGTTGAAACGTCAACGATGGTATCGTCGCATCGATCTTATGACTGGAAGCAACGGTGGTAGATCATCTTCTGCACAAATGATTCCTAGCCTCAGCCCGCTTGGGCATTTGGGGAAGATTCGGTGGTGAAAAGCAGCACATCAGCCAACCATAGGCGAGTGGTATGTTAATTTCTGAAAATAGAAATCGGGATATATAGAACTGATTGGACCAAGCGTGAGTTGGTTCCTGGATAGGCACATATCATGGGTGGTTGCCATGTGGTTGATGTTGCAATGGTAATGCAGCAGGGGCCGCTTGGAGCCCCTCAGAGACAGGGGAAAGATGGGATGGGCAATACGAACATGGGGCCAAACCGAATTGTAATGAGTGTATGCGATGTAGCTTGGCAATTGTAGATGATCTGTCTGCAGCTGGCTCAAGTATCTGTATGTGCACCGTTGGAAAGCCGTTGGAAGATGTAGCCGGTATTTGGGGCAGATAGGGGAAAAGGAGAAAAGAGAGCCTCATCCAGCAACTTTACTGAGATGCTTCATGGCACGCTTAGAACAATGCTGATGTAAGCATCATTTCAGGTATCTGCACGTCTTACCTCACTAACCCCGACACGTCAATTCGATCTACATTTCATTTACTTACCATAATTGTCTAAATTACACGCGAGACACTGTGGTACAGACCCAGGAGTACCTGTGGGGTTTCACCGGCGACATACAAAATCCTTTCCGGAGCACACCTTACTCAGGCTTCTTACTTATCCCAAGATTACAGATTCACTCCTCTAGATTCTGTCATGTCTTCCTTATGTTATGTTGTAAGCAGGTAAATTAGTCTTTGAACGCTTGTATACACCACCATCATCGTATGTGGCACAGTTGGGAAGTTATTTTCTTGGACTGAAGCAAGTTCGTTGAACCATCCGATACTGGGCACTTTGCTAGCGAAACCAACATCAAGCACAAAGCTCCGAGGAAGTCAAAGTCTTTACAACAGCATCCAACTTTCCAACTTGCACATCACCACGCTCTCGCATCAAGCCCGTTGTGTAAAGGATGAGAATCCATGTACTTGAAAGACAAGATCTGATTGAGGAATAATTGCGTTTTTGTGGATTAAGTTAACCAAATGTAACCCTACAAGGGGCACAGAGTAGGCAGTGCATGTTCTCCAACACCACTTCCCAATTAAAATACAACACTCCAAGTGGGATAAGTTGCCGACTTTTCACCGCAGAGGAATCATCTCCACATAAATTGAAGAATGCTGGATAAATTGGCAATCGATAGTCTAGGGTTGAGCTAGTGATTGACATATCATGCGTCAAAGTGTAGGAAAGACTTGGAAATTATTCCAACATCCAATAGTTTCAAGGGTGATGATACGCCGTGCGGCGAAGCAGTCCTCCCCGTACGTGCGATTCAGCGTGTACCGATAATCGAGAATATGCCCAAGCTATGAAGTTTGGCTTAATGAGTTTGACCCCTTGTCATTCAATCCGAATGAATAGACATAGAAGGACGATGGCACTCTGTTGGTAAATGCTAGTGGCTCTTCTATTTCACTCACTTATATCCGCCACTTCAACTCTCCAATAAATTTGTGTAGAATGTCTGACCTAATCTACGCCTACTAATTATATGACATTTTTTGCATCAATGAGCTACAGCAAAGTTCTGTCAAGTTTTATCGAGGCGTAGTCATCAATACTCCAGCTTCTCATAGTTCTCCACGCGTAATAATGCGGCTCTCATCTGCGCCAGATTCCTATTTGCTGTACAAAGTTCTACTTTTACTTGGTTCTGGGTCGCTATGTGATAGTGCTAGTAAGTGAGGACCGTTAGCTGTCCCATTAAAGTTAACTTCCTTCCTATGTGCTTGAATCTTATACTTGTTAGGAATTGAGGATAGAGCCCCCGCTTCCGTTGGGACGTCCTCTACAACAGAATTAACATTACAACCAAAAACAAATACAACAAGTTCGACTCTAGCATCGAGCTTAGATACATCAATAGTAGTTGAAGTACTTACCGCCACGATCAAACCTCTTCCGCTAGGCTCTGGAGCCACTATACTATCTGACGACCAGGCAGTCAACCTTAAAGTCAAACCTAATGACAACCAACCCCAATTATCAACTTACTTGGCTACAAATGGACCACACGATGAGGTTATTGCACCTCTTACGTATTCGGGAGATAAACCACCGGCGGGTGGCCTACCAAATAAAGGTCAACAACCAACAAAATCTGGAGCTAATTCCTCTCCTTCGAGTGTGAATTCGAAGTCTAGTTCAAGCTCTACCTCAACTAATACAGAAGATCATCGTAAACCTGGTGGTGGGCAGAATGTCAATAAACCACCAAATCCAACTACTGCACCTGCAACTACCTACACAAATGAACAAGTCACCATCACCTCAGCCCCCAATTGGGGAGATCAAAAGATACCGATAAATACGTGCACTACCTTAGTGAACAACAGAGAAATCCAGTGGATTCCATGCATGGTGTAAGTAGGAGCACTTATTACGTTAGGACTGGCTAATGATGAAGAAGTTTTGCCGGCACAGTCCAGTTGAGTTTCTTTCCGGAAGCCAAGGGCAACTTGTCTTATCCATCAACGTATTTTGACCCAGCGCTAGGGATCACTTTGTAAGTGCTATTAATCTTTTCTATCGATTGCTCTTCGAGATCTTTGGGGCATTGTTGAAAGAAAGGTTGACATCAATCACTATTTCTATTTCGATCACACTTATTGACTGTCAAACTTTAGAACCTCTCCAAGTATTTACATGGTAATCAACACCCTCACTGCGTATAATCCATGTGGGCGTGTGGGTCCTACCTATAAGGATTACATCATCTCCATGGACTTGACCGATGTGTCTACTATGAGGCCCTACCCTGATGCTACCGCGCGTGACAGACTCGGTGATCCTCGACAAATAACTTTAGCTGATCTTGCAACAAACTGTCCAAAGTTCTCCGACACTCCGCACGACCAGACTCTAATACATTCATCGGGGGCCATAATTGACGAGCACCCGATTGAAAATGACTGGAACCGATGCAATCCGCGGTTAGTTATGCCGGCTCAGATGAAGTCTGTTGGCTTGCCCTACTGGAGACACTGTGGCAATGATAATGGCCACTTTGGAATTTTTGACCCACCTGGGGCTGTTCCTCCAGTTCAAGGGATATTCCCTACGAAAGCTCCAGCGCCAGTAGTTCCAGCTCCAGTGGTGACAGCACAGCCATCTCCTACCATTTCACCATCACCACCACCGACCGCCGTTCCTGTTGCTCCAGAACCTCAACCAGAGCCAGAAAAGCCAGAGAATGTACAGCAGCCAAGCAAGCCTACTCTGGCACCCAATCCAATCGGGCAACCTCAACCTAGTCCCAGTAATCCAGAGATAGTGGCCCCAGTCAATCAAGATACCCCACCTGCGACACCAAACCAGTCTGAATCTGCTCCAGAAGGGCCAGGAAATCAGCCTTCAAATCCTCAGAATCCAGTTGATCAACCAGGAGATGTAGCAGCTCAAGAACCGAGCGTCATTGCCATCATCGGTACCAACACTATCAATGCAGGATCTTCTGGCATCGTCCTTCCAGGAACACCACTCGCCAGTGTTGGAGCAGTTGCCACCTTGACAGATAGTAACAATAATGGCGTCGTGGTCTCGGTTGCCTCGTCAGGAGTTTACGTTGGCACTGGGGCTTCAGCAAGTTTCATTGCGAGCCCAACAACTCCACCTTCGCATCAAAATAATGCCGGGGCACCAGCTCCGGTGGTGACCTACAATGGTGAAGTTATCCACGCAGTCCCAGGAGCGACAACACTCGTGATCAAAGGACAGACTCTCACCGCCGGCGGGCCCCCGGTGACTATCTCGGGAACCGATAACGTAGCAATCTTCAGTAACAATGGACTTATCATTCAATACCCAGGCGGCACAGCATCATACTTTCCCCTTCCAACAGCAGCTCCTGCCCAGCTGGAAGCTCAATTGGATGGATCTACTGTTGTTTATGAAGGCAAGACTCTTGCGGTAGGCGGGCCACCAGCATTTTTAGCAGACAATGTCGTTGCGAGCCTGGGGCCCAGCGGGTTGATAATCCAAAAGCCTAGCGGAATCGAAAGTACGATTCCCTACGCGCAGCTTACCGGCGTCGCATCAGCACCGGCGCGGAACAAAGCAGAAGAAGAGGATATAGGTGGCGCAATCGCAGACATGATAGGCATACAAGCCGCTGTACCTTCGGGAGAAGCCACATCTTCCATAGGCAGCGTTTCTGTGATAACTTCTCTGCTGAGTACCGGCGTGCCTGCAACGAGCTCAATATTGACCACCAACGTCAATGCTCCGGCCGCCGATGTTACGGGAACAGTCACGGCTGCTCTCGTTGACAAACCCACCCCGGGAAGCCCTGCGCCCGAAGTATCAACTGTTCTTCCAGGTGATGAGACGGGCGGGAACGTGAATGCGAATGCTACGGATGTACCGCAAAATTTAGAAGCAAGCTCCGGCACAAGGACAGTGATCTGGGGAGGTGGATGTATTACCATAGCTCTTGTTGTTATTTTAGGTCTGTAATGCTCATACACAGCGTTCACTGCCATTCTGGAAAAAGCTAAGATGGGAAAGCGGATTTTTTTTATAGATATCTGTATATATTTTGTTGCTTGTGAAACAAGGGTTACGGAATAACTGGCTGTAGAGCAAGGTCAATAATTGCTGCCGAATTCCCCAATAGCTTAAAGTTTAATAGATTTTACTGAAAAACACCAGGTCTCAAAAGAAATTTCAGGCACTCCAAACTTGCATTGGTGTAGATTTACTTTATCACAAGTTCCCACGGAGAGGTGTTGGTCGGGGTAAAAATAGCAAAAAAGTTCGAACATTTAATAAGTCCGAATGTGTCACCTAGATATTAGCGGCACTTGGTGTCAGAAGTAGATATAAAAAGATAGATGTAGAGATAGGCTCATACTGGTATGACATCCGTTATGTTTTCTATCAATTAGAATTGAAGGTAGATTGTGTTAACCACATTCTCTCCTATATTTCATGTTCATGAACTCATTTCATCTCTTCGTTCCATCGTTTTGGACACCTTTACAAGATACGAATTACGAAGTTTCATATCTATGCGAGGGCTTGCCATCTAAATTCAACAGTTGTAGCATCAACAGTTGTGTAAACTGGTTGCTGCACGGCTCCCGATGGCACAGCCTTTGCATAGAAAGTTGCGCTAGCAGCGTATGCCAGGTTTCCATTCAGGTTCTGAAGAGTGTCAGTTGTCTGAAGTCAAAAATTAATGGGAATCTTAGATGATCCTTACTGCGAAAAGGCCTGCAGTATTGCCAGCTGCGCAAGAGAAAACGCCTGCAACGATGTTACAGGGGCCTTTGCTGCTGGTCAATGTGAACCCATCACCTATTTGACAATTGTTAGTAATCATTGCATCATCACAAGACGATGGAAGATATACCGGAAGCAGTAGAAGTAGCAGTGTAAGTTGCACAGGTACCAGTAGTATACCATGTCCCAGCGCTAATCAGGCAGCCAGTTTTCTTAGTTCCAGCGGCTGGGTAAGCATTGAGATACCCTTTTCCAACATAGGGTAGCCCGGTAGGCGTAGCAGATGGTCCGCCGCTTGTTGTGGTACCTGTAGGAGCGGGTAGATATTTTGGGATATACTTGATTCCGGTAGCAGGACAGCTTGATTTGCTTCCATCTGGAGCGGCCGGGACAAACTCGCCAGTCTGCACGGAGCCTCGGACTTCATAGTGATACTTGGGCAAGTTAGCATGGTAAATACTGATATCTAAGGTGCGATCAAGACGTGAGGGGGCCTTATTGAGAGTTTTCGGGATTATTTAGCATAATCAGCCGATCTCCCACCGAGAGCATGACACATCTGTTGAGAGACTTCTGACTTACCCAGATCTCTGTTAATGCACCGCCACTGCAAGAGATTGTCGCCGGAAAGCCGTGCGCGGCGGCAAGGGCTGCGTTGATCTCGGCAGCCGTGTAAGTGACGGTGGTTGATGGAATAATGTTGGCGTTGGCAAGGGTCTATTGAGATCAGTTTTGGCTAGCGTAGCGCTAGGGGAAGATGGGAGCATACAGAGTAACTATTTAGTCCTTTGAAAAGTCGTACAGCGATTTCGAAGTAATCAACTACCTCTGCTTGTCCCGTATAACCTATCATATACCACCGAGTTAGCTAAGTTCTTCCTCGCACCAGTGACTAAGCATATTTCCTAACAGCAGATCGCCAGTTTGAAGATGTTTTTCAGAGGATGTTTACCATTGTAGCAGCTAGGTTCCAAGGTGCTAATACAAGTTCCATGCTTGTCCCACTCATGCTCCCAGAAGCTCTCATCATTTCCTTGATAGTCCTTCCAGTACGTATTCATATCAGCTAGCAACTCGTTCTTGCCATATGATTGCAAAATGGCAGTGATGTTCGAATACTCTCGCGAGGCATCACAGTTTGCATCATAAGTACCATCGCAATGGTCAGGCCAGAGACCATGTAGGGTCCAGAAATCACTTGGCCCTAACAATGATTAAAATCTTGCAGAAAACACCAGGGAAAGACAAGGATTTTTTACCTGTACTTGGAGCGGTATCCCAAAACTGAGTCAGAAGAAGCTGTCCACCGGGAGCGTTGAAACAGCATAAATCCTCAACAACGGTGGTATTCTGACAGCTTAGTTGCGGATTCGAGCAGCTTTTGGGAGTAGGGAAGCCAGTGCTTGTTGGTGCAGATGTGGATTCCGAGGTGCTGCTGGAAGTCGCCGTAGTAATGGTCGATGGAATACTTGTGCTTGTTTGTGCAGTTGTGGATACTGAGGTGCTGCTGGAAGTCGCAGTAGTAAGTGTTGACGGAACACTAGTGCTTGACGCAATACAGCTACAGGCACTGCTGACTCTGCCAGCAACATTTCCAGTGCATGCTGCAACCGCAAAAGATGGGACTGTATGAGTTAGTAAATTGTTGTATTTAGCAGGACGAGCGTTTTGTCAACAATCATTTGTAGTGGAGAGTTCAATGATGAATTGGGAAATAGAGAGGCAGGATAAGAACGTACTCGCAGTTGTTGCTGAAATGCTAGCAGTCGTGAAGGTCGCACAGAATTCCTGGGCGGCCTCCAATCGAGCAGGATTTCTTAACGCACGCAGGCAATTATCAGCATTGCAGCTTGCTGTCACTGCACTAGCTGACAAAAGCACTTGGGCCAAGATTGTGAAGAACGATGGCATCTTGGTGGGCTAGTAGAGTCAACTCGGAACAAAGCTGTTGATCTAACAATCGTCAGTCCTAATTCCCAGAAGCAGCGCTTTCCAACTAGGGGATTTGGGCTTTATACATTCCCCATGTCATTTTTCATGATGATCGACTGCAGAACCTCAAGGTACGATTTGCCGACACCCCAGGCTAGCCAGGCACGTTGCACGCTGATCGATAGCCATGATGTGCAGATAGATGCTTCGATTGGCGGGAAACACACTCGAAGAACTGGGAGGTGTTCGAATAGGCAGGAGGAGACAGGAAAAGGGGGGCGATGAAAAGTATCGTGTAGATTTCCATTGAAGCTCTGTAAGCCTATCGTGGCCGGCAGCTACGCCTTTGAATTGCTTTTCAAACCATGTCGTCGGGCCACGCCGAGTCAAGGATCACCACACGTGCAACGCTATTACCATTTGGGTATATAGCACTGGATGAGAGAACGTACACGCAAAGGCAGAAATACAGCACAGAAATTCAATAGTCTCATACACAGCATCAATAGTCTCTGAATTCGAGGGGGCAAACTGAATTCGTTTTGTAGGACGCGCAGCTGGAATTTTCGTGCCAAATTGATTGGGTTTCTCGAAGTTGTACACATTTGACAACCACTACCTGTCTTTTAGCTAGGAACTGTGCCGTGACGATATGCTTGACCTATTGGTAAGTTGTAGATGGAAGTGTGAGCTGTATGGATTATCTTTATATGCCCTCGCTGCGAACAGTAGATCACAAAGACTTTAGGGGACAGCCTCGCTTAACCACAGGGGGCTTGGTTCCCTGTGGAAGACCAGGCTGACTACGACAACAAACGCACCTCACTACTTTATATTGTTCATTGATAAATGGCACTGTTTGCCTCGTTTCACCGGTCCAAACGAAGAGCTTCTTACTCAGAATTAAAATTAGGTTGACATTCTGATCATTATGTCACGTTGAAGGAACATACCCTTTATTGGATTGCTGCCGAGCTCGTGGATAAGGGCATACTTACCGTAAGTGAATCCAAGGTAATTGCGTATCTGACTAAGATCCAGATACTAGTACTATAGGCTATCAAGTTTGTTTAGAGTAATCAAGCTTCCATTATGTTTCCTTCGTAAGTCTTCATGATGACAACCCGTGTGATTGGTTTGTAGTGGAGGTGACACGTGATACCATTGTAATGACATAAAATCATCCCATTCTGAATCCCATCAGCGTTGACTAGATCTAACATTGTGAGAATGAAGAATCGTGACAAACAGCCAGCAAAGTTGTCCTCTGACAACGAATATTACGACCTTGGGTCATATCATCGTTCAGTGAGCACCGATAATAAACTCGCGCAAAAATGGTTCGATCGTGGTCTAATATGGACCTATGCATTCAACCATGAGGAGGCAGCCACTTGCTTTGAAAACGCCATTGACAATGACCCAGATTGCGCGATGGCTTATTGGGGGCTCGCGTATTCACTAGGTCCTAACTATAACAAATCGTGGGATGCATTCGACGACGAGGACCAAACCAAGAGCTTACAACGAACTCATCATGCTGCTACCGAAGCCAAAGCAAAATGTTCCAAAGCATCACTGCCCGAGCGCGCACTCATTGATGCCCTCCAGTTTCGATATCCACAGGAAACTCCTGCAAAAGATTTCTCGATCTGGAATTTGCGATACGCACAGGCTATGGGGTCGGTTTATGAAGACTTTCCGGATGACTTGGACATTGCTGCTTTATATGTTGATTCATTGATGAGTCTTACACCCTGGAAGCTCTGGGATTTGCCCACTGGAAAACCTGCCGAAGGAGCCCGAACCATTGAGGCAAAGGGTGTTCTCGATAGAGCCTTATCCACAGAGATCGGGCGTACTCATCCAGGCTTGTTGCACCTATACATCCATCTCATGGAAATGTCCAGTACTCCAGAAGCCGGTCTAACAGTAGCGGATCATCTCCGTGGTCTTGTCCCTGACTCTGGGCACTTAAACCATATGCCCACGCACCTTGACATTCAGTGCGGAGACTATCGGCGCACAATTGCCTCTAACTCTGATGCCATCAAAGCCGACGAGAAATTTCTTGCCCATAGAGGCCCGATTAATTTTTACACTTTGTATCGAATACATAACTATCATTTCTGTATATATGCTGCTATGTTCTCTGGCCAGTCGGAGATCGCACTTCAAAGAGTGACAGAACTCGAAGAGTCATTTTCGGACAATCTGCTTCACACACAATCCCCACCCATGGCAGACTACTTAGAGGCTTTCAGGGGGATGCGTGTACACGTACTCATTCGGTTTGGTCTATGGCAAGAACTGAAAGATCTACCTCTACCTAGTAACCCTGAGTTGTACTGCATGACCACGGCATTGATTCGCTATGGGAAAGGCATCGCACTGGCGGCAACTGGCCTAGTCAACAAAGCCATAGACGAACGTAAACTTTTCCATGAAGCTGTCAAAAGAGTTCCGGAATCTCGCTCCATGTTCAATAATAGTTGTAGCGACATACTGGAGATTGCCGCGGCAATGCTTGATGGCGAGATTTCATATCGGGAGGGTAACTTCGATGCCGCATTTGAAAGTCTAAGACAATCTATTAATCTCGCAGATAATCTTCATTATGATGAACCGTGGGGCTGGATGCAACCACCACGACATGCATACGGCGCACTTTTGCTTGAGCAAGGACACATCGAAGAAGCGGCGGCCGCTTATAGTGCCGATCTTGGGATGGATGAATCTTTACCGCGTGCTCTTCGACATCTCAACAACGTATGGGCTTTGCATGGATATCATGAATGCTTGGTGAAGCTGGGTCGTGATGCGGAGGCGAAGATACTTGCGCCGCAGTTGACATTGGCACTTGCCATTGCGGATGTACCAATTCGTTCCTCTTGTCTATGTAGGCTAGAGACATCTACTTGAATATAAAACTAGAAATCCTCTATTCCTTCTAAGGGCAAATCGTGTTGGACCAATGCAATTCGTCAAGTGTAATATGCTTCTGAAAAAAATCTCAACATAGAGGAAAACAATAATTCAAATAGCCGTTTTTTTTGGAAGGACAAACACTTAGAATAGAGATGGACAGAATTTCCTGAAAGCCTTTAGATGACTGATTGGATCAAAGAGAGCATGATGTTTGCACAGTAGTTACTTTAGCTTAAGATCGCATAGCAAGCTGGATAGGCTTGGACTAAAGAATACGCTTTAGTAAGCGTCAGATACAACTAGTCGCTAAGGAAGAATGGTCCATAACCCATCAAAAAAAGGCGGCTTTTGCACAAGTAAATCAGTTTCACATATCAGAAAAAAAAACAGATCAGAACTCCTGAGCAGCATATAGTTCAATGCCATCCGTCTTGTATTAATAATACCTTATGAGGCTAGGGGGAACGCGGGAAATGGGGTATACATCAACTCCAGTGCTTCTGATATTATGGAACGGCTCGAGTGCTAGAAAAGTACAATTGGGACTATCTAGTCACTTTATTCTACCATCAATTAAATTACTAATTACAGAGAAGATTATTGACAAAAAACCCGAGAGCCTGTCATAGACGCATATCTAAAACTATCCCTCTATACAGAACATTAAGGTGCAACATTCTACAAGAGGAAGGCAGCAATTGCTAGAATCATGCCTCCAAACAACGACTTATCATCCAACGCCCGGGGACTGAAAGCGTTACTCGGAACAGATGCACTGGTAGCTGCTGGGTTCGAGTTGCTGTTGGCATTCGCACCCGCACCCGCACCTGTTAGACCCGTCGGACTCGACGCAGCGCTTTCCGTCGACTGTGCAGGGTCTTCGGAGCTGACGGTTAAGGTATCTTCTTCGTTTGTAGTGGTGGATGTGGGGGTGGCACTGCGAGTTCGCGTTCGGGAAGATGAGGTTGTGGAGTCATCGTCTGAGGAAGAGCTATCCTCATTATCATCATCATCTCCGGAACCTATCGCGGTGGTCGCGCCGGCGGAGCCTGTCCGGGTAGCGGTGGCGGACCCGAAGGATGTAGTGGGAAATATGTCGTAGTTGGTAATAGTACCTCCGCCGCCAGCGCAGATTTCACCGATTCGACAGCAGCCATTTGGTATGCAGCGGTTTCCAGCTCGGCAATAGGTAGAACTGTTGTCGTTGCAACAAACGGCACCGATTGGCATACAGCTACAGGAGAGTGTGAGCAACAAAATAGCAACCACGAATGATAAACAAATCTTACCTATCTTCGCAAACTTCTCTAGAAACTCCACATGCGGCGGAATTTTGACGAGCAACCAGTCCTACGGTATCACCTAGTAATACACGAGGGGAGGAGGTTGCCGAGAAGACCATGAGGGGAGCAAGCGCAACCGCGAGAACAAGTTGTCTGTACATGTTGAAGCTGATTTAGTGGATGTGAATAAGGCGGCGTTTGTTTTGTATTAGAAGCAGTTTTATGAACGTTCAAGTATTTTCGAGAAATGGTGGTAACAGTGAAGGTGGAAGCTTGGGAGTATTTAACATATCCTGCTACTGAGCCTAGTCACGGTTATATCATAGACCGATCCATCAGCTCAGGTGGGCTGACTGGAAGGCTTTTTTTACTTTGATATGCCAGCCCAACCCGTTGAATTCATGGGAGGACATGAGCTATTCCTGCTCCTATTGCAATATCCAAAAGATTGGAGCTTGCTGTTTAGCGTGCGATCATGCTCCACCAAACAATATCATTGGCTCTCCCACCCTTATTCGTTTCAGTAGAAAACTGCCTAACCTAGTCTTGTTCCCGTCTACAAGTCTTATATCCTGGGTTAGATGGCTGATATGAAGCTTAAGTAGAACCTTGTCGAGTGCAATCTAACGCCAAAAGAAAGACTTAGGCGAAGATCGCTCAGCCGCATCTTAACTCTCCAATTGGAACCTTCGAACACTTCACACTGTCGAATCATAAAACGCTTAGCAGTGGACCTCTCTACCAAAGGGGAAAAGTTGCGCTTCAATCCAATCCGAGACTTGGGGTTGATCGGGAAGGCAGAGTTAAATGGCGGGGGAATTGGGCTCCGGGAAAAGGAGCGGTCAGGTCCTAGATGATGCTGTGGCTTTGACATTCGTTGATGGAGCTTCTACTAGAGATTCATCTGCTGGAGCAGGTCTACAATATTGAACTTGAAGTATTGTGATATGTACGCAATAAATAAAAGTCATCAGACAAAAGGAATCTATTTTGGTTGGAGCTGAGTGGTAACATTTAAGAAAAAGAAATGTGCAATAAAAGCTGAAACACAACAATCTCTCTGCCGTCAATTTCAACATCAAAAGCGGTTGGAGTCTTGGCTGTTTCTATCCACTTATTTTGCGTTTCTGCCTCACAGTGATCAAGTGTCGTAGGATGAATTAGGAAACTTAGCTATTACAAACGTGTACTGATCGGCAGCATCTTTGAGTTTGTACTTATGTTTATGATGTCTATGCAAGCCACCTTTCCCCTGAAAAGCTATTTGGGGTTCCCACCGGACGCCCTAGCCGGTTCCCGAAACGTGACGGCACCGTGCTGGAAGCCTTGCCGCAATCGCTGTACTCGGTATCCAAAACAATAGAGAATGAAAGTGAGATCGAAATAGATGGTGGTTGCAGTTACCTTGCAAAGTGGCTCTGCCAATAAGCACCGTTCACTCTTCATTGTACAGCGTGAAGAGATCCCCTACAGATTAAATGATTATTACCGCGATCAGAAATTCGGTAATCGATAGCCGAAAAATCATATACTAATGTTCAATACTAGAACTCCGACTTCAAGATTAGCCCATCCTCTCTTTGAAAGCATGTTCCCATTCACTATCCAGCCAGCTAAATATCCATGCGCATCAGTTCAAGTTGGTCTAGTGATAGGCTAAAAATGAACTTACACATGTTACCGTATAGGACATCGCCCAACGACTCAACAATTAATGGTAACGTGATATTGATAGTCACATCATGATATCCGTCGAAAGTTGTGGCAATGCCTACTAACATCTTTTCACCCAAGATCCAAGCACTTGCATCGAGCTCTGCGCCTTCGACAACTAAGTTCTTGATGGCATTTGTGCCAAATATGTAATCTCGCCCTGGTGATGTTTGGAATATTTTACCAAAGTTGCCACTTTCGATGTTCACTTGATCTGTGCTGGGATAGATCCAATATGTGAGACCTTTAGCGTTATGGTTGATAGATAGCATCACTGCTCACATTAGTACTGGTATTCAAAGTATTATTTTGATGGTCAAATTCCTGGAGGATGCTCACTCATGTTAATTACTTCTACTGCTGTCGGAATCTTTGGCCAGTAATCCTGTTCCCCAAAAGTTTGGACGACCGCCCATGTCGGTTTGCTATGCTGATTCTTGAGGTTTGCCTGGTAACTTTGGATGAAGTCAAGACGGCTGGCGACATCTCTCAACTCTCCGACACAATTATCACAACCACAATCTCCATAGGTTGTGTTGCATGGTGTATTCCACTATGAATAAATCAAAGTCAGTAATTTCGAGCGTTGATGGATTTCTGCTCTACGCACAGGAATTGACCAAGTAGCATTTATGGCGACGGGATAAGCATCTTCAAAAATAATGTCCCCTCCAGATGCATATTCCTTATAATAAAAGTTCTGGCAATTCAACACAAGAGAAACCGGATGATAGGGATCCAGCTCTTTAAGCTGATCATATGCAAGCTTGGTGGCATTGAGTGGATGAACCCAACCATCTGGCTCATCAGCTGTATACCACATCAACAGAGTCGTTCGATTCTTCCATGTTTCAACTTGCTCGCTGATACGGGTTGAGTTTTGATACGCAAATCGTAGATCATACACATTGAGCAGATTCGCCTCATCCATGTGATCCCAATAAACCTTCAGTTCATCCATCGGATAAGCTTGATCAGGTCGCCCTCCATCGGGGACTATATTTATATTGTTGAAGCCTAGAGCCACATATTTTTCCAAATTCTTGAAGGATATGTTGGAAGGTGTGACATGGCCACCATCAGCGTACCCACCGTTCGGGAAAACGGGGTACCAACCAGTCCAATTATTTTTCGAATTTTGGACATACAGCCCTCCATAAAGATTATCTATCTTCACAGCGCTGCCATAGGAACGCGAAGGTAAGACGTAGATTTCTGTGGATGCAGAATAAACCCGAGCTTCATTCCCAGACACCCCACTTAAAAGAATCTGATAGGGTTCGTATCGAGGCTCGAAGTGTATCAACGAAAATTCAACAATGTTTCCGGTAGAGTTTATAGGCACTGATGCAGCAAAAAGATTGGTCCCGTCATAGGAAATATTCAAAGTCAGGGCCGAGACATCTGCAGGCAGTTTGCCTGACGGGTTGCTGGCATTGCCGTAAGACTCGCCAAACAAGTACGATATCGATGCATCAACTATAAAGCTGCCCGTAACATCGGTATCTAAGAATATTGAATATCTAGGCTGTATTGTGACGTATAGCAATGGGTTTTCTTGCGGTATGGGAAATTGAAACTGGCCGCCAGGATCAAGTGAGGGGGAACTTTTGAGGATTAGCTTCTATGATATTCTTAATTAGTCAATTTCAGAGAAATTTATCTATTCATACGTGCTCATATACGGCTTTCCACACCATGTAGGGATTTCTAGAGGGGTGATGGACGCAATAACACCCTGGACTGTAAGAGCTGAAAAAAGCGTAGCCAATTTTACCAATTCCCAGCCCGTCATTTCGTCACTTCAGAGCTATAGACTTTCAAAACATGTGAAATCAAAGGCGATAGAACTGCATTGTCTTAAGCAGTTACAAGTCCTGGAGTTATTTATTGGGGTGTTGTTATCATCACCTTCCGCTTGTGGTTGTAGCCAGGTAGTTGATCGCAGTCACGTGTGGCAATACGTAACGTTACGCCTCTATAACTGCCGATCTGCAGATGTGTATTTATTTTTAGTGAAGAGATTTTGAAATATACAAGGCAACTTAGGCTCGAATCATATCAATGTCAAGAAGAGACTGATAGAAATTGTTGGGCAGGTTGAAGTAAGTCGAACTAGTTGACGAGTGATAACTTGAGAGCAGTTTGCAAGACTCAGGTAAACAATGATCAGTCTTGATATTACTAAAGTCAATCGTGAAAAAGTTTTATATACTCAAAGGCAAAATCAGCTGTTATATAATTCATGCTCCGCCATGTTAGTGTTGCACATGTTTACAAGATTCATGTCCAAATCCAATTGCACACATGGTAAGTAAGTGGTTCGAGTATGGACTTTCTATAACAGCTAAAGCCATGATAATACACTTAGCCAGTGATTACAAAGCTAACAAGTGCTCTCGCCGCAACAGATCCTGTGACAGTCCCATCGGCTGCAATACTTGCTGTGACAGGATCCATATCATGAGTGTTGTCTGTCAACCAAGACGAGACTGCCGTGCCCTTCACACCCTTCACACTCAAACTCGCAGCTGATGTCCCTGAATTGATAACCTGTATGACGATACTACCATCAAGATTCTTGAAAGCTGTGCTTTTGATGTTGCCACTACCTGTTGATGAAATTCTGATAGCACCGGGTCTCACATATCGACTGAATTGGGCAAAAGCCCATAGACGTTTCGAAACGGTGACCGATTGGCCATCCACTAAGATCAACTTTTCGTTATTGTTATTGTTTGTGGCACGGTCTTGTGTTCCGATCCAGAACAAGTATGCGCTGCAATTTCCAGTGGTAAGGGCATTGTAAATATTGTTTGCCCAAGTCATTCCATCACCAGCACCTCCATTACTATACCAAGCTGTCGACCAACCCCCATTCAAATCCGAATACTCGGTTTGCCACACTTTGAGGTTAGTGTTGACAGGCCCAGAGATTCGAGATGTATATTCATGAGTGGTGATGAAGCCTAGAGAGTTGATAGTGCCAGACGACTTCAATTGAGACACGATTTGGTTAGTCATTGACCAGCCTGTTGATTCGCAACAACCAACAATAACCGAGAGATTATTGGCCTTGAGGGTTGTTTGGAGGATGCTTGTGAATTCTCCTGCCTCAGCCCCATTCGACTGCATGGATGCGTAACTTGTGCTACAGAGGGTGTTAGATATTGCAATGAGTGACCAAATGTTCAAGACTTGCCTTAGATCGGGTTCGTTTAGGTGCCCAATATGTGTGATAGGTACACCAGCTTCAGCATAGAATTTCACATATTGCACCAGGTAATTTGCAAATGCCTGGCGCCAGTCACCACTTGAGCAGCTGTGACCTTTCAATCCGCACAGATACCCTCCATTCGCGTCATTGTTATTTGTTTTCATGAAACCTGGCGCACTCCAAGCATCGGCATAGATTGTTTTAACGCCATACTTGACTGCCTGTTGCGAGATGAAGAGCTGTCCACTGTCCTTACCATCCCATACATAATTTGGTGCTGCATTTGGGGATCCAGGGCTTGTTGGTAATATGGAGTTCATCCAATCGTTATTCGAATTTTGTGAGGAGCCAATGCCATTGCGTAGGATAGAAAAACCAGCCCCAATCGTGGTATTAAATAGCAGGTCAATAACATACTTTTGCTTATCCGCTGCAAGGTTGACCACTAGATTAGCTCTTTGGAAGGCTTCCGAAAACCCAAAGCCGTCAATTGTTTGGTAGGTCTTGCTTGGATCAACAGTGACTAAGAATCATGTGTCAGTATTCGAATATTTCAAATATCCTCCTGAGCTAAATTCCTCTAAGGGAATTTACTTACTTGTAGTAGCAGCCTGTCTTATAGCCACAGCTGGGGCAGCTACTGCAGCAAAAACACTGGGTAACGACACTACGATAAGACTGTTCAGTAAATACATGATTCAGCTTTCTTCAAGACAGTTCCAGATCTAATATTCTAGAAAGCAACCAGCAGGTGTTTATATGATCATATACTCATCCGCTATTATCCGCGCCCCGTAGAGAGCCCAGCCTTGGACTTTATCCGAGGGATATTTAGGCAGGTATGGCAGCCAAATTGTCACTCCGCCACTCGGAAAATGTCCATCAATCAGGGGGAGTCCAAGACTAAGGGGAACCATTGAAATAGCCTACATAAGGGATCTAGATGAATTAAATAAGGTCAAGAGCTCTAGGGAGCTTGTCCATCATCCTCTTGGGAAAGGAAATGTTGAACGTTTAACAACCCCGCCCCCTATTTAAGCGAGATAATAACCCCGCAGTACTTTTTACCTGACGCTGATGCGCGTCATGGACACATCTGGGACCTTAAGCTTGGAAGTAAAGATTGTTCAGGTTTAATACAGTGAGAGGAGTTCCTTTTCAACATTCCTTTAATGCTTCAGATTCATATCCCCTAACTTGTTGACCATAGCAGCACCGCTTGATCATAGCACCAGCCTGTAACTTTCCTCAGCCAACTCGTTCAATGCTCTCAACAACTCGCGGTCCTCCACATTTAAGTGTGCCATCTCCACAGTACTATCTTTATCCAGAGATGGGAAACTAATTCAAACAATTGTCAGCATGATCTTCGGAAGAACCAAGTGTCTATAGGAATGAACTGTTGGATAAACGTACTATTGGGCGTCAATACCACAAGTTGAACCTGGAGTGGGAAGGATGCCATGGGAGAAGTATTGCCGAATATGCTTTGCGGTACATATAGATGGCATACTGATAGTACAATGACCTAAATTGAAGATCATCAGTATTATATTCCAATGTCTGTCTAAGAGCTACCACACACCGTAGGCCATTTGCTCGACCAATCCGGAGCCCTCAAAATTGTTATGTGCCCTTTTCGCGCCGATTAACGGGCAAACTGGACTAAGAAGAGTTAGATTTGGGATAAATTATAGTGCAAATACATCAGAGATAACTTACTCATAGGTAGTTGACAGAATTAGAATCGGATTAGCAGTCGTAATGGGGGGATACTCGGGCTGGTATTTCGGGTGAAATTCATGAGTCGTTGGAATGAACCATGAGCCTCGATTATATCCCTCTGAGAACCCGTACCGGGTCATCAAACTGGAGTATTGTCGCTGCGAAAGCAACAAATCTTTTGTTTCCTTAATACCATGAGCGGGAGCGTTGGACTAAGTAGCTTCCTTATCAGTATTCTGTGGCCCTTTGAAGAAATTAGGACGAAAAAGGAAAATTCGATCCCAGGTAGCGCATGAGATACTTACACCACTTAGCCATGCATCATTACTAACAATGAATGTGTTACTGTCATCTTGCAGCTATTTGAGAGGTTAACTTTTGATGATGAGAAGATGGAATTGACCTCACGATAGCAGTAACCCAATCATCAGACCACTTGGTGAATGCAGGAATTGGATCACCATTTAAAAGGTCTGCAAGATCTTTTGCTAAGCTCGGCCAGCGAGCCGGACTATATAAGGCAGGGAATATCCCTAATTTATATTAGTGATTCGTTATACTTTTTGACCGGAATTATGATGTGACTAGATGTAAGAAATAATTGACTGGAATCTGGACTCTGGGTCCAGGACCATCTAACTCTCATCTGTTCACACTTCATCGTTCAACGTCAAATGAATGGCATCGTAAGCACATACTGTGTGGCTTGTACAGCGCCATACTTGAGAGAAAGGAAAGATAATTGAAAGACTGCCTTCATCGAGCAACGCGGATATCTCAAAGATGTGATCGAAACAAAGTTCCATTAATTATTTCACGAAAATACACACCGTTAGCTACTACTCTTCTTCGAGTAACAGACCCGAAGTTGGTATTGTTCAGGTATACTGGAATCGGGTTCTCCTCCAGGTTCTCGAGAAATTCGTCAACGTAATTTTGTAGGTCGCCACTGGTCTTTATTTTTCGTCCTTTAACTGAGTTGAGAGGGCAATTGTCCTTTGCTTTGAAGCATTCCTTGATGAAGCCGGAAAAAGTGTCATCTGTATTGATCAAGGCCTCATCTATAGCAAATGTATTGTAATACAAATTCTGATCGCTTACGCCATCGATGATTAGTCGCTTGACACGTTCAGGAAACATTTGAGCATAAGTTTGACCTAGCGTCGTTCCGTCTGCTGTATGTCAGCGATCACACAACTCATTTTGACGATTAACCTACAAGAAAATCCGTAATAATACATATCTTCCTGTCCTATGGCATCAAGAATATGGTTCACTATCGAGCAAGTTAGCACTCTATTACTGAGACTCAACAAAAGTAAGGGCAAAAGTCATTCGAAAGAGCCGAGATAACGCGCCATAGAGTCCATTCTAAATGAACCCTATTTCTTTGTGAAACTTCGGCTCCTAAGACTGATCTTAGCTTTATATGCGCTAAGGACTTAACGCACTATCAGCAGCAGTCTGGGGTGTGTTAATGTAGGCTCCCAGATCTCCCATGGTCTCACTACATGCTCTTGCTCTATTCTCGGCAGAGGTAAACATTTCACCTGCTTGATAATCCAAATTCCAAGCTGTACCAGTAAACTGTTCCTTTCTTTGCTTTGGATCAAGAAAACATATTGCTTGGGGAGTTGAGCTGTTCACACCACGGGGATCAAAGCCAAGAAGATTAAAGTCTTCGCCAATCACTATATTGAGTTTGTTGCCTGCTGAATACAACATACCAACTCCACTGCCTATGTTGTGTTAGAGGTTCATATTATGGTTCAAGCCTTCTTCTGTCAGAGCAGAGAAACAAAAGAAGATAAAACAAGCTTAAGTTACTCCATTAAGTTACTTAAAGAATGTAGAAACAACGGAAGTGTTTAGCTTTGTAGAATATCAAATTTGTTTGATTAGATATTTCGTGCCAAGTTGAAGTAAGCTAGACTTTCAAAGCTAGGGATTTTCACATGTAATCTAAGGCATGAAGTTGTCTAGTCTAGGAGAATGTTTTCCCAGCCAGAAAAAGGGGGTAGTGTATGTAGAGGAAGAAAGGAAAGAGTAAGTCATTTTATAGCATACCTCCAGGTCCTCCAGGATTCAGTAGAATTGTTCTATTTCCATTTGCAGTAGCGTTCTTTCCAAGCAGTCGAACTAGAGGAATGGAGAAGGATCTTTCTATAATGTCCAAAAGTCAGCAAAAATTTCCCATGCCCCATACTACAGGCATATTCAGACTTTTTCAACCATTTCTAGCCGGAGCTATAACTGAAATGTTGAGAATGTCTTAAGAATTTTGCACAGCAGAGATCCCCGTTTAAATCCTCATGAACTCGGCAAATAACACTCACCTGACTTTGATCTGTTGAAGTGATTTGTTGGCACATCAATTCTTGCGCATTCAAGTTTATGGTCATTTATATTTCCACAGTCCTCCCACTGGGCCAATCTTGACTTGGTGGCATGTTTTCCAGGGAGGTGGTCATGGAGAAGCTTCTGAGAGTCGGTTGCAATGGCAGAAAAAGTTGTCAAGGCTAGCAAGAAGAGCACTTTAAGGCACATCATGGTTTCTCAAGTAGAAGAATATGATACCCTGGAGAATAGGGAATACGTCAGAATCAAAGCATTCACTTAGTTTTGTATTCAAAGAACCTTTCTACTTTTACTTATGGGGTTGTAGCAAAGGCAACACGAATTAACATGGTACACCAACAATGCCCTTGCAGCTTTAAATGACAATGCTGGAGTTGCGTCATGATCGCCAGGCAACAGAGGTGGCCGACCCAATGCGACAAGAATTTTTTCAAAGTGCGAAAATGAAGTCGGATTGCCTATGAAATCATAGAATAATCCAATTGAGATGGACACTAGAAGAGGCGAGCAAAGTTCGTTCTCGGTTTGTTACTCTTCTGAGTGTGACATAGAAGGAAACGTGACATTGTCAAATGGGATTGTCAGTGGCCTCCAACCCTGTTTATACAATCTTAATCTTATACTTCTCCTGACTTGCAAAACAGACAATCTTGCGGTCCACGTTTTCTCAACGCCACTACTTTGTCGTAAATCAGATGTTGTCCGTCAGTATTGATCACCAGTTTACGGATTTCAACTTGTCGAAGCGAAGCTCCAGGTCCACTCTTTGTAACGGCTGCTTCATTAACTAGCTAAAAACATGCCATACCGGTCATGCGGTATGTATCTCGCATGTGTCTGACCTTATCTTTGCAATTCTTTTTGAAGCTGCTACAAACGTAGGGAATTACTTTTCGTCTTGATCATTGTTATAACCCATCAGTTCTCACCCCACTTTCACCATTAAACATTTTCATACCCCAAGTCTATCATGAAGCTCCCTCTCCAGGACACGGTGATTGTAGTCACAGGAGCCTCAAGTGGCATAGGATCCGCAACTAGCATCAAACTTGCAGCTTTGGGTGCCAACCTTGCCTTGTGCGACATCAACCTCCTTGGACTACTAAACACGCTTCCTCTGCTTGCACCCCGCTATCACACCGTCTCCATTTGCGACGTTCGATCCACCGACTCGGTATCCAAGTTCATAGCCAGCGTCATACGCACTCATGGACAAATTACTCACATCTTTAATTGCGCCGGTGTAAATCCTACAGCAGTGCCCACCGCCTCCATCTCAGACACTTATTTCGATACTCTTATTGACACCAACTTGAAAGGTACATTCAACATGACCCGAGCATGTATTCCTCATCTTGAACGCGGGTCTGCATTTGTCAACGTGTCGAGTGTTGCAGGTGTGAGACCTCTTAGCGAGATGGCCGTTTACTGCGCGAGCAAATATGCTGTGATTGGATTTTCGCAATGCCTAGCGCTGGAACTAGGACCGAAGGGTATTCGAACGAATGTCGTGGCCCCTGGATATATTGATACTCCAACAAGCGCAGGAGTTCTCGCCGGTCCCGAGACACTCGCTGAGTATGCTAAGGGTGTGAGTTTGGGAAGGATTGGCACGGCTGAAGAAGTTGCTGATGTGGTTGCCTTTCTGTTTAGCGACGAGAGCCGGTACATGAATGGGAGTGTAGTGGAGGTAAACGGTGGTATTAAATAAGGGTTTGGGGAACGCAATGCTTGATTGTCTTCCATTTTGTTGTGGAGATGTTCATTGAATAATGTGATATCAATATTCATGAAAATTCAAAGCAACATGGCATATCAAACGTCAAAATCTAATTGTGAGAAAGTCTCAAGTAGGCAATCAACGAATATACGAATGGGTCAGTTATTCGCTTAGTTTTGCAGAGACCAGTCACAATTTCCTTAGCTCGGATAGGACATTATAAAGCCAATATGCTTCATTTTAATAGAAGAAAGAGGTTCTCCTTCTAATAGTTTGTAACTTATAATTAACTTCTATTCCAAACAGACATTTCTTCCACGATCTAAACTCCAACCCTCCAAAGCCACTTCTCAAACGTTGCGTTATCCAAGCCTGTTGGCACATCCTCAACCGCAGTTTCCCAATCCTTGGTCTCTCCAAAGTTCTTATGCGTAGCTGGCTTCAATATGTAAGGCTGAACTTCTTCTACATTAGCACTGTCTTGACCTTCACTTAGAATCTTCAAGTCCACATAGCGACGAGCACACTCGCTAGCTCTTGCTTGGTCACCATGCATAATCACAACCTGGAAGGCATCCCAATACAAGTTTGGCAGCCGATCATCGTCAATACCCTCCTCGCGATATATTCCTAGTAGCTTCCGAGCATTGGCCAAAACTTTTGCAGGAGAGTGGCGTGCAGAGTCCCAGTTCCCAATAGTGTTATCAAGTGTCTTAGCTCGTAGAATACGTGCGTCGCTGGCATTCAGTTCTCGAGTTGGCAATGAGCATAAATCACATTTGCATCGAAAGTGGAAGTTTTGAAGCAATGATTCTTGCCGCTCTTTTGATGCACCGCCATCGAGGTAAGAAAGCGTAATTTCTTCACCAGCTGGAATGTTGCGTAACGCATAAACAGTTTGTTGCTTCGTGTTTTTGTTCCAGCTATGTTTCGCATTGGGGCGACAGCTGTGGTTCAGCCGAGCAATATTGAGGAACACGCCGCCAACTTCAGAATTTGGGCCGAGTGGGTAGCCGTTCGAGCGGATGATATTGCTGAGAATGCTTTTCTTTTCGCCAGGGAAGTTGTTGTGTAGAGAAAAGTAAGCCCGCTGAGCGTCTTTGTCCTTTGTCTGTAAACTACGAGCAATGTCCTTCTCGACTGTTTCCATTGAGGTGATGCAGTCTGTGGTGATGATAGGGGATTCGCTTAAGATGAGAGTGCCAGGGGCGATATCTTGCGTAGCAAATAGTGCTTTGCCTTTTCCAGGGATAGAGTCAAGCCGCCATAATACATGATCAAGTTTGGTATCTATGGGGGTATCTTGTGTTGCGGGGGTGGGGCTACTTGAGTGAATGAATGCGGTCGGTCCCATTCTGTCTGTGGATGCTCGAATATTCCAAAATTTGTCTTAAAGTGAGTCTTTGAGATGTAGGGGTTATGCTCTCTGAATCAAAGTGTAGGTATGTATTGCAACGACCCATTTTCAGGTATTGGTACAGGTAAATTTTCACACTTCACTAAACCATAAACGGCAAAATAATCGAAGGGGGTGGTTGCAACGGCTGTCAGATATCATGCAAATAATCAAATGGATCGATACTTACGAGAACAAAACCGGTTCGAAGTAGCTATAGCAGCTCATTTTGTTCTCTAATGCATACTTTTGATCCATCTGAAATATCTAGGTGATTAATCAAACGGCTTTCTTTGTTCGCAATTATCTTTTGGCAATTAAATTTTTCGGACATATCTCCGGTCCAATAATAATCCCAGCCCGTCATCTGGAGTCTTACATAAACCATCGCTGAAAGTAGCAGATGAGATTGCTATCCAGAGCCAAATAAGAAAAAAACAGATGAAGCTATTGCGATTTGCTCAAATTTCAAACCATATAAGACTAGTGTTGAAAAGCAGAATACTATCAACGAAGCCTTCGTCGTGCTGGGTCGAAAATGATGTGTGGCAAAATAAAGTGAATTGGTACAAGCAAACCCGCAGATAGCGGAGACTCAATACTAAATTCTGATATAAGAGGAGCTTGAGAAGAAGAAACAAATCTGTCAAAGTAAAATTCACTTTCGCTTCATTGCAAATCGTTATATATAGATATAACAAATATGAAAGTAACTATTAATTATCACGTGATTCCAGGAGCTTTTCTTTCTGGTCAATTTACTTTGGTGGCAATTATCTCTGGCTATCTCTCGTAGGTTTGTAGGACTTATCTAGCCAGGAGATACTGCCTAGAGAACTGGTTTTATGGCTTCGTTTGTTCCAACGTCCCGAGCTTCATGTTCAGGAGTACTTTCTGATATGGCTTGAGGAGTGAACAATCATGCGACGTCGGACGTTCGCTACGACGCTGTCACAATACGCTAGAACAAGCGCCAAGCCATCGTACTCTTGTGTTCAGATTGACTCATTTTGCTTAGGGTTTCATTTCTTTTGGATGTAGGACACTTGGCTCTCTCTTTATACAGTACGCATACTTGATTCGATTTAAAAATAAAAATCTAGAAAACTAGAATTCTAAACGACTTCATCTGCCTGTTCTTCAAGATGACATCTGCATTTACACTGGAACAACTAGAAGAGTATGAGAAACATATCGCTCTACCCTCCCGATTTCGCTCTTCACAGTCACCATCCCTAACTGCTGAATACCTCAATGCACTTCATGTTCACCAGATCACAGCAGTTCCATATGAAAACCTATTGCTGCACTACTCGTCTCATCATTCAGTATCCCTAGAGTAGGTACTGTCATTCTACTCCGCCTACTAAGTAGAGAGAATGAATCTCCAGATCTGTAATTCGAGGACTGAATGACTGAATCTAGAACATAGTCCCCAGGCCCTCTTTCGTAAAATCGTCACAGAGAAGCGAGGCAGAGGCGGTTATTGCATGGAAAATAGCATCTTCTTCAATCACGTTCTCAAAGGTCTTGGGTTCAATGCGTATACTGTCGGTGTTAGAATTCGTCCACGAATTGGCGGTGTGCCAGGCGGTAATTACATTGGCTGGTACTTCATCTCTTCCAAAAACCTTCATGTAGAAATACTGAGAATTGAAACAATCGCAGGGTCCATATAGTGAATATCGTTACTCTCCCTGATGGTTCGAGATATTCGGTAGATGTTGCCTTCGGTGGTGACGGAGCTACATTGCCACTTGTAAATCTCACACTTTTCTCCCCCCTATTCTGTTCCAGAGAAACAATCCGGGGATATTGAAGTCAATGTCTACATTCATTGTTCTCGGTGCAATACCGTCTTTGAAATTTCATATTATATGAACTTCGTTCGAGATTTTTCTAATGACTGAGCAGCCCCTCGTCTCTGGCTTGGTCAATACCAATCTTGGCAGTCAACAGATCCGGCTGATTCACGACAATATCCCACCCCAGACCGCCCATCTCAGCACCAAATATTGGATCTACCAATATCGTAATGGGCAAGATAAGGAGTGGAATTCATTCTATGCCTTCTCAGATGAGTTTGAATTCTTCCCAAATGATTTCGAGGTTATGAATTGTTATACAAGTACTAGCAAATCGGAGACGTAAGTTGTTTCGCTCGTTGGCAACTTTGCCAACGATGATCCTCCCGAAGCCAAGATTCGAAACAGGAAAGGAAGCTTCGCTGACAGGTTGTAGAAATTTTCAAACTAGAAGAGTGCTAGTTGTGAGATTTTTACGGGAAGGCGAAGCGGTAGTGGGCAAGCTAATGTTAATGAATGGAGAGGTGAAACAGAATATGGGAGGTAAGACAGAGACTGTGATGGTATGTAGGACTGAGAGTGAAAGAGTGAGGGCACTTGAGGAATATTTCAATATAACACTAACGGAAGAAGAAAGAGGAGGAGTAAGGGGAAGGAATGTCGATTTAGATATTTAGATTTCAAGATTTCTGTTGTTATCCGGTTAGGGGACTCTTTGATGTCAAAAACAGGTCGGGCCGTGAGACTTCCATTAGATTATCTAAACTTTACATTTCCCCATACTGATCTAAAGCTTGATGTGCGGCGAAGTGACAGCTAAAGAGATAGTGTCAAGACTCCTGTTCGAATGCGAACAGATAAAGCCCAGGAAGAAGAGAGGACCTGGTAACCTGGTGTAGTAGCGGAATTATGATGCCAACTTACCTCATCTACGAAGCCTAGGTGAGAAACACGAGAGATTACAGACAGGCATGGACCGAAAGACTGGCTCAGGTTGCCCAAACATCCACCCTTAAGCATCAACAGATATGTCGAATTGCCCTGCATTAATGTATCTTTGCGAGGGAAATTGTTTGCAACTAATGGGAATGGATAAAGGCAGTAATCAAGTAATTTTATGTTGTCATTCTAAAGAGCATAAAGACCTGATCATCAGTATGAATTGTGCCTCATATTATGTCCTCGTTTTAGTATTTCTTATCAAAACAATATTATAACACTCCTAAGAACATCTTCTCAATAACCAAATAGTAACTGACATTGATATACATACCAGCTCCCGGTCCTCTTTCCTTTCCTTCGGAAGCCGTACCTGCCTTTTCAGTAAAGGAGAACACCGCTGCCTAGTTTTGTGATACTTCAATATATCAAATCAAGTGGTGCGGCTGTTAGATATTTAAATGGTTTTGGTAATGTTAGTAACGTAGATCTTGTAATTTAGTTTGAATGCTTGATTCACAGAGCTATGGTTAGCATAGCCTCTCATGTCGTAGCATGAAGATGAGCAACGCAGAAATAATTATACAAGTCAGGTAGCCACATAGTCCCGATGCAGAGGCCATCGTATCCAACACTGATACATGCAACGCTAATGCAATAATACACGCCGCGTGCGGTGTAGCCAAACCTATTCTAGCATCAAGTAGTAATATGTAGAGTACGGTTAACTATGCACATCATTTACTATGCCACTGTCTTAATATTCCCTGGAACTAATAATTAGAAATTCTGGAAATAAAATAAAGTACAGCGAACGAAGACATACCATCTCTGATGTTAAGGAGGAGAGAGGACTTCTAGTCCAGCTGCTCGAAACATACGCAAGTATTCCCGCTCTTGCTCACCTTCTTGTAGTTAGCTTAATGTTATGTCTTGAGAGAGATGACTTACTCGGTCGTGAATTGGTCGTTGTCTGCTCATCAACAATGATCTCAGGACTATCGATATAATCTACCAAGGTAGCTGCCTCCAAAGGGGAGTTCATCTCATAAAGGCTGATCCTAAGTTTATAACGACCGTTTTCGTGAATTACTAAGTCATTATAGTAGAAAAGTACTCGATATCTGTCACCTTGGCTGTTTGAACCACCGGCGACGGATTCAGGCCATGGATGGGCAGAATCTGATACTTTTCCACTTAATAGTTCAACTGGTGTCTCGTCATTGGAGCCTATAGGGGTGACAAAGGCGAAGTATTGCCCGTAATTGTTTTCCAAGGAAGTTTCACTAGTGAATCGAACTGCTAGTGGTGGAAACAGACAGGTTCCTGGCCGGGTTTCTCTAGGAAGTTGAACCAGTATGTCAAGCATCTTCTTACTTCAGCGTTTTGCTAAGTGGTTAAGATTTGGTTTTTGGTATATCAAATGGTTGTGACTTTTTTAAATGCTCGATGTGATGCGTATGGGATATCCGATGATTGAAAAGAATAGTGAGAAGACTTGCAGGATATGTGTGATGTATTTTATACCCTTTTGCAACAGCATGCTGTGAATCCTTGCTCGGTTCTCCAAGCTCTAAGATTCAATTGAACAGTCTTGAAGTCAACACCGTGATTCTTTTATTCTTTGGAGTTATTGATTTGTCTGTCAAGTGTGAATTGATCACATTGTGTGCACAATTACAGCTGTGAATAATGTCTGGTAGTTTAGTTTTGCAAGGGCTTTTGGGGGATTTAAGATTCTTTCTGGCTGAGGATGTAACAAAAGGAGTTGAATTTCATTCAATTAATTGTAGCCTCAAGAGTGGTTGAATCCAAAGCAGGTGTATACTTATTTATATTGCCGTGAACAAAACAATGACCACTATCTCGGTTAATCGGAGCCTCAAGCAAGACATTCCAACAAAAAGAAATGAAAATTGATTGCCATCCTCATGGCTAAATTTGTACACAGTAGAGATAGAATACAACCATGCAATATGAAAATCACTTGATGCTGCTGAAGTTCACAAAGGCGTGTAGACGATCTAATATGTAAGTTATTCTCTTTAATTCTTCCTACAACATACGTAATAAGCTATAAAGATATGTCGAGTGGTATTCTGAACACTAATGATTAAAAATTATCCTCGCTTAGAGAGTCAGTAAACAATACCAAACCACCCACCCATATGAGCGAGGCGCTCAAGCATATTTTGTTCATATCATTCAATTCTTCCAAAGTGTCACGCACCAGGCTGGCAAAGTTCATTCAATCATGGAAAATGCCTGGCTAGACCTAATGTCTAGAAAGGAAAAGAACCAAGTTACTCTTGATACTGCATCAACTTCAACTTCAATTTCAACAGTCAAAGAGCCTTGGACATCTTTGCAAGCCCAAAGAAATCAGGCTAGAGAACAAAAATTCGAAAGCGAAGCGAGTCAGACTGTTGGTGAGTAGAGAGTCTATGTTCTAATATATTCAACCTGACGATTTTGACAATAGTCTCGCGCTCAACTCTTTCACCAAATATGGACCAAACTGTTCTACGACCAGCCAGACCAACTTGCCACAATCAAGTGGTAACTTCAGAAGAATTTCACACAATCTACGAGCGGAAATCTATTCGTGGCGGTTTGCCCCTTCTCTCATCGGTAGATGGTAGCAGCAGCGCCGAGGCACATCTATACAGAGTATTGCTACCCCATGGCAAGGTTGATAGACTCGTTGATCTCGACCCCTATGATATACAATCATTTTGCGAGAAAAATGCGAAGGAATTTCAAAATTGTAAGACGTCGATTGGGCTCCCAGGGATTCCAGAGGAGTTACCAGCAGTCTTGCTATCTCCACCAACGGGCCGCCCTTCTGGATTATACAATGACACATACCGACTTCCACCCAGGCCATATACGTATCTTGGGGCTACCTCTTGTGACCAACAGATCAAAGGAACTTATAGAATCACACACTGTCACTCTTTACGAGCCGAATATATTTCGAATCACAAAGGTTACTACTGTGCACCTCTCAGATATGCTCAAGATCTCACGTCTCTGAAAGACGACGATACGTCAGATGTGTCTCTTTTCGAAGGTGATACTGACGCTATCAAGAATGTGAATGAAGGAAAAGAGATGGATTGCTTCTCCGACCCAGAAATTGGATGTCTTCGAGAACCTGGACGGCTGCTTAATCGCCAAGCTGCCAATGTCTTCTCATTATCCGATGTTGAAAGGTGCAAGAAGGCGAGGTTTGATGATGAAGCAAGATTGAGTAACGGAATATCGTTGATTAAAGGCCCAAAGCGTGTCACAACTACCAGCAGTGCTACTCTATCAGCTACGGCATCCAGTGCAACCTATAGTGATAAACCGCAACTAAAAGGACGGAGATCCTGGACAGACGAAGAACACACTATAGTCTTGCAGGAGCTTCAATTAATCCGTGCCAAGGAAACTCGATATGGTGTTGCTCGGAAGAAGTGGTGTACTGGTATTGAACTCTGGGGCAAGATTGCAAGGGCGCTGCATAGACGTAATTTGGAGTCTTCCAGAACTCCTCTTGCAGTCTCTCTTTACTGGAACCGATATGGTAGAGTCAGATCTGGGTTTGATGAGCGCAGAACCGCGGAGACGATTGGAACATTTACCTCCGCTAAGAAGAGCAGGACAGATAGGGAGTGAAGAGAATACATGAAGTTGTTGAAAAGTGAAAGAGCTGCGGCACTGTCGATACTCCTATACCGAATCTGTTCAAGTCATAATCCATCTCTTACTCAAAATAGTAAATGTGTATGGTTGGAGCCATTGCTATGATTGTAGAGTTGAGGGTTATCTGTCAAACATATTCACTTATGTTTATTGCGTGAGAAAAAAGCAAGAGAATTCATTCCATGCATCCACGATCCTTCCCATCCTGTAATTCGAAAAACCTGTTAATTGGACTTCCGTCTGTCATTAATGTCTAACCAGCCTTAAAGATCTACGAAATCAGAGCGAGGGACTGGAACGATCAACAAAATGAAGGATGAAACATTTAACAGTTGAACATTTCCAGCGACTGCAACTAAATCTTACAGCACACATGTTTGCTACGGATTTGAGACTAACATTCTCTGCTATGGAAATTTTCGATCTAAAGACTACGAGACTCGATTTATTTCTTGAGGTGGGGTGCATCACAGAGTATGGCTAGAAATCAAAATTCGTGAATCTTGATCTTCAAATCATTCTCCTGTTTTCCCGACTCTGGTGGTTGTACGTGTCTGTCGTTGGGCTCAGTCTTCAACCGAAAGTATCTTTTCGCAAATGCAGTCCCTGGCCTTGAAGCATCTCTCGCAGCATCTATAAATAGTTTCTACATTTGATAGGGCCTCAGTCATGATTGCAAGTTCAGTATTCTTTAAAGTTTTGGATATTGAGAACCTGTAGACTACCCTTACTTTTGGGTATTATAGTACTTGACTCATCCAAATGTCGATTGAACGTTGCCATTCCAAACTCCAAGGTATATACAATATAGGCTGGCTACCGTGCCACCTCGAATCAAATAATAGTTCTCATTCCATCCTAGCATATACAATCACCACCTACCCGTGTGACTTCGTCTTTCTAGCCGTGCCAATGTGTGTATTATGCACTTTCGTGGCGAACTTTAAACTTGTCAAGGTTTCCGTCAAGTGAACCTCTAACGGACTCGCCATAACGAACATGAGTGTCTTCGAATTACCGCCAAGGGAGTACTGTAACAAGTAGGTCAACTAGAGATTGATTAGTCGAATCTCAGGAAATGTGAGACAAGATACATACCTTCGAATTTCTGTACGGAATATGCCCACCCTCTTTGTTCTGGCCCAAAGCTCCAATAACATCACCGAGGCAGCTCAAGCTCTTGTTGATGTTTTGCGTTTCTTTCATACGATCTCCTTCGGCACCAGATGACTTTAGCCTCTCGGAACCAGCCAGATCGACCAAATTGAGTGTGCCCTCGGACGTCTCGCCAGTAGAACTATTCTTTCCAACAAGCTTCAGCATGAAAACCGAATGCGAGCGTGATGATCGCTCATTGGATTTGGTCGCGGCGACACTCCTATTTGAATCGGCCTGCTTCAGTATTGACTCAACTGCATTGGGAGAATCTAAAATGACAGTCTTCAATCCCGTCACAGTGGTCTGCTTTTTCTGATCATCGTGTCGGACCTCGTGCTTTTTCTTGTCAAAGTCTTTAGCGCTGCCTAGAAGGTCGTGAATTTCTTCATTATAGACTTCCACAAAGCTACCCTCCATGGTATATGTCCATCCTTTGTCTTGCAAACTGGTTGCTGTTTCGTAAATCTGATGTGTTGCTCTAGGAATCATACCATCTTCTGATGACATGGTGTGCGTTTTACCGGAACCTGTTTGTCCATAACAGAAGATACAGACATTAAAACCATCTAGAGCACTTTGGACGAGCTGGGAAATTTCTTCAAAAACTTCTTGGTTTTTAGCTTCAGGGCCAAAGACCCGGTCGAAACTAAATGCGTGGGATTTCCTGGTGACATTTCCAAGACTGCTTTTTTCTTCTTTGCCCATGACCTCAAGCTCTTTCGATTCTTTATCGACATCAGGAAACGTCAACTTTGCAGCATCACCCTCCTAAATGGTCCGGTCAGTCAATAGGAACACAGTAATGGAAATTGTCAGGATTATTGAAAAGTTTGCTGGAACGAAATGGTGGCCTAATGATTACCCGGGGCAAGCACGATAGCCGCCAAAGCTTTTTGGCATAATCTATTTCGACTTGTCTTGCAAAGTTGGACTTACTGAAGTGTTGAACACAGGTCTAAACCTACACATGACCCGAATGTTACCTTTTAACTCCTGGACCTGATTGAACAAAATGCGACGCAGAGTTTCTTCCTTAACCAGCTTTTGCTTCGAAGATTCGGCTGAACGAAGGGCTTCCTGCAACCTTGATTCCATTTCTGCAAAACTATCGGACTGGGCTTTGCTCCCAGATTCAAGGAAGTGAATTTTGGCGCGAAGGCTATTGAGCTCACTCTCTAAGAGTTGGATTGTGGATGAATTCTCTAGACCCGCCTTTTGCAACATCTCCTTCGCCTCGTTTAGACTCTTCTGTGCGTTTTTAGCTTCCTCCAGCTCTTTACGGAAATCATCCAGCTCGATGTCTTTTTTCTGAATTGCGATGCTAAGAAATTGATTCTCTGAGGCAATGCGGGTCTCTAATTCTTGGACCTCGCGTACTCGCCTGCTACGTTCCTCTTCAAGTTTAGCCTCGCCTGACCGCTCAATTTCCCGAATCCTATCCTCGAGGGCTCCGGTAGTTCGTCTCTCGAGCTCTCTAACCTCATCGCGGTGATCTCGAATAAGTCGATCTGTTTCGTTTGCATTGTCACGTCGCAGCTGGTCTATCTCATTGCGATGCTCTCTTCTAGCATCATCAATCTCTAAGCGGTGAGTTCTGATTTGATCGTCAAGGGTAGTAGTGGCAGAAAGTAGCCTTTGCTGGAAGGTATCTGATTGCTGTCTTGTAAATTCTAGGTCACTGAGTGTAGCCTGGTTTGATGTTCTGAGTTGAGCTTCAATAGCTTCAAGTTGAGCAACTATAGAAACCAAATCAGCTTCTGTTAACAAAATATTTTATCATATTACAAGGGGGAACAAGCAGTTGCTAGCCAATGCAACTTTGGATGGGTTTTAACCGTGAGAGATCAAGGTGAACAACACTTGAAATTTGGGTGGGATTCCCAAAGTCAATTGTATATAGCTCCAATTTCTGAAATAATCTGTGCTGAGATATGGATTTTGCGTGATTGTTGGCCTAAGTCGTGGCAGAATGTGTTTTCAAATCTCGGCACCGAGTGAAATAGGTAACTTACTCTTCAATTTGTAAATGCCCACTTCTTTCTCCATTTCAGAACGGTCTGTGGTCGTGCTTTTAATTGTTTCTTGGAGGTCGGCATACATAGACTCAATACTTCCGAGACGAGCATCGACGTCCCATGCTGAAAAACCAGTAATGTTAGAATCTTTTGATAGGAATTGAGTTTTTATAGGGGATATTTTGTGGGTCTTGCTAGGACTCGCTGGAGCTGCAACTATTGCTTCTGGCTTCTTAAGAATTGGAATATGAGAGGGTGTTTTAGGAGCTACTAAGCTGTCTTCAGAAACCCGGGAGAGAACAAATTCATTCTCTGAGCTGCTGGAGTTCTGCTTCTGCAAACTAGCAGAAAGAAAATCCTTGCGAAGCGCTCCAGCAGACTGGTGTTTCTTTGCCTTGGAGTTTATTTGATGCTCTTTCTTTTCAACGAGAGCGTTATCTTCGCCTAGCTTGAGCATGCTCATGCCCTCGCTGAGTGAAATGTCTCTCATTTTGCTCACTGAGTGTTGCAACGGTGTGGATTGCACACCGCGTATTTTACCATGGGAAATGGTCGCACTAGAGGAAGGGACAGAAAGGTGCCTACATCTATTTCCTTTCGCTGGCACATCCTGATCAGCATACGTATCCGTCGACGTTCCGGGCCGCGGTTTAGCGGACATAATTCGTGATGAAGTGGATTGATTGTATGAAGTTTGTGGCCGAGCGCTATATGCAGAAAGGGGTCGTGAGCCAGGGCCGACGCTGCTAGAGAAACTGCCATTGGATGTGTTTCGTGACGACACCGACGCAGTACGGGAGTTACGGGTAGACACCGACGAGGAAAACGAGGTATTTCGAGTTATCTAAATGCCTTGTTAGCGTCCACCTAGCAATAATGACTTATGCAATTTAGCATTCATATCGAGCGGTTATATATTAGAGCTCTGGGCAACCGGTAACGAGATATCCGTGAGATCATGGCCAGTACAGTGACGGGGCAGCGGTTGTGGTACACATTGAACCCCTTTAACATTGTGACGCCTTAGCCAGACGGGACGATTCCCAAGATTCTCGTAAACTTTTGTGAACGTTGATATACGGATGTAGGCGTACTGCATAGTCTGTGACGTATCTAGGCGTTGAAGCAACATTGAATGAAAAGAAAAAGGTAACGTAACGTACTCCTGCTCCAACGAGAGCTTGGCCTTGAACTACAGTTCGTGGAAATGTCGTTGGAGGCAACAATTGTGATCTGGGCTCTCCTGCTCTTTCTGCTAATGTCTTTCGTTTTGGTTCTGGTTCGTTGTCTAGGTTCGACCGTTAGTTTAGAACCATTTCTTTCGTTTTCTGGCACGTACATGAAGGTAGTTTATGTTTGAGTGAGGTAGGAGGAGGCATCCTCGAGGCTGGTTTGGATCGTACGTTTCCCTCTGACTCCGAGATTTCTGAAAGGCCTTTTCCCGGCGATGGGATGCGACTCGGAGGGCGTATCTGGGATGTGCGGACATACTAAATCGCGAAGATATTAGCGCCTGCTTGGGCCATCGTGCTCATCGTCCTACCGAATTCTCCTCAGAGGGGTCCATTGTCATACGAAGCTGCAGCAATTGCTACAAGCGCAAGCCAACGATGGCATACATAAAATGATCGAGATGAAGGTAGAAGCGCAGTTGCTGGTGGTGCACTCGTCGCTATAATCTGGTGCGGCGCGTCGATAACGATGTGTAGATGTGGATCACTCGTTGAGCTTGTGTTTCTGTTTCTCGTTGTGTTGCCTGGGCAACTCATCTACCCGAACCACCAGCCACACTTAAGTTTGCGCCACACCAGTAATTTCTTAACCAACGATTGTGAGTTGTCACATGGAAAATGACAGAGCATTCTCCAGTCTCCAAAATCCCACAATTTTGTCAGACAACGACCACCTCTAACAAATCCGCCTTCCTGCCATCGTCTCTTGCGACCGCTTACTTCTGCTACAGTAGCACTAGAAGCTTATCGGAGCATTGCGACTAGAGGAACCTCAGTATTCTTGCCAGTTAACCAGGTCATGCTACAATAGAGATCTTTCGTGCTCTCGTGTGGCCCCAAGCTCTTGCTTTCCAGCCCAGATCTGCGCTGCGCAACACATATCCACAGTCATGGAAAAGTACTCTCAGTTCAGAGATCGAGGTTCGTTCCACCCGGCTCCCAAGATCTGCGGCTGCTAATATAAGGCTATAGCAACCGGAATTGCCCCATTCCTTCCAGTTCCCTCTAAACCAACCGGAATATATCTCCCAGTATATATATGCCTATTTCTATTCAGGTTGCCCATAATTTTCACAATATCTGCGACATACTTCCTCTTCCTACAATGGTTTCCACTAGGATCACTTTTCAAGAAGGCTGTGCTGTGGATGATAATGGGCGTACCGGGCATATGGTGGATTGACTTACAGATAGACGGAGTCAAGAAGGGTTCATTAGCAAAAAACGAAGACAGGGTGCCTGCACCTTCGACTGTAATCGCCTCTTCGTTCACATCTCCTCTCGATTCCCTCTATCTTGCCGCCATTTTCGACCCAATATTTACTGTTTCTTATCCCCATACGCGACAAGTAGAGTATATCTCCCTGTTTGGCTCGATGCTCCGGGCATTATCCAAACCAAAAGAATTTCCATCTAAGGGAGCAAAATTGACGGATCTGAAGACTCTAATTGCTCAAAATCCTCAGCGCATTGTTGTAGTCTTTCCAGAATGCACAACCACCAACGGTAGAGGTACGATGCCTTTTAGCCCAAGTCTCTTGACTACTCCACCAGGAACAAAAATATTCCCCATTAGCCTTAGATACACTGCTGCAGACATTACAACTCCAGTCGCCGGAGATTATTGGACCTTTATCTGGAATCTACTCTCCCACCCAACGCACTGTATCTGGGTTCGTATCGCTGAAGCGGTTTACAATACCTCAATTCATGTCGAGGCCGACAAGAAATTCTTAACCAATGTGCTGGACTCCTTAGGCGAGAATGGCTTAATGTCGAGTAGCACGGAGACTTTAACGAGTCTCAACGAGCCATTGGAGCTTAATGACGAAGAGCGGAAGGTGTTGGATAAGGTGGGCGAGTCTTTGGCACGTCTCGGACGGGTCAAGCGGGTATCACTGACGGTAAAAAAGAAAAGTGACTTTATCGAAGCATGGTCGAAGAGAAAGCGATGATGTGATTGCACAATGTTTGTATCTAAATAGAAACACCGTTTTTAGTCATAATAATAAAACAATAGGTCAACTTCAATTATGATGAAGCAAAGCCTCAAGTATAGTTTTCTCTCTGACTGTTCGCCTTGCGAATCAAATCAGATCATCGATTTTTTCCCAGGCAGACAGACAAATTAAGCACAGCTTGATTTTTCATCATCATCTTTTCAATATTTTTGATGCTCCAGTGTACCTTCTGGCTATTATCAAGGCAGACTTATTTTACACTGCGTTGGAATATGAGAGGCATTGTGCGCTATGAAGAAACTTTCGTCGTTTGACGACACCAATCAGATTAAATGCTCCAATTTCTAATGAGAATATCATCGAAGTCTTCTTCTGCTTACTTCTATTCTTATACTTTTTTTTCCTTTTGGAATTCCTTGGTCGTATTTGCATATCACGCGAGAGTCTCTGCTTCCCCCAGGAAGCAGAACACACCTAGAAGCTGGGGATGCTGCAGTAAGGGGACATTTTTGGATTTTGTCTACAGTATTTTGACTGACCCCTGTATGTGTGTGCAAGTCCTACAGGATGTGGCAATCTTCGCGAGAACACATTATCGTGGTGATATCAGTATGTACGAGGTAGTTATAGTGCTGTTCGTTGGTATAATATAGCCCAAGCCCTATTGTTTCAACAGTGTTACAGCACCACCATATGCCCTTCAACCCATACCATACCATACTATAGCACGTATTGTAGTTGTTCTTTCGGCTGCGACGTTTGATCGGTCCGATGGCGTAGTCCGCAGGAGCGTGAGCAGCAGTGGAAGTTCTCGTAAAACCAAAAGGGGAGGATTCGTGTTGGTGTACCGTTGCGTTTTCGCATGTTTCGGAAAATATAGGCAAGACAACGATTTTGAAATCATCCTCCGGCGCTGGATATATTGTGCATATCAAACTTGCTTCATATTAAATCTTCTAAGTCCGGTAACTTGCAGACTCCAAATCATAATTGGTATCAAATCGAGATCTAGATATTGCTGGTAAAGCTGAGTTGCAAAACCATTCTTTTGGTTGGTTAACTTGCACGACCCCAATCTACTGGGGTATCTGACTTAGAAAAGCTTGCGAATCTATATTTCACCGGATCCTGTGTGACAAGCCTTTGAGATATATTGCACCGTGATGCAAAAATCTCGCAACCTCTATTATGCCAGATTGACACTTATCCCCAACCCCTGTAGACAACTTTCAATCTATTATGTAGTAATTACTGTAAGTCGTTTGTCCACGACAACAGTGTGGTGGTACGAGCCGCAGGTTTCCAGGTCGGCGAGCTCGATGCGAGCCGAAGATATGGCTATGTTTAGGCGTTTCAATGGCTTTTCAACGTTGATGCTGGTGAAGAACGATTGCATACTTTAGGAGATGCATGCATGATGCATTCACCCAGCACCCATGTTTATGTCAGATGTCACTCAGGACTCGGAAATATGGAAGTACTTGTGGTCCAAAACTCCCTGATACGATTGAGCGAATTATGTAGTCATGGAAGAGTAGTCGACAAGATCTATTATTGTAAGAAATGTTTCCTAGATATGTTGATGAATTTCGACGGTTTCGTTTCAGATTTCACGCATAAAGCATATCCTAGAAACAGCTACCTCTAGACTCCAAACATTGTTCCAACAAAGTTAACTAAGCGAATTAGTACAAATGATGAAACTTGACATATGGGAACCCAGTGGAGTGGACGAAGCCGTTTAATTGTAGTAGTTTTGATGTTTGGAGTTTGGAGTTTGAAATTGCCACTGATTGCTCTTTGCCTACCTCTGTGTCGCAATGTGCCCTTCGCAACTGAACACCAGGAACCCCTTGGTTTTGGATTGGGACCTGGAGTCTTTATTCATCGATCTTCGTCAAACAAACCCACTCATCCTAGAGGAAACAAAATCCTCGCACTCGATGGGAATTTTGCACACTCGGTAGGAGATGCCTCCTTAAAATAACTGAGTCGTGAGAGAAGGAGAGCATCTGACCAACCAGACAAATCGCCGTTAGATAGCACTCTTTGCGGCGGAAAGAAGTCTCCCCACCACGGCTTATAAAATAGGTCTACTAAAATCCCAACTACACGGAGTCCGAAGTACCGAGACGCTGCATGACATCGAGACACATACGTTCAATTATGAATAGAAATGTATCCAGCAAGGGCGGATACAAGGACTGCACAAGGACTGTACTCAGGATATTCCCAACGGGAACCACTGGCTGTTGGTGACATGGCTGGATAGAGTTAGTCTTGCGAACTAGGACGACATGTCCCGGGATGCTCTTCCGGCTACTGTTCTTTTGATCTACATGAGATCTTACTTTTGACAGGTTCAACCCATGCAGGATTGACACTGCGGAACACCGTAAGAACCACTCCCACACACTCCCAGGCCCTGTTGTTATGCAACGCACAGGGGATTCGGCCTCGTTAATCTCACTTACCCCTGCACTCAAATCTCAACGTCAGCCTCTCCTGTGGAATTACTGGAACGGAGGTGGTGACAAGGTGGCATGAGGGTAAAGGAGAAAGGGCAAACGGATGACAAGCCTGCAAAGAAAGCAAATGGAAATGGCAGGTGTCACAGCCATGCAGTTGGAAATGTAAATAAATTTTCCGGTACATGAGGAACAAACTAGGAGCTTTGTTTCTGGGGATCATCCTGTCTTTATAATATTGGCAACCTCGAGGTTTTGGTACCACCTTCTCTCCTCGAACGTGGAAGCTTGGACGCTACTGCACGGTTTCAGCATGGTAGACAATCCGGGCCAGTTGATTTCATCTACACATCACAAAGTTCACAAAGTTCACAAAGCTCTAGATGATGTTTGGTAACTGGACCGTGTATGATCACGGATATCTACATTCAGAACATCAATGCATCTATGTCTCAGACAGGTCCTGGGCTCCGTGGCACCAAGCCCTTCTGAAATTTCCCGAAGACCAGCTCCTGGAGCTGCATGGTAGCCCATGAATGGATGGCTGCGTGGTGGTGCTCAAATGTAGCATGTCTGAGCACCATCACCCCTTTCAACGTGGTGATCGCTACCGAATCCCGGAATTACACAGAGGCGTCTTGGTATCACAGCGCAGCATCTGGTCGCCGAGGCTATTGCGTATGGGGAAGAGTATCAACCAGCGCTATCGAGTGCGATGTGCTGGTAAGTGCCTCTTTTACGGGCCCGGTTGGGAGAGCGTCTTGGAGCTGTCCGAATCCACAGGCAACGGAAACGGGGCAGACGGAATCTGCAATAAACATCGAAGCATACATTGGTTGGATTGGCAGTCTAATCTGCTTAAGTAAGGTGCCAGAACTGCCCCAATCTGCAGCATGGAAGATCACCGATCACCGATCACCTCCCGCGAAGAATACTACATTTACCGGGATTCGTTCGACGCTAGTACGCACAGAAGATGTTTGTCTGGATACCAAGCTCGGGTGAATGTATGTGGTTGCTATGTCATGACAATAAGAACTGATGCTACGCAGCCGACACGACCATTCCGCCCTTCTACCATAAGCTGGTTAGAGTGGTAGCGCGGAGACCAAATGCCTCTGTCAGAAAACCAAATACTGAAGCTCAACGAGCCGTGTCTAATAATACCACTAGCTTTCGTTTCGTAATTCCAAATTGTTTTAGGTGTTCTCGATATAGCAAAGTGGGATTTGAAACCGTGGTTGTCTGCTTCTTAGACCAACCCGTAGTCCTGATCCGTGTGCAATTGAGGACAAGTACCTAGTATTTTTATATAACAAGCCCAGGGTCCCATCCCCTCTGGCTAATGGAGGTGGACTACGTTGAACAGGCCATGACCCGTCTGTCCACGGGAGTAAGAAACAATGCCATCGTGGGACCAAGTTCGCAACCCATGCCTCGCAACCCATGCCAACAAGGACATCCCACGAGCGCCAGAGGCCTTTTGACACCGGCCCAGTCATACCACCCATCTTAAGTCCCAGCGTCGATCCCGCCCCGCAATGCAATAACGCTGCTCTTATGACACCCCTTGAGCATTGTGGATTCTTCAACCTTCGTCTTCATAAAAACGTCAACGCTTGCGATGTTGCATAGATATGAACAGGGCGATCTCTACAAACCTTCAGAACTATGGTCTGAAGTCTGAGGTTTGGTGAAGTGCATTGACCGTCTGGTTTCACACTATGAAAGCTATAGGACACGACCATTGAGGGCATACTTACGTGTGCTCAACGGTCTCCATGCTACTGCATACTAACTCAATCCCCCGTTCTGTTCTTGAGCGCGGAATAATGTCAGAACGTGTTAAGTGGTGTCTTTTCATAAATCCAGGACTAACGAAATCATCAAAAATCATGCCGGTGCACCGGACACATCTATTGGAACAATCCCTGGAAATGATCACTTCGGGAACCCCATCAAGTCTCCTTGGCTCTCACACATGTAGCAAGACTGTTAAGATAGCTTGAGTGACCAAAGTATGGAATCGTGTAAAAAAAACCTTTCAAGCCGCTACGATTCCTATTCCATTCTGTGAGCAGTAATGAGGTAGTTAGACACTGCACCAGGCTAGCCGAAGTTCATGTCCTGTGCTGTCTCCCAGCCAAATCTCAAGCACGAACCACCAGCATCTTCATCCTGATTGCCACCATATTGGATTGGACAGCATCATCTTCGTCCTGATTCTAGGAACAGATTCCGCATACATGGCGATTTTGATCCGAACAGAGCGGAACCGTCACATGGTTACAATGCACGGCCGAAGAGCCCTGAGCCCTGAGCCCTCCTCAGCAATCTGGGATCGATGTGAATAAGACAGGCAATCCCCGTTGCATCATTGCACACTCCAGCCACAAGTCGTGCTGCCCTGCGCGGTCTGGGGGGGGTTTTCCCCGGTCCACAACGATCCATTGCAAAGCTAAGCAGAGCACAGCCAAGCACAGCTTGCCAGCGATAGGGGTTCACCCATGGTGCTGGAGTGGTGTCAAACCTGTTCGTCCATTCGTGACACCTACTTTCTCCAAACGTCGCCCCGGTCGGTGCTAGTGCGCATGATTATTATTGTTGAACAGTCGGGGGCTTGCAGTCTGCTGTTCCAACAGATCTCTACCAGGATCCCAATGTTCGGGAAGTTTAGAGTCCACTGCCCAAGAATTAAATGAATGCCCTCGAAGCTACCGTGCCACACACACACCAAGCCATTTCCCAGGAGCCACTAATCCTCCTTCATATCAACTTTTTCCGTGGTACACACCCCAAAAGGCTCCAGATGTCCAGGGCCACTACACCAGACCCATTCCGAACCTAATCTTGAGGTTTATGCTTTGGACAGACGCTTTGGGGGTGGTAGCATGTTGGCTATAGGCACTAGTAGTTCGATGTAAAAATCGGATCGTAGAATCAAGCTCTCCACACTGACGCCACTACCACAACCCAATCCACCTTTTCTCTCACTCTTGAACCTTGCACCCTGCTGCCTTTCTTTCTGGATTACTCGATTCGTGTTTCTCTGTGAGTAGCATTCCAAGACCGGCACCTGTGCACCGGCCCGTTAGCTTTGTTCTCGGGCAACAGGTCAGTATTATCCACGCAGCCATTACACACATAAGACTGATTCTCCCCACAAAGCCTGCTCAAGAGAATCTAATTCCCATCCAACCTCAAATCGAAATTATCATCATCAAGACATCCTAACAAGTACGGTGATTTGGTTGACAGCTTCAAACCCTAGGCTCTAAGATCGTGATCACATCAGACAACTGCAACCAAGAAGGAAACCTGGCGAGATATATCCATAACAACCATCACTCCTCGTGTACACTACGCTACATCTCTTTCCCGGCCGCAATCGACCCAGCCTGTGGTTGATTTTCTCTTAGAAACATTGTGTACTTGCACCTCGACTGCAAGAAAACCAAAAAGCCACCCGTTATCACTCATCAAACCGCAAAGCTGGCGGTCTCTTTAATTTTACCCCAGTACTCTGGCCTAGCCTCAAATCTGGATGTGGGAGGTAGATCTTGGGAAGGTATGCAGCCCCTAACCATCGCACTTGATCATCCATCATCTTGGCAATTCTCACCAGTGTTTCTATCCTTTTACTGCACTTTCCAAACCTCTTTAGACTCTTAAGATTTAAATCTCATCTCTTTTCACCACAGCAACCAACATCTTCGCTTCTTGGTTTAGTCGCTGATGTCGTGCTAACTAAGTGTATTCAGGATCCAGCACGCTCACACAGTCTCTATCATACATTCCCAAACAGAAAGGGCCAACGTATGGAATGGAACAGAGCCCAGCTCGCCCTATATCTCGACCTCTTTCTCGATCCCAATTGAGCGAAACTAAGACGAACTCTCCAAACATGTTGGCTTCTAGACCACAGGTTTTACCTTCTCCAAGAGAGATGGTCTGGGACAATAAACTTGCCCAGACGCTTCCTACTATACCACAACCTAGATCTTCATCAACTGAACGGATTGAATTGCCATCCATCAGACAGGTATTTAAGCTCATTTCTGATATATGTGTGTTTGCGTGTTAACTCCTCTTAGCATTTTCCCGATCTTCAACTTCGAGATGGGCAGCAAGCAGACGCAGATTCCGCAACAGAATCAAGACAGATCTCGCCTAAGATGGGTATCAAGTCACTTCTTTCGCCCACCGAATATTCTCCTACCCAATCGCTGCACAAGCGTAGAAGGATTTCAAGTGATGATGACCACGAGCTAGAGTCAAGAGATTCTGGAGTTTCCCGACCTCGACGAAGCCCTCAAAGATTTTTGGCACTTCAAGATTCAGACTCGGAGCGACGGTCGAGTTCAGTGTCTATGCCGGACTCTTTGTCTTACACACTTCACAACAGTCCATACTCCCAAAGGCAGAGAAGCCCAATTGTCCGAAGTCCACCATCTTTTGACATACCCGCGGGAGGTCGTCCGGAATGGAACCGAACACTACCCAGCCTTTCCTCCACACTTCAGGCTGATGGTTCACCTCCAAAGAGTTCAAGGGGCAGCGGGAAGTGGAGCGAATATTCACTTGAATATTCTCGAAGGGCCTCTCAGTCTCAAACTCAGGCCACTGTTTCCGCCTTCAATCCACCCATGACACCATACCAAGCTCCGCTGTTCAGCTATGGCTATCATCCACGACATCAGTCATATTCTGGTCCATCTACAGTGACGCCCGTCAAACATGATCGGACCCCTTTTTCTTCAAACATACACGCGGCAAGCTATCCTAACAGTAATTACTCCTACGGCCATGACGGAAACGACTCGGCGGGAATTGATAAACAAAGAAAACGGCGAGGGAACCTGCCGAAAGAAACAACCGACAAGTTGAGGGCTTGGTTTATGTCTCATCTTACGCACCCATATCCGACCGAAGATGAAAAGCAGGACTTGATGCGCCACACCGGGCTTGCAATGAGTAAGTTGTGTTCTGATTCAATTATATGGCGCACGGTTACTAACTCCACATTTCAGACCAGATATCCAACTGGTTCATCAACGCTCGTCGTCGTCAACTACCAACTATCGTTAACAACGCGCGCGTAGAGTCTAATGCACGCTCGGCTGGAGGAGCCGATGGCATTCTCGGCGACTTTGTATTGAAGCCCGAAACTACGGTAATTGCAGACAGTGAAGGGGAATATGAGGAAGACTACGATAGGGCAAGGACCCAGCGAAGCACCGAACCACTCAAGGACAGAGAGACGTGAAGTTTGTTATGGACGCCTTGAAGAAATATTGAGAGTAAGCACGAACTCTAAGGAGATCGGTACCACGTGGAGCACAATAAAGCGAGATACAGGCCCACAGAACACAACACACCCCCAAGAAGGGAGTGGTAACGAATAACAAAGTCACAACATTAGCATTACCTACAATCAACTGGGATAGCTTAGAAAGTGTAATCAAAGCATCGAGCATTCTGCTAAGATAGACATACGATAGACCTGCACCGAGAGGGTTGTAAATATTCAGCCCTCCGGCGTTTTTACCAATCAACAATTCTGTTCAACCAGCCTTTTCGGCCATTTTTTATTTGAGCTATGCCAGACCGAGCTGTCATGTCGTGTCTGAATTTTCCGATCTCCGAATGAGCAAGTTCAAGCCACCACTGTAGACAAAAAACAAATTCCCATTCCCCTGCACCCAACAAACCTAATCCGAGAATGACCAAAATGTGACATGCTGATGGGTGGTTGGTAACTGACTACCAGGTCTTGTTTCTGGCTCATTTCAGCATAACCTCGCAGCGCGCAAGCCCACTAAATCGTGACTTGACGTGGAATGACAGGTTGCTGGCAACATGTCGATACCGGATCGGCTATGCTAATTAAAGTTACTCCTGAGGCCAACGAGGCTACCGAGTATTCCGTAATATCATTGTCCATCGAAAATACGGACGTAATCCTGTCAAGTTATTCCCAGAGTCATGACTCGCCTCTACGCTCACTAAGTCCGAGGCTGGCGGGCGGAAGGTTGGGTGGCGGGATGGATAGTATGCGCTAGGGTCGGCCTTAAATGGGAACTTTGAAAGTTAGAGCTGTTGCTGTGTCTGACAGCCTTGACAGCTACAGATAACCTGGGGGCTCTGAGCAGTAGGCTTTACAAAACTCGTTAGGAGAGTTCAGGCGGGTGCTTGGGTAGGTTAGAACTTACCACCGAATACAGTAATTATTCGACGCCAAGCGCTCACCTCACCCAGCTCTAAATGCTTTTTATGTATATCTTAGCGTGTACTAGAGATAGCGAAGAGGAGAGAGAGCAGTAAGCGTCACCTATTTCTGCGGGCTCTTGTACACTGGAACTTAGCCAATGCCTTTGAAAATACGCTCAACTTCTCTGTGAAGCTGCTAAAAAACCAATAAAGTCAAAGATTGGTTCTTGACTTTGACATGATATATTGAATCTGCTTTGATGGGGCTTGTACGCATTTGCTTTTTACCATGTACTATTGGGGAGATGAGACTTTCTTACATATATATGCTAGCAGCTTATACAAAATGTGGGCTTAAAGCAGGAAGATCGTCGGCAAAAATCGATTGAAGGATCACTTGGATCGTAAAAGTGTCAAAGAGAGCACTAATGCTTTTTCCACGCTATGGAAGAGATCTAGAACTCGAGCCAACCCTCTAATCCTAAGTAGTGTCCTGATCCATCTTTACGAAGATCCAATGACTTTGGATGCGCGTATCCACTTGGGATGCAACATGAAGCGGTGATCCAAAAGCGACTTCGACAACTATCCACCGGCCTGCGCGGTGTCGAGTTGATATGATATGGACTACTGTATAGGATTCAGTAGTCTTAGGCAATGTATCGCAACTGCTGCAGATCACAAACATAAAAACAAAACAAAAAACAAGCTTTTCACAACACCCTGACGCAGATCCGTCAGGGAATCAAATGCCTGTGTCGATCATGCTCATCAGGCCCTGTGAGCGCGTGCCAAAATGTCCGATCGCAAGTTATCCGCATATCCGTGCGACGTTACAGGTGCGATGACTGCGGCCACAGGGTCCACGACTTGGGGGAGGCGAGAAATTTTGCATCTGGCTAGGGTGGAAAGGTTCGTATTCAACGTATTGGAACCGCGCACGCCAGAGTCCAAAAAAAATAATAATGAATAGGAGATGATGCCCGGGAACTTAGAGCTTGGGACGGGAACTTCAGACAGGCGGATGTCGGGCCCCGAGCCGTTTTTATGCAGCAGTGTGAAGGAACAGGAGCGGCTCAGGGCTTTACAGGCTCAGTGGACTCGTCAGTTTTGCGGTGGGCGTGTGGAGGTGGCTGTCAGGACGGATGTGGATTAACTTTCCACCCAGAGCGAATCCAGATTGGGTGGTGGAGAATGAAGTTGATAAGTGATGGTTATTTGTCATAAACTTCCAGCTGGTTTAGCGTGTGAAGTGTCAGTCTAAAGCTCGGGAATAAGAGAAAATCCACTTGGGGCCCAGCGTCAACACGTTGAGAAAGACACTTGCGAATTCAAAGAATTGCCTTGTGAACTGATCAACAGAATTACACGATTCGGACTTCGAGTCAGAGACGAGACCTTCACCAGTCATTATGATGAGTCCCTTCGAGTGGATTGGGTTTACTATCAAAGGTGAAGGTTTTACCCATCTTCAACTAACGCACACTGGCTCCTCCTGACTATTGAAATGCCATGCACATTGTAGCGAGAAAGTCTGTCCAGGCGTGAAGCTACCGTCGTTGCTGGGTAACACTCTCTTTCTGATCGATTGTTGTTCGAAATGCCCTGATTCTCGATGCTGGTGAATATGAGGGAAACCTTTCTGGCAGGAACGAAATGAAATCGTATCATAAAGGAGATTGTCCGACGGGCTCATGACAGGTGTCGCATGTTCTCCATGGCACTGACGTATGGCTAGTTTCTTGGTTCCAAACCTTAGCTGTTCACGTAGATAACCTCTCAGGAGATCCTGTGGTGCAATATATCGAGGCGTATTTTTGACAACTTGAAGGGCGGCAGAGCAATATCACAGGCTCAATTACGATATGGTGGGATAGCTCACTCCTGGCGAGTCAAGATAGTGATGCTCGCTTTGAGAAATCTAGTAGTCTATCAGAGTCGACCCCCAACCAGTGAAATTAACACGTTTCTACGAGTTAACTCAGTTCTTTCCTCTCCTTCTCTAGAATTAATTAGTGTGAAACCTTCCACCGGTGGTGCTTTGGCATGTCCAGGCCTAAGGCTATGACTGACCTGATAAGGCATTGTGTCAACGAGAGCTCCCTCGTTAGTCCACCTTCGTGATGTTAGTGAGAGACGGGATTCATTCCTACATCGTCATAGACTACCCCCACAGCCATCTTTAAGATAACCTTTTCACCCGGATAGTCTGTGGTAGTCTGTGGGGATATCCTCCATTGACTCTTGCAAGTAAGTTCCTTATCTCATCATTTACCTTCTGTCACCCACGTTTAATCACAGCACCACCTCTCCCATTTTTGCCGTAGTGGCAATTCTTTTAGACACCGATCAAACCACCGTCAGACTGCTTAGTGTCAGGCTACGTGCTTGGAGACTGCACGCATGCCACAATAGAGATGTCCAGAAGCTTTGTATTTAGTGCTGTGTGCTATTCCGCCAGCAAAGATTAGTGATCTTCATTAAACTTGAGCAGCCCACAACACAAGTTGAAAGAGGGAAGGAAATCTAGCGTTCAGTGACATCTAGTGCTTTCTTGTTTTCTGGTTTAGGAAGTTGTAGATAGTGAAACGCTAGGGAACCGAACACATAGCGCGACCTCTAAGGTACGACTCTGACTATACTTTGATCATGAAGTAGAGCAGGATGAGCAAGAATGATTGCGTTGTGATGAGGTGGGAGATGATCAAAATTAGCAGGATATTAATCAATGAGTAAAGGCTGAATGGTTGTTATGCAAGTTAGAAACGCATTATGTATTTAACGGTAATATTGAATTGAAAATAAAGCCCCCTATCTTTTGCCATCCTAGCGTCGACTTTCTAACAATCAGGATGAATGTCCCTCAATCCTTCCATGAACTTTGGATATAGGCAAGGAACGTTGTTAGAGGAAATGTCCATTTCTAGCTATCAATTGATCATCGCAGGAAGCAGATGCTCCGCCCCCTGAATTAAGCGAGACATGTGAAACGAGGTACAGCCTGTGGGGACCTTGTGATCTAGTGAGAACAAAATCGTGGAGATGGATACTAGTAAGATGATGAAGTAATAATGTTTATTGTTCAATAATCTCAAAAATCTTTAAGCATTAACATAATTTTGTTTTAGTTATTATTGCATTTTACCGAAAGTGGTTCTGGGGTTGACGCACTAATAAGTCTTTTGCCTTCAACATCTCTGTACATCTCTCTGTTATATTTAAATCCCCTGATTAAAAATGATATAGCACGTCAACTAAACGTGTGGACTATCATAAAGGTCTAGTTCAGAACTATTTGAAACTTATGTCTGCTGAGTTGCCATTGTCTTATTGTCCACACAGTATGTCAATATAGCCTTGCAAGTTGTTGTCCAATTTTATTTACCAGAGTGGGCAATGCTGTTGATTACGCTGGACTCAGCTGCGAAGGATCAATTTCTTGTAAACAGAGATTTGTAGTGTTTTTATACTCGCTTGTTGCCAATCGTTTGTTATAAGTAGACGGTCTCGACTAATCACATGCTGCAATCCACGAAGTCTGCCAGAAAACATTTTCTGTCTATAGGAGTGTACTTAGACATTCATAATAGCTTTGGTCTCTATGCTATGTATTTGTAGGCCATATTTCTACTTAACTTGCTTTTTGGAATTTAACAAGGAGGCCGCCTTCTGTTACTTAAATGAAACTTACTTTGTTCTCAGGAAGTTCTGAATAGGCTGAGCAACACATAATATACATCATAACCAATTAGATTTGCATCTCCTCCTTTTCTTGCATTGGATGAGCTAGAAATCCCCTAGAAGACTCGCCGGAATAAGTCAAAATCAATATTGTTGTCTTGACGCTCGTTCGAAGCTAACGAGACTGAAATAAGGAAGCCTGCATATCAAGCCGCTGATTTTCTAAATCGAAATTTGCCACGTTTCCAAGCATTTTTTAAAAAGATGTGTACCCAAATGTTGACATGCACCTTCTAAATAGTACTGACGCGCAGCTAGGATTATCCTCTCGCATCTTTTGTCTCTGAGCTTGCAGAAACATTCTCCAGATTCATTGTCTCTTGTGAGAAGTACAGCTCGCCTATCATAAACTAGCAAATTGTGGTAGGACGGCTCAGAAGCCTGTTCGCATGTAAGATAAGTGCTGCCTTGCAGTTTGAGACGATCCTCGTATTCCATTCACTCGTACAAGAAGTAGAGTGGCTTCTTAATCAACCTGGTCTGTACCACAAAACACTGCTACACTAGTAGTTGCTGGATCATTTTACGATTTCTTCCGACACCGAGTTTCGGCTGTGTAACTATTTCTCACCGCATGCTCACCTGACTAGAATGTTCATAGAGTCAGGTCAGAATGAATGACTAGAAAAAGTAACGAAGTGAGACGTGAATACAGCTTGTGAAAGAAAAAGAAAAGCCGCATGGCGATCGTTGACTGGTGCAGATAATTCAACATGGGGTGAGATATTTGTGAGATGCCTTGCCCATAGGTATTGATCTGCGGCACTGGTCCTTCAGGCCATTGGGGATTTATTGTTGGTGGTCGGCGCATGCCAAATAAGAGGTTGGGAAGGGGATGATCGATATTGATGCTTTGTGCACTTGACATATGTAGCGTTTTCGTTGTTTTGTATGGAGGATGGGGTGGCGTAATCCACGGTGGCTGCATTGAATCAATTTGACAATATCGGCTTGTCCGATCTGCTGGGAGGCTGCCACGCACGCACAGATGGTCCCAGGCCGGGTAAATGGGACAAGAATGCGACAACCCCCCTGGTGGCCCTGCAATCTTGACAACTCAACATGGCAGGTCATCCAGTGTTGGAACCGGCGGTAGTTATCAAGAGATGGGATGCTGTGAGTGATGGCGATTGCTTTGTTAGTACGCAGACAACAGAGGTGAAAGAAGAACATACGGTAGAACCAAGGGCAGATGTAAACACGGCAGGCAGTGCATCAATTGTGGGAAACCTGGGTAGATATCAATATTGCAAAGCGCCTTGTTGTAATGTAATTAACAATGATTATTGATGCTGGTTGTGATGATGGTAATGATGATGGTGATGATGATGATGTGTCTGACAGTCAGATCTTTGTCTGATCAGATCTCGTGCCATGTATGCACGTACTGTATGTATTTACAGTACTACTATACTGTGTCTGGGCGATAGGCAGTCTAGCCCCAACCAAGGCTTATCCGCTAGTGTTCGGAAGAGAATGCGTACGGTGAAAGGTGAATTTTGGAAATTAACCTTCTTCGCTTCACCTTCACCTTCGTCTTTCCCGGAATCACAACCTTACAACCCTCAAGCTTGCAGCCTAATAAACTTCAACCCACCATGCCATGATTCCTCCACTACCACTTTCTTCCGAAACTTAGCCACTTCGTCACCTCCACGCTGTGCCATCATGGACGAAGCAAGCCGATTGGTGTTGGAGCTTCAGGCAAAGCTTACAGAGCTTGACACCAAGGTGTTCAGGTACCATCAAGAGATGGCAAGCGCCTTCACAACATACAAAGACAATCTGCTTCGCGATGTTCCAAAGGACGTGTTAGACACTGTTACCAGAGCAATCAGTGCCGAGATATACAATCACCCATATTTCCAGCCTGCCATGTCCACCGTGGTTGACTCATCTGCCAGCACAGGCAGCAGCTCCGGCTCGGCTGGCTTTGAACAAATGGCCCCAGATCTCGGACACTCTAGAGCAATTGGGACTCAGCATCACACGCCCGAACATACATACCAGATGGAGAGAGGTTCCCACGACAGAGAGCTGGAATTTAGAGGCGTGTTTACACCAGGCTATCTACCCCTCCTAGATGGATCGGATCCACTACGAACCCCTTCTAGTTCACAGCAGTCGTCTTCAGCAATAGAGAGTAATGGCAGAGCAAATGGAATTGAGCACTCTGGCATTGATGCGAGTACGGGCACCACTAGATCGCTGGCAGCTTCACCAGACTTTTCTCGGCCGATCCCCAGACGGAAGAATACAGATGAGGTATCATTCATGACGGATACAAGTGATGGCTTCCCCAAAAGTGCTTTAAGAAGAGCCTCCACTTCGTCGCACAAACCACAAAGCCCCCGACAGGTTCGCTTTAATATAGTTAGCGGAGAGGTACTTCCAACCTCGTCACCACTCCCTCACGAAGCTGTGTATTCGACATCTATCCCAAATAGCTCCGATGGTCACGAAGATCCGGACGATGAGTATGACGAGGATGAAGGCATGGAGGCTGAGGAAGACAGCACATCATCTTATCTGCTTGGAGATAGCCAAGACTCACCCCCACGCAAGAAGAAGCTGTCATCTACAGCGCGTCTCCGAGCCTTATCCCGCGCCCCTCTTGAAGATGCTACCGAATGGACTACTGTGTCTGGTGGGCCAGATGATGTCTCAACAAGCCACGGGTTGAGTTTGATCGGTGACGAGGACTCTGACGATGATAATCCTGTTTCGTTCAGCCATATTGAAGTAGCGGAGCCATCCATGGGTCAGTCGCTTGAGGAGCAAGCTCAAGAAGCCATTGACAATGTAGAGTCTAATAGCTCTTCCGAGGATGAGATGGTGATCAAACCTAAGAAGCGGCTTGTTAAGTTTCCTGTCACACCTTTAATTTTGGATTCCTCCAACTCAAAGCAAAACCCTTCGTCTTCGACCCAGCCTAGAAATACGTTGCTTAATTTAGAACAAGCGAAAAGCGAGGCTAAGCTGAGCAAAGTGCTGACGAAAGCCAAGGACGATAAGGATACGAAAGAAGTCAAGGAAGGAGTCGATGATGTATACGAGCTCCCATTTGATCTCGAGGACGTTGAAGAGGATGTCACAATGTCTCGAAGCCCTCTCCCCGAGATCAAAGAGGATTCCGAGCCCGATTCTTCCGAGCCTGGCTCCCCGGTAGATACTAAGGAGCCAAGCGAGTCAGTTCAAGAGTTGAAAAAAGCTGAACATGGCACACCACTACGGGCTCCCCCACGGGCCATTGGTTCCGTATCTTCTCCAGTCTCCACGGGTAGTACAGGTAGAGTTGGTTCATATAAAGGCCATCCATTTAGTATGCCGATTGTCAGTGATGAAGTCCAAGCGATGGCCGCATCATTAGGCAATATGCAATCATATGTGGGGGGGATGAGTGGACGGACTGGAATTGATGAGAGCAATGCCCAAAGCTTCAAGGAGAGTTTTGGAGGGAGTGGTTCAGCTCCACGTTCAAGCTTCAGCGGCACCCCGAAAAGTTTCAGTGAGCGAATGGCTATGGAAAATTTGCTTGAGGATAGTGAGGGTGAAGCAAACATTGGTTGAACAAATACTAGAACTGGCATATCTAGAAATGGCAGGTGACGGGGATGTTATATAGTCTGGGGCTGATCTCAGATATACTACCGTTCTCACAGAATGAGGATGGGGTATGTCTGTTCAGTGGACCTCAAGATTTCACAAAGATGAGTTCTTTCGATAATGACAAGGGGCATGAAATATGGCGGCATCTTCGCACCCAAGCATGCACGGAGTATAGTCTTTTCTCCCACTACAGATAAAGGTCGGGATGTATATAAATGGCATCGAATAGGCGTTTGGCAAGTCCCCGACATGTGTATTGAGTCAGGGCCGGTATGGTTAATATTTGAGCTGGGCCAACATCTTAGTTGAGCATGCTTTGGGCTATTGTTGACATGGGAATAGCCAGGCAAATGTACATAATGTTAAGTGAAATCTTCTACGATGCCGTATATGTCTCTGTGACATTATATACTATTGGTCAACGTGGTTACAGAATCTCTCCCTAGTGTATATAAGTTGTGATGTTCCAACTCGTTTTCTGATTATGTCCTTTTATGTCCTCTCACAAATCTATGCCCCGAGACTGCAATGGATACTACTGTTCGAGCCTCAAAAGTAAGTGCGCCAGATCATGAAGCAAGTTTCCTTCCTAACTTCAACCTCTTCTCGACTTAAGTAAACATAGCTACGTTATGGTTTGATACCCTGGGTCATTTTTCATAAATATGACAACATCTACCATATATTGCTTTAGCTATTTGCATATATTAATCTCCTTCTTATCTCTCACATCGAACCACTCAATACGTTCCTCCTTCATGTGGCCTCTCGGTTCTTGCTGGCTCATCATCTGCCTCGTCCTCCCCCAAGCAATCAATATACATAATCCATTTCTTCTCATGCCACTCCCGCAAGTCCAGCCCCTGCTGTTTAGCGTCCAGCGTTGTCGCATTGACTGTCAGCGACGAGGTCCAGCTATCCTTATTCCAGCCTTCTCGTTTAGGGGACCAAACCTGTTTCTCCTCGCCCTCTGCTAAGACGCCCGTATTGGTGGACGAGGAAGGGAGAGGACGTACTTCACCCTCGCCGGAAAAAGCGAAACAGCGTACACCGCAGCAGGAACAAAAGTACCAATGGATTTGCTTGTCATTGCAGACATAGTCTGTCAGGCCATGCGGACCTACCAATAGACCGCCAGAGATGCTGGTGTCGGACGTGGAGATTGGGCTCAGGAGTTGAAATTGCTCCGGGGGGTTGGGGAGACGGATGTGGAACATGGAGAGTTTATGGCAGGTTGTGCAGCTGGGTGGAAGCTGTCAGTGCCAGCGCCAGCGTTGTGCTTCGGCCGTCTGTCATTCTTATTTCCGGATGCATTTACACTTACTTGCATTTCCGAATCAGAACTTCGGGTGGGTAAGGCTTGGTGGTTACTGTGGTAGGAGGCAAAGTGAGTTGAATAGTATATTTGGTGAGACCGCAATGACATGATCCAGTATATGTTTTGGGCCAAGTGGCAGACATTGTTGATACCTTCTTCCCCAAGGACTTGGAGCCTTGGGAGATGGATAGGTTGAAAGATCTCGGTAACCTGCTTTTAAAAAACTTACATGCATTAAGAAGTAGAAGCGTAAAAGTTTGAAAACGCGTCGTGCAGCTGCGCGGGGATAAATTACCCCGTCTCACGAAATCCCGTGACGGAGATGATGGCGAGTTACTGTTGCATTTCATCCAAGGATATGGTTTTGCCGGTAGAATCCCTGAGCACATAACGGATAAATGAAGTGCCCTAACGGCTCTGCACAGGTTTCCAATGCACCGTAAAAAGCAATGGATTAGAAATTGTTTCTCAAGCTAAATCTCTTTGCACAATATGGGGGATGAGGCGACACGTAATAGCTTAAAAATTAACGCTTGATTTAACGTTGCAGCATTATCACAAGCCGCAATTTCTTGCAGATTTAGAGCCAAAAAAAGATATCCACAGGAGGACTGTCAGTGAGTGATGCAAACGATTTCAACAGAACGCCATCACTAGAAAGTCTGTCGGGGAAGCAAACAGGTAGAAATGCAACCTAGTCCAATGGAAAGGAGGCAATGGATTCGAAAACAGGTATGTTTACAATTATGGAAAGAGGAACTTCATAATGTGTAGAAATTTGCCCATTTATGCCGTGGAGCAAGGTACTAATGTGACGTTTACGTACTGTTTGTTGTTGCTGGAGGTAGATATATTGGCGTGCAACTGAAACCCACATTCGCTTAAATGGAGGATTCTGCCCAACCAGCGATTGAACAAGCACCAATATGGACCCAATATAAACAAATCAAAAAAACAGGAGTCCATAAACCCGGCACTTTGGCGGAGTGGTTAACGCGATGGCCTGCTATTCTTTCGAGAAAGCTGGTAGCCATTTCCTTCGGGAGCGTGTGTTCGAATCACACAGGTGTCGCAATATGTCTATTTTTTGTATGTTTTACAAATATTTTTTATTTCGCAATATCTTTTTACAATATAAAACGACAGCTTCTTCGATAGGTTTCTTGCTTACTTGGTATCAATGTTTTGCTATTGATGAAAATCTACTACACGGTGGGGCAGACACTTGGCGGAATAATTTGCTATTATTTAGGGGTTCAAAATATGAAACTTCAATAAAGTTCGTAAATCGTGTATATTACGGAGAGTGTGTCATTAGCCAGAATACTTCTATCGGCTGTATATTTTTTAAGTACATCCATCTCCTTAATAATGTTGAAGCAGTTCAACACTTCCTATCGAGTAGATTCAGCGATGCACTCTCCACGATCGCAAGTCTGCCAGTACTCGTACCGAAGTGTTTCTTTTGTTCCAACATGTTTGTTCCTGCATTTAATATCTCTCATTTGCCTCGCTCGTCGATGGCAGTTGACAATCGAGTTGAATTAAGCCGTGATCTCGTATCCAGAGGGCTGTGATTTGTTCTTAGCAAGCTGCTGTGCAACCAACGTCCTGCCTGTGACAGCCTTTCATCGTACACCGGGCAAATCAATAACCACTGACGCCTGAATTGAGTTGTGTAAATGCTGCACACGGAACCGGCAATTTTGCGACCGTCCCACCCAGCCCGATCCATCCAATCGCGTGTTGCAGATATCCTAGAACCAAACAAATGTCTGGCGGGGAAGATGTTGACATTTGCAACATCAATATGCACTGGCACATAAATCCACTTTAACTGGAGCTTCGTAGCCTGCAAAACGGCGTATTAGGCCACTTGAACACATCATGTCTACTATCCAAGCTGCGGAGATGGACAGATCCTGCCTTCAGGTGAGCATGTTGGGAGTTGGATAGCTGCAATTAGTAATTCAACTGTGTTTGTAACTGTTGCCTTTTTGGTTGTTTGTCTTGTCTACCTCGGATCTTGCGCTCCCAGCTTCCGCGTGTATGTCTTGACCTCGCCCATGTCATATCAGTTTACCCAAATATAAGAAGGGGCGATGTGCTGCATCCTGGGTCACTTCTCAGACGTCAAATATAGTTAAAGTCTAGTCCTCTACCAGCAAGCTATTACATTGGCCATAAAGCTCAGGTGTTGCCGTAAACAGGCGTGACAACCTCAATCCTTTAGAAGGTTTGCAGGTGGAATTTGACATTGATTCGAGATTTCTCTCAGCCATGTCTTCTACGTTGGATTTGCCATTGCTGGCTGGTTCCCCAACATGGTTGAGCATCTTACTGGTCCTTGTTGTTGTCCTCCCAATTGCACAGTTTGCGCTTCGACGTAAACGCCTCAACCTACCTATTATCGATGTATCTTCATATAAGAACGGACAGTCAGCGCTCATAGCCGCTACCTTGGAAGCATGTTTCTCCCTAACGTACTGTTGACAGTTCTGACAATTGTAGTACCCAAACACGCCATACATTCTTCCATTCGAGAACGAGGTCGTCATACTACCAATGTCGACGCTCGAGGAAGTCAGAAACCTGCCCGAAGAGCAGGTCTCTTTCGATGAGTTACTCAAGCGCAGTTTTGCAGGCAAGTATACTGGCATTGGAAACGCCGATCCTGCGGTGAATAGAACCGTTAAGGTCGACCTGACACGCAATATTGCGAGCACGCTCGATGATCTACAGGAAGAAGTCCGGTATGCTTTCGACAAACAACTAGCATCATGCAAAGACTGGAAGTCGGTGAACCTCTACCAAACTCTTGCTAGAGTTGTCGCTCTCCTATCTGGACGGGTATTCGTTGGACTGCCAACTTCACGAGATGAAGAATGGATCGATGCAACGATTAATTATGCCATGGATTGTGATATGGTACGACGAGCTATTGAAAAATGGCCTGGATGGCTTCAACCATTTGTTATTCCAATGCGTCAGTCTTACTATTCAAATTTCAGGAGCATCCCCCTTCCCCTGTGAATTCCAATATTTATCACTTCAAAAAAACATTAGGCTTAGAGAGCACAAGTTGATCAAGTAGTTTAGTGCCCGAGATTCGGAAGCTGCAAAAAAGCAAGAAGCGTGGAAGCGAAATTCTAGAGCCAATATTAAAGAAATGTTTAGCGGAGTTTGGCAGCGAGAAGAGCGATTCTCATGGTCCTGAAGATCACCAGGGCACATTCTTTTCTTGGTAATCACTCCTTATTAGCCCATACAAATTTCTATTTCGTACCATTATCAGTTTTATTCCGGTGTTTTAATGATGTGCGCTGATCCAAATCTTCAGGCTTCTGAAAGAAATAGATAACCCTTCGCAGGCAGACCCTAAGGAGATGTATAAGTATCAAATGACATTAGGGTTTGCAGCATTACATACTACATCTCAAGCAACTTTCCATGCGATTTTGGACATGGCTGCCCGGCCACAATACATCCAGCCTCTCCGCGAGGAGATTGAGAGAGTATTGCAAGAGGATGGATATGATCGGGACAATGAAGGGTTTCCAAAACTAAAGAAATCCAGTATGCCCAAGCTGAGGAAGTTGGACAGTTTCATGAAGGAATCCCAACGATTTTCTCCTGCTGGTCTCAGTAAGATCACAATATCGCAAACCCCCCTGATCTTTTAATTAATCACATTGCTAGTTAACAATGGCCGTATTACTACCGCACCACTTACCCTATCCACCGGCCATACTCTTCCAAAAGGCACGCGAATCGCGTTCCCAACTTATGCTGTGCACATGTCTCCTTCAACACCAACCTATGATCCAGCTAATAACCCGCCGTCTACGCTCCCATCTCATATGTTTGACGGTTTCCGGTTTGCGCAACTCCGTTCTGTTCCAGGCCAGGAAAACAAACATCAGTTTGTGACTACGTCACCAGAGAGTATGAACTTTGGACATGGAAATCATGCCTGCCCAGGTCGATTCTTTGCAAGCAACGAAATCAAAGTTGTATTGATCGAGTTGCTAAGAAGTTGGGATTTCAGGTTGAAGGGTGATGTGAATGCCGTTGGAGGTGAACGTCCTAGCAACATTGACCATAAGATGGCCGTTATGCCTGATATGAGCGTCGAACTAGAGTTCAGAAAGCGAAAGGTTTAGTTTGCTTAATAGTAGTCGAAAAGTGGGACGGCAACGCTGTTTGTATTGGCTTATTCATAGGCTGCCGAGACACCGACTACTCGCTGACTACGATATCTGTTAGCAGTATCTGCATAATATGTGAAACGTTTTGCATTCAAATACTGAGCTTGTTTCGTGAATGTTGCTTCCCACGTTATGTCCAACCGCTCCTCGCTTAGCAGTACTAGAATCAGGGGGGGTGACACAATGTAATTTCAAATATACTTCATCAAATTCTCTTCCACTTCGAGGCGACTCTCAAACAACATTATTTTGATACAGTTGTTTGAGGCAATTCCGCTTGACTGAGAGTATATTCGGGAGAGGGGTAATCTCTTGTTGCAGAGAAGGTGTAATTTGTATGGTGATCAAAGAAGCACCGCGTCTATACCTTGGTCGGAGGAGTCAATAAAAGGTGGTTTAGGTTACTTTCGAAGTTTCATCCGTATGGCAGAATGAGCAGCGAAGCCATGGAATGTAATCGAGCACGTTTTTCTTTTGGCATTTGGTGAGCTTTCTTCAAGTACTCATAAGTTGAAAAGAACCGATGTTAGACTATATATACTCTTAGGGTCATGTCAAGTTGAGATAGAATTTAGTGGCAGAATCACATTATACTTTGTGAAAACACAGTGACACTCTCGACATTGAAATTTCGTAAGTCGTTCACTATGGCAATTTTGTTATGCTCTATGGGCACTCTGTACTTCCAGCCCAATATATAAGCTTAGAGAGAGTGGATTTGGTTTCATAAACTGACATCATTTCATTTGAGTAGAAGAAAGCCCGTCGGATATTGGGTGACACTATACAAGGTTCTAGCTACAAAATCACCAGGGTAAATGCTATTTATCCTTGTGTTAAACGCTCCAGTCGACTTTTCGCCCCTTCTACCAATGCAGTCTCGCGATCTAATAACGCTGTAATCTGGGCCACCTTTGCCTTTCTGATCTCCGACGGAACCTTCACATTCATGGCACCCTGGTCAGTTTGTTCCACCAACCCACTCGCCTCGTCGATCAATTTGTTCTTCAGTGTCTCAAGCTCTTCATAGCGTTGCCATGGCTCTTTTACTGAGCTCCCAGAAACCATATTTCCCTTGCTCGGCTCCAGTTTGCTTTCAAGATTTGCGACCTCATCCACCCAGGCTTTCTCCTTCTCACTAAGCTCGCGAGTTCGTCCCCTCGCAATTCGCTTCCTCATGTTCTCTATACGTTCCGTTATCTGTGCTTGCTTATCCATGGCAGCCCCGAGTCGTCTTTCAATCATTTCATTTGTACCTTGTACTGGCTCATCGCCTTCCGGATCCGCGTCAAAGTCATCTCCTGTGATGGCTTCGACTCGCTTGGCAACTTCGTTTGCTTTACTTATTTGACTCTTCAGCTCTATTTGCAAGCGTTCACATCTGCGGAAAAGCTCCGCGGCTGCGGACCCAAGACGGTAAGTTTCCTCACTGAGAATAGTGTGCGCCTCGGTCAAGATTGTGAGTGTTGCTGGTGATAGCCGGACCTCCTCTTTCAAAAGTCGCTTGTACTTCTCATGTCTTATCTTTTCAAGAAATCTAGGTAGTGCGGATGATTCGTTGAATATAGATGCAGGTTGGTATACAGGCCGCGGTTCGCATAATATCAATGGCTTGTCTGGTTCTGAATTGATAGATAATGACCTAGATCGTCTCATTAAGTCAAACTTATCCTCGGGAGTTTCCAAAGTCAGAGCGACTGGCCCACTCGAGTTTGAGCTAAGAAGAAAGTACCCAAGATCTGGGTCCATTATGACGTCAAGAGCAGCCAGAGCTAAAGACTTGTCGGATGACTTTTCGATCATAAGTCGTTGTCGGGTAGATTTGTTGCCCTTGACAAGAAGGTCGATTCGGAAATCGGATCCTTGCTGACCACCCTTGAGCTCTGGCTCTAACCTGAAAACCCAGTCGAGAGAGACATAAGTCAATTTAGACGTATCAGTCACATAGAATGTGTAAGCAGACTGGCAGTCTCGACTGAACATTGGCCAGCTATCTGCTGAGTTTTCACCTTCTTTTGATGTTTCTAGGACCTCAAATGTCAAAAGTGAAGGCACTTCCACTTCCTGAGAAAACCGGGAGATCTTCGATTTTGACCTTGGCAACCATTGAGCTTCGACCCCGTCCAGATCCAATAATACAGATACCTGTCCACTACGCGCTAGCAAACAAACGATACCGACAGACAGTCCATCGTTGTCACCTTCTATTTCAAGATCATTTTCTTCTCCTAGCATCAATTCCTCACTATCAATCTTAGCTCCAATAGCATGAATATCGGTAAGTAGGCTATCCAGTTCGTCCTCCTGCTCGTCAGGCACATTGGGCGCAAGGTCAAACTCGAAAGGCCCTTGAAGCTTAGGCACATGGCCCGGTCTGCTTGGTCTGGAATAAATCTCTGTGGGGAAATCACCAGGAGCAACTTCTAGTTGTAGCGGCTCCTCGTTATCAATCTCGGCCATCCAGTCAAGTTGCTGTTGAGCGAGTCGCTTGGCGCTAGCCGATACCCCAAGGTCATCCTCTATTGCAGCATTTCTAGCGACTATTGATACAGAGAGCGACGGTATCAAGGCTGGTGGTGGTGACCATTTAGATGGTAGTAATGGACACAGAGCATATACGTCGCCCTCTTTCATAGCAATCCAGAGTGTCATGGGAGACCAACCACCAGATTCTTTTGCCGGAAAACATGCTGAGGCCACGTCCATATCAAATGAATCAGGCGAGAACCCCGTATTTATTCCAGACACAGATGCCCCAAAGTCCTGATCAGCGGAAACTCCATCGGCCAATTTCTTTAAATCGATTGAGAGCGTAGATCTATCAAAGGACCTACGATCCGATATAGACAACTCCCAAACTCGTACCACAGCATCCTCAGTAATCGTGACCAAACAGGTTCCATTGACCCCTAATGGGTGCCATAAGGCGGAGGCTATCCCGGATTGTGTTGTGACATGTGTTGTTGGTCCTAGTTGAAATGTCTTGATCCGCATGGGGCCTTTATCTGCTGCTGTGAGATGTGATGCGGCGGGAAGTATTGCTACATGTACCGTATGTGTAGTCAGAATTGCAAGGTAATTTCCGTTTGGAGATATTATGAGTTGCCGGATATCGTCTGCGACGGGAGTTTTGATAACCTATAATTGTGAGCTTCTACATTACTACATAAGTGTCAGTAAGAGACTTACCCTATGACCTTGAGCATAATCATCCTCCAAATCGCTAGATTCCCCTGCTCCTCTTCTAGAAGACTTTTTCTCTCTCTTCTGTCCATCCTCCCATGCTTCTTTGAGATACACAAGATCTGCCCAGCGAATTTCTTTCCCAACAGCAACGAAGACCTGCGTTCCTCTATGCGCAATCGTACGCAGAGGTCCAGGCTTTGATGCCTTCTTTCCATTACCAGCTGATAGTAAGGGGTTATTTGGTCCTTTAGAGGTCTGGGTAAAAATCCCGTGGCCAGGGTTGGGCTGCGAAAGCCAGGCGGGCGTGTAACTCGTGATTTGTGGCATTGTAGAATGAAATTAGCTCAGCGAAGAGCTCCTGAAGCTGCGGAAGCCCAGTATTTATGAGAAGCTCATACAGCGTTTATGTACGACAGGTTAATGTATTGTGGCAATGGGAATTGTGATGGTGTTGCAAAAATCTGAAGGTCGACGTGTTTAGCGCGTCGCAGGGTTTCTTTCAGCCTTCTCTCCAGCGGCGAGAGAGTCAACAAGCTTTGTCTTACAGACTCACACAACAGCAAACATGCCTGGAGTAGTTCGAAATACTGTTGATCGACTTGACAAGCCTAGTGCTTATTATCAGGCAAAGGTAATTGTCATAATTTTCACCGGCCTATGTAAAAGGCTAGGGCTGACCAACCTTACTATTTTAGAATAAGAAGCGCAAGTACAATAGGGATGATGAAGAGCTTGGAAGAGAGAAGACACCAGAACCGGAACCAGAAGACCCGTTGAAGGATGCTACGACCCTCTATGTAGGGAATTTGTAAGTTGAAATAGCAACTGCAGGACCGGTGCTGTGCAGGCTGACAAGCAAACCTAGATCATTCTATACGACAGAGGAACAAATTCACGAACTCTTTGCGAAATGCGGTGAGATAAAACGATTGGTTATGGGATTGGATCGATTCAACAAGACACCATGTGGATTCTGTTTCGTAGAGTACTATACACACCAGGATGCGCTCGATTGCATGAAATACATTGGAGGCACCAAGCTTGATGAGCGTGTCATTCGGACAGATCTTGACCCTGGATTTCAAGAGGGGCGCCAGTACGGAAGAGGAAAATCTGGTGGTCAAGTGCGTGATGAGTATCGGGAGGAGTACGATGAGGGCAGAGGAGGTCTTGGTAGGGCTATTCAAGCTGAGAGGCTGAAGGAAGAAGAGGAATATGGCAAAGGCAGATAAGACTTATGGGCATAAGCAAAGTCAGAGGCGTTTGGAGCATTATGGGATTATTTGGGACACTTGTAATTCTGCAGATAAGATTCAATATAGCATTGACACCTGGAGACACCGTGCCTTCTATTGCAAGTCTTTGATCGTTCTGATGTAAATTGATTCCATAACGCCTTCCATGCATACTTCTACACCTGTATGATACATATATCCCACAATTTCTCTTTCAGTATCCTGGAGGGTTGACTCTCTGGGACAGTCTTGTCCACTTCGGTAGCTCTGCAAAAGTATTAGCATATCATTTCCACCTACGTTGCCTCCTGTGAACTCACTGTGAATTCCCTTGCGATATTTTTTCTCTTTCCGGTCAAAGATAGTATATTTGTCTTTGGGTACCATTTCCTGCTCGAGGGGCATCTCGTCCTTCCATCTTTCCACAGCTTTCGTAGTGATGCCTTGCTTGGCCAGTGCTTTATCTACAGTTGCTACGACCGTGTCAACTGCTCGTAGGCGCTTCCGTTGTCGGGCTTTTTGGAATTTGGAAAGCCGCCATGGAATCTTCCTATACAATCAATTGACATTAGCAACACCATTCTGAGAAGTTCCATAACAAATTCGTTCTAACATACCAGAGAAGACCTCCAGATAAAGAGTTGGTGGGTCTGAAAGCACCAAACATTGTGTTGTTGATGAGCACTAAATTTTGGTATCGCTGAAGTTGAGCTCAAATTCAACGCCAAGAAATCATCACTTGAGCCGCTTGGACACCAACCTCACTTCTCCCAAAAACATTTCTATCCAGCAACGATGTCTTACTATTTCGCCATTATCGGTACACAAGATAACCCTCTATTTGAATATGAGTTTGGGACATCGAAGCAAGGCGGCGATGGAGTGGCCAGGTTTGCAGAACAGGCACGGCATATGAACCAGTTCATCGTTCATGGGAGCTTGGATATTGTAGAGGAGGCGCAATGGGCTAATGGTTCAATGTACGGAACATATTTGCTACTACTCAGCTCATGCTGATTTTTCGTTAGGTACTTGAAGTGCATTGATCGATTTTACAATAATTACGTCTCTTGCTGGATGACTGGCGGCAGTAAGCTTCGCCTTTGCAACATGGTAGTCTCATCGTACTAATTGTTTTCAAGATGTCAAGTTTCTCATCCTCCACGCTCCTTCTCAGCCAGCTACAACAACTACGACTCGAGCTAGCACATCAATAGCTGCTAATCCAACTTCCCCCCAAACAGAGGAGGCTATCAAGCAGTTCTTCACCGAGGTGTATGAGAATTGGGTCAAAACGATCATGAGTCCCTTCTACCAGGTTAACATGGAAGTCAAAAGCCCAATATTCAGGACGAGAGTTGTTGCAGCAGGGAAGAAATACCTTTGATCTGGGATCCGACCGACGGGAGTCATACTATCAAACAAACCAAGAATTGAGCATGCTCAGACGTGAGAAGCATGTAGGAGATCCGCCTGGCTCGGCAACCACAACTGAAGACTCTGGAACTTTTGGGGCTATAGGTATTCTACCTAAGAGAACACTGATCGACAGAATGGGCTACTGAGGAGGGGCTTGACACGAGAGTAATACACAACCTACACAACACATCACGCTGTGTAGGCGTAGGATGGATTTTCTACAGTGGCACAGCGCACAAACGAATGAAGATGGGCCACAGAGGATGTGTAGAGGAATCTAGAGGCTTAACATGATAACCTAGGTAATAGGTGCCGGTGCACAAAGTACTGAGTTGGGTATGAAACTTCCGGTTGGAACCAGTGCAAACAAGCAAAGTGGGGCGTTCTCTTGATCCCTCCAGGAGAAACCGCATTCAGTAGCATCTATTCTAAAAGTTTTAATCAATAAAATATTTACGGAAACAATGATGTATGCTTTAGGATGTCTTCCTTCCATAGCATTCTACCTGCCTGTGAATAATAGAAAATCGTACAACAGACGCTTTGAACCCAGCTATGCTTGTGGAACTTCCTGATCAAAATATCCTCATCTCACGTTCTTTGTAGAACTGGCGATTTTATTTTTGCAACTTAGCTTACTTAACTTCCGTTCACTTACTAACACGTCGACAAAAGACTGACAACGAGCAGCAAATATTCAGACTTCAGATAAGCCCAGGAAACCTATACCATGGGATGACAACCAGTACTAAAGCTTTACTCGGACTTGATCTTCTATGATGTTCAGACTCCTGTCTTAGGTTGAGCTAAGACAGAGCAGGCGTGATATGTTTCCTTCATATTTAGGTCAGTTTCTAGAGGAACTTCTGATGCTTAACGAATAACCATTACTGGTATAGCTTGCATTGGGTATCGTTAGCATGATTATTCAAAATGCTCTTCTCGCTCTGCCCTCTTGTAATGCGCAGCCACTAATCTGAATAGTAATTATAACAACCCCGAGCCCCGTGGTTAGGTAGCTTGTATGTATTACGCGGATTGACTTGACTTGGTACAATTTTTTGACCCTATCAAGCCACAGATTTCATTTTAGATCTCCGATAAATGTCAAAAGGCCGCCCACGTCGATAGTCACAACCTCCTCTAACTGTAGGCAACGAAAAGTTGCGTGATTCCTTGCAGGCATATCTCCTTATCATCACACGTAGCTCGGAAGGTAAATGTGTGGAGGCAGTTAAAGGCTTTGTTAGCATCTAACAGTTAAAAGAAAAAGAAACAATGAAAAGGTGAATAGCAATAAACTAGGTGCAAGGGGTAATCTAGACTACACAGTATTGGTGTTATTGTATATGACCAATAATGGCCATAATTGAGTTCTTTCGAATGCATATCAAAGCTGTTAGGCGTAATTCCGTTGTCCAAATCAATTTCCACAAGGAATTGAATAGCTAAGAATGTGAAAAGGGCATCACTGGTATTGGTGCTCGAGTCCCTCAAAAACGCGGTCATTGAAGAGGTGGTCATCTCTGGAATTGGTGTCTAATTTGCCAAATGAGTTTGAGTATATTGCTAGTAGTCTCTAATAATGAATGGAAGAGCATGTAAAGAACTACTACGTCCTTGACGTTATTATCGCCATGGATTTGATTCTTTGGGGATGGTTTTGTTGATGTTGAAATGTCGCGTCTGATGCCAAGGGTTCCAACACCCCTGCTCCTACTTCGCTTCTGCTTCTTGAAATCAAACTTACAAACACTTCTGATTGGCTGAGATTTAACATGTTTTTGGAGTGTTCTTTCCGACCGATTCTGACACGCCTGAAAGTACGGCAAGGACGCTAAGCAATCCGCATCACTCGCTAATGCTGCCAGCTGTTAAATAACCTCTGTTCCCCCACCTGTTATCTCTTCTTTCTTACAATCTCATATACACTACAACACCACGACTTCATCAACAACTTCATCAAATACGTCTATTTGACGATTATTTCATCATCAAAACAATCTTAACAACTCACCAAACAACTTCATCATGACTGGACGTAAGTACTAATCATCCTTTCTCTTCATCTGCTTTGCGATTGTTGTCTTGGTTGTTGTCGTGGTTGATGGTCGCCCATCACCTGAGTTGGTGTACACGGGCCATCCCAACAACGCGCCTCAACCCAAACAATACAACTCAACTTCAGACTTGATGCTATTCGCACCTAATTACACGATCATCATGGACATTACTGACGCGTTTTTTCTTAGGCGGAAAAGGAGGAAAGGGTCTCGGCAAGGGAGGAGCCAAGCGCCACCGCAAGATTCTTCGTGACAACATCCAAGGTATTACAAAGCCTGCTATCAGACGTCTCGCGCGTCGTGGAGGTGTGAAGCGTATTTCAGCCAGTAAGTAACGCGTTACCATACTCATTCATACAATATACTAATGCATTCACAGTGATCTACGAGGAGACTCGCGGTGTTCTGAAGACCTTCCTCGAGGGTGTCATCCGCGATGCTGTAACATACACTGAGCATGCTAAGCGCAAGACCGTCACATCTCTCGATGTTGTCTACGCCCTCAAGCGCCAAGGCCGTACCCTTTACGGTTTCGGTGGTTAAACATCCTCTTTTCCACACACCATCTTCGCCTCGCTCCTTTCGATCATATAATTATGGATCCTGGAATATCGATGTGCATATGTTACCTTTGATAGTCTCGAGCCGCGTGCTTGCAGATGGTCTAGTATCCTGTTTACGGGAGGGTCTCGCTTATCTCTTTCCATTTCTATCGTCGAACGGTCTTTGCCGATCTGGTCCTGGCATATCTTCGCTGTACACATACCTTTTGATAGTCTCTTGCCCTAAGCTTGTTGACGGTCTAGCATCCTGTTTACGGGAGGGGTAACTTTGAAGTATTGTTTGGACATTATTTTCGCAGTTGGGCATTTAGGCAAGGAGCATGGTTTTATGACTTGTAATTTTGTGTTTTTAAGGCGTTGGGTTATGGACTCCTGGTCTGGACGTGGGCGTCTAGAGGGAGGGAATATCGGTTCGATGCACCGTTGCACATATATCATCGAGGAACAATGATTGCCTCAAGGCACGAATAATGAGCACACTCTCTAATCATCTGTCTGTGATCCTAGTGTCGTGTTTTCTCTCACCTAGAAAATTCTATGTATTTGCAAGTATACTGGAGTGAATATGGCGATTGCATACCAACCTTAACCCTTTCAGCCTTTCTTGTTCAAAATATCTATCTGCCTACAAGTCGCGTACGGCAACTAGTGTTCAATTTCAGTATTGTTTTTATTCAGCTGCAAAGGTGCTATCTATTCTGCTCAATTACTTGATCTTCATTCAGAGAAGGTAGTCCTGACTTTGCAATAAATCGAGATTATCACTTATCCGCAACATCCACTCCCAAATGGTTTAAATTCTTTGAGTAATCAAATTTGTCGCAAATCCTTTCATTAAATCACACAAAGGGATCAGTTGGGGAGATCAGTTTTAGTGGTGAGGGAGTAGCGCTACTGGTAACCAGCCTGAGCCGCTTTGAAAACCTTTGAATTCAGTTGCTTGCTGATCTAATGGATAAGGCGAGCGAAGAGGTGAAGATTTTTGGTTAGGCTACTCGGAGGAGTTAATAAATAATGCGGATTAGAGATCGCTCCGGCTCGCTGTGGTGGTGCAGTAAGGTCTAGAGCCTGGCTCAAGGACCTGATAACTTCCAGTCAAGTATGGAGAATACAGAGGCAGCTATGGTGTTAGAGTCTGAGGTAGACAGCCATGTTGGTTTTGAACCTACTAGTATCTGATTTCTACTAAGGGCTTTTCCTGATTTAGCCTTGCGTATAGTCGTAACATTGGCGACAGAGATGTTAAGTGTCAAATATGCAATCGCTGTGGAAGCAAATGGCTAGCTAGTGAGCGTGATGACGTAAGCGGTAACCGTGATTTTTGGGATTTGCAGTGGCTGAAAGCTTTGAGGTTAAGCGAGCGTTCAAGAGGGTCGAGGGTGACGTGCTTTGACATTTTGTCCTACCTTTGTAACCGATATCTTTGTAACCGCGGCTAAGAAGAGACCCAGGAGTGGGTGTGTACTTGTGGGTGCAAAGTACACAGTTATCAATTTGGTAGTTTAGTAGTTTCCTATACCCCCTGATTTCACATATATTTGGAACCGTTGTATTTATCATAAGACATATGGAAGACGTATTTTACTGATTTATTTCATTGATACACATATTAAATACATAGATATATGGGAGCAGTCATTAGAATATTACACGGCCTTGCCATCGATTACCGTCGACTTCTTTTCTCCATCAAGCTTGCCCTTAAACTCATCAACTGAAATAGCTGACTTAGTCGTTATGCCGTGGTTCTCAGATGGCTCTTGGATCTTCTCCTTTATGTCGACCCTCTTGTGAGTTACCGATGGGTTAATAACCTCTGTTTAGCAAGATAAGTTAGCAAAATACTCAGATCAATTTCTTGTTTGGGGAAACTCACCCTTCTCAATGACTGGCTGGATAGTCTCGTGCAAATGATGGTGTACATGCTCCTCTCCTAGCGTGGGCTCCTTGGTCTTTGACTCAAATTGCTTCTCCTCACTTGTGCTCTTAAATCCAGCACGGTCAGCCTCCGCCTTAGCTTTTGCTGTGCTATCATCATTGTTGATGCTGCGATTCTTGGTCTCTTGGGTGTAATCGTGTTTTTCGGGCAGGACTTCGGAGTCTTTGAGAGGCTGGATTGTGGTGTGGTAGTGATCCTGGTGCTTTTCTTTCTCGACGAATGTTTGCTCGCGAGTTTCATGTTGGCTTTTAACGTGGGTATGCTCGACGGCTGGCGCGACTTCAGCGTCGACAGTTGTGTCTACATCGGCGCCGGTGGCTGTAGTTTTAGGTGCAGTGGCATTGGTTGTGTCCTTGCTAACAGTCTCACTCTTGGATGGATCCTTGCTGAAAAGCGAGTTCACTGCGTGCATTGCGTTATCCATTTTGTGTGGTTTATTGTATTGGAGGTAGATTGCAGTTTGTGGTATAGTGAGTTGCTGGGTAAGTAGGTAGCTTTATAATGGTAGTATGGGTGATATTAAGTCTACAAGAATTAAGGTGTACAGCCACACATCTTATATTCAATCAATAGCCAACTACGTAACGATGGCAAATGAAGTAGCGCTGGTATGAACTCACCATCCGTCAAATCAAGGAACATTTTTGCATGCTCTCATGTTCCAGGCCGTGTTACGTCACGAATGACCGACTTGAAGTGGTGCAGAAGATTAGTGCCGCATATGTAAATACCAAGCCTTCTACAGGAGTCTCGCCGCTAATTTTGAGTAAGAGCAATCTGTGTGAAACGGTCCCTGTGGAGTACACTTCTCGTCTTTTCGTTGTGACGTTCGGGTGGCGAGCGCCTTGTACGATGGCGGCTTCGAGCTTCCAGATACGGGTAGCATCATGATCTCCTTGCCCGTAACGTTTATCTTGGCACGCCAAATAATTATGTATATACCGTGCACTATACCACAACCACTGTAAAGTTATAACAACTAGGTAATTTCTGATTAGGCGGTTCGAAGGTTGACGGCAACTGCGTTCTTGCGAGAAACTTCATAGAGTTCTTCGGGCTTGAAGCCCCTACAAGGGGATTGTCAAAGCGGAACCCCACAGTCTGGCGACAGCCTCTACGGAGGAAGACCACGTAATATTGGACCTTGCTCCTCTGCTAAATGATGGCAAACTGAAGCAATATCAACAAATAGCACACCATGGTATTCTACATGGTAATTCACATGCTGAATATTGTTCTCGGAATTTACTGGCAACCTGTAGATCTCTCGCTACTCCACCAGTCTAGCACGATCCTAGTGCATCCTGGGTGTCGATCGAAGCCGGCGGGCCCAAAGGTTAAAATGGCCTTGGATGGTGGTGTGGCTGGAGCTTGAGCTCACAGTATCGGTCGAGCATAAACGAACTAAATAATAATTTCTTGACTCTACTATATGCCCGTGCTTTTAATACACGTCCTTAATTTTTAAATGTGAGTAATGAACACTGGGAAGGTGGATTGTGAACCAAAACGAATTCCCCTCAGGACAAACGTAAGCTGCAAAATTGGCAGAATTGGGTAATGATCTATACCATTAGCAAGTTATAAATTATGAGCATTGCTGGTTTCAAGGGCTTAAGTATTCTTACCACAGATCCATAAACAGTCTTGTAGCAGTAGCGTGACTTCTTCAGCTGAGTATTACTGCAAACTCAACATTATATGCTGGTCCACCAACAACTGCTTCCTGCCGAGCTTTGAGGGATTTATTATGTTTGACTATTTCACAATTGTCCTTAACAAACTCTCGTGTCATTAGCATGTGACAGAGCTCCGCAAAACTACACAACATTATATTCAACATACTGAGCATGTGAAAAATTGTGGAGTTTGAGACATGAAATGTGTACGTGAACCTTGAAGAGCTTTTAAATAAAGGATCGAGACGTTGACTTGTAAGGTTTAAGAGGCATGGCCTTGAGGCTTATCCAGGCTAACCTAAATTCACGATGAGAAGCTGTTTTTGAGCAAAACACGTATGCCAGCTGTTGGTTTATTCTCAATACATGTATTTGCTGTTAATCATGTGACCATGCCACATTACGTACTGAGGATCCCTAGTTGAGATATTATTAATACTTATATATATCTAACAATATAATACTAATTACTTTATGAATATTTAGTTAAACTAAGTATAATATAATGAAAAGATTAATAATTATTTGTCGAGGTTAGTCATGTGATCATGATGCGATGGATGCGAGGTTATAATCGAGGCTGATGTTGTATTCTTAAAATCATATTCTGTGACAATACGGATTTCCCCAATGAAGATCCGTATCGTATCCGGTGAGTCTACGAAGGGGTACCGACTTATATATAGTAATAGAGGGATTCCCTAATTAGAGGGTCAGAGATTAGTCTGTTGATTACGGCCAATACACGTATTACTACTGAATTGTGATACTCTATCACTGAACCCTCACAACCATGCTCAAATTTCCTAGCTAAAGTTAGCAGTAGCGTCCTACTTGTCGGAGTTAATAAACAATTTTCTCTCAAAGTTTCATCGCTGAAATAATATTGAAAGTGTCTACTATAGAAGACTGTATATATCAGCTCTCGCCCGGCTGGCTTGCTGTAACACCGGGGCAGGAATAGGCACGTAATGTACGTGAAGTACTTCATGAAGTGTGTAAAAGCTGATTCTTAGCTAAGTAACTACTGCTAAGAGATAACACCCTCCTTACGTCACGTGGTGACTGACGGTACCGTGACACTTGCACTAATAGCCTCGTTCCTGCTACACTTGAATTTGATATTCCTAAATATGCTTAGCTAGTAGCATTAGCCAAAAAGCAAGAAATCCATGACTCTAACCAGAATATAGCTGATAATAGAAACATCGACGATTCTAATAACAGAAATTATCGTAATATAAGTGATATTGCTGCTTTTGAATTATAAACCCTACCATGTTCTCGGAAGCGGATTTAGCTGGCAAAGGATGTATAATAATATGATATATAATCCTCTTCTACTTATTCTCTTAACGTCTCATATTAAGCGACTGCAGCCACTTCGCCTGGCAGTATATAAAAGAGCTAAGAGATTCCAATCTATGGCTGCTGGATACTCAAGACCATAAAATCAAAAGTTATGTACTGTCTTACATTTTATCAAAAGCCTTTACCGGAACCTAGCAGATCACCATAAAGATAAGGCACTCCCAGAAGCTTCTTTAGTAAAAGTGATAAGAGCGACTCGGAAAGGTTGCCTAATCCAAAACGGGCTATAAGCAGAAATATCAAGAATCCACGATTTTCATCTAAAGAGAATAATATTTTACTACAACTGAAAGAAAGGGGTTTATTGTGGGATTAGATCGCAAAGCGCTTTCCGGAAAGAGCAAGGGGACGTCGCAGGTACGGTACAGTACCAAGTTGAGGCGTCGCTCTGGAACATCTCAAACCACATAAATGTTAAAAGTAATAATACGTTGATTGATTATTCCAACTAATGGGGATCTGTCTAACTATATATACACGATGGAAAGTAAGAGGGCGGACGTGCAGGGCGTAGGTTTGACCCTCCACTATTTCAACAATAAATATGTCGGAAGTGTGATCGAGTGGAGCGGTTTCCAGCGGTTTCCAATGCCTGCAGCTCACTACAGACGCATAATGGTCAGATGCAGGAACACGCCGTAGCTGTAGTCATGGTAATGATGTGCAGAATGATCAAAGCACCGCCACGGATAAAAGTGAGGCTTTGCCCTCCACGAAGGAGATTTGGTACAACGCAGGACTGCCATCCAGCTAATCGGAACTGAGAAATAATCAGCTCTATATTGAGTTATTGTTACACAGGAAAAGCGGTGAGGCGTTGGCCACGATTTTTGATACTGTCCTGTCGATCGATCGTTTGGTACACCATATAAAAAGTCAGCTAAGCGCATTTTATATCAGATATGAGCTATGGCCAAGATAATCAATTTGCTTTGTTCGCGCCCTCTTATGAAGATTGAGTATCTTCTTGATGTTTGTTACTTCCTATATTTTCTTTTGAATTATTACTTTTTCGTTAGCTCCTCGAAGCATTTTTATCAGGGCCTTCTGAACTACACAGCATAGGCCGAGCCTTAATCTAAACCTAGAAGAAATCTACGATAACCTCGAATTCCTCATAGGGATATTATCCTTACTCTATCTTTTCTGGTTGCAACGCTGTCCACATTCCCTCTTGCTTCTTACCAAAATCATCTATTCAACCAAACCAAGATGTCGAGACCTATAAGCTCAAATGACTCCTTGGATATACCAGAGAAGCCACAAGCTCCAGACGGACATGAAGAGCTCGGAACTACAGCCCCTCTTCAAGACCTTCAAACAGCTGAGCAACGGCATGTCCTTTGTACCGTTACTCAAGTTCGAAAATGTGGACTCGATAGCATCCTGTCCCTTCCTCAGCTGGTTGTATATGGTTATCAGTCTGCTGGGAAGAGTCGGGTCCAGGAAGGAATCACTGGAACTCCGTTCCCAAGCCATGATAGGGTCTGCAGCAACTATGTGACAGAGATCGTTCTTCACCACAACCCAGACGTCCCGGAGTGAAATCGACAAAGCACATTTCCGCATCTATCGCCGAGCGCTTCAAGATTTCCTCGAGCTTCATAGTCTCATATTGGAGGCGTCGTCTCTAACGCGAGTACGTGGGCACAATGGTCTGGCGGATGGACCTGCTTCGCACCTGATTCACTTCGCATTGAAGTTGTCGGCGATACTGGTTTACATCTCAATATCGTCGACCTACCAGGGCTCATCGCCGTTGCAAGCGACGACTAAATCGAAGAGGATGTACAACCAGTTGTCAATCTAGTCGAAACTTACCTCGAGAGCTCCCGTACGATCATCCTTGCTGTCATACGATTTAGTCGGATAGGAGGTTACCAAAGTCATACACTGGGGTGGAGTGGAGTCGAGAGTAGACTCAAGTGGTTAAAATGCATCATTCAAAAGCCTGAATTAAAGACCTGAATTTGGTCTGTGATGTCGCGTCCAGCTCTACTCCCCCTAGAGGCAAATTCTTATGGCCAGCGATCCCTTATCGACCTCCTCCTTTTCCAACGTCTCCGCTTTCTACTTAGCCTTCTTGTTCTCCTTCTTCTCCGCCTTCGCCTTCGCCTTCGCCTTCTCCTGTTTCTTCACTTTCACCATCTTCTCCTTGTCCTTCACCTTCTCCGTATCATTCGCCTTCTCTTGGTATTCGCGTCCTGACGTGCCTTGGCGATCTCCGTATCTCCTAGTTTATTAGAAAGAGGCATCAACAGTTTCACCATTCTCCAGCGTCGTTTCTGTAAATTCAGCTCTCCAAATATTAACGTCCAGGCTCGGGGAATTATTTTACGTCTAGGGTCTTCTCTTTCTACCTCCCTACTGCAATGAAGCCACTGAGCCCTGCAATCTCTTGTTCAAGATTCCAGCAAAGCATCTCCTTCCTGTTATGAACTATGATAAGAGCAGTGAAGATCCAGATCATGTCGACATGGCTCTCACCCGCAGCATCTCACGGGGATACCAATCCTTCTATCTAGCTGCAATGGATTACGCTATGCTATACAGTTCTTCCCATTATAGTTTCAGAGACACACCATGGATGGAGGCTCTACGTGCCATATATACTCATGATAAAGCAGGCTTGGGCATTATTGGTATCGTTGGTGTGGTTTGTGTATTATGTTAGACTTCACTCAGAAGGCGGGCGATGCTGATAGGTGGGAGGCGTTGAATGTTTAGTATGGGAGGAAGTATTTGTAAATAATCATAGCTGTTACATAGATGTATAATGTAGGTATTAAGACGTCTTTGCCAAGCCTTTGAAAATAGTTGCTACCCAAATTCCACATGGCTTCGTTTGGTTAATCCCCTTTCCCCCCCTTGGGAAACTGCTGGGTGGAATTCTGTGAACTAAATCTCACAAGAGCATAGAAATCACAAGTTATAAAAATCATGTGAGTAAAAGTCACGGAAGCAACTTTGGTTTAAACTATACCTTTGCTTTGCAACTATTTCCAAATGTAAACTCGGTAGGGTTCTAGTTCCTTAAGGGGATAGATAATTCTACAATATCTAATATGAAAAAGCTTGTACCTTGGTAATTTGTAAATTTTGAATCTTGACACCTTTGTGTTACATGATTTTTTAAAAATATGTACTTTTGGAATTGTATATCGTAACTCTGTTATCGTTTATCCTTTTCTGCCGCTGATTTTCAGCAATGGTCCCACCTCTCGGATCCCCCCGTCGAATCAGTGTAAGTTAGTGATGACTTTTAAACTAATATATATGAAAAAGAGTTATTCCTCGTTGCTGTCTGTTTTGAGGCTCTCCCCCCCCGGATATCAAGGTTAGAATCTCAGCAAGAAATTAATACAGTTTGGGATTGAAAGTGCGAGGAATAAGAACACTATTTTAGGAGTGAGCCGTTATGCTCAGCTTTTATCTTATTATAACAGGATGGAGTTTGGAGGCGTGATGTTCATTTCGCTAGAGAGCGAGAGGAGATGGAGGATAACCAGTTGTATAAGATGTCTTTGACGTTGAATAGTGCAGTAAAATCTGCCCAAATGCACCTTACATAAACCTTTCATTTTAGCTACCCGTTGATATGTATGCGTGAAGACCATCTTTAGAGTAGGCTGTTGTGGAATGTGGCCTCCTGCTACTGCTGTGAAACATGAATTATGATATTCAAGAGTAAAAAGGTGGTTGGACCGCCGTTAATTGCTTGCGACCATACGATTTACAATTCCGACCACTTCACCGCGCATCTACCAACTTTCAGTCGAAGTCGAAGAAGACTTCCGGTCACCAACTAGAGGTAGCTGTGGAGAGGTCCCATATTGGCGCTGTCACCAATGACCTTACCAGACTTACCATAAGTCAAACCGATTCCTATCTACTAAACTGACCAATAAGGATATTGCGCAAGTATTCAACAAGGACTTTAGTGTTGCCTACAACGACAAATCGTGACGCACCTGGTCTCAAGCTCCAGAAAATCCTTGGAATGGATCTACAACATTACGCTACGTGTGTAGAATGATTGTGTCTTCCCCTTTGATCATGGGTCGGTGAAGCCTGCATTCTCACCATCTCGGTCAAGAAGATATGCCCACCTCCTCTTATCACTATTGACGACCTCAGGCACATCCTGATTCTGCTCCAAACGATTATAAGTCTGGCCGGGTCTATCCCATAAATCTTTACCATTCCTTACGCGGTTGATGATTCGCGCCTTGTCTCTAAACTCCTCCTCATTCCATGCAGTATGACTGAACGATGCCATCTTCAATAACACTTCTTCAGTTGTCTCGAAGCAAGTCGAACAATGCCACCCGGCGTTCCATAAGGTTGCACTATTCCACCAGTTTATTGCATTCTCGCTCTCCATTCTCAAGTCCTCTGGCATGATCGTTTGACCTGGTTCTGTGCCACCAAAAACTGTTGCTTGTCCATGCGGCCATTGCTCCCCTTGGTGTATCCATTGGAAACTGTAGTAGTAGAATTGACTTCGCAATGTGACCCTTTTAGGCACGTCACAATTGCGCAAAATAACTATACTCGCAGGTCGTGGTATCTCGTCTACATCGCTGATCATAATTATATCTCCTTTCTGAGCAACTTTCGTACCTTCGAGGAAAGGAAAGACCTGGGTAAATAGTGCATTGCGCTGATACCTTTCCACATCCCAGGTTGTCTCCGCATCTTTCAATGGATTTTCTAAGACATGATGAATAATCTTCGATTGGTACTTTTTGAAGCGTGACCAGTTCTCTGTCAGTATCAGAGGTTTCGCGAGACTAGTGAAAGTTAAAGGCGATTCAACGATGACGAAGAAGTCTACACTGGCGAACAGTGTCTCAAGTCGTATCTCGAGCCAATCTAGCTCAGTGTTAAATAGAAATGCATCGTATATTTTCCGTCGTGGCGCGATAGTAGGGTATGCAGAGAATCGATGGAGTTGGCAAAATTGGTGCGCTGCCTTTGGATCAAGCGTTTGTGAAACATTCAAAGAACTTGTGAAAGCAATCGCAACAGGTGTGATTGTATGGGCGTGGTAGATAAGCATATGCTTCCTCACTTCCACTCGATACGCGATGTATAGTGTAACCAACAGGATAATCAACTGCAAGTACGTCTCAGTCAGCCATTGTCTGCTCAGTTGATAAAATTGCCTATACTGAAGATAAGTATAAAAGCAAAAGAGTGCACCCACAACGCGCCATCGGTTAGTCATTCTATGACGAAGTAATAGGAGACGGACATTCATGACAAGTACCAAGTAGACGATTGATTAGTGCGATAGACAGGTAGTGAGCAACAAGCTATCAACTTTAGAGAGGAGAATTCATTTGGAAGGAACATGTCGATGCCTGTATTTTTTATGTACAGTCGGCAAAAATAAGTCTTAGTGCAAAAACACCCATATTTTGTGTCTCCCACGACTTTCTTTCTTCAACTGGGCAGACCCTGAATAGCAAATGAAGGAGAGTGTTAGCGTGAGAATTATACTTTTAAGCTTATAATGTTGATATGGGATTGGTAGAATTGGCGTAACAATGGGGTACGCGGGGTGGCTGTGGCTGCCGATCTCCATTAAAAATGCATGGTACATGGTTTGGCGCACGTTGGCGCAAGTGTCTTGAAGGCTTGTTCACAAAGCTTCTTTTCTCGTATTTATTCCAATACGAACACTAACAATGTCTACCGCTTTGTTTAATCCACATATTAGCACTGATGAGTGCCTATGTGCCAACGGGGCTTAGCAAAGAGTGGACAAATTAAACAAACCAACAGCTTAAACTGACACCGGGTCAGACAAGTCCCAGCTATACTTCCAAACTGGCTGAAGGAGCACAATGTCAAAGGCCTGTACTCACGATACAGGCAGGAGGAGAGGTTCCTCAGTGGGTGAAACGTGCATAAGGTTCTTGGATTGTGATAAGTCTAAGGAAGGAAGCTCTCCGTAGAGAGATCTAGGTATAGCTAACTAATGGGGATGAAGGTGCCTAAGGCCACAACACACACAATATGAAACAGTGATATCCCCAGAGGAGATCCTCGGTATAAAGAGGATTCTTGGCGCTAAACAGCTCGAGGAGATTCAGCAGGTCTATGTAACGAAGGCTCCACACGTTGCTCAGGATAAGGAGGATTGGCAAAAAAAGTCGAGATCTTTGCAAATGCCCGTTCGCTGGCTAAAAGTGCCAGAACTACAGGATGCGGTTGAGGCATCTGGAATCACTAGAGGCTGGATAGAAGCAACAAATCATGTGCTAAATTAGATCCAGGATAACAAAGAAGACGAGGAGATGAAAGATGAAGAGGCAACAGCCTTTATCCAAGACGTCTATACCCGCGTTACACGCCCATATGGAAAAGATCTTGAGCGGTGATAACGACGATAGGCTCCAGATGGAAATTCTAGAGGCAAACAATATCATATTAAGCTGGCAACAGAGCCATCAAAATAAAGATGATATCGTCGAATTGATCGATATTAAGAGAATTAAGGATATTATGGTCAAGGGCCCATTTCCAGGCTGCAAAGTTTGAAAAAGATCCTACCAACGCAAGAGTGAAATCACAGTTTCTGTCAAGGACCTCTACTCACGATATGAAGAAAAGGAGAGATCCTCAGTGCGTAAAACGTGTGTTGAGGCTCTTGTATTGTGATGAGTCTAAGGAAGGAAGCTCTCTGTAGGGATAGATTTGTCGAAATAGTGGAGGGTTAAACCTACGCCCTCTTACTTTCCAACGTGTATATATATTTAGATAGATCCCTATTAGCAAGAAGAATAAATTAACTGATTATTAACTACTATTACTTTTAACAGGATCTAGGTATAGCTAACTAATGGGGAGGTAGTGCCTGAGGTCACAATAATATATATATATATATATGTGTGTGTGTGTGTGTGTGTGTGTGTGTGGTTTCTCTAATCTATTCTACGAATCTTCCAACTACTAGGTCCAGCAAAAGCCATGAAAGTGCAGGCCAATATAGCATCTAATATGAAGCAAGCAAAAATATGTTTACTTTGCGATAGATCAGACCAAACGTTCTACATTGTGCCTTTTGAAAATTTATGTTGACATGCTACAAGGACTTGTAAGACGATAAAGTCCTGCTGATACTTATTATTTCTAAGTCTTTTATGGCAAAGCAGGCTATTGGTTACCGTAAAAGTTGAGGGACAGTTGGATGGAATCTTGTATCCAGTCAGAACTTAAGACAAACCGTTACGGCGCAGCCAATGAAATCTTTCTATTGGAGTATGGGGCTTACAATGTATATGTCACTGCCTCTCATTTTCGTGAACATCTACTTTACGGAATTTCTAATGTTGATCTTTCCTCAATAGGCGTTGACAGTCGTAAGCAATTGTACAGCAATGGCCTTGCATACCATAAAATAGCTTTTGGTAAGGCATCTTTACTTCCCAATTTCACACTAAGACTTCGCTTTAAGGTTTGAAGACAATGTGACAGGAGCCAATCCTTTCTGCCTTACATAAAAAAGCTCGGTCCGTCTAACCCTTATCCTTCCCACATTTGTGGTTGTAACACACGGCTTAGGTAGGTTAGGTGGAGAGAAATACCAAGGTCGTCCCGCTCTATCACGCTGTGCCCATCATTGCCACTAGTTTATGATTGAGAAGCAAAATACTACGACAGGTATCCTAGGGGTTGGCGAATCTATGTCTAGCGACGCGACTATCTACCTACCTGGAGCTTTTCCAGCCTAAATTTGATATCTTTGATACGAGAGTGTTTGTTGGTAACAGCTAGGTAAGTTAAGTCCAGGTGCGCCCATAAAATAATACCGCAAAATTAGCTTTTATGAACTGTTTATGCAGCCCAGTCGTTTCCAAGACTCAGTCAATATCATAGGCACACGACTGTCAGAGCAAGTAATACGGCGGTACTGCATGAGGATTATTCAGCAATAGTCTGCAAATGAAGCGTGAGTCGCTTCTTGAAGCCTGACACATGGTTATTATAGTAAATCACAACAATCTTAGACGCTACATTTGTTCCTGGAAGAGCTCACCACTTCCTTTCGGACTTCTAAGGGGCTGCTCGCTTAAGTAAGCGAGCAAGTGGTGCAGCTTTTGTTCGATCAACACATCCCTTTTCCAGACATCACACACATAATGTGAAGCCTTAAACATGTTAAGTGGCCAAAGTAGAGTGTCTCGTATCTCTACGTGTTTAATGACATGGTACATTAATCAGTTCGACTGTGATTTATGCTTATCCTTGCACTTGGCTCGTCCCAAGAAGATGAACTTATCCTTACTTAAAAGTACCTCCGGACTAAATTGCTTGGTTGGTCAGGTTTGTCGTGATTTTTTCAGGAATCTAATGGCATTGAAGGTCATGAGCTCCATTGCTCTGGTCAGGATTTTTTCGGAACTGTCAGCTTATTGTACTACTGTCGGCCTAAGGCATATCTCACTCAACGGATTGCGTAAGACAGGATTTACTATTGGGGGTAAGCGCCTTTCCGATGTGTCATTACAAGAAACTATATACTGAAAATGAAAGACGAAAGACCCCTTTGGAGATGATCCCATGGTATAATGTGCCGCAGCTCGTATATGCTTGTGAATATAAGCAGGTAATCCTCTGTATCAACTGAAAGGATATAAATGTCACCAATAGCCAACGCCCGCGCAAAATATGTGTTAAGAGTTTCAGTCGTCTCCGCTTTCGGATACACGACCCGATGGTAGAACCCTCGAATCATTGGCCAATAATTTAGGGCTGCATACTTTAGGTTTTTAACATTCTGACAATCAGTAAGATAATATAGCCTCATGAGTGGACGTCGTTACACCGAGTTTGAGTAACATCGTTTGGCTTCCTCGGCTTGATTTCTGACAACTCGTTTCCAAACTTCAGACGCTACAATTTTATTGAGGAGAAAGGAAAGAGCCTCTGGCTCCGACGCACCTCGTAATCTCCTTTTCTAAGTCCAGTAGTTGATTCTCAGACCAAGTGGCGCTGTGAATAAGTGACTTTACTTATAACCAAGGGTAGTTCTATAATTACAGCAGAATATTAAGCACCACCCTTCCAGAGAGTATTCGATCATCGGGCTTTTGATCGTCCGAGTAAACATGTTACATCTAGAATTTATTCCCTAGAAGCGTAGTGAAGACCCTGGCTTTTCAGAAGTTATTATATTTTTTCGACTGTGGAAAATAAATTGAGTCTATAGCTTCATTATCATTATATGACAATATTTTCATCTGCGAGTGTTTTGAGCTAGTGAAATATGTGAATGAGCAAACCTTAAAATTCATGCCTTTCAAACGCGTATGCGAGTAGATAATACGGAATGTGAAGCCACGGACAATCACGTACATTGATATTACGTTGGCTCCCCGTATTACGTCTCTGATCCCACAAATCTGGAGTATTAATCTATTTCGAGCAATACTGGGATCTCCAGCTAGTACTGTGGTTATTCTTTGCAATCCTAGCCTTTTAAAGAGGCTGTCATTGAGGATTTTATACAGTTTGAATGAGGCTTAACGGTAGCAACGCATTTGTTTCAATAACCCATATCAAATGGAAAAAATTTCAACTTGAATCAGTACTCCAGTGTAGTTGGTTTTAAAAACTGAGATGAGTTCGCCAAAGCCTCTTTCAGCCAACATTACGGCGCTAAGAAGTTCATGTTAGGACTTTTCAGCCTAGTATGCGGCGATACAATTACACTTATCATGTCTTATGGTATAATCATATAACAGATATTACCTCAAATGGACTACTTCATGATTGTACCACTGACATATTATGTGGGGACTTCTTGACTTTATTTTAGGAGATTGGAAAAGTCAAATGACTACAGATTCGTCGAAGCATAATAATGAAACGTAAGAGGCACTTCCCTGGGATTTCCTATAGCTTAGCAGAGGTAATTGGTGGCCTAACTCCAAACTTGGACCGAACCAGTGAACTCTTTTCCAAGGACTTCAGGCACTCATCTTTCTATCCGTAAGATGTAAGACACGAATAAACAAGGGTGAGAGATGTGATTTCCCCTCTCGCTAGAATGAACCTTTGTTTCTGGTTGGTAGATGTAGTGAGACATAGCATGACATCCTCTAAAGAGGTAGAAACTAACTCGCGCATTAACTATGGAAAGTCAGCTTATATTGTTGCCACCACATTGCTAACTGTTTAACCAGTACACTCGATTTCTATAAGAAGCCCACTGCACCCTCTCTGATTTTATCTATCAACAAACCAAATCAACTCAAAGTAAAAGAGTAGCTGATACTATCCCATTTTTCCAATCTATTGTTCAATTCACAACACATATTCACCATGCAATTCTCTACGATCGTTGTCGGTGCTATTATGGCCGTTGCAGGCACCTACGCTCAAGGCCCTACAGCTACAATTGACCGATATACACCACCCCAACAGGGGTGTGTACCTTTCGGGAGCCCACTTGGCGGTTCTCAGGTCCTCAACCCAACCCCATGCAGCAACTTTGCCACGAGCCCAGCTATCAGGTCTTTGACTATCAGACAGTTATCTGATGGATGTAACAGTACGTGAATTGCCACGCCCGTCAATGTTCTACATGACTTTCAGTGCGAGAAGCTAATTCACGACTTCTAGTCAGCTTGTTTGAATTGGCAAACTGTGCTTCCGGGGGACAGTTTGGTGTCCTGCCCAACATTACGGTGGCTGATAACACTCAAGCTACTGGATGCAAGACTCTTAACAGGAACTTTGCATCATACGCGCTTACTTGTCGCTAAATCTTTGATGTGAGATCAAATGTGGGAAAGCAGGAGACCGTTAAATATTTGGCAGTGTGACGAATGAGTCTATTCAACATAGGCAGATTTCGGGATTATCTTCTATCTCTTAGAACCAGTCTTTCACAGGACAACCTTTAAACTATGAAAGCATATTTTCACACATATGGAGTATCTTAAATGAGTTCACGATCTTTTGTTTTGTTGTTCGCAAGTTATCTGGAAAATAAACACTAGCAAAGGTGATCAAATCCTTTGAACACGCTATACCTCGTAAGCCGAGAAAATACTCAAACAAATCATCGAGAGCATCAGCTGGCCAACCTATTTAATTAAGTTAAGACCAGGTCAGAAAAAGAAATTCACTTCCAGGCCACTCTCTCCGGTCCTTGGAGAATACCCTCTTCACAAATACGAGAGACAATATCGCAAATGGGGACGTAAATATGGCGTGTAGTAATAGTTGTAAATAATCATAAAGCAGTCATGGTGCAAACTACTCAAAAAATCAATTAACGTCTGTCCGTGCGTGCTGAAAAACTGGTGTGCTGAAAAAGTAGTAGGTACTTCGACTTAAAGCATCTTAAAATCTGTATATACTTTAATAGTTCTTATAATATACTATGATTTATATTCTATGGTGGCCGCTCTCAGACATCTCTAAAGCTCTTCTATTCAAAAATGATTTTTATATTGTTGCTGTTGTGCCTGATATGTAAAGAGTCTATTTTTATAGTGAAATGGAGCTTCTGTATTACAGCTTAACCACAAATCTTATAATCTCTCTAATATATATAAGGGGCCGTATCTATAATCTAGAAACTTCTTACAGCACGAGAAATCGTCTTTAGCCTTATCGCGGCTGTGGCGTGCAAATTCTTATAAGATCGCCACGCGAATCAGTACTTCGCAACAGCGCGACTAACGGTATTTAGGCTAGAGCGAAACGATTCTGCATGGCCCGTAATTTACGCGGTAAATTTATTATGAGCCTTAGGCATGCAGGCTAAAAGTGGCTTAAGGTGTGGCGCACCAAGCTCGACATCCAACTTAGTAATGACTTCTCGTATCATGTGATCAGGCACCTGATCTCAAGTACTTTGTACAGTGGAGAGTGGGGTCAGGTCGTGGATAATCGTTACAGCAGCATCTTAAGTCGAAAGGAAGCGCTTTCTAATGGGATCATATTCGAAAGCAGGCTAAAGAACTTACCCGGAGCTTATGGCTACGCGACACGTTGCAAGGCCCTGATATTTCGATTCTCCAAGGTTAAGTTACTGTAGAGCAGTAACAATAAGAACTGATTGCGGCGCGAATGAACAGCCTACGTCAACAGGATTCAGTCCCACAGGAGTACCTCACAACACAAAATCACCTATTGCTAGCCACCTGTGAAGCTCTTATTTCAGGATCTCAATGTAATTTATTGTACATTTTCACTCTAGAGATTTGGTTGTGATCCTAACAATGATATAGATGTGCGACGACGGACTCGCAGAGTACGCTTGTACTGATCGCCACGAGGCAAGAGGAGAAGATCGAGCGAGGCTCAAGGAAATTAAGAGATGTTTGAATGTACAGAACAACAATCTGCCAGTTTGTGCAGTGAGAGACCGTGCTCATGATTGGCAAGACGACGATGACACCCAGGACTGCCCCGAGTGCAGAGGAGAAACTCCACCAGAGACACCTTAGGTAAGACATAGGTAGACAACAGGACCTTTCACTATCATACTTCGAAAAATAACCTCGCCTTACAACCTAACTATATACTTGCCTTGATTTACCCAAATCCAAAATTCATTCGTTATGATTGCAGATAATTGGCACCCCACTTATATGTTGAGCAGGCTTTTTTTGCTTTATCAACCCACCCCTTACGCAAAGTAAAAATCCTAGAATTTATTAGATATAGCTTATCTTTAACTTAGCTAACAAAACCTACCAAGAATCTCCTTGCCGTGTCGCGAGATAAATCTCATGAGGTAGCGCTAATATCTCTTCCTGACTCAACGAGCGAGTGACATTGAAGTCAATAATAAACCATGCTCTCACAGCATTATCCGAATCAAATCCAGGAAGAATATGCTCAGAGTCATGGCATTCAGCCTTTAGATTATTATTGAATGGCCGCTTTCGAACTTGCTCGCTGAAGTCCTTGGCGAGGCGGGTGGATCGTGCGAATTTGTTCCCTGGAATGTCTGTCACGCACGCGCGAATAATAACGCGGAGTGGATCGTCTGTCATAGCTAAGAATATGTAGGAAAATGGAGTTACCTTCGTCCAGGTAGCTGGAAGTGGCAGTTTACGTTGGCGCTGTCTGGATTTCGTCATGTATCGTTCAGCTGGTTGACATTTTTCCGAGATTCGTGGGATGATGAGCCTAGTCTTGCACGTGATCGTGACAATCTCACATTCACGAAGCATTAACAGCCTATTACCACCAAAGACAAGTCAGCTAAATATATTCCGATTTAAATATTGCATTCCGTCATCAGTCATCCTCACCAGACAGTTGCTGGTGCCAACAACTTCGTACTCGGAAACAAGATGTGTACAGCTTTCGAAAACCACTGCCCGTCCTGTTGTACGAACCATGGCGGAGTGTATCCCCGTTCCTGTCTCGTCCTGTACCAGTTACGTCCTCATCAACTGGGCTTTGTTCACATAAATCACCCTATTGATGAGCGGAACCCGAAGATATTACTAGTGACCTGCGACCGTTGCAAAGGCAGAGAGCAAGAGCACTCATGGTTGAAAGGCAAGCTGGCCTGCCTTTCGCGGCCGTTCCGGATCAAGGCCTCAGAGAACACCCTTTGTGAGATATGCCAGAATTACCAAGTGGAAGAAGAACAGCAACTCAGGATTATTCCAGTAACTTAAATTAGGTCAGTATCGATAAAGTCTGAGCGGAAGCAGATTTCTAACATTCACGGTACAGTGCAGCAATACCAGCTCCATGGAGTGTCCTTTTCACCAGTAGGAGGGCCCACTTGAAGTTGGGGAGGAGGAGGTCGTGTTTGTCGTTGTCTGGCAGCATCATCTAATAGCATCTCCTTAATACTCGACTTCTCAAATTTTCCTAAATCTATTCGTCTAAAAGGTCAGCTGCTATAAAAGCATTTACATCTGTCTAGTCTTTGCCTTGTCCCTGGTTTTAATTTATCCTCAGTAGGCCTACAGGTTGTGGTAGGTCCAACCATAACAGGTGCTCGCGGAGCCTGTACCACTATAATGCGACATTTAGATGAGTACGGGGGCACTTACATCTATCTACAGAAAGTCATTATCGAATGAGACGATACATGCCACTTATATAGGATATTTTCTTCGATATGTATGAGAAGCACTGTTCTTGACGTCAGGTGTGTATATCATATCATTAGGATAAGACGTCACGTGTAGTTGGAAATTGGTACATACCCATAAATATAACCTCGACAACTTTCACCCAGCCAAAGGTCTGAATTTTGTAATCGTCAATCAAGAATACTGATCAAATAATTTTCATAGTAGACTACATTGAGTTGCTAGCGTTGTGCAATCCTTTGAGGGATCACTTTTGCTTGTATGAGGCATTTCGATGAGCGAATATCGCTCATCACACACCAGGCCAAAGAACCAGGTATTCAGCTTCAAGTAACCTAGACGGAGATTATGCTATGAATAATGGGAAACTTTCGAAAAATCGCGCACACCTTTTAGGATAATGTGTCCGTGGTGCCAGTCCCAAAAAGTTAAGCTCTCAGCCATGTCAAGCTCGCAGAGGTAGAAATGATGCTTAACTTCTCGGTTAGTTCACTTGGTTACCATTATTACCTTCGAACTAGTTCGCTTATTTCAGTTGCCGGCCTATGAGTTGTGCTGAATATCTGGGAAATCTCCTAGGGATAGCTTGACTGCGCCTCAATAACTACGTTCTTTGAGTGCAGAAGTGCGATCAAAGGGCGGGAAACGTATTTCTGGCGGCAAGCGTCATTTCATTCCTAACACGGTAGAGATATGACTAAAAGTTTGACGATGGATTGCCATTGTATCATAACTTTCTGACTAGACACATCGAGGTCGTCCAAAGTGGCCTTTGCTTCTGTATGATCTATAAAATACAGCTCTCCCACTTATCACCGTACCTTTAATCTTGTAAATCAAACAAGGTTAACAGAGTCATTTACTTGCTTGTTGAATTCTCCAATCTACTCGTCACCTCCTGGCAGATCTTTTCCTCCTCATCTTATAGATACGTCGACTAAATTAGCTCTCTATTCTAAATTCTGTACTTTATCAATTGTAGGCTTTGTTACAATTTTGGTGACTTCAAACATGATCCATAAAGAGGATACGATCGAAAAGGCACCCCGAGTTCAATGGACCGATGAAGATATCGAAACTGGTAGATCAGGGCCAGTACTGCACCGTACAAAATCCAATGCTTCTGTACATAGCAATACCAGCAGAAGAGGCTCAATCGATCCAGCATCCGCTTTTCCTATTCAATTCCGAACAATTTCGTACCAGATTAACGAAACAAAAGAGAAAGAGAGTAATGACGCGAAAAAAGCAAAAGCTTCTGCTACAAAAGGTATGACGAACTCTAGACCTCTTCTCGGTCCTCTAACAGTTTTATAGAACTTGCAGATGTTGATTGGCATACTGTATCTTTGAGCGATATTTATGTGCGCCTATCTAGCTCCCCTCAACATGGCCTCTCAGTAGAACAAGTCAAGCGCAAACTCGCAGATTATGGCAAGAACATACCGTCCTCTCCTCCTACCCACATTCTTCAGCAGATATTTGGCTATTTTTTCAAAGGGTTTGGATCAATATTGTTGGTCGGAGCTGTTCTTGTTTTCGTCGCCTACAAGCCCCTTGGGCAACCACCAGCATTGGCAAATCTTGCACTTGCCATAGTCTTGCTAGCGGTATTTTTCATTCAAGCTGCATTCAATGCTTGGCAAGATTGGTCTTCTTCACGGGTCATGGCATCTATTACCACTATGCTTCCTGATAGCTGTCTTGTTCTACGGGATGGAGCACAAGTAAATGTGGTAGCCAGTGACGTGGTTCCTGGTGATATTCTTTACATCAAATCCGGAAACAAACTGCCTGCAGATGTTCGATTTTTGGAGATATCTTCTGATGCTAAGTTTGATCGATCGATATTGACAGGTACTATTGCACTCCTTCTTTTCCTTCTACTGTCACTAGCTAGAAGTCTTTGAGTTGAGGGCTCTAATATATTACAGGTGAATCTCTTCCACTCCAAGGGACAGTCCAAAGCACGGATGAGAACTATCTTGAGACGAAATGTATTGGACTTCAAGGAACACATTGCATCTCTGGAAGCGGTCTTGGGATAATTGTTTCTACAGGAGACTCCACCGTATTTGGCAAAATCGCGAAGTTGACCAATGACCCTAAGACAAGTCTAACGCCTCTTGAGAAAGAGATCTTAAATTTCGTCATCATCATCTGCTCAATTATGTTCACCATGATTATGATTGTCATTGTTGTGTGGTAAATAGCATGCTTGCCCAATATCAGACCTTTGCTAACTTTAGAAGGGCCACCTATCTTCGAAAGTCTCGCCCTGATTGGATCAACGTCCCTTTACTCATTGTTGATTGCGTTTCAGTGGCAATTGCTTTCATTCCCGAAGGTCTTCCCATTGCCTTAACGGCTTCTTTGACTATCACAGCAAACATAATGAGAAAGAATAATATTCTTTGCAAATCTCTAAAGACGGTGGAAACACTTGGATCTGTTAGTGTAATTTGCTCTGACAAGACAGGTACTCTCACCAAGAACAAGATGTTTGTAACTGAAGTAAATATTGGAGGCCATAGCATGAGTCCCGAGGTTGCCCGCGATAAGATGAAAGAAGATCATCATCAAGCTGGGGGAATGAATGCTATTGATCAAATACGAACAATCTCGGGCCTTTGCAACTCGGGTGAGTTTGACGCTAGCACCGAACATCTTCCATTGCATGAAAGAAAGATCAATGGAGATGCAACCGATCAAGCAGTTTTGAGACTCGCGGAGACGCTAGGAGAAGTGAAGGAACTTAAAAAGTTATGGAAGAAATCCTTCGAGTTAGCTTTCAACAGCAAGAACAAGTATATGATCAGGACTTTCACTTTGGCAGAGACAGAAGGCCTCGATATCGCTTTATCAGCTGCAGAAGCTGCAACGTTCAGGGACAATGATACGTAAGAACTTCAAACTGTCGAGTTTGGTAATCGCTGACAGTGGAACATTAGGCTATTGACTATCAAAGGAGCTCCTGACGTTTTGATTGGCCAATGTTCAAAACTTCTTTCAATCAATGGAGACATAGTACCCCTAGATGATTCTAATCGTAGAGCTGTTGAAGAAACGAAGAACAAATGGTCATCTCAAGGCAAGCGCGTCATATTATTAGCTCGCAAAACAATCCCCAAAGAGCAGATGGCTTCGCTTTCAAATGCCAGCGAAGTAGAAGACAAGATTCTACAACATTCGAGGGATGGGCTAATCCTCATTGGAATCGTGGGCATCGTGGACCCGCCTCGAGAAGAGATACCTTATGTAATTTCAACCCTACGGAGAGCAGGAATCCGAATTTTCATGGTATGTCCTGCCATTATTTTTATCAAGCAATCTCCACTAACAATAATAGGTCACTGGCGACTTTGCTCTCACAGCTCAGGCTGTCGCAGCAGAGTGTGGCATTATCACAAACACATTCGAGTCTGTGAAATCAATCACTGCCCTCCGTCGAGACTCTGTTGATATTCTATCATCATCTTTCGAAACTAAAGTTATTGATTTTGCCTCCCAGCCATACAAATCTATTGTCCTTAGTGGACCCGAAATGATAACTCTCAATGAGAACCAATGGGACCAACTTTGCACTTATGATGAGATCGTTTTTGCTCGCACAACTCCTGAGCAGAAACTCCGTATTGTGCGCGAATTTCAAAAGCGCGATGAGATTGTTGGGATGACAGGTGACGGTGTCAACGATGCTCCCTCACTTAAGGCGGCAGACATCGGAATAGCTTTAGGCAGTGGCTCGGATATTGCAATTGAAGCAGCCGACATGGTCCTTTTAGAGTCTTTCGGGGCCGTTGTAGAGGCAGTTAAATATGGCAGAGTAGTTTTTGATAATCTGAAGAAGACGATCGCGTAAGTCTCCCTCATATACATGTAACCTTGACATAAGTTACAGTCCCAATTATTAACTGCAACTAGATATCTACTTCCAGCTGGTTCATTTTCAGAATTCTGGCCCGTCATGACAAATGTTTTGTTTGGGCTTCCCCAGGTCCTTTCTTCGTTTCTTATGATTATCATATGTTGCTTCACCGATTGTGCCGCTGCTACTGTCCTCGCATACGAAACCCCGGAGGCAGATGTACTACTTCGACGCCCACGTAAGTTTTATATTCCAAGGAGCAGTAAATCCTATTCAACAAAATTTGAGGGGCTTGCTTTCCTGAAAATTGTTATTCAAAGACGGATGAGCACATTTCAGGGCATGCTCCTAAAATAACTATTCCGGCTCCTAGTAATTACAACTAGTCAAACTAACCTGAATTTTCAAACATAGGCAAACCTAGAACCGATCGTCTTGTTAATTGGCAGCTCATCGTACAAGCTTACGGCATCATCGGAGTTCTCGAAACTCTATCTTCGTTTGCCATGTCGTACTGGTACCTCGAACGCTCCGGCATACCCTTTTCCGTGTTGTGGTTTGGCTATGGATCGCTACCTGAGTCCCTTACTACCGATTTTGTCAATAAAAAGCTGAATGAGGCATCTTCTATATACTTCATCAATCTGGTCGTAATGCAGTGGTTCGTCCTGCTCGCTGTTCGAACCCGTCGACTTTCGATATTCCAGCATCCACCAATTTGGAACAAGAACACACAGAACTTGTGGTTGGTTCCTGCGATTGTGTTTGCGCTTGTGATGGCAATATTCTGGCTTTACATTCCACAGCTACAGAGTGTTTTAGGAACTACTCAGGTCCCGGTGGAGCATTTTTTCATTCCCACTGCATTTGGAATTGGTATTCTGTTTTTGGATGAAGCAAGGAAGTGGGGTGTAAGAAATTGGCCAAATGGTATGTTGGCAAAAATGGCCTGGTAGAGAAATTGAAGAAAGCGCTGGTCATGAGATTTTTTCTTTGTCCAATCTTTTGTGATTTCTTCTGAACGACGAAATCATTTAATTTTATTCTACAATCTCTTATGCTACATATTCAGGTGACCATACTTCTTATTTAGGCGAAGAGAATGAATAAGATGTCTAATTAGCATCCGCTGGTTCGTTAGTCTGCTAGTTAACAAAACATGGCTACCTAAATTGCTCTGATTATTTGCTCAACTATGCACACACAAAGTTTTCGATAATCAAATGGGCTTGAAAATCTAACTGGGATGGGGTTGAAGAGCTGAATTCAAATTGCATTCACTCCACTCTTAACCTGGTGTACACACATATAAGCCTTCATGAACTTCAAAAAAGTTGAGTTATCCTAATCTAAGACCATAATATAAATTTTTTGACCAACACCAATCCATATATGCTTCTTGATAGTTCATACATTATGTTACACCTAAATTTACAAGTATATCGGGCTCAATCAAATCAACGCTTGTCCCTTGAACATACCATCTTTAACCTCAGCAACGACGTCCCGTCGATCATGCTTCCCGACCAACACAATACCTCTGCCACGCCGTCCCATTCGGCCTGTCCGCCCAAGCCGATGAATGAAGTCGACCGTAGAGTGTGGTACATCATACAAAATGACATACCTAACAGCCACAGTGTCGATACCTCTCGAGCCGAGATCAGTAGTGACAAGAACTTTTATGTTAGGTAATTTGCGTTTCACATCCGGTGCTACCTGTCCGAAAGGAAGATAGTTAGGCTGATTGTCAGCAAGGCTTCCCGGATGCGGCTCTTGTGGCTTTGGAGCTGTGAGGGGGTCCGATGATGTAAATGATGCCAACATTTCGGATTGTCTCTCTTCAGGTGTGTCTCGATTAAGCGCAATGGCATCAACTCCTTTCGATACCAGATATTCAGCCAGTTCTTTGGTGGTTTCACGTTCATTGACAAAGACGAGCACTCTTTTCACATCCATCTCCCCTTTCACAGGTCCATCATGATCCGCGGCAGCTTTTCCGATAGACCAGATGGTATCAGCGCATGCCAGATTCTTGTTGCCTTGGTATGGCTCTCTTTCTACCTCAACAACGCCAAGTTGCACACGTCTAGGTATTGCGTGTAAATTAGGCGTGACAAGACGTCTAATATTGGGGAATCTTGTACGTAAGAAGGTATCCATACTTCGCGGAATAGTGGCTGAGCACAGAATGAGCTGTTTCAGAGAAGGAGAGGCACGATCGATGATGTGCTGCGTTAATGGAGAGAATCCTCGGTCCAACAGTGAGTCGGCTTCGTCCACAATAAGATGAGTAACGCGAGAAAGAATATTGGGATCTGACTCTGCTATGGAAGATAGCAGATGTGGTGTCGAGACAATAATATCGATTCCTTTTGACGAGAACAAGCGATTGCGAATGACTTTCCCAGAAAAGTTTGACGAAATCATGGCAGAACGAAATTTGACCGTATGCGAAAATGCCTTGACAAGGTTACCAACCTGTACTACCAGTTCAGATGTTGGAACCAGAATGATAGCGCGCGGTCTACCTGTTGTTGGATGCGGCATCGTTGATAAAGGAGGCGATACCAACGACAAATCATTCTGACGTATTTTCTCCTCTGCTAACTCTTTCTCGTATTGCGCAACATCGGCATCTGCGGCCTCCGCAAGTTTGATTGCATTTATAGTCGGTATCAAATACGAGAGCGTTTTACCAGATCCTGTCTCTGCCGCTATCAAAAAGTCCTCGCGCTCGCCCACCTGGGTTGGTTTCTTAGATCTGGGTTTGGCTTCCAATCCTACTAGCGCAGGTATGGCTATCTTCTGAACTGGTGTTGGTCGAATATCAGTCATGCCAGTCAAGGCTTGTGGTACTATAGCATCTTGAAGAGACGGCAGTAAAGTGAATTGCTCAAAAGAATCAACAGCTGCAAGCTTTTCCTTCACCCCCGTCCGTTGGCCATAAGATACCACTGCCAATGCTCTGTGCATTTTCAGAGCTTTGAACCCCCTATCTTTCGAAGCTGTTGTTTTTTTGAGTTGGCGAGGATCGCCACCAGCTGACCTCCTTTCTTGCATTGGGGAGCGTCGTTCTGGGGTTCCACGTATGTTTGCTTCTCTCTGATTCATTCCACCGAATGGACCGTCCTGTTTCCGCCGACCAGGCGTACCTACGGTGACGCCTTGTGGTGCAAATTTGACATTTTTGGCTGGCGCAAGACTCATTCGAGATGGCCGATCATTCATCCTGATACTGTATGAAGAGCTGGATTGCCATTGATGAACTGAAGTTGCTTGGACTTTTCGAGCTGCTCTGAATGTACAGAGCAGACATCTTGAGTTTTGGGGTCGTAGCATCGAAGAAGCACAGCTTGGCTACCTCATAGTTTGTTGAAAGGCATTAAGATTGAATGAGGCTGATATTGACGAAGTCGGAAATATTTTATCAGGCAAGGCTGAGGCGAGGCTGAGGAACTCCACAGGGTATATTTCAAAAGAACGTGAGTCAAAATTAAGTAAACTCTCAAGTGTTTTGTTTGCTTGATAGAACCTACTTATACAGGCAGGGAAGGTTTTCATACATAGGATAATCTGGTTTCTATCTGTATTCCATAGCTTTAAGTCTACTTAAGATGTGGCATATGAGAAGCCTGAAACTCCTTCCTTCCGTTAAACTCCTACCCAAGCAAAACACATTTTACTACGCTGGATAATCTCAAGTTGTCGAGAACAAACTATCCTCATCTCTCAAGTACTCCCCACAATCTGCTTGTCTGAACACTGTAATCCCTGTAGGGTCTAATCTTCTGGCTTCCTGGGTGCTTCTTGCTGTAACCCCAAACCCCAAAGGTGTGTCATTCATACTGTAAACCACCTACATGAGAAAGCCTCGTATTAGTAATCAATTTACAAGGAATCTGCGAAGGCCAACAAGAATACATCCATAGCTTTCAACAGAACAAAGAAGCTTGGATATCTGGCTGTCAACACTTACAACTCCCTGATGTTCGGGACAATCCTCTGACCACCTTCCAACATGTGCCTTTAGGATATGCGAACCGTATAGGAACGGCATCTCTCCGTTTGGGCGGACCCAAACCTTATATCGTGCGTGTTCAGCAAGAATAGCTATCATCATTAGGATATGTGCCTAGTATATTTCAATTGTATCTTACGGAGCGCTGTAATATGAAGTCGAAACTTGCCAGACTTGGTAAATTTGCCTATGGGCTCGTTAGAATTTGTATGTGCAATGATACAGAGACTACTTGCCTAAACAAACTCCCAGTGACAATAATTTGTCCTTCGCTATTGAAGTTGCGAGATTCGCCAGGGAAAGGCGGACATAATAACAACGCTGGCTCTGGAGACGAAATACCTGGAAAGCAAGGGATGAGTAAATTTCTAATGATGCCCCTAGAAGTGAAGCCAAAAGCCCTAAAGTGTACGTTTGTTCTTCATTAATAGCTCAACAAGTAACTGTCGTCTAATAACCAGGAAGCAAACGACGCTTGGGTAGGAAAATATAGAGTTTGAATTCATGTTAGCGACTTACATAGCGGTCTCCATTGGGAGAATTATCCAAGGGAGCTATAAGATTTTTGAGACTGTTGCCAGTGTAGTTTGCCAACTTAGCAAACAAAGTTTGCGTTTCTTCTTCCTGCAATAATGTAGTCAGCATGTGTTTAACAGAATAATCGCCCCCCTATCTAGGAGAGGCTTCTGCCTATTGAAAGCATACCGTGAGTGGGCGCATCTTTTCTGTTATGATCAAGTTGTTGCAGCTACAAAGTTCAATTGATGATTCCCATCTGGTATCTGGACTTTTTCATGCGGGGCAGGACTTTTCGGTGGAGATGCGGCCGCTTGGCCGCATGACAGGGGAAAATTTATATTGAAGAGAACGGTCCTCTCAATCATCCGCCGAATAATTCTCACAAACCAATAATGGCGAAAGTACCGGCTCCAAAAAGGCGCAAGCTGACCCCGCCTACCTCAGATGGGGAGGATTCTTCCCCTTCTACGTTAGAAGCCGCCCCTCAGACAAACGGTCGTAAGTCGACTGCCGCATTCTTCAAACAGGCTTCAAGCTGGAATTTGGAGCAGGATTACGAGTCGAGACCAAGAAAGGGAAAGAAGAAAGATATAGAAAACACTCGGTTACCCATCAAAACATCAGATGGTTTAGTACAACAAGTTGAAGTGCCAGAGGTTAACGAAGAAGAGAGCGATTTGGAATGGTTGGGTGCAGACGAGCCTGTAGAAGAGCAAGTTGTGGAAGTCAAGAAACCTACTGTTCCTATGCGACAGCAGATTCTCGAGGCTAAAGAGGAATTGGCCAAGATAGCGATGATGCTCAACGAGGACCCAGAAGAAAACTTAGGCGCTTTCAAAGCATTAGCCACTTTTGGCCAGTCACAAAACACCACCATTAAGAAGCTTGCACTGGCCACACAATTAGCCGTCTATAAAGATATCATTCCTGGGTATCGCATACGACCGCTGAATGAGCAGGACATGGAAACAAAGGTATCTAAGGAGGTCAAAAAGCTACGGGCATATGAACAGGCTCTTGTGGGAGGTTACCAAAATTACATTCGCGAGCTGGCGAAGCTCGCAGAGTCAGGAAAAGGGGGAACCTCAAGAGATGGAGGTCCAAGTCTTGGAAGTGTAGCAATCGCTTGCGCTTGCGCACTTTTGATCGCTGTTCCACATTTCAACTTTCGAGGAGAGCTCTTGAAGATTTTAGTCAAGAAAATGAGTCTGCGAAAGGTTGACGAAGACTTTGTGAAGTGCCGGGATACAATCGAGTCTTTGTTTCGCAGCGATGAAGATGGTACGCCGTCTCTAGATGCGGTAGCTCTTATTACGAAAATGATGAAGGCACGAGGGTATCGAGTTGACGAGAGTGTCTTGAATACTTTTCTTCACCTGAGATTGCTGTCCGAGTTTTCTTGGAAAGCTTCAACCAATCATGTTGATAGGCCTAGCAAAAAGGACGGAGGATTCGCAGAGAAGACGCTCAAAGCAAAGAGAGTTTTCAGGACGAAAAAAGAAAGAAAGGTTATGAAGGAACTAAAAGTGGTAGAAAAGGAAATGTCACAAGCAGATGCCACTGTCACTCATGAGGAGCGGGACAGGATGCAGTCCGAGACCTTGAAACTAGTCTTTGTCACGTATTTCCGCATTTTGAAAATCCGTTCGCCTAATTTGATGGGTGCTGTTCTAGAGGGCTTAGCTCGCTACGCACATTTGATCAACCAGGACTTTTTTGGTGATCTATTGGAGGCTTTAAAGGATCTCATAGGTCATGCTGAAACTGGCGACGATTTAGAAGAAGATGAAGATGTTGAAGAAGAGGACGCCGAGACAACGCGAAATCTTACCCGCGAGGCTCTACTCTGCATTATTACGGCATTTGCTTTACTGGAAGGCCAAGATGCATCAAAGGCACAGGTCTCTCTCAGCCTGGATCTAAGCTTCTTCATTACGCATCTATACCGAACTTTATATGCACTATCACTCAATCCTGACATCGAATTGAGCGCTAAATCTCTCCACCTACCAGATCCAAATAACCCTTCCGCTCCTCTGCTTACAACGATGAACAACAAAATCAATATCCAAACGACTACTGTTCTCTTACTCAGATCTCTTTCTTCTATATTGACACCGCCTCTCGCCGCTCGGGCAGTCCCACCTCTTCGTATTGCAGCATTCACCAAGCAGCTTCTCACATCATCCCTCCAACTTCCCGAGAAATCATGCATGGCCATGATGGGCCTTCTCAATAAGGTGACAAAGACTCATGAGAAGAAAGTCGCAGCACTATGGAACACGGAAGAGCGAAGAGGTGATGGGCAATTTGATGCCCTGAGTGGCGAAGTAGAAGGTAGCAATCCTTTCGCTACCACAATCTGGGAAGGCGAGATATTAAGGAAGCATTATTGTCCAGCTGTACGAGATGGCGTCAAGGTTATGGAAAAAAATATCCTTGGTTTGAGATAGAGCCAATATATATGAATGTGTATATATTTGATAGTTGAACCATAATCACATTAGCGTAATGAGACTACTTATTGATCTCATCTCTTGGTCAAGTTGATACTCTAATGTTACCATCTAGATCTTTCATTTGATAAAGTATACCCAGCACAATACTCTGCCTCCCAGTCACAGCCTAGCTGTGAGTTATTCGGGTCTAATCATCACATGTCTCATTCTCATACTTTCTTCGCCGTTTCTATTCCTAATAAGTACCACGTCCTCTCCTTTCAAACTAGCAACTTCATGCAGCCGCGCCGCCAATTCATTGTCATGTGTGATCTGGCGCTTCCAGTCCAGGCTTGTTGCCGCGGATAGCGAGATAGACACAGCGTTGATGATAATCCCGGCTACAGTGAGAGCTTATGTTTATTAGAAGGAATCCCATGTTTTATATTTATTTTGGCAGTAGCAGCTAGAACTGTGAAGGTGCTTACCCCGTTGTCGCTCAGGTGACGGGTGTACTAGACTTGCGTATGCTGAGACTATTAGAGATGCGACAGATAGACCAATGGAGAGGAAGACGCTGAATCGCTTCCAGAACTTCGCTGTTATATACCACGGGTCCTGCATATCATTATTACGGCTACTAGACATCCGAAAAGTCTGTGGTTTCCTTTGAGAGGGAGAAAATGGCACGAACCGACTTTACGTGTAATGGTGAGTCTATTTCTCTATTGCCTTCCTCCATGATGAGAATATCCAAGCTTTCGGGCACGGCCAGCAATATATATATCCTTAGTCACTCACTTATGTCAGAGGATAGATGTGTGTGCGCAAACCCTTAAGAAGAGTTAAGTTGATAAAGAAGAAAGTCGAAGAATATCGTAAGACATCCGCTCGAGTTCCAGCTGACTCAATTTCTTGTGTTGAGGAGGTGGTGGTTGCTCGAGTGTCAGACTACGCACATTCCCATGCAAGTTTGTGGAACATTGTGCAACCCCTTGTAATTGATTGTGAGACATAGGTTTAGTCGCTTAATTTAAGGGGGTAAGAACAAATAAAGGAGTCTGAGCTAATTGAGTAGTTTCGGCGATTTTATATAATGTCTTTGGTGCGGCTCCTTTATAATTGATGCGCTGAATTCTGCGCAACGCGAACCGTTTTATCCCCGACTCATCTTGCGGAACAATAGAACCATTCTTTCCATTTTACTCAATTCCTGCATAATAAATTCGAATCTGGAATTTCAAAAAGCAAAGCTCAAGCCAAGAAATCGTAATTTGTGGTGCAACTTCCCCGCATGAGTCATTAAGTTCACAATCATCATTGTGTAGAGCGAAAAGGTGGGATGAAAGCTACGGACAACCTCCCATCAGAAATTTATCGGTTCGCACAGTGAGAATGAGGAAGTCAAAGCCCATCGTTACCTTGATACCATGGGATCCAGAGTCTCCCGCCCACATCGAAAGGCTATTTCAACAACGTATTGCTTGTCGCTGGAACTCTGAAAAGGTAGAATCATGGCGAGATCTTCAGCGGACTGGTAAAATGACTCTGCAATTTGTTGTTCGTATCACCTACGATTCTATACTGGTTAGTATCTTAGACAACTTTCGTATTAACAAGTGCAACACACAGGGGCTCTCTCCAGCGGACTCCCTTACACCTACAAGGCTCGCCGCCCATACCTTAGCCTATCCCTCAGAAGAACTTCCCATCAGGGACACTGCCTGTTCATTTGCTGGAAAACCGAGGATAGCCGACCCAGACAACCAATTCATACCCGTTGGTCACATCTCTCTAGATTCTACAACTGATGACCCAACAAACTGTGACACGTACATGATTTCAAGTTTCTACATCTCATTTGCTCTTCAAGGTAATGGCCTTGGAGGAGCAGCCATGGATGCTATTGAGAGCATGGCAACAGACGAAGCACTGAATGCAAAGACGCTTGTCTTGGTCACAAGTGCGAACGAGAACTATGCGTTGGGTCCTAAATGGGTTGCTTTGGGGAGAGATCCTCCCACAGTAAGTTTTCTGTTTCTACACTCTAATACCATAGCTTCGGCTCTCCCTTCATTTAATGATCCTTGGAAGTGGTGATCCTATCAAGAGGATTTCTAGCTCACGAAGGTATTTTAGGTTTGGGCCCAGGATATGTACGCAAGAAGAGGATATGAAATTTGCCGGCGAATTGAGAATTGCTGGAGTGAGCGAGATGCTACCGGGAAGGATTGGTATGCTGTTGGCGTAGAAATGAGGAAAAACATTATGTGAATACCAGTACGGGAGGTCATGATAACAGGGAAAAGCAAAAGGGAACAACAGTAGCTTATTTCTCTGTCTTATGACACTATGTAAAATAATACAGAATGCCAGATCCAACTTCCCATGAGTTTCACGAGTAGGTGCCACCTACTTCACATACCGATTCTAAATCTAGATGTGCGTATCTAATCAGACCTTGGTCCTTCCTATCCTTTCAGTGTCACAGGAAGAGTATACGCTGCGCACCATTGTTCATTCGTTGAATTGCAGTGAATACAGATTTGTAACAACGTAGCGACGAATATTTCACTATGAATTTTATATGGCTGATTATGATCATGTTGTTGCCCCAGTGAGGACTGGAATCGAAACTGAATGTGAGTGAGTGTGAACACGAATGTAATTGAATTGAGAGTAGTTGACATGATTTTCGTCATATTCTCCAGGATATTACTCATATATAGTACTAATTTATAGTTCCCTCCTACAACTTACAGTAACTTTTGGTTCGTATTGCTTATAGGAGATCAATTTTGAAAATGAGTAAATTCACCTCCTTTGAGAAAAGGACTTTTAGTTCGACTTTTCATATCAAATTCAGAGCTACTCCTATTATTGTCACACAAGACCTGACAACAGACGGGCTTAAATTTAGGCACAGATAACTTCAAAAGTCACCAAATCAGGTGATTACGAAGAGATGCTGAATCATGACTTTGCTACTCTCCACGATCCAACCCCTTGATCTCTTCATCAAATTTATAATTTTCCCTGCTCCTTGGACGTGGCTAAGAATAGGGCTTTGGTGTCTTAGCTCATGTCCACAAAAACCACAAAAAGTTGATCAGGAGCAAGCAAGCACACATAGCTCGAAATGGCCTTAAAGACTGCACTGGTGTTTGAGACCATTTAGATGCCATACAATGGAATTCACTGCGGACCTCTGATCTCTGAGAAAGTAACTGTTGTGTTTCCAGACGGTATATGGCGAGGAAAGTGATTAGCTCCTCCTTCTGCCAAGACATTTCCTTTTTGTGGGGCCAGATGCGCTCCACCAGATGATCATCTCGCTAACAAGTTTCTAAGCTATATAAGTGACTACCTACGTACTTTGCACGCGTGTCCTAAAACAATAACTAGAATTCTACTCTTCGTTCTTGGATCAATATGGCATGAAATCCAACTTAGAATCGACTCAACTGCCGGAATGGCTTTCTTTCTTATTCCGCAGTCGATCTGGTATCTTGTTTTGTTGATAATTACAGCCAGTCTCGTGACACCTAGTATCTCATCAGAGCTTGGAAATCTCCAAGCGCCATTCTCATATCGTCACGATGGTGTTTTCGATGTTATAGATTATAGTAATGGTCCAAATCGGCCAATAGAAATGAAATACCAGCAAAGCCCGTTCGTCAAGTTTCTTGCTTCCACTAAGAGCTTAAAACTGATCCGCTACTAATTATTTTATTTCACAGGCCCCAGAATGAACAACAATTTGGAGACAACTCATCTAGTGCATTGGGATTATGCTTTCCTGTTCGTGGTATTCAAGAAACACTTGCATCTCTTGCCTCTGTTTGGCGAGCTGATGGGGGAACAGCCACAGAGCCAGAGGAGTGTTCACCAACTGTCACACCTAGCATGCTACCACTAATAATACCTACCTCCATTCCCCGAGAGTCTCCTGCAACCCCTCCGCCTGTTCATGGACCTCGAGACTGTGAGAATTGGAATGGCAAGGATGGTAAGCAATCTTCAGATTCGGACCTTCGTCAACAAGTTCTTCATGAAGAATTCGCTTAATATAGGAGCCCCTGACTGATGGCTATATAGATTGCCCTGGTGATACCACCACCTGGGAGTTCACCGCCTCTGCTGAGAACCGGAGGTGGCAAACGCCGCCTCAAGGAGCTCCTGGATTCAAGTCATCCTTCGGAAGCTATAGTGATTTAGTTGGCTATGCTGATATTCAATACAATTGTAGCTGGACAATGGCTGTTGTCGTGGTTAACGCAGCATCAAAATACTCGGAGCCTATTGTGTATTCTTTCAATGGTGGGTATGTTTGTCTTGAAATGGTGCCAAGTTCTACGGTTATAGTCCGAAACTGGTAGACGCCCTCCCGAAGAGCCTCTACTAATCGTTACCATAATAGAGATCCATCAGCCAGCAACACTTTCCAGGTTGACTCCAGTTTTGAATCAACTCTATCAATAAGAATCATAAGCGCGAGCGGTAAAAGTCTCGATTTAGATCCTCTCAATTTTATATGGCAAAATGCACCTCTCTCTGCCGCTCAAAGCAAATTCCGGAACGGGCAAAAAGGCGCTATAGCTGAGCTTTATGGTTGGCCATGGGTTGACGTTGGCAAAGAATGTGAGTTCTTGGGTAAGGCAGGATATATGGGCGTGAAAGTATGGCCTCCAAATGAACATGTTTGGAGCTCTGATAAAGTGAGTAGATTACTCATAGTATTATCCAAGCCAATTCTCTAACCCTTATAAGTACGAAGTTGATAGACAATTTCGACCCTGGTACTTGGTATATCAGCCAGTAAGTTACCGACTTCGATCACGAAGCGGTACTCGCGCCGAGCTCCGGGAAATGATCCAGTCATGCAGGGCTGCAGGAGTTCGTGTATATGCAGATGCTGTAGTAAACCATATGGCCGCGAATGGGAAAGATATCCAACAGCATCGATTTCAGGATTGCTCTAAATATACCGGCCATAGTTCCACATTAGGTTCGCCATATTTGTAAGTCTGATGTTCTCCAGGAGCAATATTCCCAAATTGAGAAGATCCTGAGAGCTTTTTATTCTCAAAATATGTCTAAAGAGCAATATAGAGATATGTCTTAAGAGTAATCAACACTCAAGATCATGTCTCAAAGTCATGTCTCAACCCAAAGAGGCTGCTATCACAGACGCGGGAGTTAACTCTGAATTTATTTAACACAGCACACCTGGAAACACTTATCTTATAAACCCCCAGACCGGAACCAGGCCAACTTTAGAATATCCAGCAGTTCCCTTTGGACCAACAGACTTTCATTGTGTCAGCTACATTAAATCTTACATGGACATAAATCAAGTTACGAAAGGCTATCTTGTTGATCTAGCAGATTTAAATACCGAGAAGCCATACGTTCAAGATCGTATTGCTACGTATTTAGTCGATCTTCTTTCGATCGGGTTCAGTGGTGCACGTCTAGATGCCGCTAAACACATCGGTCCCTCGTCCATGGCGGCTATCCTTGGACGTGTAAGACGCAAGCTGGGAGGCAAGCTCCCACCAGACTTTCTCGTATGGCTGGAAGTCCTAATGGGCGCAGAGGAGAAGGGCCATCTAGCGTGCAATGGTGGCCGTGATAGCTGGTATACCAATTTCGACTCCTTACTTACGAACGAAGGCTTTTCGAATTCCGAGATTAAACGTATTAAAATTTGGAGTGATGATTATCCAACCACTATGCCCGCTTGTGGGCGCTGGATTTTACCACCTAGTCGGTTCGCGATCCAAAATGATGACCATGATCAGCAAAGTCATGTAAGTTTCGCACAGCTCCCAATTCAGTGCTATATTAACGCATCTCATTAGGGTTCTACGGGTCGCGGTATGGGAGACAAAGGCTCGGTGCTGGTCATTGAGAAAAACGTGGCCAAGCATCGCAGCTTCGAGGTTCAGCTTTTCAGACGTACTGATGCTGACTGGCACATCAAGCTGCTTCTGTCATCGTATATGCTCATGAAGCGTGGAGGCAACGGCTTCCCCGACGGCCACAGCGATTGTAAGCTATACACCGGCTCAATCAGCCCGAGCCAGTGCTTGGGGGTCCCGAAGGACCAGGCGTATGTCGAGCGCGCATGTGGATATACGATGAAGGAGGGCAAATATACAAGAGTCCATCGCGATTTGACCATTATCAATGCGATGCGGCGGTGGGTTGGACTTCGGGCGACGACGGCGGAAGCGCTGGGCATTGCAGGATGTCACTAAGATATGCGGATTGATGATAGGCGAGAGGTTTCCATCGGTAAAACATAGAAGTCTGGGCAGGATAATTAGACTCATATGTACAGTAATGTTGTTGCAGATTTAACGTATCATATTCAGATAGCCGTAGAATCCGCACTCTTTTCACTATCTTGTGTAAAGGCACCCTGTGCAACTGGCATCTCTAATACTGAGTTGGAAAGGGAGGGTCATCTAGAGCAACTGCATATTATCCCATACACCTGTTTCTCTGTCGATACGTGAAGTAATAACAATAGTACTTCTCAGAAGCCAAACATCCCCCACTACATTATAAGGACTGTAAGCATGTCACTGCAAATTACGCTTAGGGCCTGTTATAACTGTTCCATTTGGTTGTTGGTTAAAGCTACGTGTGTAAAGTGGGAAAACAAAAGCAAGATGTAGTCTATTTGAATCCACAGCAAAGTTCTGGCGGAGGCTCTGTTGGTCTATTCGACAGTCTCTGTGTGTTTGGACGCAAGCATAGGCAAAACCGACCATCCTCTACTCTTTTATAGCCAGCGCCAAGTCCATCAATAGATATACCTAAATTCTGGGTGGCGATAACCAAGCTGATCCTGTTCATCCTGACTTAAGTCGTTGAGCCTGTGGTCTCTTTCCCCTCTCTCCCTCTTCGCATTCTCCCATTTAGCATACAAAATGCCTACCACAGCCAGCAAGAACGCAATTGCCTGTGCTCCAATATTTATATAGTGGCCACGCTTATAATTTGGTCTGTCTGCTTCCAGATATGTCCAAGTTGCTAAGATTGCGCCGCCTCCACCGAGGGCCACAACCGAGCCTCCCGTCACAGCTCTGACGCTTGGTCCTGCAGCGTTGTTGAGAGCCCATGTAAGAAATACAGGTCCTAGTGGAAATGCACCTGAGGCGGCCAAATACACAGCGATGTATTTAGCAGTGTTTGACTCCACGGTCACAAGCATTGTGTAACCTGCTATAGCTAAAAGGGTTGAGCCCAGGACAATTATACCACGTCGTTGAATGCGATCGCTCAAATATGACAAGAAAATTGCCCAGATACAAGCTAAAGTATAAGGGGGCACGGTGTAGAACTGAGTTTTCAGTGCTGTCCAACCGAGCGCTCTTAAAATTGTGGGCAGGAACAGGGAGAATGATTGAACGGAAACGTTGATCATGAAGAACCCCAGCCCGCAAATCAAGTTGTTGACATTGAGAAGTGCACGGCGAACATGATGAGGTCGTATTTTCTCATGAGCCGACTCCTTGTGTTCGCGATTAATGCGCTCAAGTGCAATGTATTGGTCCCTTGGCGTCAGGAATTTGCACTCGTTTGGCTTAGATGGAAGGAACAAAATACCGAGACCTGAAAATAGGAGGGTGAAGAGACCCTCGAAGAAGAATATGTTACGCCAGGTATGGAGAGGTGAGGAGCTCACACCCCACTCCGGAATTTGCGTGAGACCAGCGGCAAGAAGTCCACCAAATGCACCCGCTAGTGAAGCTCCTGTAACGAAGAATCCGATCCGGAGAAGAAGCTCATTGCGACGATAGAAGCAAGAGAGGTAATAGGATATGCCTGGCATCATACCACCTTCGGCAAGACCGAGTACAAATCGACAAGCCAGGAGACCTGAATAGTTTTTGATAAAAGCGGTACACATTGAAACCAAGCCAAAAGCTACGACAAGCAACGGCAGATAGTACCGCCCTCCAATTATCTTTAGGACAATGTTCGATGGTATCTCTATAGCGATATATGATATGTAGAAGATGGTAAGGGCCCAATTGAAGCGAAAACCGGTAAGCTTTAGCTCCTTTTCCATCCCTTGAATTCGAGCATTCCTACATTGGAGTCAGTTTTCGTTACACAACAAGGGCCTAGTAAGTGGTTGTTTACCCAATGTTGGCTCTATTTGCTCAAGTTAGTGACAATACCTCAAGGAAAACCAAAGTGAAGTGACTTACCGATCTATGAAGCATAGGATATACAGAATGAACACCGTTGGCATAATGCGCCAGTCCATACGGTTGCGGATTCGCTTCTCGTCCGCAGCATCCCATTCCAAAGACGTCATGTCATTTTGAGAAGACTGACTAGTATCAGCCAACACGGCGTCGGAGACGAGCTCCTTCTCTTGGTAATCCTTAGAATGCATAATACCAAACGTTGCTAGAGATGAAGATAGAGAACGCGTGGACAGAAATTGCGAAGGGTTGCGTCTTTAAAGCAACGCATCCTTACCTAGGAGCAGCTGTCAATATGGATGAGCTTTTACCATGCAGACGAAGAGGCTAGACAATGCAACCTGCAATACAACGGTAGTTCTACCGGTAAGTGACATAGTAGCAATGCCAGAGTCAAGCACACCCCCAGCCATGTCTCCGAAAGATGTGGCCCTCACCTAACCTAAGGAACTGCTGGTCTGCGGGCGGGTAGACGAGAAGAGCATCCCAATTAAGGATTTGGCAGCTTGGTTGAATGCGGGGAAGTGGAGAGTGAAATGCAAGACGACGGCAGGACTGGCTAGCGTGAGAGGAACATACATCCAGTGCCAAGGCTGTATGCTCGGCTAAATGTAAAAGCAGGGCATGATTCGATGACATTATTCAACTTGTAATATCTGATCTTAGCCTTGTGAAGGGAGCTGGTTCCTCTATATGGTTGCAACTGTCCTGGTCAAATGGAAAACAAAGAAGAATGCAATTTAGAACGAAGGTTAGAAGTCGGAAACGAATGCAAATCGCAACGAGAGAGATATGATAGACATCGAGATTATTATATCCTTGAATCGTGATTCGCTAATTATTCTGACAACTGCCGAGCAACAAAACCCTACCTCTTTGATTCCGTGTTAAAGAAACTCTTCGAGAATGGTTTCCTGTTACCGCCATGCATCTTTTGCGCCTTTTCTGACCGAGCTCGACGGGAAGCTTTTGGAGCCAATCTCATGTCAGTTGCCTCTGACACTCGATAGATCGTTGACCCTTTCCGGCGATCCTTCGGCTTCTTTTCCTCTAAACTTATTTGCTTCGTCTTACGTGGTATCATTGGTTGTAGTGTCGATTCTGTTGGGCTAGTCTCTGAGGCGTCGTCGTCGTTCAAAAATTCGGCAGGTAGAAATTCAGGTAGATCAGACTCTCTGGAGAATTTCACTTTCTGTGGCCATGGTACTGCTGTATCCTCGTCGATGTCCATTTCTTCGTCGGAGTTCGCGACCTTTGCTTTTTTTGGGCTAGATGGTTGATTTGTGACGGCTTCCTCTCTACGTTTCCGCTTTTTATTCGCGACCTCGGCTTGTTGTCTCAGCCTAGCCTCCCGCTCCTTACGTTTCTCCCGGATTGCAGCTTCTTGCCTAATTATATTAGCAAACTCAATAGAGGAGCCTCAAAGGTATGCTCACATTTCGATAGCCTTCGAGGCATCTCGATCTTGTTCCTCATGAACCTTTGCACCTGACTTCTTGTTGAACTCCTCTGGAGCATCATCGCTGTCATCTTCGCTACTTGCCTCCTCCATATCGATTGGTATAGGCTCTGTAGGGAAAGATTCAACTTCTGGATCTTCGCTGCCGAACCGTTTGTGACTGGAAAGCTCCGGTGTTAATACCGGCGCAGAACTGGCTGCCTCCTTCAGCAGCATGGCCTTTGACTTAGTAGATTTCCGTGGAGTAGGAGTTGGTCGTGCTAGAGTCGCTGGTGAAGAAGTGACTGGTGTCCCTGGTATGCTCTTCTTGGATACCTTGCCTGCTTGCGCTTTGCCCTCTGTTACTTTGTTTGAGACGATAGTCTCACCTTTTGAAGCCTCAGTCTCCTTGTTCACTTCATTTGATTCCTCTGAAGGATTTTCGAGGTGATAATCATCCTTGGAGGCTTTAGATGCTTCTAAAGAGTTAACAGTTGCTCCCTCATCCTCCACTTCAGATTCCTCACTGTCTGCTATCTCCACAACCTCATGTATAGTCGGGCCATCCGTATTAGAGTCCAAAACTGCCTCGGAAAGACGGCTAACAGGTATAACTACTTCGACTTTACTCCTAGTTGACGTGTTGCCATCATCCTTCACACGCACTGGCAGAGGCTCAGTTTCCATGAGCTCTTCGATCCCACCCTTCGCCGCAGATCTTGTGAGTCTTTTGCTTGCGGTCTTCGGAGATTCCTCTGAATTGACGTCCTGGGACCCCGCTTGCTTCCTGGTTGTGACCATTGCCTCGTCGTTTGTAGTTGCGACTGCAGGAAGACGGGTGCTCAATTCAGGTTCCGGAGTCTGATTCAGGAGACTTCTTGCGGACCTGAAAAAATTAGATAGCATTGGGTCGTATGGAGTTACATATAAAGTCTTGCTGCAGCCTTTCGACAAAAATCTTTTTAGTGGATACCGATCCTCATACGAGGCTAGACTGCAAGGCTGAGAGGCACCTTAACGAATCAAGAGGAAAAGGTGGCTGATCAAAGAAAGACTCGGAATGCCATTTGGAGATCAGAGGGATTCAGAGACCACAAGTAATCTAGCAGTTCCATCGCGTATGTTACATATCGTTTGGGGGAGGAACTTTTCTTTCATTTCCATTTGCCGTAAATAACTAATCAAGTAAAATCTTACTAATGGCAGCAGGGCGAGAATACAGGCTAAACGCTTGCATAGAGCTCTAATATAACATAAGTAAGAATAAAATACATCACTAGTACTGTTCTAGTTCAATTCATAGATGTGAGCAATATTATATCAAAAAGTATTGTCACCTGATTCGGTATAAATATTGCTTACTAAGCATGCTCCCAAATACACCTCTTGTTTGTGCACGCGCAATTTGCAACACTGATTAATGGATACTCAAAACTGGCCAATATATGGTCAATCTAGTTTGACTGTTTGCTAGGGCGTACTCTTGGGGAGAAACTCAACCCCTTGCTTTCAATCAATGGCGACAATGAAGATGGCACGACCGATGTTTGAGATAGCTCATATGAGCCGTCCTGGTGCCATGACTTGCAGCTTTTCAACCGCATCAAGATTGATGAAGAAAACTAGAACTGCTGGGATGGCCCCTAAGGTTAGGAGAGCAACTCGTACAGGTACTTCATCATCTTCCTCAACAAAACAAAATAGCTCGGATTACGACAATAACTATAAGCCCGCCTCTGGTAAAGTCGAGGCGAACAAAAACCTTACGGCTGCATTGCAATCTGCTTTCAACAGCGGACAGGTTACGATAGATGTGAAGAGACAGATTGAATATCTTCATCGCTATCAGGAACGAGAAAAAGAGTACAGTTCACTTGAAAAGAAAGCTATGCTCTCTAAAGGTATTTGCTAACTCAAGTACTGGGGCTTAATACTATATCGGCTAATGTTGTGTAGAGTTTCAATTAACGCCATTGGATCTATATAAACTGTCTAAAGTTCTTGGCAGTATGATAGACCAAAGGGCTACCGCTCGGAAACTTATGGTTGACGCGGCTGAGTTAGGTGAACCTTCGGCAGCTTGTGAATTAGTTGAATCAGGCATCAGAGGGAACGCATTCGCTAATCCCGAATTTTCTGAGCATCTCCAGAGACTAAAGAGGATGGCTGATAGCACCGGTCCTTCTGGTCTTCGAGCGAAGATGACTCTAGGAAGCTACTTCATAAGCCAGCAAAAGTACAAGGAGGCCATGGGAATGCTCAAAGTAGCAACTGATGGTGAAAAGGACTCTCCAGCTGCAGCACAAGCCTTTTTCAATATGGGCAAGATTTTCTTGCAATGGAAAGATAGAGACGCAGCTCATAGTGCGTTCATTAAATCAGCTCAAGGTGCTCATCGTGAAGCACTGTACTATATTGCTGCAGCTACAAAAGATGGGTCACAATATCAAAAAGAAGCCTATCAAATCGCTGCACTCAGTGGCATCCATGAGGCCAGCCACAATTTGGGGGATATTGAGCTAGAAATAGTAAGAAGCCGGCCAGATCAGCCCAAGACTTTGCTCGATTATGGAATGGCCAGAGAATGGTTCCAAGTTGCGGCAACCAATGACTATATTCCGAGCATGTTAAATATGGCACTCATATGCAAGTCCGTTGATGAAATGGAAACCGGCATGCAATGGTTAGAAAATGCAGAGAAATGGCAGGAGAAGAAACCGTCACCCGAAATGCGAGATCTAGCTAAACAGATCAGGAAGAATTGGGGCAATCGAAACATCGACCTCACCGCGGCAGACTCAGGCTATTGTAGAAAGATTGATCCCTTCAAAGATGTTCGGGGGATCTAAATATTTTGGCTATGAGGCGCATAACTCTACAGCTGCTATTCGGTGCTTCTCTCCGATATTCACTAATGGAACTCCCAAGAATGATTCAGGTTACGGTAAATACCTCAAACCAACCAAATCAAGCAATTCAGCATTCATTGAACCACACCATTACAAACGATATATCGAAACCTCTCTACTGAGAGAGCTACATGAAATGCCTTCGGTATCTATCCATTGATAGTCGTGCTACAGAAACATTTCTCGATCAACAGATTATTGGCAGCATAGAGTGTTGCGAAAAAAGACCAACCAGAGACGGGCGAGCTAGGTGGTTTTCCAGAAAGTATTCATCGGAATAGTTGCTCGTTCTCAAATCATGGCCAACTAAGTCGAGAATAGAATATCACGTTCCATCAAATTTCAATGTCCTTTTCCGTCTTCATTATGACCTGCCCCACAGTTTTCAAGTAAACGTCAAAGAGTTCCAATCCTAAGCAGACAGGGAAGAATTGCCGAGCCCGTGATCCAAAAGTTCGTTTTGGACGATGACATAACTCTTGTATATTGAACCACAGTCTCTCTACTTGATTCTTTAGGAGTGACGGCATAGATCTATATCGTACAGTAGGAGCATGCCTCATAAGAAGTCAAGACTCAATTAACACTTTGATCTCCCATTAACGCTGTCTCTCACATCCGAGCGTGAAATGCTACAACTCTACTCCGTATACACACCTTTCATCCCAGCATTATGAGCCGCTCAAGATCCCAGAATGCAGCCACCGTACATTTGGGAATCTTGGCTGACTTGGCCCGGACGGGGATCTATCCTCGGGTTGGTCTGCTGACTCTGCCGCAGTAATGTTCTTGGATTTCCCCTCAAACTGTCAGGGAAGTTCGTCGGGATATTCCGTTACCACTGAACACTTCCGTCCGGGACATACGAAGTACAGTTGACATAGGAGCCACCTATAATTAAAATTTATCTGGACCTAGGGTCATTTGCTCATTAGTCCATCACCGCTTAGTGCATATTGGTCTTACATTCTTAGATCTCAGTACCTCACACCAGAAATACCTGCCGAGCTCCAATGAGGGACGGGAAAGAAAGATAGCAGCAGAATAGACAGCATGCGTAAGAAATATTAAATGGTTCAATTGACGCAGATAGTTCAAACATATAGCCACTGCTTTACAGATTGAAGACTATAGGACCTGCATGGTCCTAGAACGAGGGCCTTACATGTTTACAAGACCATACCGATTGAAATTGCTCCTGGAGCCTCAGTTTTGATATACAGCAACACGGCAAGTCATACTTGTCACCAATCAACCTCATGTAGCTTGTCAATAACCGTTAAGTTTCGAGAATGGGGAGGATTTCATGAAATCAAGAAATTATAGGCAAACCAAACTACCACTTGCTGCGCAAACTAGTTATCCCAAGTGACGCAAATCCACTTGCGTCACATCCAGCTCCTTGGATCATTCCCGTACAGGACAGCGGAGGTGAGGGGAAAATATGGAGGAGAAATGTGAAGAGGAGAAGAAAAGCGGCAGGAGGAAGATATCATAGCCGACGAAGCCGAGAAGAACGAGGGGTTTTGATAGTTGTTATTATAGATGCACTGTTACCCGATGCGGCACCCGGCCAGATCATCACCCTCGCTTCCCGTGTTGTTCTAACCGTGGTCTCTTCGTCCAACTATAGAGTATGGAGAGACTTTAGCAGAGAATGCTTGGATACACCATTTGAAACTATTACCATGAGCGAGAATGAGAGTTATCTCCTCTGTGCATGCTCTCTTGGCCATTTTATTTCAGCAGCTTCCTCACCTATTTGTGCTTCGGTAGTATGAGTGAGGCGCCTGCTTTTGCAGCATCGTTTGCATCATATCTCTATTAAACCACCTGCCCATATTTCGCTCTATTTGAGTACACTTCCTATCAGAAGCGTCAGGAAACCACCAGATAAGAGTCTAATTTCGAGCCCAATTATGTGTGAATTATGCTAAATATTTGGACAAGTGCTAAGTGCCATGAAGCTTGAATTACAATTAGATCTCAATGTCTCACCGGAGAAATATCTTTTTTATTTCACACCTACTATACCTCTTCCTTCTTCTCCCTCTCCCTCGCAATCCATCTCTGGACCAGCCAGTTCGCTCTCAAATATTCAATCCCTAAGCCAAATCCCTCCAGGCCAATTGCCATCGCCGTGACCGGCATCTTCTTCCTCCATTTTCGATCGTCTATTCCCGGCCCGCACGTGGGGCTGATCACCATCAGAATCCACAGAAAGATCCCTGGTATCCCTTTCCACCTTGACATTGGTACACGAGATATGTGTCTTTTGATCTCAGCAACGTGGTGGGTTACTTGGGTAAACGGGGTAAGGGAAACAATGCATGAGGTGTAGATGAGGGCAGTGAGCCGAATTGCTGATGTTATGAGTTCAAGTTCTGAAGCTGGGTCCAGGGGAGGAAGACTTTTGACGCGGTCATACAGCCACGATGCTGTGCTTCGGATCTTGATAGTTTTTCTGCTTGATATGGAAGATGTGATGGAGAGTGTTAGGAAGCGAATATCATCAAGAAGCATTGCTGCTTCAAGATCAATGCCCAACGTTTGCATGTTATCTGTAAAGGTTGAGCTCGAATGAAATTGCGGACTGCTCAGCCATATTGCGGGAGCTGGCGGCAGCAAGCTGGGCGAGTCTTCTCTTGTGGGAGAGACAGTCGGTTCGGGATAATCCAGGGAAAGCTCAGCCTCGTAGGAACAGGCCAGCCCAAGATCCGTAAGTGTAAGAACCTGCGTCAAAACTGGATCGGGAAGTTTGCTAACATCGCCATAAAAGCGAACCATTCCCTTAATACCTTGCCAGTGAACCAGCGCAGACTCTTTGGTGCCCCACCACCACTATAAATCGTCAAAATATGCCTTCAAAGAAGCAGTGGATAGAGACACATACCTCGGAAATTACAAGATGGGTAACCGCTCGTATAGCTTCGTCGCCTATCACATTGAAGTCCTTTTCCTTCAAGTACTGATTGATGAGAGCTAGAACATGGGCTTTGATAGAAATAGTTTGTTGAGGATCTACATTCAAACCTCGCTCCAGCCGTAGGGAGAAGGACGACATCAATATAGCAATGTTTGGCATTAAAGGTGACTGGATCATCCAGGGAAATATATCGCTCAAAAACATCGGCGGGAGATCTTTGCCATCGACGGAAACATAGCCAGGCATGACATATTCCTGAACTGGGGGTTTATGTTAGTGATGATCTGAGGGAGGTGGCATAAGGTCGATTTACAAAAGTGTAGAAGTTCTGCATTCTCTGAGGTTGGTTCAATTGCAGCTCCGTTCATCGTATTGGTCGCAGTCACTCTCCCCGCAAATACCGTCGGGGCACCGATTGCTACTAATGGTTTTCTTCTACTGAGAATAACACCTCCATTTGTGTCATCTGCGGTGGTTTCAAAAGCTATGAGCTCAGCCTCGTCCGATGAAGGTGGTCTGGCTGACTTTTGGTTTTTGGCATCTGGTAGCCCGATACATTCCACCGGGGGGAATCTCCTCAAGCAGTTCACGCATGGCCCTTCTTTAGTTGGTATACACTGAGCTGGTTAGCTACTCCTCGTCTGCCATA
>Ga0247810_10000102_pt1 | contig 139023 bp, 122 predicted proteins | sample UWRJL119311C1_FD_179918 | JGI IMG/M metagenome (GOLD analysis project Ga0247810, IMG submission 179918) | Plant litter microbial communities from Arlington Agricultural Research Station in Wisconsin, United States - UWRJ-L119-311C-1 | ecosystem: Environmental > Terrestrial > Plant litter >... | reverse complement strand
TAAAAATGCCCCCCCCCCCCCCCCCCCCACCAGCGATTACTTTCTATTCCAACTGGCAGCAAGCAGTCTTGACATCTCCCAGATGTACTCGCGCAGCGGTAGATAGTCCCACCTATTCTTACAAAAGCTCTGGTGATTAATTCATGAAGTATTATAGTTAGCGATGCTACTAGCGTAGAAGACCAGACGACGAAGCTGACTCTCGATAAGATTGGAATGAAGGAATTTTCTCCGCCTATTTACAGACCTTTGAATCATGCAGAGGTTGATATTAAACGAACATAACAGCAACACAGTGACTGACATAATGACAACGTAGTTTTATTCCAAACAGTCGTCCTCTTTGAGGGCATTGGGCTTAACCATATTATCAAATACGTGGACTTATAGTGATGGATTAGCTCGTCACTATGGATCGTACTCTCCTAGCCTTTTCTTGCGCATTGTGGCATCAATACACCTTGAGATGTCCTAGATATAAGAGGAGACTGCGAAGAGTATCAATTCTCCACAATACATACAGTAAAATCCACAAACTATGACCGAATGGACACACTCACAATGTTTCTTTAGTGCCAGATGCTGACATGTAGATAGCGGATCGAAGCCGCCAAGACTACTCCAACGTCGCTTAAATAAGGGGCCGATAAAGATGGGTAATATTTTCCGACTCCGCTGCTTAGCAAGCCTGGATCAGGGGTGGGGGATGGATGTCCATTATGAGGCGGTCAACTAATCGTTTGGTCGTGTATCCATCATAGAGATAGAAAATAATGTCTGAGGGAACGTACAAACAATGGACGCTTCAAGGGCAAAATGGAATTGAGAGCTTGGTCTCCGGTACGGCGGATTTGCCCACAGGATTGGGAGATCATGACGTGCTCGTGAAGATACACGCTGCATCATTGAACTTTCGGGATATAGTCCTTGCCAAAGTGAGTACACTGGCTAACGAAACCCTACTAAGTCTCCTCATTTCCTCTACAAGATTTTGATAGATGAAAAACAACCCCAAAAACTAACCGCGCAACCAGGGCGGAAAAGGTCTGGTGATCAAGCACAATATCGTTCCTGGTTCTGATGGGTCGGGCGTCGTCGTCTCCGTTGGAAAATCAGTAACGACTCGCGCCCCAGGAGATAAAGTAGTCACGCACCTGGTCCCAAATATCTCTCCAAGTAGGTTCCCAGCTCCTGCGGATATCTCTGCCGGGCTAGGTCAGGCAGCCGATGGCACGATCCGAGAGTACGGAGTCTTCCACGAGAACACTCTGGTCCGGATGCCCAATAACCTATCCTTTGAGCAAGCGGCTACATTGACCTGCTCTGGCTTAACAGCTTGGAATGCGCTTTATGGAGGTGGAAGGGGGCCCAAAAAGGGAGATACCATCTTGACCCAGGGCACGGGGGGTGTTAGCATTGCAGCCGTACAGGTAAGACCTCATAACTTGGAACTACGAGCTGTGGAGATTAAATGTGTTTCCGAATAGTTTGCCCATGCGGCTGGCGCGACGGTCATCTCGACTACCAGCAGCGAGGCCAAAGCCGCACAACTGACAGCCCTCGGCGCGTCACATACCATCAATTACCGGACCGATCGGAAGTGGGGAGCGACCGCCAAATCACTTACTGTTGCCGGCCATGGAGTCACGAACATCGTAGACGTTGGCGGCATGTCGACGCTTGCCGAGTCGTTCAAAGCAGTGTGCGTTGACGGCGTCGTAAGCCTGACTGGGATTCTCGGCGACGAAGCTGAGGAGAAGCCAAGCGTCATGGATTGTCTCTGGCGGGTCTGCTCTATTCGAGGACTCTTCCTGGGCACCAGAGACCAGTTTGACGATATGGTGAAATTCATCGAAAAGAAGGGTGTCGAGCCAGTCGTTGACGACAAGATCTTCGCGATGGATGAGGTAAAGGAAGCTTATGAATGGCTGGAGAAGCAGAAGCACTTCTCGAAGGTGGTGATTAAGATAGCTTAAAGTTACAGAAATTGTTCTACTACGTCCTCAAATATAACCCGCCGATAGAATATAGACTCGGTCAATCTGCCCGTCCTGTGATTCATCACCAATTCATTTTCTCTTTAGGGTGAAGAGAATCTTTCCTCCTTTTCCATCTTGAATTTTCGGCACTTACGATAATCCCAACAGAGCATTCTACATCACAAACTACTGAACTCGAATAGTGATTACGCGTTGCTAAGCTTCGCAGTTAGCCTCACACGCAAATCTCATTGTAGCAATTGTGGCTGTTATCCTTACAAGCCTCTTGGCTCTTGTTTTTGTTGCTTTCTTACAATCCTTAGTAGGCAGATGGAAACACTCATAGTACATGGTAGAGATATCATCCGACTTTCAGTGTACTAAAAAAGAAACCTCACATACTTCAACTCTGCTCGCCTATTAGATAGAGATAGCGTCAACGTGGCCTACTCCCTCGACACCACACCCCTAACATTGCCATGTTATATACTCATATAAGGGCAGAAGGTGGATGTAGCTTAAATCTGAGATACTGGCGGTAAGCTCTGGGGAAAGAGAGCGTGTGGTGGAGCAACATATTGTTTAGATCGAATAAGCGCATAAAATAGGACAGCGCGAGATACAGAAAAACATAGAGAGCAAGAGTACCAAGGTGTTATAGGTTTCTATTTTGGCAGATCAAACTGGATCAGACCGCTTGAACGAGTGCCATCAAGTAGCACTACTGACATATTCAATTGCCCGGGGGCCAAGCTTTCATTTCACATGTTTACACTCTTCATAATTACGTATCCTCCAGCCCTGAACGCCACCATCCCATTCAATTCACTAAACCAAGATCTTATGTTTACTTAAGGACCCTAGCCTTCCATCTTGACATCACCTCCATGTGAAGGGTCTACTTTCTCCGGGTTGTTAAGATTCTTCAGCAGATAACTCCGCTTGAAATACTCATTTGGATGAACCAACGTCTCGAGCTGATTCGACGTCCACGTCCCGTCGTCCTTGACCTTTTTGATCTCCTGCTTGTGTACGTGGTCAAAAACACTACTGCAGTCAGTAATACACCCGCTTTCCCCAGAAGATATAGCCAGAATAAAAATAGAACATACCGATTACACGCCAAATGAAACTTCTGCTTCTCTTTATCCTCCTTCACGCCTCTCAACACCTCCGTGTCCTTGATTCCTACCTGCTGTAACAATCCAGTCAAGTTTTCCATTGAAAAATGTCTATACGGACATCCATGAGCCTCCCCAGGTCCTGGTGGATGTTCCATCAAGATCTTCTGACAACTGAACGGACTATACCCATTTCCTCTCCTATTCCCATCTCCTCCAACATCGCCGTACACGTGGCGTACATTATATCTATATTCTTTATTGAATTGGTCATCAGTTATCTTTGAGAAACCAGAGCGCCAGAAGACGAGACATTCTTCCAGGCTGAGACCAATGCCTTTGAGGAAAAGGCTGTATTGCAGACGTCCAAAGTGTTTTAAGTGGGCGTCGCGGCGAAGAGAGCGGTGTAGATGTTGCATGCAAAGGGGGAAAGAAGATGAGAGGTTGTCGATGTTGCGGGCAGAGATGTCGGCACCCGCGAGAGAGGTGGATGAGCTGGAGTATGATGCGTCGGGTGTGGTGAAGTTCTGGGAGAGGTGGTTTAGTATAGGTGTTAATCTATCGTCCTCATCCAATCGTGGCAATGCTCTTGATGTTGCCTATATTGAGATTAGAATCTTCCGATTACCCGAGACTTGGATATAGAGAACTTACCTCAAGCGCCTTCTCAAGCCTGCTGGTAAATTCGGGCACCACCAAACCCAATTGTTCCCTCCCAGGTACAAACGCTTTTCCAGCCTTTAATAACACCCTCCTACTCTCTACCAATTCCGGGACTCTCTCCCAATCCACCTTGAAATAACTCTCGTCCTCAATCCTTTTCGGAAACCCTCCACCCGCAGCTCTTAACTCTTCAGCTAATTCCCTCCTCTCTTCGTCCCCCACAGTCTCCCATTCCAAACCCATACTCTCTACAAATTTCTGTCGTTCCCTCACATCATCAGCTTGAAATCTCATCCGAAACAGACTTGTTTCTACCCTCGCAAACCTCCTTCTTAGGTCCTCTGTCGAGGAAAACGCAAGGCGGAGAATGAAATGGCTATAGTGATCTTTCCGTCTCTCACTCTGCAATGTCGTGGAATTCGAAGTCGATGCTGATAGCGGTAGATATTTATCGAGTAAAGGCTTCATGTGTGCTGCCGTCTCTGCGGCGTTTTTGTTCCGGAACTGGCATGCTTCGAGTTCTGCCAAAACTTTTGGACTTCATATTAGCACCATACCTATACTGTTGCAGACAGAAGAATAAGTTACCACGTAGTCGATCTATTGCCCATTGTTCAAATTGCTCCAGCGTAATATCACCCTTCGGCGCATCTTTGTAGAAATTCAATCGATGTGCATACTCTCCCTCAGCAGTCTTGGTTGCGAATTGTTTCCTCGCGGCGTTCAGTGCTGTCCTCCTATTCACAGCCACTCTGCTGGGATCCTGCTTAATCATTTTATATTTTGAATCTGTCCTCGGTCTCTCAATTGAAGCAGAGTTGGTAATCAAATCGATTCCGAGTTCAAATGGCCGATTTTCCAGAGTAGTGAGACGCGACCGAGACGCGAACGCGTTAATTGATTTCTACAACAGTGTTACTTACGTAAGCCGGCCAACCCCAACCTTCTCTCCTCCTTTTTCGAGCCTCGCTTAAAGAAACAATATCAACAATCCTCGGCCCCCAATATGTAGGGTAGATCTTTAGACGTGCAACAAACGACTGATCTGACCGCCAGGCGAAGAGCTAATCCAATACCCAGAAGCAGATCTAGTCAATACCTGCACCAGAGTGGTGGGCTTATGATTTTTGGCGTTGGAATTTGCGTGGATGAGGAAGTTCAGCCAAGTAGCTGAGAGATCTACTCTGGGGCTGAACTTCCAATACTGGTGACTTGTTGCTAGTCCACGCATCATGATTTACACCTTACCTTTGTGACCTGGTCCCACTCCTTTTAAGTAAATCCTACGACATATGTCTCTTAGTTGAAGTCACGGTATTGAAAAGCGCAATTTAAGAATTAATCGCTGTTGGGAACTATAGGACTATAATTCTACCACAGCACGCATAGAATCCATCAGTATTCATAAGCAACCATCATCGGTCATCCCATATACCGCTTCCACGTTTCGGCACAGCCTTGCCACTGCTGATTGGGCTTTTAGGATCACTAACGCTACCTGCAGAACCCGAGCCAGAACCACTAGTGCTTGCACATCCACTACTACCTTTCCTTTCAACATCTTCAGCCGCAAACTGAGCGTAATTTGAAATTGGACCCTCAAAACTAGATTGTGTGAAGCCGGAAATATTGCTAAGCATGCTGGAGCTCCGACCGCGTCTGTATGGACTTTGGCTGACTGGCATCGGATTGTGCATCATTACGGAGCCATATGGTGGAGGTGCGTAAAGTCCAGAAGTGGCTGGAATCGGGTTCCAAGGATAGTTGGAAGTTCCAGCTGCTGCGATATTGGCCTCAGGTATTATTCCATACGTAAGATTAGCTGCAGATGCTGCTGGACTGCCAGAGTTCGCTGCTAACGTGGCCATGTACTCGGCATGATATAGGAACTGAACCTGCTGAGCCAGAGCTGTGACATTGGGTGCAAGAGCCTCAATGTCCGCATTGATCTCATCAAGGCGCACCTGTAGCATAGATTCCATCTTCGCCTGCTCGGCGATTTTGGCCTCACGCTCATTGGCAATGCGCTGAGCTTCGTTTAAACCTCGCTCATTTGCATCCATGATACGCTCTAGCTCACCATTCAGTTTTGTAATACGGTTTTGCATTCTGTCCTTCTTCTGCTGCAACGTAGTGACCTCTGCTTGTAAAGTCTGGAGGTCATTTTCATTAGCTTGTTTTGCAGCTTTGATGTTGCATTCGAGTTTCTTATGCTCTTCTTTCTCGGACTTATAGGCGTATTTCAAGGACTTGTACTGGGATGTGTCGACAGCTGGGGTAGTGGAAAGCGCCTGGATCTCAGCAGCGATCGCTTCAAGGTCTTCTTCTGCCTGCTTCATATGGGTTTTACTTTGCTGGACTTTCTGACGGAGCTTGTCATCGCTCCCACCGGAAGAAGCCATACTGCTATTTAATTTGTCAATATCCTTGCGGATACTATTTAGCTTAGCTCGATGATCCTTGCGCTCGCGCTTCTGCTTGCTTTTGTCTTCGGCAAGCCGCTTCTCTCCAGCAGCGATGGAATTCTTGAGTGTTTCTTTTGGAGATCCTGGTCGTCCCCCAACTACAGGTTTTGGGGCTGGTCCTGCAGATTCGTCCAGCTTTGGTGCCAGGGTCATGACGCTAGTAGAGAATATAACACTGGCATCACTGGTACTTATGAAATCAAATTTATAGTTGGACATTGGAGTCAATCCAGGTATCTCACCCTCCCAACTTTTATGGTCAGGTAGCGTTTGATCCTCCTCACTGTGTGTATAAATTCGTGTTGGTTGCCAGATGGAAGAATTCACTCGTACGTAAAAAGGCTTTGAATGGTCGATTGCTGTGGAATCCTCATCTAGATTGTGTGGTGCTGTATATGTAGGGAAGTAACTCGTACCAAAAACAACGGAGTCGTGGCCTATATGTGTTATCCATATACGGTCAGCCTCCTTGTGAAATGGCGCGTTTCCAAGATTATTGATGTCTGTTGCGTTTGTCCCTGCAGATTCGGCTGCAGCGCTCGATGTTTCATACTCTTTCACCATAACAATCTTTGTGCTGGCTAAAGCTGACCATACCGGCTGCCGTGTCCGAAGTTGCTGTGATTGCTTCTTCCTTTTCTTAGGGTTTGAAGCGAGGCTGGTTACAGGTAGAGATACCGAAGATTCGTTATCCGGCGTTTGAGAATTTTGAGTGTCGTTGCCGACATCTGCCAAACCTTTGGCAGCTTCCGGGTCGCCTACGGGTGTCGCAGTAACTCTTTTTTCCCTCCTGACATACCAATCTCGAATATAACGAACAGCACCTTGAGCAATTATGTGGATCGCAAGGAGTTTTTGAAGGCCACCAATCTGTGAGCTACCTTCATTACCGTTGGAAACCGATTCGAGAGGGTCATCTGGGTCCGATGAACCAAGATATCCTTTAGTCAAAGATGATAGACCAGCTCCTAAGCTCGACCTTTTGGCGTTCTTATGTGCGAAGTGATTCGCACCAACGATGCCAAAACATACAAAGACGTTACTCATGCCAGCTTCCCTTCCACTTGTGGCGCCACCAAGGGTCAGCGCGATTACTGATTGTGCAAATTCCAAGGAAAATCCCCTGATAGGAGTCCACAGGAAAATCCAGAGTAAGCCGAAAATAATATCTACGACAATGATAGTAGCGATTGAGGGAGTTGCTACAGTGCCCTCGAACAGGCCGCCTAGTGATAGCTCGCCATTGCTCGAAGCGGGTACAAACGTGAGAGTAATGAATAGCATATGTATGATTGAGAGTATAGTTGGCGGAAGTTGGAGGAGAATGATGAGGATGGCAATAGTATCAGCGAGCGGCATGGAGCGTAGAACCGTAACGGCGAGATGGAAATGGCCTGCATCCCTATGAACGGCAGGGTTTTTCGTAGCATTGACATCGATTTGGCGGTGGTTATCTTGGGCCACAGGTACCAAAGGAGGGTGATTATAAGACTCAGAAGACGATGATTCCGAGTATCCTCCCAGCGATGTTCTTCGCAAAGCCTCGAGTGGCATTCTGATTTCCGCTGTAGCGTCTCCAGATGCGGGCTGTCGAGTATGTCCATTTGTTGCAGGCATTTCCGGCAGAGTCGGTGTTGCAGGAAGGTGCTCATTTGACTTTGCATGGCCATTGAGATGGCCATGGCTCTTCTGCTTCCGCACCGGCTTTCCCGGTCCTACAAGACCATTCTCGTGTCGAGTATCGCGTTGGTTGGCAGCACCTTGCTGTCGCTTGGGCGCGGTCGAAGCTCGAGGCATACGCCTTTGCTGCTGACCCGAGCGACCGTCCGAGTCAGCTAAATGGTGGTTTTGGAGAGCTCCAGGATGCGAGTCCAGGGTTATAATTTCTGAGCTTGTATAGGGCTTGAATAGTATTGTATAGTCAGAAGCATTACTCTCCAACCCAAAGAGTGCGTGTTCCGGGGGGTGAGGGACGGAAGCGGGTTGTGGAAGAGGTGGTTGGCGGGTGGTTGTTGTTGTATGATAATAGCGAGTGGTGTTGATGAAGATGAGTTGAAGATGGATGTGCTTGCCAAGCTCTACCAACTTTAATTATCCAGCAGTTCCAGCCCGCCCAGGTCGATGACTAACAAATCCTCTTTAGATCCTGCGTTCATGCGGCTGCACCAATGAGCATGCGCCGATATGTGGGGTTTTCCTTTTCCCTTCTAGTTTTTTATTCTTACTTTTATTTCCATTGCTACTGGTACGAATGGTACGAACAGGCTCGGTATTATTCAGTAAAGAATCCTGCTAGCGTTCCTCTCTAGCTTCTCTGCGGTGCTCTTGGTGTGCGATTCACCAAGTAGTCTCCTCCCCACAGCAAGCCACCCGCAATTCACGAGCAAAGATGAAGAGTGTAACCTCACACACCACCCACCTGCTTTGGAACCAACATAATCCTCCGACGGGCCAGGAACGCCCTGACGAGTTCATCAATAAGACGGAGGTCAGATTAACCGGCTAGTCGCAGCGAAAGGTGTTGATTCTGGTGGTATATGTCAGATATCCCATGGCCTCCAACAGACGAGATCATCGGCATCAGCAGCGACATCAATGACATCTTTCCATTTTGTTCGGATCTATACTCCATCCATCCATCCATCTATCGATTCTCAACCCCTCAGCATCGCAATCAAACGGTTTAAAAGTCGTCGGCGAGTCACGGCGCCTGAAGAACAGGAGTGCTAGCTCTTTTACGTACAGACTCGTGACAACCCCCGACATCTCCTCGACGTCTCTGCTCCCAAAGCAGTCAAGCGGTCGATCACAGCAGGGAAGAGATAAGCATTCCATGATTACGCTTCGCTGGATGCATGCAATTTCGCATATGCTCATGTCCTGCTCTACAAAGCAGAAAGGTGACTTCCCACTCTTGGCTTTCGATTCATCAACGGCCGGCACTTGTCTGCCATGACTATGAATTGAGGGTGTGTGGGCAGCAACATGACTGGTTCTTGAACTGAGCCAAAACAATTACAACGTTGAAGCTTAACATGATCGAAAGCTTGCATGCCGCACTGCATTCTTCTTACTAACGGCTGTGCGTGCACCATATCACATGTGTGCGCTATGAAACGCTAAAGAACAAAGCTGTACCCGGATAAACGTTTGACTGTGACCAAAGAGCACGGTTCTCAGCTTGTGCAGGTTTATACTAGCGCGGCTCATACCTCCTACAGAGCGGGAACTTGTAATCGAGCTAGAACCTCACCGCTATATTTCTGTTTCTCAGGATCAAGTTTCCTTTCCCTTAACAGTGGTGTGGGTGATGCACGAATGTGATGATGCTCAGGGTGCTCATGATGCGACCCAATCGCCATCCTCGAGTCTATGCAAGTTGAATTCATGACTCGAGCTTTTCCAATGGACAAACGAATAATGTCACGTGATGTTAATATATTGTTAGAATCGACCGATGAGCAATCAAATAGGTGTGTGACGTTTCTGTCCAACAATCTCTATTCGTCTGCCCTTTGAAGATTTCGAAGCCCATAGTGCGATATCTGCTTATATGGCAGATATTTTTCCATGTGGCTTCCCATTGATTCCCAAATTAGTCAGATGCAAACAAAATGTAGATCTGTCTTGGTCTAAAGCAAAAGATTGCATGGTAGATGTGAAATCAGGTTCCTGGTCCTCATTGTTTACTTCAAAACACCAGTCGCAAATTTCAATAAGAAATTCCTCTCCAGAAATACCTGTTCAGCGCCTCACAGATCAGGAGCAAAAGCGCTCAACAAAGAAACTGTGTAGAAGATTGATTGACAACATGGAAAGGGGAAGGCTCAATTAAATGTGATTGTTATTTGGTAGTTCTTAGCGCTTTGCACTCTGCACTTCGCACTTCAGACCCCTCATGGTGAGTTTCATATGTGGGGCGTGATATTGGCAGTTTCTCTCAGCCAGTCAACCTTCATGTTATACTAAGATATAGCGGCACATCTCGTTATTGTTTAATAGCTTGTTACGGACAGAAGATCTGGGATACCAAGTTGTAGAAGCAGTATTTATTCAATCCTAGCCGAGACTTCTCCCCTACCCAAACTTGCATTCTTGCATAGTATAGATTTGCGTAAATGAAGTTTTCACAAATTATCTTGGTACTTGGCCGGAATCTATCAAGGCTTGAGTCTCAGTCCAGCCATGAACTCAAGCTTTAGCAGATAACCGCTCTCAGGGTTTTAAACCTCAACTGGAAGATCAGTGTGTAGCAGCACGTTATAGTCATGAAATGAATGGAAGCAAAGTAATACTTTTGATTATGATCTCAAAGTTCATATAGCAGCTAAGCTTCGGATTTAGACGATTTGATAATGTTGTCTAACGTACAACAAATGGAAATGATAACACGACTTCTTCCAGAGAGCCATGTCCATAGAGTTACAGAAATTTAAGGCAAGACAATATATGAGATGAACACTTGAGTGAAGCTAAACGAAAGAAGATACGAAACAGGGATGTGAGTTACAGGAGTAGGAGTTATGAGAACCGGATGGATATGTATTTTGCACTAGCTTCAACATGCTTTTCATCTCTTAAGCTGGCGCCCACAGTAGTGGTATTTGGTTGACGCCGAGATAATTGACAACGGAGTTGGAGAGAACAACAGACATGTGATATAGTTCTTAGAAAGCACATTATTAAGAAGCCCTTGAACAACACAGGATGAAACTGAACAAGAATAAATCTTGGTAATAAAGAGTGTATCTAGAGTGTATCTAGAGCGTATCTAGATGATCGTATATTCATCTTAAATACGGTATCTTGATTCCAATGTTTTGGTGTTATTTACTGATATAGAGACAAACGACAGCATGAAGAAAGCGACAACCATAAGGCACCTATATATCAAGAACGTAAAAGTGAGGGTTGCGCATCTTAATTCTAGCAAATAGCGAAAAACGTTTACTGTGTAGGGTTAGTTCCTTTGCATGGAAAATGACAAAATAGTTCGCTTCTTTTTATCCATTATTGCCATTTTAGGATAGTATTCTTTATTGAATAAGTCTCCATGCTACCATGACACTTAGTGCTCTCAACTAGATGAGATTTAATTCACCTTACAGGTGAAACCTATTTCTTAGACCGACCAATTCAGTTTTGAGAGCGAAGTTCCCTTCCTCCACTTCTCAATCTCAAGAAACCATAATCCACCAACACCTACCACAATGAACCCTCTCAAAAGAAAAAGTACAGATCGCAACTACGATGATTGTGTTCCCTATGACCTGAACAATTCACCGACATATCAAGAGAGCCATGATGGTACAAATCCCTTCGCCCCCTTTGCAAATCTCCAGACGCAATGGAAGACCGATCTGCGCAACACAAGCTTCTACATCGCGCGCCTCCCCTCGCGAGCCACCTCCATCTCTTCAAGTCGTCGATGCCGTGAGCGGCACCGCCAACAGAAGCGTGTCCTCGACTCCCTCGGTAAAATCCGGCGTGTGTTCTTCCAACACACCAACTGCGCTGAAGACGTCCTCCTGGACCAAACCTACTATTCTCTCGATCTTGAGTCTGATAGCGAGGAGATTGTGAGGGGCTTGCGGTATGTAGTTGTCAGATGGGAGAGCTTTCTCAAGCGTAACACGCTCGAGAACCTGCAGAGCGGGAAGTGGGTTAAAGAGGTCGGCGTTCTTGTAAACCAGATGGTGGCGCGCTTGTGTAAGATTAGGCAGATGCTCGAGGAGATCGAGGAAGCGAGGGAAGATAGGGACAGTGAGCGGAGACGGTTTTATGAGGTGGAGGAGATCTGGAAAAAGGATTACGAGGCGTTATTGGAGCAAGGTGAGTTTCGATGCCTTGTTTTTTGTATTGGTATTATTATATATCTTGTAGAAATTGATCATAAGACCGATTTAGAGAGCTCTGTGGGAACACGAATGATGTGGGTAGATTGGAACAATTACTTCGATCGACGCCTTGGATATCTGGACAACAAAAGAGAGTTAGTGCGACACCGGGAGGGAGATCGGTATCGTGAGCATAGGGATTGGATCGTAATGACAGAGAAGATGGATATAGCTTTTGAGGAGTGGATTCAGTGGCGAGATGAGAGAGGTCCTGAAGAGGTAGAGTTGAGAGATGGGAGTATTATGGGCATTTTCTGAGCTTTTGCTAACTATGCTACTCCAATTGCTATGATAAATAGACACAGATAACGTGATATATTTCATACTAGGGCTTTGAGGATCCAGGTTTGTGGTTAATATCACTTACTTTTATGAAGTAATTCACGTATAGAATGCGACGACACTGCCTATTTGGATCTCTCTTAGTTGGGTCTTTAACCAAAGCCTTCTCATTCAAAGTCATGTGTATCGTTTCTCGTTTATCTTACCGCTGCTTTCTCTCCCCAATCTACCCAGCGCCGCACGATCTCATCAACCGCCTTAACACCTTCCCTGCTTGCCTCAATTTCAAACCACTCCCGATGCTCTCTACCACAAACCCCACACTTCCCTTCATGTTGTGACCTCTTACCACTCAGCTCAATATGTATCAGCCTTTCAACCTTGTGTGCGTTAGGAACCTTTCTGGGCGTCCGTGGTACTTTGTTGACACTTGTTGTAGAAGGAGAGTTATGGTAAGGGTAGAAACGAATAAGTGATAGGTTGTAACCACATTGGCGAGTCCACTGGTTCAAACGCCGCTGAACATTTTGAGCCCTACCAATCTTGAGAAGAATGGTCTTTTTGTTTGGAGTTGTGGCTGCAAATGCATTGAGCACATCGGAAGTCCTTCTATGGCCCGGTTGTGGCCTTGAAGGAGGTGCAAGTAGAGAAGGAGCTGCTTCAGTAGGCGCTGTTGGTAGATCTTCGGGTGTCAACCAGAACATATATATATAGCCCTCATCATCGGATTCGGAGAATGGTTTCGCTAGTTCTGTGAGGAGAAGTGAGGCCGTTTGGGGGGAAGCAGTTTTCGGTATGTAAGACAAAAGTTCCCCTGTGCGAGATGATGGATCTCGAGCTATTGGTGGTCTTGTGGCCGAAGCTTGAGCGTTCACTTTGACAGGCCGTGGTCCCCTTATTGATTCATCGGCCTCACCGATGCAACATAGGATGGCGAGGGTGCTTCGTGGCTTAGGCTGTTTCCTTCGCGGTGGTCGAGCATATTCATGTAAAGCTTGTTTCTCAGTCTCACGTCTCCGCTGCTCTTTTCGCTGCTGAATATCTAGAAGACCCAACCGATCTACCAGAGTATCCGTGCTTGTCCTATCCTTAATTGTAAAAGACTGCAAGCCTTGAGGAGGTGCACCTGCTTGATCTTGATGTTGCCAGCAGTATCCCACACTTGATCCACCCCGAATTGGAGTCCTGGAGGGCGAGGATTGAGGAGATTTGGAAAGTGGTCGCCTGCATGGGCGTCCATTCCCTGTCACCCCTCGACAAGTGGAAGCAGGGTTTTTCGAGTCTGAACGTGGGATTAGGGACTCTGGTGTATGGGGGATAAAAGGCATTCTTTGACAATTGTACTGTAGGTTATGCTCTGAGGTAACTGGCAGGGCCCGAGCATATGTACCTAAATGATATGTGCCTTGCACTGGCTGTTCATATTAGCTTGATTTTTGACTAGTAACACGGTATAGCAAGTGCAGGAGGATATATATGAAGCCTCCTTGACGAGGAGGCGATAGTTGAATGGGGTTGAGCCCCTTCTGTACGAAGCATGATTCATTGGAGTTCAGTTGTTGTCTAAGGGGGGCTGGGACGTGGCTGGGAACACGTCTTCCTGGCGTAGCGGGGCGCATCGAACTCGCCTGCGCACATGACTTGGTGCTAAGCGAGAACAAAAAATCCAGTGGCAGCATTTGCAACCACAATAATGCCTCTGAATTGCGTTTTGAACACCAAGCTGTAAAAATTGATTGAGTGAAAACATGTACACATGCAAAAAATGGCAAAAAGTTGGAGTCAGCAAGAATCGAACTCGCGACCTCTCCCATGCTAAGGGAACATTATACCACTAAACCATGACCCCGAACCGCTGTACCACGAATGGCCTGCTTTTGTTTCGGGTTTCGCGAGTTCAGTTTATATACTTGGCTGTTACACCCTGGCTCCACACCCTTCATTGATTGGCGGCTTCGACCTAAGGTGGAGCATGAGGTCTACCTCATGTATAAAACGGCGATAAATTCCTCTTTTCCGTCCTTTCTATTCCTCTTTCTTAATTTTCACTCTCTCTATTATTAGGAATGACACTTGATTCTTCCACACACTTATGACTTTATTCTACTTTATACAGTTATCAGAGTCTCTCTCTCTCAGATCTTGAAAGCTTAAACTAGAAATAAACGTCTTGAGTAAGTCCCAATATCTCCAAACTCAGACTCTATTAATTTAACTGTTTAACACGCCTCGAACTTATTGATGAAGAGCATTTTGCTAGAGGTAAACCCGAAACCATGTTACTGCCTTTGGCCACGCATGCCTCGCAAGTATATTCAACTGTCATACGCTAATCTACAATACCACAACATCTTGCAGCTTGAAACTCCAAACTCCGGTGTTGAGGTTTTCTTAGAGAAGCTGACGCGGCCTATGGTGGATCATCTCCCAATCACCAAGTGCCGAAGGGTATAAATAGATACGTTCAGCCATGCAGTCACCTGTCATTTCGACTTCAGCCAATACCATCTTCAGCTTTGCAACCGTTGCTCGATTCTCGCAGGAAGTGACCTGGTAATACAGTAATATCCGGCATAGAAATCCGCTAGTGCATATTATGCAGGAGATTTGAAGGTCATAAGGTGTATTGTTCTGGCAACGCATGATGTCCATCAATGCAATGTCTTCGCTTTTTACAGACCATGTTTGTCCTAGATCTTCCTCTCGCTTCTCGTTGAGGAAAGAAACCTTTTAAAGGGATTTTGTTTGACGGTAGGCAGGTAATTGAGAGAATGTTCAAGAAGAACAAAAGCTACGAAGCGAACCTTGGAAGGTTGTTTAATAACAGCGTAGTTGATAAGAGAAGCTGAGGCGCAGGATCACACTCTTGGCCGTTCCCCTTCTTTCTCCTAGATCGCCCGCTCAGTGGATGTACTTCCGATAGATGGAAGCAAACGGCTGATTCTCCGTCTCGTAGTTCAACTACCAGCGACAAAGATGCAAACGATAATGAAGCTACAAATTGTGACGATCCCACCATGCCTTCAGAGCAATCTAGAGAACCCCTCCCTGGGCGGCACAGGAGGCAATGGATAGAATTTTTTGGATGAAGCGAGGTAGACGATCTCGGGTTTGTACACGTCGTGTTGTACAATTTCTAGTCGTCGTGTATTGTTTGTTATTTCCGATACTCCTTGGTCCATCCCAACAATAATCTCCTCCAACATTCGTTCCAGTATTCTAAGTTGCACCTTCAGTAAGGTTTGGGCTCACAGAACCTGATATGCTCTGAGCACTTGAACTCAAATATCTCTAGTCCTCCTTGCTAAGCGACAACTCTTCCTTTTCAAGATTGATAGAAACTTCAAAGTGATACTTTTGAATCGTAGAGGTGGAGCTAGTCGTTAAAAATCACAGTAAAGAAGATCGACTTTTTCAAGAGGAACAATCACCACGTTCTACAGTCACAGATTACAGCCCAATTGAAAGAAATCATCGAGACATTGTAGTATCGGTGCTGTGATAGGGATGCCCAGAAAGGGGTCTTGGCTTGAGGTCCAAAAGGTCGACGACTTCTTATGGTTGTGACATTTGATAGCGGAGAAATTTAAACGACTGTATGATATGACCGCGTATATAAGACAACCTAGGTAATGATGCGTTCAACGAAACTTTAGTGCTATACTAATAGCTACAACAATGTCACGTTGTGGAAGGGTGGGCTGAATTTACAGAAGTTATCGCCATGAGAAAATATGTAATTCTCATATTCATGGTACAGCGGAGTGCCTTTGCCTTAGTAAGTAGCTTTCAAACAATATTAGGAATAGAAAAACGGGCACCTACTTTCATGAATTGTGAAGATTTCAAAACTTTGTCAATCAACTCTCCAAGATGAGAGAAAAATCCAAAGAAACTTGTAGCTAAATGAGCTGCTAACGTCCGACTAATTGTTTTCTAATAATCAAAACTTAGTATATTCACGATGACTGAATGTCATTTGTAGAGTAGATCTAGTTTGCCAATCTGTGTATAGAGTATTTTTTAACCCACTGCTTGGAGATAGGCGCCAAATAAATCCAATGTATATTTTGCTATATGATGTCATCAGAGCCGATATCTTCTTTTCGAATACTAAAGTCTTAACTTTGCCTATTCTTAATTGCTTCGCGGTATACCAATTCATAAAATAAAGTCCGGGATTAGATTGTTACACCACAAATGGCTATCGCCATGATATCACACATGCATATCTTTAAAGCAACACGACTCACGGGTTAATCCATGGCACCCAAACCAAAATCAAAATCGGAATCGGAATCGGACAAATCGCAATGTAAAGAGAGACACCTCAAATGACGTGAAATATGAACGAACCTCTAACCATGGATGTTACAGCACTAGCAGAAGTCAGCCTCAAAAGGTGGGGATACATATTACGACTCTGCCACGGCCGAAACCTTGCAGCTAATCCCTCTGTGCTTGCGGACTCCTCTCCACAAATGAGTTCAATATATTCGGGTCGATCAATTGCTCAGTATTTCGTAAGGGCCATCAGCATAGCCACAAGTTAGCATCGGTTGTGTCAGTTGGCCGCCACGCGGGCCATACGAATTGAGTTTTATTTTAGCTCTTCGAGCTGAAACTAAGGATTAGAGAATTACCGCATTCGATGATATCGTACAGAATAAGGTTCAAAGCCCTCCGTCAGCCTTGCCAAAACCAACGGCACCCGTTCGATCCAACCAACAGGTGAGAGGAGGGGGTGGCTACCGACATATATATATAAGCTCCAGTGCCCCCTCAATCCTTCCTCTTACTTTTATTCCTCTACCTCTAGTACCAACGACGTAGCTCCTCGGAACTCAACTCAACTTCACCATACACACCACAAACAATCTCTTGGTTATCCAACAAAGACAAAGTCATAAGCCACCAACATGCCATCTGCACCTCCCCAACTCCACCCCATCTCTCCTCCTCTTGGCATCAATGCCGCCTACTGCATGCCAAATCAGACCATCCTTTGCATGAAGGAAAAGGTCTGGTCCCTCTCCGGTGACACTTTCCACATCACCGACCAGGCCGGCGTTGAAGTTTTGCAATGTCGTGGAAACACCTTCTCCCTGTCAGACCGCAAGGAGTTTGCCGACGCGCAAGGTCGTCCTTTGTTCGCATTGCGCACGAAGCTGTTGGCAATTCACAAGACGTTCTATGCGGAGACTGCGGATGGAAAGGTGTTGTTTGAGTGCAAGGCCAAGTTCTCTTGTATGTATTCCTTGCTGCCAAGATCTCATCCTGTACTCATACTGTAATCCTGGTTCAATGCTAACGAGAGGTCACATAGTTGGAAAAGCCAAAATGAACGCCAACTTCGTCAACATGGCCTCGGACAACAAGAACATTGAAGTGTGCATCCGTGGTGACTGTAAGTACTGAAATTCTACAAGGTTAAATGTCCTCTTTGTGAAGAATCCAGGAGCTGGCTGGCTGCCTGTCAAACACGTCTATGAGCCATCAAAGTCGTGCGTTATGTGTAGCCACCTCCATGGATCTGTCCCAACTCCATAATTCCACTGTATCGGGCAAACTAACTCTGGTATTAACCCAACAGGGTTTGACAAATCTGCCCAAATCACCATTGGTGAAGGCGGTCCTGTTGTAGCCACGATCTCCCGTTCGTTGTTCAATGCCGGTCAGATCATTGGCGGACAACAAACATACTACGTAACTGTAGCTCCAGGTGTGGACCTAAGCTTAATGGCAGCACTGTGCGTGTGTTTGGACGAGAAGGAAAATGAGAAGTGATCAAGCGAATCACAAAGATGAATGGGGCGTTTTGGGACCCCTAAAGTGGGAGGAGCGAGGTTTTGATATGCCTATTCTATACCCGTGTTTATAATTGCAATTTCATTGGAGCCAATTAAGTTCTTGGACCGTTTCTGTCCCTCAGCCGTGCTGTACTAGTCAAGCAAATAGGTATCATCCTTCATCTAATAGTAAGTCCTTTTTGAAGCCATAGCATCTTTAGTACAGCTATTGTCAATCTCCAAGCAACGATAAAATTCTACTATAGCCGATATCAAATTGGATTGTGTGTAATATCATTTAGTCTTTCAGTCCAACACCAAACTCATCGTATAATTCTCCAATTCGAACACCACGATTGTCGGCGATCATGCCCACAAGGCCTTGGCCAACATCTCGGATATCATTATAATCGTGAAGATACTTGATGTGGTTCTTGACAGTATCTGCCGCAGGATATCTTTTTGAACGTTAGTCAATCCTTCGGGGCGTTAGTTTTGAAGAGGAAAGTAATATACTCAAGATCCTTGGATATCTCTTCCAACTTGGCACGCTTGTCAGCTATCTCTGCTTCAATGGCAGTGTTTCGAGCTGTGATGGACGCCTGTTACAATGGTTAGATAACTTGCAACTCTACAAGGCACAACCTACAATCTTCATCGTCTTCAGTTCAGCCATCAGAACATCTTTGCTCTGCGATCCTTCTGGTGCATTAAAAGAGTTGTTTGCTGCTCTTTTTGGCCCCACGGATACCATTTGCTCGCGACTGGCCTGAATTGTAGATTCCTCCTTCGTCCCAGCCATCACCGTATCAACACTTCGCTGCGAGATTGTTCGAATGGTGACGGGAAGTTCTTCAACTCCTGCTTGGGTCCCTGATGCAGCGTGATTATATAGGACTGCGATATCACCATTAATAGTGTGACCACTAACGTGGTCGACCTCTAGCTCCAAACAAGGGACTTTTGTTTTTCTTGCTTTCTGGCTGCTTTTATTCGCATTGGGATTTCGTGAAGCCTCAAGTGAATCTAGGGGTCGCTTCACACTTGGCATATGACTAGAGAGAACTAATATCGGTGTCTCAGTGTTTGAAGTTCCAGCTATGTCTGTACTCTCTTGCGTAGTATCAGAATTAACGTTTGCTCCAGAAGTCGATCCACATCCAGAGATTAAAATGGCCGCCGAAACGTCTTTGATTATAGGACCTTGGACGCGTGGATTTCCTGCCAATTCTAAGGCTACTGACCTATATATGACAAAATTAGCTTTAGTATAAAATATGTATTTCCTGCGCCTGAAGCTGTACTCTGTACCCACCTTACAGAATGATTTTGCACATTTTGGGGTGCAGAATCTTTGCTGGCCAAAGTCGAGTTATTGATCACCAGTATCGTTCTAGTACGCCCAGATGGGGTGGAATTTACTTCATCGGGTTCGATATCACCTTGTAAAGGAACCTTGAAGAAATCAATCTCTTCTTGCTGCTTATACTCAAACTCGCCAGAATTGAGTACTACTGGAATGTAAGTTTCGCTTTTATTATCCTTCTTAAAGTAATCAGCAGGTGGCTTTGTAGAGCCTGGCACCTCATCCTTGTCATCAGGGGAGAACTCCGAATAATCGTCGCTGTCTGGTATTTCGGTTCGCGTTGTAAGCTCCTCTTCCAAGATATCAGAGCTGCCCCTACAAGGGTTGGCGAGGCCTTGCGGCGTGAACTCTATCCTCCCATTTTCTGTCTCTATTGAAGAAACTACCATTGGAAACGTGCACATGTCCGTGGACGGAAGAACTTCAGTTCCGCAATCATTTCTCGACATCTCTAAAGGAAGGGAAGAATCTGGGGGATTTCTGGAGATATCCGTGTTTGATTGCGGTTGAGGCGTCCTTTGTAGTTGGCCTCTGCTATGCTCCTTCTCCAGCCATTGACCTTGGCCCGCCTCCGTTGCCAGTGAAACTGTTGGGTCCTCACCGCTTGCTTCCTGAGACGCCATTCTTTACAAAAGTTCCATTGTTAGTACAAGTAATAAAACTGTTTCACACTCAGGATGGATTAGTGCAAGGAGATATTTGATGGCGATGTTTTACGAAAGAAGAAGGAAGAGTATCGTGACCCAAATAAAAGTGCCAAGGTATTTGTACAATCACGGGACTTACATTACCGAGAACCCCCTTTACTTGTGAACGCATGGAGAATATATGATGAAATGGCTTGAATTGTTGTAAATCTAAGTCATTCCATGATTTTGAGAGAGTGCTAAGAAGCACGCCTCTGTCAACGAGCTCAAGGTCTGAATAAAGGGCGATCAGGCGTCTAGAATCACCGTACGATTTCCATGTTACCTCAGACGCAACAGTCATGGTTAAACAATTGACAAATAATCGACAAATTATTGCAGTGTGCAATCAAGTCTTATTAAAGGATTAATTATTTGAGCTAATGTATACTCTACCATAATGAAAGCAATATATATGTAGTTGTGATTTGATATTTCTACGATGACCCTTTCCAGACTCCTCTAATATTTGATTCTATTTATGCATTCGGTGATTGTATATAAACTTGTCAAAGTTCCTGACAAAATATTCCCGAATGACGATTATTCCCTCCTTGTTTATCTAGTCATAGTATCCAGGTTTTCCTTCCAGTGCTAAGTTTTGCCAACAAGAGAAGGTGAATAGGCAAGACTGTTGCTACTCAATTTAAGGCACCTCCATATCCAGAAAAGGCACTGAATTTAGGATGAAACTAGCTGTAATATGCCACAGATAATCTAGACGCCAATATTCTTCACCATAATTGCAGTTGATGCATTTGATAGCACTGAAATTACCTTCAAGCAGGCTTTTGGCAATACACTATCCGGATGTCGTGATAGGCATGTATATTTGGGTCTTTGTATTCCCTTCGAAATTGTGCGCTAAAAATTGGTTAGGCTGCGTTCTTGAACCACAGAATGTAGAGAACCCCCAAATACTTACAGGAGAACTTGTACTTCTGTTACGCTCCACTGTAGGTGGTTAATTCAATGATGAGTTTACTTTCATGATTGGAGGGGAGGCTTACACCCAGGTGTCTGGTAAGTGTTGCTAGAGCATATCCCTCGAGGCCGATTTCAATTCCTAACATGGTCCATCTACCCAACCTCCTCAACTTCGGATCGCTTGCCCAAGCCCCTAGTGGATCTTGCCAAAGATTATCAACAATATTCACGAACCCGGCTTCTTTGATATATTTGATCATATGGTTAGAAATATCAAATGTTTGTCCATTGATTTCACCCGCAGTTTTCAAAGCCTATTGTGTGTCAGGATTACTTCAGATCGAATAGCAGGGTTTCAGTTCACTGTGAACTCGATGACAAAGGACACTTACTACGCCAAGTCTTGCTATGGCGCTATCTGGTAATAGGCTACCATCGTCGCTCTTCATATCGATTCCATACTCTACGTGCTCGAACCACTGACCTGGTTTGAGATGTCTTGAGCTTGTTTAGAAATTTCTCTAGGACATGGCATCCGCTTAACTTACTTGTAAATCTGAGCATAGAGCCCTGGCCAATCGGGTATACTTCCTAGAAGATGTCGAATATGAATAAAATCAAAGTGGTCAACTGGATACGTCCACTCATCTCGTACATCATCCACTTCGAAGATGCAATTTGGCGGTACGAGGCTAGGCTGGATAGGAGAAAGATCGATCCCTAAAATCTCCGTCGACGGATGTTGGTCTGCAAAGTCTATTGCCCATATTCCTGTACCACATCCAATATCTAACGCCCGCTGTGGAATTATTTCTCAACTAGTGAGCTTGGGAAGTCATATAATTATTGCTCACCTTGATGTCTTTCGATAGTGGTGCAAGATAAAGCTTGCCGTCGAGGAAATCCAGGAATTTTTGATGCCTTACCTTCCAGTTAATACCAATAGTTAAAGAAGTTTTGGCAACTTACGCTATGTCTAATTCCTCATTTTGCCGATCGTCATTGGGAGCCCTTCAGTAGTCAGACGAGCATTGGGATTTGAGTTATGATTAACTACCAGTAGACGCCTTCTCGATAAGCATGGTATGTTCTTCCATTCTCTGTCTGGTATGCTCTTATGCTCGATTCAACATCGGACGTGTCTTCGCCACTGTGTGAAGGGGGGTGGTGAGTACTTCCTCTTCTACACCGCGTCTAAGCGGTTTGACACTTACATATCTGCCGAGGAATTGAGAGGTATTTCGCCTTGGATGTCCTTATGAAAGTCAGATATGAAGAGCAAGAGTTATGGAATAGCCTTACACTTTTCATGGAATTGTCGACGAGTTTTTCTCTCGACATTGTTGGGGTCGTAAATCAAGAGGGGTAAATGCAAACGCTCAAACAAACCCCGACAACACGGCATCGGGTCACTTAAAGGATCCATATCCCACCCGCCAGCACACTGGGTACCAGCGTCGGATAATATCCGTGTATGGTGCCATCCACTGCGTTTGTGGAACGGAATATGCACAAGTGAGCTATTTGCTGCATACGGTAGCGAATAGTACTCCCCAAAGCGGCCGCCTTGCATACCTTGGTTCCCAAGCAGCCGGATGGACGTTTGTTCTACGGCTCACCAAGCTGCAATGAGATGACACTGCCGAATATAGTGTAAACGGGACATGCATTAATGCGACGCGACGGGCAGCAACTGCGGGGTTGGGGCAAGGAAGAAGAATATACTTCATGGGGGTCCATCAGCGAATACGTTGTAACTCCCCCCCCATTCATTTTTATTCGTTGGCGTCACGTTTGCAGACCTGCGGTGAATCAAGCTGTGGGGAGTTTGATGACCAAATCAAAAGGCAACCAGGTGCTTTAGGCAGCTCTCAGTTATCCAACACAATGTCCAGGGCTGTTCAATAGGGGTTGGCTTAATATGATAGTCACCGAATTCGCCCTTTTCGTCGATATACGGCATTACAGATTACTCTCCTTTTCCGATCAGGAATCAAAAGGAATGTGGCTTGAGTGGGAACCCGAGAACATGGACACGGGATGGTTTCAAAAGATTGAAAGCCAATTACATGCCGGTATCCGAATGGTAGGCTACGGAGCTATAGAGTGCCTGTTGATCCAAAGACACCGCTCAATGGATGCGAACCACTACCGCTTGACCAATGTTCTCAAGGCTTCGGACATGAGGTTCATATTGCGCAAGATAACGTGAGACCGGGACAAATTCCCACTCTTATACCTTGACTATACGCTGTAGGCGGGAAAATATAGTGATCAGCTAATCTCGAGTCGATATATCACATAATATATTGTCTTTAGATGACACGCTGGCAACTTGGTGTTCTGTACAGTATGCAGCCACCAAACAAATTACTGATCAGTGAATCGTGAAACCTGCCATGTACTTTCTTAGATAAAGTTCCTACAGACCGCTACACTCCAACTCCGTTTACGTTGCTCTGACTGTGAAGCGTCAACGTCTCTGGGATATATTGCCAAGCAATATATTAACCTGGTACTACTAGCTCCGACTTACGTACCTAGACATGGTGTCAAACGAAACGAAACGCTTCGAATAACGTGTCAGACTCGTCAGAGATAGAAGCGGAGTCGTGGTCGTTCAACAAACCCAAATCTTCCATTCCTCCAATCAATATGTTGAACTGGGGTGATTCGCTTTGTGCTGTTAAAAAGAGTGGATGTTGTTAAGCAGCCAATGGCGATAGCACTGTTCGACTAATTGTCTCCAAGTCTGGTTACTAATTCTTTCACAGTCTTGAAACTTCATATTTTACATGGCTCTGAATTAAGATAAGCCTTTGACCCATACTTACAATAGTTTTACTTCATGATCAAAATGTACACTGAGGAGATAAATCTTGTTAGACAAATGCTGTTCTGGGCGCGGCTAGAGTAAGAGAAAGATCGGATGTTTGATAATGAGAAGAAACAACGCTTCTAATGAAGGAAAGCTATCAGGTAATCCCTCGTGAATTACGATCTTTAAAAATTCACGTCGACAAAAGACAAAACAGCTAGAATTTCAAATTAGGAGCCAAACTGGATTGGTCATGTTGCCTGTACTAAAGTATCTCATTGGATGAGTAAGATCCTGTCCTGCTAGGATTCTAAAATACATAATAACTTATACACAATCTTGTCGCCACTTCTTGAAAGAATTGTCGCTACCAGTCCTAGGAAAACTTCCACATATGGTTACCTGATTCGTGCCAAACCATCGGGATACGTTGTTAGAAGAGCTTCAGACATTGGAATGCTATTCTCTTGGCAAACTCTAGCTTCAACTGTATCCTTGAAATGCAGTTCGGACCGGTTCGAATGCACAATCCCGTTTCTGACTTCGAGAATGGTTTCCAGTCTGATATAACTATTCTACTTGTGTATCGACTTTGAAACCCATAGAGCACACAGAGAAGCGACAGATATGGTTTCATGTTTGAAGCATCCTGAATCAACAACAGTGAGGTCTATGGGGTTCAGAAAAAGCTGCGGAATATATTATATATTACAGATGATTTATGAAATAGGGTGCCTGTGGAGCAAGAGGGAAAAAACTGTTTCGCTAGAAAAAGACACACATATATAGAAACAATGTTGAAGAAGCTGATAGAACGCCCCAAAGTATCAAAATGGCAGGATCGCGCCTCTTTCAAGCGTCGGGAGACACATACAAGTACGTGATTTATTGGCTCTATACCCAGGCAAAAGCAAAGTGCGTGGTGCCTTAAAATGAGTACAGAACAAGCAAATAGTCACGGCACGAAATTTCAGAAGTTTGGGTATCAGGAACCGCGGTTTATTATTATATACCCAGGTGTACCCCTACACCATACAAATGCTAATCACACGCTTGAACGCCTAAGCAAATTTCCCTAGAACCTAGTTTCGTTAGCATATGAAGTCTCGTTAAAAGGGGATTCACTCACCGTATCTCATAAGATCCTGCTCTTGTCATATACCTAACCCACTTTACCGAAGAATAGTTACTTTTCTCAAAGACTTTCAGATATCTTACTAACAGCCCTGAGCTCGTAAACATCAACAAGCTAAAATTCAGACTTAAAGGTGGCCGTGACCATGCTTTTTGATTGGTCATGCTCGTTAAAGTTGCCTCCGCGCTCAGAACGAATTCGTTTTGTCCGGTAAATCTCGGGATCTTCCAGACAATGTTATTCTCACTGGGCTCGTACTTTGCTTTTCCCTGTGTACATCTTTCTGTGATTCGCGCAGTATTCAAAGGTGTTGGCACTCGTACAACAACATTGGTTGCAAAAAGTTTGCTTCCATAATTCGCCCGGATAGCTATACTATACTCAACCTTGGTTTTTCCAACTTCGTTGACAATAGCATGCACCTTGAACGGTAGGTTTACATTCTCGGTCGCCCGGTAACGCATGAGCTCAAACTCTCCATCAGGAGGAATAAAAGATATTATACGATCGGTATCAAACTTTCCCAGTTTAACACATTGGTGGAATTGACAGTCCTCTAATGTGACACTTCCAGCTGCTGCTTTGGTCGCCTTTGTTCCCATGCGATTTCCAGATGGCAGAGACGATAAACTATCGCCGTCCAGTAACAGTCGATCGTTGAGTCCAAATTTGCACTCGGGTGTGCCAGATAGATACGCACGCATCACGATTTGGCCATTTACGTCGGCTCTGAGCACAGTTCCAGTTGCAGACATGAGCAAGTTGACATCTTCAATCACATCCACGAAAGCTTCGTTTTTGCGGTACTTGACATCTGCTTTCCTCCATGACAAAGCTCCGGTGGCCTGCATTGTTATTTTAGCGGAATCCTCCATTGTCCGTTCCGACTTGACGCCCTCCGTCGTGATGTACATCTTCAGTGTGTCGGTCTCCGTATTTTGAGGGTATCCAAAGTCCAGAATCTCTATAGAACTATCAGCACACGAATCACATCTCGCATCTTTGCTAACAAGATGACTAACCATCTAAGAGCTCATATACAAGCACAAAGTTATTCTTTACAGCTTCCTCGTCAAACTTCCCAAAATATCCTTTACCCAATGCAATTAACCTATATAGGAACTCGAACACTAGTGCGGCGTTGGCGTTACTCTTAGTGATAGCAACCAAATATATATTTTCGTGCTTGACATGACTAAACGTTGTACTCCCTAATGTCAAAATAGGAGACCTGACTTGTGCGTTGGAGATGACCTGGATTCGAAATACATCTGCGAGCCGTGGTCTACAGTCGTTTCGGAAAGCGCGAAAGATGAGGTTCTCCCCCTTCTGATTGAATATCAGTATTCCAGACAACATCTTGAGTATGGAATCCGGGAGAAGTATATCTGCAATAGGGACCAAGCAGGGAGGGGAGGTTTGGACAACCAGTGGGGAGGACTTGAATCCGGGCCGACATTTCTCCGGGTGAAACCCCTGAAATCAACAATATATAAATCTAATGCCTGCGTCTATATGATTAAACGTGTTACAGAAGCGCTTCTCGGGAAGTAGCTGCGAGCAAATTTATCTATATGATGAACTGGGTTTGTTTTTAACGGGTTGGTCAGAAGTCTTCTATTCTATGAAACATTTCCTCAAATGTAGTTCAATGGTAATTGCTATACAGTACAAGAAGGAGGTATCAGCGTAGACTTCTCAAAATAAATGCATTAACGCTCCATGTGCAGTGTCCCATCCTCTAATATTTCACAAGTTCACTCATTCCTCAAATCATATCAAGTCTTACAAACTCTCCGTGGAGGGTCTTTCCAAGCATAGCAGGACTGCGCTCCACAATGACACCAGCGGCCTCAAGTGCTGAAATTTTAGAATCAGCACCTCCCTTACCACCGCTGACAATAGCACCTATTACCGTGTTAGTATATGTATCTATAATAGCCCATGAGATACTTACCAGCGTGACCCATTCTACGTCCTGGTGGCGCCGAGATACCTGCAATGAAGCTGACAACAGGCTTCTTAGAAGTGTTGTACTCCTTCAAGAATTCGGCGGCATCTTCCTCAGCTGATCCTCCAATCTCACCAATCATGATAATTCCATCAGTCTCCTCATCCTCCAAAAAGACCTTTAAGCAATCGATGAAGTTGGTTCCAGAGAAGGGATCACCTCCAATACCGACAACAAGTGATTGTCCAAGACCAGTTTGTGTGGTCTGGTTGACAGCCTCGTATGTCAAAGTTCCGGACCGGGAGACGATACCAATTCGGCCGCGCTTGTGGATGAATCCTGGCATAATTCCGATTTTGCATTGTCCTGGAGCGATGAGACCAGGGCAATTGGGTCCTACCAAGCGAGTCTTTCCTTGAGTCTTCAAGATATCCGTGATTCTGACCATGTCTATGTATATTAGCTATGATCTATGCAGGCAAAGCGTCGTGACATACCGTGTTGTGGAATACCTTCGGTAATACTATTGGAAACGTATTAGGTGGTTACTGGTTACAACAAGGGCCTGATACTTACCACACTACCAAAGGAATTTCAGCAGCAATAGCTTCCTCGATACCTGCAGCAGCAAGAGGTGGTCTACAGAGATTAATATAGCAGGTTATCCAGGGGGCAGGTTGTCATACGGTACGAAGATGGCAGAAGCGGTGGCTCCAGCCTGCTTTACCGCATCTGCGACATTGGCAAATACAGGTAGTCCGAGATGTGTCTGTCCAGCCTTTTTGGGGTTTGTTCCTCCTACCACAGTGGTACCTATGTTCCCTATCAGACGTGATGATTGATATTTCCTGTCAAATGCCACGTACCATATTCAATAGCTTGTTCGGCATGGAATCTACACACATCAGAGTCAGTAAATACGTCTCATCGCAGTCGCGAATATGCCACCATCACTTACGTTCCCTGCTTTCCGGTAAAGCCTTGGTAGATAACTCGAGTGTCCTTGGTGATTCGAAGATTCTCTGCTGTCAAAGCATAGCTTCCAGTGGAGTATGCTTGTCTACGAGTGACAGTGCGCAGCGCTGGTCTAGCGCATCTTGAGAAGGCCTGCATATTGGCAAAAATTCAGATGTAAAAAGAAAGGAGAATTGATGGTTGTTGAGAGGTTTAATTCTCTCGAGCTCTTGTCTTGAGATTCACATGGCTTCTCGCACTAGCGCGCAACTGGAACAACTTTCTGCCAATGCCAAGCAAGTCAAGCTCCACCCATATTTTTTGAGAACAAGAACCCCGCCAGTACTAATACTAACTGTTAAAGCTAGTATCTGGTTTTTGAAGGATAGCTGGATAACGATATTGACTTAGCCCAAAAATACTTTCTACACAGAGCATCTCATAATGGCAATTGAAACAATGACACTGTCCGAGAGGCAGAAGAAGCCTAAACATATGAATCTTCCTCCCGAGAATGAACGATATCTTCGATGCTGTTCCGATATTGCGAGCGCTCTCGTGCAGGATCATGAAGCCTCTCAGGATCCTAAAACTCCAAAGAAGGACATCAACTTGAATAGCTTGCGTACCAGGATGTCGAAGAAACATAAGCTGAGCAACTTGCCGCCACTGACTGCTATTATTGCCGCTGTTCCAGAGCACTACAAGAAATATATTCTGCCAAAGTTAATTGCAAAGCCTATCAGTACGTATGCGCCAGGTTCATATTTGACAACTGACTAACGTTTGTTCAGGAAGTGCCTCGGGTATAGCTGTAGTAGCTGTGATGTGCAAACCACACAGGTGCCCTCATATCGCATATACCGGCAATATCTGCGTTTACTGCCCAGGTGGACCAGATTCTGACTTCGAGTACTCTACACAATCATATACAGGCTACGAACCTACTTCCATGCGAGCTATTCGGGCACGATATGATCCATTTGAACAAGCCAGAGGTCGAGTAGACCAAATCAAGGCATTAGGTCACAGCGTTGACAAAGTTGAGTATATTATAATGGGTGGAACATTTATGTCCTTATCTAAAAGCTACCGAGAGTCCTTTATATCACAGCTGCACAATGCTCTAAGTGGTTATCAGGGAAATGATGTGGATGAAGCTGTGCAAGCGGGTGAGATGAGCAACATCAAATGTGTAGGAATTACAATCGAAACTCGGCCGGATTACTGCCTACAACCTCATCTGACTGACATGTTGCGATACGGTTGCACGCGATTGGAAATTGGAGTTCAGTCTTTGTATGAAGATGTGGCACGAGATACGAATAGAGGGCATACGGTCGCATCCGTTGCAGAGACGTTTTGCCTTGCCAAAGACGCAGGTTTTAAAGTCGTAAGCCATATGATGCCAGATCTTCCAAATGTAGGCATGGAGAGAGACCTGGATCAGTTTCGGGAATATTTTGAAAGTCCAGCTTTCCGTACCGATGGGTTGAAAATATATCCTACCCTAGTCATTCGTGGGACCGGTCTTTACGAGTTGTGGCGAACAGGCCGCTACAAAAATTATACACCAAATGCGCTGATAGACATTGTAGCTCGAATTCTCGCTCTTGTTCCTCCGTGGACTCGTATCTATCGTGTGCAAAGAGATATTCCAATGCCTCTAGTTACGTCAGGTGTTGAGAACGGAAATTTGCGAGAGCTGGCCCTAGGCAGAATGAAGGATTTTGGTACCACCTGTAGAGATGTTAGGACTCGGGAGGTTGGAATCAATGAAGTCAAGTACAAACTTCGCCCATCCCAGGTCGAGCTAGTCCGTCGGGACTACACTGCTAATGGGGGTTGGGAGACTTTCCTTGCATATGAGGATCCAAAGCAAGATATCTTGATTGGACTACTTCGGTTGAGAAAATGTTCGTCCACTCATACGTTCCGACCTGAACTCTTGGGTCAGCCAACGAGTATCATACGTGAGCTCCACGTGTACGGATCCGCGGTGCCTGTTCATGCTCGTGACCCACGGAAATTCCAACACCAAGGTTATGGAACGCTCCTAATGGAGGAGGCTGAACGGATTGCACGAAACGAGCATGGCAGTACAAAGATCAGTGTCATTTCAGGTGTTGGTACCAGGGACTATTACCGGAAATTAGGCTACTGGCTAGATGGTAAGAAACTACACCCGCATTCATACTGCATCGCTAACCATATTAGGACCTTACATGAGCAAGACTTTAAAAGCAAGAGACGAAGATGAAAGTGACGACGAGGACTTTTGAACACTTAACATAGTAACGAAATGATCCTAACAGCGGATGCCACGGAAATGAACCATGACATAGCGCCGCATTCGGTGCCAAGTAGCAGGTTGCGGAATAGAAAGAGAAAGCCAGAGGCTCCGCTAGTATCGGACAGTATTGGGTGATTTCGGAAGGGACGAGGTGACACCAGCTCCCAGTACACCTTTGCTCCCACCTAGATTAGATATGCGCTTAGGATATTTGAAAAATCAGGTAGGATGCACAGATCCCATGTAGCCATACTCGCAGCTGCAAAGACTTCATAGATTCACTCATTTAGAAGAGGGCGGGTACGTGAATCAGTACCTAGATGCCCAATTACTTAAATCCATAGAAAACTTGTCCATAAATCCAAGATCAAGAACGGTAGCTTCCCAGAGGAACCTAATGACAACCGTCTCCCCCAATGGGTGGCCATTGCGAAAGCCCCTGTGGCTAGAGTGCCGCGCGCCACTTGGGGTAAATAATACCTGTAGAATAGCAAACTTTTAAGCTTTGTATGCTAGTTACTCACTTGAGCTGTCAACCGTTGTATTTCCCATGACGCTTGAAAGCCCACGGACACTATCAGATCACATCCCTATTCAGGCCTGCATCTGACCTACTCACGTTATGACGCATATTCCTCTTTAACCTCATCTCATTTCATAGCGCAGCCAGATAAGCTTCGCAGGGTTGTTGTGCTAGGGACCTCCCTCTCCAGAGTGCCGGAGCTTGGCCACCGTCTTGAACCATTTGATGCAGGTTGCCGCTGGTTTACTGGCATCGTTGGTCCCTTACCGGCCACCATCTACGCTCCTCCTCTACCGAGAGATCCCAAGCCGAGCCAGCTATTTGATGAGGTGCAATCAACGTTTACATGAGGCACGCCAAGGGGCCGCCAAGCTGATGCGGCATATCACGTCGTCGTCCGCGATCGTTCTGCTGTCGGTTCAGGAAGGTCGGGAGTGAGAGATAATGCGGAGCCCACACACCACCGCTCATCACGGCACCCTGAGATTTTGGGAAGGTACCAAACGTTATATCGTGGATGGAGGGCCAACCCGATTCATCACTGGGTGGAAATAGCGGAGCGTTCTAAGTCAATGTGGAATAGGAGCTGCCTTGGGGGGCAAACCCGCGGGTAGATCATGAAGTATATAGTTATACAGATGCCTCCGGGGGGAAGTGCTTCGTTACAATTGTTTCCAACTCTTGCCGCCCTCTCAACATGCATTACGTCTCAGTCATCTCGGCCCTAGTTGCCTCTGCTTCGTTGGTCACAGCTGTGCCAGCAACTGACAAGTTTGTGCGCCCAAATACAGATCTTCGCCTGATTAAAACTTCAGAGGCTGATCCGGGGACCTGGGTCACTGATGATGAGAAAATCACCAACTATGTCGCCAAAAAGATAGGATTCATTGATATCACCGACATTACTGTGAGTAAATCTAAGTCACAGATTCTTTTATTTTACAAGAGAACTGACTCGTACTAGAATGCAACTACGCTGTCAAGACTGTCAACTCCTCAAGAAAATGGTTTCATGTCAATTGCGGCTGTGACATACCCTTCAACATTGACCCATCAGACCGAGGCAAATGCTATGATTGCGAAACTTTCTCAGACCAAGCCAAAAGCATGGCTGACAACCCTCACTAAGTAAGTCACTCACATTGTCCTGCACAAGAACGAGCAGTAACATTTCCAGCTTCTACAACCGTTACTACAAGTCCACCTACGGGACCCAAGCCAGTACATGGCTCCTTGCTGAAGTGAAGAGCGTCGTCTCGGTGAACTCAGCCATCACCGTATCAACTTTCACTCACTCCTTCTCGCAACCGTCAATTATTGTTAAAATCCCTGGTACTAGCTCGAATCTCGGTCCGTATTTCCCTATCTCCCTCCCAGAGGTTCTCAAGATTAACATGTTCCAGTCATCTTAGGAGCCCACTACGACTCTACCGGCGGATCCTCCACCGCCAAAGGTCCAGGAGCAGATGACAACGGCTCCGGTGTAGTTACTCAACTCGAAGCCCTACGTGTCATTGCCAATGCAAAGTTTGCACCCAAAAATACCATTGAGTTTCATTTTTACGGCGGAGAAGAAGGTGGCCTTCTTGGTTCTGCCGACGTCTTCAAATCTTATGCTTCGACAGGTAAGAAAGTGCTGGCCGTAGTGGTGCAAGACATGACCGGATACTCGCCCAGTGGGAAGGTGAGTGTATATACCGACTACTCAGACTCAGGACTGGTGGCGTATGTGAGGAAGTGCGTCACTCAGTACACGGGATTAACCTACACGACTGATGTTTGTGGATATGGATGCTCGGATCATGCTAGCGCTTATAGCAATGGCTTCCGTAAGTTGTCTTCTGAGTTGTTAGAATGCTTATTAGGTATAGAAAAGCTGACATCAAGTAGCTGCTTCATATGTATGTGATGAACCGGACAGAACTTCGAGTCCATACATTCACTCTCCACAAGACGTAAGTAATATCTCAGACACACCTCACATGAATGAATGTTAATCAATATAGACATACTCTACAATCAATTTCGACGCTGTCATACGCCACAGCAAGGTAAGTTCCCATTTTGCAACAGCCCAACATTGTCAGCTAACAAAAAGTTAGTTCACCGTTGGTTTCTTAGTCGAGGCATCGTATATGTAGAATGGGGAAAACATATGGTCTTAGCGCAACATTAAATTATATGTCAAGATAGCAAAATTCATACAATATGATCGCAAGTTTCTCATGAGCTCTGATGCTTGTTCACGATTTCGTTTTTGTTGCTATATATTCCTTCGCGGCTGACGTGACGCGAGCAAACCAACGAGCAAGGGCAGCAGATTACCACCAAACCCTACGTAGAAGTCCACATCGATACAAGAAGTTGGATTTCGCTAATCTATTGTGCAAATATGATTTGCTAGAACGATCTCTTTCTAGAAGTTCTTTCCGTCAGCACCATCCTTCATGTGCAAACCCTCCAGTTCCGATGCAAGCGACTGAACCATACAAAAAAGGATCGTGGGATCACACCTCACAATCCAACGTCCTTTCTAGATGATAAAATTAAATATTTTGCTCTCTCTCTTCTCCACATGAACTTCACAGAATAGTGTGCCCATCTCTACACCCGGTGGGTCTGAACTTGTAGCCCCTATTCAGCGGGAATTAAGCGAGGCCGCAGACAACAACATGGTAACCCACAACTTCCCAACTATAAAACTCCTCAACATTGTCTCTTTCCCCCCAAAAGCAAAACTTTCCACCCGTTTCTTAATAGCAATAATGTGCGATATGCGTTTCACCCGCAGTCCTGTTCTCACATCATCAGGCATGCCCCTTGCCAAGATGCTGAAGACCTTGGTATGCTTGAATTTTCTCTTCCGAGTAGTCTAGATTTGTGCATCCCGCGGCGCGCAGAAAAACTTCGCATTCTGTTGCATATCGTAGAAACTGCCAATGGGAACTAGATCAAGGCTAGACTTAACGCCTCCTGTCAGCCTCTTGTCTGCTCCTGCGAGTCTTTGCCTTGTTGCACATCGTATACCCGGCCAAGGTTACTGGGGGTTTGGCGCACGCTGTTGCTTTTGATTAAGCAGGGCAGTCCGAATGAAGATTGTAGCAATTTTTGTTTGTTGCGCATCGCTGAAGCTGCTAAGAGATATAGAGTTGGGTGGTTTGCCTAGTCTTGTATAGCAGTTTGAAAGGAGATGGTACAGTCTTAGCTTTGACTGTAATGCGATAACTTAGAAAATGTGTGCTGGAACAAACTAGGTCTTGAGTACTATATAGTTTCTTGTTGAAAATGTTACTTATTAGTGTTGCAACATGATAGCAGCTTCGTAAATCTGTTTCCATCCATTTTACAATACAAGCTTACGACCAAGTTCAGCTTATCGACTTGGGCCGAAACCGGGTAAATCCGTCACCTTTCTGGGTTTCCAGGCGGAAATACTAACACTTGTTAAAATTCGAATTTAAGGTATGCGTAGGTATGGAAAGCATTAGATAACTTAAGTTCCTGTATCTTCTGGCGTGCTATAGAATGTTTCCAACATAAAAACCTTAGCGTTGCGCATGACCTTGTGGAGGGGGTTCATCGAGGACATTTAGTTTAAAGATATTGATGGTCATCAACGAACCAAGCAAAACTCCTTTTACCAACCCTGTCAATATTTAAGTTCGAAAGACCAATGATAATTACAGCAATTAATGAGTTAAAAATCATCGTAACCATCTTTTTTTAAAGCACACACTACTTATAGTCTGGCCTTTCTGTCCCCCAAAACTGAAGCTCTTATATTTGATGGTATCGATATACTCCAACTCTGCTCCCCCAAACCACGCTTTTAACTCCTCCTCCGTCCAATTGCAGCTTGTAATCAGAAAGATACCACCCTCCCTAACCAAGGGGCAAATTCTCTGCTTATATCCTTCACAGATCCTTCTACCATCAGCATCCACTTCTTCAGATAGACTGATCGCATCAAAAGTGCCCTTATCAAGCACCACATCCCATCCCCTATCATTCCCCTCATCCTTTACGAGTTCCGGGTCTTCGGCCATGAGGTCCCATCTCCGAAACTCGACTTCTTTCTCTCCTTCCTCAGGACCAACACCTTTATCCTTCGCAATCTGCTGCGCAAACTCTACGCTCTTCAACGAATAATCGACCCCCAACATCCTTCCTCCCCACCCCTCCTCCTCCTCATCTTCTTCACCCTCCCTTAACCTAAACAGAAAGTGCCCATTGCCCGTTCCCAAGTCCAAGAAACTGCAGTTATGGCCGCCAGTGTCTGGGCCGAGGAGCTTCTCTTCAATAATTGCTTGAGACAGGTATGCAACTACTTTATCCTCGGCGGAGGAGTCATCGAACCAGATTGTACCTTCATCTGTTGGATCAAGGTTATGATTGGTGATTTCGGTGGTGTAAAGGTTGTCCCAACTATAGAATATCATTAGAGCGGGGTCGTGGTGGGGGAGAGTTATACACAAACTATTCCTTGGTTCCGAGTTGGGAGGGTTCTAAGTGACTGGGCTGGGAGGACCCATTATATGCCATATTCTCTCAGGTTCACAGATTTCAGAATTGTGAATGACACGTTTGAAATTGGGTCATGGAAGGAAGAAGTAGACTATGGGTTCAAGCTACCCTTCGTCTTGACTGCAGAAAATAAATAACCTGCTGTATTGGGAGGCGGTGTAAGGGTCACGTGAATGTTATAAGGTAGGTGGAATTTGAATGACTTTATTTTACTACTCCAGGTTGAGATCAAGACATAAAAGGGACGATGCTGGTGGTATTCATGCTCCTTTCTAGAACAACAAAACAGCAAGGCCTCCAGTTCAGGCACAACTTTCGGCCCAAAACGTGCATTTTTCCATTGAAGTGCGGTATTATTCCATATCATCTGTTCTATGGTGAAGTGATCATTGGCTCTCCTGAGATCGACGCAGCCGCTGTGGTAGCGAAGAAACGAACATCAACATCATCATCCTTCTGCAACTTCTCCAGATTAGGTAGAATCCTCTCCTCAATAAGTTCCAGACCACGCGGGGATGGCGCTGCAGTGCTGTGCTCCTTCTCGAGGGAGTAAACTGTGCCTTCATCGGGTAGGCGTTTTAATACGCTGATTATCTCAGAGTAAGACTTGGCAACATTGAAACGAATATTGGGAATGTCATCAACAACGAGTTTATCCATCATCGGAAGGATCGACTTTGATACAACATCAAGACTGACTACCGAAGCAAGAGTCTACCGTAATCATCAGTATATCAAATACAAAGAGTCTCTGAGAACTTACAGTAATCGCAAAGCAGGTAGTCATTCTGTAAAGGTAGTTTGGATGAGCTCCCATCGCCATGACTTTGGGGATAATAGCTTCGTTTGCCCACTCAACTCCGAATACTTCTGTAAGCTTCTTGAGATTGTGTGTGGCAGCTTCACGGATTGAAAAGACAGTGTCTCCCAGCCAACCCATGCAGAGAGCCGCTAGCTTTTCATCGAAGAATTTGACCCCAAGTTGGCTAGCCAAAAGAGGGATATACTCGATGATAGCTAACCTAACACGCCATTGTTTGTCTTCCGCAAGCTGAACAATTGCAGGAAGAAGTGATTGCGAGAGGAGCTCAATGCCAATCACTTAAGAATGTTAGCGAATGCAAATCATATGAAACTATATCAAGCATACCTTGATTCACCAACTCTAATTTTGAGATGATGTGTAGACGAACATCAGGGAACTCATCCTTGAGCATTTGGAGAAACATTGGGAGGAGGTGATCAATAGTTCTTATCTTGTTAGCAGCTTCCCAGTACTAGGTCAGAAAACAACTCACTCTTGTTTGCCCAGGATAGGAGCAAGGCCACTGATCTGTGTACCGAGTGCAGCCCTTACGTGTTGAGACGTATCAGACACTAAGTCCTCAACCGTCGTCATGATATCGTTGAGGAGAGTAGTCCGGTCGACCAACTTGCAGAAGCCTGGAATTTGTCCAGCAATTGCAGTTCGGACTTCAGCCTCGCTATCTTTGAGTAGTTTTACAAATGCTGGTACTAGATCCCGTGTGACAACTTCGTCATCAACAGCCTTAGCGATCTTTTCAAATCTGTCAGCTACCATATATCTAACCCTCCAACTCTTGTCCTCGATCAAACTTCGCAAAGATGTGAGTAAAACACCATGGCTTGATTGCTGCTCCTTAGGTACAACCTCAGCAATCGCTATTAAGATCTCGACTGTCAACAGCCGAACACTATCCTGATCGTCGCCGGCAAGATGTTGGAATAGGGGTATCATCTCCTCCACCACTATAGTAGCCGGCATTTCCTTCACGAATTTGGCCAATTTGTTTGCTGACTGTCTCCTAACCATTGGTGTCTCGTCGTGAACAAGAAGCCCAAACTGTTGTCGAAGTTGCTCCTGCATTGGGGGTGAGGCCTTTTTGTATGGAACATTGTAAAGTCCAGCTGCTGAGATTTTCGAGGTGAACCAATCTGCTTTTGAAAGTCGAATCGTAAGGGGGATGAAGTATTCTTCTACTTGATGTGTGGATAACTCTTCGCAGATCTTGTTTAGAGATTCAACGGCCTAAAAGGGATCAGCAGTGAATTTGAAGGCGAAGGTTACTATCCCTACCTTTTCTCGAACTAGAGGCTCCTCAATAGCAGCAAGGTTTTCCAAAGGTGAGAGAAGGACATGACCCCATTCTGGCCCCCCAACATACTCAACAAAGCTTCCTAATTCATCACTGAGAGCGGTAAGGACTTCATCCTCATCTTCAACAGACTCTGTTTAGAGTGTCAGCTCATGCCACACTGGGGAATTTAAGCTCGTCCATACCGTCTAGAAATGGAATCAACTCGTCCCGTGTTCGATCCGCTCCAAGAGCAAGTGCAATCGTAGATAGTCGGCGTATGGCGTTTAGTCGTAAAAGGACATCATCGTGCTATATTCAAAGTAAGTATATCGGCTTTGACGCTCGACTAGCCATCAAAGCTTGCACAAGTTAATTACCTTTAGTTCATCAATGAGCACAGCTATAGGGTAGAGCTCATCCGTCTTATCTGGTCCGTCCGACATCTTGAGGATTTCAAAGGCGGCTCAATAACAAGAATTCAATGAATACTCAGTACAGCCTGCCTCTGGTCTAGTGTTATCGGGTATGGACAATCGATCGCGTGTTGGCAAGCCTGCTCGTGATTCGAGGCACTGTTCACAACGAAGCTGTAAATTGCTGTGCAGGAACGCTCAGGGTGATCGATGACTGTAGCTGTTAGTAGATAATCTTAACTCATGCGGACTAAAGACAAAAGGCTCCTGAGGTTGTACATATGGCGGGGAATGAGACCGCAAGGATGACGAGGGAGGTTAAAGAAGCTTGTATCATCATGCCTGGCGGAAGCACAAGACAATGCGAGGCTGGGCAAAAACAAATTGAACTTACCAGTAGAGAGAGCCAATACGGAGTCTGCAAAGTAAAGAGTTAGGGGGATCTACAGAATCTTGGTGGGAGATGTAGAGGTGAGTTCGTCTTGAAGCTGTTGCAATTGTGTTGATGCGCTTTGGGCTGCCACTTAATTTGCCATAAATTCAAGGCTCATAGTGGACCCATTTTAATTATTGATTGATGGTGGGAGGGCCACAAAATAAATAGCCTCAGACTCATACAACCACTTTGCGCCGATCACAGCCTCCCACTCAGTTCGGCTCTCCAAATACCTTAAGATTGATAGACCTGGAGCTTTGGATTGTCTGAACCGTCAATATGCCTACTATTAGCGTGGACAAAGCCGAGCTGTATAAGGTGCTCGGGCAAGAGTAAGTCTACCAGTGACTCGATTTGGACAAGGCTGACGATCGAAGATACACTACGGAAGAATTCGAGGAACTCTGTTTCGAATTCGGTATAGAATTAGACGAAGACACTTCGAATTCAGAACGGCCAGTCGACGCCAATGGCAAACAAGAGCCCGCACAACTCAAGATTGAGATTCCTGCAAATCGTTATGATATGCTCTGCTTTGAAGGCATAGCTCTCATGCTGAATATTTTCCGAGAAAAGACACCACTCCCAAATTACAGACTGGTTGTGCCCAAATCTGGGAAGCTGGAAACCATTACAGTTCATCCTGATACTGCGAGAGTGCGGCCTTACATTTCTGGAGCTATTTTGAGAAATGTTACTTTCACACAAGAATCCTATGACTCATTCATATCTCTGCAAGACAAACTGCACCAGAATCTTGCCCGACAACGCACACTGGTTGCTATTGGTACTCATGACTTGGATACGATTCAAGGACCATTCACTTATGAAGCGTTATCGCCAAAGGATATCAAATTTGCTCCACTCAACCAAACTAAAGAGATGGATGCTGCAGAGTTAATGGAGTTTTACGATGGGGATAAGCATTTGGGAAAGTTCCTACACATAATTCGGGACAAGCCAGTATATCCAGTTATATATGATTCTAAGCGTGTTGTTTGCTCGATGCCGCCTATCATCAACGGAAACCATTCAAAGATCTCTGTCAACACTAAGAACGTCTTCATTGAAATGACTGGAACTGACCGTACAAAGCTCGAGATTGTCAACAATATCATGGTTTCTATGTTTTCCCAGTACTGCGCTGAGCCGTTCACCATTGAACCAATTAAGATCATCTCAGAGCACAACGGGGAAACTCGTCAAACACCAGACCTAAGCCCTCGAAAAGCGGAAGCAGAAGTTGACTACATCAACAGGTGTTGCGGACTCGAAGAATCACCAGAGAGGATATGTGAGCTACTAACTAAAATGTGCTATACGGCTAAGCCCTCGTCAAAAGACCAGAACATTATCGAAGTCTCCGTCCCACCAACCCGTGCGGACGTCCTACATCAGTGCGACATAATGGAAGACGTAGCAATTGCATACGGATTCAATAACCTCCCAAGATCAGCACCAAGTAGATCCGCCACCATCGGCCAACCCCTTATGGTCAACAAGCTCGGCGACATTGTTCGACTAGAAGCCGCAATGGCAGGTTGGAGTGAAGTTATGCCCCTAATTCTCTGTTCACACGACGAGAACTTTGCCTGGCTTAATCGTAAGGATGACGGCCAAACGGCTGTCCGGCTCGCCAACCCCAAAACTGCAGAATACCAAATCGTGCGCACCTCACTCCTCCCGGGTCTTCTAAAAACCATTCGAGAGAACAAAAAGCACAGCGTGCCAATCAAGGTCTTTGAGGTTTCGGATGTAGCCTTCAAAGACGAGAGCCTAGAACGCAAGTCTAGAAATGAACGTCATTTCGCAGCAGCCTTCTATGGCAAATCTAGCGGTTTCGAGATTGTGCATGGTTTGTTGGATCGCGTCTTGTCGATGCTGAAGACAGCGTTCCTGACTCGTGATGAGGGGCTTGAGAATACGAAGTTGGATGGTTATTGGATTGAGGAGATTGATGAACCTACATACCTTGGTCAACGGGCTGCTGCAGTGTATTTGAGGTTGGATGGTGAGAAGGTAAGGATCGGAGAGCTTGGTGTGCTCCATCCTACTGTTCTGGAGAAATTCCAACTTCCGTAAGTTCATACTATTTTTCAGACTACTCCTGTTGAAGGATCCCAGCTAACCTACAAAAGATTCGTGTGCAGCACCGTGGAGATAAACCTTGAAGCCTTCCTATGATTGAAACAAGGGCAGAAAATAGATATGTTAACTTGATCACAGCATGCATATAGAGAGTCAGAGAACGATCTTATGTAAATCATGTCGATAGCATGGCTTAGATGCTCCATTTATCCTTGATGAAGCACGTGTTTCTAATGTAACTCCAACACTCCCGCAATGCACGCCACCTCTCTTAAAACGCCTCTGTGCAAATCATTACAGTTGCTAACAGTAATCCATCATTATCGTTCATTGCATCTCCACCTCCATCTGTTTCTTTACATTCCCGGGGCTTTTAGTCCCTGACCCTCCTAAATTCTTCCCGATTCCCAACCCAGCTATTCCTTCTCTCAGACTAGCAAAGCCACTAACATTGTTGGACACCTGTTGATGTGCAACTGCAGGGACACCAACGCTTGTCTTCGCCGTTTCAACTCCTGTCAAAACTGGCAAAGGATTAGTCGTACTTCCTAAATATTTTTCTGCAGCCACATTCACAGGCCCATTCATTTCCTCATCCGTTTTTCCAAAAAGTTCATTCCACCATCTGATTTTGTCGAGCTTTGGAAATAGCAGGCGTTCTTTGCCTTTGACGTGATCGTCTATTTCAGGGTCGTAATCTCTATTTGTGAATTCGGCTCGACGAGATAAAAAATAAGACCAAACACTTGTTGTTCGCTCCTGGACTTGAGCATCGAGACGGGCTTTTTCATTGTTGTAGAGAAAGGTACCATATTGACAGGAGTAGAGGTGATAAAGCAATCTGCGCAAGAAGCGCTCGTTGAACTCAAACCGATTAGGATGTTGGTATATCAATTGGTATGTAGCATCCAAGAATTGGTGAAACACTGGACTTGTCTCCTTAGGCTTTGTAGCTTCCTTTGCCGCGAGATCATCAATTGGTCCAGGTGATTTTCTCGCCTTCGATGAATCGTCGATCGATAACAGCTCACCGTCCGCGTCGGCATTTTCGGCACTTTGGCTATTTGGACTACTCTTGTTGAAAAACCGTTTAGCACTTAGCAGAGCATTTTCGATTGCATCACCTCCTCGACTGTCCCCGTTCCCTCCAGGCTGTATTGCAGAGCCTGCCAATGCATCGTTCTCTATCTTAAACCACTTCTCACTGTTAAGAAACCCTGAGCGATGTTGAAACATATGACCAAAAGAGAGCCAATCCTTCTCTACGAGGACAATAAATCCATCAATGGTTCTATAATATGGATCAAGAAGTAGCTGAGACAATGCACTAAGCTGACTTGTGCGATCCCATCCATCAGAGCAGTGAATGAGAACGTTTGAATGTTGTATTCCAACTTGACGGGCAATCAGCGCTGAGCCATCCAACAAGCCTGTAATATGTTTAAGCCATCCGCTCTTGGCAAGTTGTTGTCGGCTCGGGGGCAACGATGAGACGTCTGAATCCTTGATGGCATCTATCACATTTTCCAAGGAAGTTCGCATGACGTGTATGTTCTCAATCCCGAGGTACGCTTTTGTTGCAAACTTATAGTGATCCATATTTTCTGAGCCAAGACCGATCGCTTGCATTGCTAAGGCATTGACAGTAGGTCGAGCATCTACAATTAGATTGTGTTGTTGTGCACCATAAACAAGTGGCTTTTCTAGTATCACCTGGACTCCGGAGGAAGATATCATCTCATCCTCCAACCGCTCAGTATCCGTAACTTCTCCTGTCGTTACAGGGCCACCAAAATCATCTACGCTGGAAGTTGAGCTATTTCGGGATATTATTGAAGAGGCATTACCGTCGCCTTCACTCGATTGGGAAACGGCGGAGAAGCAGGCGCTCACTAATTTCTCATCTTGGATACTACGGTTACCCCGTAGGCCAACAATCGGCTGTGAACTTCTTGTAATGGAGCAATTGTTCACAGGATGCAAATATGTTAAGGCGGGGATCCGTACTCTCGAGCGGTATTTGCCAGCATAGCTAGAGAAGTCTCAGAGTCAGAAAATATGTCACTTATATGGCGAACTGAGGCATTACCCAGTGATTCTGGGGCAGTGAAAAGCACTTACTTAAGAGTGTTGTCCGAAATGCTTGACGGAACAGGAAGAAGCGCGGGATAAGTGGGTGAGAAAGCGTAATCAACATTGAGCTTTGATATTCTCCAGCCTCTATCCACGCCTTTGTCGCTGATTCCGAGGCGTTTCCATTCCGCTTTAGCATCATATACATCCCAGCCATTGATTGACTTCTCGTTGATAGGGTGTGAAGGTGCCTTATAACTAAAAGCATACAGTTTCTCTATGCTTCCCAACCTGCAAGTCTTTGCCTTTATGCTTTCGTAGGCATCCCTAGCCTGTCTATCAGCGCTGAAGTTCAAAGTGATAAATTTGAAATCGCGACCTCGTAATCGGATTGAAGGGGAGTGGCCGGAATTAGGAGGTGTTGGCCGGAATATACAACTGGCAATCATAGGGTAGGCTATCCATTGTGATCTGGGCTGAGCTTGACTAGATTTCTTGTCTGAGGGAAGTACGTCCTTGGTGGAAGGCAGGGCAATGATTTGGACCAAGACGAGATGATGTTGGGTTAGTTTAAGGGTAACCAATTCAGATAATCCACCACTAAGCACCTGGACCTCATCCACCTGAAATATTTAGCTTTGTTTGAGGCAAATAGATACTTTTCGTTTATGTGCTGACCTGAGTTATCCTTAGCTTGTCCGCCATGTTGCCTTGGACACAGATATAATGTGGGCAGAAGCTTAACACCAGTCCAAATATCTTGGGCACATTGTTATAAATAGGTTTTGCATAACACTCGTGTGAGTCTGAGAGCAGGATTTTGTTCTTAATGAGGGGTTGTACTATTGTTGTGTAGCTGGCACATGTGCGCTGCAAATGACAAGGCTGTGATTATGAGACTGCCTATAGTGAATGTGGTCGAGTCGTTCAGTGACTTTATGCCTGAGGTCAACACTTTTCGGGCTCATATAGTCACGTGACTGGCCCACTAATGGAGGCGGGGCAAGGTTTTCCAAATGGCTTGGCCCACGCTCGCTAAACCACCACAAACAGGCCCTTTTGCAATTATACAGCACGCCGCCTTCTACAACTCTACCACCACCAAAAGAAGACCCTGAAATTGAACCGCGCGCAGGTTCAATCTCCAAAACAAATACAGTCAAACATGGCTTCCGGTGTACCAGGTGCCGCTATGTAAGAAATTATGCTCTCTGCCAGCCAAATGGCGACTTGGAGAACAAATACTGATATGGCGCAGCTCGAAGCGGAGAAAGTTCGTCGCAGATGGTGTCTTCTACGCCGAATTGAACGAGTTCTTCCAACGCGAATTAGCTGAGGAAGGATACTCTGGCGTCGAAGTCCGAGTTACTCCTACCGTTACCGACATCATCATCCGCGCAACCCACACACAAGAAGTTCTCGGCGAGCAAGGACGCAGAATTCGCGAACTCACCTCCCTCATCCAAAAGCGTTTCAAGTTCCCCGAGAACTCAGTCTCGCTCTACGCCGCCAAGGTCCAGAACCGTGGTCTCTCCGCCGTCGCACAATGCGAGTCCCTCCGCTACAAACTCCTCAACGGTCTCGCTGTCCGCAGAGCTTGCTATGGTGTCCTCCGCTTCATCATGGAGAGTGGTGCTAAGGGTTGTGAGGTTGTCGTATCTGGAAAGTTACGTGCTGCTCGTGCGAAGAGCATGAAGTTCACCGATGGTTTCATGATCCACTCTGGTCAGCCAGCTAAGGACTTCATTGATTCCGCTACCCGTCACGTTCTTCTCCGCCAGGGTGTTTTGGGTATCAAGGTCAAGATCATGCGTGGATCTGACCCTGAAGGAAAGTCCGGACCACAAAAGTCGTTGCCAGATTCCGTTACTATCATTGAGCCCAAGGAAGAGCAGAGTGTCGTACAGCCAATGTCTCAGGATTACGGTGCGAAGGCTGCTGCTGCTCAACAAGCTGCTGAGGCAGCTCGTTCGTCGGAGCAACAGGGTGAGGAGGGAGCAGCAACTGAGGAGCAATAAATCGGCAGGTTATTTTATGTGGCGTGAATGGGTTATTTGCTGAATCAAGTGTTCATCACTTTTCCGAGGGCATGTAATCACTTGGCGAATTAAATGGCTTCCCAAAAATATTACAAAAACACTCTTACAGTAGTCCGATGCATAATGTGTCTCGCTAGTGATTCTTAAATTTGGTGCTGCTATTAACTTACGTCAAGCACATATTACGCTTCCACGTGCTACTAAACATACCGTCTCGACTTATCAGCAACATTGGGTTAGCTTGAGAATATAGTCCACAAACTTCGTTCTTCAAGCATAGTTGGGTTTATCAAGACCGTATTGTTATTTGAGCTTTGATAATACTACATGTACCGTAAAGTTTCTTGATTCGTGAACACCAGTTAGTTATGCTAGCGAGAAAGTCGTCACTTTGTGACCCTATCAATGACTATCCTTGACAGATGGTGTGTTCTAGTTTAGCTCTTGTATTCCTCTGAAACCAATTCCCAGTCACAAAACCTTGTCTTGTTTCTGCTTAGTTTGTTCTTAGTTCTGATAGTCCTCACAGTAATAGTCGTCAGTACAACCAGGTATTTCAAATTGTAAACTTCGGTAGTAATTGTCTTTCCGATTCCATATCCGAGACGCCACTCCTGCAACAATACAAATGCACTACATAGCATGACACATATTCATACAAATCAAGCGTCCCGCTATCTATTTTACATAGATCCCCAACGCCAATGCCTCGTATAACTTCGTACGGCTTATGCTATAACCATGATATTCTGTGAAAGAATCCGCACCCTTTCCCCATGTTAATCCTAATCCATATTAAATGACCTTGAAAAATGCAAAAGACCAACTTTATGAATAGCTGATCATCCGGGGCGTGGAGAATGTTTCCTTGGCGTCTCTATAGGTTCACTAAAGCTCTTCTTGGAGGATGCACTTCCATTGCCAATTGCGTTTCCATTCACATTTCCATTGGCAATTTTCAGAGATGCGTCTTCGTCGCTGTCTTCGGTCAAGTCAGTTAGACCGAATCCTGTATTTTCTTCTTCGTCGTAGGCTCGGATAAGCCCCTCTCTATCACTAGCCCGCGCATAGCCATTGCTACCGACACTCATTCTGTGGGGATCCATGCTCCTCCGAGATTGCATACTTCGTCTTGTTTGGATCCCCGACACGATGTCAGTGGCAATACCGTCGCGTGGCGAGCCATCCATCAACCGGCGCCCATCGGGATCTGCTCTGGAGATATTGAGGAGGTATACACCTGTGAAAATTACCAAAAAGCCGCTTAGCAACGAAATGGTGTTGACCGCATCTGAGGTATTAAATCCTCCGTAAAGTATAAACGAGGCGCACAGCGTTGACGTTGTAAATGTAACATAGTACAAGGGATTGACACTATTTTCTGATTAGTTGATACGTTACAAGGAGTTTGATGGCTGGATATTTACATCGATGTTGGAAATTGGCTGAGGGCTTTGTTGAAGTAGTTCATCTGAGTTAGAATGCAAACTGTTGTCAATATGATAAACACATAAGTTGACGGATGTGTGAATTGATTTTTGCCACCCATAGTCAACTTTACTGAGATGCCAATAGCTTTGATTGACATTACAGAGACGGACCCAACGGTCGAGCAAATGGATAGGTATATAAGAGGATTTCGCTTCCCATATACAGGTGCAACCTTGTAGATCATCAAGCTAGCAAATACTGCTACGAAGGTGCAAAAGAGCAAGAAACCTTTAGGCCGATTAACTCTGCTGTGTGCCTTAAGTACGAAGTGGAAGCTTACCAGGTTGGATCGCATATTGAAGAATCTCATCAATAGTTTCCACCTCCGTATCTGGCGGTGCATGAAGCACTATTATAACAGATCCGATAAGGCATGTGGCGCATCCCAATTTTCCCAGCGTACCTAACCGTTCTTTCAAGAAATACGACCCCAATACAGCGCCGATCAAGACACTCAAGGCACCTAAAGGAGTGACAAGTATCGCAGGGGCGAATGCATACGCTGCAAAGTTGGCAATCTCTCCAACAATCACTAAACGACATTAGTGGAGGTCGCGCCATTGGGTATAAAAACACATACAAGACATGATACCAGCCCACCATATTGGATTTTTTAGGTACGAAAAGCCATCGCCCTCAAAGCCGTGTCTTTCTTCCTCATCAATCAGTGCCTTAACATTGTTAGCGCGTTTATTTCTCTCATGGCACCCAGTACAAGCGGTATGCTACCTTTTTTGTGATAACAAAACTCGTTCCTAATAAGAAAGGTCAGTTTATAAGCTAGGCAAGATTGCGTTCAACAACTAACCTATCCCCAGTGTACCTGACACGGCAAGCGCCAGCCCAATGTATCTGTAAATTACGCATCAGCATGTGTTATTTGATAATCTGAGTATGCGCATTCTCATAGCATACTTGTCATCTACCATCTTCGCGCCGATATTGCTGCCCCTCCGAACGTTCGCGATATATCCTGTGGAGCGTATGAGCGCTCGCACTCAGAGAGAGCTTTCCGTCAATCCGTCCTGAGAAGTGCACCGCGTTAATCTGATCTTCTTTGTATCCGCGCCTTAGTAGATCAGTGTTGCTGATGTCGCGGACAATATTGATCGCAAAGTTGACGTGGTATCAAAGACCAACAGTCCAGCCCCCTGTGTGGTCGCAGATCCTAGAGAATTCGCAAGTCGGAGCAAGAGTCCAGTTTCTGATGTCACTAGGACTCGCAAAAACAACCCGTGTTATTGTGGAGGATTGATAAGTGCATGTGCTCGTAAGGGACACGCAGCTCGAGGTATTGGAGGGTATTGAAATTGAGAAGCAAGTGAGTTGAGGCTCAAATGCTGAAACTCGTGTACTTAAAAGTGGACCTGAATTCTGTCCATCTCTAAAACCTTAAAGGTATTTTTAGCGACACCTACGCAACATTGCTGCAAGAATAAAAAATCTACAGCTGGACGCGTACGCTTTCAGTGGGGAATAAGGTGATAGTTCTCCTATTTTTGAGGAGATAACATCTAGTTGTTCGTCGTACTGCAATAATTCGGGAAATTAGATGTATTGTTTGACTATTTATTTCGCATCCACTCCAAACTCCTCGCTAGCTTCCACATCTCATAATCGTGTTTTAACCAGATTACATCGTGAGTACTCCTAGAGACTCCACAATCAAAGCCGGAACTCCTTATTTTCGTTATCGAGATGCAAATTACAGAACCGAGGGGGCCACCATTCCTTTGTAAACCACTTCTCTTCCCAGCCAGCATGCAAGAAAAGGAAAGAACGCCAAATTGATGACGCCAAAGTAAAATGCTAAAGACGGTCTTTTTTGAAAAGGTGAGGCAGGGTGTATTAGAGGGGTGTTATCATAGGGTATCGCGGTTTTTTGGAAAGGGGCCGGATTGAGTAAAACCTACGGACTTACCGTGAAGGTGGTTAGCAGTTAGTATGTCGTGTATAGGTACAAACACTTAGAATCTGTCTGGCCAGGGTCAGGTTGGTGAAAATGGCGAAACTTGCTCGAAAATATCGTTGTGACTAGTAGAGATGCTTTCGAGGTGGAGAGCAGGGCGATAAACGTGCAACTGATAACAGTGACAATAGAGAATGCTGCACCTAGAAGGTCACTAGGCCACAACTAAGGCACATCAAGCCCTCGTACGTTTCGCACCTTTAAGACAATCTATTAGTATTTGGTCTCTTGTAGGGATTAAGTAGATAGGTACCGTTGCTTTCCATGCTATCTTCAAAGCTCGCATCTGAACGTGCTCGCTTGCTTGGAACAGCAGTGACAAGGGGCAACGATGCGCTCGTCTGAGATACTACTTTGTGTATAGCTACAGCGTCTTCTTCATCGTCGTCGTAGCCAATCTCATCGCCAAGGTCTTCTGGCTCCAGTTCAGATTGAGCTACAAGAGTGTTTTCACTGCCAGCACTTTCTGTATCCACCAGGTCACCATGACCAACAGTCTCGTCAACAACTTTTGGCGAGCTGTGAGAATCTTCGGTAGCACCAATTTGGTGACTATCTATTCCGGAAAAGTCGTCCGAGGAGCCCAGGTTGGTTTGATCGTGCTCACGGTCATCGTCAAGGTCAAGCTCGGCATCGAAGTATTCTTGAATATTCTCAGAGCCTTCTACTTGATCCCCGCCGAGGTCCAACTCTTCTGGAAATTCGGAATGGGGATGGCTTACTGTAAGGCCACCATCTGTGGAAAGCCCGTTTCCATCATCCTTGGACTCGACAGCCGGATACGCCTCGCCGCTATTTGTTGTATCTTCATGCTGTACCACTGCACTGACGAGTCCAGAATTTTCTTTAGGCAGCTTGTCATACTTATCATTAACTCCATCTTCAAGTGAAACTGCAATTTGGCCTGTGTTCGTATGTAATACCTCGGAATAATTTGTTGTCCCATCAACGTCATCACTTTCCTTGGTCCGAGAGAGCGAACTTCTTCTAAGCTCTTCATTTTTCGTCTCAAGTTCTGCGAGTATGAGAAGGTTGCACTCATAACAAAAACAGGTTTGGGGTTTGTAACACGGTGAAATGAAATAGGTAAAAGTACCGTTGGAAGTCCTACTTTCATCAGTAGCAAACTCGTTCAGATTCAAGGCCACAGCCTGGTTCGGCTCGAGGGGTTCAGTCTCATCATCAGAGTAATCGATCAGATCTTCTCCTTCATTGTACTCCTCATCGTCATGGACGGTAACAGACGCCTCATTGACAGAGGGATCTTGCACATTAGAGCTAGATTTGATCTCAACCACCGTTTCGGGAACTTTAGTGACCTCAGCCGGGGAGTTCTCCAATGACTTGTGAGATTCTTGAGCAGGGTTCTCGTTCAAGTTGAATTTTTCTGTGTCAATAGGGTGGTTGAAGGCGAAACTTTTCAATCCTTCCTTCTCCTCTGCCTTTTTTTCTGCTTCTTTTGCCGTCTCTTGGGTAAGATCTTGGGCAATCTGCTGCTCATCGTGAGAGTCATCTTCCTCTTGAATAGCTTCTTGATCTTCTTGATGTAAATCTACATCGTCCGCTGATAGCTCTAAATGCTCACTACCGTCATCCCACATTGTGAGTTCTGCTAATCCTGTGCCCTCTGCTGCGCGCGCAGCAATTTGTGCAAGTCTATGTGACGAATTTATCCTTTTATCAAGTAAAATGAAGAGAGGCTGAATATCATCAACACCGTCATTTTTTTGCAGTAACTGGTGCAGTTCAACAATGCTGTTGAGAGTTATACTTTGTATATTCAAGGATTCCTGCTCGACAGTGGTTAGCGTCAGATATAGCCCACTTGCTTTGATGCGACTAACCTCCTGGAAGTCCAATCCAAGATCCTCAAGCGTTATGAATAGTAGTTCATCCTCTGATATATCCTCATGTATGATATCACGAATAGCAGCAAAAAACCCCGATAGGGGAAGCTTGCCAACAGAAAGATCAGACAGAAAGTAGGATTCAGGGTCATCTGATCCAGATGTGGAGAACAGATCATATTCCACGTCCTGATATATGACTTTCACATCGTGAGTTTTGTACAAATCGTCCCGCTTGTCATTGTCAATTTTAATCTCTACCTCATCATGTTCGTTGTCAACGACATTATCATCGGTCTCGTCCGCGCCCACGTCGTCTACGCCTACACCGGGCAATACTTTACCAGGCGAATGTGGTGTTTCTGATGATGCTTTCACACTGCTTTCATGTTCTGGACTAGGTTTCTCCGGGCTTGTTACAGAAGAAGCCACTCGAGGTAGTATGGCATTCAGATCCTCGTCTTTTCCATTGTTTGATTCAACATCTTGTGGCAGGTCTGCTGTCGCTACATCAATCTCTGCATCGTCTTCATGCAGTTGAACTTGTATCTCATTATCATGTTCGACGGCCTCTTCATATTCTACAAGCTTCTCATCAAGATTGTTGCTATTTTCAGGCAGCACTTCTTGATAACTCCAGCTAGTCTCCTCGGTTTCCTGAAGAAACTGCACATCTGTATCTTCTTCTTCGTATTCTATGTTAATGTCTTCTACGACATCAAATGACATAGCTTGGGCTCGATCCTCCATGCTGTGGCTAGGTGTTTCCTGTGCTATTTCTATGTACCCCACATCCGTTGTATCTGCGTCTTCCATGTGGGTTGATTCATTATCATCATCAACCATCAGATCATCATGGCTGGTCGGTGGGCTAAGGCGTTGGTTACGATCAATATCAAAGCCTACGTTTGACATCACATCCTCGATTATATGATCTTCATCGACCGAAGTCCCTCGAAGATCGATATCGATATCAATATCTTCGTCGCCCGGATTGTAGTCGTGCTCCGAGGAGATCTCCATGTTATCGTCCGCCATCATTTCCGAAGAAGAGATAACTCAAGATTACAGGAGACAAGCACCCGCAATGCAGAAACAGTGCCTGGTCGAGGACCAAAGCTAGATTATGAAGTGGTGTAGGTGACGATGTGGTAAGGAGGTAAATGGCGTGTACCAAAGCCTGAGAGATAGGTAGGAGTTCAGAGATCAGGCGGTATATTGAGGTTGCATATGCCTCCAAGTATTAAAGGTGGTAAAATGATTGGTGAGATGAAAGAACAAAGGATTTCGTGAAAAAGGCACGCGCCTAATAAATTAAAGAAGCCACTTCAAATATTCGGAGAGTGTTTGGCGTCCTGATTAAGTTGGGGGCAGTGATGAATGATAAAAGTCTGGTCTTGTCAGTGTGCTGGATCCCCGACATTAGCTTTAGGTTGAAAGATCCGTAGATTACTCAAATGGTGAAGGTGAAAGTAAGAAGAAATGATGTCCAGATTAGGAGAACTTAGGGAAGGCTGCTGTCACTGAATTACCTGACCAAAGCTTAGCGCCCGGCTTGGCAGAACTCCGGTTTATATAATAACTACTAGACCTCAAACAGAACCCTACTTGTTATTGCCTATAGTCAGGTCACCACTATACTTTATCTAAAATTAGAAAAAATCCTAAGAAGTAAACTATCTTGCGTTACTAAATAGTCTCATCTGCTATATATTTGATTTAGATTAAAGATCATAACTAAATTACGCCATTTGCACCAAAGGCGACCGAAAATCAAAATGAGTTCATCGCCATGGATTTCCTGGGAAAGGAAAAGGTGCCATAAATCTTATGACTAGACTTTTCAAGCTAGAAATGAAGTTCATACGAATCACTGTTGTTCACTGAACGTGCTTGTCGGTGTTGTTCTTCTGATGTTCCGCTCCGCCCCGCCCATGCCAAGATCACACATCTATCCCCAGCGTAGGGTAGGGTATGTAACTCACTGACCTGAACACAACTGACACTTTTCCGAAACTGACCACCTGCACAATACATCCAGCACAGTCTCCCAATCAATCAAAATGGTACGCGCTCCCCTGAAGATCCTTTGTAGCTAATGGTACTGATTCTCTCCTCAGGTCGTCCTCGCAGCATCAATTTGTACAAGGGGGGGGAAAGCTGTCCTCTCCAGACAGTTTCGAGACATGCAGCGGTCGAGAGTCGAAGCTCTTCTTGCCTCCTTCCCCAAGCTAGCAGATACTGGAACCCAACATACTACTGTCGAGCAGGACAATGTACGATTTGTCTACCAACCACTGGACGAGCTTTACATGGTGCTTATCACCAATCGCCAATCCAACATTCTTCAAGACATTGATTCTCTTCACCTATTCGCGCAGGTTGTCTCCAGCACTTGCAAAAGTTTGGATGAAAGGGAGATTTTAAAGAATGCATACGAGCTTCTAAGTGCATTTGACGAACTAGTCACACTGGGATACCGGGAGAACCTTACAATCAGCCAAATCAAGACATTTTTGGAGATGGAGAGTCATGAAGAGAGGATACAAGAGATAATTTCTAGGGTAATTCGACAAATTATTGTTTGCTGGCCTATTTGCTGATTTGAAACAGAACAAAGAGTTGGAGGCCACCGAAGAGCGAAAGCGCAAGGCAAAGCAGCTGGAAATGCAGCGCAAAGAGGTTTCGAGAAGTGGAAGAAACGCTGCTCCTCGGACGCCAGTATACCCTACCTATACTCCGCCCGCTCGTTCTGCTGTTACTGAATCCTACGACTCTTACGAGGCGGAGAAGAACAAAACATTCAAATCAAGCGCTTCCAAAGGCAAGGGTATGCAGCTGGGAAAGAAGTCAAAAACCACAGATATGTTCGAGCGTGTTAAAGGAGATCTTGGAGCAGAGGCTGAAGAGACTGCCTCTACACCTCTCGTGCCCAATAACCCTGCAGTAGCTACAGCTGAAACCACGCATTCCTCCCGCGTATCTTCCTCGGTAGATCGCGATTCAGTCCATGTCACTATTCAGGAGACAATCAACGCTAAACTATCCAGAGAAGGTGCTGTCAACTCAATAGAAGTCAAGGGTGACTTACAATTGAAGATATCAGATCCAGCCATGACTAAAGTCAAATTGGATCTTGTCGCCAACGCAACACACAATGTCCAATTCCGAACGCATCCCAATGTCGACAAAAGCTTGTTCAATAACTCGAAAACAATCCAGATGACTAACGCGGCTGCAAAAGGTTTCCCTGTCAATATCTCAGTTGGTGTTCTGCGGTGGAAAGCTACACCAAAGGTCGAAGATACCTCCGCTCTCCCGATTACATTCATAGTATGGGTCAACCCTGGTGCAGATGATACCTACAACGTCACTGTCGAGTATGAACTCACCGGGGGCGATGCGCTGAAGGATGTTACAGTTATCATTCCATATGCAACTAGCGAGCCATCCGTATCTAGTTTTGATGCTACATACGAGGTTTCTGGCGATAGTTTAGAATGGACTATTGGTCTGGTAGATGAGGGAAAGTGAGTCAACCCAAACCTCGGCATTCACACAGCAGTGTATAAAAATTGCTGCACTTTAAGCTAACTTCTCTTCACCAGTGCCACTGGCTCCTTTGAGTTTGAGGCCCAAGCTGGCGACGAAAATGAATTCTTCCCAATGCAGATTAAGTTTGGGAAGACCCATCCGTTTATCGACGTCGATGTAAGTATTCTATAAGCTCACTCCTTTCCGCACTACTGACAATCGCAGGTCACTGATGTTTTACTCGTCGAAATGGATGAATCCATCTCCTTTTCCAAGGAAGTCAAATCTGTTGCCGATTCTTACCTGATTGAGTAATCGAGTAGTACGAAATATATTTGGGACAGAAGGCGCAGAACCGGGAGTGATTCATTGGGCCATTTGATTATTAGCAGCCATACCATAGAGAAAACTACATGAAGCCATTGAACCAAAACTGCGCAGTTTCTTACTATGGTGATGGTAATAAACCTTGAGCACGCCGTGGTGTTGACCATACAACCTTACAAACTCGATTAATAGTCAAACAACAATCATAATTCACTAACATAAAAATATTTTGTAAATTGTTTCTACATTACCATATGGAGTTACATATGTACACACTAAATGATAAAGGAAAGATTTAGTGTGCGATAATTATCTAGGAACTGTACATAGTAATGTAGCCAGCTTTGTAGTGGAGCATCTCGCCCGCATGTTGATTGCCTTTGTTTTACAGCTTGTTGTGTATGTAGTTATTCAAACAGTAGTGACAAATTTAGTACCATAACTATATTAATTCCTTTGCTCCACTTAAATTGTTAAGCGAAGAGACAGCCTCCCAATCAATGCCTTCTAATTGTTATGATTCAATCCTACAACTCAGGTCCTTCATGCTGAACAGAACTCCGACATCTAATTATGTAGACAGACCATACCCCTTCTGATCGTATGCCTGTTAGAATCTCAAGATGGAGAAATCGATGAACCTCGAGTTGCTTAGTGAAAAAACTTTACCATATACTGCAAATTCACAGCTCATTAAGTACTGTCCGTCTATGGACTTGGTGGCCCTCGGTAGCACCGATCAACAAGTTCTTATATATCGCCTAAATGGGCAACGAGTTTACGGTACTACGCAGAAATCAGGCACCTTACGAGTAGAGGGCATTCGCTGGAAACCCAATGGTACGGCTACTACCTGAAAGGGATGAACGCGTCAAAGCTCGTTACTGACGCATCAAATAGGGCAATTACTAGCAATCGCTTGGAGTGATGGATCAGTGCGTCTAGTTGGCGCGGATAGTAGCAAGATTGTCCACCAATTCTCTACAGGTGATGATATTACTGGAATCACGTGCGTAGGATGGGCATCCAACATTACGAACAGAAACCCAATTCTAAGCAAAGGCACGCAAAACCCTCATTCATGGGGGGATGTATTCAAAGAAGACGAAGACTTTGCAGAGAGCAAAACCACCTTAGATCTGCCTCGCGACCTTACTTTGATTGATATTGAGATTAGTATGCCCAAGCTCAGTATCCTTACCGCGGGTGGAAGCTCGTAAGTTAAGCCTTTGTGTATTAATAGGTTCTTCTTTAATAATTCTCAATAGGGAGGAAGTTTTTAGCTCAAGGACATCATTAGATCCCCTCTTTCGACCGTTTGATCCTAAAGACAACGAAGCAGTCGATGTGATGATAATTGGGACTCGAGAGGGAAATGTGCATCTTAGCATATACGATTCATTCGTAATCGGCGCCTTCAAATCGCCAGTGGTTGTAGGAGGACAGCCGTCACACCTGGTTCTTCACGCTTCTCATGAACAGTACTCTACGCATGCCTTGCTCATGAAAACTACTGGGCCCGCAGCGGCACTTTATTTTGTTCCTATGGACCTGCGCTTTGTCTCAGCCTCCAGTGGTTATCTATCTTTACTCGCCTCACGATCAACAGCACTACAAAACCTTCTCAGGTATGTCCGTCAAGTCCAAAGTCATATGATGCTAGAGTGGAAATCAACCCAGGAACTGCCAGCAAAGTTTCTCCGCAATATCAACGACACACTTGAAGAAGATGGCAATAAGAACATTGTACAGGCATTGTACCACTCAGTCGCAACCGGTCATACGTTTCCAGCTGTGAAAGAATGGTTGGTTGATGAGCTTGCTGAAAGAGTGAGTACTTTCCAATTCGGAGACGACTCTCGAACTAAAAGATGTAGGGACACAAACGATGGGACAAAGCAGTCGTCACCGGTTTGGGGAACCTCCGCAGCTTAGTCCACGAGAACATTTTGCCTGCGCTTGATCGTTGTACTGTAATTCTGAGTCGATTTAGGGGAATCGCTAAGTTTCAAGGATCCAATGATGATGTCGGCTTTACAAGTCAACAAGTGAGCTTCATTATGGACACAGTTGCGTGCTTGCACCTCGTTGCATCCAAGATATTGATACATGTCGTAGAGGAACTTGATCTCTTTGAAGCATTTTCAGCCTGGCTAAGGTATGAAATTGATAGACTTGCATCTGACTCTTCTAATTCCTCAAATGAGGAAGCAAATGACAACGAGGCTGCTATAGATCATAACAAAGTTATTCTCTACCTTCAAACTGTCATGACCACCAGCCCGCTGGCAGTATTTTTCGCGGACACGCCAGCTAAAAATATTACCGATCTTGTCGATGCCAGCAAGAGTGATGGAACCCTTTTCGCTCTATTAAACGAACAGCTTCAAAAGTATGAGCATGGCCTCCCATATATGGAATCTCTCCCACGAATCGACCTTCTATGCGATCATCTTACTCAACAAGCGCAGACTATATTTAAGCAAGTTGCAGATTCGGAAAAGAGAAATGTCTTGTTTGGAAAGCCCTACGAACTAGGCGCTTCTCTAGATGAATCGACTTCAGACATGAGAGTAAACCAGGTTGTGAGTGCCATTTCCTCTTGCAGAATGAGGTGCCCATATTAATCAACCTAACAGAATGACTCTCTATGTCAGACTAGCATTGCATTGATATGTGAAAAGTCCAACGGTGTCAGTAAGTTTATAATAACTACGCAGTATCTCCGAACATATTGGCTAAGTTTCCATAGTGCAAATCTTCCAGATTGGCTTATCAATTGAAAACGGAATCAGTGAAGTTCTCAACATTACATCAGCAATTGTAAAACTCGGAGACGGTAAAATAAAAGATGTTAAATTTGTGGACGCTCATTCGGCACTAGTTTTATGGGAAGTAGCTGGTAAGCTCCAAGTATTTACGATTATATAATTACGGCTAACGATATCATAGGCATTACACATCTGTTGACCATTCCATATCAAGACTCTTCAGATAACGAGTCTATTCTACGATATTCTCCTTATAGTCCAAAGAATAAAGCTCGACAACCAGTCCAGATAGATAATGAGGAGTTACTACAACGCTTCTCTAAACATAATATTCCTTGCGAAAATTCCTTCGTACCTGCCAAACTAGAAATCAGAGAACAATCTAGTAGCGGATACAAAGGAGATATGAGAAGATTAGTGGTTTTGAGTGAGGATAAATTACACTACAAAGTGTACAGCATCCCAGCTTCAGCTTCGACGAAAGATAGAGATGTAGATATTCCTATGTCATGACTATGTAGCTATGAAGGACAGACTATGATATGACATCCTTAGTCACGAATATGTAAGTGATCGTCCCAACGTTGAACGTTTTACGGGTTTCGACTAACTGTCTACCTCAGGTTTTAGGATCACAAAAAGGCACTAGTCATATTGTACAATAAGAACCAAGAGCAGAAATTATCAATCACCCTTAAACCGGATATATCGAACTTGCCCTCTTCAATAGTGCTTGGGCGTATTGATAAAAATATTATTTGTAGCAAATTAGCCCAGAGATTCTTGAGGCTTAATGTTTGTAAAGGAGAATTTGGTCTTCGAAGCATCACTTTGTTTTCCACTCCAATAGCCCCCGATGTAGGTACTAAACAGATTCCAACACATGGCCGCTATCAATAGCTAAGATTAGGCACACAATTCAGAAAAGATGTATATCTAACTTTCCAGACTTTGGGTATAATTCGTAACCATTCCCACAAATTGAGATGTGCAACACGTTATCTAGTATTTTCAAGGTGCCACAGTGGGCAACACTCGAACCTCAATGCGACCACGGCGACGCGAGAACCGAGCTTCCGGCTCTCACATAGTGACATGTACTCAGTGCATCTTTGGCAATGATCCAAAAGAAGTTGTGTCTTCTTTTAGAAAAAAGGAAATTGAAAATTTGCGGTTTGATGTAGGATTGAATCAACCAATTCATTATTACCAGAAGTATCGTAGAAGTGTGCAACAGTATAAGTGAAGAAAGCTAGACCTGCAAGTGCATGTTTCAAAATATTTGTCTATTTTTGTGGCACTTTTAAATTAATCATGAAGACTGTAAAAACCAAACTCGCAATACGTTCAATCGATATCGCTGCCTAAACCATTCAAGGCATTCCATGAATAACATACTCGTCCCTAGACATCCAAACACTTGATCTGTAGATCTATCTTCTATTACCTCTTCTCGCATAATCACTACCAAATCCGCTATCTCTATCCCTTTCTCTCTCCCTACTTCTCATCCTCCACCCGTCCCTGTCTCGCCTTTTGTTGTTATTCTTTGCAATACGTTCATCCGAGTCCTGTCTTCTGTCTCTCGGCCTTTCGGGCAGATCAAAAGAGACACTACTGCCCCATCCTCGGCGTCTTGGGGCCTGTTCAACCTCTACAATGATTTCACTGGAATCTTGCCTTCTCTCTGATGTTTCTATCTTTGACAATCCAGAGACCATGCTACTACTCCGATCATAACTTCTAGCAAGTCTTTCAACCGGCCTTCCATATACCAGATCAGACCTTTCTATATATCTCCTATCGTAGACCGTTGTAGCTGGCTCGAAAGAACGTTCGTATTCTCTTCTCTGCTGGATCCTTTGCTGATTTTGGGGGCCGGGTCGGACATGTACAAGGCTCTTGCTTTTATCTTCGATTCTGTCATCTCGATACTTCTGTTTGCCCTTCTCCGAGAATTCGTAGACTAGGTTGTCTTGGTTGGCACCCTTTATACTACGTTTCTTGCGACGCTTGTAAGTTGCCCGGCCTAAAATAGCAGTAGATTAGCAGCTTATCTGCGTCCAAGATGAATGTTTACTAATATTGCCTCAAGTACCCATGTTACTCAAATGAAACCAGTTCTTACCTTTATTCAACAGCAGTAATTCTCTTTGATATGGCCCTAGATTTTCCTCGATCATTAACCGTACTTTCGGACACCTATCGTCAGGTCCGTCATATTCCCAAACCCATCTAAAATCGCCAGGCGGTTCTGCAGGCGTGACTTTGCCCCACTGCGCATTCCAGGGAATCGGATCCTTTATCTTTGGCTTCAGACGAACCTCTCGAAGACGCCAAGGCCCGCTTTCTGTCAGTGCTGGACATCTGTACCTTCTAATATCACCGGGTCCTAGACCTTCAAGCTCAAGCCGAATCCGTACACTGCTGTGAATTCGTTCATTGGTATGTACCATAGAAACGCCTGTTGAAACTCCTGTGTCTGGATCCGTGCGTTTGTAAAGACCTGGAGTGCGTGTAATTTTTCCTGCTATGTTCCACACCCCAGTTTTAGAATCTATAATGGCACCAAGTCCGAAGGGACGCACTGGCTTGTGTTTCTCGAATATGGGAATGATCGCCCACTGTGATCGGGCTCTACGGGGAATGAGATCGGAGAGCTTTGGACGGTGTGGTGGTGGATCTTCGTAATAGGAGACGCTCTGGTCGAAGATCTTCTCAATGAATGTGTCTTGGAAAGCTACTCCGATTGATGCCAGCTGGTCCATCATCCTGTATATTCAGAGTCAGCTAGCAGCCTCATGTGATTAGATATATGCTCGAGTACTTACCAAGCGAGTGAGATGTTCGCAACTTCTTGATCCGGGTATCCTCCCCCAACATTTGAATGGGCTCCAGGGAACCATACTTGTCGTAAATCAGTCGTCGTGTGGCTCATATGCTTTCTTTCCCAAACAGCAGGGCTAAATGGTGCTCGCTGCTCATCAAGAGCCAACGCCTGAAAGGCGTGCCTGATGATTCCGGAGAGGCTGGTATCATAGAACTTGTACTCCTTGGTAGAATGCGGAAGACCAAGCTTGGCAAGCAGTGCGGTATTTGGTATCCCCAGAGATCCAACAGTGTCCCAAACTGCTACAGCTTGAACTCTAATGATTGAGCCATCGGGATCCGTTACTCGTGTCATATTGTTCTGTAGCATGTTAAACTTGCCTATTCTGTATGTGAGCAACTTACTTCAAGAAGCCTTCGCTTGTATTCATCCACGTTTCTGGGCTTCCTTGGGAACGGGACCGTTGGAAAAATATCATTATAACTATCATTCCTGAAATTCTGATGGTCCTTGAATATCGGATAGAAGCAATCCATCCCATTTCGGTTCAAAAGACCAATATCTCGGATAATGGTGGCAATGCTTCTAACTGTGAAAGCTCCGCGTGAAAACCCGATCATAATGATTTCATCACCAGGCGTATAGTTTGCTGCGATGAAAGAATAGACTTCTCGAATATTCTCACTAATGCCAGTTCCCAGGAACCCACCAGTAATTGTGTCAACAATACTGGAACCAGTCCCAACTCCAGAATGATAGTATATGATCTGGGGGATGCCATCGAGGCCAATTTTCTTAAGAGCTCTTGAGATCCTTGTAACATTGCTGGGGATTTGGAGAGCACCTGTAGGGACATATGGTATCAATGTAGGTTTCTCAAAGCCATCGTCCGCATCCATCCACGTGCCATCACAGCAAAGAATCAAACGCTTTATCTGGTTCATGATTTTTGCCTTGTTTTGTTTCAAAAATATATTATAGTCCTAGCCACGTCAGAATAAATGAGATATCCAGACCAGGGGACCAGGGAAGGACAGGACTAGATATAATATTCAAAACACACACACCACTGCTGATTAACAAGTATCTTCGAATGTGCTGTAAAGTTTGCTATAACTTCCTGTTGCCGCAATTTATTCGAGCTGGAAGGAGACAATGTAAAGGACGTATCGTCCACGGGAAATAGAGTAAGCGACTTTCTTATAGCAACAGCTCAAGGCTCCCTGTCACACGCTTGTGCAGGTATTCGTTTTCTATACTCGACGAACACGGCCATTTTCTTGTGTTTCTGTTGGATTAGCAGAGGCTGGAGCGTCATCTCCAGAGGTAAACTGTGAAAAGGCACCAGTGGTTACACGTAAAAGTCAAAATCAGAAAACGTGACGAGAAACAAAGCTTGGTGAGACTGGAAGGTTTGTCACGTTAATCTTTACCATTTCCATAATAGATCGAGTGCACGGGACACCGGAAGCAGATGATAAAGTAAAAGCGTAAAGAGATGATGATAGCGTCTTCTAATAAGCTCAGTCTTGCAGCCTCAGAGTTGGTCTCTTTTCCGCAGCTGGTCATACGTTGATCCAATCTTGGAACATTATTAGTCATACCTTGCACCCGCCCATCCGAGGAAAGAAAGCCGCGAATGGTGAAGGGCTTGCCCATACAATGTTTTTCGTTCGCGCGCGCGCGCTCTCTGTACAATAGTCACTCGACGTTGTGGTCGAAGTTCACATCCTTGTGACCACAGTAAGCCATGTTATACTAGATACTAGGTAGCCTAGGCACCCTAGTCAAATTATTTAGGCCTATCTACCCGTTTCTCGCTTAGAACACTATACGCTCGAGACGCTATAAGATTAGACTCCATATCAATATCGACTCTCTTCGCCGAGCTTCATTCACATCTTGGAATTTCATAGATCTAATTTCAACGATCTTTGTGAATCTTCCATTTATTGTACTCCCGTGCTTCGTTGAAGTAGCGCATCCTCATCAGCCCAAATGATGCCTTTCAACTAGATTGGGAATTTACTACATTCATCAGGTGCATGCTAGGGTGGGATGGAGCCAGCGGCGTGGGGTGTCTATTCGAGGGGAATAGCATTTCAGCACCCCCATACAAATACATCTCATTCCCCTCTCTCTTCTACTAATTCGACGTATCTCAAAAAACATGCGTCTTGGAAAAATCTCACAATATGGCTAATGACCAATCCTTGGCAAAGTCTATCGTCGACTTCTTCTCTCGCTGCGGACTATCAATTCAAGATCAACATGATTGTTGCTCTTTTACTACGCAGCGTTTTCCTGATGCTTCTGTAAAGATTGCGCCTTTCCAAGGCTATTGTTCATTGACTCTTTTCGTTAACGAGGACACAGTGGTTCAATTCCGACCTCAGTGCTACCGTCTTGATATGCGAGTTACCGACGAGGCTAGGGTACTATATGGATATTTGGCTCCGGATACAAAGTATCTAGCTACTCTTCCAACATCTGGTTTGCTTGTCTATAGTATGGATAGGATAAGTGGTGTTTCACTGAGGGACTTCAGGAAAGCGAGAGACGAAAGTGGAATTTCATATGACATTTCGGTCCAGCTTTGTAAGGATTTCGCTTTATTTCAGTCTAGAGCTTGGGATAAAAATACACAGTCTCAATTCGAACTGGGGATTGTCGGAAAATCTATCCGATCGCGTCTCAGGTCTCTGCTCATGAAGTTACCGGCACGGTTCCGGTCCACCGCAGGTAGATTACTTAGAAACATTCATCAAGTGGAAGCATTGCCCTGGGTCCTTACACATGGAGACATAACAAGTGGAAACATTATGATCAACCCTGTATCGGGCCATCTACTCGGACTCGTAGATTGGGCCGAGGCAGAATATCTGCCATTTGGGATCAGTCTTTATGGCTTAGAGGAAATCCTTGGTGAGATAACAGCTACCGGCTTCAGATATCATCCAAATGCAAATGATTTACGGCAACTATTCTGGGATGAATTGAGGAAGGAGATACTAGCCTTATACGAAAGCCACATTTTCGAGGGCGTACAGCTTGCACGAGATCTTGGGGTATTGTTGTGGCACGGGATTGCTTTTGACAATGGTGCCATTGATCGCGTGGTCCAGGAAGGCAAAGATTTAGAGGAAGTTCTGAGATTGGATGCCTTCTTGGACACGAAAGTATTGCCACCCACCGAGAAATTATCAAAGATCTAGCATTCATGTAGCAACTGCGAGTAGTAGCGAAAGTGGTAGCGAATGGACCAGCAATGTGTATTTTTTAAGTCACAACTTGCTTGAAAAAGATAGCACGAGAAGTCAGCCGAACCTCACAACTGAAATATCTCTTTCCAGCGTTCAAAATACGTGTCAAAATCCTTGAAAGTAAAGGCACCGGTCTAAAGGTCAGTAACAGAATTAAGGAAAAGTAATCTAGGTTCTAGAAGGAGAAAAAGATTGTCTTCAATATCGATATAATCCTTTCTTAACCAGGTTTCTTCTATAGTGTCCGCCCTCTTCTAAGATCGACGTACACGAAATCATGTACAGTATTTCATAATTCCAACAAGCATGTACAGCTTTGTCAGCGTAGCATCTTAAGTAAGTGAGTCAACCAATAGAATTGATTGTTGGTAAATTTTCCAACAGATAGCAGGTTTATGGCGGTCCAGCAGACATATCTTCAAATATCAATCCTCCATCGCACACGGATCATCAACTTTTACAGCCATGCCGTCTCCATTAACAGTAGTAATTTGCCATGGCTCGTACCACACGCCTGAGCCCTATCAACCTTTTCTAGACGCCCTGGAGCAAAACGAAATCGAGGCATATTGCCCGCAACTACCTACCTCGGATCTTTCAAAGTTGAACGTTGGGGACATTTCAAAACCCAATTATGATTGCTCTCCACCACCTGGCGGGTTCCCTCAACCTGCCGATGATACGGAAGTAATCCAAAATCTTCTACGCCGCCTTGTTATCGAGGAAGAGAAGAACATTATTCTCATCGGACACTCTGCTGGGGGTTTTACCGCGACAGCCTCTGCAACTCCCGAATTTCAAGAAAAGACCCGAAAACAACTCGGGGCCTCTGGGGGAATACTTGGCGTATTTTATGCTTGTGCAATCTTAGCCCCAGTTGGCGAATCTATCAATTCTTTCTTTCAACCCAAAGATGGCAGCCCACCGACAATCCCTCCGTATTGTCAGTTCCATGTACGTTATATGCTTCTCAGACTTTACATATTAGCTCTAGGTCTAATATACACTGCTAGTCCAGAGGCTTTGATGGTCTTGGCTCGACAAAAGACGGAGCAACCTATTTCTTCAATGGCTTAGACAAGGAGAAAGCCAAGTATTATGAATCAACGTTGACTGCCACGCCAATTCCTCATACGGTGCTAGAGAATGATGCATATGCCGCTTTACCTTGCACATATCTAGTAACCGAGAACGACTTGGCGTTACCGGCAGCATATCAAGATCACATGGTAGCACTTCAGAGCCAGCGGCCTGGGGTGAGCATTAATGTTGTTCGATGCCCAAGTGGACATTCGCCTCAACTAACCTGGACAGAGGGTTTTGTAGCAGAGGTGAAAGGGTTTGGAAATAGCTTGGTTGCATGACTAAATCAAGCATACACTATATTAGACTACGGTCGGCCGATTCTAGACTATTTGCAAGCCTACGCACAATATGATTGGTAATACATGCTCGTACAGGGCCGCTGCCATGCTTCCTATGCTGAAGCTTAGAGAGGATCACATGAATCGGACTTGTTGAACAGCGAGAATAGGTCTAAGCTGTATTATTCTAATATATTATCGGTTTCTATGAAACGAAAATCTAGTAGACCTACTGCCCTTCCAATTTAGGCTTGACAAGTTTCTTTGCCTCTTCGTTATCAGCTACCGTTTCAGAGTAGTCCGGTCGAGGTATCTCAAAACCTTCGGTCACTCTAGCATATGTGATGCCACCGAGTCTTGCTATGGGCTTAAGGACCTTTACATTAATTAGAATTAAGACTGTCAAAATCTTAAGGACAACTTACGGCGGGATCAATGATGTTTCTCTCATCATTGATAGCATCCTCTCTAACCCAGAATCTTGTCCCCTCAATAATGGCGAGAACTCCCGTCTTCTTTCCCGGAGTACCTCTACTCTCAAACTCCCTAGTGCTCTCGAGCTTCCCCTCCACTGAGAAAATAGCTTCCTTGACCCTACTTGCCTTCACAGTTGAACAAGGAGCAGGGGTCAAACCAGTCAAAGCCCACTCGCTTTCTCCATATGGTGCATTTATCGAACTGGCGTTTGCAGCTTCCACAAAGTGCTCCGAGATAATGTTTATGGTACATTCACCAGACTCCTTCAGGTTCCTCAGTGAGTCTTTGGCGTTATCAAAGCCCCCTGAATATCCTAATGCAAACAATGGCGGATCATGGTTGATCATATTAAAATAACTGAACGGTGCTAGGTTCGTGCTCGTCCCATCTTTCGACCTTGTACTTATAAACCCAATCGGTCTTGGAGTTATCCCTGATATTAATAGCTTGTAATTGTACACCGCTGGTCGTCCTTCTTCATAGGGATCAATTTCGACGTGAGGTATCTTGAGGGAGGCGCCGCCATCGTTGGCCCCTCCTCCGAGTTTCCAGCTTGGATCGAGAGTTTGTTTGAGGGACCAAGCGGCGGACTTGTTCCAGGGCTCGCGGCTTGCTTCGACCTTTTTGAAATCAGGATGAGGGTTGCGCTTTATAGCCTTCTCGGCATCCATGCGGGATTGGGTGCTTGAGGACGTTACTGGACCAGACATTTTGTACGTGAAATGGTACTGCTGATGGTTGGCGGGGTATCTAAAAAGGATTAATATATAAAAGGTGGTTTGAACGGCAGAACCGACTTTGTATAAAGGTTGAAACTGCGGCGGATGTTGGTACGGTGGAAATTAGGTAAGAAGGAAGAATTTGTTCTCAAGGTCATAGCATCATCAATTATCGTAACTAAAGAGTCTTTTAAGTATGTTGTAGGAATATTCAACCGCCACTAGTAGAGGTACAGTACGTTTGTTGGGGGCGGCTTTAATTCCGTTTCTTTCCGTTCCGAAGTTGCATCCCCGGAATTTGTGACGTCGTCTGTGCTTCCGATATTTCTGGGTTGGAAAAGTATAAACTAGTGATGGACGGTATAAACAATCTAAAGACGACTGTAGATATGGAAGGATTATTATGAAGCGAGCTAATTCGGAAGCCATCCATTTGCAACTCAAGTTGCTTAATAATTGTATACATCTTCTTGCTATTGTATATAGATCCTGAAAAAGTCTAAAGAGATTAATGAGAGAACTGAACGTGATCAGTGGGGTATCATCGTGTTAAATTTAACGACTTCATTATAATACCATAATACTAAACAATAAATCAAGCCCTCAACAATAGCATATTAGCATTCTTAGCTCAAATTACTTTGATTTGATTACCTATAATGTAAGGTTACCCCAATGTGCATTTTCTTTTCTGTATGATATTTGGGTACAACCGATTTGTAAGATGTGGATCTACTTCATCAACGACGTTTCCTCTGCTTCATATTTGTTATATGGTGCTTTGTAACATGTGCAGCTATTCATAAGCGGGATAGAATTCAACTGTGCTAGTTGGCATCAAGAGTGGGCTTGATTGGAATTTGTTATCTGATATTTTAATCACAGAAGAAGCGTCATTGACCCAGCGTCGGACCAGAAGCACAGGCATCTTTTACAGTTCAAGAACTGATTATCTTGCTCCAATTCCAAAAATGGCTATGGTGGCCGAAGTTAAGACTTTCAAGCTGGGTGACTGGAAACTCCAGTCTGGACAAACGATACCAGATGCCGAAATCGCATATAAAGCATTCGGTGATCCAAAATCGCCAGCCATCATCTATCCTAGTTGGTACTCTGGAGGTATGATCATCAACTCCTTGTTGGTTCCAACCGGAAGCTTATATAAACCCTGCAGCCATTGAAGATAACGAGTGGTTGATTGGTACTGATCAGGTCTTGAACCCTGCAGACTACTTCATTGTTATTACAGCGCTCTTTGGCAATGGACAGTCTACTTCGCCCTCAAATTCTACTATCAAACCATTCCCCAAGGTCACATTCTTTGATAATGTTAGCGCGCAGTATAAGCTTGTTACCGAGCATCTTGGAATCAAACATGCGCGTGCAGTTCTTGGATGGTCAATGGGGGCTGGCCAGACATTTCAGGTAAGTTTACTTGCAGATCTATATCTCGACTTCTAGAAGTCTCAACTCTTTTGTGATATTTGAATGTAATATGCTAAAATCTTGACATAGTGGGCAACAAGCTATCCGGACTTCATGGACATTTGCATTCCTTTCTGTGGGGCTGCAAGGACTTCATTGCACAACCAGGTATTTCTGGAGGGTATCAAAAGTGCTCTCCTAGCAGCGAAAAAGCACCCTTCGGGAGGCGTATGCGAAGATGGGGTACTTCCTCAAGGTGAGGAATATCGAGTGTGGACGGAAGAGGAGAAAAACATTGGCTTGAGGGCGTTTGGAAGAGTGTATGGTACGTCGCCTCGCCAACTTTGAAGATCCAGTGCCCGTTTCGCCTAGTTCTCTTCGATTTGAATGAAACTGATTTGGTTTTCTGGTTCTAGCTGGATGGGGATTCAGTCAAGCGTTCTATCGACAGAAACTCTATGAAACAGTGCTTGGATTCAAGAGTCTGGAAGATTTCATGATCAACTTTTGGGAGAAATGGGTAAGTCGCAGATTTAATATTGGGCTTTCTCAGCGGCCAGGGTTCGTAAATGAGGTGCTTCCTAGAGCACTAAACTAATGCTTCTGCACACTTTACTTATATATCCATGGTTCTTAATCTCAAGCTAACTTGGATGCCCCTAGGCACTGTCCAAAGGTAAATTTGCTGTATGCACCAAAAGACACTGCTAACAAGACAGATCCCGAGAACCTACTAGTCATGCTACACACATGGCAGTCTGGCGATTGCTCTAAGCAGGAACCATATAATGGTGATTTCCGAGCTTCGATGCAAGCCATCAAAGCGAAGATGTTGGTCCTTCCTGGGCAGACAGACTTATACTTTCCGTAAGAAATATTTCTTCCTTGTTTGGGCTTTCGATACTGACCTTATCTTTTTTTTCTTCAAGACCGGAAGATTCCGAGATTGAAGTTGCGAATATGAAGCCTGGAATCGGGAAGATGATTCAATTTCCAAGTATCTGGGGCCATTGGGCGGGAGGACCTGGAGACAGTAAAGATGATGTGAAGTGGTTGAACCAGAAACTTCGCGAGGCAGGACTAGGAGATCCCAATCTTGCAGACTTGCATTTGTGAAATTGGTATGAACTGCTCGTAGAAGCTTAACGCAACCGGACAAAGGCAGTAGGTAATTAAGACGGAGAAAATTAGGAGGTTAGTCAGTTCCTACTTAAATTCGAAACATTTTGCAGTGAGGAAACAAACGAGAAATTCAAACAAAACAAGTCCGAAGCAAGTTTATTTTTCAAAGTCAAGTTTAAATACTACGAGATCTTGACTTCAACATCACTCATCATTAAAGTGGAGCCTCACGTGCACATCAATACAGCTGGAATTCAACAACGTTCGATCACTTGTTAGGAGGAAACTAGCTGATTCCTAGCACAATCTCACACAAATGGCAGTCCCTCAAGTTCAGGGGCGACCTATTGAGTTGTCATTCCCTCTCCCAAAAGCTCCAGATACTAGAATCCATCTTCAGCTTACCATCCAAAAGACGTCAATATTGTTGTTCCTCACAACCGCCCTGAATGGCGAAACTTCATCAGGCGCACCTCTGGGGTCATTCGTTTACGCTCTCCCAGACGTAAGTTTCATGCCGCCAGAACTTGCTTCGCTGCTACTCAGGAAGTTTGCTGACTTATATCTAGAGGCTGAATCCAGGCCAATGTCTCTCGACACCTCTTTTTACCTATGAGTCCTCGCTCGAATTTACGACAAGATTAGCGAAGCTGCTTGCACGCAGGGCTGGCAAACCTGTTTATGTGGGGAACTCTATAAGCTTTGCAAGCACTGGGGCGGGAGGAACCGTTGAGGAGGAGATGGAGGGCTTCAAGAAAGTTGTCCAGGTGGTAATGGAGGAGGTCAACAAGAGCGGCGGGGCATTGGCTAACGGGAATTGATCACCTACGAGAGAAGCTAGCCTTCATCCTCAAACCTTGGTGATTCCCTAGGCAGTTTGCAATCGTGCTTACTTCCTGCACAAAGCTACAGCTATATAGAGGCGAACTTATCGCCCTGCGTGGTTTACCGGTTCTTCAAGACTTAAATGCGACAGGGTTCCTCCAATATATATGCTAAGGCTGCATTATAACCGGGAACGATAAGTTGACTTGGAAGGGCTACTGGTTACGGAAACTGGCATACTAAAGAGAATGGCAATATCCGTCTATTATAAGCAAGGCACATTTGCCCCGCGCATCTGTAGTCCTCATGCTTTAGTATCGAATTTGCAAATCTATGGGAGGTAGGAATCTGTGAAGAACGATCAATTACTAATTCCTCCTCGACTTATGCTTTTCCTCGTTTCATAAATGAGTTTTTGCTCATAGCCTACTGGGGCTATACTTGGATTTTTAATGCGATTTATGTACTCTCAGACAATTCGCACCTTGACGACCAACTTTTTACCTTAAGGAACCATCGACGGGGAAGACCTGTGGAAACGCAAGGTCACATGTTGAGAGAACTGGAACTTCTAAGGCTATGAGATTGTCTTGTAACACGCATCTGCGTATCACGAAGTACAAGCTTTGATTGACAGACATGTTCTAGAAATGTCACACAAATGGTAGAAGCTGTCTCTGAAGCTGTCAGATTAGTCTATTCGATGTTATACTGAAAGCAAAGCGTGAACACTAAAGGTTACGCATACTCAATATATGTGTTCTTATTAGATTGACTTACGATGTGAAGTTCTTGCTGATCTCTTGATTGCTTGAATCTTGACTGCAGAGCTCGTCCAGGCTCCTAATTTCTGGCTACAGTGAAGACTAAACCTTTCACTTCTTGATTTCTTTCAATATTTGGTAAAGAAGCAAAATTTAATTCCTTAATCAGGAGCACTTCTTTAATAGCTAACTTTGTTGCTAAATAACATCTAATGGACTATCAGACTCTCAGGAGACCCAGGGGCCAAGATCCGTATAACATTAATCTATAGGCATTCTTAAATTGAAGCCTCTTAAACCTAGAATCAGATTTCAATGTAGCACATGTACTCTGCTGGTATGTACCCGAATATCAACGATTTTGCAAAGCCCAGGAAGCCAGTTTTCGTATATAAATTTAAGTTAACCCCACCATGAGTCAAAACTTGCATAAATTCCGCAGGACACCCACAGAAAGGACAGTATGCTCATGGCCTTCTGAAATCCATGGCTTTTCCTGGTAAACATATCTGTACAAATCTTACGATATTCTCTCAAACTTAGGGTTGATTCTTACTGGTGTTCAGTTGAAGCGGGTGGTTGAGGCTCTTGAAAAACCCTGATCACACAACGCTCGGTTTACCTCAGGTTTGTGGTTGGCGCAACCTAGCAAGCTGGCCTCACCTTTGCACCCATCCTATTTCACATGAATTTAATATTTTCATAAACGCATTCACTGCTTTTTGGATCTTACGCCAAGCCTAGAAGTACTGTTGAAAAACGTGCGGCCGCCCGCACCAACTTTTCCACTATAAGGTGGAGGTCTGAACCCCACGACGCAGACCGCAACCGCAATTGCACAGTTCAGAACGTTGCACAACTCTCTCAGATATCCATATTCTCTATCTACACAACATGTGAGTGATCTATATACTACTTTAGTTATTATTGCCTGCCCACATGTGCATAAGTACCATATAAGGCTAACGTTCATCCTTAGATGTCAACACGATCCCCTCTATCGTCTTACAAGCAAATTTTGTGCAACCCTGGGATCAATCCCTTACCTCAACGGCGTACCTGCATACCGGAATCTCTTTGAACCACCATTAAGAGGGGCTGGGAGGGCTTCGAAACCCCCAAGAATGGCGGCCATGGCCTGGCAACCCGAGGAAGAGCCTTTGCGGCAACTATCTGGTTGCTTGAAGGACTCATTGAGTGGGCACAACAAGAATGCACAGAAGCAGGCAGAGATTGTAGGTTACTTCATTGTCATTTCTGAGCCATTCATGTTGCGACGCCATTGCTAATGGTTTGATTTCGAATGCAGATGCTTGCTCAAGCCAAAAACTCACCCGATATCAACAACTACCTTGCGTACCTCTTCTCGAGCACACAGGTTCCAAGCGGGCTTTCCTATACCGATGAAAACTATCACGCGGTCCGGGCAGCAGCGGCTATTATGCTGAAGAACAATATCAAAACAGGATACAAATCAATATCCCCAGAGAGTCTTGCTCTTGTCCGTGCAACAGTCCCACTGGCTCTACAGGATAAGAATCAATCGATACGGGGCTACGCTGGGAATGTCATTACTGAGATTATTAGTCGTGGAGGAATTCTTGGCTGGCCTCAAATATTACCAGAATTGCTCGCCTTGGTTGGGAATGACAACAGAGCAGTTTCACCTGAGGCACAAGAAGGAGCGATGGCAGCGCTGGCAAAGATTTGCGAAGACAATAGGAAAATGTTGGACAAAGATTACCAAGGCCAGCGACCTCTCACCTTTATTATACCAAAACTGATCGAATTTACTACGAATGAGCTACCAAAAGTCAGGTCCCTGGCTCTAGGTAGTATAAATGTTTTTATTCCTCAAAAACCACAAGCGCTACTTGTTAATCTAGACGGTCTTCTAAACCGCCTCTTCCAACTTTCACAAGATCCGTCCACAGATGTCCGCAAAAACGTATGCCGCGCATTTGTCCAGATAGTCGAAGTCCGACCTGACAAAATATTGCCCCATATTGAAGGCCTGGTTGACTATATGATTGCTCAGCAACGGAAAATCGAAGACGAGGAACTCGCTTGTGATGCCGCTGAATTCTGGCTGACAGTTGGTGAACACAATGAACTGTGGAAGTCACTTGCCCCGTTCCTTAACAAAATTATTCCTGTGCTTCTTGAGAGTATGGTATATAGCGATGATGACATTGCAATGCTCGAAGGTGGAGGAGATGATGCCGATGAAGAGGATCGTGCTGAGGACATCAAGCCTAACTTTGCGAAAAGCAAAACTCGGAATGGGGAAATCGAGGAAGTTGGTCAAAATAATGGATCTTACACAAAAATCAATGGTATGGACGACGAGGATGATCTCGATGAAGGTGAAATCGAAGAATTTGACGATGATGATGAGGATGGAAATCCGGAAGACAGATGGAACTTACGTAAATGTTCTGCGGCTGCTTTGGACGTCTTCGCAACCGACTTTCGAGGACCTGTCTTCGAGACAATTCTTCCATATCTTATGACAAACCTAAAGCATGAGGAATGGCCATATCGTGAAGCTGCTGTGCTCGCACTTGGAGCAGTCGCGGAAGGCTGCATGGACGTGGTGACTCCTCATCTTCCGGAACTCGTCCCTTACCTCATCTCCCTTCTCAAGGATCCTGAACCTTTAGTACGACAAATCACTTGCTGGACATTAGGAAGGTACTCTGCTTGGGGCGCAAATCTTACTGATCCAAACCTACGAGCGCAATACTTCCTGCCGATGATGGAAGGAATACTGCTAAAGATGCTGGATCCTAATAAAAGAGTTCAGGAAGCAGGAGCATCTGCATTTGCGCATCTCGAGGAAAAGGCGGGTCCGGGTCTGACGCCATACTGTGAACCCATTATCGGACAATTCGTGCGATGCTTTGGTAAATACAAGGACAGGAATATGTTTATTCTCTACGACTGTGTCCAAACTTTAGCTGAGCATGTCGGCCATGGTTTAGCCCAACCTCAACTGATCGATATGCTGATGCCAGCCCTCATTCTTCGATGGAACAAGGTATCTGACCAGTCACGGGAACTCTTTCCCCTCCTTGAATGTCTATCGTACGTCGCGTCTGCCCTCGCCGAATCATTCGCACCGTTTGCGCCTCCTGTCTTTACCAGATGCGTAAAGATCATCCGTCAGAATTTGGAAGAATACATGGCAGCTGTGAACAACCCAATTTTGGACACTCCTGACAAGGACTTTCTCGTAACGAGCTTGGACCTCCTGAGCGCGATCGTCCAGGCGCTTGACGAAAAACAGTCCGCAGCCCTCGTATCTGGCTCAGACCCTAAGCTTTTCGACCTTCTTCAATTCTGTATGGAAGATCCTGAAAATGATGTGCGCCAATCGTCATATGCTTTACTGGGAGATTGCGCAAAATATGTGTTTCCCCAATTGGAGCCTTTCCTCCCAGGCCTTTTGCCACTTTTAATTAAGCAGCTGAACCTGGACAATATTCTAGAGGAACAGATAGAGACAGGCTTCAGCGTTGTAAACAATGCCTGTTGGTCTACCGGAGAGATAGCAATCCAAAAGGGTGATCATATGTCACCTTATGTCGGAGAGCTTCTCCAAAGACTTCTTGAAATTCTCGGCAATCCAGAGGTTCCGAAATCAGTCCTCGAAAATGCCGCTATTGCACTTGGCCGATTAGGTCTTCAGAACTATGAGATCATGGCGCCCCACCTAGCAATTATTGCAGAGCCATTTTTGAGATCTATAGAGGGTGTCGATTATACTACAGAGAAAGCAACAGCATGTAAAGGATTCACATTGTGCGTCGCGCACAACCCACAGTCTATGGAGAAGGAACTACCTCGGTTCTTCACTATGATTGCGCGATACGAGAAGGTTAATACGAATGACTTCACAAAAGGTCCTCTCGCGGCAGATCTCCAGCAATTATTCAAACATGTAAGCAGAGTTGACAGTTCTAACAAGAAGCAAAGACTAATAACAAACCTATAGACGCTGGATGTTTATAAGACGCTCGTGCCTGACTTCAGTGCATATCTGGCTACTAACGTTTCTGCAGCAGACCTGCAGTCTCTTCGAACCACGTACAATCTGTAAATAGAAAGATTCACTTAGGGACAAAGTCAGCGGCGTAAAGGAAACAGGGGCGTGGCCCAAGATATGACGAACATGGAACAAAGACTACATGCTGCTATATCTGGGAAGGACGGTTGGGAATGAGCGAGTGAGGAAAATAGCATCGCGATTTGGGCATTTTGAGAGCGAGGATTTACTATTACGTGCGTTGGTGCGATGACAATAGCGAATAGATAGATATATTTTTTTAACTCTTGAGAAGAGAAGCAATCTTCCCGAAGTATCTCAAAGAGGGATAAACTTTTTATACCACGGGATTGGCGGAAGTCTGGCAGGCTTTAGTAGCGGTTGAGAGATGTTCAGAGGTGAGGATAGCAATAGCGGGTTGCTCCATTTCGGTGCTCTTGAGTAACAACATTATTGGCACAGAGCATGAAGTAATGAAAATACACATTGAGAATATACAAATTCAAAAGGATCACTTAGCTAATTAATTGTGTCAAAGCCTCCTAAGGGCCCCCCTATTTCGATGATTGGTTCTTATTGATGGTTGCTACTTGGTGGTCTTATTCTATCTAGAACTTTTCTCGATCCTAATGGACGTAAGTCATGCTACTTTACTCTATCGTATACGCCCCAATCGCCTATGCAAGGGAAAACTGAATAATCATTACAGCAACCAGTCAGTACGTTTCATATAGTTACATGTCCCACGGGTTGCCGCCCATGCTTTCGGTATACAGTTTCGTACCCGCTTGGATCCGCGCACTTTCGTCAAAGCCATTAGCCATGTTGCTTCCTTTCTCCCTCCATACGGAAAACCAAGAAAGTCGCAGCAGCTCGTAAGCCTGACTTTATGGTGACTCGGGTATCCAGGTATCACACCACATCTCCTCGGTTACCCTTCACAGCCGTGCTTGGTTGATGATGAAGCACCAGAAGCTACCCTACGATACCGAGCGCTAAAATATATGCCTGCCTAAGGTTTAAAATCCCCCCTTATCCATTTCACGCTTTAATCTACCATACTTACGACACTTGAGGCTGTGTATTCTTCCTATATCAGGCGAATCCTTCACGGTACCCTTTCCAGAAAGCGTTTAAGGGTCCAGCAGCCCGGAAAAATGCCCGTATAAAGCGGCTTCTTTCTGGAAAGCTCAACATGGCCGCCAATCGGAGAATTGGGAATGGGAATGGAGGATTGGGTTTTGATAAGGGTTGAGTTGGCGGATATAAGCAAGCAGTAGGTGAAGGGTCCACGTCACGTTAGGAGCTCAGCCACGACTGACTTACTGCATCTTTGTTAATGTTTCTTGTTGCTCTGTTAGGAAATAATGTGGCGTGGTGTGTGGGGATCGGGGTATGATGAAGAAGAAAAGGATTCTCATAGTAGTTGATGACTGTTATCATGGATGGGTTGACTCCTCGAAAGAGCATTGACCATCAGGCGTGACATGTTGTTGAAACAGGCACATTGGGTGAATGGAAGTTGGAGCCCTGCTGTGCCTCGTTCGCGCGCACGTCGCGGAATTTCAGTCCAAGGGAAGGCAGGTCTCCAATGACCCCGAAAGGAGAGCTTCAATTGCACGACCTCCATCCGATCAGTCGGCCGGGGGTCTGTTCACATTTCTATCCCATCAACCAATGGTATTGATGAGGCGTACTTTCTATGTGTGTCCGGCAATCTCGATCGGGCCTTTTTGCCTAACTCCTTTACTCGCACAACTTCTGGCGAACGTTATATGCACGGGACCATAGCCGAATCACGTCGCATACGTTTGATATTGCTTTGGGTCAGTATAAGCCATATATGGAGCTATTTCCAGGCCGGGAAAAACGGAGGGAAGTAGTTTCCCCGACCCTTCTCTTCCCCCTTTATCAATTCAGGGCTCGTGAATTTCTAGGAGTCTTGGCTTTCCCAGCAGAAAAAGACTTCAGACAAGCATGGCACTGGTCAGGTTGTATCCGACGCAGTGGGTGCAAAAGCTGCAGCAGCTAAGATGTGGGATGGACAGCATCTACGGAGGATGAGGTTCGCAAAAAGCAGTATCATCCGTCTTATAGTTCGTATCCGGAGGCTACCGTGCTCACGAAGGGAGGTTGGGGAAGTGTGCATTCCCATCATCATCATCCCATAACATCTGCATACAAGCATCTGAATCTGCACAGGGCGGGTGTAAGTGGTCAGATCTCAAAGAGGTTGGGGGGTCTGAAAATAGATTTAAGCTCTTCGGCTAATGCGAGTGACAGAAAGCTTGGCTCAGAGCTAGTGCAAATTGCTTGGCATCCTCAGGTTGGAGTAAGAGGACCTCCTAATAGAATTGGATTCATGGTTGGGTTGATCTTGGCCACTGTTTTTGAGCGGTCAACGGCTGGTGTTGGTCATATATTCACTGGGCTGGTTGAAAAGGGCCTGGTCGCATGAGAGGAATGACCAGAATGCCGGTGGCCGGTGGCCGGGAGAGTCTTTAGCATCGGTTCTACCGCAACATTGGTGTGTTCAGAGGACTTTTAGGGACGCACTTATACCTTTGACCCAGCAGATAATGGGTAGATCAACCATACTAACAGATAAATATAGCATGGTTTGTGATTTGTGATGTGCCATTTGCTTTTTGAACGAGATCCATCACATACGCTTGTTATATGTTTCCTTCGGGTCACCGCCAATATGCCCACCCTGCGGCTTGTAGTACCGAGCGACGATGAACGGTTCTGAGTAGTCCTTTGTTTCACAACTTCTTTCGGTTCGGCGGACATGACGTTGTAAGCGTGAGTGTTCCCGCTCCGTAGGCCACTCAAGGGTCATGCAAGAACACAAGCACTATGATTCTAGCTAGCTTAGGAAGCTGCAAGAGAAATGCGAACGCTCACCGCCTTCTTGGTCGTCCAAACTCAAACCTATCCACCTTGTTGTCAAATCTACCGTGCACCGGGAAACTGACTGAAGGATACCCAGGGCATTTTTCCGTACCCCCAGCTCAAGTCTGGGAAGCACAGTTAGGCAACCATTCTCCGTCCGCCTTTAGCACGGGACGTGGAAGCAATCAGGGTATTGGGGATGCTTTTGACTCGTGGTGCGCTCCCCGTCAAACCCATTGGTGCAAGGGAAAGAAAGAACAGAGGTCGTCATGACGAATAGCAGCTTGCATTGCCATATCTGACGCCAGCGTGACGGTTCGGCCGTACTACCGTGAGCTCAGCCTTTCGATGTATGCTACGTTGTATTTCTCCATCGTCCACATCGCACCAACAGTGGGCTTCTGGAAAACTCCATCCAATGTTCTAGCGTCGACTAAATATAGCCCTGCACGGCATCTGCACATGGATTATGGACGGAGCGGGACTCTTCTTCATGCAAGGCTCTTGGGAGTATCGAATCAGAGTTCTCACGCAAAGAATAAGCTCATGCGGCGCGCCAAATTGTGCATATTGGGAACCATCGTGATGGCTCCGGAGAAAAACCATCGAAAAATGGGTGAGAATCCCAAAGATCTTCAAGCTCATCGTTTGCCACGATACTACACATCAGCAGCTCCGTTGTTCTGGGTAAGTCAGAATATGATGAGTAACACAGCGGTGCTGGCAAAGCGACCCGGAGGTAGAAAAGGGCCTTCTGAACCCAATGACGACACAGAAGGGCAGTTCGGTTTAGCATCCTCTGGCCTCTCCCGCATTGCCGGAGCTCCTGGTATGCCATCGCTATGGCCAAACCATTTGTGCTCTTATATCAACCAGTGACAGGTGCGCAGGAGCTCGCTCCCACCCGATCAGTGTTGATCGCGCACGCTCGAGCTTGGACATTCCACTGGATTAATCATCAGAATTACACAAAGTGGCCTCACTATAGTATGGTACTATAACTTTCTGTACTTTGCGAGGATTGGTACTGTATCTTTTGCCCTCCAATCCTCGACTACCGAGGCATGGCAATATGACCTTTTCGAAAAGTGGTGTGGACTTAGGAAAATGTGAACACCACTCGGAGCCGGTACCCGCCTTGGTGGCTACCGTGGACCCCGTTTCAACTTGAACTCTATCCGACACCAACCCATAGGTAATAAGAGACAGAGATCTTGTACTTATCACTTCTCAGCCTCAACACCACAAGCTCCTGTTTCCCGTTCAAGGTTTATTCCCCAAGGAGGCTGACACGATCACTTAATTGCGAAGGGAACCTGGGTGACTTTTACTAGAAGCGCGAGATGGTCCTCACAAGAGCTGAGATGGCCTCCAAGCAACCGGTGAACACGTTTGAGTTAACAGAATCTCCCAGGACGAGCCGTTAACCATGTTCGCTACTAGTAGGATGACCGTTCATACTACTAGAGCAGTTTCTATGACCTAACGATGACCTGAATCTATCTGCCCAGCACCTTGGAACGGAGCATTCAACTCCTCGGTAATGGCGTTTAAGATGTCCTAACTAGGTCTGCCAAACCCGGGTCACCGTAACTCAGCTCCCGGTCGCACCCTAAAAAGGAGGGATTTAGCTTTGCGGTGGTTTTCTTTTGATATTCCAGGGGATCACTTGCGAAATCCCTATTTTTGTCTACGGCTACTTTCCATACTATACTAATCTGTACGCATCATCTGGCTTACCAGTGCGTATCTTTTACCAAATATACCTAGGCTCGCTTAGAATATTTTGCGATCAACATTCAGCACAAGCTTTGAGTTTCAAACTACCCTACTAGAGCCTCAAAAATCCTCATTTATAGCAAGGTTTGCCTAGCTCCCGTCAGGCGCATACTCCCTCAAGGCGGTGGGCATGGGGTTTTTGCACAGCCCGCAAACCTAACGAGAAGGGGTCGAAAATGGACACGAGAAAGTCGTCAGAACGAATATCATCACTGCGGTGCCGGGGTGCCATCTTGATCTTGACTACCCCTACGCCGCTGCTGTTAGCCCCAGCAGCCGATCTTGACCTCGCCGGGATACTGCATCATCATTGCTGTGCTTAGCGCACCCGTTAAATACCTCGAACCACGAGCGGCGAGCGTGAGCAGCGTATGGGGGGCGATGAAACCAGACACAAACTCAAATGCCAGAAAACAGACTGTTACTAACTCACTTACTCATACTCTGGGCAAAACAAACACAACAACAAGGCATCCCCTTTAGGAATATGGACTTCGGCCGAGGAGATTTCTAATACTGGTCACCATTGCAAAATATGTGCCATCTAGTATGGAACGATCGATGTAATAGCATGAGGAGTCAGCATCTCACATCTGAGTACAACCAACTTTATCAGACCAGGAAGTTGGTACATAGTTGCACTCAGTTGCTAGACAGTAACCAAAGAGCACATTTCACCCCAGTCACCCACCGCCCGTTCTCTCCCAAAACGATTCGGTATGTATTCGCCGGCAGGGACTAACGAACCTATGAACAGCCCAAGCCGGCTTGTTTTGGTTGTCTTCATTGGCTATATCTCTGCCTTCTGCCTACTCCGCACAGTAGTGTTGGGTTTGGCCCGCCATGTGACTCGCTCTGTCTTTATTTTTGGCATCACCCCATCAATATTCTCACCCAATCCACCCACGCATAGCTGCATCTGCACATCAAGCCCTTGTCTTACCTTATTCTTATTCCGAAGTCACGCATAGCATCAGAAGATCGCATACCAACCATACTTCCTTCTGAATCTACAACTTGAAATTGACTGGTTCGATCAATCAATGAAGTCAGCCGTGGAGAGATGGGCCGCAAGGGAGAGTCAGGACCGATTCCTGACGGGAAATCAGAGCCCTAACATAAACACAAGTCAAAAGTCAAAGTCAAAGTCAAACTCAAATACTGGGGTACGGAAGTTCGGAACAGCTTGACAACGTTGGGTAGCTTACCCGTGCTCCAAGCTCGTCCTCGTTGAGGGAAATGCTGATGCCAATCCGCCTCTTCTTGCCCGCAACGCAACTCCACTCAGAACACACCACTTGCCTCTATCCAGGATAGAAGATTGTAGGACAGATGCTAGTACCATTCTAGTAGTGCTAGCGTCCAGAAGCTAGCATAGGCATGTTTACATCATCTTACCTAACTGGCCGTCTTGTACCAGTACCAACACAGGTGGTCGACAGTACCTACTGTAGTGTCCTGGATTAGCCCAGTAGCCATCAACATGCCATAAAATCATGTGTACCTCCTCCGAAAGGGGTGAAAGCAGCAATAATGTTTGGCCCGAGAACGGGGATTAGTGGCGTGTACAGTCAGAGTAATTCTTACGCTTCTTTTCTGCGCCCGAAACCATGATCCATAGTCTCTACAGTATACCTCTGTCTTTGGGGGCCTACCACGCAGCAGTAAAACTACTACTTCCTACGTACAGTTGCGCTCTCGGTTAGTGAGGTTCCATCCCACTAACTACTTCAAAGCTCCCTCCCATCACCATCATATCATGCTCGACAATGGCCTACAATGCCCTGCTATCAGCCAGACCCAATGAAGCCTGTCCCAAGCCTGTCCCAAGCGTTCCCCAACCCTGTCCTGCCATATCCTGCCATACCCTAGCCCTACCCCTACCGACCTTAGCCACGCTGAACCATGCTTCTTTAGGAGTTTCTGCCACACGGCTGGCACAGCACCTGCTGGCTATTAGAATGCCAGTCTCGCTCACTTCTTAAGAATCCAACTCAGAATCAGTATTCAGCCATCCAGCTTCTCCTCCACCACACTCGCTTTTGTGTTTCCACTGCCCTTAGGAAGCCCTCGCTGGCTCCTGTCATTCGCTTTTGCGTTGCGTCCCAGATCTCAGCCGTAGTTTTACAGCACGCCTCCGGAGAAATTCTCCTTGCAGCCTTGAAGCACCTGTTGATTGCCTTTTAAAGGACCCATCCATTCGTGCAACGATTATATAAAATTTCAACCTGCAAAGTCCGATCTGATTTCATGCTTGAGTCTCCCCGGCTCGGCCGATATTAAGATCAGATCACAATATAAGCTACGTTGCCTTCAGCCGCCGCTTCGCCCGCACCTTGGGTTTTGTTACCACAGGAGCATCCCGGTTTTCCTTGTGCAGCTTCAACCACCACATTCGCTTTCGGACTAGAAGCCTTACAAATATCCGGTAGCCTCGGGGTTTATAGAACCTCCTGGTACCTGACTTCTTTTCGTTAATAACCTCAACCTCCCTTGACACAACTACCTACTTGTCCACCCCTTCAGATAAGATCTCGTCGGTGGCTTTCACTCGTTCAAGCTACCTTCGTCTTTTATCTTTCTATTCTCTACAGCCTCAACCAAATGGCTGGCCCTGGCGGTGGACCTCCTCGTAGGAGGTATATGCATCCCAGAAACCCTTTTTACTATAGTTACTAACATTGTTATAGCCATACCAAATCACGCAAAGGCTGTGAGACTTGCAAGCGTAGACATATACGTTGCGATGAAAGTTTTCCCCAATGGTACGTTGATCAATGATGATTTTATGAAACCAAGAACTGATCCGTCTCTTAGCCGCAATTGTACGAAACACAACGTCCGCTGTCCATACATGGACATGCCCGTACAAGAGGAACGTCAAGTTACTCCTGACAAACCAGACCTACTATGGACTCCTGAAATTGAGGCCGAGATTGAAAGCTGGCAACAGACTGGGATTTTCCCATTTCCAGATCTATACATATATCCAGCACCTGCTCCTCAGTATTTCTCCTTCGAAGATCTCCGCCTTATTCACCACGTTGCCTCTGTCTCTAGTGAATTAGGGAATAGTGACGCAAGCCATTTCACCATTTGGACTCGCCAGATGCCACTGTAAGTTTCATACTAATCAGGTCAATGTGCCACGCTTACAAATCTGTAGGTTTATCAAAATTGGAACCAGTTATGGTTTTGTCATGCATGCTCTTCTAGCACTTTCTGCGACTCACCTCGCGTGGATTACTGACTGCCCTCTGACGGCTAACATGGCTTACGAGCACCGTGGGATTGCTCTCAAGGGCTTGCACGAAGCCATTGGTGCCTTTTCCAGGCAGAATTCCGATGCTGTTCTTGCCGCATCTCTTTTGCTCTCCTGGCAGGCAACAGAGTGGCGTGGATGGACCCAGTTGATGCATGGCACATCTTCCGTAGGTTTATCTAAGTTAGCTACCCTTCTCTCTTCTAATTTCATTTAGGTCATCGATGCCATGCAGCCATGGAAGAACGAATCTCAATTCGGAGACTTCATTGCAGAACAAAGCACCTTCCCAACTGCACCACCATCACCGGTTCCTAATTCCAAGAAGCTCAGCAACCCAAGAAAGGCCGATCTTGACTCACTTCAGCGTGCATATGCACAACTCCAGAAAGTAGAAACGCACTTGAAGAATAACAATGAAGACCCAAAGGCTATCCAGCAATTGATGAATTTTATCCGAGGCGTTCGCAAAGTATCACCAAGCCACACTGCTGCCCAGAGATTCGAAATGCTCAATCCGCTCCGGGCTTGGTTATTCTGGTTGCCAGTCATGTTTCTGCAACAAACCCGAGGCTCTGCATCTGCGCTTATCATATTGGCGCACTATTATACCACGGCCTTGGTTGTAGAGCCACTATTTCCTGAGGTTGGAGCTGCTTACTTTGGAAGTTTATCGATGGGACCAATTGAAGAGATTGCCAGAAGATTATTCTCCATCAATGTTTCTCAGAGTTCCGAAACCGATCTCCCAACTCCGCTCAATCTTATGGAGTATCCTATTGACATGGTATCCAAATTCAGAGCACGTATGGGATGGGTCCAACCAGAGCGTACCGCCTCATTTCCCACTTTCAGCAACAATCAATACGGGCTTGATGATACTTACGTGAACACGCTCTCCCCCTATGGCAATCCCGCTTTTACTTACAGCCAAGAGCACCTTATGACAATGCCGATGGAGCCAATGTCAGCTACGGCAATTAGTCCTTTGCATATTGACCCGTTTGCAAATACTTATTTGGGCATTCCTTCTCCGAGCGGGTTTGGAGGATATGCATCTCCAGCAGCGTCAAGTTATGGGGAGGGATCGGTTATTTTTGGAGATCATAATGAAGACTTTTCGCTTTATGATACTCAGGGCTCAGGCTCCAACTTTGGAGGGTTCGTGATTCCGACTGTGAACCCTATATGGATTTGAGGAGGGCCAAGGATTTTAACATATCGACCAGGACCACACCAGTTTTCAAGCTGGAACCGCAAGCATACGAACAGCAGTTCAAGTTCGAGCATTCACCCCTTGAGCAACAACACCAATTCAAGTTCGAGCCGTCCTCACTCGAACAACATTCTCAATACATGCAGCAAATTCCTCAGCCGCCGCATGTTCCCAGCAACTATCCTCCTCGAACATCTACACCAGCCGACCCGAAAGGCAAAGGCAGGGAGCGCGAAGCCTGATCTTTCTTTTTCTCTACTCCATTATCATCAGTAAAGTTACGGAATTGCCACCCACCAATATCACGCCCTCGGAGATTTATGCATCTCACCTTAATACCAAACCTTGTTTCGAGTATTTGAAAAAATGAACGAATTTACGACTTACGATTTCGCTACGATTATCATGCACGATTACTAGCACCACGATCCTTATACCCACGGTCCTTAAAGATACCCTCAGCATATTGCATGGATACGGAGTTTATATTATATTGAGAGCGCGCTTTTGGCTCAAGTTGGAACATGAAAATCATGGGAGACGATCACAACGGGTTACTATACCCTTGTGTAATTAATGCAGTCGAAGCAGCGCGATGCATGTGTACCGTAGAAACAAACAGCAATAAACAGGCCACATAGCCAATTTGGCTTTAATATCGCTTGATCACTGTGCCATTCCAAAATAAACGTGATTAGATCAATCTCTTGATTTGAGGCTCGCTTTGATGGCCCCTTTTGTATCATCTATCTTATCCCCTAGTGATTGCTCCCTTGTAGATTTATAGCATCCCATGCACCGTGATCCAAAGACCTCTTAGCTTTCAAGGGGCATTGTGCTTGGATGAACTCTATAGTAAGTAGAATGGAACGTCCAGAACAAGATTTGGGCGTTGCCTGCCTAGTCTGTCCATAATGGTATCTATTATTACTGGGCCTTAAAAAAACAGTCCCTAATAACACTGGAAGTTAGTGCGAAAGATGGGAGCGGTCTGCTAGATGAAGAAGAACATGGAGGCGTAGACTTCCAGCGCGGCTTAGTAGAGTACTTCACGTAATTTCTTTGGTTGTGCATTAGCTTGACCTTCCAGGTTCATCCAGCTGAGAGAATTATTTAGAAGTTTGGTTCAGCTGGTTTCAACACATAAGATAGGTTGTCATAGCTTCACGCTACCAATCAACTTTAATTTCCTGGTGACTACTTTTGCGGTTTGATGAAGCTCTCATATACCTAGCCATCATCTTGTCCGCACTGAGAGCTCTTGATCTATCCCACATTCCTCTTCAGATCTTCGCTTCGTTTATACACTATTCCCGATTGAGCTTAGGTCTTGAGCTGCTTGGTGCTGCTCAACCCCACTAGTATTTGGGAGAGCTTCAACAGTTCGGCCAAGTATAGAACTGCTTTACTCCAGAAAAACGATCGCATACTCATAAGGAACAAGATGAGCGGCGGTTGGAATACCAGTATGCACTATCACCTAGGCGGACTACTACCTGTTATTCCGAAAAGCTAACCTCCTTCTTCCCTAGTTGAGTCCGATGCAGTCAGTTGGTACCTTACAAATTCAGACTTACACATGACGCTAACATTCTAGCTAGGGTGTATTCACCTTCCTGCTAGACAACTTGGGCGTCAAAGATGTGCAGTTCGAAGAGTTGATTGCGCTGGATTCCGATCTGTTGCGGCAGCTCAGTCCAGTCTATGGCGTCATCTTTCTCTTCAAATATCCAACAGGCGAAAAGGCGAACACAGACGGCACGCCCAAAGATGGGCAATTCGATTATGCGGCAGCGGAGAACATGTTCTTTGCAGCGCAGACCATCCAGAATGCGTGCGGAACCCAGGCATTGCTTTCGGTACTGCTAAATCAAGATGGCGAGATTGATGTTGGTACGCAACTACGGGACTTCAAAGAGTTTACCTCTGGCTTTCCAGCAGAATTTAGAGGAGAAGCTCTCAGCAATTCGGAGCTGATCCGGGATGTTCACAACTCGTTCGCCAAAAGTAGCCCTTTTGTGGACGAGACGCAACGCACTGCTACCGATGATGATGATGTTTACCACTTCATCGCATATACGCCTATCAACGGCATACTCTACGAGTTAGATGGTTTACAACCTGCGCCTATTTCCCATGGTGCAAGTACATTTGAAGAGTTCCCAGAAAAGGTTATACCAGTTTTGCAGCGGAGGATAGAAAGATATCCAGCCAATGAGATTCGGTTCAATCTTCTCGCTATGGTTCGAGATTTGAGGGTTCGGGCGAGGGATATTGGGGACGAGGAGATGTTGATGAGGGAGGAGACTAAACGTAATGACTGGCAATTCGAGAACTCGCTCCGCAGACACAACTTTGTAGGATTTGCAGGGGAAATTCTCAAGGGTGTTATTGTGGAGAAGCTGGGGGAGGGACCTGATGCTTATTCGCGATGGATTGACGATGCGAAGAAGAAGACGCAGGATAGAGCCGGCGATCATAAGAGAAAGGGGGGTGCTGGCGGCGATGATGATGAAGAAATGACCGGATGACATGTCTCGATGTGAAGGATGAGGCTGAATGTTGAAGGAAGCTGCGAGCCACGCTCTTTGAAGATTCCAGAAATGGACAACTGTGGTATTGGACGTGGTAAGTCCTCTTATCAATATACCCGACGAACTAGATAAGGCCGATACCGAGAGGATAGAACATTGCTCATGCTTGCGGCAGTCATACCATGACTTACAGTATACGTGAACTATGATTGTAGCTATGATCAAATTGATGACATTTTAGCGCACTTACAGAGCCTCTGTAGTTAAATAGATCCAATGAGTCAACTCATACCTGCTCATCCATGTATTTAGTTACGCACATGGTAAGTTGTGAAGTAAATAATGCTGTTAAGCTGCGGTTAGCTATTGATTAGGACTCTTGTGGCTACCACCCATTTTCTTCAGTCCAAAATGAGAACGAACGATGGGAACGCGGCAGAATTATTAGATACATGTACATACTATCGCATCTACATGGTTGAAATAATGCCTCCGCAGATTCTGCCTTACATGGCATTTATATTTGGTAAGCATGGAGTATTGAAACAGGAGGGAACTGCGCCTTCTGAAACCAAGTCACACCACACTCGCAAAACAGCCGCTCGAGAACTCAATTAGCTACATACCAAAGGTTGTTGATAAACACAAATAACACGCTCTAATATCCGGGGATCCGTACGAGTTACCTCCAGGACGAACAGTTCATTTTGCACTCTTATCTACATTATAGTTCTGATTTGCGATCGACTCGAAGCGCCACTTATTGCCAAGAACCTTGCGTAGAAGCGGAGACCTGCTCGGACCTTGGACTTGAGTACTCTATCAACAACCAACACCCGACACGCTCCAGACTTCTTTCTTTCTTTCTCCTGATCCCAACCTTCTTACGAATCATCTGCCTCGCTGGCCGAGAAACGCTGGCCCGCACATTCAGGTAGACGTGGGAGGAATCCCCAGCGAAGGAGTTAGAGAGTGTGTGGTAGGAGATAAGCATCAGAATCATGGACGACTCTCTGCGGGGAATAAGTACGCTCACCACCTCCATCATAACACCATCACCTACCATATTAGCCCTCCCCGAAGATATAACAACTATAAGAGCCTGGGTCGAGGACCAGAATGTCGGGCTGCGTGTAACTTCTGGTGGCGATTCGATGCGGATACAGAACTCTAACGACTCGACGGTGAACGGCGTTGTCATCGGCCTATTGAGCTCTTTCGGCAGCGCTATCTTGATAGCGCTGGTCTTTTTGATAGTTTATTTTTTCAGATACACGAGCAGTGGTCGCATTTTCTTGGATCGTATCGGCCGGCCGGGAGAGTATGACGATGAGCAAGCGTTTGCTAGGGAGGAGGCTGAGGCCCTAGAAGAAATGGATGACTTGCAACGGGCGGAATATTTAAGGGCCAAAGGTAAGCTCCTCAGTCACTTCATGTGAAATCCTGAATTTGTTATGGGAGTCTACTAACCTAACAATGTAGCATTCATTCAAGCCAACCCCCCCGACTCCTTGCCGACCGATATCTCTCTGTCACAATATCTAGCAATCCAGGAAAAGGGCGTGTCAGCCTGGGAATTTGAACCAGAACTGGAGATAGCAAACTGTTTCGTGGAAGGCCGCACAGAAATCGAGTTTTTTGATTCGGAATGCTCCGTTCTCAGCAATCTACCACTACCAAAGCAAAATGAGGTTTACTACTGGGAATCCAAGATTTATGACAAGCCAGAATCGACTTTAATAAGTATTGGGGTAGCCACTAAGCCATATCCATTATTTAGATTACCAGGTACGAATTGATAGGCTAGTATATTGAAAATACGCTAATGTATATCTTAGGTTGGCACAAATATTCAGTCGCATATGCATCTCATGGACAACGCAGATATAATCAACCTTTCCACGGGCCATTATATGGACCTCAATATGTTCAGGGAGATGTTATTGGGGTGGGATATCGACCTAGAACTGGGACGGTGTTTTTCACTCGAAACGGAAAGAAATTGGAAGACGTTGCACATGGTCTCAAATCTCAGAACCTATTTCCAGCAGTAGGAGCAAACGGACCCTGCACGGTACATGTCAATTTTGGACAGTCGGGATTCGTCTTCATTGAAGCAAATGTTAAAAAATGGGGACTTGCGCCAATGACTGGCAGTCTGGCACCACCTCCTCCATATGGCAGTGAGCAGGGAAGTATTCTTCTCGAGGCGGGTCGAGAAGGAGCGCAGAGTAGCCCGGCTCAGTTTCCACCTTCTACGCATGGGCGTTCACGAAGTGGGAATTTCAGGTATGGGCCACCTACAAGCCCTGGACCTGTTCGATCACCTACAGATATATCCCTGGCACACCTGACTCATATTCCATCAAATGACGAACCTGGAGAATCAAGCACGGTCACAATAAGAGAAACCATGGCACGTGGTGGCTTAACAGCCCAGGGTAATCCGCCGCCCGAGTACTACAGTCCACAGCCATCGGATGATGGCGAGGGAAGTGAGGACCAATATGATGAGAGGCGGCCACTGAATCGGAAGAAAACTACTCCACCGCCGATCCCCAGCTACAGTGATGCTATGGCTGATGATCGAGCTAGAGAGAGGAGTGCGAGTCAAGGGCAGAGCAACCGAGGAGACGAGTGATCATAACGCGAAAGTTAGACATGGAACTTTTCAACTCAGTAGGAATGGCATTGGTGTTGGGCAAAGGTATAATGCTACTTAGCGTCGGAGGCACAATCTTTTTAAAACATGGGGCACGGCGTATGGGCGTTTTCTTTATAGCGTAGATCCAAATAGGACTGAACGTGGTATGGCATCGATCTGAGGATGGTTGACTTGACTTGCTTAAAGATAGCATAGTGGGAAAGAAGCGAGAAAACTGTAGCATAAGAGTACGAGTGATGAGCTGCACAAATCAAACAATCTTCTTTGTAATGCCTGCGCATCAAACCATATTTAATAGTGTCTGCCTCCCTGTGAGTTGACTTTGCACGCTCTTCAGTATGATCTTCACGGTTTGGATATATGTTCAAGTGTGCTTAGGCAAATACGTTAATTACTGAACTTGAAATTTCAGTGCAGACACGTGCATATTTCAATTTGCGTATATTATGTGGTTATGTGATCCAATTGCCTTTCTGTTTGGGCTCTGGAGGTACCAAACATCTGAGAAGGGCATGTGTCACACCAATTCACACATCTGGCCAGCCTGGCGCGCTCGTGCTCTCGCGGGTTTACAGCATACCCAATCCGGCTGAGTATGTCTTTGATTGATGCTTCTTCTGGACGAGCATTTTTCGTTCCAACTTCTATATCACCCTGCTGTCATAACTGATCCATTTAAGTTCTGCACTAGTACATTGCACAGAGCTATCAGCTTTACGATCCATCTCCCATGCTCAATGGACTGGTCATAAACGTGCGATATTTCCACTCGCGATACTGACTTTTTTCCATGTTCCGTAGGATGCACCGCTTTCTTGCTTGTTGTAGTTTTAGGCTGTTGCTATTTGTTTTCGGTGCCGATTTCCTAACTTGCGTGCCGAACTTGAGACCACGCATCATGGCATTGCGCATAGTTCGATCCGGTCGGCTACGTCGAGAATACAGAAAAGATGGAGGAGGCATTTCTTGGCGCACTATAGGTGTTGGAAGTATTTTAGATCGTAGCAAGCCTACAGGCGTTAGAAGATATTTAACAGGGTGGTCTGGTAGAGGAATACACTTATCTCCGTTGTCTGACTTTGCCAGCAACGGATCAAGTGCAAAATCAACATTTGGCGACTGAGAAGGTGCGATATTCCTTGGTGCTACCCTGCTATCCATGGACCCAGGTGCTGTTTTCCGCGGATGATGAAACCGTTTGCCTTTCCACTTTCGAGTCTCTTCTCTCGTTGGATAGGGTTGATCGGTGACACACTCCAAGTGGAATATCCTCTTTGGCGCGTTGGTCAGATCACCCATATTGTGATTCTCCTTCCTCAAAAAGGCTGGCGTGCCTCTACCCCATGGCTCATATATATGGGTCTGCTTCCACTTAATGCTACCGTTCATACTAGGGATAGTATGGTAATAGGCTTCGTGTATTGCTTTGATAGCTTTCGTATAGAGGGGACAAGCATGATAAGTTTCAACATCCGCCTTATCCGCATCCATGCACTCATCATACCAGTAAGTTTTATTCCAATTCACTCGGTCACATCCTTCCTGCCTGAACAAACTATTGCTGCACCCTCGCTTGGTCTCGTCAAAGTTCTGTAAAACCTCGCCGGTCTCTTGTGCATACCAAGCATTATACGAAGCAGTAGATTTCGTCAAAAGGCCTTCGTCTGGGTCCGGATATTCATACTTGTGTTTGGTCGGTCCCATCATCAAAGCCTCTTTATCATTCATAATCGGGTCGCAATCTGCACTGTCTAAGTAAAAGGTCTTCATGTTATGAAGTTGGACAAATCCCAACGGTCGAGCAGCTCATATCTTGACTTTTCGCTTGATATCGGTGAGTACAGTGATGAAACAGTGGTGGAGGACGTAGATGGATGAAGGCATAAGGAAAGTAAGTCATATTAATGAGCGAGGACGCGAAGTGTCTCAATATACAATGGCTATGGACATAGGTATTGTTGTGTCACAATAGAAAGCACAAAATGGTGGGGTTGGGGGTCGTGTATGGGAATAAAAAGCAGATCGTTCTCAAAACTCGCGGATTTTAGTTACTGCAAACCCAAAGAGTGAATCAGTGTATTTGGGGTCAAGTCCGGTTCAAAATGAATTCACCCCACCTCCAGGGTTCCTAAACGATTCATAATCCATACTCACTTCTCGAGTGGGTGAAGTGTGCATAGCATCACTTTTGATAGAAGTATCACATAGTTGACATCTAACGTGACATCTGTTTCTCCTCAAGTGATGTGGAACTTTCCTTTACGTCCTACAAAGTAGCTCCCAAAAATTATTGTTTCAAATAAACTAAGATACGCTCAGCAAGTTTGTCCTCCCCCAAAACCTTACTTGGACGCAATAGACCAAATGTCAAGCTATATTATAGAAGTACCCAGCGGAACAGCGGTCACGTTAAAGAAAGGGGTTAAGCGAGAACTCACTTTACATAACCACCACTTTTTTTAAGCGTTTCCTTTATTTGTAATCATCCATCATCCTAATGTATGCATTCCTCTTGAGGTACTATATATCGTGGTAGATACATATCACTGCAGTGGGAATCCATATCTGCTCCTCAGAAAATAGCTTCCCATCTGCCAACTCCATCCATAATCTAAACAAGCTCAAGATATCATAACAGATGTAGATACAAAAAACGTAACTAAAGGAAATTCCTGGTAGATACATAGCCACTCTATCACTAATCGACGGGGTGCTTGTTTTCCCTCAGGATATGATTATCTAGATCTGTTGTTCGGTAAGGACAAGTTATGAATAACCAAAGAGGTTTGGTGGCTTGGCATACTACCATGAATCGTAATAGAGCAAGTTCTTATTACCAGTCTTGAACTTTTAAGTCACGTGAATAGATAGTCTGATATCAGCTGTAGACTGTAGTCTCTGCATATCAGTGACTAATAAATATAGTAATAGAGAACGCTCAATGAAAGGTGGTAGGATATTCGGTAGTTCATAACAAATTTCCAGCAATCATCTCACAGTATCATAGAATTCTACAATTGCCGTTAATCTGCGGGGGAAGCAATCTTTCCGAAGCTTTGATTGGTTCAATCGCTCGTGAATAATGTTGGTGCAGTCAGCGAAGCTTTGTCAAAACTGTAATTTTAGTAGCGACAGGTTCCTTCATCATTAACAAAATAAACAAGATGGCAGACTCCAAGGAAATGCGAGCAACCCTTCTCCAAACAGCAACTGCTTTAATTGACTGTTACAACCAATGGACCATCGAAGCCATTCTCTCCCTCCGGACAGACACCTGCAAACATACAGTCCTCCCTGCAACGCTTGGTGTCCCGCCCTATATTAAAGCAGATTATGGACCATTTTTCAGCCCGTTCATGGATATACTCAGTGACGTCAGCTTCAAAATTATCAATGGCAAGGAGACAGTCGTTGATGTTGAGATGAGAAAAGTTGTGATACACGTGAAGGGTTCGGCCACGAGTCCCTATGGGGAATACAGAAACGAATACATTTTCACTTTGACAATGACTGAAGATGGAAAGATGATCGAGGATATTGTTGAATTCGCTGATTCGGCAACTGCGCTTGAATTCTTTAAGGCGAGAGCCAAGGTAAGTCTTTAGAGCCGGGGACGACTTGAGGCTGGTTCACGGCATGCTGCCAGCTTAGGAAGTGTATAAATGTGCCAATACATAGAGAGACGAAAATCTGAGATAAGACGTCTCGAGGAACTACTTTACTGCGAAGTCAATAATAGAAAACCCCATTTTCTTTCTTGAAATCCCATATTCGTGATGTGACAGGTCCTGATCTGGACATGAGAGCACCCTACTTCCAACGAACAGAAGTTGGACCCTAGCAAACTTCTAACTAGCTGTTATTTGAGAGGCAAGAGTGCTGCTTTGACAATCTAAAGGTTAAGTCGAAAACTAGATCGGAGTGACTCAGTTTGATTGACAATGTTCCAACATGAATACAAGAACGCAACATAAAGCACCACTTAACATGCACCGGCATCGCTACCACTCATAAACCAATGAGAGGCCCTTTTCTCTTGCAACAGAATCCGAAATACTAACTTGAAATTCTGCGTCACCTCTTAGAAAACCCTCTCTCATTTCATCACATATGAATCGTTGCCTACTTCACATTTTAACATAGAGAAACCAAAAGCCAATAACTAAAACTAACACCACCATAAGAAAGAACCCGACCAGCGGCATCTCATCTGGCCAGAAGGCATCAGCTTGATTTGAAAAGTCCTAATCAAACCAAAGTAATCAGCCAATCGGAAATTCATGAAAATAAAAGAAATCTTAAGCTTTAGTCACTAGGCCTCTTGAGTATCGTAATAATGCGACATATCTGCCTAAGAAGTGATGATTTTCTTTCTCTTCCTTTCCCCTTTTGTTGCGCCAAGTTCCTCCATCGTTTTCGACGTTCTGATGAACTCATCTGCGACCGTTTATTTTTCTCACCCAACTAAGCTTACCTCAGTACTTGATCTCATAAAACAACCATTTCATAGAACAGATGAGATGTATTGGCTTACATTCGCCGATTTGGATGAGGTCTGCCTGGCACCACTCCTATATCCATTCGAAACTTTGGTCAATGAACCATATCGAGCGCCAGAAGCACCTTCCCATAAACTGCCGTCGCTATCACGGTATGTGTATATTCCGGTATCTGCATCGTACCCAATGCGCTCCATACCAGCTGGAAGACGCTCATAATCCGTGTCATAGTATGACCAGCGGCCCATCCTAGCAGTTATAGTCCCCTGTCGTATGAACACTCCGCTACTCAAGAGATGGAACTAGATTAAACAACCAGAACCATTTGATTCTGAAAGAGGTGACAACATTCACGGTTCACATCTAAGCGGAAACCGCGTTATGAAATGTGTTAAAGTCGACGAGGCTCTCTAGGCAGAAACACTAAGTTAATGGTTGGCAGAAATATCTCACGTGCTTCGCAATATATATGTCTTGGCAGGAGTAAATTTCAAATACTGTGTAGCGCTAGTCAACAGTTCAATTGTCTCGGCGCAGCAGACTAGATCTATCATGGATCTACAAGATATCTATGGGAATCTAGAGTTACACAATCCAAGAAAAGGTATCTCACAAAGCAAATCAATAACTCCTTCCCAGATATTCTTCTCCCCAAAAAGACGTTTGAAAAATTCATACCACTCGTTGCAAATAGTACAACCCCATCGCTGTTCTCCTAACACCTCGAATCAACGCCCAATGGCTTTAAACCATCCAAGATATGTTATTGACCAAATGACAAAGAGCAAAAGATGAACGCTAGAGCACCTACACTGTACATACAATCCCGGTTTAGAAGTACATTGCGTCTCCTTGATACGGAAATATAAACTCAACTCCGAGGTTTTCGACCTTCTCATACTCATCTAGTTGTTCTTTGACGATATCGCGGATTGAAGGACCATCGTCCAGTCTATCTTTCATGTGGATGATAACAACTTTGAGATCCTTTAGGGGTTGTACAGTTTTGCTACGAGTTGATGGACGTTCTTTCTTGATGTCGCCATAAGTTGCAGAGTGCTCTTCAAAGGTATCAATTTCCTTGTAGGGTGCTGGTTTTCGCGAGAGGGGACTGACTGGCGATGTTGCTGTTGGGTGGTATTAGTGTACGGTTAGGTAATGGCACGAGCGGGGAATTGTAATTGCAGTGTTAAGTTCCCTCAGTCTCGCGAGCAAGTGACCAATGTGGCAACGAGGAAAATGAGGGGTACTTTGAGCACCGCAGTCTACAAAGACTGGGAATTTTGTGCTTACAATAATTGGTTTGTTGGTGCTCGTTCAGAGTCGAATTGCCGTAACCATCAACATTCCATCCCTTTACATCCATAAAGTCCTGTTCCTTTTCTCTTCGATATCTTTCTACTGCCACTGCAAATGCTTTCAACTCTTCTATAAGATAACGCGGAGCCATGTGGCCATAGAGCCGATCTTCCGCAACAGAATTGTCATATGAGCACTCTATCAATATAGCGCCAAGACGGCCTGCTTCGAACACTGGTGCTATCTTAGTCCAGAGGAAGGCGTTCCGTGGGGTGAGGGAAATTGAGTCTGGTTCAATGTCTCCAAAGATCGCAATTTCTTTCCCAGTACCTATATCGCGGATTAAGAACATGCAGCTATTAACGACACATGATGTCTCAAAGACCTGCGAGATAGGCGATTCAGACTAAAGCGAGTTAGCTAGGAGATTACAGCCGAAGCTAATACGAACCTGTATCAAAGGAAAATAATCATGTGGCCGTTCTCGAGAGTGACTTACAGGCCCTGATATTCGGTGACGGGTATCTGGCTGACCCTTAAATACAGGTGAAAATGTCTCAACATGGGTGTTGTTAAATTCGTCGATACTTTCTATGAAGCGCGGTCCGTCCCCACGATGCTGATGAATGTTTGCGCAATTCCCATGGCTAATTGCCCAAGTCTTGACGCTAAGGCCTTCACATATCTCTTGATAACCCTTCGAGTCACCATCTCCCATACCTACAGACCCACCCTCGATCAACCTTGTGTAAGTAACCATATTTGCACCACCTTCGTCCGTGAGATTTGGCCAAATTATGTTATTGAAGATGTGGTTTTTGAACGCATCAATTGTGCTTGGTAAACCAGCAAGTCGCTTTGCACGGGTGGGACCCTGTATAGCAGCAGTGTTGACAACGAAGCCCGCGATATGGTCCATGTGAGGGTGAGTAATGAGATAGGTAGAAATAAGTTCACCCGTTATGTGAGCTGCAATCGCTTTCGCACTTTTAAAAGGAGTTTTGAGACCTCCGAATGGTCCGCCATTCACCATAAACATGCCTTGAGCATCAACTACATTAATATCCGGTAGGTAGTTCTCCAGTATCTTGACAATCGCCGAAAGGTGTACGCCAGCATCCACTGCCAGGATCGAACCTTTTTCGGGTCCGTCGGTCAGTGAACGCACCAAAAAGGCGGTCGTATTGTTCTCTAGAGGACCACCACCAGAGCCCTAGAGACATCTTGTTAGCTAACTTGCTTATTACGAGGTGAGAGCTTTCATAAACTATTGAAAATGCAGCCTAAATGATTGTAATATTAATCCAACCAAAAATGGAACTAAAATGAGGAAAGCTTCTTTTTGGTAAAGAGAAAAGTCCGAATGCATTCCATTTCCAAATTGACACGATAGATTAGCAAATAATGGAATCGCTCCCAACGTCGCAATTGCGCACATTTACGATGGCACGTGACCAGGCAAATAGTCCCAGTCAAAACGATTGTAAAAGAGACTCTTCGGTTCCTCGTAACAACATGCAAGAAGCCTCGCACATAATAGGAAGCGGGTAAAGAGAGGCCAGTCGATGATCGGCAACCACCATATGCATGGACTTACCAGAACGATGACCTGCATCGCAGGCTCCTCTGCTTGTTTCGCCATCTACCATCAAACCATCAAACCCTCAAGGCAGTAAATTATATCTATCTGGGCCACGGACAGCCTTGCTTGCTCTCCGGGTAGATCTACTGATTTCGAATTGCCGAATTACAATAGTCTTGTTAATGGATGAACCTAAGGCTCGTGCTCTTCATGCAACAGCCCTTCCGAGTTGTTGTGCACCCTGTATTATCCCTCTTGATAATGGAAGGGGTGAGACTCGATCGCATTGGGAGCATCCCACACGCGATTAGATATAGATTTTGGTTTCTTTTGTTTTTAGAAAGACTAGTGACGTAGTATGATTACTTGTTTGTGGTGAGCACAAAGAACGGCTTTGTTCATATTTTGAATGGGTTTGCTCTCGAACTATAATTCGGCCACTAGCTTTGACTCGCTAAAACGACGTCCTTCTTGCCTCACCATTTCACGTTCATGGCGTCGTGGGTCAACACCTATGAAGAGATATGGACGCGTTGACTTGAGAAGAAAGATTGGAAATTAAATTATGAGGTCAGTGGGTGCATTTAGATGTATCAACTCGTCGAGAATATATGGGATATACAGTGGCATTGGATTCTAGCGGGCATCATAAGGGAGCCGCTGTTCCGCTCTTTACATTGACACTAGAGCTTTGGAAGCTTATCACCTCAACCTCTTAATATACCGCTCGACATCGTAGCGCTTCTAAAGAAATCAATGAGGTGGTACCTCCGATCATACGATTGCTATAATTACCATGCATCCATTTTGGGTTCGGCCGGACTATAAATCATAGATCATAGCATGAAAATATCCGTGGCTTCCTAGCACAGTGCAAACTTTTGTGAAGAAGCTCTCCAAACTCCCACGCCATGGTTATAATCCAAAATCTACAAAAATGCTCGCTTTCCGAAAATGCGTGTACATGAACGTTATATCGTTAATTTTGTCTCATCTCGAGTCCCACTGTATCTAGCGATTGCTAAGATTCATATGCATCATAGCATCATTTTTCCAGTCATCATCCTCATCGTCACTGGCAGCATTCTGCACTCTCAACCCACCAGAAGGTTTTTGGCTAGGTAATGTCCATATATCACCCTCACGCCCTTCGACTGCAGGTAGCACAGAGTTTCTAGTAGGTTTTGGGCCGACAGGCGGAGCGGCATCTGTAGTATTTTCAAAACCAGGCACCTGAAAATCTCCACCGAGGTCAAGGAAATCGTTCCTCTGCGGATTATGGTCACCCGTAGATAGCTCGAAGTGCCCTCCGCGTTCGTTCGTTGGAGTGTCGTCACTTTTCATTGATGCGCCCGCTCCTGTAGTCGGTGACTCTACTATCGATTCATTGTAATTGACAGCTGCCATCTCAGAGATTCCGGTAGGTAGAGGAACGAAGCTATTCTGTAGTTCGAAATTTTGTCGATCTAATTCACGTTGCTCTAGTATTTGTGGAGCTTGCTCTACATTGCGAAGGCTGCTGGCAATTACGCTGCCATTTCTGATACTGCTGGTGTGATCTCGCGGCTCTATAGCTTCTGTGACATCTGCCAAAGCCGATTCGGGATCTCTTATACCAAACTGTGCCATTGTACGCATTTTCCGAGTGACCCAACTTGCAAGGATCTTGCCTCGCTGCTTCTCTCCGAGTCTAGAGCGTGGGAAATCTCCTTTGTTCACAAATGCCACAATATCGACAACGATCTGATGCTCATTGAGAATCGCGTTAACAATAACTGGAACGATCGAAGCTAGGTAAGCCCTTCTGCCTACTTCAACTAGTACAACTATGAGCCCACCAGCTTGGAAAACCGCGCTATATCAATGTTAGGAATGGTACAGAGAAGAAAGATTAAATGTAGTGAATCTTACCAGCCCCCCGGTAACACGCTCCGATGACACTTTTCCACCGAGGACTCAATATCCATCGGGAAGTGACTAAGACCATTCATTTCAAATGTTTCTCCGATATTACCAAGTACAAAAAGCACTTGCATATCAACCTGTGCGCCATTTGGTCCAATCGGTCTACTTACGTTATACAAGAATCCTAGATCTCCAGTACGAACGTATTGAACATTTGGGTCACCGTCTATCGTACGTCCATCAAACCTCTCCGCGTCAAATGGATCTTTAGAGCCATAGAAGGCCTTTACACAAGCCTCGGATTCAACCCAGATTTCGCCGTATTCGCCTTCATGGCATAAAGTACGATTTTCTGGGTTGACGATTGCAATTTGTGTAGAGACAGGGACCATTCCAGAGTCCTGTAGTAGGAGAGCCTTCTCTGTTTCTGCGTCCACGACATAGACCATCCCGCGTCGTAGGGCCTGCATATCCAGCCACAATTCAATAGGCTCAATACACATATACGACCGCGATGCGATCATCGGATTCAAAACGTGAGAATAGATCGTATTAATGGCTGTTCGATCAAGACCAGTAGCTGCAAAGTGCAAGCGGACTTTCTGAAACACATCAACACGAGGTCTTCCTTCTGCGGATATCATCATGTTCTTGAGTTCATGCAGGGCAAATCCTTTACCTGGCATGATTGCCATGGCATGATCGAGCATCTGAGGTGTTGCATAGGTGTCTTTGATCTTGTACCTCGATAATGTCAAGAACAGTGAGATAGGGTTCTGAGCAAATTCGACAGGAGATACTAGATATGTAGGAGCACCGACATATATTCCCATCAAACAAGTATGCACAAAGCCTAAACCACTCGTACTTCGAACACAACCAAGAACTGGCCTGGAACTTGTCATTTGGCAAGTTTCCTTTTGGACTTTGCATGTTCCCATTATAGTATCATGACCCAGCTGAACGGCTATTCGACGTTGATCTGGAGTCCAGTAAGTCCACACTAGTACCGGGTAGCCTGGCTGAACCCACGACGGCTGCATTGTCAGACCTAGATCTCGGCACCCGTTGTTTTGCTTTGGAGGTTTCGTCGTGTTATACACATTTGGTACGGAGACCTTCAAAGCTGAGGCTGATTGTTTCATATGCTGAGAAACAGCTTTTTGCTTTAGCAAGTGATCAACTTCTTGATTAGCTAGGACCGCCTTGACGTGATAATCTGCCACCATATGGAGAAATGCAGGTGCATCTTCATTAAGGCGATTCTGGTCGAGTGGAGCCATCGGTATTGCGGTTACTCCTAGACAGAAGCAAGCATGTATAGCGTACACAAAGTCTTCCGAATGGGTATACATGAGTATCAAGTGGTCTCCAGCACGTGCCTTCACCTTGTTTTTCAAGTACATAGCCACAGCTGCAACTTTTGTATCAAATTTCTTCCAAGTGATTCCCTTACCCTCCTTACCTCTACCGTCGATCGTACAATAGGAAAGCTCATCTGCTTGTCGCGCTACCCTCCACTGAAGTAGATCCACGATACTCGAAAAGTTATTCAAGGGGGTCGAAGTGCGATCATCAATCACCACTTCACGGCGGTCGATTCCAGAATACTGCTTATCACTGGGTGACAGAAGGTCTTCTCTTGTTTGCGATGCGAGGGGAGACCAAATCCCACCAACAGGGTCCACGCCAATAGGTAAGTTAAGTACCGCTCGTTCCACACCGAATTTGACGTGAACACACGGGAGAAGACCAAGTTCGAAGTCCCTTCGACAGAGCATGTTTCCAATATCCTTTCGGCCATTCTTCAGAACTTTAGGTAAGGTATCAGGAGCAGTAATCATCACACAATATACTCTGAGGTGATGCTCCTGCATCAGTACTTCCATGCACCTTTCTGAAAGTGAATCGAGAAGCGCAGTATCCAGCTGTCGTGGAGGACCACCAGAAGCTACCGGAGCTGTGGAAGCTGCAGTTGATTCTAACAGCACTATGGGCAAATGCTCATCGTTGACGAAGACATCGAAAGCAGAGCTATCGTATATCTTGGGCACGTTTTTCATGATACTTACGATCAGATGTTGTACAAAGAAATAGCGATGTTCAGCAACTTCGTGCCCATGCTCAACCCATTCAACTTTCTGCCGAATTCGATCTTCATAGAGACCTAGTACAAAAATTTTACCTTCAATTACAGTTCCTAATAAGCCAGTTCGAAGAAACTCCGGCTCCACCATTGTAGGTGTAGGATCTCCAGGAGCAAATTTGTAGGGTCGAGCATGAAATATCTGTTCTGTAGATCTCGGCAGCGCCCAGAACCCACCAGATAGTGATGGAGAATCTACCCAAATTTCTCCGACCGTGTGCGGTGAAGCAAGTAGGCTAGTTTCAGGATCGACGACAGCCATCGTTGCATCTGGAATAGGAAATCCAAATGCTCCTACACGGACCGTAGTGCGCAGGGTATTCGGATCGCTCTTCTTCCGTGCCTCTTCACCAATCGCGACCACAACAACCTCATTAGTTTTGAGAGATTCCCGATCAAGAAGCACTTCGCTGAGTTCTGTACGGTCATGTTGTTCGGCTAATGTTGTCGGGGTTCCGCCAATTAAGCTTCCAAATCCCGGACCGGTAGATTTCTCCTTTTCTACCACTGTCTTTTCCTCAACGGAATCAGCATCAGATCCCACATCCAATTTGAGTGGGCAACCCATCCGCTCTTCGCCACCTAACCAATCTCGCATGCTAATAACCATTCCGCCATGCTCTGGGAGACAAAGCATGGGAGCTACCAATTCACGTGCTCTTGGATTCCTCATTGGTCGAAGCCAACGATCAGCCAGAACCTCGTGAAATTCGCTATCCACTGTCAATGTATCTATTAAGCAGAGTTTGACGTGTTGAAAGTTGGGCTCCACTCCCTTCTTGAAGTTGCGAGTAGTCATTGGGTCTTGCTGGTAGTTATACGCGGCCCTCTTGAGCCCTGGATAATCTGCTAGCATCAAAGTAGCCCTATACTTTGTGATTAAATTCGCATATAAACCTGGAGTCTCTACAGCTTTGCTTTCAAGCCATACTGTTGTATGCCCACCGTATACAGTCATGAGAACACCTAAAATCATACCAATCCCTTGTCGTGGATCCAGATATGACAGGAGAATTTCTCCATGGCTAGAGGGCCCAGCCATAAGCCTACCGTTTTTATCTCTAAGACCACTGTGAAATGTATCTCCACCCTTACCCGAAGGTACTGTGGAGATAATTGCACTTAGGCATGCCATCTGGTGCATAATAGTGCGATGGCTCATGACCACACCTCTCAAGTCGCCAGTGGGTGCCCGAGAAAACTCAATATATGCGAGATCTGGGACAGTAAGAGGCGGGGTGTCATCCTTCTTCTTTGGATGAAAGCTTCCAAACTCATTGGTTTTCCACCATTCCACTCCTCGTGGCCAATTGAGCTTCTGTGTTGTGATATCTCTCTGAAACGTCTTCAGATTGTTATCGGTTGTGAGCGCAAGGTGCGCCTGGGTGGAGGTTAAAATGTGGTTTAATTTTTGATAGTCATCGAGATCATTGATCGGGACAGCGACCACTCCAGCAATAAAGCAGCCTAGTAGTGCGATTGCAAAGTCAATGATTTCCGTGTCTCTGTATATTAGGGCCACCCTGTCACCTCTATAAAGAGAGCTCTTATCTCTGATTACTTGTGCAACCTTTTCGGCTCTGCTAGCTAACTTATCCCAGGTTATTGATGCGATTTCTTTTCCTTTGCTGTCTAAAACCCAGTAAGCAGGTGCTTTGGCTCTTGTTTGACTCCGATGCCTTAGTACTGCAGCGATATTGTCAAACTTTGACATTGGCGTGTTTGAATCGTGTGGATCATAGACTGCGAACGGCACATCTCGCGGTTCCAATGGCATCTGGTATTCAAGTGTTGCTGATGTAGGTAGGTCACTAGTTGATAGCATAGGTGGAGCCATGGCTGCTGTAGGCGAAAAGGCATCGCTCGACGAGTACCTGTGAGGTCCAAGATCTGGATACGAGTCTGGTCTGTGTTCACCGTAGGTGTTCTGAGGACCATCATATGCTTGTTGGCCCGCAAAGTCTTGAAAATATCCCTGCTGCGTTTCTCCAAGCATAGTTCCATGAGCGTCCATCATTGTTCCCGCCTGGCTTTGTTCATACGGCCCTTGCTGTTCGGTGTAGCCAGTTTGATATGCCGGATTAAATGCATAATTTGCGCCTGATGCCATTGTATTTGTAGTCATGCTATTATCGATTAGTACGTGGAAAGCGATTTAATTCCAAAGGTAGTAGTCCAGAAACCATCTCAGCTCGTAGACAAAGGAGTCAACAATCTCTCAACACAGCGCTCAGGCACACCACACCAAACTCTGTCCATTGAGACGTGAAATATATAGAGTTACAGACATACCTGGGCTCTGCTGATCTTGGCGTCCCTGGGAGGAATAATGATTCTCGCCCATATGATGATGTTCTTTGTGCTGGATTATGGACTCCAAGTCGCAACTCCTGAGGAGGTTGCTGAGCACGATGATTTCCAAATCCGCTAAATTCACTGGCCATTGTATCCAACCTACTACTAGAAAGAGGCCTTGCAGGTGACTGCTGAGGTATCTCTGGCGGTTGACCATATTGATCCACGACGTTTCTCGAGTTTGAATTGAGAGCCGCGAGCGAGGCAGTACGAGAGCCATCGTTTACGTTGGACGGGTGTGCAGTATTGTCTGGAGAATGAATCCGCAGACCTTTGAGCTCTGCGCTTCCCTGAAATTGTGATAGTAGTAATGTTCGGCGCTTCTGATACCTGGGAAGAAGTTAGATCGGAAGCCCTGGTATCATGGCGCTGTTTATGCGCAAAAGTTCGGTGCCGGGCAATGAATACATGCCCTTTCTGTGTTATGTCCCCCTCCTACAAATGACAAAGATTAGCGCAATTCATGATCTAGACTGCAAAGCCATAGCCAGAGCGTTTGGGCGCATATGTCGCTGGGGCAATGTGTGTAGATGATCTTCCACTAACCTCCAATTCGTGTTCAAGCTCCTGGAGCTTCTCTTGGAGCGCGGGGTTTGTCTCCGCCATCATTTATACTTTCGAGCCGTGGATCGACTAAGAAAGAATGGAGGGTATTCGTAGGGTATCTAGGGAATTCGAGAAACGGCGCAAAGCTTGGAACCATAGGTCCGAGATATCACCTAAAGACCAATAATTAAAAGCGGTGACTAGCTTTAAAACGAAGGTGTTGAATTATGAGGTGGAATATTGGTGAGCTGCTTTGTTGGGTTTAAATCATGCTCCTCGTACATATCATATCCAAGTACTTATCTCGTATTACGCCTGGACTTCAGCATCGTCATTTTGCCTTAACCCCTGTTGGCATTCACATTTCCGGCGAAGGAGGCAGGTTGTGTCACGTGATGTAGCACAACCACATATCACTACATCTTTAGCGGCCAGAAGTTATCAAACAGTCATTTTATACATCGAAGATTTTCTGCGAAAATATCATAGTCAATTAGAGATAAGGCTTTGCAGTCAGTAAGCTTCATTGGTCCTGTTATATCTCCAGAAGCCTTAGTACATTTCTAAGCCTCTGATACCATTAGATTTTCATGGCTCAAAAATAAAACGCGCCGACAAAGAGAAATGCTACGAGCTTAAATAGACAAATAAGACCAGTTGCAAGGATGCATTTATACCTATGTTATGGACCACACACTGCTTATGAGCTTTGAGAGACGTTAGAAACACTATGAGAGGGTGGAGGGGCGAAGTAATAATCATATATGGGTCGACAACACAAGTTGGCCCGACTTGAAGATCTTACCATCTCTTCTAGTATATTTCTCGTGTGCTAATATCACCCTATAGCGTCTATTCGTTTCGGAAAAGATATCTTAGTAGCTTCCCGTTACAAGACTGTTCGACTGCGGGCGACTCTGAAAATAGTTGGCTTTCCTTTGTTCCAAAAATGGAAGTCATTGTTCCCAAACCAAGATGATAAAAGGTAGCGCTTGGGAAGCAATATGGATTGTTCAACAGATTCAAAAGTTCAAATTTCCAACAATGCAATTCATCTTACAATTGTTCTCTTTGTTATTCTCTCATCCTTTTGAAGCTCTTTCTTTTTATAGCTAAACTATATATGAGTTGAACAGCCCCCTCTCATCATTCCACCCTGGTCTCAAACTCAATATACTTGTTCATTTCATCGATATAATTCATCCCCCACGACAGGTTCGTGTTTTAGTATATTTCACTTTTCGGATTCGTTTTCCCACTTTATAGTACTTAGCAACGCAACTCAAATTGTCGATCATGGATCACTTCCAAGAGACGGGCTACGATGAGACCCCGTATTACAATCAAGGGGAAGGTGATAATCTGGACAATGATCTCGAGCATTGGGCAATGGAGCTAACAAGATTTAATAACGAACAAGCAGATACTCTCTCCGCTGACTGGCTTGATTCCAACGATGCAATGCCTACCAATCCAAGCTACAATTACAATAACCAAGAAGTTGCTCTTCTTGGGAACGGCCAACAAACGGTTAGTCCAGAAGCCATTGCTCACACCTCAAAAACTCTATCAGCTTTGCCCCATGCTCAGACTCACCACACAACATTAGGCAGGCAAGCGTACTTGCACCTACAGAACATCGACCCTATAATCGGGGGCAGCCTCAACTCACATCATGATAACTCTGAGCAGTCCCTCTCACGTCATCCTTCTAGACCCGTGAGCCATGGACGATCACAACAGATCCGCAGCTCCGCAGAAGAGGTGAGAATACTTAAAGACGAAGTGGCAAACTTGCAGTACCTACTTGCCCAATCTCAGGAGGCATTGCGACTAGAACAAGAAGAGCGATGCCAACTAGAGGTCGCTGTCAGTACGAAAAACAAGGCAGGGCGTCGGCCGAACCCGGAAAGCTCTCTCAAAGAAAGTGAGCCTAAAAACTCTCGTTCTGCTAATATTGAAAAGTTCAAAGCTGACGATTACTACGAGCCAATTAAGCATGTACCAGCGGAGTGGGCAGGTCCAGCTACAGGGCAACTTTTCACTTATACAGTGGACGGCGAGCTTGATCCCGAGGCCAAATTTTCCCCGGAAGAATTAGAGGACTTCTTGTTAAATCACCCTCCAGATCATCCCCTCATTGGCTCCAGACCTATCTTGTGGATTGGAAATGTACCGGCTGATGCAAGCAAACGCTATCCAACCAAAGAGTCGGCGGCTTGTCGTTTCCAGGATTGCCCTATTGCAAATAATACCATCAGAAAAGGAACTTATCGCGTTACCATTGACGAGTGGGGTTACAACCCTGAGTGGGTAAACAAGGATCCATATCACAATGCTGGCTATGTACACCTTTATTGTCTAGAGAAATTCATGGACCTTCCAGGGCTCTATAGGCGTGGCGTAGCGGTATTTGCTGACGATCGGACTTTTAAGGAAGGGCGAAATAAGATGGCTATCACACGCGATTATCCAACCATGAAAGATATTGTAGACCACTACCTGGTATATGCACCGTCATTACCCAACCGAGCACCAGGAATGAATGGTTGGTACAAACACAGTCTCTCGCTACAGCTGACTGAGGAACATCTAAGAAAACAACCTGCAACAAGACAATCGGTACGTGGGACTCGCGGAGGGAATTCTATCGATGTACACAAGAATAATCTGGATGAGTTGGTTGCGAATCAGCCAGCACGTTGCCCCAGCCCTCGCGATCCCAATGCACCAAAGCGGAAATATGCCAGACGCACCAAAGCTGCAGGAGCAAAACGCAAGGTAGCAGATACATCTGAGCTTGATTTTGATGAGGATGGAGAATTTGTAGTGGATCCAGACGTACTAGAGAGCTCTCCCAGCACTCCACCACGTCAAACACGTGCTGCAAAGAGACGAAAGTCGGTGGCACAACAGTCCTGGGAGTTGAACAGGGCAAACACTGCTTTAGACCGAACCTTTGAAGGACGTGCTACCCGGGACTGGATGGACAAAAGATATTGAACGTCGAGTTCTGCAGGTCTGAACTCGGTACTGATATGGTTGATGCTGGAAGAAGGAAGTAAGGTGTAAGTATGAGTTTCATGTCTTAATAGCGGCACTGTTCGCATTATGTAGCATAGGCGTAGACGTAACAGATGATGTTATTTAGCTACCATGTTTATAGGCCTCAACTGTGATGATTTAAATATTAAATATATAAACTGGACGAGGATGTAAATTATTGGCAAAGTATAGCGTCGAAAATAATCAAAAGACAAGTTGATGAACAAGGCACCGATCCCAATCCACCCTCGTGTGATCCAGGACCAGCTTCGGTAGCACGAGTATATTAAAGGCCGTTTTTCCACTTGAGTTTAGAGTTTGCTCGATGATTTTTTAGTAGAATGTTTCTCACACATTTCATATCGACAAGGATTGAGAAACTTTGGAAAACTGATAAGGCTAGAGGTCTGTTGGCGCTTGGGATCTTATTTAATCTAGAAGTATCTTCTACTGTAATACATTTGCCGCTAGTCGACTGGCGGCGAACAACTTCCAACATGCCGTTCGGTCACCAACAAATCATTTGTAATGTGAAGACAAATATAATTGTACATATCTGTGAACATCAAGCGCATTTCACAGAACCATTGATCCCCTTGTGCGATTCATATACACGTCAAGGTTCATCAACCCATCCCAGAGCTTCTCCCATCTTAACCCTTTGGCCTTTCTCTACAGCCCAGTTCCATCCTCCTTTTCGTTTGACTTTTTCACCCATCCAGCCTTCATCAAGGGTAGGTCTTTGACCCTTTGGAGCCTCAAATACAAGCACAACTGTGCTGCCTAGCTGGAAACCTCCCATTTCTTCTCCTCTTCGCAATGCATGCCCGTGAAGAATCTGACTCGCCCCCTCATAGGTAGCTTCGGCAAATCCACTATAGTCCTCTCCACGTGCTTTTGCTTCTTCAGCTGCTCGGTCAGCGGCAGTATCAGTCGTCAGAGAATTCGTGCGTAGTTCACGATCGAAATTGATTTTAATAGATCCAACATTCGTTGCTCCGACAGGTGTAAAGGAGAAGAATCCCCATCGCCATCTGCCCAAGAGAACAACCCTCTCATTCAAAGTGAAGAGACCAGGTAAAGTTCTTTGTAAATAGGGAGAGACGCTGTAAAGTTCCCCGGCAAAATGTCGGCGTGTTTCTGCAACCCAAGCTGTAGGTGAATGGAATCGGTGATAATCTCCAGGGGCAAGATATACGACAACGTAATAAAGAGCGGTTCGGTTCTCTGAAGTAAGAAGAGAGTACCATGGCTTTTCACCTAAGGCAAGGTCTGCGCGGACTTCCGCCTCTGATTTAGAAGTGGACCTGGTTGATGCATCGTCAACCTTCTTCTTGGGCTGTTTCTTGGCCGGCCCAGAAAGTAAGTTTGGTAGAGTATATGTGATGCCATTAACGGTAGCGAATTCTTCGTCATGTTTGATAATTTCTTGTTCCCCTTCTCGGTGGGTAGAAGTGCTCTGCTGCGGAGCACCTTTTTGCGGGCTGAACAGTCTGCCTGGATCCGACGGATTCGGTGACGTTTCTGGCTTACTGGTTCCCAGAAGAGCATCGAGACTATAGGTCATTCCTTTCACTTGCTCCACTTCTCCACTGTCAATGATACCAAACTGTAGAACCCGCCCGTCTGCTGGGGATAGAAGAGCATTCGGATTAGGATCAAGGGGGCGCGCGCCGGGCTTCAAGGTTCGATAGAAAAAGGATGCGAGATTGGGGTACACATGGAGATCAGGCTCTGAGACCTCTGACAGACTGTTAAACATTAGTTGTCGATTTCTCAGGAGAGGATCAAGTGTATGGGCATACTTTACGCCGAATACCCAAGAATATAACTTGAAACCAGGAACACGCAGATAGTATGGTATTTCCAGTTCATTAAATTTTCCCCATAGCCTCGACATGGCTTTCAAAGGTAAAGTCGACATGACCTGGACTTGCCTATACATTTTGTTAGAAGAAGACTACAACGATTGTGAAGTCTTCGACACTCACCATGGCCCTGTAGGACGAATCCTCTCTCTCCTCTTCGGCCGACCTCTCTGGCCTTCATTGTTACTATTTTCACCACTTCCTATGAAGTTCGCATATGCATCATCCTCTAATGCCAACGCTGCCTTTTCTCTCTCATTTACTCTGTATAATTGGCCCAGGCCGAGAAATCCAATCCCTAGACCAACGGGTATCGGATACCACTTTATTTTCGTTTCACCGAGGGCTTTCCTTAATCGCTTCCCAAATGAATCCTTATAACCGCCTTGCTGTTGGTATAGCTTAACTGCTGACGAGAACTGCTGGTGCCTAGCTAATCGAGGTATAGGTATTTGTGGAAATGCATGAGCATTGACAGCAATGCGCGGCCTGGCGCATGCTGTTAAAGACCGTGTTGCCATTTCATGGAGGCCGTATTAGAGGAATCAATCGAAGACTGGTGCAGATTTCCTCTCTTAGGTAACTATTAGTGGTATTTGGATATGAATTTCTGATCAATCGTACTGTACCATATGTTAGATAGTATGACGGAAGATATGCATTGCCAAGCCAGACTTTCGGGATTTCAGCCACAGCACCTGCCACTCGGTAGAGTGAGCTTCGCCGACGTTGACACCTTTCAACAACACCTCAAAGTACCTTCATTACTTTCAACCACAACCACCTTTCTCTGATTTGCTAAGCATTATAGATCATCTGGCAAGTTGGCCAACTTTGTAGCCTAAGAAATGACAACTTCACACAAGCACATGCTCCTGCATTGAACAGCTTTCCCTCTACGCTTATCAGACTTGGAAGTCGTGCGGATAACATCATGGCTCAACCAGATCAATCTGTGGGTTCTGCTGCCCCGACAAGTGAAGACGAACAGATTGAACCGTTGAAGTTTACACTCTCCATTATTTCTCCATCTGTTAGCGTACCAAGTCCTTTGATTTTCCCTCAATTGCTGGCAACAACCACCGTAAAGGATTTAAAAGCCAGAATTCGAGATGTCTTACCATCAAGACCCGCAGATGAGCACCAACGCCTAATCCACCGTGGGAGGTTGCTTGGAAGGGAGATGGAGACAATGGAAGATGTTTTCGGCAAAGATACTGTAGGCCAGCTACATCAATGCTCTTCAAACACTTGACTGATACCAGTTCTAGCTTGCTCATCCTGAGTCTCAAACCTTACATCTTGTATTGCGTCCTACTATATCAGATCCGCCAGCAACATCCCCACCAACTCCCCTTGTCGCGCCACCTCATGGGATTGGAATTGCACAACCGCCCCAGCTGCTACAAACACCACCTCGTCCGCAGTCGACTCCTGCACAACCAAACAATGGCCTTCCCAATCATCATCATTTGCCTGGAATTCAGCACATCCAACAGCACCAAATTCTTCACCAAGCGGACCACTTACAGAACATGATGACTCACAGACTACATCAATTACATCAAGAGACCTTACGTTTACAGCAGGAAATGGCCAACATAGAGCAGAGGTCGCGAGCTATTGTAGCAGGTGCCGGCGGAGTTTTGAACAACAACACGCCGAATACATTTCAACCTCCTCTACTGGCACAGCGTCTCCCTCCTGGATCTCAGCCTACAGTACAGCAAATAATTGCACAACAACAATTGCATCGTGCGGCGGATGGACGTCAAGGTGTCCAAGATTCGCCCCATATTTCTCCAAACCTGCAACGACCCCTTCCAACTACATTTCGTCCTGGCCACACAACGACTACCACACGTGAGGGTGTTGGGCCTAATGGCGAAAGATGGCAAATTACCGTCAATGAAACTACTACTACTATTCCTATGGGACAACCTGCCAATCATCATCATCACCACCCCCCACCACTGTTGGTGAACAACCATGCACTGGAAAATCTGCAATCTATCATACGGAATGCCGATAGAGCTCTGGCCTCCCAAAACCAAATCAACAATGTCGAGGGAACCACTACTGCAAATTCTGTAGCTGCAAATGAAACTAACAGCTCTGGACCTAGTGTCCAACCTCAAACAATACCTTCCGACTCATCAGCTGGAATTGCTACTCCAGCCACCGGCAGCAGCTCCCCAGCCTCATCTATATTGTTGAGCCAGCCTCCGCCAGGAAACCCAACTGAAGCTGTTGCATCAATAAACACGCCTGCTGGCAACGTCGAACCTGTGGTTTATCTCCTCTCTTCTCCTCAAGGTCCACGAGCTCTTCTACTGAGCAATGCCGAAACGTTTTATAGCCCTCGCCAGCCGAGACGCCGCCGACATGACTCACCTACTGCCGCTCAAGGTCGAGCCCAAGACCACTTAGACCAAGCTCGTATTGGCTTGCCTCGTTTAAGACGAGATGGACGTGGAAACCAGCCTGCTCAGAATGGAGGAAACCTGGTTGGGCCCCGCGCCCAAGGAAATCCCGCTGCAGGTGCACTGGGTGCACAAATTGGCCCTATCATTTGGCTTATTGTTCGTCTAGCTGGTTTCGTTTGGTTTTTCACGGCTGGAAACCACAGCTGGTGGCGTTTCATCACAGTAAGCGCACTTGCTGTTGTGGTATTCATCATCAACACTGGTGTGTTCAATAGCATTGCAGAACAGCTTTGGGGGCCGGTTCGACGACATGTAGAAGCTCTCATACCACTAGCAGGGCCAGAAGCTGCCAGAATACCAGCTGCAAATGCAGCTATTCCTCAACAACCTGATCCTGCACCACAAGTAGGCAATCAGCCAGCTCCAAGAAGACGACGTGGGGAACTCGACGAGCACGAGTATGCAGCTAGGATCATAGAGCAGCGAAGACAAGCCGATGCTACTGGTTGGCTTAGGACTCATATTCGACGAGCTGAGCATGCGGCTCTCTTATTCCTGGCGAGCTTAGTCCCCGGGGTGGGTGAGAGACATATCGCTGCTAGGGAAGCGGAGGCTGCGGCGGCTGAAGCAGAGAGACAGCGTCGTATTGAAGCTGCTGCTGCTGCAGAGAATACGGAAAGTACAAATGGTGAGAGTCCAGAAGTCAGGAATGGGGAAGAGGCATCTAGCCCAGAGAATGTGGCTAGTGGTGGAGACGCCCAAGAAGTTCAACATCAGAACGATGAGCATGTGGATGCCCCCCCTCCACTAGTTGATATATAGAATTTGAATATGTCAATAGCAAGATTGACGTTGCTTGAGGATATCATAAACCTCAGTTCCTTTTCAATGAAAACATCACGAGTCGAAACCAAATGGGGGATATCACATTATGACTTCTTATTTAAAGCTCTTAGTAGCAGATGCATAGCTCAAGAATAACATTATAAGACCATTTGCTCTTTTTGAAGTTGTAATAGTCCAGATCTGAGTCCAGCTCTGATGTCTACTGTGCTGACTCCTATCTCATCACAATACAGCACGATTTTACCGTTCAACTGAAAATACTCGGTTGGTATGAAAATGAGGATTTCCGTCGAATAGTAAAAAGGTTTCCGCCTCTCAGAGTTATATCCCCAATCGGTACAAAAAGCACTTCACTCTCTACGTTTCTGCTGGAAGCATTGGCCATCGCTCCTACACGTTTGATTGTCATCAGCTGCAACTGAAGTTCTGCTAGCTGCTCTGTAGCTCTGATACATTCTTCCCCCTGTACCCGTTTACTTATTTGTATGCCTAATTCAATTCATCTTCAGAGAGGGCCAGTTGTGATAAGTACGACTCTTTCCTGGGAAAGGCTGCTATCTGTATGAAGACATCGAATCGGACAGACATGTTTTACAGCTGTACGGCTAAACACATTATATTGCATCAGTGTGAATGATACTACCAGACTTAAGCGGGTTTCCTTTCATGTTAGTGTGGATCTCGCTTAAACAGGGGGTTCATCCTTATTTAGCAAAGGCAGACATGGAACGCCGTAGCTAAATCACGGAGGGGAATGGACGTTTAACAACTCCGAGAGAAGCTGGATAGTATTATTCATGTCTAACCAATGTTTCCCCACGTTATCAGCATATTGCCTTGGAGCTTAGAACTTGTAACCCGGTAAGAACTAGTTGCAAAGAAGTTCAAAAATCTTTAGATCAGAAGTTTGGATTTATACAATTCGTCGCCCTTGTGTTTATCAATATTATCTGTATATACCGTATAGTGTAGACCATTCATGTAACCCGCTTAATCCTGTGAACTCCACGCTCTTGTACTGTGTCATGCTCCCTTCAAATAAATGTACAATACTCGTTGTAATACATGTAACGCATCGAAGACCTACGAGATCTTTCCAACACGCTTCTTTGCCACGTCAAGCTTGCCCTTAAGTCGACTGGCGTCTTCATCAACTCTAGCCAGCATTGCATTTTGCAGCTCTAGCTCGCCGTGGATCGCAAGTCCCATCTCCTTCTGCCTACGCACGATCTTTGTCAACTCATCAACATCCAAATCTTGGTCCTCCATTATTTTTTGTTGCAGCTGCAACACGCCCTCGTTATCCAACTCCCTAGTCTTGTCAGTTTCTGGGATTGGTGCACCAAGAACTCGCCCAGGAGGCTTCGCCACATTAGGCCCAAACAACGCATTCTTATCCTGCGTCGACGCAATACCTCCACCACCGCCTGAGCCACCATTTCCATGGCTTTTCACAGCCAGACTAACATTGAGCTTCTCCAACCCCTCCTTCTCTCCCCTCGCACTTGCCAGCAAATCCTTCCTTCTCCTCACCTCTCCCACGCCCAGTCTCCCTTCTCCTCTCCTCCTCTCTTCTGCATCGAAGAACTTAATGCCCTCATCCAAACTCATAAGTAAAGTCCCCGCCTTCACCAGACAACTCTTTGCCTTTGCTCCGGCCTCATATTGCGCCTGCGCCGTTGTAGCCCCATCCCTCCTCCCCAAAAATAGCCTCGCCTCCTTCAAATTGTCCTTCATCTCACGATGTAAGTCCAGCCACACCTGCGGATCCATCGCAGCCTGATGCCCGGTCCCCCTCTGATGCGCCGCAGCAAGCTCACTGCGCACCGAACTCCCACTCGAGCTCGGCAGGTTCAGAAATTGCCGCCATGCACTGGTATCCCGCCATCTGCGGTCGGGGCTTTCTGCTATCGCACGTAAGTATTTCTCCAGGGCAATGCGCCGAGTTTCGGTGAGTTCTGGCGAGGAGATGGTGGATTTGAACCACGACTTTCCGGGGAGAGGAGCAGGTGTCGGGTCCGCGATAAGGGATGTGAGTGTGGTATTTAAGGTGAGGAAATCGGAATAGCGTTTTTGAACTACAAAACTGCGGAGGGGGAGACGGAGTGTGATGTTATAGAGGGTGTATGGCTTCTCGTTGGGAACAGATGAGAGGGTGGTGGATGGTATGGTTATTTCAACAGGTGGGGCCATGGTCGTGGTTCAAAGATTTATTGTTTCGATTTGGATTCGCTATATGTGGTATGTGGTATGTGGTTGTAGTCAAGTGGTGTTGATTGATGTTGAGGTTGTGTAAGAGCTGGGCTGGCAACGTGAAGTGACGTTAGGTTCCTAGGTCGACAGGGGGAGCTGCGCGCTTGGCTGATGGTCGTGGCTGACAGAATTGAATGAGCCAGGCTGCAGGATTAAATCCGCACTGTATTCCTGTAGGCATGGGAAAATCACGAATGAATTTGTTGTATTTTACGATTCACAGGAATCGATTCGCCAATATCTACCTTGGATATCAGAGACTTCACGATGGAAAATCCAGGTTTCTGTGGCAACGCGCATTTGAACTCCTTTTTGTTGGTTGCGATAGGTCATCAACATAGTCACAAATAGCCAATATCACAGCTCAAGCAGTTCTTTGTAATTCGTAGTTTGAATAGCGGCCATGACTATCTGTATACACACAGATTACAGCCCAGATCTCATGATCGATCCAGCCCATAACTCATGTTCCATCAAATGCTAACTCCTAGCCCAAAACAAGGACTGTGCAGTAAGGTATCCGCACTTTCCACGGCCGTTCGTGATATCATGACTTAGAATGTCTCCTGGTCGTCGAGGCCCTCTCCCTCAGCTGGGATCTCAAACCCATCTTCTGTCGAGTACAAGATCGTTTGAATATGCTTGATCAACCCATCCTCCTGCTTCTCAATTTCTGGATCCTCGTCGCATGCCTGTTGGACCAAAAGTTCGATATCGCGAAGCTTGCTGAAGTAAAAATCTCGCTCTCGCTCCAAGCCCTGAACTGTCTCCTTAAGTGTATTATTCTCTGCTACTAATGCTGCTGAACCCGGGCCTCCACCCGGGCCTCCACCTGCTTTAGCAACTCGTGGGCCAGTGGTGGGTGTTGTACCGCGTCGTGGTCCTCCAGCAGATGGCCTTGAGGCAGGTGCGGCAGCTGGGGGAGGGGCGCCTGAACCTCGTCTTCGTGCAACAGCATCGTAGTCACCACCGGGGAAGTATTGGTCCCAATACCGCTTAGACCACTGGAGAAACTCTAAGTTATCTTGCATCTTGCACTTGATGAGCTGCTCAACATTGACAGGTCTGTCAATACCGTGTCGCGTGAAGCAGTCTGTTTTATACATTAGTCCCTCCCGTGTATATTTCATAATTTGAGCCTACTTTGAAGAATCTTGAAATTCTGCAGATATGCATATTCGGTATTGACATTGAACTTAACGCGGGACATTGGGACATCAAGATAAATGCTGTCGAAGATCTGGCAGAGTGCCGCTCTGGAGCCGTTTGTCAACATGAGTCAAATTGATGGAGGGGAAGATAGTGGGGGAGGTGGGGGACTCACCCAGTTCCGCATTGCTCGACTTTGGTGACATTCAGTTGGAGCAGGTTGTTGAGCCATGCCACAAGCTCTTGTCTGTTGCATAGGTGAGTTGATTGTCTTCTGTCGCCACCTTGTGGTTGTGTAGTGGTACTGACCTTGATTCTCCCATCTTGAATAGCGAGGCAACGCAAGTAAGACTTAATCGTACACGGGCTTGTAACGGTTGATGCAAGAGGTGATAGAGTACCAGGGACTCTGTAGGGAGGTGCGGAGGTGGTTGCAATCAAAATGAAGGGAAACTGGTGAGATAGTGTTCCAGGTTCAAACTGCATTGTATCTAAAGCCTCCAACTTCTGTTTATTGCCAGGGTACAGTGGGGCGTCAACAACACGTGATGTTATGTATTACGTGACGAGGCTGATATTAAGTTGAGTGACACTAACTGCCTCATGTGGGTTGTTTCAGATATTTGGATTTTATCACAAAGTCTAATAGCCGTAGAGACTCCAAGTTGAGCTTTAGGACTTTGCACTATTAGGCTTGTTTTGTAAGTTACGGTGCACATATGGAAAGGACGTGGATCGTAATAAGAGACATCGTTTTGCGTACTGCAGTTAGCAAATTGCAAGCACGACAACTTGTCCTTTGTCTGTAAGTGTATTTGATAGAAGACAGAATCACGAGCAGATCCACAGCTTTTTGGAGGGCAGGCAGCTCATTCTTCTTGAGACTATGAGTTGATACTGCTCTATAAACGCCCTGTTCTAGAAGATCACCAGTGAATGTCTTAACATCACTATTCCGTATGCTCCATGTTACGCCACCATGCAGTAGAAAAGTAGTAGTATGTACAAAAAATGTGGGTATCTCAAATAATCAACATGGTCCACATGTAAAAGCATTCCCAAAGACATATCTCACTCAAAAAAGATATGTGAGAGGTCCAATTCCTTTCCTCCCGTAAAAACTGTAGATCGGATTTCAGTTGCTTCAGAGCTCGAATTTCGCAACTGCAGCACAGAAATTGTTGCGATTATCAGCATCCAAGACTGCATTAGCTCCGTCGACTGTTACCATATTAACGGCTGCCTTGGTAGAAAGTCCAAACAGGTGCACATCGGCAGATTTCTCGATTGAGACCATATTGTCTTGGCAGCTTTGAGTATCAAGACAGTCTTGACCGTAATTATCGAAGAAGCTATATAGTCCTGCACCATAAACATAGACACCCTTGGAACCGGTCACACGGAGTCCCCATGCCTTGTTGACGCTTGCAGAGCCGCTGAAAACTGGGTCGGAGAAAGCGGCGTTGCTGGTAAAGGGAGTGGTGGCATCGGGATTACTTTGGAAATATGGGGTCTCTGTTTGGATGAGAGCCATCCAGACATTTGCAGCGTTGGTGACTTGGTAGTTGTAGAGGACGTTGTGCTCGGAGCTAGTTCCATAGAGCCAAACCGGACCCTGTTCAGACTCAATCAGAACACCACGGCCGTTATAGATGTTAATCTGATTGTGGTCCGAGAGATCGAGCTCGTGGTCCGAAACCCAGTACCAAGTGTTCTCGAGGTATACATTGGTCGCCTTGGGGGTAATGTGTAGGAGGAGAAAGGCACCCATACATTCCGTGTTCGCGGCGGCGGTGACTGTGGGGTTCTTAGAACACTTATCAGACTGAAGCTGTGTGCCAGCACTTCCTCCAATTCGGAAGTGGACATCCCATAGACCTGCCGCACCCGCAGAACTACCGGCAAGGTTCCATTGCATCAAGATAGCACCAGGTTGTGGTCCAGCAGTCTCAAACATCAGATCAGACATCTCGACAGCTCCAGAGTCGCCGACTTGACCGACTTGAAAAACGGGCTTTGGGTTTGCTTGGTCTTTGAAAGACGTAGTGCCACCAGCCATGATGAGAGGCCACATCTCTCCAGTAATGCGGATATTCTTAGGAACCTTGACTGTGTCTGTAATGAGATAGGCACCGTGATCGAAATAGACGATGTCTGAAGCTGTTGCCGAGTCAAAAAGCTTTTGAACGCAGGCTGTATCGTCTGTAGTTCCGTCGCCTTTGCAACCTGCAGCCTTGGCACTCTTGAAGGCAGATACTGGCTCCGACTCATACTGTGGCTTTGAGCGGGCAAAGACACTTCCTGCAGAGTTCAAAAGGCCAGAAGCCTTGGTTAGTGCGGTCTCGGCAGCTTGGATGATCGAACCAGTCTTTCCCTTGTACTGACGTCCTTGGGTGAAAGATGCCACCTTAGCATTACCGGCAAGTACAGTTGACTTATCAGCTACATTAGAAACTGCAACCGGAACGTTCTCGCTGAAGTCAACATTCTCGATAATAAGGGTTCCATTCGTAGATGTAGCCGATTTTGAGTAAGCGGTGGAGATGCCGATTGGAGTATTAGAAATCTTGGAGTCGAGAATCAGAACTGAGCCAACCGTTTGGGCATCGGCGCCACCATTTGCTATATATAAATGTCAGTTTTCCTGATAGGGTAAATTCTAAGACTCTGCGTTGCTCAGGAATTGGTTAATCTCCACAACCGAGGAGGTCTGTAGCCAAGTCTTGAAGTCTCCTTGGGTGGGGGTTTATTCTCAAGAACTTACACATATCTAGACCCACGCCACAGTTATTGATAGAGACTCCTGACAAGGTCCAGGCCCAGTTCCAGTTCATAAAGATAGCGGTTTGACAGTTGTTAAATGTCAAGTTACGGGTGGTAAACTGTTGAGATCCAAAGAAAGCTCCGTATTTGCCTCCATTGAAAGTCAAATCCGTCATGAATCCTCCAGATCCGTTATCCATGAAGATACCAACTTGCTTGTTCTCTTCACCGCCATCTGTGAAGTGTTAGCCTAGAGGATCAAAAGAATAGTGTCCATGATGGTCGGTATCCGTTAGGGGTCGGGTTAAAACTAACCTGTTCGCATGTTGAAAACGATGTTTTGAAGAGATGTCGCCTGTGCCACTTGCCAATGGATTCCGGCACCAACGCCAAGAGGCATAGCAGTGGTGTCAATGATGAAATTTCGGACCTGTCTGAAGAAGTTATTTTGGTTAGTGAACCAGTTAACTCCTCCATCAGCGTAAGGATCAGCATCGATGAGTGCCATTCCTTGGAATCCAGCAGTAGCCTTGATTGTGGGAAGAGTCACAGCATCACCGACAAATTGGGTGTAGTAATACTGGATGATTGGCGAGCTAACAGCATAGGTACCAGGTGGGAAATAGACTAGCGCTGGTGTGATGGTAGTTGAATCACAACCTTGTCCGCATCGATTGCCTGCAGTCTAAAACACCAGAAGTCAGCGAAGATCTCGATTAGAAAGTATATTGAAACCACCAGTATGTTCTTGCTTGCTTTGGAGATGATATGTATACATATCATCCAGAATGAAGCAAAGCCATAACGGAATCGGAACAGAGACAACCATAGCTCACTAATGGTCTCCAATAACAGCTAATGGAGTAAAGTTTTGCAAGCAGATGAATGGTGGGAAGAGGGGACTGAAGGGTCTCATTTTAACCTACAATAGCAGCATTTATTGCCACGGTATCATCAGATATACCATCACCCTTGGCACCAAAGTCCTTTACATTGCGGAAGACTTGGTGGGCGGAGTCGCCATAAGCAACAGCGCCTTGACGAGCGATAGATGCAAGCCAATAACTTGAAGCGGCGGGAGCAGCGTTGTTCTGAGGAATAGGTGTAGGTGCGGCTGAGATGAGGAGGAAGAGTCTAAGAGACACAAAGAGTGAAAGAATTGAAAAGATCGCCATCGTTAAGTAGAACCAGCTGCTTGAAGATGTTCGTAATGAGTGTGTAAACTAGGAGTTTGTTAGACTTGAGATCGGATTAGGAGTTGATATGCGACAGAAGCTCTCGAGGCTGCTCAAACTAAATAGATGGAGGCACAGGTTGTTTTTATTCCATATTTGGATGAATAAATTGTAGCTTCAGACAACGGAGCCCCATTTTATACTGATTGTAAGAACAAGGAGATGGGGTTCCTATTGTTGCTGTCGACCTCGCGGTGTTGCATACGCGAAGTGACTCCATCGGGTATTAACAATACCATTGGAATTCAACCCAAAACAACACAAACCATTCACAATAAGAAATTAATACTCACAATGGATGAAAATGAACAAGGTCTGCGACACCAGCTGCGGGAAAGAATGCGATGACTACTAGAAGGAGTCCTGGCCTTTTCTGCATCCGAGGGGCCGTCTTTACTTATACTCATAGCATTTTTATGGTGTGCACATCCATACCAGGACGCCTTTTCCGTCCCACCCAGCAATCCATGCTCAACCTCAAACAACTCTTCATTGCTCTGCGAGGATGCAAGCTGCTCGTGGTTCCGGTAGATGATGCCACGGCACGGTCCAAGACCTTCGACTGGTGTATCCATCTAAGAAACCGAGAACGCCCCCTTGTCAACACCGCACGTTCTTATTAGTGACCTGAAGTCAACTTAACCTGACCAGTACCTTGCAGCAATGAGAATGCGATTCAGTGTATCGAAACCAATGAAGCGCCGAGATTGGTGCAGAGAGATCAATGGGTGCTGCGTGGGTGTCGGTATGCCGCAAGGAGAGAGTTTGCCCTGGCGTTGATATGACAGGAGTATTCGTCACGTTGAGTGGTGGTAAGCCCCTGACAGCGTCACAATGAAAGGATGCTGTCGGGTGTAAACTGCCTGCACCAATTTACAGACTGTATGCTGCACTCCACACTGTAATCTAGACTTCGTGACCAGGTCGTTAGATTTGGGTGTTGTGGAGGATCTCTAGGATGTAGTTGAAACAGCTCGGTTACGAACACCGCTGAGAATACATAGCAATTGGCTCCCGGCAGATCTCCCGGCGCTTTATCCGATGCAGTACGGAGAAAAAGCACACGCCCAACATAGTTTTATAGGTCTTCGCGGTCGGTAAGTTCGTACCATAGCTGGAAGCGCCCCCTGTGTGGCGGCAGTGTCAATCACTATCATCCATACTTCAGGCGTGAGCCACGGGTACCTGACTCTCTGCCAGGGGCAAACCACCAGGGGCCATGGGAACTGGTGACTCTGGAAGGTGATGTCGCAAGGGACCTAGGAACCACGATCCTCGATCATCTGCAGGATCATGGGTTGTTCATGCGAATCTTTAGATGTACTCCGTAGAAAAAAGATTGTCGTAAGCGTGATTTTCCTAAGGGGAGCCGGCTAGGGCTAGGAGCATGCAATGGACTGCACAACGTGGTATGGCTCATGGAAAGGGGTAAGTGGGCTTGATCACATACCTTTTAGAGGCTCAGTCACCCTTTAATCAAGTTGACTGAGGCTTTGCAGCTTTGCAGCCTGTAGAGCGGCTATCTCGTAAGTCTACGTTGGTAGTAACAACCTGTATGCTACCTGCTAGCACAAGTATACACAAACACTTTTGATCTTTAGTCAATAGCACAAGTCTACCGTATTATCGCAATTTTACGCTCAGCTATTTGGTCCAACTTGGTAGGACATTTGAGGATATGAACTGGCAAAAACAAATAATTTTTGTTCAACTTGGCGGTTTGAGAGCTCCAACCTGTGTGTGATTATGGACACGAGTATCTTATATGCGGGTATGAGTCGGCAAAACAGAGAGGCGTGCACTGAGATAGGATAGTGCATATCCTAAATCAACCAAATTTAACATTTTTAATCGGGAATTGTGGCTAATAAGCAGACACCTGGCAGCACGTTAAATAGGTCTCTGAATTGACCTTACCCGTAGGTGCATTCACTACTGAACCCCGTTGAAAGCTCACGGCGTTGTCTTCCTGTCTTGTATCTAAACGTTACTCGAGTCTCAGTTCTATAATCATCAATACTGCTCAAAATTTTCCAGTCATTCAACTTTTGTAGCAGGATATTCCGGATGCTCTGTCTTGAGAGTAGCGATGTTCGTCAAGGTATGGAACACTGATTGAGAAGTAAAAGGTTTTACTCATATACACGAGCTGAAAAAAACAACGTTTATGATAAATTACGCTGAAACACTCTGATGCAAATGAGATTTCCTTACCTCGATGCGAATCTCTTTGTTCTAATTCTTTCATGGTCAATCTTTTCACATTTGTGACTTCTACTCGAACAGACAACTGGTTTTTCTCCCCCACACTACTCCATCACTTACACCCCAGTAATATCACCTCTAGTAAGATCTCTAGATCACCATATTTCCCCGAGCGTTTACCGAACCTGCCATCCTCGTCTTTGTTTCAAACAGAAAGGAAGAAACTTATGTCATTGGGCGATGCCTTTCGCAAGTCTCAATGTTTCAAGTCTCTTTGCACCCACGTACGTCCCCCCCTAGTCAAAAGCTCTGAAACCCGAATCGTGTCAGATTTATAAACAAACCTTAGATTTCAAGTTCGGATGAAAATCTCATTTTAACTTTGCCACGGAGTTTATGCGATTGAGTGTGGCGAGAAGCTTTGATTTTGCGATATCGGAATCTTGCCTGGGAACCTTTGTATGTATAGATAACTATGATTTGGTGTTTGCGCATAGTCAAGTTATTGATCGCATGCATGGATTTTATGATAGGGAACTAGTGACATTTAAGTATTGGAGGTACTGCTTCATATCTTCATCTATGGATATCTCTTATGCTCCAAACTCCTTCTCGTATCCTGTCAATGTGAACCGATATCTCACATCGTTAGCATGCAATCTTGTCAACGCCGTCTTCAAGCCCTCTGCGCTGATCTGAATTTCCTCAACCCAGCTCTTGATTCCCTTCTCCTCAGCTAATGCAAGCATGGCCAAGACCTCCTTTCGGCTCCCCAAGTGACTCGCTCCGATCAAGCACCCATTTTGCATAAAACTTTGTGTCTTAACCTCCTGCCCACTGCCCTCTGGCAACCCAACACTGACCCAACGCGCATGGACATCTAAAAGTGTCAGGTATTTAGGGAGGTCGAAGCCGTCGGAGCTGGAAGCAGTGTTCAGGATGAAATCGAATGTCATCTCGTGTGGGAGGTTCCAATCCTTGTCTTCCGTTGCAATAAAGCCATCAGCCCCCATTTTCATGGCATCAGCTTCTTTTGAGTGTGATCGCGAAATAACCCAAGTTTCCGCACCAAGTGCTTTAGCAAATAGCAGGCCGAAATGTCCAATTCCTCCTAGACCTACAATACCAACTTTTTTGCCTGGCCCAACCCCGTTACGTACAAGGGGACTGTACGATGTGAGGCCTGCGCAGAGCATTGGTGCCACCTGGTTTGTAGGCAATCCCTCTGGGATTGGGAATACCCTGTCCTCAAGTTAACTTCTTGCCTTTTCACAAGAGATTCGGCTTCCCTACCAGTGCTCATGTGTGCGAACATGAGAAGAGTATCCGCCCTGACTAATAATACCCGTTTCAGGCCACTTTGCGCCATATGTATCCAGTTGATGTTTGCAGTAGGTCTCGTTATCATTATTGCATTGTCTGCAGTCGAGGCAGGAATACGATTGGGCTCCAACTCCCACACGCTGGCCAACCTTGATCAAGGTGACTTTTGGGCCGACTCGAAGAGCAGTGCCAACAATTTCTGTGCTGTGTTAGATTGGCTACGAATGAATGAGAACGAAGACTTACCATGACCAACGCAGAGAGGAAAGTGTTGCTCTCCCCATCCACCGCCTAGATTCCTAAGGTTAGTAACCACCTAGAACTTATACTTCTGCTGACTATTTAGAAGCCAATTGGACCGGAATCGCATACTTATGGTATGAAGATCACTGGCACAAACTCCACAGGCCATGATCTTGACATCAACATCAAAGTCGCCAAAAGGCTTTGGGGTCAATTCATTTTTGTGGAATTCTGTCCATTTCTTGGGGTCTTCAATCTGGAAGCCCGTAAAGGTATCAGGGTAAACCATTCTGTAAAATAAGAGTATTTGTTGGAAAGAAAATATATATATATATATATAAATAAAAGGGCAAGAAAGTGGCACAAAAAGAAGTTCAAGATAGAGTAATAGAGTAAAGAGGGAAAAGAAAAAGACACTGGATAAATCTACAAGACCGAGATACTTACAGGACCTACCGAAAACCCCCACATTATGCAATGGAGGGGTCGTGAATTGCAGAGTTCTTTGGAATCTTTAAAATCTGAAGTGGGATATTTACCCCATTCCTACCGAAGCTCCGGATAAATTATTCCACGAATCAAAATATGCTTAGTAATCTTACCAGTATTGTCTTCTAGATGAACCACCGCCTACTTGTCGAATACCTTAACATGTTCAAGCTTTAGTTATCAGGTTATAGCTGATCCTGTGGCCTATAAATGTTGTGAATGGTAAAGTTGAATGAATGCTCATAGTGGATGCTCTGACTAGTCAGTTCCATTTTTTGGCTTGGTTTTTGCTTCTATGATAATATCTTTATTTTCGAACTCTATTTGTTCAATATGATCACGAATATACTCGACTTCTTTTAGAGTGATTTGTTCTAATATGAATATCAAGTCTATCAAGTATTGTTGGCTACAGCTTCTATGCTTTCAATGAGCACCTTGATTGGATCATAGCTGAGCATCTCGGATTGTATCTCCTTTGCTCTTGTTTTATATCTGTCAACCTTGAGAACGTTGGTGACAGATTCTCGTAATAGTTCTACTGACGGTGTATCTGTTCTCAAGTTCGTACCTACGCCACTCCACCTGCAACAATTTCGAGTCAGTGAACTGGGTTATTTAATGGATGACAATCCCTGATTCCGGCGGGAGACTGAATTCGTTGCTTCTGAATACATACCCTACTCTAGCACAATTCTCCGCCTTGTCAGCATCCTTGCCGGCTACAACTTGAGGTACACCATGGCTAAGTCCATGTTGAATAGCTCCATATCCTCCATTCGAGACGAAACAGTCCGTGAACTCCAATATTTCATCGTATGGTAGGAAGTCTGCGACTCTTGCATTATCCGGTATTAAGGTGTTTTTCGGAAGAGAGAGGCCTTTCTTACCCAGAGCCACAACTACGATAATATCATTCCTGTCTTGGAAGGCAAGTATGGTGGGAATGATGAGATCGTATGGGTTCATTGAGACTGTTCCTTGTGCTACAAAAACAACTTTCTTGTCTCCTTTTGATGTGATATCGCCCCACCACTGAGGAAACTTTGGTGACGGGTCTCTCAATCCTGCTGGTAATCCGCCAGCAAATATGAGAGTTTTCGGGGCATCTGATCTAGGATACTCGAAACTTGGTGTACACATCTGCACAAAACGATCTAGAAGATGATAATTCGCATCTCGGATGAAAAAAGGTGGTTCTTTGGCACCTAGACTCTTTAGGACTTCTCGGAATCTGAGTTCCTGTGTTAGAATTTGCTTAAAGTCAGGGCAGCTTTCTTAGTAGCTTGTTGCGTAACGTTACCTCCTCTGTGATGTTGCAAATGCCACTTCTTGATCTTCGAAATGGAGTCGCTTATTCTTTTCTCTTCCTATGATGGAGCTATCTGGTAAAATACCAGGGCCAAAGGGAGCGGTATCACAACTTGATAATGCTACGGGTATGATTCCAACTCCGATGCAGCCCGCTATGTGAAGCTCACGCTGGGAACCACGGGCACCGAGAATTTTTGGCAATAATCCCCGAAAACAGCCCTCTACAATAAGTACAATCCTTTCGCCAGCCCTGTTCTCGATTCTGTCATCAATAGTCTCTAGAGCCCGCTCCACTCCCTTGAATTGACTGGGGAAACATAATCAGCAACCAGAAAATACATAAAAACGCAGGACACGCCAATGATCAAGATAGGACGTTCAACTCAGTTCACTCACTCGACAATTGCATCTATGAAATAACGCTGTTGCTCCTCATCTACCGACGGCTGAAGACCTGCAGGATCTGCTTTAGAGATATTCCTATATCCCATGTCAACCTTGGCTTGAGTGAGATCAGCCTCGCCCTCCAATGATACAAATGTAGCACCAATAGACTCGATAGCTTCTTGAAAATCGCTTCCAGTAATAAATGTCACATCAAATCCCTTCTGTAAGAGAGAACGAGCGATAGCTCTTAAGGGCATCACATGTCCATAAACAGGTGTCGAGCACACCAGTATCTTAGGCTTAACCATATTGCAGGTTTTCTAGGTTTGATAGTCCCTGAACTTATTGTGTAGAAGGAAGAGTTTTGTATGCTGAATTGCTTCTTGGTTAAAGTATACTTGGCGAAATTGCTGGGAATATTTGATGCCAAGCGTGCATAAAATTATGCATGCGAAGATAGCTAAGCGAACCCCTATCCAAATTTGAACGAAACTCTATCAGTGGTAGACGCTAGAGGGAATATTGATTGTATCGTTTGTATGAATGAAAACATCCTGAGCTTCAATTGAAACGAAATCTAAACAAAGTCGGAACCTAATTTTGGTACTGAAATATCACATATGCATCAGCAAGAGTAACCTAAAACTACTTCATATTATCCTAACCAGTCTAAGGCGTTAAGAAGCAAATAAAGACTGAACTCTTGAGTAGACTCCAAGGTCACAGATAATTGTGACTGGTATTTTCATATCCCAAAACTGCCGGTTGTATGTTGACATAGGTATTGAGTTCTGGCTATTCTTAAATAGTATAAGCTTCCATCTTTTCGCCGATTTGAAGTGGTGTACTGCCTTAGAAAAGGTGAGGAATCATTTGGGACTATGTCATGTACCTTGAAATGACAGCACTTATCATGAGATCGGTCCTTTTAACGTAGATTTACTTATCTCAGATTCTAATTAGTTGTTGATCACACACGGTTGATGTTGTCAAGACAAATTGCCGTGGTCGAAATTTTCTTTTTATGAAGTTTGATGGAAACGCTTCATGGGAAAGAGTGTCAACGAGAAGGATATCTACAATTTCGCGCGTGAAACAAACCACTGAGGTGTTATTAATTTTGCATCGATTATCCGAATTATCCGGGGAATGCTCAAGTACAGTGGATAGAAAGCATTTCCAATATTTCAGCTCTATGTAAACTCAAAAGTTAGGAAATTCAAAGAGTCTCCGCATTAGCATAGCCTCAAATATCACGAAATGTAGTGAGTGTTTGCTTTATGTCATGTTCCATATATTTAAGAAACATTCATTGATCATATACAGTGTGCCTCTAAGCCGTATTTATTAGTCATATCTGTGAGCTTGCGCTCTTGGAGCTTCTCCCATCCCAGCTATCCCGTGTGTTGTGCTCAACCTTATTAATCCTTCTCCTGTCTCTATCCTGAGGTAAGGTTTCTGAAACAACGGTCACCTCCCCCTTGACCCCGATTTGGTTCAGTCCATACAAATTTTCTGCGCTGTCACCCCTCGCTAACTTCGAACTGCTTCTTTGATGAGCGCCAGCCTGCACAGTCGTTATCGTACCCATTGTGTGGCCTTTTCCAAGGAAAGCGAACGTTTCTAGACCGACCCTGTCTGTTGTCGGATCTTCTCCGAACACAATCTCGGATCTTGTGCTTGCGTACAATACTACATCCAGCCAGCCATTGCATGCTATCATGGACCCTGCAACACAAAAATAGGCGAGAGAGGGCTTGCCACCAGCTAATGCAGCGATACGACCTATAGCCAGAGGACTTGTACACACAACATAGATCAGTGGATAAACTAGCATGAGTGGTGTAGCACCGTGTGTTGAACTAGCCCCAAGGTTCTCGTGGGTAGACCTTGTGCCTTTACGCAGGAACAGAAATATTAATAGATAGAGAACGATCGTGCCAAACATGAATATGAAGATCCACAGGTAGTGAAGCCAGACGCGTTCAGACTTGTACTCAATATTGATCCAGCACTGCCATATGTGTTAGTGAATGATGGCGAGCAGCGGGGAGAGAGAATTACCCAAGCATTTGCTCGTACGTAGAAGTCCTTGCCATATTTTATTGGACCGATGAGTCCTAGAACATAGTTGAAGATCCATAGTGAGGTAATAGAGCTATAGAAGGCCCAGGTAGGGAGGCGATAGTCTTTGACTACGGCTAAGAAAGTGTGAACACCGATAGCGAATATAAAGACTGAACAGGAAAGTCAGATTTGGAATAGTATGGTTCGTCAACTATTGTCTTGTCGAGACAAACTTAGACTTCTTATGAGATAGTGCTCATGAGATAGTCAACAAAGGGGAGAGTCACTGTCCCTAGGAAAGTACATACGTGTGCTGGCAAGATCCCCTGTAGATACAAACCATCCTTGAGCCCAACATGTAGTATCTCCAACAACAATTGAGTTCTGTCTAAGGTGGCTGATATTGAGCAGAAATGCCAAAGCCTGTTGGATGTCTGCAAAAAGAAGATTGTATATGAGGAATAGAAACTGATTGATTGGAGTTTGACCGTCTGATTTCAAACGCCACCTCACGATTTTCCAGGTTAGGAAGAGAAACAAAGCCGCAGAGGAGAGGAAAGAGAGCAAGCCGAAGAATGATACTGCCACGAGACCGCGAGAAAGTACTCTGGGTAAACCCTCCAAAGTTCTACTTCCAGCATCCAGTGTCATGGCTGTAGAATGATAAAACGAGGCCGAAAAGCATCAAAGGTGGAAGAGCAAACCAATGCCTGGTACGTTCTAGGGTTATGTACAGACAGGTACAGTAGTGGGCTCTACCACTACAACTACTCGTGCTGCCAGAAAATCCAATCCTGCAGGGTTGAAGGGTCGTGGCGTCCAATGCTAGTAGCGGGAATGACTGGCTACAACATGTTTAGCATCTTCAAACCCTGCCAACTCAGACGTTCTGTTAGCAGCTATGCAACTGGGAGACTAATGATTTGAGTGCTCTGCAAGCCTGGCCCATGGCTGGAAACATGTGATACGAAACTTGATTACTTGTAGCTAACCGCCATTACTTCACTACAGAAGCTGGAAATCTGAGGTGTTGGGACACTAGGGAAGAATCACCAAATCACTTGGAAACTCATTACACGTGGTGACAGGGAGACAGCACAGAAAAACGTGCGGGATAGCCAAAGTAAAAGTCGTGTGGTAACGTTGTGTTCAAGGGGGTTAATCCACTTGTTCGACGATTTTCTCTCCGTTAGTACTACGGCCGATTGATTCCCATGATTTGCGCATTGGCACTGGGCAATGTTTGGCATCTATAGCGTGTTTTCTAGAGTAGATGTTTTGACCTTTGAAGCCCCTGCGGCGTACTCCGTAATTATTACAATGAGCCTCTGACCTGCTGAAATGTAACGCTGTACGCTCGACCACCAATCTGCAAGCTAGAAGCGGCGAGCATTAGCGAGGCTTACTTGGGTGCCTTGTACAGCAGTTCTTCCCGACCTCAACAATCTTCAACGTCACTCACTAGGTGATTTCGAACGAATGTTCATCTCCCTAGTTAGGGCTTGGTGAATTGAGGGTTATGACGGTCAGCATTTAGATTTCGTAACTGATGTTTGCCACCACTAGTTCAGGAAATTAGAAACAACCACGAAAAGTATGTTTTACAAGCCAAACCCGGAAAAGATGAAAGTCTGCCGTCCCGCCAGGCTTAGCCACGCGAAGGAAGGTTAGTCCAGGCATTACGCACTGACATCTACGATCCAAATAATGATCGATAACGGAGCTTCTCATGCAGTATACGAGTCCTCATGCTCAACAAAGTTCCACAAGTCAGCCGATACCAGCTTATCGAAACCTGCGACTCCTGCCAGCCACGGAATTGCTAGGCCGTGTCTGCGTTCTACGTGCAATCGGGACGTTTGAGAGGATGGAAAATCTATAACGCCGTTGCTTGATGTGGCTTTTTCAGCCCTGGATAACGCCCGCCCCCCCGGTAAGTCCGAGGTATAGCTCTGCTGGTATTCTTTGCCAAATAGATCGAAGTTCACTGAGCATTGAGACTCTTGTACCTTGCACGATACAGCACTAATTAAGGGCGGAAGAAGAGTGTGGGTGGCCATATTTCTCCATTCGACTAATTGTACGATCTGAAATATAATTTTCTGTAACTAGTAAAGATCTGGTTAATTAGGGTACCAGTGAAGAAGCTTCACATGTAAGACATTTTGTTCCCACGGTTTCCTTAGATTTTACTAAGTTTGATCAATTGGTTGGAATATGCAGGTCTGAAGTCTACGGCCACTATAGAACATGGTATAGAACATAATACCGTATGTCCTACTGATTTGCCGATTTGCTGATTTCAATAGAATCCTACTGAGAGATCTGACAACCCGCAAACCATTTTGTACTATGCTTTGGCAGACGCCCCCAGTTTTGTTTCATGGAGCTTAAATTATTACTAGGAAGCATAGTTACCGGTAGCTTATATCGCATACGTGTGTGGAGATTTTGGGGCTGTTAGATCTACGATTTGGCCCGAAGCGAGCTGCCTAGCCTCGTAAAGTACTTACCACAGCTCTACCTCTTCAGAAAATTGCAGACTCTAGACCAGCACAAGAAGAAATCAGAAATTCGGCACACGGGGAAGTGCAGGCTAATATATCTGCTAGAGAAGCTATCCGTATATCTATATCCGATCTCAAAAAGGCGTGCATCGTAATGAAATACTAGTTGTTTAGTTGGAAAGATAAGGTCGAACTGGACTTGCAATGCACATTACCAAGGCACCATGATTTTTGCACTTGGGTTATATTACCGTTAGTGAATCACATTCATTACGAGTGCTTTATCACCCATAACAAGGCCTCGAAGTGCCCTTAGCATAAACACACATACCGGACGTTATAAAGCAAATACACAGAGGCGGCAGAGCCAGATCATAAGTAAAACGACGCCTAAGAGCTGTATACATAGTTGCTTCTATCAGTCTACAACCTCGAGCTCCGGAATATTGACCTCAGGCTGTGCTTTGCTTTTCATCTGCGGACGGGTAGAGGTTTTGTTATGTTCGCTTCAAAGAGGGCAAAAGTCTTGTTAAAAATATATCGAAAACCGGACACTTCTTTTGGTGCTTGCTGTGTTACGACTCGACAAAGTTACACACGGTGCGGTTTCCAGTAAAACAGGCACGTTCCGTCGCGACTTTTCATTCATCGCTAGTAATTTACGTCCTGGTTTCGAATATGATACGATGCGGATTTATAATCTTTTTTCAAGAACGTTGCGGAATATTGTTCCACAGCCTTCGTTGAGTTGAGCGCAAGAGAACGTGATTTGAATTTATTTGAGCATTAGGCGAGCAACTCGTCATTTTGAGTCGATTTTATTCGATATCGACCGCCCCTACCAGAGAAGCTACGGTATGCTGTTTGCTACAAACGAGCAACAAGGATGATATGAAAAAGGACCAAACTCGTTAAGCAAGGTACTATGTACTGTTCCTGACTAAGACCAACCAAAAAAGGGGGTTCGCTTAGTTTGTCAGGGGGGGGGCTCTTGGAAGCGAATTTTATTCAATTGCAAGTCATCATATCGTGTTCGAAGGGCCATGAGGATACTATTTAACCCCCCGCCCCCAAAACCCTCAATTAAATTAACTCCTGACGTTCCTCCTTATCTACAAAAAAGAGAGGAAACCCCCCCCCCTCCTTGACGATGTTTTTTCTTGACGTAAAGAAATACGGCAAGCCACGCTGCAGCTGTGTGCCGTTTTCAAGATTGCGCGAAACCCCAAGGCTACTTGCTACCCACCGAACAAGCAGATTTGGAAGCGGAACATGTCCTAAGTAGTCTACAACCATCCAACTACGATTCCAAAACGATTTCAAAAGTCAAATAGTGGCTAAGAAGAAAGAGAAGAAAAAAAAAAGCCCAAGAAGCATCCAGGTTGGTGTGATCAACAAGCAACCCACGAAAATGCAGAGAGTCGTCTAATTAGAGCATGATTGGAAAGGCTTAGATTACAAGGTGTGGTAGCAAATAGGCTATATATGATGAACATGTAGAAACACTTTTCTCCCCGGACAGAACAGAATAGCACTGCTTTGCCCATTGACTATGCATTAGAACAGCCATGTGGTGAACCCAATCACCACACAGAGTCCAAAGTGCCACTTGGCTCCTCTCACATAATCCGCATCGTTCTTCTTGTCATCAACGCCCTTCTTCAGATCCGTATTGACCGCCACCGGCGCACCACTACCGGCGGGACAGGTCAGGTTGAACGTGGTATCGGCCGTCAAGTCCTTCGAGACGGCAAACCTAATCACTCGTCAGCTACGCGGCGTCTTATTTTATTTACTTGTGTATATATGCTATAGCTACAATGCCAAAAACAACATACTTCTCTTCGATGGCCGGATCAGCATCTCTGAGCGTGTACCAAAACACATTCATCCTGCCGAGGTATTTGCACGCGATGAGATCCCAATACGTCTTGGAGTTCTCCGCCGACGCCGTCGCGTTGCCGTACGCCGGCCCGCTGACGGGCCAGCCGGTCTCGGTGATCCAGATGGGCTTCCCTTTGGCCGCGACGACGGTGTCGTTGTGCAGGTCCTCGAAGATGGCCTCGGCGCGCTCGATGCGGTTGTCCTGGTCCTTTTCGTAGTAGGGGTAGAGGTCCATGCCGAGGAAGTCCACATTGTCGACCACGGCGGCGTTGGAGCCGTTGGCCCACGCGCTCCACGAGTCGACGTGCCCGATGGGCGTGCTGGCCAGCGGCGTGCCCGCCAGCGCGCTCCGCACCTGCTTGATGAACTGCACGATGGTGGCGGGCCCGGCGCCCACGCCTGCCTTGTTCGCGATGCCGCTCGTGGAGAGCCGGTAGAGGTCTTCGCTGCCGACGCTGAGCCCGATGACGGCGTCGGTGAAGCGCGCGCCGAGCTGGTCGATGGCGGTCTTCAGCGCCTTGATCTCGTTGTCGATGGCGGGCGTCCCCGAACACCAGATGCCGAGGAGGAGAGAGGTGTTGGTGTTGATGGCGGCTTGGAAGGCCTCGATGGGCGTGTCGGTGGTTCCGGACTGGACGTTGGTGTACAAGCGCGCGCTGTTGAAGACGCCGGGCGAGAAGTGTAAGGCCTGCGCAGTCTTGAATTCGGACTCGAAATCAGCCTGGGTTTTGGGCTTGTTGGACGTGAAGAAAGCACCGGTGTTGAAGCCTTGGTAGACCTTCTGGGCCGATACCAGACCGAGCAGAGCGAGCGTTGCAAGGAAACGCATGGTAAAGACTGAGAAGGAATGGCAGGAATGTAGAAACTATTTTAGCAAGAGAGAATTCGGCTCGCTTTCGGAACAAGAATAAGAAAAATAAGAATAAAAAAAAATACACATGGAGGAAAACAGCAGTTGTTATGTAGAACCAATTCAGGGGGCTTTTCTTTTTTGTCCGTATCTCCTGCAAATGTAATATCAACCGCTCGCGGAAAGATGAATATCCAGTCAGGTATTCCCCATCGGCGCCACAGGTCAAACATGCCTTTCTCTTGCTACACAACCTGGCTCCGGGGCGTCGCAGCCTTACATCTTGGCTGGGTGAGGTTTCGCAGAGTGTCAAATAGCATATCTCCAAGAGCACACACATCGGCCCCCAAACTTGGCAACCCGCGAAAATAGAGGGCTGCGGGGGATTTCGCTCCCGTCTTATTGGGATTTCCCCGGCCTGCATTGCGTCAAGACCCAGCTGCCGAAAGATACGAATTTCGCTTGAAAACGTACATGTTTGGACCTTTAGGAGATGGACAGGCGAAAAGCTAAGAAGTGCTTGGAAATGAACAATGTTGTGAAAGGGCATCAGCAGTCCCAAATGCACATCTTCACATCTCAATCAGAAGACTTCTTTGAGTTGTGTAAGAAACGAACAACGCCATCCATTTTTGCATTGCCATCCCTCATCTATAATAACACGGTGAATATATCATTCCATACCCACCCCAACCATGCAAACAATTCAGCTAAAACCACACGCACACAATGTTCCCTCATCCTTTCTTCAAGGCAATTACCCTCCAAGTTTTACAGATCCTTTAGAGGGCATGCCCATGTTTATAGAAAATCTTTTATAATACAAGTCTTATCCTTCAAAACGAGGATAACTCTTCGCAAAACGACTTTTTTTGTTTGGTAATGCATCATTCCTCCCATGTTTTCTCTTACAAGCAATATCTGAAAACGGCTATGGGATGGGAGAGGTGTGATCTATTCACACATCACCATCAGCCATCGCTAATCGCTGCTTAGCAGTCTTTGCTTTCTTCCCTCCACTCTTGCGTGGCTTCTTTCCCTTCGCACCGACGTCAGCACCCGGAATGGGTGTCGCGGCACCAGAGGGTCGATTGCTTTCACCCTCGAAATGACCTTCGCCTATTGTGAATTGTTAATACTTGGACGAACAGAACATGAGTGCGGGGATATACCTTCGTGATACAAGTCCTCCAAGCTGCCACTAGCCTCACCCTTCTTCTTCTTCGCAGCTTTCCCCTTTTTCTTTTCAGGCTGCGCGGCCTCCAGCTCAGCAGCTTCGGCTGCCTTGCGCTCAATTTCCGCTGCTTCTTCGTCATCGACAAGCCACATAGCAATATCCTTTGTACGATTCTCTTTGCTGCGGGTGTTGAAGTCAACTCCTCCACCGCTGCCTCCTGTCATGACCACTTTCTGTACCTCTTCCTTCTGCAAAGCACGTTTTCTGATTCGCTCTTCGATCGTGCCGCGGGTGATCATGCGATATACCGTGACCTGGCGAGTTTGACCAAGACGATGTGCCCGATCCATAGCCTGCGAATCGATGGTTGGATTCCAATCAGAATCGTAGAAGATGACCGTATCAGCAGAGGTAAGATTGATACCGAGACCACCAGCGCGAGTAGACAGCAAGAAGATAAAGATCTCCGGACGGGTCTGGAAATCGTGGACCGTATCACGACGATCTTCAAGCTTGGTGCTTCCATCGAGACGAAGGTATTTGTAGTTGCGGTAAGTAAGATACTCCTCCATGAGATCGATCATGCGAGTCATTTGGAAGTAGAGTAGCACACGATGGCCGCCTTCCTTGAGCTGGAACAGAAGCTCATCCAACTTGGCCAGTTTTCCAGAGTCAGTGACAAATCGTCGCATCGAAGGTACACGGATGTTGGTAAAGCGTTGCTTCTCGGAGGTTGGAACAGGAAGCATCTGAGGTGGTGGCAAGAGCGAAGCAGGAACCTTAGCTGCGATGAATGCCTTTTCATCGGCAGAAGATGGACCGTAAAGAGCTCTACGGATGGGAATGTTGAACAGGACATTCTCCTTCTCGATTACAGAGCCTCGGCTCGAACAGAAAACCTCAATTGGAGGAGCTGAAGCAGATGGTCTGCCACATTGTTCAAGTCGGCTCATACCAGATTCTGCCCAGGTGTTTGAGGCAACGTTCAGCAAGTTGTTCAGGTACCCTTCGTTGGTGACCTCTGCTAATGGCTTGCGATCTTGTCTCTCCACAATTTGAAGCATAGCGTGAGCTGGTGTGAAGTTCTTCTCGCTCTCCTCGTCATAGATAACGCTTAGTGCTCCGAGCCGTTGAGATTTCTTAGCAAGGTTGACTGCCCTAGAAAAGATGTCTTTCCGGGATGCGAAAGAGACCTCGCTAACCGATGTATCGGCGAGCTGAAGCCAGGAGAATGCCTTACCGTCCTTAGATTGTTGGTGTACATTCTCGGGCTTAAAGACATTCAGGAGCCCATCTAAGTAGCGGCCCTTGAATCCAGATGTCTCGTTATCCGGTCCAGGAAGATCAAGTCTACCCCCCTCACGCCAAACAAGCCGAGGAAGATTATACTCAATAGCGTTCTTTGTAGAGTACATGACGTTGACGTTCGGGCCTTCACGCATAAAGGACCCGGCCTCTGCAAAGGTGCCAAAGGAGAAGGGCGAGCTTGTTTCAGCTCTCTCAAATAGATCTGGGTGATTGCAGACCTTTCGGAACTGCATGACCAAATTCATCAAGGTCCCGCTGTCATTGTCATCACCAATTGTAGCCTTTTCAATGAGATCCATGATACTGATTTGGTTGCGGAGGTTCCCGTAGTACGCTCTTTGACGGTAGGTGAGATCGCAGAAGAGATCAATTTCAATCTTGTCGCCAAGTTCCTTCTGGACGTGTTTCTTGACACGACGAAGCATAAAGGGCTTCAGAATCATGTGTAGACGCTTGAGTTGATCCTCGTTGAGCTTCGTGTTACTTTGCGTATGGCTTTCAATGTCCTTGGAGAACCATTCACTAAATTCGTCGTGGTTATCAAACAAAGTAGGCATAATGAAATGGAGTAGAGCCCACAACTCCTGCATGTTGTTCTGGATAGGTGTTCCGGTCAGGAGAAGTCGGTTACGGCAGTGGAATCCGAGCAGACTCTTCCATCTAGAACTTTGGGAGCTCTTGATGGCCTGGGCCTCGTCTAGAATCATGTACTGCCACTTCATCTTTTGAAAATAGGCGACATCAGACACCACAAGTTGATATGAGGTGATGAGAACATGGAACGGCGAGTCTCGCGTATATGTAATGTGCTTACGATCCCAGAACTTTCGTAGAATCTTGCGATCCTTTGCATCACCCCAGTAAGGCACAATCTTCAGCGAAGGTACAAACCTAGCAATTTCTTGTTGCCAGTTGTGAAGTGTAGATGCAGGTGCAACAACCAGGAACGGTCCCCAGATATCGTGCTTCTCCGCGAGATAAGCCATAACCGAAATGGACTGAACGGTTTTCCCGAGACCCATCTCGTCGGCCAAGATACCGTTGATACCCTGTTCATAAAGGTTAACCATCCAATTAAGTCCCTTGAGCTGGTATTCCTTAAGCGTGGCTTGAAGCATTTTCGGTTGCTCGATATCGACATCGCCCATACCTGCCGGGTTCTGAAAGTTCATCTCCCCTTCTTCGTCCATGGCATCTTCCGGTCGATTGAAGGCTCTAGCCTTCGCTTGAGCTTCCGCAATGGCATGCTGAGCATTGGCGGCAGCTACTGCCTGCAGATTGGACTCGTCGTCATCATCGAAATCAAGGTTGTTGAAATCTGTAACCTTACCGAGGGCAATCGTCGCTTCGGGCACTTTGATGCTGGACACGCCGTGAGAAGCATCAGCAACCGGGCCATCAGGATGGTCGGTAGAACGCTCGACCTCGTCCGTCTTGGTCTTCTTGCCGATGAAATGCGAGTACAGTTCGGTTTGAGAGATAAGGAAGTTGAGTTTCCGCTTTTGCCTATTAGACTCTCTCTCGTTTTCTGCCTTCTTCGCATTTTCAATCTCCTGTTTTTCTGCTGCCTTTCGAAGATCGCGCTCTTCTCGCTCGTTCCGTTTCCAGAACGACATCATCTCACGCATAACGCGCTTTGCCCTGGCCTGGAGGTCTTTGGTGCCTTTATTCGTACGTAGCTGCCAGCGCTTGGCTTCCTTCGAGGCCAATATAGCCGTCTTCTTTAGATTTGACTGCCGAATTGCATAAGATTCTCCCGCAATTTTGAACACCTTGTAGACATCCTTCCTAGCAAGATCTCGCCAAATCTGTTCGTAAATCTGATTGTACCCTTTGGACACGAACGGTTCCGTGACCGCTGGAGATTCATCTCGGGCTTCCTTTTGCTCTCTGGTGTTGAACTTGATGCGGATTCTTGATTCCTCCTTAGGAGGTGGCAGCGAGGGAGGCTCTTCTCCTGCATCGATTGCCGCCTGTGCAGCAATGGCCGAATCCTTTTCAGCTTGTTTTTGCTCCTTGGATTTGCGAAGTCTGCCACCACCGCCTCCGCGCTTCGCCTTGGTTTTGGGCTCGGCTGGGTCAACAGCTGCAAAGGTAGATTGAATTCCTCCTGCGAAATTTGGTTCGATGGGAGAAACCGTCCGAATCTCGGGGCCCTTGTCACCTCGCGCGAGAATGATCTTGGTCTGCTGGGCCTTTTTCTCTGCTCTCTGGGCCTGCTGGAGAAATCGTTGCCGCTCATTCTCATCTTTGGTCTCTTGTGCCTTTGCCAATGCCGCATCCACTTGTTCCATCTGCGCGGCAACGGTCTTCTCGCGCCGACGCTTTCGTTGCATATCCTTCTTTCGCTCCTTCTCGGCTTGCACCTCTGTTTCTTGCACCGAAGTAATAGCTTCGTCCGCATGGATCTCGCGATACCGCTGCTCCCCTGCACCTGCGTGCCTACCAAGTCTAGCCGACATCTTGTTGGTAAAGTCAGTTCGTCGCTGCTTCGTCTTCGCATTTTCGGTCGCCTCGACATCCAGCTTCCGCTTGATATTGCGAGACTTGAAGAGTTTCTTATCCTCCTCGAGATCGGCAATCTCGAGGTCACTTGCGTCTGCATCGATGGCAGCCATATGACTCTGGATCTCCTTCTCCTGCTCCTTGGACAACTGCTTTGCTTTCGGGGATGCCTTGGATTTGGCCTCTCCATTTGCTTTCCGCTTGGCAGGAACCCGCGATACCGTGGGTGTTTGCGTGGGAGCCAGGGATGATTGCCTGGAGCTGTTTGACACGAGGTCTGCGACCGGAGTCGTCATGGCCGACTTCTTTGCGGATTTGCGAACCTTTGTCACGGTCGGGGTTGGAGCGGGTTTGGGGACCGGGTCAGCGCTGGAGAGGATGCTGGAGAAGGCCATGGGATCGGCCGGTCTGCTGGGCGTGGACTCCTGCACCGCTGGCTTGGGGGGGATGAAGTCGACCGCCACGGCAGGTGTTGGTTCCTGCTTGACCGGAATCTCTGGCTTTGCCGGCTCGTGTAAAATCTGTGGCCCTCCGCCCATATTCATCCCATTTGGTCGCGATACCGGGGAAGGCATGGAAGACGCCATCCGAGGCGATTGCGAGATGGATGACGGGCGTGGGGGATGAGCATGCGAGATGGGCGATTGCGGCGGCAGATTGCTGGCGATGGGTGAGGTATAGGTTCCGTTGTAATATTTTGGAGGCTCGGTGGACGATGGGGGATAGGTATAAGCTTCTCGATTCTAAAATGTGTTAGCGTGCTCCGTGTCAAGGGATGCTCATCTAGCCATGCCATTTCCAGAATTCGCGAGCAACGTGTGGGATTAGGGAAGCTTCTCTTACCTGCGGCGTCTGAGCTTCGTGCCACGAGGGTCTCCTATCGTCTGCTGGCACTTCCGGTTTGGTCGGATCGTAGTAATTACGTGACGGAACAGGCGCGGCAGCTGCAGCAGGTGCAGCAGTCGCGGCGGCCGGAGCAGCAGCTGGAGCGTAAGGAGGATTAAATGGAGGCCGCGACGGGGAAAATGGTGGTGGGTTATAATCTGATTGCGAGGGCGACCGGGCAGCGTCGTAAGGGCGCGCGGTGGTGCTGTTGCTGTTGCTATTGCTATTGCTGCCAGTGGTAGAGGTGGTGGTGGTTTGGTTGCTGGCTGCCGTTTCTCGCTCGCGTTCTCCTCGTCGTGCTCCCTCGTCCCCCATTACCGTAGTATGATACTCCATTGTTGCGCCTTCAACTCACGTAACAACGGGTCTCGTAGGGAGCTATCGCCATGTGAGATTGGCGACGTCGCAGACAGCCCGGCTGCGGTGCCAATGTGCGATTTCAATTACGGGCGAAGAAGTGTCACGATGCAGGAACGGCGGAGCAGCGTCGAGGAGGGAAGATGGTGATGGCGATGGCGATGGCGATGGCGATGGTGATGGAAGTGGATGGTTGGAGTTGGAGTTGGTGTTTGATGGGAGATGGGAGATGGGAGCCGTGGATGTTGGATGTGGATGTGGATGTGGAACGGGAATGCTGCTGATAGAGGGGGGGCGGCGAGAAAAGAGAGAGAGAGAGAGAGAGATGGGAGGGAAATGAAAGATCTTGAGCGATGCGATGGGGCGCGCACTTTTTTTTTTGGTTGTTGGGTTTGGGGATCTCCTCAGCCGCCTAAGGACTAAGGGGCTGCCGTGAGTCGATTTCTAGAGCAAAAAGTATCACGTAGAAGTCTCTCGCCCGCGCCCGTCTGGGGGTTTTATTTTATTTTAATTTTGTGACGGCGTTGTGGCATGTGTGTATATATGTATATATGTAGAGAGAGGGGGATAGAGAGACAGAGACAGAGACAGAGAGAAAGAGGGAACATCCACGAGAGCACATCAAGGAAAGAGAAAAGAAAAGGGTGTGTTTTATGAATATAGAGGCATCCTTTTTTCTTGGGTGTGGTCTTAAGGGGAGACTACAACAATACTTACTTACTCCTCCCTCGTTTCCCTCGTCGATAGATAGATAGATAGATAGACAGATCCGGCTTTGCTTTGTGGTTATTAAGCTCTCTCTCTCTCTCACACTCTCTCTCTCTTCATTAACCCAACCGAACGCTGCTGGGGGTTTTGGGGCAATTGATCTGACGTTGACCAGCCCGCCTGCGATTGGCTCCAGGCATACAACCCCGGGAAATGCAAAGAGAAAGCAAATCACACGCTCTCTGTCTCTGTCTCTCCTGGCATCTAGTAGCAATCGCTCGTGGAGTGGGTGAGCTAGTAAGTGAGCAAGTGAGTAAGCGAGTGGTGGGTGTTTGTTCAATTGGGGGGGGAGTGTTTTGTTTTGTTTTGTTTTGTTTTGTTTTGTTTGGTTTGGTTTGATTTGGTTTGGGTTTGGCTTTCCTTTGCCTTTTCCCGCCTTGCTTTCAATTTCTTTTCCTTCTTTTTTCCTCTTTTGTTGCTGTGAGTTGAACCACCATCACCACCACCACCACCACCCCGGATGTGGGGCCGACCCAATCACCAATCACCATCCGCCGCGCCGAGCTCCCATCGTAAATCCGCTGGGAGCAACAGACACGCCTAGGAGCAATATCACAGGATATCACAATATATACAACATGAAATAACAAGACTCAACAACATGTGGTTGCCCACCAAAGTACGCTCGCCAGCCACTGACCTGCCAACCTCGCCGGCCAGAGCAAGAATCATGTGCACTTTTCATTTTCACTCTCAATCTCACTTTTACTCTCACCTCACCTCGCTCACCTCACCGCGCGCCCGCCCTGCGCATGACTCTGAATCAATCGAGCCGTCACACATATACACGCATACATCAAATCATACAGGTCAAAGACGCAGAGAGAATCAGAAATAAAAGCAACCGGGATTGGATATTGACTGCGGTGCTGCAAAATGATATTGACAGACATCAATTGGAAAAACGCCTCTAAAAACAATAAAGCTTTCTATCCCATGCCACGCCATGATATCCCGCCGGGCAGCCCAATGCTCGTCGGCTTCACCACCTCTCTTGGTCGTGGAGCCGCCCATCCAAACTGCTATCCCAGGAATATATGGCTCGCAACCACCCTTGATAATGCTTCCCCTTTTTCGTTATGTTCACGGCTGCATGCTTTACACGGCTCCCATCGACAACATCTTCTTGCGCAAGTGGTCCTTGTACTCGCCAATGCTGCCGGGCCATTTGCGGATCGTTTGGTTCTCG